>Ga0308167_1000098_pt1 | contig 214089 bp, 217 predicted proteins | sample PhyCR1_2_FD_202138 | JGI IMG/M metagenome (GOLD analysis project Ga0308167, IMG submission 202138) | Phyllosphere microbial communities from UC Gill Tract Community Farm, Albany, California, United States - DLSLRC.R1 | ecosystem: Host-associated > Plants > Phyllosphere > Unclassified | place...
TGGCCATCACCAAAGCCCTGGATTACAGCCTCAAGCGCTGGGCAGCGCTGTCGCGCTACCTCGATGACGGGGCTGTACCCATTGATAATAACTGGTGCGAGAACCAAATCAGGCCTTGGGCTCTTGGGCGTAAAAACTGGCTCTTCGCAGGGTCGTTACGCAGTGGCAAACGCGCAGCTGCACTGATGAGCTTGATCCAGTCGGCCAAGCTCAACAGACATGATCCGTATGCCTATCTAAAGGACGTTTTCGCTCGGCTGCCGACGCAGCGGGCAAGTGATATCGGAGAGCTATTGCCACATCGTTGGCAACCGACTTAGTTACGCAAGATGGGATGCCCGAACGGATACGTTGCTTTGAATCGTTCTCTGCGTTCAGGCCCACCTTGCAGTGCGCCAATCCCCCCGTGCCCGTTGACCCCTTTATTCCGCGCATAAAAAAACCACCGCGAAGTGGTTTTTTTAAACCCGCAACATCAGTCGCCGTAATAAATACATCCGCTTGTGCAGGTTTCATGAATGCGTATTGCGGACAACTCGGGCAGTAAGGGTTTGAGTTGTTGCCAGATCCATTTTGCCAACACTTCGCTGGTTGGGTTCTCCAAGCCTGGAATATCGTTCAAATAGTTATGGTCAAGTTGCTCATAGAGTGGCTTGAAAATGGCCTTTATTTCGGAAAAGTCCCGGATCCAGCCCGTAGCCGGATCGATATCACCACTCAGATGAATTGCAACCTTAAACGAGTGGCCATGCAAGCGACCGCATTTATGGCCTTGAGGGACGTAAGGCAGGCGATGCGCGGATTCGAAGGTGAATTCTTTGAAAATTTCCACAGTGTTTATAGCTCTTGAAAAGGTGGCTATCGCCAAGGCGATGAATGCAGGCGCACAGTTTAACAGCTAACGCCTTTGGAGCGGCGAATGCGCTCAGGTTCGGGCTGGGTTGGCGATGAAGTGTTCTGCTGGTTCAGTTTCAATTAAGGTACTTAGGATAGAGTCCATAATTTTCATGTCGTCGATACGGGGGCGATGTGAGGTGTATTGAGGTTAATGATGAGGATAATCAAGCGGTTCTGGGCGATAGGCCTACTGGCTTTCTGTGCATTGGCCCTTGGCCGTGACTTGGGTCAGGACGAGGCGCTACGCTTACGACAACAAGGCGTAATTCTGCCGCTTGAGCAGCTTGTGCAAAAAGCCCTTGGCCTTCACGCAGGTGCCAAGTTGCTGGAAGTCGAACTGGAGGAAGATGACGGTCTCTATATTTATGAAATTGAGCTTTTGACCGTTGAAGGCGTTGTGCGTGAAGTTAAGGTCAATGCAGCAAACGGTGAAGTGTTGGAAGATGAGGTGGATGATTAATGCGTTTGCTACTGGTGGAAGATCATGTGCCTTTGGCAGATGAGCTGATGGCCGGGTTGGATCGTCAGGGGTACGCCGTTGACTGGTTGGCCGATGGCCGTGACGCCCTGTATCAAGGTCAGGTTGAGCCCTATGATTTGATTATTCTTGACCTTGGCTTGCCCGGGCTTTCGGGGCTCGACGTGCTTAAGCACTGGCGCGCACAAGGGCTCTTGACCCCTGTGTTGATTCTTACCGCTCGCAGTTCGTGGTCTGAACGCATAGACGGCCTTAAAGCGGGAGCCGATGACTACCTGACCAAGCCTTTTCACCCCGAAGAGTTGCACTTGCGCGTGCAGGCACTTTTACGTCGTTCGCACGGGCAGGCGAATCAGCCTTTGCTGAAGTCTGCAGGGCTGCAACTGGATGAGGCGCGTCAGTGTGTTACCCGTGATGGGAGCGACATACAGCTCACTTCCGCTGAGTTTCGCTTGCTGCGTTACTTCATGCTACACCCTCAGCAAATTCTGTCTAAAAGCCACTTGAGCGAACATCTTTACGACGGTGAAACCGAACGTGATTCCAACGTGCTTGAGGTTTATGTCAACCATTTGCGCCGCAAGCTTGGGCGCGACGTGGTTGAAACCCGACGCGGTCAAGGTTACGTCTTCGGGGGCGCAGGGCCGTGAGGTCCATTCAACAGCGCTTGAGTCTGGGGCTGATCAGTGTGCTGCTGGTTGCCGGTCTTGTTGTCGGACAAGTTTCACTCTGGTTGTTCGAAAAAGGGCTTGAGCGTTATCTAGAGTCCGGCTTGCAAAATGACAGTGAAAACCTGTTGATTGCTTTGAGCCGTGGGCCTCAAGGTTTGCAATTGGATGAGCGTCGTTTGTCCCCGGCTTACCAGCGGCCTTTTTCCGGGCACTATTTCAGTATCGCCTTTGCCGATAGCCATTGGCGCTCACGCTCTCTATGGGACAGTCCGTTTCCCGAGCCTGATCGGCCAGGATTGGCCAGTGCTTTACAACCTGGCCCTGAAGGGCAAATGCTGTTGGTCCTGCGTACTGATTACAAGCGATTTGGTCAGGCGGTGACCATCACAGTGGCTCAGGACTACACCCCAATACGCGAAAGTTTTAAGCAAGTTCAGCGTATTGGCCTGCTCATCGGCTTGTTAGCACTGATTGTGGTTTTGCTGTTGCAGCGGATGACGGTACACCGGGCATTGCGCCCGCTGGAGGCAGCACGCGAACAGATCGCACAGTTGCAACAAGGCCAGCGATCCCAGCTGGATGCCAATGTGCCGCTTGAACTGGAGCCACTGGTGACGCAGATCAACGATCTTCTCGCCCACACAGAAGGCACCCTCAAACGTTCTCGAAACGCGCTCGGTAACCTTGGTCATGCGTTGAAAACACCTTTGGCGGTGTTGATCAGCCTGGCCAGTGATGCTCGACTTGATAATGATCCCGAGCTGCAGCGCACCCTGCGTGAGCAACTGGAGCAAATACAGCAACGTATGAGCCGCGAGCTTAATCGTGCACGTCTGGCGGGTGATGCCTTGCCGGGTGCTCAATTCGATGCCGATACTGAATTGACGGGGTTACTGGCCACCTTGGGCATGATCCACGGTCAGCATCTTGAGTTGAAGCTCAATGCCTCGCCAGGGCTTCACATGCCCTGGGACCGTGAAGACATGCTGGAATTGCTGGGTAATCTCCTGGATAACGCCTGCAAGTGGGCCGACGCCCAGGTTGAGCTGAACATCCATCAAACCCTGACGGGGTTTGTGATTGAGGTTCAGGATGATGGCCCTGGCATTCCGCAAGCCGAGCGGGCTCAGGTACTCAGCCGAGGCACGCGGCTGGATGAGCAAATCGCGGGTCACGGCCTGGGCTTGGGAATTGTGCGAGATATCGTTGACGTATGGGGCGGGCACATGCAGCTTGGCACAGGAACGCTTGGCGGACTGCAGGTGGTGATTCAGTTGCCGGGGCGCGTGCGTCAAGGTGACAGCTAATTAATGCCAGCCGTCACCGGTTGCATTCGCTTAGACGCGGAACTGATCCATCAACGTTTGTTGTTGATTGGCCAGAGAGTTAAGCGACTGGCTGACCCGTGCCGATTCATTGGCCTGGCCGGACAACGACTCGGTGACATCACGAATGGTCGCTATGTTGTTGTTGATTTCCTCTGCCACGGCGCTTTGTTCTTCCGCCGCGCTGGCAATTTGCAAGTTCATGTCCGTAATCACGGTCACGGCATTACCGATTTGCTGCAACGCCGTGACGGCTTGCCCAACCTGGTCGACGCTGCCTGTCGCTTGTTGATGACTGTGGCTCATTGCGTTGACCACGCTCTGGGTTCCGTTTTGCAGTTGTTCGATGACCTGACGGGTTTCTTCAACCGATTCTTGCGTGCGCCGTGCCAGGTTTCGCACCTCATCCGCTACCACCGCAAAGCCACGCCCGGCTTCGCCTGCACGAGCGGCTTCGATGGCGGCATTCAGGGCGAGCAAGTTGGTTTGTTCGGCAATCGCGCGGATGACTTCCAAAACGGAGCCAATTTTCTCGCTGTTGGCCGCTAACCCCTCGACTTGTGTCATGGCGATACTCATGTTGGCAGCCAAATCGTCGATGCTGCGGGTTGTTCGATCAATGACCGTCAGCCCTTCGCGGGTTGCCTGATCAGCCTCACGTGCAGCCTGAGCGGCTTGAGCCGCGCTGCGGGCCACATCTTGGGCCGTCGCGCTCATCTCATGGGATGCCGTTGCGGCCTGATCGACCTGGCGGTATTGCTGCTCCATGCCCGCGCTGGTTTGGGTCGCAATGGCCGACGACTGGTCGGCCGTACTGCGGGCATCCTGCACTGAGCGTTTAACCTCGGCGATGACCGGTTGTAGCTTATCCAGAAAACGGTTGAATCCACCGGCCAACTGGCCCAGTTCGTCTTTCTTGTCATAGGTCAGACGACGCGTCAGGTCGCCTTCACCGCTGGCAATGTCTTCCAGTCTATGCGCGACATTGAGGATGGGGCGCGTCACGCTGCGTGCCATCAACCAGACCAGCAGCAACCCTAGGGCTGCTGCGAGCGAGCCCAGGGCCAGCTCAATCAGGGCTCCGTCGCGGTTACGCTCATCCAGTTCGGCTTGCAGGGCCTGGGCAGGTCCTATCAGTACTTTTTCAGGTACGTCGAGTAAAACACCCCACGGCTTACTGCCGGGAATTGGATGAAATGGCGTCAGCACTTTCAAGCGCTGTGCGCTGTGAATGCTGTGGGCTTGGCCCCCACTGGCCACGAGCCTGACCAGTTGGGCACCATCGTGGGTGTCGACCTGGTCCAGGCGCTGAGCCAATTTTCCAGCATCGCTGCTAAAACCTGCCAGGATGCCCGCTGCACTGATAATGCTGACGCGGGTTTGGCCGTCATACAGCTTCTGGCTGGCTTGCTGGCTCATAGCCTGCAAGCTGTTGAGGTTGATGTCGACCGAAAGGGATGCAATGACTTTGCCGTTAACGATCAAGGGGAAAACGATGCTGGTCATCAACACGTTTTGCCCGTCGATCGCGTAAAAGTAAGGTTCGATGATGCAGGGCATCAGCGTCTCGCGAGGGCAGGTGAACCATGAATTATTGGCCTGGCCGCTGGGGCCGGTACTGGTGTCGCTCAAGTCGGTTTCTGGCAGCGCCATTGACGTCAGATGCCCAGGTGTTGGCTGTGACCAATACAACGCAAAGCGTCCCTTGTCATTGCTGCCCAGCTCCGCTTGTCGGTCAAAGAGTGAATCTTTACCGTCCAGCGCGTCGGCTTCAAACACCAGCGACAAGCCCAATAAATCAGGGTTGGCCTGCAAGGCGGCTTTTACTTGGCGGGTCAAGTCTTCACGCAGGTCGAACGCGTCGAGAAAGCGCTTTTCGGATTGTTCGCGTAAGAACAGAACCTGGCGGGCAAAGCCGCTGCCGTATTGATAAGCGTCCATGAATTGACGGCTGATGGCCAAGGCTTGCGCTTCGCCCTGAGCTTCGATGCGGCCCAGTGCCGATTCATTGAGCATCTTTGTACTTGAAGCCTCCACCAGGTCAGTGGTGCGGTCCATGCGATAGAGCGAAAGGCCCACCAGCAAGGCCACGATGCTCAATAGGCAAAGCCCGGCGAGCAGGGTGATTTTCCACTGAATGGAAAGCTGTGTGGGTGACATGGCGACATCCTTTTAAGAGGCTTTGTCTGTTAGCGGCCGCTTTACGTGATTCTTTACCGTTAGGGTGGAACTTATTCGGCCTAAACCACCGGTTAGGCCTTGTAATTGCTAGGGTTAATGCTGCGGTGCCACGCTATTTCTGTGTGCGCAGAGTGGCACTTTGACAAGGTGGCGATGCTGCTGCAAAGTGTGCGCCCTCAAATAACTCCTCCCTTCCAATCCGGCGACTGGAGCTGCAGTCTTTTACCCGGAATTTTCCGCTTTACGGTGTTTTATCGTGGTGCGCGCTATGAGGTTGTAATGATAAATGCAGTAATTGCCGCGGTCGGCATCATGTTGGTGCTCAGTCTGTCTCGCGTGCATGTTGTGATTGCGCTGATCGTCGGTGCCCTGGCCGGCGGACTCGTGGGTGGGCTGGGTATCGAGGCCACGCTCGAGGCTTTCAACAGTGGTTTGGGCGGAGGGGCGCAAGTGGCGCTGTCCTACGCAATGCTGGGTGCATTTGCAGTAGCGATTGCCAAATCCGGCCTGGCGCATGCATTGGCTGACAAAGCACTGATCATGGTAAACCGACAACAAACGGTAGGGGGTAACCGGGTCAAGTGGTTGTTGGTTGGGTTGCTGCTGGTGGTGGCGGTCTCATCGCAGAATATCTTGCCGATTCACATCGCGTTTATTCCGCTACTGGTACCTCCTTTGCTGTACGTTTTGACCAAGTTAAAGATTGATCGGCGGTTGATCGCGTGTGTCATGACATTTGGTCTGATTACGCCGTACATGTTTTTGCCTGTGGGCTTCGGCAATATCTTTCTCAATCAGATATTGCTCGCCAACGTCAGCAAGAGTGGCGTGGACATCAGCCAGGTCAATGTGACTCATGCCATGGCCATTCCTGCGTTGGGGATGCTGGTAGGGCTGTTGGTGGCGGTGTTTATCAGTTACCGGAAAAAGCGTGAATATGACCTGGCCAGAATTGAACAGGTCGAGCAAGTGGCGGTGAATTACAACCCGCTGACGCTGTTGGTAGCCGGTGTTGCCATTGCTGCCGCGTTCATTATTCAGCTGTGGTTGGGCTCCATGATTATCGGTGCACTGGCCGGTTTTCTGATCTTTTCGGCATCGGGAATTGTGCGCTGGCGTGAAACCGACGACCTCTTCACGGAAGGTATGAAAATGATGGCCATGATTGGCTTTATCATGATCGCCGCGTCGGGGTTTGCTGAAGTGATGAAGGCGACAGGTGAGGTCAAGTCACTGGTAGAAGCGTCAGCGGGCTTGATCAATCACAGCAAGGGCATGGGTGCGTTGCTGATGCTGCTGGTGGGGCTGCTGGTAACGATGGGCATCGGCTCATCGTTTTCAACGGTCCCGATCTTGGCCGCTATTTTCGTGCCGTTGTGCGTGCAACTGGGCTTTAGCCCAATGGCCATTGTCTGCATCGTGGGAACCGCCGGAGCCTTGGGCGATGCCGGCTCACCTGCTTCTGACTCAACCCTGGGGCCTACCTCGGGTTTGAACGTTGATGGCCAGCATCACCATATCTGGGACACCGTCGTGCCTACCTTCCTGCATTACAACTTGCCGCTGCTAGCCTTTGGCTGGGTAGCGGCCATGGTGTTGTAAGGCCTTTTGGAAATTGCCGCCGGATGCTTCGGCGGCATAGGTGCGCAGACCTTAAGGCAGTTCAATGCGGCCGACTTCTCCTGCAACGGTTGGCCAGTCTCCAGCGGCCCAGCGTGCTCTGGCGTTCTGTATCAGTGCCGGGTCGCTGGCAACAAAATTCCAGTTCATTCTTCTGGGACCATCCAGTGGTGCGCCGCCAATCAGCACAACGTGGCAGTCAGTGTGCGCGCACAGGGTCAGTTCTTCGCCCTCAGGCAGCACCACCAGTTCCTGCTGTGTCAGGGCCTGGCCATCCAATTGTGCTTCGCCTGCCAACACATACAGCGCCCGCTCCGGGTGTTCCGCGGGGATCAGCAGAGTCGTTGCTGTTTGCATATGAATGTCGGCGTACACCGTCGGTGAGAGCACGGGAACAGGGGAGGTCAGGCAAAACCCGGTTCCTGCAATCAGGCAGATCCTAACGCCCAGGTTATCGCTGACAGGCAAAGTGTTGGCCGAGTGATAGCTATAGTGCCCTTCACCGCTTTCATGCGCCTTGGGCGATGCCAGCCATACCTGTAGCCCGTGAACGGTAGAGCCCTGAGCCATAAGTGCGGCGGGTGTGCGCTCAATGTGAGCAATGGCGGCTCCGGCGGTCATCCAGCTGACATCACCGGGCCCGATCTGTTGATCAGAACCCAGGCTGTCCTTGTGCTGCAACTGTCCTTCATACAAGTAGGTCAGCGTTGACAGGCCAATGTGTGGGTGTTGACGGATATTGATGCCGCGTCCAGGGGGGTACTGGGTCTGGAGCATATGATCAAAAAATACGAATGGTCCGACACTGCGGCACTTGGCGGAGGGCAGTGGGCGCAAAATCGGCTGGCCTTCGACCTGTTCAAGGCGTGGCCGGATCAGGGTCAGTGGGTGCATGTTTCGGTCCTGGCAAGGTGAACGTTGAGCATACCTCAACGCTCACCTTGAGCCGGGTGCTTACTGGCTAAATGCACCTTCAGACAAATGCGTCTCGATGGTGACTTCTGCCGTTGTCATGAGCTTGTGCACCGGGCACTTGTCTGCCACACGGTGCAACTCCTGGCGTTGAGCGTCAGTCAGGACGCCTTTGAGCGTCAGCTTGACGTGCAAAGCATACTTGCCTTGCTGTTCTTGTTCGGCATCGTGTTTGACTTCAACCGTAACGCCGGTGAGCGGGATGTTTTTCTTTTGCGCGTACAGCTTCACCGTCAATGCCTTGCAGGCACCGAGGGCGGCGTCGAAATAATCATGGGGCGTGGGGGCAGAGCCTTCGCCGCCCATTGAGGGGGGTAAATCGGTATAAATTGGGTGCCCGTCGATATCGATGCTGTGACGAAAACTATCGTGGGACACGGTATTTACGGTAACAGTCATGGCAAACCTCGCAGTGGCAGTAATAAAGGTCTTGATCTTTATAGAGCACGCTGGGGGTTATGCGTTCCATCAGGCAAAAAAATGCCCCGAACCAGTCGGGGCATCTTTATGGGGCCGGGGTAGGCTTACTTGCCTTCCCAGCGCTTCAGAACCAGCGTGGCGTTGGTGCCACCGAAGCCGAAGCTGTTGCTCATCACGGTGTTGAGCGTGACGTTTTCGCGGGTTTTGGTGAGGATCGGCATGTCAGCAACGGCAGGGTCGATTTCATCAATGTTGGCCGAGCCAGCAATGAAGTTGCCTTCTATCATCAGCAAGCAGTAAATCGCTTCATGAACGCCGGCAGCACCCAGGGAGTGACCCGACAGGCTTTTGGTGGAGCTGATGGCAGGGGCTTTGTCGCCAAAGACTTCGCGAACGCCTTCCATTTCCTTGACATCGCCTACCGGGGTAGAAGTGCCGTGGGTGTTGAGGTAGTCGATCGGAGCGTCAACGGTGGACATGGCCATTTTCATGCAACGGATGGCACCTTCGCCGCTAGGGGCAACCATGTCATAGCCGTCGGATGTGGCACCGTAACCAACGATTTCAGCATAGATTTTCGCGCCGCGGGCCAGTGCGTGTTCCAGCTCTTCAACCACGACCATACCGCCACCGCCGGCGATGACGAAACCGTCACGCTTGGCATCGTAGGCACGGGACGCTTTTTCTGGCGTGTCGTTGTACTGGGTAGACAGGGCACCCATTGCGTCGAACAGGAACGACTGGCTCCAATGTTCTTCTTCGCCGCCGCCTGCAAACACGATGTCCTGCTTGCCCAACTGGATCTGTTCAACCGCAGTACCGATGCAGTGAGCACTGGTGGCGCAAGCCGAAGAGATCGAGTAGTTAACGCCCTTGATCTTGAAGGGTGTCGCCAGGCAGGCCGATACGGTGCTGCCCATGGTGCGGGTAACCCGGTACGGACCTACACGCTTCACGCCTTTTTCGCGCAGGATGTCCAGCGCTTCCATCTGATTCAGGGTCGAGGCACCGCCAGAACCTGCGATCAGGCCGGTGCGCACGTTCGATACCTGATCATCGGCCAGGCCGGAATCAGCGATGGCGTCTTTCATCGCCAGATAAGCGTAAGCCGCGGCGTGGCCAACGAAACGATAAATCTTGCGATCAATCAGTTCTTCGAGGTTCAGGTCAATGGAGCCGGAAACCTGGCTACGCAGACCCATTTCGGCATATTCCGGGTTGAACCGGATACCGGGGCGACTTGCACGCAGGTTAGCGGAGACGGTCTCTTTGTCATTGCCCAGGCACGAAACAATGCCCAGACCAGTGATAACGACGCGGCGCATTCGGATAACCCTTAGAAGTTGTCAGTTGAGGTAAAGACGCCGACCCGAAGGCCTTCGGCGGTGTAAATCTCGCGACCGTCGACAGTGACCGAACCGTCGGCAATGGCCAGGTTCAGCTTGCCCTTCAGGACACGTTTGATATGAATGTTGTAAGTGACTTTCTTGGCGGTCGGCAAGACCTGGCCGAAGAACTTCACTTCGCCCGAACCCAGGGCCCGGCCACGGCCCGGCAAACCTTGCCAGCCGAGGTAGAAGCCCACCAGTTGCCACATGGCGTCAAGGCCCAGGCAACCTGGCATCACCGGGTCACCCTCAAAGTGGCAGGCAAAGAACCACAGGTCTGGAGTGATATCCAGCTCGGCGACCAACTCACCTTTGCCGTACTTGCCACCCTCGTCACTGATATGAGTGATGCGATCCACCATCAGCATGTTAGGGGCGGGCAGTTGCGCGTTACCTGGGCCGAACAGCTCGCCGCGGCTACAGCGCAGCAAATCTTCCCGAGTAAAGGCGTTTTGTTTGGTCATGCGAGCTCCTCAATAATCCCATGCGGCGGGGTGGGGCAAATCTTCCCGACCAACTGAACCCTCTCAGCTCAGTTCGCCAGCCTACACATAGACTATTGCGTTGTAGTGAAAGTCACAGCGCAAAGGACAGGAATGTACACTTGTGCACTGAAAATTTAAATCGGGTCCGTTCAAGGGCCCATTTGGGTGCCTAAGACTGCCGCACTTTTGCGTTTAACGCCAGTCGCAGGTGGCTTTTTAGCCATAAGTTACTGGACTCGGCGTTACAGTGCCTGACCCTGATCAGCTACTTTGGATGACTTGGTAAGGGAATCATTCGTACCGGCCTTCGAGCGTTTTTCCTGTCTTTACTGTCATGTGCCGGCGACCGGGGCAATGATGGGAGCCCTGCTGTAACCCGGCAGTGGCTGGGCGTTTCGAATGATTTCAGCGCTGCCCGCGGCCGGTGCCACCTTATTGGTCAGGGTTACCATAAGCTCCCGGCGCCTTGCCCTTACAGGCTCTCGTGCTCAAGCACAGGGTATTCAAGGCAGATGTGTCGCCTTCGGTGCGGGCGTTATCGGTTGGTGCAGTGCCAGTGGAATTTCAAGCGTGAACGCTGATCCTTGGGCTTGTTCACTCTTGGCGTGCACGGTGCCGCCCATGCGTTCAGCCAGTGCGCGCGCAATGGGCAAGCCCAGGCCTGTACCGCCATAACGCCGTGAAATTGAGCTGTCCGCTTGTTCGAAGGCGTTAAACATCGACTCCAGTTTCGCGGTGCTGATCCCGATACCACTGTCACGCACGGTGCAGGTAAACCAGATTAACGCCGGGTCGAGTGGCTGCCACTGCGGTTCGATACTGATCTGCCCGCGTTCAGTGAATTTCAAGGCGTTGTCGATCAAGTTGACGAGTATTTGCCGAATCCGATTGGGGTCGCCTTGTACGCTCAGTTCGCCCAGCCCCTGCGCAATCGTCAGGTGCAATTGCAAGTCGCGCTGGCCTGCGGTGCGCTGGAAGGTTTGGGTGCAGTTGCTGAGCAGTTCAACGAGGTTGAAGGGGATACGTTCCAGTTCCAGCGCTGAACGCTCGATTCTGGAGAAGTCGAGGATGTCGTTGATAACCTTGAGCAAATGCTCGGTGGACTCTGATGCCAGCGCGGTGTACTCCGCCTGCTCGTCGGTCATTTCGGTGGTTTCCATCAGTTGTAACATCCCCAGTACACCATTCATCGGGGTGCGCAGTTCGTGACTCATCATGGCCAGAAAATCGGTTTTGGCACCGTTGGCCCGTTCGGCTTCTTCGCGCGTTTCAATCAGTTGGGCGATGGTGGCCTGTTGCTTACGGCTGGCCTGCTCCAACCCTTCGGCCAAGTTATTGATGTGTTGTGCCAGGCTGCCCAGTTCGCCGTCGTCGACAATGGGCAAAGGGGCCTTGTAGTCGCCTTGTTGAATGGCTTTAACGGCTTGGCTCATGTCGCTGATGGGTTTGGACAGGTTTGATGCCAGGCGTCTGGCCAGCAGGTAAGTGCACGCCAGGGCAAACAAGGCGAGCAGCAGGGCTTTAAGGAGTAAGGCTTGCTGGCGTTGGTTGAAGGCCTCATTGGACATGCCGACCAACACACGGCCCAAATAAGCGTCTGATGCGCGAGACGCTGGCGAATTGCCCGGTGCGCTGCCATCGGTAGCGGGTACTCCTTGCGTGCGGATTGGGGCTTGGAACACGTCAACAGGCAATGTTTGGGGGGCATGCCCGGCAGTAGCCAGGACGGTGTTCGCGCGGTCCTCGATTTGCGCGAATTGTACATGCGCATTGCGCAGTGAGGCCTGTGTCAGGGTTTCCAGTAGCGCGGTGTCGCCTGACAGTAAGGCGTACTCCGCGGCGGGAGCCAACTGGTTGGCAATCAGTTGGCCTGTGACATCCAGTTCCTGACGTAAATCCTGGATTCGCACAAAGGTAAAAAAGCTGATGAGCAGCAGGGTTAACAGCAACGCAGGGACCAGACTCACCAGTTGGGTTCGGGTATACAGGTCCCACCGGCCAGGGGCGGTCATGGATGATGAGTTCCGTTGGGCCTGAGCCTGACCGCGGCGGTTGAGTACCCCATCGATACGCTCCTCTTTGGCTGGCTCAGCCGTGCTGCTTACTGAAAAAAGATGTTGGGTGGCATGGTAGCTGAGCCGCATGAGTTTTTCAGTTGAGGCTATTTCTTGCCTGAAATCAATCGCCCCTGCAGCCGTGTTAGGGCTGGTCGCGCGAAATGTGCGCCGTATAATGCGGCCATCGCCACAACTCTATAAGACAACGGGATTGCATATGACTGAACAGCGCGCTATCGCGGTCTTGGGAGGCGGAAGTTTTGGCACCGCCGTGGCCAACTTGCTGGCTGAAAACGGCCACGCTGTGCGCCAGTGGATGCGCGACCCGGAGCAGGCCGAGGCCATCCGTCTGCATCGAGAAAACCCGCGTTACCTCAAAGGTATCAAAATTCACCCGGGCGTTGACCCGGTGACTGATCTGGATGCCACGCTCGACGCCTGTGATTTGTGCTTTGTAGCGTTGCCCTCCAGTGCCTTGCGCAGTGTGCTGGCCGCCCATGCACAGCGCTTGACCGGCAAAATGCTGGTGAGCCTGACCAAGGGCATTGAAGCCCATAGTTTTAAGCTGATGAGCGAGATCCTTGAAGAAATTGCTCCGCAAGCCCGAATCGGCGTGTTATCCGGCCCTAACCTGGCCCGAGAAGTGGCCGAGCATGCACTGACCGCTACAGTGGTCGCCAGTTCAGACGAGGCCTTGTGTGTGGCGGTGCAGGCGGCGTTGCATGGCCGTACATTTCGTGTGTATGCCAGTGCCGATCGCTTCGGCGTGGAACTGGGGGGAGCGTTGAAAAACGTTTACGCGATCATTGCCGGCATGGCCGTTGCGCTGGGCATGGGCGAAAACACCAAAAGCATGCTGATCACCCGTGCCCTGGCCGAGATGACCCGGTTCGCCGTCAGCCAGGGTGCCAATCCCATGACGTTTCTGGGGCTGGCAGGTGTGGGCGATTTGATTGTTACTTGTTCATCGCCGAAAAGCCGTAACTACCAGGTCGGCTTTGCACTGGGAGAGGGGCTTAGCCTGGAAGAGGCCGTCGGCCGTTTGGGAGAGGTGGCGGAAGGCGTGAACACCCTTAAAGTACTAAAGGCCAAGGCGCAAGAGTTGAAGGTCTACATGCCGTTGGTGGCGGGTTTACACGCGATTCTGTTTGAAGGGCGCACCCTCAATCAGGTCATCGAGTTATTGATGCGCGCAGAGCCCAAAACCGATGTCGATTTTATATCCACCAGTGGTTTCAACTGATCCCGAAGGAGCCGTACATGAACGACGCCAAAAAAACTTCCCAGTACGAGTCCATTATTTTACGCGTGGTGTGGATGCTGGTTTTTCTGCTGGTATGGCAAGTGGCGCAATTGTTGCTCGGTGCCGTGGTGCTGGTGCAGTTGGTTTACCGCCTGGTGTATGGAGCCCCGCACGGCGGCCTGATGAGTTTCGGCGACAGCTTGAGCCTTTACCTCGCACAAATCGGGCGCTTTGGCAGTTTTCACACTGAGCAAAAGCCTTGGCCTTTTGCCGATTGGCCCGCCTCAAGTGCACCTGAAGGCGAGGCCCCTTACGTGGCCCCCACCAAGACGCCCGAGCCTCGGCCATGAAGCTTTGGGTCATGCGCCATGGCGAGGCTGAGCCACAGGCGGCCACCGACGCTCAGCGCGAGCTGACGGCCCACGGCCGGGAGCAGGTTCTGCGCAGCGCTGCCTTCTTGAAGGGGCAGCCGCTGGACGCCATTTTGGTCAGCCCTTACGTGCGGGCCCAGCAAACGGCCAAGCTTGTACGCGACGCCCTAGGGTTTAAACCCGCGCTGGTCACCGTGCCGTGGCTGACGCCCGACAGCGACCCGGGCGTTGCGCTGCGCGAGCTCCCGGAGGCTGGCAACACGCTGTTGGTCAGTCATCAGCCTTTCGTCGGTGATTTGATCAGCCTGTTGCAGCATGGCCATTATCGCCAGCCGCAGCCCATGCAAACCGCGAGCCTGGCGGAGCTGGAGGGTGAGTGGGCGCTGGCAGGCAGCATGACATTAGTGGGTGTGCGTCAACCCTGAAGGGTTGCAGAGTCGGGCGAGTGTGGCCGATAGTTGGGCAATGTTTGTTGAAAAATCCTACGACATAAACGCCGCCCAACATTCACCGAGCAAGGAACGACTGATGAGCTTGTGGACCACGCCGCCCGACTTGGCATACCTCAACGGCCTGCGCAAAAACACTATCTGCGATGTGCTGGACATTACCTTCGATGCCTTCGATGACCAGTCGATCACCGCCAGCATGGTGGTGGATCATCGCACGCATCAGCCGTTTGGCCTGCTGCACGGCGGCGCTTCGGTGGTACTGGCCGAAACCTTGGGCTCGATGGCCAGTTACATGTGCATCGATACCCAGCAGTTCTATTGCGTGGGCCTGGAGGTCAATGCCAACCACTTGCGCGGTGTGCGCAGTGGCCGCGTGAGTGCCGTGGCGCGGCCGGTTCATATCGGGCGCACCACCCATGTGTGGGACATCCGCCTGACCGACGATAACGGCAAACTCAATTGCATTTCCCGCCTGACCATGGCGGTCGTGCCGTTGGGTGAAGCACCCCCCGCTCGCTGATTTGCGGGCGACAATGGCCGTAGTGGCGTCACTCCTGGCGTATACGGTCATTGATATGGAGAAATTTCCTACAGACAATAGAGGTCGTTTCCTACCTGTGGACGCCTTGTATGTCTCGGCAGATTTTCTTCGCCCATGCCAACGGCTTCCCCTCGGCCACTTATGGCAAATTGTTCGATGCCCTTGCGCCGGACTTTGAAATCGCGCACCTGCCGCAACATGGGCATGACCCGCGTTTTCCAGTGGACAACAATTGGCACAACCTGGTCGACGAATTGATCTTTCACCTGGAACAGCGCGGTGAAGCGGTAATCGGTGTCGGGCATTCATTGGGCGGGATGTTGCACTTGCATGCGGCCATCCGCTGCCCGCATCTGTATCAGGGCCTGGTGATGCTTGATTCACCCGTGCTCACGCGAACCGATCAGTGGGTGATTCGCGCGGCCAAGCGCTTTGGCCTGATCGACCGCCTGACCCCCGCAGGCCGCACGCTCGGGCGGCGCGAGGAGTTCGCAGACCGTGAAAGCGCGCGGGCCTACTTTGCGGGCAAGACGCTGTTCCGCAGCTTTGATCCCGATTGCTTCGACGCCTATTTGGAGCACGGGTTGCAGGTCGTTGATGAGCGTTTGCGGTTACGTTTCAACCCTGCCACTGAGATCGACATCTACCGGAGCGTGCCGCACACAGCCCCCGGTCGTGTATTTCAATTAAGGGTTCCGTTGACCATTGTGCGTGGACGCGACAGCCGTGTGGTCATGCGCCATCATGCCAATGCGGTTGCGCGCATGCCCAATGGCGAGGCGCTGAGCGTGCCGGGTGGGCATATGTTTCCTCTGGAGCAGCCGCATGAAACAGCCCATTTGCTCAAACATATCGTTGCCCGCTGGGGGCTTCGTCAGCCCAGCCTCTGAAGAGCATCAAGCATGAGCCCTGTGATGGAAGAAATTCGTCTGAGCTTGCCGCATATCGAATTGGCGGCCCACGTGTCAGGCCCCGAAGACGGCGTGCCCGTGATTGCCTTGCATGGTTGGCTGGATAACGCTAACAGCTTCGCCCGGCTGGCCCCCAAATTGCCAGGGTTGCGCATCGTGGCGCTGGATTTTGCCGGGCATGGCCACTCGGATCACCGCCCCCGTGGGGCCGGGTACGCCTTGGCCGATTACGCGTTCGATGTGTTATGTGTGGCTGAGCAATTGGGCTGGGAGCGGTTTGCCCTCATGGGGCACTCCCTGGGGGCGATTGTGGCGGTGATGATTGCGGGCTCATTTCCCGACCGCGTCACCCGGCTGGCCTTGATTGATGGCATTGTGCCGAAGTCCGGGCCGGTCGCCGATACGGCCGAACACATGGGCAACGCGTTGCAGGCGCAACTGCACCATCAACACAAACGCAAATCGGTTCACCCCACACTAGACAGGGCCGTGGCGGCCCGGATGAAAGGCATGGTCGCCGTCAGCCAAGAGGCGGCCGAGCTACTGGCTCAGCGCGGCTTGATGCCGGTGCCGGGCGGGTATAGCTGGCGAAGCGACAGCCGTCTGACGCTGCCTTCGCCGCTACGGCTTAGCGCTGAACAGGGCATGTCGTTTGTTCGACGCGTGACGTGCCCGACAACGCTGGTGGTGGCCGAGGAGGGCATGTTGGCCAGTTATACCGACCTGTTGGAGCGCCTGCCTTTCTCGCAGGTGCGTGTGCCAGGTGGCCATCATGTGCACCTGAATGATGAGGCGGGCGCGATCCTTGTTGCAGACTGTTTCAAACGCTTCTTCAGCGCTTCTTGACTTGCGGTGGCCAACTGCCGAGGCTTGGAGGCTTGAAATGGGAGACAACCATGATAGATCTCTACACCGCTGCGACCCCGAATGGCCACCCGGTCTCTATCGTGAGCACGCTCAATGACACGCCTTCTGCAGGTGAGCCCCGCCGATGAAACTATCCAGACGTTTTATCTGCGTGTTGGGCTTGAGCAGCTTAAGCCCGTTGGTATGGGCTGCCGATGTGCCCGGCAGCCAGGATTTACGGGACGTGCCAAGGCTGGCTGACGCGCAAATCATTGATTACACCGAACACCCTGAAGTCGAACGCATCTACCCGATGGGCTCTATCCGTAAAATCAGCGGGCGCCTTCGTTACGAGTCGCAGGTCAATACGCGTGGCCAGACGACCGCCATTACCTATGAGTTGCCGGCCGAGCGTTCGTCCAGCGAAGCGTTTACGGCTGCCCGCGAAGCCTTGCAGGCCAAGGGTGCCGAGTTGTTGTTCTGGTGCCAGGCGCGTGATTGCGGTGAAAGTAGCCTTTGGGCCAACGAAATTTTTGGCAACTCCAAGCTGGTGGGGGCCGACGATCAGCAGTCCTACCTGTTACTGCGCAAAGCCGCTCCCGAGCACAACCAGTTGGTCGCGCTGTACGGCATTACCCGCGGCAATCGAAAAGCGTATTTGCACGTCGAACAGATGCAGGCCAATGCTGACTTGGGCCAATTGCTGCCCACCTCGGCCACCTTGCAGCGCCAGTTGAAAAGCACAGGCGAACTCAACTTCCCCGCACTTACGGGCGAACCTGATGCCCAGTGGCTGAACCTGATCAGCCGCGGATTGAACCTGGATGCCACTTCAAGAGTCACTTTGACGGGCGCTCACGCGGGCGCGTGGCGTGACGCGCTGATCGCCAAAGGTGTTCGTGCGGGCCGTCTCGAACTGGGCGATGCTCAGGTTCAGGGCTTGCGCATCGAATTGCTTCGCTAAACATTTCTCTGCGACGGCTACACTCCCCGTAGCCGTTGTTTCTTTCTGATTCTGTAACGCTCTGCAGGACACACATGCTTAATAACGATCGCCTGCTGGTGCAGATCCTGCTACTGGTGTTGTTCGGTGCCAGTCTGTGGGTGATGGCCCCTTTCTGGTCTGCCTTGTTTTGGGGGGCGGTGCTGGCATTTTCCAGTTGGCCTTTGATGCGTTTGCTGACCCGTGTGTTGAACGGTCGGGAAACACTGGCGGCGAGCATTCTAACCCTGGGCTGGATGTTGCTGGTGGCCGGGCCGCTGGTATGGCTGGGTTTTAACCTGGCCGACCATGTACGAGACGCCACGACCTTTATCAAGGATGTCCAGCTGGAGGGCCTGCCCGAAGCGCCCACCTGGCTGGTAGGGATACCCTTCGTTGGTGAGCGGCTGGATGGTCTCTGGAATACCCTCGACGAGCAGGGGGCCGCATTGTTGGGGGCACTCAAGCCTTACCTGGGGCAAGTGGGCAACTGGTTGCTCGCCCGAAGCGCGCAAATCGGCGGCGGTATTCTTGAAATGACGCTGAGCATTGTGTTCGTGTTCTTTTTCTACCGCGACGGCCCTCGGCTGGCGAGCTTTGTGCACGGGCTGCTTGAACGGCTGATCGGCGAGCGCGCGCATTACTATCAGGAACTGGTGGCGGGCACCGTGCAGCGTGTGGTGAACGGGGTGATCGGCACGGCGGCGGCCCAAGGGCTGCTGGCGCTGATTGGCTTCTTGATCGCCGGGGTGCCCGGCGCACTGGTACTGGGCCTTGGCACCTTTCTGCTCAGCCTGATACCGATGGGGCCGCCGCTGATATGGATCCCGGCCACGGCCTGGCTGGCCTGGAAGGGCGAGTACGGCATGGCGATCTTCCTTGGCATTTGGGGCACGTTGATCATCAGCGGTGTCGATAACGTGCTCAAGCCTTACCTCATCAGCCGGGGCGGAAATCTGCCATTGGTGATCGTGTTGCTGGGGGTGTTTGGCGGGTTGATCGCGTTCGGGTTTATCGGGCTGTTTATCGGCCCGACTTTGCTGGCGATTGCCTACAGCCTGTTGCTGGACTGGAGTGCCAGCCAGCAGAACAAGGACAGGGCTTAGCCGAATTTTGGCCCTGAGCGTGTGTTCTTGCCCTTGGCCAAGCGATCGTACAGCACCACATTAACGGTGGCGGCAAGGTTCATGCAGCCCTGGGTCGGGATGTAAATCACGTCTTCGCACCAGTCCAGCACGTCCTTGCCCAGCGACCCGTCCTCGGGGCCGAAGATATAAATCGCCCGGTCCGGATGCGTGTACTCGGGCAGGGGGCGAGCCCCTTCAACCATTTCCACCGCGACCGGAATGCAGCCCAATGGGATGATTTTTTTCAGGTCGTCGATGCCGATCAGCGGAATATCCTGATGGATCTTTTTGGTGTCCGTGATGAAGTCGCGGGCACGCTCATAGCGTTTGCCGGTGTAAAACACCGACGCCACGCTGTAGCAACCAGCCGCACGCATCACCGAGCCTACGTTTTCCGGTGATTTGGGGTTATACAAACCAATGCAGCTGTACCGTTTGTTTGCCACGTGCCGTCGCCCTTCAGAAAAAAGACGCGAGTATACCGGCAATGACGCGCCTCGCTAGCCGTGAGCGAGCGCCGCCGACCCGGGAGCGCCAGGGTGAGCGGCGCTCGACAGCGGGCGTGTGGGCCCGCTTCTACCGGCGGGTTACTCGTCTTTTTTCATCAGCCCGGCCAGTGCGGCGAACGGGTTGTGGGTGGCCTTGGCGACTTTCGGGCTGCTGGTGGAGCTGTCCGAAAAGTACTGTTGGTCGGTGTAGCGCGAGTGTTCGTTGTCGTGGCAGTACAGGCACAGCAGCTCCCAGTTGGAGCCGTCCTGGGGGTTGTTGTCGTGATTGTGGTCGCGGTGGTGAACCGTCAGTTCACTCAGGCGCTTACCCGCAAACTCACGGGCGCAACGACCGCACACGTGGGGGTACATTTTCAGGGCTTTATCGCGATAGCCCATTTCGCGGTCACGCTGGGCATCCGCCAGGATGCGGTCCAGTTTGGCGGTGTGTGACGGTGGGTTGGCCGAACTCATGGGTTCACCTTTTAAGACGAATGACGGTTAGGTCGTGAAGTTTAGCTGTTGATCAGCCTTTGATTTTTTCAGCAATCCAGATGGTGTGACGTGTGCCTTTGTTGCCGTGGGCGAACACCTGCACTTCTTCGGCCTTGAAGCCGGCCTTGCGCAGTTTGTCCGAGAACTGCTTGTCGGCACTGGCAGACCACACGGCCAACACGCCCTTGGAGCGCAAAGCCTTGGCGCAGGCGCTGAGGCCGCCGGCTGAATACAGCCAACTGTTGGCTTTTTGCGTCAGGCCTTCGGGGCCATTGTCGACATCCAGCATGATGGCGTCAAAGCCATCGGGTTCAGCCTGCAGCACCTTGGCCACGTCTTCCAGGCGGATCACGGTACGCGGGTCTTGCAGCGGGTTACCGGCTTTTTCGCCCAGCGGGCCACGGTTCCACGCCACAACCCCCGGTACCAGTTCGGCCACCACCACCTCGGCGGTTTTACCCAGGTGTTTGAGAGCCGAGGCCAGGGTAAAGCCCATGCCCAGGCCGCCGATCAGCACCCGTGACCCGGGGCGTCCGGCCACCTTGCGGCACGGAATCTCGGCCAGTGCGTCCTCGGAGCCGTGCATGCGGGTGTTCATCAACTGGCCACCGTCGCCGCCCTGAATTTTGATCACGAAGTCTTCGCCATACTCGAACAGGCACAAGGCACCGCCATTTTCAGGGATCGGGGTGGTGTCGAGCAAAACAAAACGTTTCATGGAAATCTCGTCGAAGAGGGGGCAAAAACAATTGGTTACGAGTAGCCTGAAGGTAGACAACCCGGTCTGGTAACGGAGTGATTGATGAAACGCACTATTCTAACGGCCATTGCATGGGCAGCGCTCTTGATAAGTGCAGTGCAGGCTGCGGATCTGGCACCGACCCCGGCCTTACCGGTGGCCCTGACGCCGGCACCGGGGGCTCCGGGCACGGCCGCACCAACCCCTTACCCGCAAATCACCCCGCGCGCCGTGGCCAAGCCTGCAGCGGGCAATGGCAGCCAGATGCCATTGCCCCCGATCGACCTGCCGCAGCCGCCCAAAGACCAGCCGTTACCGGGTGTAGACGCCAAGGAAGCCAAGGGGAAATTGCCCGCTGATTGATGCCAGCTGCTGCACCTGGCACCGTAGCAGGGCTGAGTTTTACGAGGCTACGTCCGGCGGCGAAGGCGTCGTGAAATCGGGCAGCGCGGTGTTCCTGTTTGATCCGGGACTAAGGATTTACGATTGCTACGCAATCGGACGTAGCCTCGTCCCTTCGGCAACTGCTACGAACCACGGATTCTGTAGCCGCTGCCGAAGCGCTCCTGAACGGCGGTCCTGTGGCCCGCATCGCAGCCTTCGGCAGCGACTACAGGCGCTAGCCTGTTCGCGATCTGTTCAACAATCAAAAGATCGCGAGCAACTTCGATTCCGCCAACACGCTTCGCCGTTAAATCCCCAGCACTTTGAACACAAATGCATATTCCAGTGCCACGTCACGCAGCCCCTGGTAACGGCCGCTCATACCGCCGTGCCCGGCGTCCAGCTCGGTTTTCAGCAGCAGCAGGTGGTCGTCGGTTTTCGTGGCGCGTAATTTGGCCACCCACTTGGCGGCCTCCCAGTACTGCACGCGGCTGTCGTTGTACCCGGCAATCACCAGCATCGCCGGGTACGATTGGGCCACTACATTTTCATACGGTGCGTAAGCTTTTATGCGGTCGTACACCTCGGGGTCTTGCGGGTTGCCCCATTCGTCGTACTCGGTGACGGTCAGCGGCAGTTCCGGGTCGAGCATGGTGTTGAGCACATCCACAAACGGCACTTCGGCAATGGCGGCCTTGAACAATTCAGGGCGCTGGTTGAGCACCGCCCCGATCAACAATCCCCCCGCGCTGCCGCCACTGATGACCAGTTGATCGGCTCGGGTCAGGCCCTGGTCGATCAGGTGTTCGGCGCAGGCGATAAAGTCGCTGAAGGTGTTGGGCTTGTTCGCCTGTTTGCCCGCGCGATACCAGGCTTCACCCAGTTCTCCACCGCCGCGCACGTGGGCGATCGCGAACGCAACACCTCGGTCGAGCAGGCTCAAGCGCGCATGGGAGAACCATGGGTCCAGGCTTTCGCCATAGGCTCCGTAGCCATACAGGTACAATGGCGCAGGTTGGCCTACGGCATCGCGCCTGACCACCAGGCTGATGGGCACGTGTGTGCCGTCTGCGGCGGTCGCCCAGAGCCGCTGGCTGACGTAGTCGTCGGCATTGAAAGGGCCCAGCACCGGTGTTTCTTTCAGTACGGTTTGCTCGCCTGTTGCCAGCGTCAGTTGCCGCACTTGCGCCGGTCGATTCAACGCCTCGTAGCGCAAGCGTATAAAGGGGTTGTCGAACTCAAGGCTGTCTTGCACGTATAGGCTGTAGGCCGCGTCCGGTAGCTGCACGCGATACGACGGCAAGCCATTGGGGCGTATCTCGATTATCGGCAGGCCGCCTTCACGCAGGCTCAAGCACAGCGCGTTGGCATTCAGGGTCAGGCCTTCGAGCATCACGGCATCGCTGTGGGCGACCAGGCGCTGCCAGTCACTGCGCTGGGGCACCTGTGCGGTGGCGACATACAGGGCAAAGTTGATGCCGTCCTGATTGGTGCGGATAAACCAGGCCCACTGGCCCTGATACAGGCCGTGGTCGACGCTGTAATCGTGGTCCTCAACCCGAGGTGCCAGGCACTGGAAGGGGTGTTGCGGCTGATCGGCGTCTACAACCCAGCTCTCACTGGTGGTTTTACTGTTAAGCAGCAGGATGAGTTGGCGCTCGGAACTGGCGCGGTAGCAATGCAGGAAAAAACGCCCGTCGGGCTCATGAAACACTTCATGGGCCAGGGGTTCGCCCAAGGTATGACGCAGCAGTTTGTGCGGGCGATGGGTGTCGTCCAGCGTTGCGAAAAACAACGTATTGCTGTCATTGGCCCACGTCATGCTGCCGTCGGCGTCCTCGAAGGGCAGCTCGGTGACGTCGCCGCTGCTCAACGTCTTGACGAACAGGCGGTAGGTTTCTTCGCCGCTGGTGTCCAGGCTGTAGGCCAAGCGCTGGTGGTCGGGGCTGATGCTGAAAGCCCCCAGCGCGATAAAACCACCATCGGCCAGGGCATTGGGGTCCAGCAATAACTGCTCCGCACTTTCGTCCACGGTTTGGCTGTCGTCGGCCGGGCGTGGGCAGCGATAGTGACGCGGGTATTCGTCGCCAGCGTGGGTGCGTGTGTAATACAAAAACGGCCCCCACGGGGAGGGCAGCGACAGGTCGGTCTCGCGTATGCGGCCTTTGATCTCTTCAAACAGCGTCTCACGCAATTCGGCCTGATCGGCCAGTTGCGCTTGTTGGTAGCTGTTTTCCGCTTTCAGGTAGTCCAGAACCTCTTCGCTGTCGCGATTTTGTAACCATGAATACGGGTCAGCCCCCTTGGCTTTGCGTGCGATTGGGGGGCTGTTTGCGTAGGCTGATTCGGTCATTGGGTGTTTCCTGAAACCTGCGTGAAAAGAGATGAGGCTGACGGCAGTGCAGCCGCACTGTCTAAAAGCCGTTATCATAGTGCCTCATTGCCTGCCGACCATGAATACCATGAACGAGAACGACTATCTGATCGCCTGGGGCCTTTACGCCTTTGCTGCCGCGGGCTGCCTGCTCGTCTGGTTTCGCCTGACGCGCTTCATGTGGCGCTGGTTGCGCGAGCCACTGCGGGTGTTGATGGCGGTGCTGTTGTTCAGCCCGACCATTGTTGACCCGGTTCAGAATACGTTCGCGCCTGCTATTGCGATCACCGCGCTGGACCTGGCCTTTAAAGTGGACAACAACGCCTGGCGTGCGGTGTCTGAGTTATTGATGTACAGCATCCTGGCGCTGTGTGTGTATGGCGTGTTCGTGTTGATTCGCTGGCCTATTGAGCGTGCTCGCAAGGCCCGCCTGGCGCAGGCCGCTGCTAATCAGCAGGCGCAGGCCGACGACCCTGAAGACGACCAGCCATTTGGCTCGGCGGGTGATGAGCGCCTGGTTCGTGCGAGCGCGCCGCGCCCGGCAGCGCCGACGCGGGTTGAACCGCGGGTGTAATCCTTTTTTGTTGAGCTTGAATGCGAGAGTGCGAGCGTGTGTGAATTATTGGGCATGAGCGCCAACGTCCCAACCGATATTGTGTTCAGTTTTACCGGCCTGATGCAGCGTGGCGGGCGCACCGGCCCGCACCGTGATGGCTGGGGCATTGCCTTTTACGAAGGGCGCGGCCTGCGTCTGTTCCAGGACCCGGCCGCCAGTTGCGACTCTGAAGTCGCGTTGCTGGTGCAGCGTTACCCGATCAAAAGTGAAGTGGTCATCGGTCATATTCGCCAGGCCAATGTCGGCAAGGTGTGCCTGTCCAATACGCACCCTTTTGTGCGTGAGCTTTGGGGCCGTAACTGGTGTTTTGCGCACAACGGCCAATTGGCGGATTTCGCACCGAGCACCACGTTCTATCGGCCCGTGGGCGATACCGACAGCGAGGCCGCGTTCTGCGACCTGCTCAATCGCGTGCGTGAAGCCTTTCCCGAACCGGTCGACGTGGAGCGCATTCTGCCGGTGCTGGTGGAGGCCTGCGCCGAGTATCGCAGCAAGGGCGTGTTCAATTGCATGCTCAGCGACGGCGACTGGCTGTTTTGCTATTGCTCCACCAAGCTCGCTCAGATCACCCGTCGCGCGCCTTTTGGCCCGGCCCGCCTCAAAGATGTCGACGTGATCGTGGACTTTCAGTCTGAAACCACACCCAACGATGTTGTGACGGTTATTGCCACCGAGCCACTGACCGAAAATGAAACCTGGACGCGCTACGAGCCCGGCCAGTGGAGCCTGTGGCGGCGCGGCGAATGCGTGAGCCAAGGCACAACCGAATAAGGATGGGTGTGTATGTTGCTGAGCTACCTGCGGTTGGTGCTGTTCACGCTGGGCCTGTTGATCGGTGTGCAAGTGCCGGGGTTTATCAATGACTACGCCAACCGGGTCGAAGCTCATCTGATCGAAGCTCAAACCGGCCTGGCCGGGTTCCAGAACACCGCCAACCAGTTCTTCAAGGGCGATTTGCAGGCCTTGGTGGCGCATTACCAGGCCAGCGATGACCCGGTGTTCAACAGTGACGCCGGCAGCCTGGGCACTCTGCTCCAGCGCCAGCGCCTGCTGGATGACCAGTACCAGGCCATGCAAGGCCCGTGGTACCGGCGCGCCTTGCACGTGGCCTATGCGGCCGACCCGGCCATTCGCGACGAGACTTTCAACGCTTACACCTACCAAGTGTTGCTGTCACCTGGTGCGATCGGCTGGGCAATGGCGGGTGCCTTGCTGTTTTCCTTTATTATCGAAGGCTTCTTCCGGCTGGTGGACTGGGTTGTGCTGGGCGGTAAGCGCCAGCGCGAACGCCTTGCCCGGCGTGAGCGCAGCCGTTAGGTCGCGCTCCAGAGCGGCCGTTTTCAGCCCATAAAAAGACCACAGGAGCGCCGCCGTGAGCCGCCTGCTACTCAATTGCGACATAGGTGAGAGTTTTGGCCAGTGGACGCTGGGGCTGGATGCCGAGGTCATGCCGTTTATTGATTGCGCCAACATTGCCTGCGGCTTTCACGCCGGAGACCCGGGCACCATGCGCAAAACGGTCGCGTTGGCCGTGGCGCAGGGCGTACAGATCGGCGCGCACCCCGCGTACCAGGACCTGGCCGGCTTTGGCCGCCGCTCAATGGCCTACTCGGCCCAAGAACTGCAAGACGTGCTGCATTATCAAATCGGCGCACTGGAGGGTGTATGCCGCGCTCAGGGCACCCGCGTCAGCTACGTCAAACCCCATGGCGCGTTGTACAACGACATGATGGCCAACCCGGCGCAACTGCGGGCGGTGATTCAGGCCGTGGCGGCTTATGATCCGGGCTTGCCGTTGATGCTGATGGCCACCCGCAACAACGCCGCCGCCCAGGCGCTCGGCGATGAGTTCGGTGTCACCCTCTGGTTTGAAGCCTTCGCGGACCGCGCCTACGACAACGCCGGGCATCTGTTGTCGCGGCAATTGCCGGGGGCCGTGCATCACGATCCCGAGCGTATCGTGCAACAGGCGCTGGCGATTGCAGCGGGTGAACCGTTGGTGGCCAATGATGGCAGTGCCCTGCGCCTGCACGCCCACACCCTGTGTGTCCATGGCGACAACGCCAGCTCAGTCGCCGCCGTGCAGCGTATTCGTGAAGCCTTGAACGCGCAGCCCCGGTCATGAAACCGCGCCTGGAAGTGGTGGCCATCGACTGCTTGATGCTGCGTTTGTTCGAGGGCATTGCGGAGTCCAACATGCCCTGGATACTGGCCGCCAGTGAGCGTCTGCGGGCGTGCTTTGGTGCCGACCTGATTGATCTGGTGCCGTCCTACACGACGTTGATGGTGCATTACGACGGCTTGACGCTGACCCCGGCTGACGCGCGTGAGCGCATCGCCCAGGCGCTGCTCGACCTACAGCCAGAAACCCGCACCCGTGGGCACTGCCATGTGTTGCCGGTGTGGTACGACCCCAGTGTAGGGCCGGAACTGGCGCTGTTGGCCAGCCGTACCGGTTGGACGCACAGCGAGGTCATTCGCCGCCACAGTGAACACCCATACCAGGTGTTTGCGCTGGGCTTCGCGCCGGGGTTTGCCTTTATGGGGCTGGTCGACGAAGCCTTGGCGGCACCGCGGCTGAACACCCCGCGTAAACGGGTTGCCTGTGGCAGCGTGGGTATTGCCGAGCGCCAGACAGCCGCTTACCCGGCCCATTCCCCCGGTGGCTGGAACCTGATCGGGCGTACGCCCACGGTGTTGTTTGACCGCGACCGCGAGGGTTACAGCCTGATGCAGCCGGGCGACACCGTGCGGTTCGCGCCCATTTCCCATGCTGAGTTCATTCGCCTGGGCGGCGACGACACCCCGCAGGAGCCTCCGGTATGAGCCATTTACGGGTACTGGCCAGCAACCCGCTGTGCCAGTTGCAAGATGTCGGGCGCTTTGGCGTGCGCCACCTGGGCGTGACCCAGGGCGGTGCGGCGGACGGGGTGTCGATGGCGTGGGCCAATGCGCTGCTGGGTAATGTGCCCGGCGCGGCGGTGATCGAAATCACCCTGGGCGGCTTGACCCTGGTTGCCCAGCGCGATTGCACGCTGGCGCTGGCCGGCGCGGACCTGGCCGCCACCCTCGATGGGCGGCCGATTAAACCGTGGCGCAGTTTTACCCTCAGCCAGGGCCAGGCCATGAGCTTCACCCAGCCGTTGAGCGGTGCCCGGGCTTACCTGGCCGCACCCGGCGGCTTTATCGCCCCGCAGGTCTTGGGCAGTTGTGCCACGGTGGTGCGTGAACACCTCGGCGGGCCGGATGGCTTTGGCCGTGCGTTGAGCGCGGGGGATGAGTTGAGCTACGCGGGCACCGCGCCTTCATTGCGCGAACTGGCCCCTGCGCAGCAACCGGTGTTCAGCCCTGAGCCGTTTCTGGACGTGGTGGTGGGGGCGCAAATGGGCGCGTTCAGCGGGCAAAGTACCTTTGATGCCTTCAACGCCCCGTGGACCCTCGACAGCCGTGCCGACCGAATGGGCATACGCTTGTTGGGGCCTGCCTTGGTGTATCAGGGCGCGCCGATGATTTCCGAAGGGATCCCGCTGGGGGCCATTCAAGTTCCACCGGATGGCCAGCCGATCATCTTGCTCAATGACCGTCAGACCATCGGTGGCTACCCTCGGCTGGGCGCGCTGACGCCATGGGCACAAGCGCGGCTGGCGCAGTGTTTGCCGGGAGACCGCGTGTACCTGCGGCCCACCACACAAGAAGCGGCGCAGCGCCAGCACCTGAAGCTCATACAACAATGGGTAGGCGCGAGCGTGCTCGCGGTCTGTTGACCTCAGCCACTTGAATGCTATTTAGCTAAATAGCGCATCCCTTCTTCCAGCCCGTCCAGCGTCAACGGGTACATGTGGTCGTCGATCAGGTCGCGCACGATGCCGGTCGACGCGGTGTAGTGCCACGTGTCCTTGGGGTACGGGTTGATCCAGATGAGCTTTTTGTACTTCTCCCGAAACCGCTGCATCCATTTGTAGCCCGGCTCTTCGTTCCAGTGTTCGACGCTGCCTCCCGCGTGGGTAATTTCATAAGGGCCCATCGAGGCGTCGCCGATAAAGATCACTTTGTAATCGGCACCGTATTTGTTCAGCACGTCCTGGGTGGCAATCCGCTCGACCTGGCGGCGCTGGTTGTTTTTCCATACCGATTCATAAATGAAGTTATGGAAGTAGTAGTACTCCAGGTGTTTGAACTCGGTGCGGCACGCGGAAAACAGCTCTTCGCAGATTTTGATGTGTGAATCCATCGAGCCGCCAATGTCGAACAACAGCAGCAACTTGATGGTGTTGCGGCGTTCGGGGCGCATCTGGATGTTCAGCAAGCCGGCATCGCGAGCGGTGTGGTCAATGGTGCCGTCGATGTCCAGCTCGTCGGCGGCCCCCTGGCGGGCAAATTTGCGCAAACGCCGCAAGGCCACCTTGATAGTGCGCGTGCCCAATTCAACCTGGTCATCCAGGTTTTTGTACTCGCGCTGTTCCCACACTTTGGCCGCTTTGCCCTGGCGCGCGCCTGCATCACCCACACGAATGCCTTCGGGGTGATAACCGCCCGAGCCAAACGGGCTGGTGCCGCCGGTGCCGATCCATTTGTTGCCACCGGCGTGGCGTTCCTTTTGCTCTTCCAGACGCTGCTTGAAGGCTTCGATCAATTTGTCGAGGCCGCCCAGCGACTGCAATTGTGCGCGGTCTTCGTCGCTCAGCGAGCGCTCGAACTCCTTGCGCAACCAGTCTTCGGGGATCAGGGCTTCAAGGTGTTCGTCGAAGTTTTGCAGGCCATTGAAGTACGCGCCGAACGCCCGGTCGAACTTGTCGTAATGGCACTCGTCCTTCACCAGAATCGTGCGCGCCAGAAAGTAAAACTCATCCATGTCGGCGAAGGTTACGCGGTGCTTGAGCGCGTTGATCAGGTCCAGCAGTTCGCGCACTGACACCGGCACCTTGGCCGCCCGCATTTCATTGAATAAATTCAGCAACATGCTTATCGCCTCGGGAAGAATCAGCGATTGGCGCGACGGCTCATAAACGCCAGGCGTTCAAGCAACTGCACGTCTTGCTCGTTTTTAACCAGCGCACCGGCCAGTGGCGGGATCGCTTTGGTCGGGTCGCGCTCACGCAATACCGCCTCACCGATGTGGTCGGCCATCAGCAGTTTGAGCCAGTCCACGAGTTCGGACGTGGAGGGCTTCTTCTTCAGGCCGGGGACTTTGCGGATATCGAAAAACACGTCCAGCGCTTCACTGACCAGCTCTTTCTTGATGTTCGGGAAGTGCACGTCGACGATTTTTTGCAGCGTCGCGCGGTCCGGGAAGTTGATGTAATGGAAGAAGCAGCGCCGCAGGAACGCATCCGGCAGTTCTTTTTCGTTGTTGGAGGTAATGATGATGATCGGGCGGACCTTGGCCTTGATGGTTTCGTCGGTCTCGTAAACGTAGAACTCCATCTTGTCGAGCTCTTGCAGCAAGTCGTTGGGGAACTCGATGTCGGCCTTGTCGATTTCATCAATCAACAGGATCACCCGTTCTTGGGCTTCAAAGGCTTCCCACAACTTGCCTTTTTTCAGGTAATTGCGCACATCGTGCACTTTGTCGACGCCCAGTTGCGAATCGCGCAGGCGGCTGACGGCGTCGTACTCGTACAGGCCCTGGTGAGCCTTGGTGGTGGACTTGATGTGCCAGGTAATCAGCTTGCAGCCAAAGGATTCGGCCAGTTGCTCGGCCAGCATGGTTTTGCCGGTGCCGGGCTCGCCCTTGACCAAAAGCGGGCGCTCCAGGGTGATGGCCGCATTGACCGCCAGCTTCAGGTCATCGGTGGCCACATAGGCGCGGGTACCTTCAAACTTCATCTGCAAATCCTCAAAGCATGATGTCGGCCTGCGCGGGGCAGGGCGGTCGACTGAAAAAAGTATGTCTGACTATAACGCGGCACCTGCCAGAGGTGAACGCAGACGCGTTATTCAGTCTTTGACGGGGGCGTCACGCCATGACTGGACGCACGCCGGCCTGAAGCCTAACCTTGGGGCCTTCCCAAAAAGTGCATAAGGACCCCGCCATGAGCCGCATTTTTGCAGATAACGCCCAGTCCATCGGTAACACGCCACTGGTACAGATCAACCGTATCGCGCCCCGTGGCGTGACCATCCTGGCCAAGATCGAAGGGCGTAATCCGGGCTATTCGGTCAAGTGCCGCATTGGTGCCAATATGATCTGGGACGCCGAGAGCCGGGGCGTACTCAAGCCGGGCATGACCATTATCGAACCGACCTCGGGCAACACCGGCATCGGCCTGGCCTTTGTGGCGGCGGCACGCGGTTACAAATTGATGCTGACCATGCCGTCGTCCATGAGCCTGGAGCGTCGCAAGGTGCTCAAGGCACTGGGCGCAGAACTGGTGCTCACCGAACCGGCCAAAGGCATGAAAGGTGCGATCGACAAAGCCGCTGAAATCCAGGCCAGCGACCCGGCCCTGTACTTTATGCCGCAACAGTTCGAGAACCCGGCCAACCCGGCGATTCATGAAAAAACCACCGGCCCGGAGATCTGGAACGACACCGACGGGCGAGTCGACGTACTGGTGGCCGGCGTGGGCACGGGCGGCACCATTACCGGGATTTCTCGCTATATCAAGCACACCCTGGGGCAGCCGCTTTTGTCCGTGGCGGTCGAGCCGCTTTCGTCGCCGGTGATTACCCAGGCGTTGGCGGGTGAGGAAAACAAGCCCTCGCCGCACAAGATTCAAGGCATTGGGGCCGGTTTTGTGCCGAAAAACCTTGATCTGTCGATTGTCGACAAGGTGGAACTGGTCAGCGATGACGAATCGAAAGCCATGGCCCAGCGCCTGATGCACGAGGAAGGCATTCTGTGCGGCATTTCCTGCGGCGCAGCCATGGCTGTTGCCGTGCGCCTGGCAGAAAACCCGGAGATGCAAGGCAAAACCATTGTCGTGATCCTGCCGGACTCAGGCGAACGTTACCTGTCGAGCTTCCTGTTCAGCGATATGTTCAGCGAGCAGGAACTGGCGCAGTAAGCCGCAACACAGAGCACGATGGCTGATTGCTCGCGACCGTCCAATGCACGGGCGTTCGCGGGCTTGTTTTCGCCTAAGCTCAGGGCGCTTCAAACAGGCCAGCACTGACCCCTGTCAACCGTTGACAGCCCGTGTGTGGGCATAATGGCCGCATTGTTACGCAGCCCTTAAAGCTGAATGTTGGAAGACGCGGGTTTTGTCCTGCGCCGGTAGTGTTTATCATGGCCGGCTGCCACGGCGGGCTATTGGTGCCGCACGGTATTTTCGAGGAGTTGTTGCATGACCTTATCCTTCGCCATCAAGGCCGGGCTGATACTGCTGTTTGTTGGCAGCATTCTTTACGTGCACCTGCGTGGCAAGGCGCGGTTGCCGGTGCTGCGCCAGTTCGTCAACCACTCCGCCTTTTTTGCGCCGTACAATGCATTGATGTACCTGTTCTCCGGCGTGCCGTCAAAACCGTACCTGGACCGCAGCAAATTCCCCGAGCTCGATGTGCTCAAGAACAACTGGCACGTGATTCGCGAAGAAGCCATGCACTTGTTCGATGAGGGCTACATCCGCGCGGCCGAAAAGAATAACGATGCCGGCTTTGGTTCATTCTTCAAAAAGGGCTGGAAGCGTTTTTACCTCAAGTGGTACGACAAACCGCTGCCATCGGCCGAACTGCTGTGCCCCAAAACCGTTGAGCTGGTGAACAGCATTCCCAACGTCAAAGGCGCAATGTTTGCCCTGTTGCCGGGGGGGAGCCACCTGAACCCGCACCGCGATCCGTTTGCCGGCTCGCTGCGCTATCACCTCGGGCTCTCGACGCCGAACTCCGACGCCTGCCGCATTTTTGTGGATGGCGAGGAGTACGCCTGGCGCGATGGTGAAGACGTGATGTTCGACGAGACCTACGTGCATTGGGTCAAAAACGAAACGGACGTGACCCGCGTGATTTTGTTCTGTGACGTTGAGCGCCCGCTGACCAGCCGCCTGATGACCCGCATTAATCGCTGGGTCAGTGCGCAACTGGGCAAGGCCACCGCGCCCCAGAACCTGGACGACGAACGCGTCGGCGGTATCAACAAGGCCTACGCCTGGAGCAAAACCTTCAGCGACCGCTTCAGCGGTGTGGTCAAGCAATGGAAACGCCGCCACCCCAAACTGTACCGAGTGGCCCGTCCGGTCTTGGCTGCCGTTGTGCTGGTGCTGCTGTGGCGCTGGTTGTTCGGGTAGGTTTTTGCAGTTTGTATCGGGCGCTGGTTGTCGCCGGTGCCCGATAAGTTTAAACACTCACCTCCCTCTTCATTTTGACGGTAACACCGGTTTTGCCGTCGCCGGCTTGAGCACCAGCCACAAGGCGGCTGCAATCAATACACCGCCGTAAAGGTGGGCCATGGACAGCGGCTCATCCAGCAGTAACGCTCCCCACAGCACGCCAAAGGGTGGAATCATAAAGGTCACGGTCATGGATTTGACCGGGCCTATGCTGGTCAGTAAACGGAAGTAAAGAATGTAGGCAAACGCCGTACACACCAGGCCCAGACCCAATAGCGACAGCCATACACTGACGCCGCCCCAACTGGCGGGCGGTTGATGGGCCAGGCTCAGCCCGAACAATGGCAACAGAAACAGGGTGGCCCCCAGCATACTTCCCAGTGCTGACAGCCGGGGATCGAGGCCGCCTTGCTGATCCAGCCAGCGGCGTGCCAAAAAGCCCGCAAAACCATAACAGGTGGTGGCCAGCAGGCAGGCGAGCGCCCCCATGAGCAAATCCATGTCAAAGGCCACCGGCCCCGCACGGGTCAGGATGCCCACCCCAAACAGGCCCAGGCACACACCGGCCATTTTGCTCAGGCTCAGCTTTTCACTGAAAAACAGCCCACCAATCAGCACGCCCATCAGTGGCGTGGTGGCGTTGAAAATGGCCGAGTAGCCGGCCGGTAAGGTCTGGGCCGCCACCGCGTAAAACGTGGCCGGGATCCCAGAGTTGATAACCCCCAGCACCAACACCACCTTGAGCTTGCCGCCAAAGTTCCACTTCACGCGCATCAGCGCCAGCAGCACCAGCAAGCCGACGGCGGCTATGGACACGCGGAAAAAGGCAGTAGGAATAGAACCGAGTACTGGCGCGATAATCCGCATAAACAGAAAACTGGCGCCCCAAATGCCGGCCAGCGACAGCATGCGCACAATATCGACAAGTCTCACGAAGGTGTCCTTACAAGGTTTGAGCGAGGCAGTGTAGGGGATGCGCCACGCAAGGCAATGGCTGGCCCTCCCACAAAGTGATTCGTGCACCCGCCGCCAAATCTGCGACAATCCGCCCCCTGCACTTTTGAAGACTTTTGCGCACCTGATGACTGAAAAATCGCCTGCTATCGACCAACTGCTGAAAAATCTCGATCACGCCCTGATTGCTGACCGCCATAAGTTGCGTCGGCAGTTGCACGAGCTGCGCAAGAAGCCGGATGACGCCAAGCTGGCGGCCTGGGCCGAGCGGGTGCAGGCCTCATGCGCGCAAGTCACGGCACGAGCGGCCAGTGTGCCGTTGATTCGTTACGACGAGCACCTGCCTATTGCTGCCAAGCGCGATGAAATCAAGGCGGCGCTGCTTAAGCACCAAGTGCTGATTCTGGCGGGCGAGACCGGTTCGGGTAAAACCACGCAATTGCCGAAAATCTGCCTGGAAATCGGCCGCGGCCAACACGGACTGATCGGTCATACCCAGCCGCGCCGGATCGCTGCGCGCAGTGTGGCCAGCCGGGTGGCCGAAGAGCTGGGCACGCCCTTGGGCGCGTTGGTCGGGTATCAGGTGCGGTTTGAAGATCAAAGCGATGACAGCACGCTGATCAAACTGATGACAGACGGCATTCTGCTGGCCGAAACCCAGCATGATCGCTACCTCGAACGTTACGACACGATCATCGTCGACGAGGCCCACGAACGTAGCCTGAACATCGACTTTTTGCTGGGTTATTTGAAAATCCTGCTGCCGCGTCGCCCGGACCTGAAAGTCATTATTACCTCGGCCACCATCGACCTGGAGCGCTTCTCCAAGCACTTCAACGATGCGCCGATTGTGGAAGTCTCGGGGCGTACGTTCCCGGTTGAAACCTGGTACCGCCCGCTGACGTCCGAGCAGGACGAAGAGGGCAACAGCGTCGAAGAAGACGTGAGCGTCGATCAGGCAATTATTGCCACGCTGGATGAGATCGCCGCGTTTGAGCGCAGTGAGCGTAAAAGCCCCGGCGATGTGCTGGTGTTTTTGCCCGGCGAGCGGGAAATTCGCGACGCCGCCGATATGCTGCGCAAAGCCCAACTCAAGCACACTGAAATTTTGCCGTTGTATGCACGGCTGTCACCGGCCGAACAACAGCGGATTTTTCAGTCGCACCCGGGGCGTCGGGTGGTACTGGCCACCAACGTGGCCGAAACGTCGCTCACCGTGCCGGGCATTCGCTACGTGATCGACAGCGGCACCGCGCGTATCAGCCGCTACAGCTACCGGGCCAAGGTCCAGCGCCTGCCGATCGAGGCCATTTCCCAAGCCAGCGCCAATCAGCGTAAAGGCCGTTGCGGGCGGGTCGAACCCGGTATTTGCGTACGCTTGTACAGCGAAGAAGATTTCAATGGGCGACCGGAATTTACCGACCCTGAGATTCTTCGCACCAACCTGGCTGCGGTTATCTTGCAGATGCTGCACCTGCGTCTGGGCGAAATTACCGCATTTCCGTTTATCGAGCCGCCAGACGGCAAGGCCATTACAGACGGTTTCAACCTGCTGCAAGAGCTGTCGGCGGTTAACCGCGAAAACCAGTTGACCCCATTGGGCCGCCAATTGGCGCGCCTGCCGGTGGACCCGCGCATGGGCCGCATGCTGCTGGAGGCGGCCAAACTGGGCAGCTTGCAGGAAGTGTTGATCGTGGCCAGTGCGATGTCGGTGCAAGACCCGCGCGAAAGGCCGCCAGAGCGTCAGCAAGCGGCGGATCAGGCCCACGCGCAATGGAAAGATGTGGACTCGGATTTCGCCGGGTTAATCAACGTATGGCGCGGCTTTGAAGAGCAGCGCCAGGCGTTGACCGCCAGCCCGCTGCGCAACTGGTGCCGCAAGAATTTCCTTAACTACCTGCGACTGCGCGAGTGGCGCGACTCCCATCGGCAGTTGAGCCTGATCTGCCGCGACCTGCAGTTGACCGTCAATAAAGACCCGGCCGACTACCCCAAGCTGCACAAGGCGGTGTTGTCCGGTTTGCTCAGCCAGATTGGCCAGAAAACCGAGGATGGCGATTACCTGGGCGCACGTCAGCGCCGGTTCTGGATTCACCCTTCCTCTGGCCTGGGCAAGAAACGCCCGCAATGGCTGATGACCGCTGAGCTGGTGGAAACCACCAAACTGTATGCGCGGATGGTGGCCAAGATTGAGCCGGACTGGATCGAGCCGCTGGCGGGGCATCTGGTCAAAAAGAATTACTTCGAGCCGCACTGGGAGAAAAAGCGCGGTCAGGTGGTGGCTTACGAGCAAATCACCCTGTTCGGGCTGATTGTGGTGGGGCGTCGGGCCGTGCATTACGGGCCGATTGACCCGGTGCTGTCGCGAGAATTGTTTATTCGCGAAGGGCTGGTGCGTGGTGAGATTCAGTCGCGGGCCAAGTGCCTGACGGCCAATGCGCAACTGCTGGAGCAACTTGACGAACTGGAAGCCAAGGCGCGCCGCCGTGACATCCTGGCGGACGAAGAAACCCTGTACGCGTTCTACGATGCGCGCCTGCCCGCCGAGATCCATCAGACCGCGACGTTTGACAGCTGGTACCGCGTCCACAGCCAGAAAGACCCGCAACTGTTGATCATGCGTGAAGAGGACGTGCTGGCCCGCGAAGCCACCGAAATCACCGCCAAGCATTTCCCGGACACCTTGCAACTGGGGGATTTGACCCTTGAGCTCAGCTACCACTTCGAGCCCAACCACCCGCGCGACGGCGTGACGGTCAAGGTGCCCGCGCCGTTGCTGCCGGTTTTACCGCCGGAGCGGCTGGAGTGGCTGGTGCCCGGCATGATCGAGGCCAAATGCATCGCCCTGGTGCGCAGTTTGCCCAAAGCGTTGCGCAAGAACTTCGTGCCAGTACCGGATTTTGTCAAAGCCTCGCTCGAGCGCATGACCTTCGCTGAGGGCTCCTTACCCTTGGCGTTGGGCCGCGAGTTGCTGCGCATGACCGGAGCGCGGGTGAGCGATGAGGCGTGGGCGGACGCCGCACAGCAGGTCGAAAATCACCTGAAAATGAACCTGGAGGTGGTGGACGCCGAGGGCAAGTTCCTGGGTGAGGGCCGCGACCTGGCCGAGTTGACGGCCCGCTTTGCGCAAGCCAGCCAGGCGGCGTTGGCCGTGCCGCAAACGGCCAAGAGCCAGCAGCCGGTGGAGGCCAAAGTGTTTGCCCCGGTGGCCGAGAAGACTCAGCAAAAAATCGCCGGGCTGTCGATGACGGTGTACCCGGCGCTGGTGGAAGAGGGCAACACGGTCAAGGAAGGGCGCTTCTCGACGCCTGCCGAAGCGGAGTATCAGCATCGGCGGGCGCTGCAGCGTTTGTTGATGCAACAACTGGCCGAGCCGGCCAAGTTTCTTCGCGGCAAGTTGCCGGGCATGACTGAACTGGGCTTGTTGTACCGCGAGCTGGGTCGGGTAGAGAGCCTGGTGGAGGATATTTTGTTGGCCAGCCTCGACAGTTGCATCCTCGAAGGCGAAGCCAGTTTGCCCCGTGACGGGGCCGGGCTGGCCTCGTTGGCGCAGCGCAAGCGCGGGGCCTGGACCGAACACGCCGAAAAACTGGCCAGGCTGACGCTGGACATTCTCAAGCTGTGGCACGGTTTGCAAAAGCGCTTCAAGGGCAAGATCGATCTGGCCCAGGCCGTGGCGCTGAATGACATCAAGCAGCAACTCAGCCACCTGGTGTACCCCGGCTTTGTTCGCGAAACCCCGGCCCAGTGGCTCAAGGAGGTGCCGCGGTACCTGAAGGCGATTGAGTTGCGCCTGGAAAAACTGCCGAGTCAGGTGCAGAAGGACCGCGTCTGGAGTGGTGAACTGAGCGGACTGTGGGCGCAGTACCAGGCCCGTGCCGCCAAACATGCCCAGGAAGGCAAGCGCGACCCGCAACTGGAGCTTTACCGGTGGTGGCTGGAGGAATACCGCGTGTCGTTGTTCGGTCAGCAGTTGGGCACCAAAGTACCGATTTCCGACAAGCGCCTGAGCAAGCAATGGACTGCGGTAGACGCTTAGCTGTTCTGTAGAAGCCGCCCGTCGAGCCAGCGCGCGCCTACCGCGGACGGTGTGACCTGAATTACGCCAAATGTTGCCGTTTATGGCAAACTTGGCGGCTATAACGACCTGACATGACTATTTTCTGCTGAACAGAACAAGAGGAACGACCGTGCATAACGTCGTCATCAGCGGCACCGGCCTGTATACCCCGGCCAACAGCATCTCCAACGAAGAGCTGGTGCAGTCTTTCAATACTTGGGTGCAGCAGTTCAACGCGGAGAACGCCCAGGCGATCGAAGCCGGTGAAGTGCAGCCACTGGCTGAATCCAGCGCGGCTTTTATTGAAAAGGCGTCGGGCATTAAAAGCCGTTTCGTGATGGACAAGGACGGCATCCTTGACCCGCAGCGCATGCGCCCGCATTTGCCTGAACGCAGCAATGACGAACCGTCGGTGCTCTGCGAAATGGCCGTGGGCGCGGCCAGGCAGGCGCTGGAGCGTGCCGGCAAGACGGCCGCCGACATTGATGGCGTGATCGTGGCGTGTTCCAACCTGCAACGCCCGTACCCGGCCATTGCCATCGAAGTGCAACAGGCGCTGGGCATTCAAGGGTTTGGCTTTGACATGAACGTGGCTTGTTCGTCGGCCACCTTTGGCATTCAGACCGCCAGTAACAGCGTGCAGTTGGGCCAGGCCCGTGCGGTGCTGTTGATCAGCCCAGAAGTGTGCACCGGCCACCTGAACTTCCGTGACCGTGATAGCCACTTTATTTTTGGCGATGCTGCCACGGCGGTGGTGGTTGAGCGGGCTGACCTGGCGACGTCCGAGCACCAGTTCGACGTGGTGAGCACCAAGTTGCTGACGACGTTCTCGAACAATATCCGCAACAACTTCGGCTTTTTGAATCGTGCATCAGACGAAAACCCGGACAGCGCCGACAAGCTCTTCGTACAGGAAGGCCGCAAAGTGTTCCGCGAAGTGTGCCCGATGGTGGCGGAGTTGATTGGCCAGCACCTGCAAGAAAACAGCATTGACGTGGCCGATGTGAAACGCTTCTGGCTGCACCAGGCCAACCTCAGCATGAACCACCTGATCGTGCGTAAATTGCTGGGCCGCGAAGCCTCGGTAGAAGAGGCACCGGTGATTCTGGACACCTACGCCAACACCAGCTCGGCGGGTTCGGTGATTGCCTTCCATACCTACCAGGATGACCTGCCGAGCGGCGCACTGGCCGTACTCAGCTCGTTCGGCGCGGGCTACTCGATTGGTAGCGTGATCCTGCGTAAACGCTAACGGTTGGCGCGTGCGGGGCTCGATGGCTCACCCTCTTTGCCTCCTTTTAAAAGATCGCCAGCAAGCTGGCTCCTACCCACCAGCAGGAGCGAGCTCGCTCGCGATCTTTTGATCCTTTTACCGAGCCAGGCAGAGGGGGATTTATGGCAAACGCTGCTGATGCGCAGTTGTTAAAGCGTTTGCTGGCCGGGGATGAGCAGGCTTTTCGGGAACTGGTCAGCACCTATCAAGGGGCCATGCGCGCGGTAGCCTTTGCGATTGTCGGCAGTCGGCATGCCGACGAAGCTGTGCAGGATGCCTGGCTGTCGGTGGTGCGCAATCTCGACCGTTTTGAAAGCCGCTCAAGCCTCAAGACCTGGCTGCTGACGATCACCGCCAATGCGGCGAAAAGCCGTTACACACACAACCGTCGTGAGGTGTTGCTCGACGATTTACCTTCCCCTCACGGCACGATTGACGATCAGCGTTTTGCCGCCGATGGCCACTGGCTGCTGGCCCCCACTGCCTGGCACCACGACACGCCCGAAGCCTTGCTCACTGAAGAAGAACTGCGTGACTGCCTGGAGCGCACGCTCGTGAGCCTGCCGGCCTTGCAAAGCAGTGTGCTGTTACTGCGCGAGCGTCATGGGCTGGCGCTGGAAGAGATCTGTAATGTTCTGCAGATATCGCTCTCTAATGCCAGGGTGCTGGTGCATCGCGCTCGGCTTAAAGTCTTTGCGACGGTGGAACATTTCGAGGAAACAGGCGAATGCTGACCTGTAAACAGTATGTGGCCTGCGCCAGCGATTATGTGGATGCACAGCTCACGTTCAATGAGCGCTTGCAAGCCCGCCATCATTGGCTGGTTTGTCCCGCCTGCCGGCGTTTTACCCGGCAATTGCGTTTAGTGGGGGCTGCGTTGAATACGTTGGCCGAGCCGCTGCCGGTTGAGCTGGACACGACGGTGGCGTTGATGTTGGTCGAGGTGTCGCGCCTTAAGTAGGTGCAGACGCGATGGCTGTCGTCGGAGGATGTGAAGGGGGGCCGCCGACACCCACGCGCTGCGGGTGATGGGCAAAACGCTGAAGGGCTTCAGCGTTTTGCGTGTTGCATGAAGCGATTAGAACTTGGCTTCTACGTCCAGTTGCAGGGTGTTGGTCTTGGCATCTTTCTGCGTGGAGGTGGAGTAGTCGGCCTTGGTCAGGAAGTACGTCACGCCGACACCGAAGTTCTTGTCGATTTCGTAACCCACTTTGATCTTGTGACCGCGTGAGCCGGTAGTGCCGTTAGCAAAGTCAGAGTCAGTGAAGGCACCCACCACGGCGTTACGCTGAAGGTCGCGGTAGTTGTAGTCCAGGCTGAAGGCGTTGAGCTTGCTCTTGAAACCCACCAGCCAGGCGTCGTCCTGATCGCTGTCGGTGGCGGCGTTGTGCACGTATTGACCGTACAACGACAGGGGCAGCGGCAGGTTGGCGATGTCGACTTGACCGAAGCCTTCGTACAGACGGAACTCGCTGGTGCTGTTGCCGTTGACGGCCAGGGCGCACGGCGTGGTTTTGGTGCCGGTTGTCGGGCACTTGCTGTCTTCGTCGTTGTGGAAGCTGTAAACGCTACCGCCCAAGGTCACTTTCAGGCTGTCGGTCGGCGCAAAGCGCGTGCCCAACTGGCCTGCAAACATGCTCAGGTCATTTTTGAACTGCACGCCATCGCCGTTCACGTTGTCTTTAAGGGTGTAGTAGCCAGTGCTACCGAACACTTCGACGCCGCTGTTGCCCAAGTTGGTTTTGTAGCCTGCTGACAGACCTTCCGGGTTGATATCGCTATCCCAGATCACGTCGCCCATGTTGACCCACTGTTGGGGCATCTTGCCGCCAACCAGACGCAGGTTCTTGATAGCGGTCGGGTGGTAGTCGAGGTAGGCCATGTCCAGCCACAGCTGCTTCTTGTCGAAGTAGTTGTCCAGGTCCTGGTTGGTGGAGCGCGCGTCGTCGCTGCCGCCGGTGGCGATACGGATGCCCGTGCTGACTTGCGGGTTCACTTCGGTGAAGGCACCCAGGCGAGCACGAATACGCTGGCGATCGCGGTTTTTGCCATCGGATTCGCCAGAGATTTTCACGGTTTCCTGACGAACCCGCACGTCACCTTTCAGCTCGGTTTTGGTGGCCCAGGCGACTTTCTGTTCAAAGGCGCTCAAGTCAGATTTCTTCACCTGATCAGCGGCCGCTTCTTGCTTGGCTTGCGTCTCGCTGGCGAGCTCGACTTGCAGCTCGGAGTATTGCGCTGGAGAAATGGAGCCGTTGGCTTTGAGCATTTCAAGCAGTTTGGCATCGACCGCAGCGCTGGCTGGAACGCTCATGGCCAAGACAAGGCCGCCACACAGTCCCGCCGCAACCCGTGTAGAAACAAGACGCATATGGATCTCCCAATGTGAGATGGCCCTAGCCACCCCAGGAACAATCGGCCCTTGAATGGGCTCGCAAATAAGGAGGTTTGAGTGTGTCGTTCGCGTGTTGGCAGACAAACCACTCATAACCCTGTCTTCTAAGAAGCGGCGCCAGTATCGCGGCTGGATATGACAGAAAAGTGGCAAGGTGATAGCAAAATGGTGACAGTTAACAAATGGCGTGTGGCTGTCGTCTGAGCGGGCGCAAAAAGGCTGGGTAGAGCGGTTTCATGAAATCTGTGCCGACCCGCAGCAAGCCTTGGGCGATGTCTCTGCTACCATCGCGGGCTCAATACTGCGCCCGGGGTCTTTCAATGCCATTACAGCGTCTGGACAGTGTGTCCGCGATCAGTGCCCCGCAATGGGATGCGCTGGTGCCCGTGGCCCAGCCTTTTGTGCGGCATGCTTTTCTCAGTGCGCTGGAGGACAGTGCCAGCCTGGGGCGCAACACCGGGTGGCAGCCTGAGCATCTGTTGCATTACGCCAACGGGCAACTGCTGGCGGCCTTGCCCAGTTACCGCAAATGGCATTCACAGGGTGAGTACGTGTTTGATCACGAATGGGCGAACGCTTGCGCCCGCGCGGGGATCGAGTATTACCCCAAACTCCTGACCGGTGTGCCTTTCAGCCCCGTGGCAGGCCCACGGTTATTGGCCGCCCGTGCTGACGATGGCTTGCAACTGTTGGCGGCGTTGCCCGGTTACCTGGAGGTCGAAGGGCTGTCCAGCGCGCACATCAATTTCACCGACGCGCTGGCGGATAAGGCCTTGGCGCAGCAGCCCGACTGGTTGCAGCGCCTGGGTTGCCAGTTTCATTGGCAGAACCGCGGCTACCGCGACTTCCAGGATTTTCTCGACACATTGAGTTCACGCAAACGCAAGCAAATGCGCAAAGAGCGTGAGCAGGTGGCAGGGCAGGGGTTTGAGTTTGAATGGCTCGAAGGGCAATCCGTCAGCGAGGCGCAATGGGATTTCGTTTACGCCTGCTACGCCAACACGTACGCAGTACGTCGGCAACGGCCTTACCTGACGCGGGCATTTTTCAGCCTGCTGGCCGAGCGCATGCCTGAGGCCATTCGCGTGGTCCTGGCCAAGCATGGCACAACCCCCGTGGCTATGGCCTTTAGCTTGGTGGGCGGTGACACGCTGTACGGGCGCTATTGGGGCTGTTTGGGCGAATTTAACCAACTGCATTTCGAAACCTGTTTCTACCAGGGCATGGACGTGGCTATCGCTCAGGGCTTGCAACGTTTCGACGCCGGGGCACAAGGGGAGCATAAGTTGATACGCGGCTTTGAACCCGTGATCACGCGCTCCTGGCATTACTTGCGCCATCCGGGCTTGAAGGCGGCGGTGAGTGATTTTCTCGAACGCGAGCGCGTGGGTGTGTTGGCGTATGCCGAAGAGGCGAGGTCGGCGTTGCCGTACCGTCAGGCCTGAGCCTCGCCCAATCGCCGATCAGTGGTCTTCCTTGCCCAGCCATCGATAGGTCAGGCCACCGATCGCGGCCCCCACCAAGGGCGCCAACCAGAACATCCACAGTTGCTCAATCGCCCAGCCGCCGACAATCAGCGCCGGCCCGGTGCTGCGGGCCGGGTTGACTGAGGTGTTGGTGACCGGGATTGAGATCAGGTGGATCAGCGTCAGCGCCAACCCGATGGCGATGGGGGCCAGCCCGGCGGGTGCCCGCTTGTCGGTAGCCCCCAGGATGATCAGGATAAACATCGCCGTCATCACCACTTCACACACCAGCCCCGAGATCATCGTGTAACCGCCGGGTGAGTGTTCGCCATAACCGTTGGCAGCAAGACCGCTCGCGGCCAGGTCAAACCCTGGTTTGCCGCTGGCAATGAAGTACAGCAACGTGGCGGCAATGATGCCGCCCAGTACTTGCGCCACGATGTAGGCGGGCAGTTCCTTCGCGGGAAATCGCCCGCCCATCCAGAGCCCGAAGGACACGGCGGGGTTGAGGTGGCAACCGCTGATATGCCCGATGGCGAATGCCATGGTAAGAACGGTCAGGCCGAATGCCAGCGCGACGCCCAGCAGCCCAATGCCAACGTCAGGAAAAGCGGCGGCCAGTACAGCGCTGCCGCAACCGCCAAGTACCAACCAAAAAGTGCCTAACAACTCAGTAGCTGAACGTTTGAGCAAGTTCATTTAAGGTCCTGGATAGATAACTCTATCGATCAGTAAACACACGAATGCATCCTGCAGTTGACGACGGAATTCCTCCGAATTCTTTTTCAGTACAGCAGGCGAATGTGCTTTTTCCAGAGCCCAAAAAAAACGCCAGAGCCCTTTAAATACGGGTTCTGGCGATGTGTTTCAGGGGGGTTACAAGGGTGCTTTTTTTGAGTCAGTCCAGCCCGACAAATCCCCCCGTTTGATGCTGCCAGAGCCGCGCATACAACCCACCTTTTGCGAGCAGTTCGGCATGGGTGCCGGTCTCGGCCACCTGGCCGTTTTCGAGGACGACCAAGCGGTCCATCCGGGCGATGGTCGACAGTCGGTGAGCGATGGCAATCACGGTTTTGCCTTGCATCAGGGTTTCGAGACTTTCCTGAATGGCTGACTCCACTTCCGAGTCCAGCGCGGAGGTGGCCTCGTCCATGATCAAAATGGGCGCGTTCTTGAGCAGCACCCGCGCGATGGCTATGCGCTGGCGCTGCCCGCCAGACAGCTTGACGCCGCGCTCGCCCACGTGAGCATCGAAACCGGTGCGCCCTTGGGCGTCGGACAGGCGAGGAATAAACTCATCGGCACGTGCTTTGTGCACGGCTTCCCACAGTTCTTCGTCGGTGGCGTCGGGTTTGCCGTACAACAGGTTATCGCGGATTGAACGGTGCAGCAGCGAGGTGTCCTGGGTGATCATTCCGATCTTTTCACGCAGGCTTTCTTGCGTCACCTCGGCAATATTTTGACCGTCTATCAGAATTTTCCCGTTTTGCAGGTCATAAAGACGTAACAGCAGGTTAACCAGGGTGGATTTGCCCGCGCCGGAAGGCCCGATCAGGCCGATTTTCTCACCCGGTTTGATTACCAGATTGAGGTCGCTGATGATCCCGCTGTGTTTGCCGTAATGAAACTCAACGTGTTCGAAACGGACTTCACCGCGGTGCACGTCCAGGCGTTTGGCGTGCTCACGGTCGGTGACCGACAAGGGCTGAGCGATGGTTTGCAAACCGTCCTGAACCATGCCGATATTCTCGAAAATACCGTTGACCACCCACATGATCCAGCCGGACATATTGACGATACGGATCACCAGGCCTGTGGCCAGGGCAATGGCACCCACGGTGATCATTGACTGGCTCCACAACCACAAGGCCAGGCCGCTGGTGGTCACAATCAGCAGGCCGTTGAGGGTGGTGATGGTCACATCCATGCTGGTGACGAGGCGGCTGGCCAGCCGGGTTTTTTCGGTTTGTTCGATGATGGCTTCACGCGCGTACTGCTGCTCAAACTGCGTGTGGGCAAACAGCTTGAGGGTGGTGATGTTGGTGTACCCGTCGACGATTCGGCCCATCAGTTTGGAGCGTGCGTCGGACGAAACCACCGACCGTTCCTTGATTCGGGGAACGAAGTAGTACAGCGCGCCGATGTAGAGGACGATCCAGGTCAGCAGCGGAATCATCAGCCGCCAGTCCGCCTCGGCAAACAGCACCAGCGAGGTGATGGCGTAGATGATCACATGCCACAGGGCATCGACCGCCTGCACCGCGGAGTCGCGCAACGAATTGCCGGTTTGCATGATGCGTTGGGCGATACGCCCGGCGAAATCGTTCTGAAAAAAATTGAGGCTTTGCTTGAGCACGTAGCTGTGGTTTTGCCAGCGAATCAGGCTGGTCATGCCGGGGCTCAGCGTCTGGTGCACCAGCAGGTCATGCAGGCCAAAGAACACGGGCCGGATGATCAGTGCGACCACCGCCATCCAGATTAGCTCGTTGCTGTGGAGCTTGAAAAAGTCGCTGTTGGGTGTGCCTTGGGTCAGGTCAATCAGCGTGCTCAGGTAGCTGAACAGCGAGACTTCGATCAGGGCCGCAATTAGGCCGACCACCAGCAACGCGCTAAAAATAGGCCATACCTGACGCAGGTAGTAAGCGTAAAACGCCCAGACGGTAGTCGGTGGGGAAGCGCTGGGAGGGTCGCGAAAAATATCGATCAGTTGTTCGAAGCGGCGATAAAGCATGGGCACGGGTACCCGCAGCGCGGGCTCTCCTTTAAGGGTGTGACCGGCTTGCGCCGGTCAACGTGTGTTGCATGACGCGGCCTTCAGTCCAGGCGTTTGGCAGACTTGATCATCACAGGATCCACCGGCACATTCTGCATGCCCTGTTTGGTGGTGGTTTGCGAGTTAACGATTTGATCGACCACGTCCATGCCGTTGACCACTTTGGCGAACACGGCATAACCGGCATCACGGCCCGGATCCAGGAATGCATTGTCAGCCACGTTGATAAAGAACTGGCTGGTGGCTGAGTTCGGGTTGGAGGTGCGGGCCATCGACAAGGTGCCACGCACATTGTGCAGGCCATTGCTGGCCTCGTTCTTGATCGGGTCGCGGGTAGGCTTTTGCGCCATCTGAGGGGTGAACCCGCCGCCTTGCACCATAAAGCCCGGGATCACGCGGTGGAAAATGGTGTTGGTGTAGAAGCCGCTGTCGACGTAATCCAAAAAGTTTTTACTGCTGATCGGTGCCTTGACCGGGTCCAGTTCAATTTCAATTTTCCCGAAACTGGTGTCCAGCAAGACATGTGGAGCCTTGCTGGCGGCAGGCGTGGCCGCCATCAGGTTGGCAGCGAAGAACAGGGCACCGGCAGCGAGAGCGATTTTTTTCAGCATGGGTCATGGGTCCTGGAAAGTGAGGGCCGCTGCGCGGACGAACCCGCGCACGATGTATGAGGGGTAGGGCTGGCGAAGGTTTGCCAACGGTGAACCTTGGACAGGATATTAGTGATCGGTGTTCCTGCCCACTGTTGTAATTATTCCACCCTGTGTTCACGCTTGCAGAGGGGCGGCAAAAGGCGCATCCAGAGGCGCGGTATCAAAGGTGCGCAGCAACTCGGTCAGGATTTGCGTGGCAGGCCCCAGGGCTTTGTCCTTGTTGGCGTACAGGTAAAACTGGGGATGACGGGTGCCTCCCTGATCCAGTGGCAGGGCTTTAAGTACGCCTTCTTTGAGTTCGCGCTCAATCATGTGCCGAGGCAGCCACGCAAAGCCCAGGCCACTGCCCACAAAAGCGGCCGCCGTGGCCAGGCTGCCGACGGTCCAGCGTTGCTCGGCTCCCAGCCAGCCCATGTCGCGGGGTTGCTGGCGGCCTGAATCGCGAATCACGACTTGCAATTGACTTTCCAGGTCCTGAAAGTGCAATTCGCGCTGTAAACGGTGCAGTGCATGGTCAGGGTGCGCCACTGCGACAAATTCCACCTGGCTCAGTTCGGTGCCCAAATACCCGGGGATATTGAAACTGCTGATGGCCAGGTCAGCGACGCCTTCGAGTAACACCTCTTCAACGCCGGACAACACCTCTTCACGCAGGCGCACGCGGCAGCCTCGGCTCTGCGGCATAAAGGCCGCCAGGGCACGCACCAGCCGCGCATTGGGGTACGCGGCATCCACCACCAGGCGCACTTCGGCTTCCCAGCCCTGTTCCATATGATGGGCGAGGTCTTCGAGCTGGCTGGCCTGTTTGACCAGTTGCCGGGAGCGGCGCAGCAGTACGCCGCCCGCTTCCGTCAGCACGGCTTTACGCCCATCTATACGCAACAAGGGCACGCCCAATTGGTCCTGCATGCGCGCCACGGTGTAACTGACAGAGGATTGCGAGCGATGCAGTATTTCTGCGGCTTGGGCGAAGCCGCCGTGGTCGACCACCGCCTGCAGGGTTCGCCATTGATCAAGGGTTACGCGGGGCGCTTTCACGGTGGGTTCCTCCGGGGTTTCAACGTATGGCCAGCAATCATCGCGATGATGGCGCCATTAATAGCAATTATATCGATAGGTTGTAGCAATATTTTGCGCTTTTTTATCGAATCCTTGGCCTATAACCTTGTCGGCATTGCCCTACAGCCTTCACCGATGGAGATTACCTTCCATGTCCAACGTTCTGATCATTGAAAGCAGTGCCCGGCAACAGGGCTCGTTCTCGCGGCAGTTGACCCGCCAGTTCATGGCTCAGTGGAAGACCCTTCACCCTGACGACTCAGTGAGTGTTCGAGATCTTGCTGTCAACCCGGTACCGCACCTTGACGCTGATTTGTTGGGCGGCTGGATGAAACCGCAAGCGCAACGCAGCGTGGCTGAGCAGGCGTCGCTCAAGCGCTCCAACGAACTGACCGACGAACTGCTGGCTGCCGATGTGTTGGTGCTGGCCGCGCCGATGTACAACTTCGCGATTCCCAGCACCCTCAAAGCGTGGCTGGACCATGTTTTACGGGCCGGGGTGACGTTCAAATATACCGACACCGGGCCCCAAGGGCTGTTGGCCGAGAAGAAAGCTTACGTGCTGACGGCACGAGGGGGGCTCTACGCGGGTAGCACCCTTGACCATCAAGAGCCCTATTTGCGCCAGGTCTTGGCATTTATCGGCATTCACGACGTGACCTTCATTCATGCCGAAGGCCTGAACCTGGGGGATGAATTCCAGGAAAAGGGCCTTAATCAAGCCAGCGCCCGGCTCACTGAAGTGGCCTGAGACGTTAATCGACAGATAATCGGCCCATGGCTTAATCGTTCCACTGCTCCTTCAAGCAAGCGGTTCGCGCATCGAACCTCCCTTTGCACTCCCTTCTGAGTGCTCTCGCCCGATCAGCCCTTGCGCTGGATCGGGTTTTTTTTTGGCCGGGGTGCACAGGTTGATGGCGCAGCCCGATGCAAAACCGCTAAGGTCGCGTCCATTCTTGTGTTGGCGGGCCTTGTGCCGGTCAGCGGTCACGGTTTTCGGGCGAGACAGTTATGGGCTACTTGTTATTTGTGACGCTGATTCAGGCGTTTTCTTTCAGCCTGATTGGTGAATACCTGGCCGGTCATGTCGACAGTTACTTTGCCGTGTTGGTCCGTGTGGTGCTGGCCGGGTTGGTGTTTATCCCGCTGACGCGCTGGCGCCAGGTCGAACCCGGGTTTATGCGCGGCATGCTGCTGATCGGTGCCTTACAGTTCGGCATTACCTATGTGTGCCTGTACTTGAGCTTTCGCGTGCTCACCGTGCCGGAAGTGCTGCTGTTTACCATTCTGACGCCGTTGCACGTGACGTTGATCGAGGATGCGCTTAACCGGCGTTTTAACCCTTGGGCGCTGGTGGCCGCGCTGGTGGCGGTGTCGGGTGCGGCGGTGATTCGTTTCGACAGCATCAGCCCGGATTTTTTCAAGGGCTTCCTGCTGCTGCAACTGGCCAACTTCACCTATGCCGCCGGTCAGGTGCTGTACAAGCATCTGGTGGCGCGCTACCCCAGCCCATTGCCGCATTATCGGCGTTTCGGGTTCTTCTACCTCGGCGCGCTGGTCGTGGTGTTGCCGGCTTTTCTGCTGTTTGGCAAAGCTCACTTTCTGCCGGATGCGCCGGTGCAGTGGGCGGTGTTGCTGTTTCTGGGCCTGGTCTCGACGGCGTTGGGCATGTATTGGTGGAACAAGGGCGCATGCCTGGTGAACGGCGGAACGTTGGCGGTGATGAACAATTTGCATGTGCCGCTCGGCTTGCTGGTCAACCTGCTGATCTGGAATCAGCATGAACCCTTGGGGCGTTTGTTCTTTGGCGGGCTGGTGATTCTGCTGGCCGTCTGGATCAGCCGGCTAGACCGCAGGGCTGTGACGGTCTAAGGTCATCCTCAGCAATCAATCGCCTAAAGGGAGAGCGGGAATGACAGTCAGGGTGTTGATCTTGCCGGGCTTGTCCGATTCAGGGGCTGAGCATTGGCAATCTCACTGGGAGCAGCGCTATAGCGGGCTCAAACGGGTCAAGCAGGACGATTGGGTAACCCCCGCCTGTGCAGACTGGGTGCAGAACCTGCAAAAGGCATTCAGCAAAAGCAATCGCCCCACGGTGTTGGTTGGCCACAGTCTGGCCTGCACCCTGATTGCCCGTTGGGCCCAGCAGTATCCGCAAGAGGCCCGGCAGGTTCGGGGCGCTTTACTGGTCGCCCCCAGTGATACCGAAGCTGACAGCTACCCCACAGGAACGTCAGGGTTCACGCCCATGCCGCTCGAGCCGTTGCCGTTTGACTCCATCACCGTGGCCAGCACCAACGACCCTTATGTCAGTGTCGCGCGTGCCACCCAGTTCAGCCAGGCGTGGGGCAGTGAACTGGTTTGGCTGGATAACGCAGGGCACATCAATGGCTCCAGCGGTATGGCCGCTTGGCCCAAAGGGATTGAGCTGCTGTTTGAGCTGACCGGAGACCCCCAGTTCAAATCTGCTTGAACGGCGCACCACTGCGTGAATAAAAAAGGCCCCCGGTGCGACACCGGGGGCCTTTCGTGTTTTGGTGGGCGGGGTTATTCCTGATGCACGATCAGCGGCGATTGGCTGTTATTCAGCAGGCCGTGGCGCAAGTCATTGCCGCTCGGCTGCTGATAAACGCTGAGCCCGAATTCGGGCAGTACCGAGAGCAGGTAATCGAAAATATCGCCCTGAATCTGCTCGTATTCGGCCCACACCGTCGTGCGCGTAAAGCAATACACCTCAAGGGGCACACCCTGAGGCGTGGTTTGCATTTGGCGCACCATGCACGTCATGTTGGGTTGAATGTCCGGGTGGCTCTTGAGGTAGGCCAGCGCGTAAGCGCGGAACGTGCCAATGTTGGTCATGCGCCGGCGATTGGCGGACAGTGCCGCAACGTTGCCCTGAGCCTCATTCCAACTCTTGAGCTCGGCTTTTTTGCGTAGCAGGTAGTCGGTCAGCAAGCGCACCTGTTCCAGGCGTTGTTCCTGCTCGTCGGTCAGGAAGCCGATGGCGGCTGCATCAATGTACAGGCTGCGCTTGATCCGCCGTCCGCCGGACTGCTGCATGCCGCGCCAGTTCTTGAACGATTCGGACATCAGCCGCCAGGTCGGAATCGACACGATGGTTTTGTCGAAGTTTTGTACCTTGACCGTGTGCAGGGTAATGTCAATCACGTCGCCATCGGCCCCCACCTGAGGCATTTCGATCCAGTCGCCGACGCGCAGCAGGTCGTTGCTGGTCAACTGCACGCTGGCCACAAAAGACAACAGCGTGTCTTTGTAAACCAGCAAAATGACCGCCGACATTGCGCCCAGACCCGACAGCAGCAGCATGGGCGAGCGGTCGATCAGCGTGGCCACGATGATGATGGCCGAAAACACATACAGCAACATTTTGGTGAGCTGTATGTAGCCCTTGATAGGCCGGGTTTTTGCGTAATTGGTGCGCGAGTAGATATCGAGCGAGGCATCCAGCAGCGCGCTGACGACGCGAGTCAGGACAAAAATGGTGATGGCCAGCGCCAGGTTACCCAGGAAGTGACGACCGTTGTCGCTCAGGTCTGGCACCAGGTTGCGGCCGAACTGCACGGTCAGCGAAGGCACCATCTGCGCCAGACGGTGGAACACCTTGTGCTCATGTAAATCGTTGAACCAGTGCAAGGCGGGCTGGCGCCCGAGCATTTTGGTCACGCGCAAAATGACCAGACGGGCCACGTGGCCGGCGATCAGCGCGATGCTCACCAGTACGATCAGGCCGAGCAGGGCAGACAGCCAGGGATGATCGTCAAGGTTGGCCCACAGGGTCTGGAGTTGCACCCAGAGTTCTTGAATATCCATAAGAGAAAGCGTTATCCCAAAAATAAATGGTGCAGGGATTAGAGCATTTACCAGCGTTTAATGGGTCGCTGTAGGACTAAAGCCCTTAAAAAAACATTTGTTTCATGCCGTTCGTGCAAAGTCACTCGGCCTGCGCGCTCGAAACCGTTACTCTATGCCGCTGATTTTTTGCATTTCTTCGAGGTAGCACCCGTGTTTTCCGATTTCGCCCTGCACGAACGCCTGCTTAAAGCTGTGGCCGAGCTTAAATTTGTCGAGCCTACGCCTGTGCAAGCAGCGGCCATCCCGCTCGCGCTCGAAGGGCGTGACCTGCGGGTTACTGCTCAAACCGGGAGTGGCAAAACGGCCGCTTTCGTTCTGCCGATCCTCAATCGGCTGATTGGCCCGGCCAAAATCCGCGTCAGCATCAAGGCGTTGATCCTGTTGCCGACCCGCGAACTGGCCCAGCAGACGCTCAAGGAAGTCGAGCGCTTCTCGCAGTTTACGTTCATCAAGTCCGGCCTGATCACCGGCGGCGAAGACTTCAAGGTGCAGGCTGCCATGCTGCGCAAGGTGCCGGACATCCTCATCGGTACGCCGGGCCGCCTGCTGGAGCAACTCAACGCCGGCAACCTCGACTTGAAAGAAGTTGAAGTGCTGGTACTCGACGAAGCCGACCGCATGCTCGACATGGGCTTCTCCGAAGACGTCCAGCGGTTGGTCGACGAGTGCCCGAACCGCCAACAAACCATGCTGTTCTCGGCCACCACAGGCGGTTCCGGCCTTCGTGACATGATTGGCAAGGTATTGACCAACCCCGAGCACTTGCAGCTCAACCAGGTCAGCCAGCTGAACGCCACCACCCGTCAGCAGATCATCACGGCTGACCACAATCAGCACAAAGAGCAGATTGTTAACTGGTTGCTGGCCAACGAGACGTATCAAAAAGCCATTGTCTTCACCAACACCCGTGCCATGGCCGACCGTATCTACGGCCGTCTGGTGGCGCAGGAGTACAAGGCGTTTGTCTTGCACGGTGAGAAGGACCAGAAAGACCGCAAGCTGGCCATCGACCGTCTGAAGCAGGGTGGAGTGAAGATTCTGGTCGCCACTGACGTGGCAGCCCGTGGCCTGGACGTTGAAGGCCTGGACCTGGTCATCAACTTCGACATGCCCCGCAGCGGCGACGAATACGTTCACCGTATCGGGCGTACCGGCCGTGCCGGTAATGAAGGCTTGGCGATTTCGTTGATCTGTCACGGTGACTGGAACCTTATGTCCAGCATTGAGCGTTACTTGAAGCAGAGCTTTGAGCGCCGCGTGATCAAGGAAGTCAAAGGCACCTACGGCGGCCCTAAAAACGTCAAGGCGTCGGGCAAAGCGGTGGGTGTGAAGAAGAAAAAGACCGACGCCAAAGGCGCCAAGAAGAAGACCGGTGCCAAGGCCCCGACAAAGCGCAAAATCGCCAACCGCCCAAAGACCGACGCACTGTCGCTGGTTAGCAAAGACGGCATGGCACCGCTCAAACGCCGCAAGCCGCAAGCACCCGACGCTGAATAAAGCGAGAGTGTGAGGCAAAGAAACCCGGCTTAGGCCGGGTTTTTGCTTTCTGGCCCGTTAGTCTTGTTGCGCTGCCAGCAACCCGCCGACACGCAGGCACACCCTGTCAGCGCCGCTCGGCGCAAAGGCTTGATCTGGGGTTTGAAGGTGTAGCAGGAGGGCGTATTTGTGCGAGGAGCGCGCGAGGCGCTTTACGAGAGCCCTAGCGCTTTGTGAGGCATGCAAAGCGCTTCAGGACCGGGTACTGCGAAGGGAATTACTTTTTGCCCAGCGTGATTTGCTTGGACGGGCCGAATGTCTGGCCGCTGACGCCTTTATCAATTTGCTGGATCTCGCCACCAGACTTCAAGAACGCGGCGATTTGCGCATTGATTGAGTCACTGGTTTCAACAGCGGGAGCTGGCTTGGCTTTACTGGCGGATGCTTTTACACGCATGGCGGCTATTGACCTGTAGAAAATAACTGAGCCAGCGATAATACCTGAAATACTTGACAATTGCTTGTTAAATATCCTTCGGAAAATTAAAGGGCGTATTGACAGTGAATACCCATAACACCGTTATTATTTTCTAACTCGCTGTTTTAATTCAAAACCTTGTGTCTGCGGCAATGATATTAAGGCCGCTTGGGGCCTGTCGCGATGCAGTGTCTGACTGACGAATGGTGCGCGGGGCGATGAGCAAAGCCCTGAAAAATCATGCCTTTCGCAGAATTTTTGTTTGCCGGTTGGCGCGGCCACAATTCAACCCCCTAAACTCGGGTAGAATGCCGCCCACGTAATGAGGGTATAGAACATGGCTTTAATTGGTCGCTATAACAGTTTGCAAGTGGTTAAACATACTCACTTTGGTTTGTATCTGGATGGCGGGGCTGACGGTGAAATACTGTTGCCCAATCGTTATATCCCCAAAGATATTCCGAGCGAAGATGAAGACTGGCTCAATGTCTTTGTTTATTTGGACAGCGATGACAAGTTAATTGCAACCACGGAAAAACCAAAAGTTCAGGTCGGCGAATTCGCCAGCCTGAAAGTGGTTGAAGTTAATAGTATTGGCGTCTTCCTCGACTGGGGGCTGCCCAAAGATTTACTGCTGCCTTACTCCGAAGAAAAGCGCCAGATGACCGCCGGCGAATACGTTGTGGTGCACGTCTATCTCGACAAGCACACGCGTCGTATCACCGCTACAGCTCGTCTGGACCGCTACCTGGACAAAACCCCGGCCAATTACCAGGTGGGCCAGGAAGTTGACTTGCTGGTGGCTGAGGCCACTGACATGGGCTTCAAGGCCGTGATCAACAACAAGCACTGGGGCTTGATTCACAAGAACGAAATCTTCAAGTTCATGCGCGCTGGCAAGCAGGAGAAGGGCTTCATCAAGGAAGTCCGTGCTGATGGCAAGATCAGCCTGAGCCTGCAGCCGGTCGGTCAGGAAGCGGCCAGCAGTTTGAATTCGAAGATTCTCAGTGCGCTGCGCGGTAATGACGGTGTGTTGGCGATCAGTGACAAAAGCTCGCCGGAAGCCATCAGCAACCTGTTTGGCGTGAGCAAGGGTAACTTTAAAAAAGCCATTGGCGCGCTGTACAAGGAAGGCAAGATTGCCATCCACGCGGACCGTATCGAACTGATCTGATCCGGCACTCAAGGGCTATAAAGTACGTGTTGTGAAAAGGAGCAGTGCATGTGCGGTTTTATGCGTCTTGAGTTGTTTCGGGTGACGAGATGAGTGTGTTGCGGCGACCAACGGATGCGTTTGCACTGCAAGTCATGCTGCTGCTTTGCCTGATATGGGGCGTGCAGCAGGTGGCAATCAAATGGGTGGCCGCTGACATTGCACCCGTCATGCAGGCAGCGATGCGCTCTGGCATATCAGCCCTGTTGGTGGGGCTGCTGGTGTGCTGGAAGGGCGGCTGGGACCAGGTGCCGACGACCTGGCGCGCCGGGCTGCTGGCGGGCAGCCTGTTTGGCCTGGAGTTCCTGTTGATTGCCAAAGGCCTGGAACTGACCAGTGCGGCGCATATGTCGGTGTTTCTCTACACCGCCCCTATCTTTACGGCCCTGGGGGTGAACTGGTTGCTGCCCAGCGAGCGTTTGCGGCCGCTGCAATGGCTAGGCATCGCGCTGGCTTTTGTGGGAATTGCCTGCGCGTTTGCCGGCGGCATTTCCTTCGCGGATATGGATCGCGACATGTTGCTGGGGGATGCCTACGCCGTCATGGCCGGCATGGCCTGGGGTGCAACAACGGTGGTGGTGCGTGGCTCGAGGTTGTCCGAGGCCCCTGCGGCCTTGACGTTGTTTTACCAATTGCTCGTCGGTTTTGTCGGCCTGCTGATTATCGCTGCAATCAGTGGCCAGATCACTCAGGTGCACTTGACCACGGCAGCGGTGACCAGCGTGCTGTTTCAGGCGTTGGTGGTGTCGTTTTTCAGTTATCTGGTGTGGTTCTGGCTGCTCAAGCGTTACCTGGCCTCCAACCTCGCGGTGTTCTCGTTCATGACCCCGTTGTTCGGTGTGACGTTTGGGGTGCTTGTACTCAAAGAACCGCTGAGTTTCAACTTTGTCGTGGGCGCGGTGCTGGTGTTGCTGGGTATCACGTTTGTCAGTGCCGAACAGTGGATGCGCCGCAAGTTGCGCACGTTGCTGGGGGGTTGATGAACCGGGCAGCGGCCTGGCCATGCGTTGGCTGGTAGTAGTCAGGCAGTCGACAAGGCCGCGTCGCAAGGGGGGGGGCGCTGCAATGCCCCCACTTGCCAGCGTGCGAACCGGTCAGCGTACATCCCTTGCAACAACCTTTTTGTCGCTGCCACCACGTGGCCAATGCGCGGCATGGGCAGGGCGCACATCAGCCCTGAACGTATGGATAGCCCGGCAGTTGGGGGTGTGTGCGCGAGTAATGCGATGTGCTGTCAGACATTTTCAGGTTGCCGGGCAGACTAAAGTTCATTGACCTTAAGCAAGCATCTTGTAGGACTTAGGTCTATTATCTGTACGAAGCGACTACAGAACTCCCGTCGCCCGAGTGACCCCAAGGGGGAAATATGAAAGACAAACTGAAATCCTGGCTTCATGACCTCGGTGTGGCCCTTGGCCTGATCGAGCCGCCACTGCAACCGGTGCCGATCCCTGTCGAAGATCCGCGTCGTCGTCCGCAACGTCGCCGCTAGGCGTGCAGGTGCCCGTCGGGTCTTGCTGCGCTGTGTCGGTGTCAGTAGGCGCCGTGTCACTGGCGCGTAGGACGCCGACCAAGGTGACCTGAAGCACTTGGCCGAGCACGGTAGGTTTTTGTTGGCTCACGCTTTATCCTGCGCGCTCTTTTCCAGAGCGTGAGTGTCTACTGTTATGCCTCGAGCCCAATGCCCTCGGTGCTTGCGCCCGCAAACGCACTGTTTGTGCTCTTTGATCCCCGCCTTGGACAGTCGTACACGCGTGCTTCTGTTGCAACACCCTAGTGAAGTCAATCATGCGTTGAACACCGCGAGGCTGGCCGCTTTGGGGCTAAGCAATGCTGAGTTGCGTGTGGGGGAAGTGTTTGATGATCTGGCCGAGTGGCTTGAACAACCGGGGTATCAGGCGCGGTTGCTGTTTCCAGGGGACGATGCGCAACCTGTCGGCCGTGATGAGTCGAGCGGCGAGTCTCCACCTCTTTTGCTGGTGGTGCCCGACGGTACTTGGCGCAAGGCGCGCAAGCTGCTGCACCTTAATCCGTTATTGGCACAGTTGCCTCGCATCACGCTGCCAGAGGGGGCGGTCTCGCGGTACCGATTGCGCAAAGCGCCGGGGCCAGGTGCATTGTCGACCCTGGAGGCGATTGTTCAGGCACTGGAAATCCTTGAAGCGCCGCGCAGCTATGCGCCACTTCTGCGCCCGTTTGAAGCGTTGATTAATGGGCAGATCGACGCGATGGGAGTCGAGACTTACCAGCGTAATCATGTCGATTGGCCGTAGCCTGGCAATCGTCAATCCAGAACTGGTGATGGCATAAAAACGCCCGCGTGCCTCAGGGGCAATCAGGGTTTTTTCAGGGTTTTCTGGCGCAGGATGTAAACCGTGACCAGGACCGCGCTGGTCAGCATAAAACCCCGTGCCCATGGTAAAGGCACCAGGTAGCAGGACAGCCCGATGCTCAGCCACATCAAGCCAATGGCATACACTTTGGCCTTGAGCGGTATGCCGCTACCCGCCAGATAGTCGCGGATCCAGGGGCCTAGCCGAGGGTGCCCCACCAGCCATTGGTAGAAGCGCGGCGAACTGCGTGCAAAGCAGGCGGCAGCCAACAGCAGGAACGGGGTGGTGGGCAGTACGGGCAGGAAGATGCCAATCACCCCCAGCGCAACACTCAGCCAGCCGATGGCAAACAGTGTGTAACGCAGCAGCCGCGAACGGCTGCCAGCGGGGGGCTGAACCACTGGATCAGTGGTGGCGGGGCTTGAGGATGGCCGGTTTTTCGTCAGGTGCCTGACAGAGCAGGAACAAAGCGGTCAGCGCCTCGGGAATCTGGACGATCATGTCGTCCATCAAGTTGGCATCCTTGGCGATGTCTTCGAACTCGGGCTGGTCATCGAACAGGCCGGAACCGACCATGATCGGCAGCAGCATTTCGCTGACTTCTTCTTCGGCGGTTTCAAACCAGGCGGCTTCGCGCATGAACACGCCTTCCATAAAGCCAACACACCAGCCGCGCAGGTCGGAGTCGTCCGGCTCGTCACCCAGGTCGAGGTCGCAAGGCAGCTCGAACTCTTCATCGGACGCCAATTGGCGGGCGATATGGGCTTTGAGCTGAATGAGGGTGGCCTCGATCTCTTCGCGCTGGGCGTCGTTCTGATAGTGCGGCGGCTCGGAGAAGATCGCGTCGATCCATTCGCGCTCAGACACTTCTTCAGCGCAGATGGACAAGGCAGTCAGAAAGCCGTGGGTGGCGACATAGTCCAGCGCCTCGTCATGCAGCTCGTCGGCGTCGAGGAAGGCTTGCAGGCGGGTTAGTTGCTCAGCGAAGGACATTGGGACTACCTAGTAAATAAACAATACCGAATTCTAGGCTTTCTTGAGCGCTCAAGCCAGTCGCTGTATGTATTTGCCATCACTTCCCGGTGATCGGCAGATCAATCAGCAGGCCCTGTGCGGGAGAGCGCTCGGGTATACTCCCGCGTTTTGTGATGCCCTGCAGTCAATGCAGCGCTCCCGCGCGGTGTGCCAGAGCCTTTCAGCGGCTTTGTAGCCGCGCCGGGGCGCTTGCCGCAGGGGTGTTTCGGCGATTTCTGGAGTTTCTATGCTCGAACAGGCTCAACGCGTACTCAAAGACATCTTCGGCTACGACAGTTTCCGTGGTCGTCAGGGTGAGATTATTGAGCGCGTGGCCAATGGTGGTGACGCGCTGGTGCTGATGCCAACCGGGGGCGGCAAGTCCTTGTGCTTCCAGGTGCCTGCGCTGTTGCGTGAGGGCCTGGCGGTGGTCGTTTCACCGCTGATCGCCTTGATGGACGATCAGGTCGCCACCCTTGAAGAGCTCGGTGTGGCCGCGGCGTCCCTGAACTCGACGCTCAGTGCCGAACAGCAGCGCGACCTGGCCAGCCGTATCAAGCGCGGTGAGGTCAAAATGCTGTATCTGGCCCCGGAACGGCTGGTGCAGCCGCGCATGATGGCCTTTCTGCAGAGTCTGGACATCGCGCTGTTCGCCATCGATGAGGCGCATTGTGTGTCCCAATGGGGCCATGATTTCCGGCCCGAATACCTGCAATTGGGCCAGTTGGCCGAAATGTTTCCCCATGTGCCGCGCATTGCACTGACAGCCACGGCAGACAAGCGTACCCGTGAAGAAATTGTCACGCGCCTGCATTTGCAGAATGCCGAACGCTTTCTGTCGAGCTTTGACCGGCCCAATATTTTTTACCGCATCGTCCCCAAAGAGCAGCCGCGCAAGCAGTTGCTGGCGTTTTTGTCCGAACGCCGCAGTGACGCGGGCATTGTCTATTGCCTGTCACGTAAAAAGGTCGATGAGGTGGCACAGTTCCTCTGTGATCAAGGTTTCCCGGCTTTGCCATACCACGCGGGCCTCCCCAACGAAACTCGGGCCGCCAACCAGAAGCGCTTCCTTAATGAGGAGGGGCTGATCATGGTGGCGACCATTGCGTTTGGTATGGGAATCGACAAATCCAACGTGCGTTTCGTTGCGCACCTGGATCTGCCCAAGTCCCTTGAGGCCTATTACCAGGAAACCGGCCGCGCTGGCCGTGATGGCTTGCCGGCTGACGCGTGGATGGCCTACGGTCTGCAAGACGTCGTGATGCTCAAGCAAATGCTGCAAAACTCCGAAGGTGATGAGCGGCACAAGCGCCTGGAACACCACAAGCTCGACGCCATGCTGGCACTGTGCGAAGAAACCCGTTGCCGCCGTCAGACGCTGCTTGCCTACTTCGATGAAGACATGCCGCAACCTTGTGGTCATTGCGACAATTGCGTGGACGGCGTGCAAACCTGGGATGCCACCGAACCGGCGCGGCAGGCGCTGTCAGCCATTTATCGTACCGGTCAGCGCTACGGCACCGGCCACTTGATCGATGTATTGCTGGGGCGTGAAAACGAAAAAGTCCGCAGCTTTGGCCATCAGCACTTGTCAGTCTTCGGGGTGGGCAAGGCCCGGGCCGAAGGCGAATGGCGCACGTTGTTCCGCCAGTTGGTGGCCCGTGGCCTGGCCGATATTGATATCGAAGGCTATGGCGGCTTGCGGCTGAGTGACAGTTGCCGCCCGTTGTTACGCGGTGAGGTGACTCTGGAACTGCGCCGTGAACTCAAACCGCAAACGTCGGTTAAAAGCAGTTCTGCCAGCCCGGCCAGCCAATTGGTGCGTGGCGAAGAGCGCGAGCAATGGGAAGCGCTGCGTGCGCTGCGCCGCAAGTTGGCCGAAGAACACGGCGTGCCGCCCTACGTTATTTTCCCCGACTCCACATTGCTTGAAATGTTGCGCAGCCAACCGGCATCGTTGTCCGACATGGCCAAGGTCAGCGGTATTGGTGCGCGCAAGCTGGAGCGCTATGGCGAAGCGTTCCTCGAAGTCTTGGGCGGGCAGGCTGAAACGCCCAAAGTGGTGGCCGATATCCGTCACGAGCTGATCAGCCTGGCCCGTGCGGGCATGACGCCGCTGCAGATCGCCGGTCAATTGAACTGTACTGAAAAGAATGTTTACACAATGCTGGCCGAGGCTATCGGCCGTCAGGAGTTATCGCTGGATCAGGCGCTGGACTTGCCTGAAGAACTGATGGAAGAAGTTCAGGACGCCTTCCTGGACGGCGAAGGTGAGCTGCCAAGTGTGGCCAGCGTTGCTGAACAGTTCAAAGGCCGGGTGCCTGAAGGCGTCCTGTATTGCGTGCGCGCAGCCCTGCAATCCGAGTTTGAAATGTAGATATTTTTCACAATAAGCAAGCCTTGATTGACTTTAGGGTCTTGCCTATGAACAAGCTCCATGCTTAGCTGGCTAATAATTTTCTTTACTCTATTTCCGTCTAATCGTTGAGTTTTTTATGCCTTTAACCGATCAACATCGTTTTGGTATGCAACTGGCCCAAATGTCCCGTGGCTGGCGTGCCGAACTGGATCGTCGTCTTGCTGGCCTTGGTTTATCCCAGGCGCGCTGGTTGGTGCTGCTGCACCTGGCGCGTTTCGACGAGGCTCCCACCCAACGTGAGCTGGCGCAAAGTGTCGGTGTCGAAGGCCCGACACTGGCGCGTTTACTCGACAGCCTGGAAGCGCAAGGGTTGGTGCAGCGGCACTCGGTGGTGGAAGATCGTCGCGCCAAGAAAATCGTGTTATGTGATACCGCCCGGCCCTTGATCGCACAAATTGAAGCCATCGCCACGGCCTTGCGCCAAGAGTTGTTTGTGGGGATTGATGAGGAAGAACAGCGCATTTGCCTGCGTGTTCACCGACGCATCCTGGATAACCTCGAAAAAAATTAATGCCCCCGCAGGAGGGGCCACCCGGTCTTCGCTGCTGCGCTGCCGCGCAAAGAACTGGGGGCCCTTGGAGCAAAAGCCAGATCAAAAAATCACGAGCAAGCTCGTTCCTACAGGCGTTCCCCGGTCGTACAGCGCTTTAGAACGTCTGCCCCAAATTCAGATACAGCGCCTTTTGATTATCATCGTTAACGCCATAGCTGAAGTTGAGCGGGCCCAGCGGTGTGTCGAAGCCCAGGAAAATGCTCGCGGCATTGATATAGCCGCTGTCGAAGTCGTTGTCATTGTTCCAGGCGCGACCCCGTTCCAGCGATGCGCCGGCATACAGCGGGAAATCAAACGGCAGGTATGAGCGCGGCGTCAGGCGGCGGTAGTAAACCGCACGCATGAGGCTGATGTTCTGACCCGAAAGAGCGTCTTGCCTGAAGCCTGATAGCTGCCGCGCGCCGCCCAGCAGGAAGCTCGACGTCACCACTTCAGCCTTGTCCAGGGTGCGCCCGTAGCGACCGCCCAGAATCCAGGTGTCAGGCCCTGAGCTCAGGGCTTTGTCCAGGTGGAATTCCCATTGGCGATAACGGTCATCCGAGCCCAGAGCCGGATCAAACTGGCGCACGCTCAGGCTGATGTCTTCCCCTGAGTGCGGGAAATAAACGTTATCCAGCGAGTCGAACGAGTATTTGAGGTCATAGAAGCCTTCGTTGAAGTTGATGCTCGGCAAATCGCGATCGCCAATTCGGACATCAGCTTTGCCCCAGGCTTCGCCTATGCCCAGACGGATTTCACCGTTGTTGCTGATTTGCCGGCCAAGGTTCAAGCCGAACCCGTAACGCTCCAGCCGGTACTCCGCGTAGGGGTCGTTATCCAGCACCGCTTCGACGTTCTGCGACTGAGCGTTGATATAAGGCGCGACAAAGTAGCGCGAGCCGGCATCCAGCGGCTGGTAGAACTCGCTGTACAGCTCTTGCTTATCGCCAATCTGCACCCGTGTAAGCCATTCGGCCCCAAGCGGGTTGATGCCGTTGATCCGGTAACTGGCCCCGAGGTTGAAGGCGCTGTCGCCGCGCATGTCATCCGACAGGTTGAGCCCCAGGCGCAGGTAGTCGGTGCCGCTGCGTTTGCCTCGGGCACTGATGATCAGCGTGTGTGCCTTGGCTTTGTGCGCCACGCGGTATTGCACCTGCTCGAAGTAGTCCAGCCCATACAAGGTGCCCATGTCCCGCTGCAGGCGCCCCAGGTCCAGCGGTTCACCCACGGGCTGGCGGATGTAATAGCGAATCACCGCGTCGTCGATTTTTGAATCGTTTTCAATTTTGATCGCGGTAATGACTGGGGTGCGCTCCTCTGGAGAGCGGGCATTATCGAGTTGCGTGTCGAGCGGGGTGCGCAGGCTGGCCAAGCGTTTGTCGAGGATCTGCGTGGCGCGGTAACCCGCGTTGATGATGTCTTGAGAGCGGCCAAAATCAGTGACACCGAAGCTGGCCAGAGAGGGCTGGATCAGAATGTCATCGGGCTTCAGTGAGGCCAGTTGCACCTCGGAGTTGCTGCGGGTCATCAGGGTGATGGATTGGTTGAGGATGTCGAACACGGTGTTGAGTTGTTTACGCCCTCGCAGCGGGGTACCGATGTCGACCACGATGAGCCTGTCCACGCCCATTTCCCGGGCCACGTCCACCGGAATATTGTCGACCATGCCGCCGTCGACCAGCAGTTGGCCGTTGATTTCGACCGGGGCAAACACCGCCGGAATCGACATGCTGGCGCGGATCACCTGGGGCAGGTGGCCTTTGCGGAACACCACTTTTTCACCGCTCACGATATCGGTGGCGACCGCTCGGAACGGCACCGGCAGTTTGTCGAAGTCACGGATATCACTGCTGTGGGCCAGCAGGCTTTCCAGCAGCAGCGACAGGTTCTGCCCTTGAATGACGCCCAGCGGCAGGCCCAGGCTGCCATCGTCGCGAAAACTGAGTTTTTGTTTGACCAGAAAGTCGCGGTCATCCTGTTTGCGCCGGAACGGGATGTCTTCACGGGCTGGCTCATCGGACAAGGCTTCTTGCCAGTCGATGCCCAGTGCGAGTTTTTCCAGTTCGTCGATTTTGTAGCCTGAGGCGTATAGGCCGCCAATCACCGCGCCCATGCTGGTGCCCGCGATGGCGTCCACGTGAATCCCTTGTTCTTCCAGCGCTTTGAGCACGCCAACGTGGGCCAGGCCCCGTGCCGCACCGCCGGACAGTACCAGGCCAACTTTAGGCTTCGCCGCCTCGGCTGCCAACAGCATCAGAGGGCAAAAACATAGAATCAGGCAACTGAGCAAACGACGCATCTTGGATCTCTGGGCAAGCGAGAAAGGCGGCTATTATAGCGGCGTCTTTTTTTTCAGAAGCGTTGAAATCATGTCGTCCAAACATCCAGAAGTGGTCATTACGTATTGCACTCAATGCCAGTGGCTGCTGCGCGCCGCGTGGCTGGCCCAAGAGCTGCTCAGTACCTTTGGTCAGGATTTGGGCCGGGTCTCGCTGGAGCCCGGCACCGGCGGCGTATTTCGTATCACCTGCGAGGGCGTGCAGATATGGGAGCGCAAAGCTGATGGCGGCTTTCCCGAGGCCAAGGTGCTGAAGCAGCGGGTGCGCGATCAAATCGACCCGCAGCGTGACCTGGGCCACAACGACCGGGTTCAGTGAGCCGCAGGCTCCAGCCTCGGTTTGCCCGGTGTGGGGCCGCTGGCCATGCGGCTCGACACCACAATGGCGACGATGATCAGCACGCCGCCCAGCAGCATGCGCAACGTTGGAGTCTCGTGAAACAGCAACCATGCCAGGGTGATGCCGTACACCGGTTCCAGGGCAAAGACCACGGCGGCCGTGCGCGCCTTGATCACAGCCAGGCTGGCCACGAACAGGCTATGGGCGACGGCGGTGCAGAACACCCCAAGCAAGCCGATCCACAGCCAGTCTAGCGGGCGTACCTCGCTCAGCCCCGGCGCGGCGAACGGCAGCAGGCACACGGCGACTACCGCGTTTTGCCACAAGGCCGCTTGCACCGGCGGAACGCGGCCGGCGTTGGCGCGGTTGTTCAGTGACAACAACGAGAAGGTCAGCCCCGAGGCAATGGACCACAGCAACCCTTCAGTGGCCTGGCTGGCCAGGTCGAAACTGGGCGTGACGAGGATCAGTCCCAGGCTCACCAGCGCCACCAGTACGACTTCATTGAGCCGAATGCGCTCACGGAAAAACAGCCCTTCCAGTATGACGGTAAAGGCCGGGAAGCTGGCGAAACCCAGGGTTGCGATGGCCACACCGGCTATTTTGACCGAGACAAAAAAGCTGACCCAATGCGCCGCCAGCAGCACGCCGCTCAGGAGCAGGTTGCGGGCATCGCGCAGGGTTAATCGATACCAGCGTGAGCGTTTGGCCAGTGCCGCGAAGCAGGCCAGCGCCAGCACGGCGAAGCCCGCCCGGCCGAACACGATAATGGAGGCGGAGGCCGCGGCGAGTTTGCCGAAAACACCGGTCAGGCCGAACATCAGGGCGCCAATATGCAAGGCGCCCAAGGCGGTACGGGGAGTCATTGCAGTCCTTGAATCAAAACAGGAAAGGCATGCAGTCTACGGCGGGTACGGTGGGGTGTCTGTCGCGTAACGGGCGTCAGTTGTCGCAGGGCTCGCGGCGCAGCACAGAGGGTGAGGCCCCGAACTCACGCAGCATGGCCGCTGAAAAAGCGCTTTGCGAGGTATAACCGACGCGGCTGGCGACTTCGCCAATGGGCAGTGTACTTTGGCGCAACAAGGTGAGGGCGCTGTGCAGGCGGCGTTGGCGCAGGTAATCCATGGGCGTTTGCCCACATTCACTGAGAAAGCGGCTGTGCAGGCGGGCGCAGGACAACCCGGCGATTTTCGCCAGGTCAGCGACTTGCAACGGGTAGGCCGCGTTCTTTTCGATGTAGGCATTCAGCGCGGCGAAGGGCAGGCGTTTGCGCGGGCGGGTATCGGGCACCGTGTCGTTCAGGCTGGCCAGCAGCAATATGGCCCCTTGGCCTGCAATCAGCGGATCGCTCACAGGGCTGGCGGCCAGCCAGTCCACCAACTGATGTTGCCTGGTAGTGAGGCTCAGGTAGCCAGGGGCATCGAGCAGGCGGCGGCTGGCATCGGCATGGGGTCCCAGCGATTCGCCGAGCCAGTGTTCGCCGGGCACATCCAGCACCAGGCAGCGGCTCCCGTGGGCGCTGCCACAGGTGTGATGTGCGCCCGCAGGAATCACGATCAGGTGCTGTTGGCGCAACAAGCTGGCGCGGCCCTCAACCTCGAAATCCAGTTGGCCGGTCAGGTTGATCGCCACCTGCGCGTGCTCATGGCTGTGAGCGATCACGTCTTCGCGGTAATCGCGCAGAGAAAGGATTTGGCCCATGACGGTCTCGATAAGGTGCCAGCAGTCGCGCGCTTAGTGCCGCCAGAACGCCGGTATGCACAGTACGAACACGGTAATGATCTCCAGCCGCCCAAGCAACATGCCCAGCGACAGAATCCATTTGCCGGCATCCGGCAGGGTGGCGAAGTTGCCGGACGGGCCAATCACTTCGCCCAGCCCGGGCCCGACACCCGAGACCGTACTGGCAGCCCCGGTGAGGGCGGTCATCCAGTCCAGGCCCAGCAGCGACAGGGCCAGGGCGATAACGCAAATGGTGATGGCAAAGAAGAATGAGAAGGTCAGAATCGAACGCACAATCTCTTCGTCGAGGCGATGGCCGTTGTACTTTTGCTTGATCACGGCGCGCGGATGGATCAACTGGTTAAGGTTGGCCTTGAGCAGGATATAGGCCACCTGGAAGCGGAAAATCTTGATCCCGCCTGCCGTCGAGCCCGAACAGCCGCCGATAAAGCCCAGATAGAAGAACAGCATCAGTGAGAAGTTGCCCCACAGGCTGTAGTCGCCCAAGGCAAAACCCGTGGTGGTGACCACAGAGGTGACGTTCAGCGCCACATGCCGAAAGGCGTCCCACCACGGCATGTTGGTGCTCCACCAGTACCAAGTGCTGAGTACAATCCAGGTCACCAGCAACAGGCCGAGCAAGCCCTGCACCTGTTGGTCCTTGATCAACGCCTTGCGGTGGCCGCGCAGCGTCGCCACATACAGGGTAAAGGGCAGGCTGCCAAGGATCATCACCACCACGGCCACCCAGTGCACGGCCGGTTGGTCCCATTTGGCCAGTGACTTGTCGGAGGTTGAAAAACCGCCGGTGGAGATGGCCGACATGGCGTGGTTGATGGCGTCGAACACACTCATGCCGGCCCACCAGAAGGCCAGGCTCCCGAGAATGGTGAAGCCCACATAGGTGGCCACAATCAGGCGCGCCACCATGTGTGAGCGCGGCATGACTTTTTCAGAGCGGTCCGAGGACTCGGTCTGGAACAGGCGCATGCCACCGATTCGCAGCAGCGGTAAAATCGCCACCGCCATGCCGATAAAGCCGATGCCACCGAGCCAGTGCAGCATGGAGCGCCACATTAAAATGCCGGGTGACATGGTGTCCAGGCCGCTCAATACCGTGGCACCGGTGGCGGTGATGCCCGACATGCTTTCGAAAAACGAGTCGGTGTAACTGATGTGCTGGGTGAGCAAAAACGGTAGCGCCGCAAAAATGCACACCACCACCCAACTGGACACCGTGAGCAGGTACATGTCTCGCGGTCGCAGGTGCACATGCTCGGGGCGGCCGGGCAGCACCAGCGCCAGGCCGGCAATAAAGGTAATCAGGCTGGCCCACAGAAAGGAGGGCAGGTCACTGGTGTGGTGGTAAATCACCAATGTGAGCATGGGCACGGCCATGCTGATCGCGAGGGTAATCAGGAAGATGCCGATCACAAAACCGATGATGCGTAACGTCGGCAACGCCATGAATTGAGCTCGGGTTTGAAAGAAGGGGCGCCATTCTACCTGTGAGCCGGGGTATGTAAACCGCCTGCTTGTGGGAGATACCGTTAGAATAGCTGCACTTTTCTTCAGGAGGTGACCAATGAAGGCTCTCGACGCTTTGCTCAATCGTGTTTCTGCCCCGCGCCTGTTGGCTCCTGCGCCGACGGCCGAGCAACGCGAGCTGTTATTTGCGGCCGCTCTGCGCGCGCCGGACCATGGCCAGTTGCGGCCTTATCGCTTTTTGACCGTTGAAGGCGAGGCGCGTCACCAGTTGGGCGAGATCCTTGCCCAGGCGGTCAGTGCCCAGGGCGGCGAGGTGACAGAAGCCGCGTTGGACAAAGCCCGGGCAATGCCTTTGCGTGCGCCGCTGGTGGTGGTGGTCGTAGCGTGCTTGCAGGACCACTTCAAGGTGCCGAAATCGGAACAGTTGATCACCGCAGGCTGCGCGGCCCATGCCATCGAGCTGGCGGCTTTTGCCCAAGGTATTGGTGCGGTGTGGCGTACCGGCGAATTGTCATATTCGCCGCAGGTGGCCCAGGGGCTGGGGTTGACAGAAAGCGAGGAAGTGGTTGCATTCCTGTACCTGGGCACACCGCAAAATGAACTGCGTACAGCACCGAAGGTAGAGAGTGCAGCGTTCGTCAAGGCGTGGTCATCGTCTGTTTGAAAACAACTCAACTGTAGGGGGGCGCTCCGTCTTCGACGCCGTGTTACTTTGATGGAGCTGTACAGATCAAAAAGCCAGATCAAAAGATCACGAGCAAGCGCGTTCCTACAGGCCTTGCTCCGCTCGGCCAGCGTGGTTTAAGGGGGCCTCCAGATCAAAAGCATGCTCTGTAGGAGCGAGCTTGCTCGCGATCTGTTGATCTTTTAAACATCAACAGATCACCCGCCAGCGCGTTCCAATCGTCGCACGCCGTTAAAGGTTGGCATTTGACTCCAAAGGCAATTCCAGCGTGGCAATAAAACCGCCTTCGGGATGATTGCCCAGCACCAGCCTGCCGCCGTGGCGCTCAGCCGCGCGGCGGGCAATTGCCAGCCCCAGGCCGTGACCCGCAGCCGTCTGGCCCGGTGCCCGGAAGAAGGGCTCGCCCAACTGTGCCAGGTACTCCTCGGCCACCCCAGGCCCTCGATCTCGCACGCTCAATATGATGTGCTCACCCTCACGACGGGCATTGAGTTCAATCGGCCGTCCGGGTGGGTTGAAGCGTTGCGCGTTGCGCAACAGGTTATCCAGGGCCCGCTCAATCATGGTCGGCCAGCCGCGCAGGCTCAAGCCAGGCTCGGCATTAAGCTGAACCGGTTGCTCGGGTGCGGCCAGCGAAGCGTCTTTTTGCACCGTGCTCAGCAAGGCGTTCAGGTCGATGGGCTCGGCACTGGCCTGGTCGGCATCGACCCGGGCCAGGGTCAAAATTTCGCTGATCAACGATTCCAGCCGGTCACATTCACGGGTCAGGCGCGGCCACAGCTTTTCGCGCTCTTCAGGACCGGCGCGCTCGGCCAGGGCCAGGGCAATGCGCAGCCGCGCCAGCGGTGAACGCAGTTCGTGGGACACGTCGCGCAGTAACTGGCGCTGGCTGCTGATCAGGCTTTGCAAGCGTGCGCCCATGCGGTTGAAGTCAGTGGCCAGCACGCCAAACTCATCACGGCGCGAGGCCAGTTGCGCCAGGCTGTTTTGCTGGTAAGTGGTTTGCCCCAAGTCATGCACCGCCACGCGCAAGCGGCTGAGTGGGCGTGTGATGGACAGCGTGACCAACAAGCTGAACAGCGTGAGCACCACCAGTGCAATACCCAATGCGCTCAACGGCCAGATCAGGCTTTGTCGGTGCCAGGCATCCAGTTCTGGGTGGGGAATACGGTAAATCAGCAGGTACGTTTCGGCGGTTTTCGGGCTGGTGAATTCGACCGTCAGGCGGCGCCACGGCAGAGGTTCATGGCCCGGTTGCTGGCGGGCCTCCCAGGCGGCCGCGCGCCGTGGAAAGGTGCCGCGAACCACGGGTTCGCCACTCTCATTGAGTACTTGAACGTCGATGTGATAACGGCGTTTGCGCCGTTCCAGAAAATCCTGTGCGGCGTCAGCCCCCTGGGTTTCGTAGCGTTGGGTCCAGTCCTGCGCCAGTGTGGCGATGCCGGGGTGGCGGCTGAGAATCCAGGTGTCCTGGTTGAGCATGTGCCCCAGCAGGATCGACAGCCCGGCGACCAAGGCAATCGCCAACCAGAAGCTGGCCAGAATGCGCCAAAACAGTGATCGCACGGAAATCCCTCGCAGGTTATGGGCATAAACAGGAAAAGCCCAACGGCCGGGGGCCGTTGGGCGGGGTGAATGCGCGAATTATTGCGCTTTTGGAGCTTGCTGTGCTTTCCACTCTTTGAACTGCTTCATTTCGGCCTGACGTTCGGCGCGTTTCTTTTGCATGTCATCGAAGCGCTTTTGCTGTTCAGGCTTCAGTACGGCGCGAATATCGCTTTGGGTTTTATCGCGTTTGGCCGCGATTTCATCTTTCAGCGCTTTTTGGTCAGCCGCGGGCAGTTTTTCCAGGTACTTCTCGACCAGTTGTTTACGGTCATGCATTTGCTCGCCCATCAATTTGCCGATCTGTTGACGCTGCTCGCGGGTCAGGTCCAGTTGGCTGTAAGGGGCATCGCCGCGACCGTGGTGCTCACCGCCGTGACGTGGACCCATTGGGCTGTCACCACCAGGCATGGCCATTGCGACGGTTGGCAGAGCTGCAGCAAACATCAAAGCAATTAGAGTCTTACGCATGGTGTGTCTCCTTGAATTTCTGTTCCGGTGAATCCGGATGCGCTTAGTTTAGGGAGATCAAGGTCAATCGCTGTCAGCCATGCGTAAAGCTTTGGTAAAGAGGGTTTTGCCGTGAATTGACATAAAGGCCAGTACAGCCTCACGCGCTATAGAAGTAGCCACGGCTGCGCAAGGCGACGATGCGCGGTCGACCGTCCGGGTGCGGGCCGATCTTCTTGCGCAGGTTACTGACGTGCATGTCCAGGCTGCGGTCGTAAAGGGTGAGTTTGCGGCCCAGGGCAATTTGCGCCAGTTCCTGTTTGTCGATGGGCTCGCCGGGCTGGCGCAGTAACGCTTCAAGGATACGACTTTCGGACACGGTCAGAATAATGTCGTGTTCATCGATCGTGACCACGCCGCGTGCGGGGCTGAAACACAGGTCGCCCAATTCCAGCTGGCTGGACACGGCAGGTGGGTGACTGCGGCGCAAAACGGCACGCAGGCGTGCGGTCAGTTCGCGGGGGTCGCAAGGCTTGGCCAGGTAGTCATCAGCCCCCAGTTCGAGCCCCAGGATGCGGTCCAGCGGTTCGCCGCGAGCGGACAACATCAACACGGGTAATTCGGGGTGGTCATTGCGCAGTTGCTTGAGCACTTCCAGGCCGCTGCCATCGGGCAGCATCACATCCAGTACCACGGCGTCGGGGCTCGACTCGGCAAGCGCCTGGCGGGCGCTCTGGCCGTCGTGGCAGGCGCGCACCTGAAAGCCTTCCTGGCTCAGCCAACTGGTCAGAAGCTCACACAGCTCCTCGTCATCATCGATCAGTAACAGGTTACTCATGACTTACTCAATTTAGCCGGTGCCGACGACGGGGACGCCGGCTACCGGTAAAGATACCGCAGAGCAGGGCATGGGGCCCTGCGACGTTGGTGGTTACGGCAGGACTTGCTTGAACGGCTTGACGATGACGTTGGCGTAAACCCCGGCCGCGATGTACGGGTCGGCGTCAGCCCAGGCCTGTGCGGCGCTCAGGGAATCAAATTGCGCGACGACCAGGCTGCCCGTGAAACCGGCGTCACCCGGGTCGTTGCTTTCGATGGCCGGGTGCGGGCCGGCCAGCACCAAACGCCCTTCGTCTTTAAGCTGAGTCAGGCGCTCAACGTGCGCCGGGCGAACAGACAGGCGTTTTTCAAGCGAGTGGGCAACGTCTGTAGAAATGATGGCGTAGAGCATGTCAGTCCTCGGATTTTGTGTTGGAAGGGGCGGCGTCGGTGTCATGCAGATGGCGCGACAGATAAAAGCCTTGCGCAACCAGGAACAGCACGGTCATGCCCAGGCTGCCGAAGACCTTGAAGTCGACCCAGATGCTTTGATAGGTGAACGCCACGAACAGGTTGGCCGCGCCGCAGAATATAAAAAACGCGATCCAGGCCAGGTTCAGGCGTTTCCACACGGGGTCGGGCAGGGTCAGGGCGTGGCCCATGATGCGCTTGATCAGCAGCTTGTCGCCAATGAAGTGGCTACCGGTAAACGCCAGTGCAAACAGCCAGTTCACCACCGGCGCTTTCCACTTGAGGAAGGTCTCGCTGTGGAACGCCAGCGTCAGGCTGCCAAACACCAGGCAGGCAATCAGCGTCAGCCATTGGCTTTTTTCGAGTTTGCGCTGTTTGAAAAACAGAACGCCGTACACCACCAGGGAACTGATGATCAGCATGGCCGTAGCGCTGTAGATCCCCCCGACAGATAGGCTGTGGCCGGCGATTTCGACGACGCGGGGTTCGATTTTGTAAACGATGAAAAACAGTAACAGCGGGATGAAGTCGATGAATTGTTTCACAGTGGCAGCCAGAAGCAGGATGTGGCGGCATAATAACAAACATCAATGACAGCGAAAGCGTCGTCTAGAGGTTATTAAATCCCCGTGGAAATTGACTTGCATTGCCATAGCACGGCGTCAGATGGCGCATTGGCACCCGCGGTACTGGTCGCGCGTGCGTTCGAGAAGGGTGTGCGAGTCCTGGCGCTGACCGATCACGATACACTTGAGGGGCTCGATGAAGCCCGCGAAGCTGCTCGGGCGCTAAACATGCAACTGGTCAATGGCGTTGAATTGTCCTGCACCTGGGGTGGCGCGACGATTCATGTGCTGGGTTATGGCTTTGATACCGATGCCCCGGCGCTGGTCGAGGCGATTGCCAACCTGCATGACGGCCGCTGGCTGCGGGCTGAAGAAATCAGCCGCAAGCTGGCACTCAAGGGCATGCCGGGCGCACTCGAAGGCGCGCGGGCCATACAGAAAGTGTTGGGGGACAGCGGCAACGCGCCCGCCCGGCCGCACTTTGCCGATTTTCTGGTGGAGGCCGGGTTCGTCAAAGACCGCGCCGAAGCGTTTCGCAAGTGGCTGGGGGCGGGCAAGCTGGGCGATGTGAAGCAGCACTGGCCCAGCCTTGAAGACACCGTTGCCACCTTGCGGGCCGCCGGAGCCTGGGTCAGCCTGGCGCACCCGTCGCACTACGATTTCACCCGCAGCAAGCGCCGCCGGCTGATTGGCGACTATATTCAAGCCGGGGGTCACGCGATTGAGGTGGTCAACGGCTATCAACCCGCCGACCAGGTGGGCAGCCTGGCGATCCTGGCGCGTGAGTTCGGTCTGCTGGTGACTGCCGGCAGTGATTTTCATGGCCCTGGAGGCTGGTCAGAAATCGGTGAGTACCGCGCGGTGCCGGATGACTTGCCGCCCTTGTGGGGGCGTTTCAAATATGACCAGCCCATTGCCAACGTCTGAACAGGTATACAACGTGAGTCAATTCTTCCAGATTCACCCGCAAAACCCGCAGCCGCGCTTGATCAAGCAGGCGGCTGAAATCATCCGCCAAGGCGGGGTGGTGATCTATCCCACCGACTCGTCCTACGCCGTGGGTTGCCAGATGGGCGATAAACATGCGATTGAACGCATCCGTCGCCTGCGTAACCTGGACGACAAGCACAACTTCACCCTGATGTGCAGCGACCTTTCCCAGCTCGGCCTGTTTGCCAAAGTCGATACGGGCACTTTTCGCTTGCTCAAGACCCATACCCCGGGGCCGTACACCTTTATTCTCAACGCCACCCGCGAAGTGCCGCGCCTGCTGCTGCACCCCAAGCGCCGTACCATTGGCATGCGCGTGCCTCATCACCCGATTGCCCTGGCGCTGTTGGCCGAACTGGGTGAGCCGCTGATGAGTGTGACGCTGATTCTGCCGGGCGAAAGTGAGCCGATGGAAGATCCGTACACCATTCGCGATGCGCTGGAAAAACAGGTCGATCTGATCATTGATGGCGGCTTTGGTGGGCACAAGGCCTCTACCGTGATCAATCTGGTGAACGATGAGCCTGAAGTGGTGCGGGTGGGCTGTGGCGACCCGACGCCGTTTATGGCTCCGGCCTGATGACTGACGTAGACACGGTTGCCGCCGCAGAGCCCCAGGCCGGCGCGCAACACGAACTGCCGTTTGCGATGGTCTATGGCCAGGCCGTCATTGAAATGCCGCAGGACCTGTACATCCCGCCGGATGCGCTGGAAGTGTTTCTGGACGCTTTCGAAGGCCCGCTTGACCTGCTGCTGTACCTGATCCGCAAACAGAACATCGACATTCTCGACATTCCGGTGGCGGAAATTACCCGCCAGTACATGGGCTATGTCGAGCTGATGAAAACGGTGCGTCTGGAGTTGGCGGCAGAGTACTTGGTAATGGCCGCCATGCTGGCCGAGATCAAGTCGCGCATGCTGTTGCCGCGCTCGGCTGAAATCGAGGAAGACGAGGGCGACCCCCGCGCCGAATTGATCCGCCGCTTGCAGCAATACGAGCGGTTCAAGGCCGCAGCGCAAGGGCTTGATGGGCTGGAGCGGGTAGGGCGCGATATCTTCGTGCCCAAGCTCGATGCCCCTGAGGCTCGCGCCCGCAAGCGGGTGCCGGACGTGGCGCTGGAAGAGTTGCTGATGTCCATGGCAGAAGTGCTGCGCCGCACCGACCTGTTTGAAAGCCACCAGGTCAGCCGCGAAGCGTTGTCCACCCGTGAGCGCATGAGCGATGTGCTGGAGCGGCTTAAAGGCGGTGGTTTCGTGCCGTTTTCCGAGCTGTTCACGGCCGAAGAGGGGCGCTTGGGGGTGGTGGTGACGTTTATGGCCATCCTTGAACTGGTCAAGGAGTCCTTGATCGAACTGGTGCAGAATGAGCCCTACGCGGCGATCCATGTGCGGGCGAGAGCCGAATAAAGAGCTGAATCCATGAATTTGACTGAACCGCGCGAGCTGGCCTCCTTGCTTGAGGCCTTTTTGTTGGCCTCGGGAAAGCCGCAAAGCCTTGAGCGCCTGTATGAACTGTTTGAAGAGGGCGAACGCCCCGAACCGCCCGTGTTCAAAAAGGCCCTGGAACTGCTGCGCAAGTCTTGCGAAGGCCGGGCGTTTGAACTGAAGGAAGTGGCTTCGGGCTATCGCCTGCAAATCCGCGAGAAGTTTTCCCCCTGGATGGGCCGCCTGTGGGAAGAGCGGCCGCAACGCTATTCGCGGGCCATGCTTGAAACCATGGCGCTGATTGCCTATCGCCAGCCCATCACCCGGGGTGAAATCGAAGATGTGCGCGGCGTGGCGGTGAACAGCCATATCGTCAAAACGTTGCTGGAGCGCGAGTGGATCCGCGTGGTGGGCTATCGCGAAGTACCGGGGCGCCCGGCCATGTTTGCCACCACCAAGGCGTTTCTCGATCACTTCAACCTGAAAAACCTTGATGACTTGCCGCCGCTGGCCGAGTTGCGCGAGCTGGAGCCCGACCCGGTTCTGGACTTCGATGACGCGCCGGTGCCTGCACACCTTCAAGCGCTGGCCGATGAAAGCGCTGAACCTGAAGAACCCAAGGATGAAACCAGTTTCCACAGCCTGCTGGTGGAACTGGACTCGATGGAAGAAGGTCTTAAAACCGACTTTGATGATCTGCTGCGTGATGCAGCTGCAAGTGTTGAGCGGCAAGCGGAAAGTGAAGAGCCAGAGCCAGAGCCAGAGCCAGAGCCTCAAGCCGAACCAGAGCCACGGCTGAGTGCGGCGCAGTTGGCGCGTGAGCGTTTACAGGCTGCCGTGGCCGCGCTTGAATCGCGGCCTGTTTTGAGTGAAGAGGAGCGCGAAGCCCAGGCGCTGGCCGATGCCATCGAACAGGAGCGTCGCGAGCAAGAAGACTGACTGCGCCGTAGGAGCGAGCTTGCTCGCGATCTTTTGATCTTCATTAAAACATCGCGAGCCATCGACCGGCTGCTCCAGCGAAGAGGTGATTTAACGATGAGCAAAGACCCCTGCATCAGCGTCTGCAAGTTTACCGATGACATTTGCATCGGTTGCGGACGCTCCAAGCGTGAAATCAAAAGTTGGAAAAAACTCGACAAAGATGAAAAACGCGCCGTGCTGGCCGAAGCGGCCCTGCGTCTGCAAGTGCTGAAAGCCACCGGCCGGCGGAAAAAGAAGTAAGTGATGCGCTTCACGAGCTGCCGGTGATGCGAAAGAGCCAATATCCGCGTATGATTCGCGGCCCTCAGCGCTCGTTCGAGCCTCGAGACCCTTTTTAAGACCTCAGGCGTTTGCCTGAATCGACACACCGGGAGGTGCCCAGATGAGTGATCTAGACCCTAAAGACAGCCAGGAAATTGGCCCAGCAGGCGAAAAACTGCAAAAAGTACTCGCCCGTATCGGCGTGGGCTCGCGCCGCGACGTTGAGAGCTGGATCAGCCAGGGCCGCATCAAGGTCAATGGCAAAGATGCCACCCTGGGTCTGCGTGTAGACCTGCATGACGCCATCTCCATTGATGGCAAGGTGATCAAGCGCGAAGAGGCCGCCGAATCGGTGCGCCGCGTGATCATGTACAACAAGCCTGATGGCGAAATCTGCACCCGCGACGACCCGGAAGGCCGCCCGACCGTGTTCGACAAGTTGCCGCGCCCTAAAGAAGGTCGCTGGATCAACATCGGCCGTCTGGACATCAACACCACCGGCTTGCTGATGTTCACCACTGACGGTGAGTTGGCCAACCGCCTGATGCACCCTTCCTACGAGATGGACCGTGAATATGCGGTGCGTGTGCGTGGTGAAGTGGATGACGAGATGATCGAGCGCCTCAAGGCCGGCGTTGTGCTGGAAGACGGTCCTGCGCGTTTCACCGACATCAAGCAGGCTCCGGGCGGCGAAGGTTTCAACCACTGGTACCACTGCGTGGTGATGGAAGGCCGTAACCGTGAAGTGCGCCGCCTGTGGGAGTCCCAGCGCCTGGTAGTCAGCCGCTTGAAGCGCGTGCGTTTTGGCCCGGTGTTCCTGAACTCCGACCTGCCGATGGGCCGCTGGCGCGAAATGAGCCAGTACGAGGTGGATATTCTCAGTGCTGAAGTCGGCCTCACGCCGGTTGCCATGCCTGAGATGAACGCCAAGAGCAAAGACAAGCTGGAGCGTTTGCAGCGTAAGTCTTCGCGCCCGTTGGCCCGTGGCGATCGTGTCACGCGCACCCTGCGCCCGGCCGAAGGCGCTGCGACTGCGCCGCGTCCAGCGCGCCAGCCACAGATCGAAGGTGAGCGCCCAGGCCGTCCGGCCCGTGATGAGGCCGCGCGCCCGGCCCGCAAGCCCGCTGGCCGCACAGACCGTGCTCCAGCAGGGCGCGGTGCCCCGGTGGCCGAGCGTCCAAGTGAAATGGGCAAGCGCCCGGCCAAGCCGGTCCGTTCGGGTCCAAAGCTGGTTGACGATGCCCCGTCCGGCAAGCGCCGTGGTGCCCCGGCGGGCTCAGGCCAGCGCCCGGGCTTTGGTCGTCGCAAACCGCAGTAAGCGTTAAGCGCACCACCCAAAACGCCAACCTCTCGGGGTTGGCGTTTTTTTGTGCCCGAATTTTCACCGCTGCGTGGGCGCGAGCTTGCTCGCAATCATTTGATATTAAAAAGCCTGAGCCACGAACGTCGACAGGCTGAAGTGTTTTTGATCTGGTTTTTGATTTAAGGGCCCCCTTAAACCACGCTGGCCGAACGCAGGTTTTGCGCAGAGGGTAACCCGGCAGGACGCCGGGTTAGCCGCGACACGGCCAGGGATGGCCGATCGCGGCGTGCCCACGGAGCAAAGCCTGTGGTGAGGGCATGCCGAGCCCCAGCGAGGCGCCGAGTGGTAGGGGCATAAGCGTTTGGCCACTTTGCGCTTTTCAAAGTGGCACGGCGTAAAGCCGGAACCTTAAGTGGCCGTGACCGCAGCAATGGATAGGATTGCTGCACGACAGCGCGGCGTTATAAAGCTTTTAAAGATCAAAAGATCGCGAGCAAGCTCGCTCCTACGCCCCTTAGACCACGCTGGCCGAACGCAGGTTTTGCGCAGTGGGTAGGGGTATTAAAATTTATGGAAAGATTTCTTTACGCATCGTCATGAAAAACATACGAAATCAGCCACTTAGCGACTTTCAATCGCCTCAATCATTGCGCTGTAAGGAAAATGTTCCGCGTGAGTGCTGTTTCAGAGGTTTCCTGCCGGTTTAGTGGGTTGTTTCGTCTTGCTGGCGGCGGTGTTATGGGCTCTTGCCTTCGTGCGGGTGTACAATGCGCCGCGTTTTAACTGTGACTCATTTGCGTACCCGCGCATTTGTGCCGTTCGGTGCTGCACCGACTGGCCAAAACCTCAAGGCTAACCGGCCTTGTTAACTCCGCATTGCTACACGCAGTGCGGGTTCGATTTCGTCACAGATAAAAACAAACAGGTGACGCATGACTCGTGAAACAACCCTTGATTCCTGGCGTCTGCGCTGGGGTTTGATTCGTGTTGTAGACGCTTCGATCACTGCTTCAGGTGCTCACGTTACAACGCACTGAATGACTTCAAACCTTGTGTGGAACCCTTCCAATGAGTGGACAAACCTCGCATTCGGGCGAGCTTAAGCGCGGCCTGAAAAATCGTCATATCCAATTGATTGCCCTCGGTGGCGCTATCGGTACCGGCCTGTTCCTGGGCTCGGCCGGGGTGCTCAAATCCGCTGGCCCGTCGATGATCCTGGGCTACGCCATCTGCGGCTTTATCGCCTTTATGATCATGCGCCAGCTCGGCGAAATGATCGTCGAAGAGCCGGTCGCGGGCTCTTTCAGCCACTTTGCACACAAATACTGGGGCGGTTTCGCCGGCTTTATGTCGGGCTGGAACTGCTGGGTGTTGTACATTCTGGTGGGCATGTCGGAACTGACAGCCGTGGGCAAGTACGTGCATTACTGGTGGCCCGAGATTCCGACCTGGGCTTCAGCCGCCGCGTTTTTCGTGCTGATCAACCTGATTAACCTGACCAACGTCAAAGTGTTCGGTGAAGCCGAGTTCTGGTTCGCGATCATTAAAGTGGTGGCGATTATTGGCATGATCGCCCTGGGCAGCTATTTGCTGGTCAGCGGCAGCGGCGGCCCGCAGGCGTCGGTCAGCAACCTGTGGGAGCGCGGCGGGTTCTTCCCTAATGGGACCACCGGTTTGATCATGGCCATGGCCTTTATCATGTTCTCCTTCGGTGGCCTGGAAATGCTCGGTTTTACCGCAGCAGAGGCCGATAAACCGCGCACCGTGATCCCGAAAGCGATCAATCAGGTGATTTACCGCATCCTGATTTTCTACATCGGTGCCTTGGTGGTGCTGTTGTCCCTGACCCCTTGGGACTCGCTGCTTGAGACCCTCAATGCCGGTGGCGACAGCTACAGCAGCAGCCCGTTCGTGCAAGTGTTTTCGATGCTGGGCAGCAACACGGCCGCGCACATCCTTAACTTTGTGGTGTTGACCGCCGCTTTGTCGGTGTACAACAGCGGCACTTACTGCAACAGCCGCATGTTGCTGGGTATGGCCCAGCAAGGCGATGCGCCGAAGCCGTTGGCCAAAATCGACAAGCGCGGTGTGCCGGTCAACGCGATCCTGGCGTCGGCCGCTGTGACCGTGATTGCCGTGTTGCTCAACTACCTGATGCCCCACGATGCGCTGGAGCTGTTGATGTCGCTGGTCGTGGCCACGCTGGTCATCAACTGGGCCATGATCAGCTACTCCCACGTCAAGTTCCGCCAGCATATGAACAACACCCGGCAAACGCCGCTGTTCAAGGCGCTGTGGTACCCGTATGGCAACTTTGTCTGCCTGGCGTTCGTGGTGTTTATTCTGGTGATCATGTTGATGATCCCGGGTATTCGCGTCTCGGTGTACGCGATTCCGGTGTGGGTGGTCTTTATGTGGGTGTGCTACCTGATCAAGAACAAGCGCGCGGTGCAAGTCGCGGCTCAAACCTGCGGTTCGGTCGCTAAATAAGCTGAATCGAAACCCGACAAACCCGGCCTTGCGCCGGGTTTGTTGTTTGTGGGGTATCCTGCGCGGTCTGAAGAGGACCCTTTTTCAATGTTGGTGATTTCAAATGCTGTTCATATCCCGGATGCCGAGATTGAACTGACGGCCATTCGTGCTCAGGGCGCGGGCGGGCAAAACGTCAACAAAGTCTCAAGCGCCATGCACTTGCGCTTCGATATTCCCGGCTCGTCGCTGCCAGCGTTCTACAAGGAGCGGCTGCTGGCGTTGCGTGACAGCCGGATTACCGGCGATGGCGTGCTGATCATCAAGGCGCAGCAGTACCGCACGCAGGAGCAGAACCGGGCGGACGCCCTGGAGCGTTTGCTGGAGTTGATCCTGAGCGCCAGCAAAGTCGAGAAAAAGCGCCGGCCGACCAAGCCGACGCTGGGCTCGAAGAAGCGTCGCCTTGAATCCAAAACCAAGCGAGGCAGCATCAAGGCCGGGCGTGGCAAGGTCGACTTCTAACCCCTCTCGCAGGTGCGAGTGTTCAATCCGGCCTCAAGCGTTTGGCCTGGCGATACAGGTAAATACTCAGCAATAAGCCGCTGAACGCGGCCAGGGCGGCAAACAGAAAAATCGAGCCAAAGCCAAACCCTGCCGCCACCGCACCGACCAGCGGGCCAGTGATGCTCAAAGACAAGTCGATAAACAGCGAGTACGCCCCCACCGCCGCGCCGCGGCTGGAGGGCGGTACCAGGTTGACCGCCTCGACCCCCAGCGCCGGGAAGACCAGCGAGAAACCGAACCCGCTCAAGGCCGCGCCCGCCAATGCAATGTGCGGGTCCGGTGCCAGCCACAGCAACAGCAGGCCCAGGGTTTCAACGCTCAGGCAGACAATCGCCACGCGAAAACCGCCAATACGGTTGATCAAATTGCCAAACATCAACCGGGCACTGATAAAGCTGGCCCCAAACAGGCTCAGGCACAGCGCCGCGTTCTCCCAGTGCTGGGTCGCGTAGTACAGGGTGATAAAGGTGGCGATGGTGCCAAAACCGATGGAGCCCAGGGCCAGGCCAGTGCCGTGGGGCAGTACCCGGCCCAGCACATGAAGAAAGGGCAGGCGCACACCGGTGACAATTGGCGCGGCGAGTTTGGGCCATGCCAGCAGCACACCCACGGTTGCCAAGGCAATGATGCTGACGCCCAGGCTCCACATGCCCAAATGCTCGACCATCACCACGCCTAGCGGTGCGCCAATGGCGATTGCGCCGTAACTGGCAATGCCGTTCCAGGAGATGACCTTGGCCGTGTGGGCCGCGCCGACCCGCCCGATGCCCCAGCCGATCGACCCGGAGCCCACCAGGCTCTCTGCGCTGCCGAGTATCAGGCGGCCGATCAACAGGCAGGTAAGGCTCAAGGCGGGCAGGGCCACCAGCCAGCTGGATATCAACATAAAGACACCGCTTAACCCGCAGCCCACCAGGCCGATGATCACGGCGCGTTTGCTGCCCTGGATGTCAATGATGCGGCTGGCATACGGCCGGCTTAGCAGCGTGGCCAGGTATTGGACACTGATCACCAGGCCCGCGATCACGGTGCCGAACCCCAGGTGGTTGTGCACATAGCCAGGCAGCACGGCCAGGGGAATGCCGATATTCAGGTAGCCGATAAAGGTGAACAGAACGATAGACACCACATTCAAAGTGACGGCCAGCGGACGTTGTGTTTCGGGCATGGGGCGAGGGTCCTGCGGCGTTAGAGCGGCGTTATCAACCGGGTTGCGATCAGGGCTGCCAGGGCGTTCTCTTGAGTGCCAAAGCGCGCCAGCAAGCGGGTCTGTTTCTCAGGGGGTAGGCGGTCCCAAAGCGCGATCATTTTCTCGGCGGTGCCGATCAGAACGCTGGCCTGGGTGTCGCTGAAGGTATCAGTCACGGTGAGGTCCGGGAGGGGGAGTGACGCAATTGTGTCAGGCGGTGTGAAAAAACCAATGTTTTTTCGCACCGCCTGATGAATGACCGTCAGTCTTCGCTGTCGGTCATGAGGCTTTCTTGAGCCTCGTCCAGTGCGGGGGTTTCGCCACTGGAGTGTTGCGCGATTGGCTGCTCGGTTTCTTGCAGGCTTGGGAAAGGGAGGTTTGGGATCTCATGCATCGTCGCGCTCCTCGCACAGTGTGTTTTTAAGTAGCTTGCTAAGGATACAGGACGAAGTGTGACAATTTGTCTTTTAATTGCGTCTGAAGCGGATTGTGTCGAATTTCCAACGCCCTCGGCCATTGTAGGAACGAGCTTGCTCGTGATCTGTTGATCTTTACAAGATCGCGAGCAAGTTCGCGCCTACAGAACGCCTACGTGCGGTGGGTGCACACCTGGGCAATTGCTTTGGCGAGCAGGTTCAGGCGGGTGCCGTCCACCCCGGCCATGTTGGCGCGGCCTGAACCGACCATGTACACGCTGTGCGCTTCACGCAGTAAACGCACTTGCTCGGCGGTCAGGCCTGTGTACGAAAACATACCGCGTTGTTGGTTGATATGGGCAAAGCGCTCGGCCAGGCCAAAAGGGGCCAGTGCTTGCACCAGGCCGCCGCGCAGGTGCGCGATGCGGCTGCGCATGGCTTCCACTTCTTCGACCCATAATGTTCTAAGCGCCGCATCGCCCAGAATGGTCGCCACCACGGCGGCACCGTGATCCGGCGGGTTGGACCACAGGTTGCGGGCCAGGTACGCCAGTTGGCTGCGGATGTCCGTCAGTTTCTCGGTATCCTGAGCGCACACGATCAGCGCGCCCACCCGTTCGCGGTACAGGCCGAAGTTTTTCGAGCAGGAGCTGGTGATCAACAGTTCCGGCAGTTCACGGGCGAACAGCCGCGTTGACCAGGCGTCTGCTTCCAGGCCATCGCCAAAGCCCTGGTAGGCAAAGTCGATCAGTGGCAGCAATTCACGGCGGCGCACAACGTCCAGTACTTTCAGCCAGTCGGCGTGCGACAGGTCGAAGCCCGTGGGGTTGTGGCAGCACGCGTGCAGCAGCACCACATCGCCCTTGGGAGCCTGCTCCAGCGCGGCGAGCATGGCCGTGACATTAAGCGTGTTGTCGTGACCCACGTAAGGGTAGTGGCTGATCTTCAGGCCGGCAGCCGCGAAGATCGTCTCGTGGATGGGCCAGGTCGGGTCACTCAACCAAATTCCGCGCCCGGGCAAGCATTGCGCAATAAAGTCAGCGGCCAGACGCAAGGCACCGGTGCCGCCCGGTGTTTGTGTGGCACCGGCGCGGTGTTCGTTCAGCAGTGGCGAGTCTTCGCCCAGCACCAGCGCGCTGATCAATTGGCCGAAGCGGCTGTCGCCGTGCCCGCCGATGTAGGTCTTGGTGTGTTGCTGGTCCACCAGGCGCTGCTCTGCCTGTTTGACTGACTGCAAAATCGGCGTCAGGCCGTTGGCGTCTTTATAAACGCCAACGCCCAGGTCGAATTTGTTCGGGTTGGCGTCTTGGGCATAGGCATCCATCAACCCCAGAATCGGATCGCCCGGCACCCGGCCTATGGCCGCGAAGTGCATTACTTGCGCCCTTCAGCGGTTTTCGCCACGTCGTCCGTGCGCGCCGCCATGATGAAGTCATTGCGGTGCAGGCCTTTGATCGAATGGCTCCACCAGGTCACGGTCACTTTGCCCCACTCGGTCAACAGGCCCGGGTGATGGCCTTCAGCCTCGGAGATTTCAGCCACGGCATTGGTAAAGGCCAGGGCAAATTTGAAGTTCTTGAACAGAAAGACCTTTTCCAACTGCATAACGCCGTCGCGGACTTCGATGTTCCAGTCCGGGATTTGCTTGATCAGTACCGGCAATTCTTCATCGCTGACCTGGGGGGCATCGGCGCGGCAGGCTTCGCAGTGGGCTTGGTTCAGTGCGTTCATGGTGTATTCCTGAAGTCGTTTTTTTTGTGTTTGAAAAGCGCGTCAAGCGGCCTTGGGCTTGGGCGCAAATTTGGGGGCGTGAAGGCCCAGTTCCATGCCGTGTTCAACCATGCCCATGATGTCCTCGTGAGCCAGGTCAAACAGCCGCTTCAAATTCGGCAGAACAAAATACAGCGGTTGCAGGATATCGATCCGGTAAGGCGTACGCATGGCTTCCAGCGGATCGAAGGCCTGATGTTCCGGCTCTGCCGACAGGCTGTAAACCGTTTCTTTGGGTGACGAGAGAATGCCGCCCCCATAGATGCGCTGGCCTTCTGGCGTGTCCACCAGCCCGAATTCTATGGTCATCCAGTACAGGCGGGCCAGGTACACGCGTTGTTCCTTGCTGGCCTGCAAGCCCAACTTGCCATAGGTGTGTGTGAACTCAGCGAACCACGGGTTGGTCAGCAGCGGGCAATGGCCGAAAATTTCATGGAAAATATCGGGTTCTTGCAGGTAATCCAGCTCTTCAGGGGTGCGAATAAACGTCGCCACCGGGAATTGCTTATTGGCCAGCAATTCGAAGAAGGTCTGAAAGGGGATCAGGGCAGGGACGCGGGCGACTTGCCAGCCGGTGGTTGCACCCAGCACGGCGTTGATTTCGCCTAATTGCGGAATGCGGTCATGGGGCAGGTCGAGCTTTTCGATGCCTTCCATGTACTCAGGGCAGGCGCGGCCTTCCAGCAGTTTCAGTTGGCGGGTGATCAGCGTGTTCCACACCGCGTGTTCGCCGGGTGTGTAATGGATAAAGTCGTTTTCATCCGGTTCGCGGGCGACGTACTTCGTTTGTTTCATGGGGCTCTCCGCAGAGAAATCGTTTTTATTGTTCTGTCAGGGACGGCGGGTGTTCGTGGTTAAGTGATACGCCAAGTTCTGGCCGGGTGCAGCCGGGCAAACGTCTCAATTGCCGGGAGGGCGTGGGTAATTCGTAAATAATTTGTTACGACAAGGCAATTGAACTGTCTTTCTTGCGTGAGGGATTGCAAAATCGTAAAAAAATCGTGACAGCGAAATGCTCTCCCGAGCAAAAAAATAACCCTGTAGGAGCGAGCTTGCTCGCGATCTTTTAAAAGGATCAAAAGATCGCGAGCCAGCTCGCTCCCACAGGTAGCAAATCAATAGCCGAGCCTTGCCCTATGCGTATCAAAGTCCATTGCCAAAACCGGATTGGCATCCTTCGCGACATTCTTAACCTGCTGGTGGCTTACGGCATCAACGTCAAGCGGGGCGAGGTCGGGGGTGATCAGGGCAATGCGATTTACCTGTATTGCCCCAACCTGATTAACCTGCAGTTCCAGGCGCTGCGCCCGAAGTTTGAAACCATTGCCGGTGTATTTGGTGTGAAGCGCGTAGGGCTAATGCCCAGCGAGCGCAGGCATATGGAACTCAATGCCTTGTTGGGCGCGATGGAGTTTCCGGTGCTGTCCATCGATATGGCGGGCAGCATCGTGGCGGCCAACCGCGCCGCCGCGCAATTACTCGGGGTGCGGGTGGATGAAGTGCCCGGCATCGCGCTGTCGCGTTACGCCGAAGACTTTGATCTGCCTGAGCTGGTGCGCGCCAACAAAGCGCGGATAAACGGCTTGCGGGTCAAGATCAAAGGTCACGTTTTTTTGGCGGACATCGCCCCCTTGCAACTTGAAAGCGATGACAGCGAAGCCATGGCGGGCGCGGTGCTGACCTTGCACCGTGCCGACCGCGTGGGTGAACAGATCTACAACGTGCGCAAGCAGGAATTGCGCGGTTTTGACAGCATCTTCCAAAGCTCCAAAGTCATGGCGGCCGTGGTGCGCGAGGCCCGGCGCATGGCCCCGCTGGATGCGCCCTTATTAATAGAAGGCGAAACCGGTACCGGCAAGGAGCTGCTGGCGCGTGCTTGTCATCTGGCCAGCCCGCGCGGGCAATCGCCGTTGATGGCGCTTAACTGTGCCGGCTTGCCCGAGTCCATGGCCGAAACCGAGCTGTTCGGTTACGGCCCCGGTGCCTTTGAAGGCGCGCGGGCCGAAGGCAAATTGGGCCTGCTGGAATTGACCGCTGGCGGCACCTTGTTTCTGGATGGTGTAGGGGAAATGAGCCCGCGCTTGCAGGTGAAACTGCTGCGCTTCCTGCAGGACGGCTGCTTCCGGCGAGTGGGCAGTGATGAAGAGGTGTACCTGGATGTGCGGGTGATGTGCGCCACCCAAGTCGATTTGTCTGAACTGTGCGCTCGCGGTGAATTCCGCCAGGACCTGTACCACCGGCTTAACGTGCTGTCGCTGCATATCCCGCCGCTGCGCGAATGCCTGGACGGCCTGGAGCCTTTGGTGGAGCATTTTCTCGATCAGGCCAGCCGCCAGATCGGCTGCCCGTTGCCGCGACTGGCCCCGCCGGCCTTGGACCGTCTGCGCCACTACCATTGGCCGGGTAACGTGCGGCAACTGGAGAACGTGCTGTTTCAGGCGGTGTCGTTGTGCGACGGCGGCGTGGTCAAGGTTGAACACATTCGCCTGCCGGACTACGGCGTGCGCCAGCCACTGGGCGAATTCTCCATGGAAGGCGGGCTGGAACAAATTGTCGGACGTTTCGAGAAAAGCGTGTTGGAGCAGCTGTACGCCGAACACCCCAGTAGCCGTTTGCTGGGCAAGCGCTTGGGCGTGTCCCACACCACCATCGCCAACAAACTGCGCGAGCACGACATCATCAAGCCCGGCAAAGAAACCTGAGTTGCCAACATGAAACGCGTATGAGCGAGCTTGCTCGCGATCTTTTGATCGGTTTAAACGATCGCGAGCAAGCTCGTTCCTACAGGACATTGTTTGCCGCTATCGGCATATCCGCGCCGTTTCACGTTTTTAAACCCATGCCGTAAATGCCTTGTGCAGCCCTCAAACCCCGGCCCCACACCGTCAAAAAAAAGTTGGTGCGCTAATTGCTAGAACACCGTCAAGACTCATCCCGAGGCAAGACAGTGGACAAGTACCTGTATGTGGCAATGACCGGTGCCAGCCAGAACGCGCTGGCGCAAAAGGCCCATGCCAACAACCTGGCGAACATCTCGACCAACGGCTTTCAGCGCGACCTGGAACAGGCGCGTTCGATGCCCGTGTTTGGCGACAGCTTTCCCGCACGGGCCTTTGCCCTGAGCGAGCGCCCGGGTACGGACTTCACCCCAGGCGCGATGGTTCAGACCGGGCGTGACCTGGACGTGGCGGTGGGTGGTGACGGCTGGATGGCGGTGCAAACCCCGGAGGGCGGCGAGGCTTACGTACGCACCGCGAGCTTGAATGTGGACGCGCTGGGCATGCTGCGGGCGGGCAACGGCATGCCGGTGATGGGCAATGCCGGGCCGATTGCCGTGCCGCCGGAGCAAAAAATCGAAATTGGTGAAGACGGCACCGTCAGCATCCGCGCCATGGGCGAAGGCCCGCGAGTGATGGCTGAAGTGGACCGCATCAAGCTGGTTCAACCCGACCTGCGCACCCTGAGCAAAGGGCCGGACGGCATGATCCGCACCCGTGACGGCCAACCGGTACCCGCCGATGCCAACGTGCGCGTGGTCTCCGGGTTCCTGGAAGCGAGCAACGTCAATGCCGTGGAAGAGATGACCTCGGTGCTGGGCCTGGCCAAGCAGTTCGAACTGCACATCAAAATGATGAACACCGCCAAAGAAGACGATCAGGCCATGACTCGGGTCCTGTCCATCAGCTAATGACTTGAACGCTGCGCCGAAAAACGGCGGGCGAGGAGAACACCATGCTTCCGGCACTGTGGGTTGCTAAAACCGGTTTGGCTGCACAAGACACCAACCTGACGACCATTTCCAACAACCTGGCCAACGTCTCGACCACGGGCTTCAAGCGCGATCGCGCCGAATTCCAGGACTTGCTCTACCAGATCAAACGTCAGCCGGGCGCACAGTCCACCCAGGACAGCGAATTGCCGTCGGGCCTGCAAGTGGGCACCGGGGTGCGCATTGTCGGCACGCAAAAGAACTTTACCGCCGGCAGCCTGCAGACCACCGAGCAGCCGCTGGACATGGCGATCAACGGCCGCGGTTTTTTCCAGGTCATGCAGCCTGATGGCACTACGGCCTACACCCGTGACGGTACTTTTCACCTGGACGCCAACGGCCAGATCGTCACGGCCAGCGGCTTTGCCCTGGAACCGGCGATTGTGGTGCCGGCCGATGCCCAGACGTTCACTGTCGGCCAGGACGGCACGGTGTCGGTGACCATTACTGGCAACGCGGCCGCGCAAATCATTGGCAACCTGCAAACCGCCGACTTTATCAACCCGGCGGGCCTGCAGTCCCAGGGCGGCAACCTGTTTGTGGAAACGGCTTCCAGCGGTGCCCCGCAAATCGGCACGCCCGGCCTGAACGGCTTTGGTACCACCATGCAAAGCACCCTCGAAACCTCCAACGTCAGCACCGTGGAAGAAATGGTCAACATGATCACCACGCAGCGGGCCTACGAGATGAACTCCAAAGTCATCTCCACCGCTGACCAAATGCTGTCGTATGTGACGCAAAACCTGTAATGACGCAGCCAGGGCGGGAGACTTCATGAAACGCTTTTATTCAGTGCTGGCACTGGGCACCGTGACGTTCCTGGCGGGGTGCGTCAGCCCGCCGCCACGGCCCAATGACCCTTACTACGCCCCGGTATTGCCGCGCACACCGTTGCCGGCGGCGGCCAACAATGGCTCGATTTACCAGGCCGGTTTCGAACAGAACCTTTACAGCGACCGCAAGGCGTTTCGCATTGGCGACATCATCACCATCACCCTGAATGAGCGAACCCAAGCGAGTAAAAACGCCAACTCGGCCATCGGCAAAAACAGCAAAACCAACATCGGCCTGACGTCGCTGTTTGGGGGTGGCATGACCACCAACAACCCGTTGGGCGGTGCCGACCTGAGCCTGGATGCGGGTTATAGCGGTAGCCGCGCCACCAAGGGTGACAGCAAGGCCGGGCAGGGCAACAGCCTGACCGGTTCGATCACCGTAACCGTGGCCGATGTATTGCCCAACGGGATCATCGCGGTGCGCGGCGAAAAGTGGATGACCCTGAACACCGGCGATGAGCTGGTGCGCATTGCGGGTCTGGTGCGCGCCGATGACATCGCCACTGACAATACGGTGCCTTCGACCCGCGTGGCCGATGCGCGCATCACCTATTCGGGCACGGGCTCGTTTGCCGATGCCAGCCAACCGGGCTGGTTTGACCGTTTCTTCCTTAGCCCGCTGTTTCCTTTTTGAAGCGCTTGCCCTTAAGTGAACCTCACCATGCCTAACCTCAAGCATTTGCTCGCGGCCGTGCTGCTGTTGTCGACCAGCCTGGGCGTGCACGCCGAGCGGTTAAAAGACATCGCCAGCATTTCCGGCGTGCGCTCCAACCAATTGATCGGTTATGGCTTGGTGGTCGGGCTCAATGGCACGGGCGACCAGACCACGCAAACCCCGTTCACCCTGCAGACGTTCAACAACATGTTGTCGCAGTTCGGCATCAAAGTGCCGCCGGGCTCGGGCAACGTGCAGTTGAAAAACGTCGCGGCGGTGTCCATCAGTGCCGATTTGCCCGCGTTCGCCAAGCCGGGCCAGGTGATCGACATCACCGTGTCCTCCATCGGTAACTCCAAAAGCCTGCGCGGCGGGACATTGCTGCTGACGCCGCTCAAGGGCATCGACGGCAACGTGTACGCCGTGGCTCAAGGCAACCTGGTGGTCGGCGGCTTTGACGCCGAGGGCCGCGACGGTTCGAAAATCACCGTCAACATTCCGTCGGCCGGGCGTATTCCGGGCGGTGCGTCGGTGGAGCGCGCGGTGCCGAGCGGTTTCAATCAGGGCAACAGCCTGACCCTGAACCTCAACCGTTCTGACTTCACCACCGCCAAGCGCGTGGTCGATAAAATCAATGACCTGCTCGGCCCCGGCGTGGCGCAGGCCATCGACGGTGGCTCGATCCGCGTGACTGCGCCGCTGGACCCCGGCCAGCGGGTGGACTACCTGTCGATTCTGGAAAACCTTGAAGTGGACCCAGGGCAAGCGGTGGCCAAGGTCATCATCAACTCGCGCACCGGCACCATCGTGATCGGCCAGAACGTCAAGGTGTCGCCTGCGGCCGTGACCCACGGCAGCCTGACCGTGACCATCACCGAAGACCCGATTGTCAGCCAGCCAGGCCCGTTCTCCAATGGCGAGACGGCGGTGGTGCCGCGCTCGCGGATCAACGCGCAGCAAGAGGCCAAGCCGATGTTCAAGTTTGGCCCGGGCACCACCCTGGACGAAATCGTACGCGCCGTGAATCAGGTGGGGGCTGCGCCCAGCGACCTGATGGCGATCCTCGAAGCCCTGAAACAGGCCGGTGCGTTGCAAGCCGACCTGATCGTGATTTGAGGCCGACAGCATGGAAATGAAAGGGGGCGTTATCGGTGGCAGCGACTCGGGATCGTTTAGCGACCTGAACCGGCTGAACAACCTGAAAGTGGGGGACCGCGACAGCGATGCCAACATGCGCAAGGTGGCGCAGGAGTTCGAATCGCTGTTCCTCAACGAAATGCTCAAGTCCATGCGCTCGGCCAATGAAGTGTTGGGGGAGGGCAACCCGCTCAACACCCCGGCGGCCAAGCAGTATCAGGAAATGTACGACCAGCAATTGTCCGTGACCCTGTCGCGCCAGGGCGGCGGCATTGGCCTGGCCGATGTGTTGATGCGCCAGATGTCGAAAAACAAATCCGCCGTGCCGGGTGAGGCGGTGGCTACCACCGCGTTGACTCCTGAAGCGACCCCCTCGGCCGTGACCGCGACGGCGGCCGTCGACAGCCCGCTGGTGCGCGTCAATGGCCAGCGGCCTTTGTGGGCGGTACGGGTCGCCACCGAGCCGGGGGCGGCCCTGGACGCGCACAGAAACGACCGGGCGCTGCTTAACCAGCGGCGCCTGGCATTGCCGAACAAACTGACGGACCGCCTGTTGGCGGGCATCGTGCCCTCGGCCGACGCGGCGCGATCTACCTTCAACACCGGCGGTGTGCCGGGGCGCACCCAGGCGATGGAGGCGGTGATCAAAGACAGCCGCTCGCCGATGCTCAGTGCCAGTGGCAGCCAAGGGCGCTTGCAGATTTACGGCCGCGCGGTGGCCCAGCCGCCGCTGGCCCCGGTCAAGCAGGCGTTTGAATCGGCCGATGCCTTTGTCGCCACCCTGATGCCCATGGCGCAACAGGCCGCCGACCGTATTGGCGTCGACCCGCTGTACCTGGTGGCGCAGGCCGCGCTGGAAACCGGCTGGGGCAAATCGGTGATGCGCCAGCAGGACGGCACCAGCAGCCATAACCTGTTCGGCATCAAGGCCACCGGCAGTTGGCAGGGCGCGCAGGCGCGGGCCATCACCAGCGAGTTCAAGGGCGGGCAAATGGTCAGGGAGACGGCGGACTTCCGCTCCTATGACTCCTATCAGGACAGCTTCCACGACCTGGTCACGCTGTTGCAGAGCAACACACGTTATAAAGATGTGCTCAACGCGGCCGATAGACCTGAGCAGTTTGTACGCGAGTTGCAGAAGGCCGGTTACGCAACCGACCCGGACTACGCGAGCAAGATTTCGCAGATAGCCAAGCAAATGAAAACCTACCAGAGCTTCGCCTCGACGGGTTCTCTCACGCATTTATAAGGTTTGAACCATGGCGAGTTTGATCAACATCGGAATGTCGGGGCTGAACGCCAGCCAAGGGGCGTTGGCGACGGTCGGCAATAACATTGCCAACGCCAACACCTCGGGCTATTCGCGCCAGCAAGTCGTTCAGGGCAGCGCCGCGTCGCAGCAGGTGGGTGGGGTGTTTATCGGCACCGGCACCACCCTGGCGGACGTGCGCCGTGTCTACAATTCCTACCTCGACGCCCAGTTGCAAACCACCACGTCGCTGAACGGTGATGCCCAGGCTTACCTGGACCAGATTGGCTCGGTCGACAAATTACTGTCGGATAAGAGCACCGGCGTTTCGTCGGCGCTCAACAGCTTTTTCGCGTCCTTGCAAACCGCGGCGGGCGCGCCGGGGGATATGTCGTCGCGCCAGTTATTGCTGACCAGCGCGCAAACCCTGAGCAACCGTTTCAACTCGATTGCGACCCAGCTCAACCAGCAGAACGAAGGCCTTAACAGCCAGTTGGACACCTTGGCCTCGATGGTCAACCAGCACACGGCCACCATTGCCTCGCTGAACAAACAGATCACCCAGGCCACCACCGCCGGCAACACCCCGAACAACTTGCTGGATGCACGCAACGAAGCGGTGCGCACGCTCAATGAACTGGTCGGCGTGACCGTTCAGGAGCATGACAATGTGTACGACATCACCTTGGGTACCGGCCAGGCGCTGGTGCAGGGTGACACGAGCAACACCTTGTCAGCGGTGCCGGGCAAAATCGACAAAAGCCAGTTCAGCATTCAAATCAACTACGCGCAGTCCAGCTCTGACGTCACCTCGGTGCTGACCGGCGGCAAGATGGGCGGCCTGCTGCGCTACCGCGAAGACGTATTGGCCCCGGCCATGAACGAGCTGGGCCGTACCGCCATTGTGGTGGCCGACGCCATCAACCGCCAGTTGGGGCAAGGCCTGGACATGAACGGCGAGTTTGGCGCGTCGATGTTCAACAGCATCAACAGCGAGAAGGCCATCAGCCAGCGCAGCCTGGCCGCGACCGGCAATAACCCGGCGTCCGGCAACCTGAATGTCAGCATCACCAACAGCGGTGCGCTGACCACCTTTGACTACGAAGTAACGTTCTCCAGCAGCCAGGCTTACACGGTCAAACGTTCCGACGGCGCAAGCATGGGCCCGTTTGAACTGGGCAGCACCCCGCCAGCGGTGATCGATGGCTTCAGCCTCGACCTCAATGGCGCGGCGCTGAGCAAGGGTGACACGTTCAAAGTCAGCCCCACCCGCACCGGTGCGAGCGCCATCGGGGTGCAAATGACCGATGCCAACCAGTTGGCGTTTTCCGGGGTGCTGGTGTCGGGCGCGGGCGGTTCCAATTCGGGTACCGGTGCGGTGAGCGGCTTGAACCTGTCGGCACCGCTGGACATCTATGGCGGTCAGGCGCTGGGCAAGGCCCAAGGTGATATCGAAGGCCTGCTGCCCGTGCGGCTGGCCTTTGGCGACGTCAAGGACGGCGCGCAGAGTTACCGGGTGCTGAACGAAAAGGGCGAGGAAATCGCCAAGGGCACCATCGTTCCTGGCCAGGACAATAAAGTCACCCTCAAAATCCCGATGACCAACGCGGATGGCACGCCCATCAACAACGCCGACGGCACGCCCAAAACTGTCAATTTTGATGCCAGCCTCAGCGGTTCGCCGGCCAAGGGCGACACCTTCGACATCAAATTCAACAAAGACGGCAAAGCGGACAATCGCAACGCCAACCAATTGATGGGCCTGCAAACCAAGGCCACCGTGGGCACCGCCGATGGTGGCGGGGTCAGCCTGGGCACCTCGTACAGCCAATTGGTCTCCAAGGTGGGTGCCAAGGCCAGCCAGGCCGGGGTTGACGCCACGGCCAACAACGCGGCGCTGACCTATGCCAAGGAAACCCGCAACTCGGTCTCCCAGGTCAACCTGGACGAAGAAGCGTCCAACCTGGTGAAGTTTCAGCAGTACTACACGGCATCGTCGCAGATCATCAAAGCGGCGCAAGAAACCTTCAGCACGCTGATCAACAGTCTTTAAGGGAGCCCGACGATGCGTATTTCCACTGCCCAGTTTTATGAGTCGACCAGCGCCACCTACCAGAACAACTTCTCGTCGGTGATCAAGACCCAAGGCCAGATTGACTCCGGCGTGCGTATTCAGACAGCCGCCGATGACCCCGTTGGCGCGGCACGCCTGCTGCAGTTGCAACAGCAAAAAGCCATGTTGGGCCAGTACACCGCCAACATGAACAGCATCAAGGCTTCGCTGGGCAGCCAGGAAACCATTCTGGACAGTATCAACACCGCGCTGCAAAAAGCCGGTGAGCTGACGCTACGGGCGGGCGGTGCGACGGCCGACGCTGACCGCTTCGCCATCGCCAATGAGCTGGGCAGCCTCGAAGACCAGGTCTTCAGCCTGCTCAACAGCAAGGACGCGTCGGGCAACTACCTGTTCTCGGGCTCCAAGACCGACACGCCGCCTTACACCCGTAATAACGATGGCACCTACACCTACCAAGGCGACGACACTCAGCTCAACCTGAAGGTGTCCGACACCTTGAACCTGGCCAGCAGCGACACGGCCAAAAGCTTTATGGAAGGCGCGGTCAACACGGGCCGCACCCAGGTGACGGCGCGGCCGCCGGTGAACAGCGACGGCGATGTGATTGCTGACAATGGCGCGGTGTCGGTGTCCGCTGGTTTGATCACCTCAAGCCCGGTGTTCAACAAGAGTTTTGCCGATGGCCAGCCCTATAAACTGGTGTTCACCAGCAGCACCCAGTACACGTTGATGGACGCCAACGACAACGACATCACCGCTGAAGTGTCGAGCAACGGCGTGTTCGATTCGACCAAGGAGGGTGCTCACAGCCTCAACCTGCGCGGCGTGACGTTCGACATCAACCTGAACCTCAAGGACATCCCGGCGGCTGACCGCGACGCGGCGGTGGCGGGGCATTCGTTTGACCTGCACGCCAAGCCCGACACCTTCAACACCTCGCGCACCCCGAGCAACCCGTCCACCGCGCAAATCACCGACTCACGCGTGGCTGATGCCCAGGTGTACAGCGACAGCTTCCCCAGCAATGGCGCGCTGATCAAATTCACCAGCGAGACCGAGTACGAGGTGTATGCGCAGCCCGTCACGGCCAATAGCAAACCGATTACCAAAGCCAGCATGACGGGTGATTCGCTGACGGTCATGGGGGTCACGTTTGACTTCACCGGGCCACGGGCGGCGGGCGACCAGTTCGTGGCCAGCGGCAACAACCACCAGAGCCAGAATGCCCTGGACACCCTGAGCCAGTTGCGTCAGGCGCTGAAAGTGCCGACCGACAAAGACCCCGCCGCGCTTCAGGCCCAGCGCGATGCCATCAACTCGGCGATTGGCAACCTGAAAAACGCCAGTGCGGGCATCGACGCGGCCCGAGGGTCGATTGGTGCACGCTTGAAAGCAGTGGACCTCCAGGCCGATGAAAACATCAGCATGGGCCTGGCCAACGACTCCACCACGGCGGCCATCGGCAACACCGACATGGCGGGGGCGTCGATTGAACTGGCGTTCCAGAAATCCATGCTCGAAGCCTCACAACTGGCCTTCGTCAAAATCGCCCAGCTGAGCCTGTTCAACCAGTTGTAATGGGGTGGGCTTGTAGTCGTTGCCGAAGGCTGCGATCGGTTGCGCAGCGATCGTAAAACCTGAGTCCCGGATCTGGCAGGTGGGCCGTGCGCCTGTGTACCGGGTACCTATCCATTACGCGTGTTTAACCGAGCTATCGGTTTCGCTTTTACAGCGAGTCCCTTTTGTCAAACAGCCACAAAAGGAACCAAAAAGGCCTTGCCCCGACGTTCGGCCTTCGCTCCGGTCCCGCTCCGAGGGCACGCCGAGACGGGCCATCCTTGGCCCGACACGGCTTTCCCGGCATCCATGCCGGTCAGCCCTCTACGCAGAACCTGCTCTCGGCCTGCCGAAAGGGGCTTGTAGATCAAGATCAAGATCAAGATCAACAGCGCGTGCGGCGTGTTCCGTAGCAGTTGCCGAGCTGGGCGAGGCTACGGCCGATTGCGCAGCGATCGTAAACCCTGAATCCTGGGTCTGGCAGGTACACCGCGCGGCCTGGTTTTACGACGACTGCGTCGCCGGACGTAGCCTCGCAAGGCTCGTCAACTGCTACGGTTTGTTGGGGGCGTTGCCGCTGGCTGGGTAAGGCCCGAAGGGGTTTCGCTCGCGCCCGACCGGTAACGGTGTCTCTACTCAGATCACCGTCCTTCCTGAAATCTTTTGTTAAAAACAGCACAAAATAGCGTGACCTATGAGTCATTAAGGGCATCTTCACTGTATCGTGTCGAACGTTCGGGCGAGTGCCGGGTCTTTTTCAGGCCTTTTTTTGTGTAGTCAGGCGCTCACACACGCCCTCTTTATTGTCATCGCCCCTCGATTGTGCGAGCGGGTGATCTCCAGCTATTCAGTATTGGGAAGCCACAATGATTGGCATTAAAAGCATCGCCAGTTACGTGCCAGCAAAGGGGCTGGACAACTACGCACAAGGCGCGAAATTCTCCAAAGACGAAGAATTTATCATCGGCAAGATCGGCTCCGCCTTCTTGCCGCGCAAGGACGATGACCAGGAAACCTCCGACCTGTGTGTCGAGGCTGTCAACGCCCTGTTCGCCAACAACCCGCAGCTCAAGCGCGAATCCATCGATGCGCTGATTGTGGTCACCCAAAACGGTGACGCCGAAGGCCTGCCGCACACGGCCGCCATCGTGCAAGACAAACTCGGCCTGCCGACCCACGTGGCGGCGTTTGATATTTCCCTGGGCTGCTCGGGCTACGTGTACGGCCTCTACGCCATGAAAGGCTTTATGGAAGCGGCGGGCCTGAAGAACGGCCTGCTGGTGACCGCTGACCCGTACTCGAAAATCGTCGACCCTGAAGACCGCAACACCACCATGCTGTTTGGCGACGCCGCCACCGCTACCTGGATGGGCGAAGACGCCACCTGGCAGTTGGGCAAGGCCAAGTTCGGCACCGACGGCTCCGGTGCCCCGCACCTGAAAGTCAGCGACGGCGTGTTCTTTATGAACGGCCGCCAGGTGTTCAACTTCGCGCTGCTCAAAGTACCGGCGCATCTGCGTGAACTGCTGGACGAATCGGACCTGGTCGCGGCTGATATCGACGCCTTCTGCATCCACCAGGGCAGCGCCGCGATTGTTGACGCCGTAGCGCGCCGGTTCGAGGAAAGCGAGCCCGAGAAATTCATCAAAGACATGGTCGAGACCGGTAACACCGTGTCGTCGAGCATTCCGTTGTTGCTGGAACACCATGCGATGAACACCACCTGGAAGCGCGTTGCCCTCAGCGGCTTTGGCGTAGGGTTGTCCTGGGGTTCGGCCATCATTTATCGCCCGTAAGCTTCACGCGACACCCCCAACGCCCGTGGCCAAACACCACGGGCGTTTTGCATTCTGCCCACGGCGACAAAAAAGGGGCTAAGCCCCTGAAATACAAGGGGTGGCCTGCGGCCAGTAAAAAAAATCAAAAAAGCCCTCAAGCAACCCGCGTTCACGACGATAACTAATACGAAGGTTCTCTAGGCCACACCCGGCGGTTGCCAGGGCCGGAAGCCGCAGTATTCATCCAATGAGGATTTCGTCATGGCTTTATCAGTAAACACTAACGTCACGTCCCAGACCGTTCAGAAGAACCTGAACAAAGCCGGCGATGCGCTGAGCACCTCGATGAACCGTTTGTCTTCGGGCCTGAAAATCAACAGCGCCAAAGACGACGCCGCCGGCCTGCAGATGGCTAACCGTCTGACTTCGCAGACCAAAGGCATGACCGTAGCGATTGCCAACGCCAACAACGGCACCTCGATTGCGCAGACCGCTGAAGGCGCGATGCAAGAGTCGACCAACATTCTGCAACGTCTGCGTGAACTGGCCCTGCAAGCCTCCAACGGTGACAAAAGCGCTGCTGACCGTTCGGCCCTGCAACAAGAATTCACGGCGAAAACCGGTGAACTGACCCGTATCGCCCAAACCACCACCTTCGGTGGTCGTAACCTGCTGGACGGCTCGTTCCAGAACCAGTCCTTCCAGGTCGGTGCTGACGCCAACCAGACCATTTCGTTTGGCATGAGCGATGTGAGCGCTACGGGCCTGAAAGGCACTTTCAGTGAAGCCTCTGTCGCCGGTGCGGCCATGAAAAACCTGTCGGCCAGCACAACGGGTTCCGTGCTGAAAAGTGCCTCGTTTGGTCCTACGACTACGACGACCACCGTCCCTGCCGTTCCTGGAACCACGACTACGACGGCGACGGCTGCCGGGACAGCGGTGGCGGGTCTGGAAACGGCTACAAACTCGGTGGCGTTCACGCTCCCCGCCGACACACTGACGATTGATGGCAACGACGTAACGCTCACGGCTACCATGACCGGGGCTGAACTGACAGCCGCGATTGATGCCGCTGATGTCACTGGCAAACTGAAAGCAACTATCGATGGCACTACTGGGGCGTTGACGCTCACCTCGGATACCGCTTTTGAAGTGGGTGGTACTGCTGTCGGTAAAGTAGGCCTTACTGCACAAAATAATCCAGCCACTCCGACGACTACTGGTGGTACTCCCGCCAGCACCACGACCAAAACCGTAGGCCTCGCGGTCCCTAGCCTGGCGACTGGCGGTACCTCGAAGTTAGCGGCTACAGACGACATCACCATTAACAATAAAAAGGTGGGCGTTACCGCTGGCATGAGTGGTGCCGATCTTGCTGCGGCCATTATGACTGCTGACACAAGTGTGACTGCGGTGTTTGACGCAGGCAAAGGCGTTATGACGCTGACTTCCACTACAGGGGCTGTCGTTGTTGGCGGGGCTGATGCAGCCAAAGCAGGCCTTGCTGAAATTCCAGCTGTTGAAGGTCAAGGTCCTACTAAAGTAGGCACTACTGCGATGGAGAAGGAAGGTTCTATCACCGTCAATGGCCAAGAAGTGAAGTGGGACGCCGGTGACACGATTAATGATGTTTTGAAGACACTCAAAGACGTTGAAGGCATTGCATCTGCAACCCTGAATGCTGAAGGGCGTATCGAGCTTAAATCGACTGATGGGCAGGACGTTAAGCTGGCCAACGGTCAGGGCGGCTCGCTGGCTCAGTTGGGTCTGTCGGCCGGTACTTCTCAGGCCAAACTCACAGCCGATACCTCGATTGAACTGAACGGTGTTGAAGTCAAGTTCAAGAAGGGTGATACCGCGGATTCGATCGTTTCCTCGATCAACAGCGCCAGCACCGGCGTGATCGCCAGCAAGAACGCTGACGGCACCCTGAAGCTGTTCTCCAACAAAGACATCACGGTCAAGGATGGCGCAGCCGGTACGGGCCTTGAAGCACTGGGTCTGAAAGACGCAGCCGCTGCGGATAAGGGCACAGGCAAAACCACTGCCACTACCGTCGAAACCACCGTGTCTGACTTGAGCGTTTTGACCGCTGCTGACGCTCAGCGCACCGTCCAGGCACTGGCTGAGGCGATTCAGCAGATCGACACTCAACGTTCGGCGCTGGGTGCGGTGCAAAACCGTTTCACCAGCACCGTGGCTAACCTGCAAAGCATCTCCGAGAACTCGAACGCCGCACTGGGTCGTGTTCAGGACACCGACTTCGCTTCCGAAGCCGCTGAGTTGACCAAGCAGCAAACCATGCAGCAGGCGTCCACCGCGATCCTGTCTCAGGCCAACCAACTGCCGTCCGCTGTGATGAAGCTGCTTCAGTAATCGTCGCGTTCGGTTGAGTACAAAAGGGCGCCTTAACGCGCCCTTTTGTTTTTTCGGTAGGCAGCGGTGCAAGGTGGCATGAATCGTGATGCACTGTGCAGCCTCGGCTCTGCTCGCCAATAAAGCGCCAGCCACCGGAACAGGAGAATTCAGATGGCCAGTTCAACCATTACGGGTATCGGCTCGGGTTTTGACACCATCGGCATCGTAAAAGCCTTGGTGGATGCCGAGCGAGCCCCCAAATTCAGCCAGATCACCAAGCTGCAAACCAGCACCACCACGCAATTGTCGGCGGTGGGCACGGTGAAGGCCTCGCTTGAAGCCTTTCGTACCGCCATTGGCAAGCTCAGTGGTGTAGCCAATTTCAACGGACTGGTGGCGACGTCGTCCGATGAAAAAATTTCCAAAGTGACCATTGACGACAAGGCCTCGGCCGGCAAGTACGCGCTGGATGTCACCACCCTGGCCACCGCGTCCAAAGTCACCAGCAAGGTGTTCGAGGGCGGCGGTTCAGCCGTGGTCAATGCGGGCACTGAAAGCACCACCTTGACCATTTCGCAGTCCGACAGTGATTACGATGTGGTGATTCCGGCAGGGGCTACCCTGCAACAGACCCGTGACGCCATCAACACGCAACTGCAATCCAAAGGCATCAGCGCCAACGTATTGAGCGACGCCAATGGCGCGCGGCTGGTGATCAGTTCGCAGACCACGGGCAAAGGCACCGACATCACCATCGGCGGCAACTCCGAGCTGTCGACCGGCTATGACGCGGGCAAGCCACCCGTGAATGCGGTGTACAGCATCGACGGCATTGCCATGGAGTCGTCGAGCAACAAAGTCACCTCGGCCATCAGTGGTGTGACCCTGGAGCTGATCGATACCAAACCGTCCACCATTAACGTGGTGTCTAACACCGACACGCTGAAAACCTCGGTGCAGTCGTTTGTCTCGGCCTACAACGCGCTGATGACCAGCATCAACGGCCAGACCAAAGTGAGCGCCACGGGCGATGCGGCGACCACCACGTCCGGTGCCTTGACCGGCGATGCGTCGATGCGCCAATTGGTCAGCGGCATTCGCAATGAGCTGCTGCAAAACAGCAGCGAGTCCAGTGTCGGAAATCTGTCACAAATGGGCATCAGCACCGACGTAAAAACCGGCCTGCTGACATTGGATGACAGCAAGTGGAACGCCGCGGTGGCGACCAAGAACGGCCCGGCCGAAATTGCCAAGGTGTTCACGGGCACCACCGGCCTGGTGGCGCGCATGAACAAGGCCACCGAGGCGTATGTGGGCACCACGGGGCTGTTGGCGGCTCGCGCCACGGACCTGAATGACAAGCTGACGGACCTGACGACCCAAGTGTCGGACCTGGACCGGCGCATGGAAGCCCTCAAAACCACCCTCACCGCCAAGTACACGGCGATGGACGGCATGATCGCGAAGATCAACGCCAGCAGCTCCAGCATCATGACCACGCTCAACTCGCTGAATAACCGTAAATCCGACTGATTTCAGCCAGGCCCGGCGCTAAAGTTTCAGGCCTGAACGTCGACATAGAGATCAAGCTCCAGCCATTTTTGCCTGTCACTGTAATGAGGTAGAAACATGAACCCGATGCGCGCCCTTCGTCAGTACCAGAAGGTCAATTCCCACGCCCAGATTTCTGAAGCCAGCCCCCATCGTTTGATTCAAATGCTGATGGAAGGCGGCCTGGAGCGCATGGCACAGGCCAAAGGCGCGATGAGCCGTGGCGATATCGCGCAAAAGGCCCTGTTGATCAGCAAGGCCGTCGACATTATCGGTGGCCTGCGTCAGGGCCTGGATGCCGACAAGACCGACGACAAAGCTGCACTGCAGCAACTCGATGACCTGTACGAATACATGACCGTGCGCCTGACCCTGGCCAATGCGCAGAACGACCCGGAAATCATCGATGAAGTGGCTCGCCTGCTGATTACGGTGAAAAGCGGCTGGGATGAGATCGCCCCACACTCAATGTAATGGCCGCAGGAGAGTGTCATGAGCCAATTGCAACGTATTCAAGAAACCCGTGTCGCGCTGATCGATGCCCTGGCGGAACGCAACTGGGATGCCATCGGCGAACTGGACTCGGCCTGCCGGGCCTGTGTCGAGACCGTGCTGGATGAAGAGCAGGTCAATGAGGCCGTGTTGCGCGAGAATCTGGAAGGGTTGTTGGTGGTGTATCGCATGCTGCTGGAAGCGGCGACCGATGAGCGGCAACAGGTCGTCGAGCAAATGTCACAGATCAATCAAGCAAAAAGTGCTTCAAAGGTTTACCATCTCTTCGGTTAAGGCTTAAGAAAGATGTGGTTAATTGGCGCACCTTGCGTCATAAATTTGACTGTGAACATAATTTTGACTTAACTAGCGCGTATTCTGTTTTAGTCGTCCCACATGCCCAACAGGGCGGGGGCGGCGAGTGTGCCCAATTATCCTGGGCATTGAGTTGACTAGGGAAGTTGCTATTGCATGTGGCGTGAAACCAAAATTCTGCTGATTGATGACGATAGCGTTCGCCGCCGTGATTTGGCGGTAATTTTAAATTTTCTCGGTGAAGAAAATTTAGCCAGTCCTAGTGATCAATGGGAACAGGCCGTCAGTGTTTTGTCGTCCAGCCATGAAGTGCTCTGTGTGCTTGTGGGCACGGTGAGTGCTGCGGGTGGGGTTTCTGGCTTGCTCAAGACGCTCGCTGTGTGGGATGAATTCCTGCCGGTACTGCTGTTGGGTGATATTTCGTTGGTCGATCTTCCTGAAGACCAACGCCGCCGTGTCCTGTCCACCCTCGAAATGCCCCCCAGCTACAGCAAATTGCTGGATTCGCTGCACCGTGCTCAGGTGTACCGCGAGATGTACGATGAGGCGCGAGTGAGGGGGCGCCACCGCGAACCCAACCTGTTTCGCAGCCTGGTCGGTACCAGTCGAGCCATTCAGCATGTACGTCAAATGATGCAGCAAGTCGCTGACACCGACGCCAGCGTGCTGATCCTCGGTGAGTCCGGCACGGGCAAGGAAGTGGTCGCGCGCAACCTGCATTACCACTCCAAGCGCCGCGATGCCCCGTTTGTGCCGGTCAACTGTGGGGCGATTCCTGCCGAGTTGCTTGAAAGCGAACTGTTCGGCCATGAGAAAGGTGCCTTCACCGGCGCGATCACCAGCCGGGCCGGGCGTTTTGAGCTGGCCAACGGCGGCACCCTGTTCCTTGATGAAATTGGGGACATGCCACTGCCCATGCAGGTCAAATTGCTGCGGGTGTTGCAGGAACGCACCTTTGAGCGCGTGGGCAGCAACAAGACCCAAAGCGCGGACGTGCGCATCATTGCCGCCACCCACAAAAACCTTGAGAGCATGATTGAAGTCGGCGCGTTCCGCGAAGACTTGTATTACCGCCTCAATGTGTTCCCGATTGAAATGGCCCCGCTGCGCGAGCGCGTTGAAGACATTCCGTTGCTGATGAACGAATTGATCTCGCGCATGGAACACGAAAAGCGCGGGTCCATTCGCTTCAATTCGGGCGCGATCATGTCTTTGTGCCGCCATGCCTGGCCGGGTAACGTGCGCGAACTGGCCAACCTGGTGGAGCGCATGGCGATCATGCACCCCTATGGCGTTATCGGCGTGGCGGAGTTGCCGAAAAAATTCCGCTACGTGGACGACGAAGACGAGCAACTGGTCAACAGTTTGCGCAGTGACATGGAAGAGCGTGTGGCCCTCAACCACAGCGCGCAAGAAGTCATGGCGACGGCGCAGTTGCCGCCCGAAGGGCTGGACCTCAAGGACTACCTGGGCGGGCTGGAGCAAGGGTTGATCCAGCAGGCGCTGGACGATGCCAATGGCATCGTTGCCCGCGCGGCCGAACGCCTGCGTATTCGCCGAACCACCCTGGTTGAAAAAATGCGCAAGTACGGCATGAGTCGCCGTGACGGTGAAGAGCAATCCGAGGATTGATCGGGCATTGCGCCGTTAAAGGTCACGACCCAGCGCGCGCTTGCAGAGGTAGGCATGGGTATTGCACTCCTTGGCACAACGCACAGTTTTATGACGGTCAGCCAAGCGAGAACCTGCCATGCCTCACACTGCTCAATCCTCCCTGGTCTCTGCCCCGTCTACGCCAGCGCAGCTGGAGCAGGCGTTCTCGCTGTTCAATGAAATGTCGAGCCAGTTGTCGGATTCCTACAGCCTGCTGGAAGCCCGGGTCACCGAGCTAAACGGTGAGCTGGCGCGGGTCGGTGCGCAACGCATGGCGGAACTGGCGGAAAAAGAACGGCTGGCCAATCGCCTGCAACACCTGCTCGACCTGTTGCCCGGCGGCGTGATCGTGATTGATGACCGTGGCCACGTGCGCGAAGCCAACCCGGCGGCCTGTGAGTTGTTGGGCCTGCCCCTGGAAGGCGAGTTATGGCGCCATGTGATCACGCGCTGTTTCGCCCCCCGCGAGGACGACGGCCACGAAGTGTCCCTTAAGGACGGGCGACGGTTGTCGATTGCCACCCGCTCTCTGGGCACCGAGCCTGGCCAGTTGGTGCTGCTCAACGACCTGACAGAAACCCGGCGCTTGCAGGACCAGCTCGCCCGTCATGAGCGGCTGTCATCGTTGGGCCGCATGGTCGCCTCCCTGGCTCATCAGATCCGCACACCGTTGTCGGCCGCGCTGATTTACGCCAGTCATTTGACTGAGCAGGCTCTGCCTGTGGAAACCCAGCAGCGTTTTGCCGGGCGCTTGAAGGAGCGCCTGCATGAGCTTGAGCACCAGGTGCGCGACATGCTGGTGTTTGCTCGTGGCGAACTGCCATTGACTGACCGGGTGACCCCCAAGGCCTTGATGCAGGCTCTGCAAGCGGCAGCGCAGACGCAGGTTCAGGGGGTTGCCGTGCGCTGGCAATGTGACGCGTATGCCGGGCAAGTGCTGTGCAACCGCGACACACTGGTGGGCGCGATCCTCAACCTGATCGAAAACGCCTTGCAAGCCGGGACGCCGCAGGTGCGCCTCAAAGTGCACCTGTACGCGCGCGGCAGCACGTTGCGGCTGTGCGTCAGCGACAGCGGCAGCGGCATCGAGCCCCAGGTGCTGCAACGCCTGGGCGAACCCTTTTTCACCACCAAAGCCACGGGCACCGGGCTTGGGTTGGCGGTGGTCAATGCCGTGGTGCGTGCGCATCAGGGCGATATTCACCTGCATTCGCGGCGGGGGCGCGGCACCTGTGTGGTGCTCGGCCTGCCCTTGATTCCTGCTGCAACGGAGGCCTGCTGATGGTGATGCGTATCAATGTGCTGTTGGTCGAAGACGATGCGGCCCTGCGCGAAGCGCTGGCGGACACCTTGTTGTTGGCCGGCCATGGTTTTCACGCGGTGGCGTCGGCCGAAGAAGCGCTGCAGGCGGTGACCACGCAAGCCTTCAGCCTGGTGGTCAGTGACGTCAATATGCCGGGCATGGACGGGCACCAGTTGCTCGCCCGCTTGCGCGCCACGCAGCCGCAATTGCCGGTGTTGTTGATGACGGCCCACGGAGCCGTGGAGCGGGCAGTGGACGCCATGCGCCAGGGCGCGGCGGATTATCTGGTCAAGCCGTTCGAGCCCAGGGCCTTGCTCGACCTGGTGGCTCGCCATGCCTTGGGCAGCCTGGGCGTGGCCGAGACCCAAGGCCCGGTCGCCGTTGAGCCGGCCAGTGCGCAATTGCTTGAACTGGCGGCACGGGTGGCGCGCAGTGATTCAACCGTGCTGATCTCCGGCGAATCGGGCACCGGCAAGGAGGTGCTGGCGCGCTACATTCACCAGCACTCGCACCGAGGCAATCAGCCCTTTGTGGCGATCAACTGCGCGGCCATCCCCGACAACATGCTCGAAGCCACCCTGTTCGGTCATGAGAAGGGCGCGTTTACCGGTGCCATTGCGGCGCAAGCGGGCAAGTTCGAGCAGGCCGACGGCGGCACGTTGCTGCTGGACGAAATTTCGGAAATGCCCTTGGGCTTGCAGGCCAAATTGCTGCGGGTGCTGCAAGAGCGTGAAGTGGAGCGGGTGGGCGGGCGCAAGCCGATCGTGCTGGATATTCGCGTAGTGGCCACCACCAACCGTGATTTGGCGGGCGAGGTGGCGGCGGGGCGTTTCCGTGAAGACCTGTACTACCGATTGTCGGTGTTCCCGCTGGCCTGGCGTCCGTTGCGCGAACGCACGGCCGATATTCTGCCGCTGGCAGAGCGGTTGCTGGCCAAGCACATCAGCAAGATGAAACACACCGCCGTGCGTTTTTCGCCGCAGGCCAAAGCGACCCTGACGGCCTATCCGTGGCCGGGCAATGTACGTGAGCTGGACAATGCGATTCAGCGCGCGCTGATTTTGCAGCAGGGCGGGTTGATCGAGGCCCCGGATTTTTGCTTGGCCGGGCCAGTGGCGTGCGCGCCCTTGTCGCCGGTCAGCGATGCCGGGCCGATAGAGGTGGCCGAGTCGGCAGGCGCGCTGGGTGACGACCTGCGCCGCCGCGAATTCCAAATGATCATCGACACCCTGCGCGCCGAGCGCGGTCGCCGCAAGGAAGCCGCCGAACGGCTGGGCATCAGCCCGCGCACCTTGCGCTACAAACTGGCGCAAATGCGCGATGCCGGCATGGACGTCGAAGCCTACCTGTTCGCCGCAACGTGAACGGTAGGCGCAAGCGTGCTCGCGATCGTTTGATCCGTTTAAAAGATCGCAAGCTGGCGAGCACCGACAGCGAGTGTGCAGTTCGTCGCCTGCGACGTTTTGTAATGTTAATCGTGCGTAAACGACAAAGAGCTGGCACCCTTGTTGCTATAGCTCATCCATCGCGGTGTAGGCGTCAAAAAAATGCGGGTCGTCGGAGGTAGTCATCCATGAGCCAAGGTGTTGAATTCAATCGATTGATGCTGGATATGCGGGCCATGCAAATGGACGCCATGTCGCAATCGAAACCCGCTGTGCAAGCCGCTCCTGAAGCGGGTGCTGCCAGCTTCTCTGACATGCTCGGCCATGCGATCAACAAGGTCAGCGAGACGCAGCAGGCGTCTAGCCAGTTGTCCAATGCGTTCGAGATCGGCAAAAGTGGTGCAGACCTGACGGACGTGATGATTGCTTCGCAAAAGGCCAGTGTGTCCTTTCAGGCCTTGACCCAAGTGCGTAACAAGCTGGTTCAAGCGTACCAAGACATCATGCAGATGCCGGTTTAAGGGCGATATCAAGTCATGGCAGATGCACTCCCGGATAAGGTTCCGGCCAACGCAGGCACCCCCGGCAGTAAACTGCCGCGGTTTGGCCTGTCATTTCTCGACAACCTGGCGGACATGACCATGTTGCGTCAGGTCGGCCTTATGGTCGGCCTGGCGGCGAGCGTGGCCATCGGTTTTGCCGTGGTGCTGTGGTCGCAACAGCCCGACTACCGGCCGCTGTACGGCAGCCTGGCCGGGATGGACGCCAAGCAGGTGATGGACACCCTGGCCAACGCGGACATCGCTTACACCGTCGAGCCCAACTCCGGGGCCTTGCTGGTCAAGGCCGATGACGTGTCCCGTGCGCGCCTCAAACTCGCTGCCGCCGGTGTTTCACCGACCGACAGTAATATCGGCTTTGAAATTCTCGACAAAGACCAGGGCCTGGGCACCAGCCAGTTTATGGAGGCCACGCGCTATCGCCGGGGTCTGGAAGGTGAGTTGGCCCGCACCATCTCCAGCCTCAATAACGTCAAGGCGGCCCGGGTGCATTTGGCCATCCCCAAAAGCTCGGTGTTTGTGCGCGATGAGCGCAAGCCCAGCGCTTCGGTGCTGGTCGAGTTGTACGGTGGCCGTTCGCTGGAACCCGGCCAGGTGCAGGCGATCATCAACCTGGTGGCCACCAGCGTACCTGAGCTGACCAAATCGCAGATCACGGTGGTCGACCAGAAAGGCAACTTGCTGTCGGATCAGGCGCAGAACTCTGAAATGATGATGGCCGGCAAGCAGTTCGACTACAGCCGCCGCATGGAAAACATGCTCACTCAGCGCGTACATAACATTCTGCAGCCGGTGCTGGGCAATGACCGCTATAAGGCAGAAGTGTCGGCCGATGTGGACTTCACGGCCGTCGAGTCCACGTCCGAGCAGTTCAACCCCGACCAGCCGGCGTTGCGCAGCGAACAGTCCACCAGCGAGCAGCGCACCGCCAGTAATGGCCCGCAAGGCGTGCCGGGGGCGTTGAGCAATCAGCCGCCAAGCCCGGCCACCGCCCCGCAACAGGCCGGTCAGGCGGCGGGCGGCGCGGGCATGATTCAGCCCGGCCAGCCGTTGCTCGATGCCAACGGTCAGCAAATCATGGACCCGGCCACCGGCCAGCCGATGCTGGCCCCGTACCCGGCCGACAAGCGTTCGCAGTCGACCCGTAACTTTGAATTGGACCGCTCCATCAGCCACACCAAGCAGCAGCCAGGCCGGGTCAATCGGCTGTCGGTGGCGGTGGTGATCGATGATCAGGTCAACGTCAACCCGGCAAACGGTGAAATCACCCGCGCGCCCTGGACCACCGATCAACTGGCGCGCTTTACCCGGCTGGTGCAGGACGCCGTGGGCTTTGATGCCAGCCGTGGCGACAGCGTCAGTGTGATCAATGTGCCGTTTTCGTCGGAACGCAGCGAAGTCATTGCCGACATTCCGTTCTATTCCCAGCCCTGGTTCTGGGACGTGCTCAAGCAAGTGCTGGGCGTGGTGTTTATTTTGGTGCTGGTGTTTGGCGTGTTGCGCCCGGTGCTCAACAACATCACCGGCCACGGCCGCAACAAGGGCGTGGCGGGTATTGGCAGCGATGCTGAAATGGGTGGCATCGCCGGGCTGGATGGCGAACTGGGCAACGACCGCGTCAGCTTGAGCGGCCCGCACAGCATCTTGTTGCCGAGCCCGAGTGAAGGGTATGACGCTCAATTGAACGCCATCAAGAGTCTGGTAGCCGAAGACCCGGGCCGCGTGGCCCAAGTTGTGAAAGAGTGGATTAACGCCGATGAGTGAAAACCGAGCCGCCCTGAACGCCAAGCTGACCCGCGTGGACAAAGCCGCGATTTTGCTGCTGTCGCTCGGCGAGTCCGATGCGGCGCAAGTGCTGCGGCACATGGGCCCGAAAGAGGTTCAGCGCGTGGGCGTGGCCATGGCGCAGATGCGGAACGTGCATCGCGAACAGGTTGAGCAGGTGATGAGTGAGTTCGTCGAAATTGTAGGCGACCAGACCAGCCTCGGCGTGGGTTCAGACAGCTACATTCGCAAAATGCTCACCTCGGCACTGGGCGAAGACAAGGCCAATGGCCTGATTGACCGCATCCTGCTGGGTGGCAACACCAGTGGCCTGGACAGCCTGAAATGGATGGAGCCCCGCGCGGTGGCGGATGTCATTCGTTTCGAACACCCGCAAATCCAGGCCATTGTGGTGGCCTACCTCGACCCCGATCAGGCGGGCGAAGTGCTGGGCCATTTCGATCAGAAGGCACGGCTCGATATCATCCTGCGCGTGTCGTCGCTCAACACCGTGCAACCGGCGGCGCTCAAGGAACTGAACCAGATTCTGGAGAAACAATTCTCCGGCAATTCCAACGCGGCACGCACCTCGCTGGGCGGGATCAAGCGGGCGGCGGACATCATGAACTTCCTCGACAGTTCCATGGAAGGCCAGTTGATGGACTCGATTCGCGAAGTCGACGCCGACCTGTCCGGCCAGATCGAAGACCTGATGTTTGTGTTCAACAACCTGGCCGATGTCGACGACCGCGGCATTCAGGCGCTGCTGCGCGAAGTGTCCTCGGACGTGCTGGTGCTGGCACTCAAGGGCTCGGACGAAAACGTCCAGGAAAAGATCTTCAAGAACATGTCCAAACGGGCTGCCGAATTGCTGCGTGACGACCTGGAGGCCAAAGGGCCGGTGCGTGTCAGCGATGTGGAAACGGCACAAAAGGAAATCCTCACCATTGCCCGCCGTATGGCCGAAGCCGGAGAAATCGTTCTCGGCGGGAAGGGCGGCGAAGAGATGATCTAAGTGAGCAACGGTGAGTCGCCCGGTGATGTAATCCGCGCCAAGGATGTGGGCGCTTTCGACGTGTGGGGGCTGCCCAGCTTTGACCCCTGGCAGGAACAGCCCGAGGTGTTTGAGCCCGAGCCGGAACCCGTTGAAGCGCTGCCCGTCGACAGCGAAGAAGTGCCGCTGGAAGACGTTCAGCCGCTGACCCTCGAAGAGCTCGAAAGCATTCGCCAGGAAGCCTGGAACGAAGGGTTTGCGGTGGGCGAGAAAGAAGGCTTCCACAGCACGCAACTCAAGGTTCGCCAGGAAGCCGACGTGGCCCTGACCGCCAAGGTTGCGAGCCTGGAGCGGTTGATGGCCAGCTTGCTGGCACCGCTGGCCGAGCAAGACCACCAGCTGGAAAAAGCCATGATCGGGCTGGTCGAGCACATGACCCGGCTGGTGATCCAGCGCGAACTCAACACCGACTCGACCCATATCGCGCAGGTGCTGCGCGATGGCTTGAAGCTGCTGCCGATGGGCGCTGAGAACATCCGCCTGTTTATCAACCCGCAGGACTTCGATCAGATCAAGGCCTTGCGCGAGCGCCACGATGAACGCTGGCGCATTGTTGAAGACGACAGCTTGCAGCCGGGGGGGTGCCGTATCGAGACCGAACACAGCCGTGTCGATGCCAGTATTGAAACCCGTATCAAGCGGGCAATGAGCCAATTGTTTGACCAGTTGCATGAACAGGCCGTGCACCCGCTAGCGCCGGATATCGATGTCGACCTGGACGCGCCCGATGCGCCTTAAGCGCACCAGTTTTGCCAAGCGCCTGGGCACGTACGCCCCGGCGGTGTCGTTAACCGCCCAGCCGGTGGTCGAAGGCCGGCTGTTACGCATGGTCGGCCTGACCCTGGAAGCCGAAGGCCTGCGTGCCGCAATGGGCAGCCGTTGTCTGGTGATCAACGATGACAGCTTCCACGCGGTGGAAGTCGAAGCGGAGGTCATGGGCTTTTCCGGCAGCAAAATCTTTCTGATGCCGGTGGGCAGCGTGGCTGGGATCGCGCCGGGTGCGCGGGTTGTGCCGTTGGCCGATACCGGGCGTTTGCCCATGGGCATGAGCATGCTCGGGCGTGTGCTGGACGGCGCCGGGCGGGCGCTGGACGGCAAGGGGCCGATGAAAGCCGAAGACTGGGTGCCCATGGACGGCCCGACCATCAACCCGCTTAAGCGCGACCCCATCAGCGTGCCACTGGATGTGGGCATTCGCAGCATCAACGGTTTATTGACGGTGGGCCGGGGTCAGCGTCTGGGCCTGTTTGCCGGTACGGGCGTGGGCAAGAGTGTGCTGCTGGGCATGATGACCCGCTTCACCGAGGCCGACATTATTGTGGTCGGGCTGATTGGGGAGCGGGGCCGGGAGGTGAAGGAGTTTATCGAACACATCCTCGGCACTGAAGGCCTCAAGCGTTCGGTGGTGGTGGCATCGCCTGCCGATGACGCACCGCTGATGCGTTTGCGCGCGGCCATGTACTGCACGCGCATTGCCGAATACTTTCGAGACAAGGGCAAAAATGTCCTGTTGCTGATGGACTCCCTGACCCGTTTCGCCCAGGCCCAGCGGGAAATTGCCCTGGCCATTGGTGAGCCGCCTGCCACCAAAGGCTACCCACCGTCGGTGTTCGCCAAATTGCCCAAACTGGTGGAGCGCGCCGGGAATGCCGAGGCCGGTGGCGGTTCGATCACCGCGTTCTACACCGTGCTGTCTGAAGGCGATGACCAACAGGACCCGATTGCCGACTCGGCGCGGGGCGTGCTCGACGGGCATATCGTGCTGTCGCGGCGGCTGGCTGAAGAGGGCCATTACCCGGCCATTGATATCGAAGCGTCCATCAGCCGGGTGATGCCGTCGGTGGTCACCGAAGAGCACATGCGCCGAGCCCAGCAGTTCAAACAACTGTGGTCGCGCTTCCAGCAGGCGCGGGATTTGATCAGCGTGGGGGCCTACGTGCCTGGCGGCGATCGCGAAACCGACACCGCCATTGCCCTGCAGCCGGCGATGGTGGCGTACCTGCGCCAAGGCTTGAACGACAACATCAGCCTGGGCGAAAGCAGTGGCCATCTGGGCTCGATCTTCGCCCCAGCGGCGGGTGGTTAATCGCTGATGGCCAGTGGTGGAAGAGCCGCGCGTCTGACGCCCGTCGTGGACATGGCCGAGAGCGCCGAAAAAGCGGCGGCCCAGCGCCTTGGCCATTTTCAGGGCCAGGTCAACCTGGCCAACAGCAAACTGGGTGACCTGGAAAACTTTCGCAGCGAATACCAGTCGCAATGGGTCGACCGCGGCAGCCAGGGCGTGACGGGCCAGTGGCTGCGCAACTATCAATACTTTCTCAGCCAACTGGAAACCGCGGTGGGCCAGCAGCGCCAAAGCCTGGTGTGGCACCAGAACAACCTCGACAAGGCCCGCGAGACCTGGCAACAGGCCTATGCGCGGGTTGAAGGGCTGCGCAAGCTGGTGCAGCGTTACGCCGACGAAGCTCGCCAACTTGAAGACAAGCGCGAACAAAAACTCATGGACGAACTGTCCCAGCGGTTGCAGCGCAGCGAGGCCTGGTAATTGAAGTGCGCCCCAGCTCTTTGCGCGACCGCGCGGCGTCGAAGACGGGGCGGCCGCTCCTACATAACTAACCGCTATGTGGTGTGCTCATTTTCTGATGACTTGAGTGAGTTTGAATTGATTTTTGCTGATTTCAGTGACTTTGAATTTGGCTTGCATTGAGAATACATATTCATGTTCATTATCGTTTTTGTATATGCCCGTGATATGAGCTGCTTCGCCCTCCATTTCAAAGAGTGCGCCATTACCCCTAAATGATTCTGCAACTTTTTTGCTGGTGGATGCAGCCAGAAAGTTTCCGGCGATGTAGTCCCCGCCATTATTTGCCAACTCGGCTAACTCGGCTACATCTGCAAATGGTGTTCCTCTCCAGACAGATATTTTCGCTTTTTCGTTTTGTATTTTCTTTTCAAATAGTGTTGATAAATCTTTTTGTGATAGGTCTCCAAGCTCTTTTACTTTGCTTTTCAAATCATCTTGACGATGAAACATAAGCTCATCACGCATGACAAGATCCGCGATGATTTTATCGCCCATGCTGCCGCGGCCCTCAGGTACTTTCCCGAATTTTATGTACCTGAAACCTGTCTCACTTGCCCATATGTAATCCAACGCGTCAGACACAATATCAATGGCTCTTTCTTCCTTGACTCTCTTCTCTTTCTTCTTTTCAGTGGCTTGTTTACTGGCTGAGGCATTTCTGATGGCTTCAAGCCCGGCTTTTGGATTTGCAGGGTTGCTCATCACAGCTTTCACAATATCCGTTGCGACACCTGCTGCCTTGGGATGGTGCTTGATAAGATTTTTTTTGAGTTCTGCTGCACTGAGCTTGCTGTCGCTCTTCAGCTTTTTTTGGACCAGTGACAGATATGAACTTTCTTCAAACGGGCCCAAACCGCCTATATCCTTTAACGTAACCGGGTTGTTTCTGACCATCCGATAAACGTTAAGCCCGTCTATAATTCCCGCTGGGTCCGGGTTGATCCAGCGATTAAGCCACGGTGCGTAATACCGGAAGCCGTAATAAACAAGCCCGGTGGCATCCCGTTCCTGCCCTGAATATCGAACCACTTTATAGCGGGCTTCAACGTCACTTCGGGCGGCGTGCCATGCTGTTCCACCAAACGGATAATAGCCTTCGCGGCTGATGACCAGGCCGTTGTTGTCCAGTTCCAGCGCGACACTGCCCACGTAATCGCCGATCTGATAACGCACCTGATTATCGGGAATGTCATCAGGCTTATTACGCGTCCAATGCAGTACACGAACACTGGCGTGCCCGGCCGATACCGTAATGACTTCCAGTGCTTCATCGGTGGCCGTGTTGCTGCGTATCTCAATACCGGGCAAGTAACGCACTTCAGCGGTGTGCATCACGCTTTTGGCCAACGTCGTGGCAACTTTGCGCACGCGGCTGTTGTTTGCGTCGTAGATGTAGCGTTCGTCATCATCAATGCTGTCGGTGCGTCGTACCTGTACCACGCGTTTTAACTGGTTGCGCAGGTCCCATTCCATGGGCTGGCCGGGTGCCAGAAACTGTTGGTTGCCGTTGGCATCAAACCCTGCCTCGAAGTCAGGGTCAGGTTGCCCCTCAAGGTGCACCATACTGCGGTTGCTGTTGGGGGCCACCGCCAGCGTGCGGGTGTACGGGTCTGAGCCGGTTTGGCGCTGTTCGAGCAGATTGCCGCCCGCGTCATAACGGTAGGTGTGGGTGTAGGGCAGCAAGACGCTGTCGTCCCCGGTGCCAGGCAGCGCCAGCAGCCTCGGTAATTGAGGGCCACTATCGTCACCGGCGCTCCTGCGCCCGGTGGCGGTTATCAACTGGTCGAGCGTGTCGTAGCTGTAGGTGCTGACGCCATCAGTGCGGCGGTTGGCGAAATGCTTGACGGGCTCCAGCTTGTCTTCGAAGCGCACCACATTACCGACCGGGTCATGGGCGTAAATGCTGTCTTGCAACAGTGTGCCGTCCAATCGTTGGGTTTTGATGCGTCGAGGGTGTTGAGTGCGCGAGCCATACTCAAGGGTGTGTGTCACTTGGTTGGCGTACACCTCGCGCACGGGGTTGGCGACGGCGTCATAGTCAATCTGGCTGACCAATTGCTGTTCGTCGTGGCCGCTTATTTGTAGCCACACGCTTTTCAGTTGCCCGTCCACTGTCCATGTCTGGCGTTGCGTGTGGCCGCGTGCATCGGTTTGGCTCAGTTGCCCGCCGACGGCATCGTATGTCTGGGTGGTGGTGTAGGCGGTATCTGTTTCAAGCCGTTCATCGCGAGCCGTTTCGTTCTCAGGCCAGTCAATATCGTCCGGTGCCTTTACAAAGCGACGTACCTGACTCAAGGCTTGGCCAGCCACGCCGAACGCGGGAAATATCAGCGTCCCGGCCGGATCGTCATGGCGTATCAGTTGGCCGCGTCGGTTAGCTCCGGTGTCATCGTTGCTGGCATAGGTCATGCGCTCCACGCAGCGTATGTCGCCGTCTTCAGCCTGTTCAAACAGTGCGACAGGGCGTAGCCACTGGTCATAAACGGTCGTGTGCTGGCTGTTGCGGCTGTCCCATGTGTGACGTTTTTCAGCGGCTGCACCGAAGAGCCCTACTGTCCATCCCGCATCAACCGTATCGCTGGCCAACACTTTGGAGCCGAGGTCATAAACCATCTGCAGGTTGGGAGCGATGCTTTCACCCCTCTGCGCTTTGGCCCCCAGTCGAGCATCCCACTGCGCGGTATTACGCTGGGCGCTGTCGTAGGCATAGCGCTCGATACGGGCCTCGGCCTCTGAGCCGATGGCTGATCGACAGTAGCGTACCGTGCGTGTCAGTAGCCCGCGAGGGTCGATCACCCCCAATGTGGGTGTCTGTTGGTGTAGCGTAGATGTGAGCGCGGTGACTGGCAGAGCAGGCATGGTGTTCTCGCTGGCAAAAACTCTGGCAAAAAACTTGTAAGGTTTTTCTTCCCCGACTGTAGGTTTAGACCTCTTTTTCGGTATCCGCAAGTTAGCCCATGCAGCTGTAAAAATGCGCTTCAACGGCAGTCGCTTGGCGAAGCCGGGTGGGTGCCAGAAGAGGTTGATGGCCATTTGCAATCATTGCGCGGGTGGACGTACACTCTGTCGCCTACACGCCCCTTGTCGTTCGAAATGTCGCTGATGATGATCTCAGTTGCTTCGGTAAGCCATTGCCATTAAGTATTCCGGTCAGGCTTTATTCCGACGGCGGGCAGTGTCGTGCGCTGGATTGGCTGGCCGGCTTTAAGTATCGTGCCCCCACGTCGCAACGCTTGACTCGCTGCCTGATCGGCTGCAACGGTGGGTGGCCGCAGCGCGTACGTGGAGTTTTCATGGAGGGGTCTGGCATAATCGGCCTCGTTGTTGATCAGGGAGTGAACAAGTGACTGATATTCATATGGATTCAACCGTGCTTTGTGCGTTGCGAGAGGTCATGGAAGCCGGGTATGCCGACTTGCTCGACACTTTTTTGGCGGATTCCCAAGAGCATCTGGCTCGCTTGCACAACGCTCAGGATGCCAGTGAGTTAGCAAGGGTCGCGCACAGTTTCAAGGGCAGCAGCAGCAACATGGGCGCTCTTCGTTTGGCGCTTTTGTGCGGCGAGCTTGAAGACAGCGCTCGCAAAAGACCGCTGTCAGGTCTCGCAGAACTGGTGGGCAAGATCGACTACGAATTCCAGCATGTGCAACGCCTGTACAAGCTGGAGCGCCAGCGTTGTGGCTCCCCTAGCCTGATCTCGCGATGAAGGCAGTCGAGCTGGCCCGAACCTTGCTGTAAGTCTCTGACCTGTACCGATGCCAGCCGTACAGTGGAGACCCGCTAATGCCCCTTGCCGCCAACCCGTTGATTCAAACCCCGGCCGCTGCCGCGTCTGCTGTTGCCGCCAAAGCCTCGCCGCCTGACGTCGAGCCCGTGCGTGCAGGGCGCGACACTTTTTCGAAGGTGTACGCCAAGGCGTCCGATTCGTCGGCACACCCGGTGCCCCGGTCTGAGTCAGGCCACGATAAAATATCTGGTGGTGCGCGTGATGTTGCCGATAGCGGCAAGCCCTTGCCTGTTGGCAAAGCGCATGACACGGTGCAGGCCGATCAGGAGGGCAGCGCACTTGAGCCGGGTGACGGGAATGCCGGTATCGAACCCACACTGCCCGCATCCCCTGCGGTTTCCGTGCCAGAGGTGCCTGCGCCGCCTGATGGCCAAGCGTCTGACCCCGTAGCTTCCAGCCTTATGGTCGCGCCCACCCTGCCGGTGGCGGATGAACACTTCGACCCCGCCGCCGACCCGCTGGACGACCTGCCAGCCGTGCGCCTGGCGATGGAGCAGGGCGGGCATATTTCTGCGGGCAGTCAGTCTACGGCCAAAACCGCGCAGCCCGATTCGCCGCCTACTGCGGCAACGGCTCAGGCCAGCGGAGTCGCCTTGGCCATTGAGCCTGAGGCCGACACGGCCAGCCCCGGAGAGGGCGGCGAAAAGGCCTTTAAAGGTTTGGTCGAGGAAGGTCTAAAAGACTTGAAAAGCACCGCCAGCGACACGCGGGTCGACGACTTTGCCAACCGTTTGGCGGCGTTGACACAGGCCAGTGTGCCCAAAACCGTCAATGCCCTGCCCGTTAATCAACCCTTGGCTATGCACCAAAGCGGCTGGTCTGAAGAGATCGTCAACCGTGTGATGTACTTGTCCAGCGCCAATCTCAAATCGGCTGATATCCAGCTCGAGCCTGCGGAATTGGGGCGTCTGGACATTCGCGTCAATATAGCGGCCGACCAGTCGGCGCAGGTCAACTTCGCCAGTGGTCACGCGGGCGTGCGCGAAGCGCTGGACAGCCAGTTGCACCGTCTGCGCGAAATGCTGGCGCAGCATGGCATGACGCAAGTGGACGTTAACGTCTCTGACCAGTCCCGGCAGTGGCAGGGCCAGGGTCAAGACCCGCAGGCTCAAGCCCGTACGCCAGGGTCGCGGGTTGATGGGGGCGGCGATGACGAAGCGGCCCCCGCCCCAATTATTGCCCCCTCGGTCGTGCTGGGCTCCAGCGCTGTGGATTACTACGCGTAGGAGCAACCGGTCGAGGCTCGATTGCTCGCGATCTTTTGATCTTTAAAAGCGGTGCCGCCCCATCTTCGGCCTATCCATTGCTGCGATCACGGCCACTTAGGGCTCCGGCTTTACGCCCCTACCACTCGGTGCATCGCTGTGGCTCGGCATGCCCTCACCACAGGCTTTGCTCCGTGGGCCCGCCGCGATCAGCCCTCCTTGGCCGTGTCGCGGCTAACCCGGTGTGAGGTGAGCGTGGTTTAAGTGGGGGGGCTTGGATCACTGGTCAGATCAAAAGATCGCGAGCGTTCTGGCATAACACTTGCTCTGCCTTGTTCTGCACCTGTGAAAACCCAAAAGTGACGGATTATTGGCATGGCGACGAGCGACGCAGTAAAAGATCCCGCCGACAAAGGCAAACTCAAGCTGATTATTCTGGTCGCCGTGGCGGTATTGCTGGCGATCGGTGTGTCTGTGGGTGCCACCTGGTATTTTCTCAGTGGCCCGAAAAGTGAAGCCCCGGCAGCCGTTCAAACCGACGCCAAATTACCCGCCATCTATGAGCCACTGCCACCCGCGTTTGTGGTCAACTTCAACGCGGACGGTCGCCAGCGTTATCTGCAAGTGAGTCTTACCTTGCAAGCGCGCAATCTCAATGACCTTAATGCCCTCAAGGTGCATATGCCGGTCATCCGCAACAACCTGGTGATGCTGTTCTCGGGCCAACGCTTCGAAGACTTGGCCACCCCGGTGGGCCAGGAAATGCTGCGTCAGAAAGCCACTGCCAGCGTGCAGGAAGTCGCGCAGAAGGAACTCGGCAAAGTGGTGATTGATCAGGTGCTCTTCACTAACTTTGTATTGCAGTAGGACCACGACATGGCCGTGCAAGACCTGCTGTCCCAGGATGAGATCGATGCGCTGTTGCATGGCGTCGATGATGGTCTGGTACAGGCCGAAGCCGCTGCCGAACCCGGTAGCGTCAAAAGTTATGACCTGACCAGTCAAGACCGGATTGTTCGGGGGCGCATGCCGACCCTGGAAATGATCAACGAACGCTTTGCCCGTTACACCCGCATCAGCATGTTCAATATGCTGCGCCGCTCGGCTGACGTGGCCGTGGGCGGGGTGCAGGTGATGAAGTTCGGCGAGTACGTGCATTCGCTGTACGTGCCCACCAGCCTTAACCTCGTCAAGATCAAGCCTTTGCGGGGGACGGCGCTGTTTATTCTGGACGCCAAACTGGTGTTCAAACTGGTGGACAACTTCTTTGGCGGTGACGGCCGCCACGCCAAGATCGAAGGCCGCGAATTCACCCCGACCGAATTGCGCGTCGTGCGCATGGTGCTGGAGCAGGCCTTCGTTGACTTGAAAGAGGCCTGGCAGGCCATCATGGAAGTCAACTTCGAGTACATCAACTCGGAAGTGAACCCGGCCATGGCCAATATCGTCGGCCCCAGTGAAGCGATTGTCGTGTCCACCTTCCATATCGAGCTGGACGGCGGCGGCGGTGACCTGCATGTGACCATGCCGTATTCGATGATCGAGCCGGTGCGGGAAATGCTCGATGCCGGCTTCCAGTCCGACCTTGACGATCAGGACGAGCGCTGGAGCAAAGCCTTGCGCGAAGATGTGCTGGACGTGAGTGTGCCGCTGAGCACCACGGTGGCCCGCCGCCAATTGCGCCTGCGGGACATTCTGCACATGCAGCCGGGCGATGTGATTCCCATCGAAATGAACGATGAACTGGTGATGCGCGCCAATGGCGTGCCCGCGTTCAAAGTCAAACTGGGCTCGCACAAAGGCAACCTGGCTTTGCAAGTGATTGAGCCCATCGGCCGGCGCTAAGCCCGGCCTTTCCGAATTTACTGTGTTAACGACTGACTGCCCGCCGAGGACACCCGATGGCTACCGAACACGATACAACTGCTGCAGACCAGGCCCTGGCTGATGAATGGGCGGCGGCGCTGGAAGAAACCGGTGATGCGGGGCAGGCGGATATCGACGCGCTGCTGGCCGCAGGGGAGTCACAAAAGCCGGCACCCAACCGCCTGCCGATGGAGGAGTTTGGCAGCGTGGCGCGCCCGAACAATGAGTCGGTCACGCTCGACGGCCCTAACCTGGATGTGATTCTGGACATCCCTGTGTCCATCTCCATGGAAGTGGGCAGCACGGACATCAATATCCGTAACCTGCTGCAACTCAATCAAGGTTCGGTGATTGAGCTGGACCGCCTGGCCGGTGAGCCGCTGGATGTACTGGTGAACGGCACCCTGATTGCCCATGGCGAAGTGGTGGTGGTCAATGAAAAGTTTGGGATCCGCCTGACCGACGTGATCAGCCCAAGCGAACGCATCAAGAAGTTGCGCTAAGTGAAACGGCTCCTTGGTGTGTTTTTGGCCTTGCCCCTGAGCGTGTTGGCGGCTGAACCCGTGGCGACGACGGCAACAGTGCCGGTGGTCAGCAGTGTGGGGGGGCAACTGACGCAATTGGTGCTGGGGTTGCTGCTGGTGCTAGGGCTGATTTTTGCTCTGGCCTGGCTGGTGCGACGTGTTCAGCACGCCGGGCCTCGGCAGGGGCAAGTCATTGAGCTGATTGGCTCGCGCGCCTTGGGCGCACGTGACCGGCTGGTGCTGGTGCAAGTGGGCAACGAACAAATCCTGCTGGGCCTGACGCCGGGCCGCATCACCCCGTTGCACGTGCTCAAGGAACCCGTGCAGGCCCCGGGCGGCACGCAACCGGCGACCCCGGAATTTGCCAAGCGGCTGATGGACATATTGGGTCAGCAAAAGGACAAGCCGTAATGCGTTTAGTTGTCGCGTTGTTGTTGGCGCTGGCCGCGCCGCTGGCGTTAGGTGCCGATCCGTTGTCGATCCCGGCCATTACCTTGGGCACCGGGGCCAACGGCCAGCAAGAATATTCGGTCAGTCTGCAAATTTTGCTGATCATGACCGCGCTGAGCTTTATTCCGGCGTTTGTCATGCTGATGACCAGCTTTACCCGCATCATCATTGTGTTTTCAATCTTGCGTCAGGCGTTGGGGCTGCAACAAACCCCCTCCAACCAGATCCTGACCGGCATGGCGCTGTTTCTAACGATGTTTATCATGGCTCCGGTGTTCGACAAGGTGAACGAAAACGCGCTGCAACCCTACCTGGCGGAAAAGCTCACGGCTCAGGACGCTATTCTCAAGGCCGAGGGCCCGATCAAGGACTTTATGCTGGCCCAGACCCGCACCAGCGATCTTGACCTGTTTATGCGCCTGTCCAAGCGCACCGACATTGCCACGCCGGACGAAGCTCCGTTGACGATTCTGGTGCCGGCCTTTGTGACGTCCGAGCTGAAAACCGCTTTCCAGATCGGCTTTATGATCTTTATTCCGTTTTTGATCATCGACCTGGTGGTGGCCAGTGTGTTGATGGCGATGGGCATGATGATGCTGTCCCCGTTGATCATTTCGCTGCCGTTCAAAATCATGCTGTTTGTGTTGGTGGATGGCTGGGCGCTGATTATTGGCACGTTGGCTGGCAGTTTCGGCGGAGTGTGAGTCATGACCTGGAGTAACCCGCAATGACCCCGGAAGTCGCGGTTGACCTGTTTCGCAGCGCGTTGTGGCTGACCACCGTGATGGTGGCGGTGCTGGTGGTGCCCAGCCTGCTGGTCGGTTTGCTGGTGGCAATGTTCCAGGCTGCCACGCAAATCAACGAGCAGACCCTGAGCTTTCTGCCGCGCCTGCTGATGATGCTGGTGACCTTGATCGTGGCCGGGCCGTGGCTGGTGCAGACCTTTATGGAATACATCCTGTCGTTGTACGGCAGCATTCCTCAGTTGATCGGCTAAATGTCGCTGCTTACCCTGACCGACGCGCAGATCAGCACTTGGGTCGCCACGTTTATGTTGCCGCTGTTTCGGGTGGGTGCGCTGTTGAGCACCATGCCCATCATCGGCACGCCGCTGGTGCCCAAGCGCATCAAGCTGTTTCTGTCGCTGGCGATCACGCTGGCCATCATGCCGAGCCTGCCGCCGTTGCCCACGGTCAACCCGCTGAGCCTGAGCGGGCTGATGCTGATTGCCGAGCAAATCATCATCGGCGCGCTGATGGGGTTCTCGTTGCAGTTGTTCTTTCAGGCGTTTGTGGTGGCTGGGCAAATTGTCGCCATTCAAATGGGCATGGGCTTTGCCTCGATGGTCGACCCGGCCAACGGCGTCAATTCGGCAGTGATCGGGCAGTTTTTAACCATGCTCGTGACCTTGCTGTTTTTGTCCATGAATGGCCATCTGGTGGTGTTCGAAGTGCTCACCGAAAGCTTCACCACCTTGCCTGTGGGCGGCGGGCTGATGCCCAATCACTTCTGGGAGATCGCCAACAAGCTGGGGTGGGTGCTGGGGGCCGCGCTGTTGCTGGTACTGCCGGCCATCACCGCGCTGCTGGTGGTCAATATCGCGTTTGGCGTGATGACCCGTGCCGCGCCGCAGCTCAACATTTTTGCGATTGGTTTCCCCTTGACCCTGGTGCTGGGCATGGTGATTTTGTGGGTCAGCATGGCGGACATCCTCAATCAGTATCAGCCGCTGGCCGTTGAGGCCTTGCAGTTTTTACGTGAACTGGCACAGGCGAAATAGCCATGGCAGAGAGCGAAAGCGGTCAAGACAAAACAGAAGAACCCACGGAGAAGCGAAAAAAAGACTCCAGGGAAAAGGGCGAAATCGCGCGCTCCAAAGAACTCAATACGTTGGCCATCATGTTGGCGGGTTCGCTGGGATTGCTGATTTTCGGTGGCGTGCTGGCGCGCGACATGATGGACATGATGCGCTACAACTTCAGCATCAGCCGCGAAACGTTATACAACACCGACTCAATGGCGGCTTTTTTGCTGCACTCCGGCAAAGTGGCCCTTATGGCGGTACAGCCTGTGTTGGTCACTTTGTTGATCGCAGCCCTGGTCGGGCCGATTGCCCTGGGCGGTTGGCTGTTTGCCGCCGGCAGCCTGGCCCCCAAGTTCAGTCGCATGAACCCTGGCGCCGGAATCAAGCGCATGTTTTCGGCCAAAGCGCTGGTCGAATTGCTCAAGGCTTTGGCCAAGTTTTTCATCATCTTGATCGTGGCCTTGCTGGTGTTGAAGTCTGACATTGACGATTTGCTGCGCATCGCCCAGGAACCGCTGGAACTGGCGGTGATTCACAGCCTGCAAGTGGTGGCGTGGAGTGCCGTGTGGATGGCCTGTGGGTTGATCCTGATTGCCGCGGTGGACGTGCCGGTGCAATTGTGGGAAAGCCGTAAGAAATTGCTGATGACCAAGCAGGAAATTCGCGACGAACACAAAGATCAGGAAGGTCGTCCCGAGGTTAAGCAGCGCATTCGCCAAGTGCAGCGGGAAATGTCACAGCGTCGCATGATGGCGGCCATTCCTGACGCCGATGTGATTATCACCAACCCGACGCACTACGCAGTAGCCCTCAAGTACGACCCGGAGAAGGGCGGGGCACCGCTGTTGCTGGCCAAGGGCAGCGACTTTCTGGCACTCAAAATTCGCGAGATCGGTGCCAAGCACAATATCCTGCTGCTGGAGTCGCCCGCGTTGGCGCGTTCGATCTACCACTCCACGGAGCTTGAGCAGGAAATCCCGGCCGGTCTGTACCTGGCCGTTGCTCAGGTGCTGGCCTACGTGTACCAGATCCGCCAGCATCAGGCAGGCAAGGGCAAACGCCCGGATCCGCTCAAGGATGTCCCTATTCCGCCGGATTTGCGGCGCGATGATTGAGTCGTGCCTGGGCCTGTCGCGTTCTTAGGTTCTGCACGAACTGTATCGGTGCATCGGTGATGCTGCGTTTGGCGGCCGTGACAGGCTATTGCGAGGCAAATTTCTATTGTTTAGGAATTTTCCTACAGACAAAGGAAATCCCTACAAATTTGGTGGTTTGGCCCCTACGTTGTTTTTTAAATTCGTCTGTTAGATTAGCTCCGCGTTCATAAATGCAGTTAAACATCCGAAGTTGATATTAATTATTCATGTCTTCCGGTTTTCATTGGGTAATGATGTGTCTGGTTTTATTGGCTTAAGTTTATCTGTGTGCGCTGACTATAATTTATCAGGGGTTTTTTGATGTCTTTTAAAATGAAAACAGTCTTGGCTTCCATGGTCTTGATGGCAACTTCTGCTTCTGTTGTTCATGCGGCCGGTTCGGGGCAGATCAACTTTAGCGGAGAAATCATTGCAGCGGCTTGCTCTATTACGCCCGGTACTTCTGATCAATCTGTCATGTTTGGTCAAGTTGCAAATGCTCAATTGAAAGAAGGCGGTTCGTCTGCATTGATGCCTTTTAAAATTGAGCTGGTAGGTTGCGACCTTGAGGACCTGGAAGAGAATACCGTGACGGCTACCTTTACCGGTACAGAATCAGTGGATGTTCCGAACGCGTTGGCCATTAGCGGCACAGCCCAGGGTGCTGGGATTGTTATTATGGACGATCTCAATACACCTATTGAACTGGGTACGCCTACTTCGCCACGCGGCCTTATTGATGGGGCTAATACGCTGTCTTTCAATGCCTATTTGAAAGGCCAAGCCACAGGCGATATTACAGTGGGCGAATTCTCTGCCGTCACTAACTTCTCGTTGGCTTATCAGTAAGCTGTTTTCCCTCGCTGCTGTTATTGGCGGTGAGGGTTATTGCCGGAGGTTTGGGTGAGAACATTTGCAGCGTTAATTAAAACGTCCATGTTCATCGGCGGTGCAACTTTTCTCGGTGTTGCTCTTGCTGCTGGGCAGGGCAGTGGGCTTGTCACCCTTGAGGGGCAACTTGTTGATTCGGCCTGCGCGCTGGAGAGTAGCAGTGCACATCAACTCATTGAGATGGATGTTACGGCTATGGGGCAACTTATTCGCCAAGGAGCAAGCGTGCCTCATCCGTTTTCGTTGCGCCTGGTCAAGTGTTCATTAAGTCGTTCTGACCCTTCTCGCCCCGGCAATTATTTGCCTGATTGGCAGCACGTGCGCGTGACCTTTGAAGGGCGGGTTGATTCGGCAAGTGCGCTTTTTAGTACCGAGGGCACCTCAGAGGGTATAGCCCTGCGCATTGCCGATAGTCAAGGCCGCACAAGCACCTCAGGTGTCCCGATGCCGTTGACGCCCCTTACGGGTGAGGATCAAGAGCTGCGCTACACCCTTCAATTGGTCGGTAATGGCCGCCCTATGGCTGTTGGGTCTCACCGTACTGCGGTGCGCTTCAGGCTGGAGTACTTCTAATATGCATCGGTTGTTTACCTTGCGAACCCCCTCGACCGTTAGGGCCGTGCTTCGTTCTGGCGTGCTGGGAGGGCTTATGTCGATTGGAGGTGAAGCCTTCGCCGCCGATATCCAATTCAATACCGATATTCTCGACCTTGATGATCGCTCCAATATCGATCTGTCACGGTTTTCTCGCAGTGGGTTTATCCTGCCGGGAACCTACCCTATGGCTGTTCAGATAAACACCCAGGAGCAGCCAGAACAGCCGGTTAGCTTTTATGCTCCCGATGAAGATCCCCAAGGTAGCCAGGCGTGTTTGTCACCCGATCTGGTGGCGCAGTTGGGGTTGAAACCCGAACGTATGGCTGAACTCACCTGGTGGAAAAACGGTGAGTGCCTCAATAGTCAAAGTTTGCCGGGGATGGAGGTCAGAGGGGACTTGGGCACCGCGACACTCTACGTATCGCTGCCGCAAGCTTATCTGCAGTACAACGCCCCGAATTGGGACCCGCCGGCACGCTGGGATGAAGGTGTGACGGGCCTGTTGGTTGATTACAACCTGACGGCACAGTCGATTCGTGACCCCGGCACGGCGATGCGCAATGACTTGTCTGGCAACGGTACTTTTGGTGCCAACGCCGGCCCATGGCGGTTGCGTGCCGATTGGCAGGGCCGTGTCGAGAAGGGCAGTGAAAGCCGCCAGCAAGCGCTGCAATGGAGCCGTTTTTATGCCTATCGCGCGCTGCCTTCACTCAATGCTCGCCTGACGCTGGGTGAAAACTACCTGTATTCGGACCTGTTCGACAGCTTCCGTTTTACCGGTGCGTCACTTCACTCCGACGACAGCCAGTTACCGCCCAACTTGCGCGGCTATGCGCCCGAAGTGGTCGGCGTGGCCAGAACCAATGCCAAAGTCATTATCAGCCAGCAGGGTCGCGTTCTTTATGACGCCCTGGTTGCGGCGGGCCCTTTTCGAATTCAGGACCTCAACGATGCCGTCACCGGCACGCTGGATGTGCGGGTTGAAGAGCAGGATGGCAGCGTACACACCTTCACGGTTGAGTCGGCCAGCATTCCTTACCTGACCCGCCCCGGAACCGTGCGTTACAAACTGGCTGCCGGGCTGCCCTCCGACCTTCACGATGGTGGGCAGGGTAAAGCCTTTACGACAGGTGAGTTTTCCTGGGGTGTCACTAACGGCTGGTCGCTGTTTGGGGGTGGCATCAGCGACAACAACTATAAAGCGCTCTCGCTTGGGGTCGGTCGCGACTTGTTGGCCTTCGGGGCTGTGTCACTGGATGCCACGAAATCTCATGCCGAGATTGAGGATGAAGCCCTGTCTGGCGCGTCCTATCGTTTGAGCTATTCGAAGAGTTTTGACGAATACGACACGCAGGTCTCGTTTGCCGGTTACCGGTTTTCCGAGAAGAACTACCTGAGCATGAGCGAGTACTTGAATGCGAGTGAGTACGGTGGGCCGATAGGCTCAAGCAAAGCGCTCTACACCGCGACGTTTAACAAACGGTTTCAAGATGCCGGGCTCTCCGTGTACCTCAACTACAGCAATCAATCCTACTGGGATCGACCTGACAGTGAGCGATGGAGCCTGTCGATGGCCCGCTATTTCAGTGTGGGCAATGTCAAAAATATGAGCCTGTCTTTGAATGTGTTTCAAAACCAGGAAAGAGATCACTACAGCGGTGCCAAAAACGACAGTACCGGCCTGTATGTATCGGTCAGCCTGCCGCTGGGCAAGTCCGGCACGCTCACGACCAGTGCGAATCGCACCTCGGGCGCTAGCAGTGTCAGTACGCGCTTCAGTGACCGGCTGGATGAGCGTAACAGCTATCAACTGTCGGCCAGCGACACGTCCGTGAGTGGTTACCTTAACCACGCCGGTGAGCGTGCGGATCTGTCCCTTAGCGCCAGTATGCAAGCGCGCGATCACACCAGCCTTGGCCTGTCGGCACGGGGTGGGGCCACGCTAACGCCGTATGGCGGTGCACTGCATCGCAGTTCGGGTACCGGCGGGACTCGGTTGATGGTTGATACCAGTGGCGTGCCTGATGTACCGATTCGGGGTTCAGGTGTGCCTACCCGCAGCAACCGCTATGGCAAGGCTGTGGTGTCTGACGTCAGCAGCTTTTTGCGCACCGCTGCCAGTGTTGACATTGACAGTCTGCCCGAGAATGTCGAGGCCACGCAGTCGGTCACTCAGCTCACGCTGACAGAAGGGGCTATCGGCTATCGCACGCTGGATGTGGTGGCCGGCTTTAAATCCATGGCGGTGTTGCGCATGGCTGATGGCAGCGTCCCGCCGTTCGGGGCCACGGTAAAAAATGCAAGGCAGCAGGACACCGGCATCGTCAATGACGGGGGCAGTGTCTATCTGAGTGGTATTGAGCCGGGCGCGAAGATGAGGGTCAGTTGGGATGGCGCTGAGCGTTGCACCCTCGAAATGCCGGCACGTTTACCGGCCGCAGGGTTTACCTCGGCACTGAACCTGCTCTGCCAGATGGCAGAGGAAAATAACGACGTCCCTGCGCCAGCCTCGCTGAGCGGAACGCTTACTGATACAGAGAAAACTTCCTCATGATTATGAAATCTCGCTTCGCGCCTTTGGCGTTCAGTCTTCTGACGATGTGCCTGATCAATACTGCTCATGCAGCTATTGGCCTTGACCGAACTCGAGTTGTGTTTGATGGTAGCAAAGACGCCGTCAGCATGACCATTACAAACAACAACACCCAACTGCCTTATCTGGCTCAAGGGTGGCTGGAAGATGAGCAAGGCCAGAAAATCACTTCGCCCTTGATCGTACTCCCTCCCGTTCAACGCCTGGAGCCGGGTAAGCAGAGCCAGGTAAAAGTTCAGGCGCTGCCGGCTGCCAAGTCGCTTGCGCAGGACCGAGAAACGGTTTTTTACTTCAACCTGCGCGAAATACCGCCGCGTAGTGACAAGGCCAACAGCCTGCAAATTGCCCTGCAGACCCGGATCAAATTGTTCTACCGCCCGGCCGCTATCATCCCCAGCCAGCAGGAGTTGGCTGATCCCTGGCAGAAAAAGCTGACCCTCACACGGATGGGGGATTACTACCAGGTGAATAACCCCACCCCGTATTACATCACGCTGATCGATGCCCGCCCCGGTAAAGACGCCAAAACCGCTCCGGGTTTTGAACCGCTGATGGTGCCCCCCAAAGGCGCGCTGAAGCTGGCACCTACTGTTACTGCGCTGGGCACCACGCCGTATTTGACCTATGTGAACGATTACGGTGGCCGCCCCACCTTGTCATTCACGTGCAGCGACACGACCTGCAAGGTAGATCCGAGCGCGTCCCCGGACAATCAGTAGCCTGTGCAGGGATAACCCTTATGAATCCGTTCAAAGTGACAGCCTTCAGTGCGTTGTGGCTGGTGTTGCAAACCCTGCCTTTGCAGGCACAGGCGATTGATGGAATGAGCGGGCTCATTGAAGTCTCGGGCTCGCTGCACAATTCACCTTGTGTGCTGGACATGTCTTCGTACGACCAGACGGTCGACCTCAACACCGTGCCGCGCAGCCAATTGGAGCGCCCGGGTGATCAAGCATCGCCCGTGGCTTTCCACCTACGCTTTCTCGATTGCCAGCGCGCCTCCGGAAGTTTGCAAAACGAGCGTACCGGCAATTTGGTGTGGAGTGCCTACCAGCCAGTGGTGTCTGTCGCCTTTATAGCCCCGGCAGACGTGGATGATCCGCGGCTGGTCCAGGTACAGGGTGTCACGGGCATGGGTTTGCGTATTACCGATGCCCTGGGGCGCGGTGTGCCTTTGGGGGCCCGTGGCGAACCACTGTTTTTAGCCCACGGCAGCGACACGCTGACGTGGTACGTGCAACCAACGCGCACTTCAGCGGCACTGGGCAATGGTGCCTTCAAAGCGGCAATGGATTTCAGGCTCATTTATGAGTGAGGAAAAAAAGATGGCGACTTCGCACTGGGCAGTTGTCTGCGGCTGTCTGCTGGTGACCCTGAGCCAAGGCACCCTGGCAGCGGTCGGTGTGGACATTCGCGTGGAAATCCTTGCGCCTCCACCCTGCATTATCAACGGCGGTAACACGCCTAACGTGCCCTTTGGAAACGACCTGATGACGACCCGGATTGACGGGGTGAATTATCGGCGCGATGTGCCTTATACCGTGGAGTGCGAAGGATTGCCCTCCAATGCCATGACCATTAGTTTGCGAGGTGCCGGCGCAGCGTTCGATGGCACCTCCTTGAGCACCAATAACCGCGATCTTGGGATCAAATTTCTGATGGACGGGGTGGCATGGCCCCTCAATAACGCCCTGGAATTTACCTATCCGACCTTGCCAAGAATGGAAGCGGTACTCGTTAAAAAAGCCGACAGCACTCTTGAAGGGGGGGCCTTTTCGGCCGCGGCGACGATAGTGGTTGCACTGCAATGAGAGGGGAAAAAAGGATGAAATCCTGGCAACAGTCTGCGGTGTTTGCAGTGTTTAGCGTTGGGCTCTCCAGCGGTGCACTGGCCAACCTCACCTTTGATGGCACGTTGATGGAGCCACCTGCATGCCTCATCAACAGTGGCAGCACCATTGAAGTTGACTTCAAGGAAGTCGGACTCAAAAAAATTGATGGGGTTAATTACCGCAAGCGGATTGATTACACCATTACGTGTGAGGCGGGCACGCTGCCGTGGGAAATGGTGCTCAGGGTTGAGGGCGCAGCGACAGCCTTTGAGACTTCAGCGTTGCAGACCAGCGTACCTGATCTTGGGATTCGCTTCTTGCAAGGCGGAGTACCGCTGGATCTCAACACAGCGTTAATGATTAACCCGGCGGCAGCACCCGTATTGGAAGTGGTGCCGATCATTCGTGCAGGCACTTCTTTGGGCCCGGGCGAGTTTTCAGCAACGGCAACGTTGTTGGCCAAGTACCAATGAGGAGAGCAGACCATGCCACGTTGGATAAATAGGCAGAGTTGCAAGGCCTTAACGCTATCAGTGCTGGCGGCTTTGCCGTGGGTGCTGCCTCACAGCAGTCATGGCGCAGACAATTTGAGTTTCAAGGGCGTATTGGTTCAAGAGGCTTGCAGCATTCGCCCCGGGGACGAAGCGCTGGCGCTTGAGTTGTGGGACACCTCACCTAAATACCTGTACCTCAACACTCGCACGCTAGGCAAGGTGTTCCAGATTCATCTGGAAGGGTGCGATACCGGCATCGGCGACTCGGTGACCACAACCTTTAGCGGCAATGAAAGCCTCGAGCTTCCGGGCCTGCTGGCACTGGACGCGGGAAGTAGCGCCTCAGGGGTTGCCATTGGCCTGGAAACGCCGGAGAACACCCCGCTGCCCTTGAACACAGCCACTGACAAACAGGTACTCAGCGACGGAAGCAATCGGATAGAGCTCAAGGCCTATGTCAAAGGTGAGCCCAAGGCCCTTGCGGATCAATCAATTATGGCCGGCACATTTAGCGCGGTGTCGACGTTTACGTTGAACTACCCGTAACGCCGCTCAGTCGTGGCTTGTGCAGTGCACGGCCTGGAGTAGATATTATGAAATACCTTACAGGCATACTTTTGCTGTTGATGATGCAAGCCGCTAGTGCTACTCAATGCCGGGTGGATGGCGGTAGTTGGTTTAATATTGGCGGGTCCGTGCGTATAGACGTCAATGTTAAAGCAACGCCCGGATCGAATATGATTTTTATGAGCGGTTACACGTTGGAGTGCAGGTTTGACCTCGGCGGAGGTGCCCCTGGCCCTGGTAATCTTTGGGATGAGTTCAATACACGCGATGCCGGGTTGGTTCCTGGTGAGAAGTTTATGAGGCATAAAATGGGGTTGTATACTATCTCCGGGCCGTTCCTCGCGCCAATTAATAGGCCCGTTTATATTGCCAGGATGGGTAATCAAGGCACACCCCATAATCTTAATACCCATATTTATATGAACCTTATGGGAGGGCCGGGCAATCCCATTAACATCCTGCCCGGAGACTTACTGGGTACTGTGCTCCTCAGGCAGCACAATAACTATGGCACGCCAGGGTCCACCCTGAGCATAGCCATATATGCCAGAAACAGCTTCTCGTTCGAACCCTCGGCTTGCACAATCAATGGTAATAGGCCCATTGAGGTTGATTTTGGTCCGGTAGCCCCTCTCGATATCGGTGACAATCCGCTCAGTTCGATCATCCAAAAAAACCTGATGCTGGACTACTCCTGTCCCGATCCCGGCGTTACCACGCCTATTTCCATTACGTTGAGAGGGTATTCGGCCTCGTTCAACGACAATGCTATTGCCATGGGCCATAAAGACCTCGGTACAAGTTTGATCCGAAGGGGAGCGGTGGTTAAGCCGGGGAGTTCTTTTCTTACACAGTTGACGAACAGTGTCGGCAGCGATGAAGTGACCTTCTCGCTTATTCGAAAATCAGGTACCCACCCCGATGCAGGTGTTTACAACGGCAGTGCCACGCTTGTCATGGGCGTGCCCTGACCGACGGACTGTCATTGTTGCCAGTAGAGGCGTCGTAAAAATCCGCTTAACTTGAAGGCAAGGCGCTGTGGAACGCTCAGTGCTCAGCTATGGAGAGGCGCGATGCCCATCGAGTTAACGCTTATTCCCGACGGCTCAGTCAAAACCCATGCCTTGAGCGATTCCCGGGATATGGCCCACGTCGAACTGGAAGGGCTGTTCCCGGCTTTTCCAGTGCTGGAAGGTACGTTTGCCATTTTCTGGGTCGACCAAACATGCGAGCGGCGGATCATGGGTTTCAGCACCGAGGGGGCTAACCTGCTGGCGGTGATTTCGCTGCCTACCGTGCCCCATGGCTGGGGCCGGGAAGACTACTACGCGGCTGTGATTGAGCGCTGTAACAAAGAGCGCGAGACGATCCTGTCTTTTGTGCGCAAATCGCTGAGTTTTGAAGGCATTAACGGCCGTTGCGTGCGCAGCTTCATTCTATGCAACCTGGTACGGCAGTTGCAACTCGACAGCGTACCGGTCTGGCGGGATCGCCCCCGAACGCGTGACGGTCGTTGCGGCGATATTCTGATTGGTGGGCAAGCCTCGGCGCACTATGTGCCCAATCGCAAGATCGACGTGGTGTTTGGTTCCAGCAGCAGTGCGTGCCTGGTGATCGATTTGGGCGAGTGGTGCTGGAATTGAGTGCTGCCCACACGCACCGCTCGATTTGACGCGGATAACAACGGTGAACCTGGCATTGCTGCCCGTATGGGCCGGGTTGTTTGTGTCTGCGATATGGCCATTGGCCAAAGTTGGAAGGTTTCTTGCACAGGCAGGCTCACGGCGCACCGGGCGTCAAAAGTTTGCTAAAGGTTTGTGCAATGTCATTGGATCGTTCTCAGCTCATCAACACCGCGCGCAGCGGCCTGGCCGGATTGGGCCATGGCCAGTTAGGCGTGCCGCTGTTGTTGCTGGTAATGCTGGCAATGATGATGTTGCCGATTCCGGCGTTTCTGCTGGATGTGTTTTTTACCTTCAACATTGCCCTGTCGATCGTGGTGCTGCTGGTGTGTGTGTACGCGCTGCGGCCGCTGGACTTTGCCGTGTTTCCTACCATCTTGCTGGTTGCCACACTGATGCGGCTGGCGCTGAACGTGGCCTCGACCCGGGTGGTGATGCTCCATGGCCAGGACGGGCATGCGGCCGCGGGCAAGGTGATTCAAGCCTTCGGTGAGGTGGTAATCGGCGGCAACTACGTGGTGGGTATGGTGGTGTTCGCGATTTTGATGATCATCAACTTCGTGGTGGTCACCAAAGGTGCCGGTCGTATTTCCGAGGTGAGCGCGCGGTTTACCCTCGATGCCATGCCCGGCAAGCAAATGGCCATCGACGCCGACCTCAATGCGGGGCTGATCGACCAGAACCAGGCCAAGACCCGGCGTCAGGAAGTTGCCCAGGAAGCCGAGTTCTACGGGTCGATGGACGGTGCCAGCAAATTCGTGCGCGGTGATGCCATCGCCGGCCTGTTAATCCTGTTTATCAACCTGATCGGCGGCATGGCGGTGGGCATGTTCCAGCACGGCATGTCGTTCGGCGATGCCGGCCGGGTGTACGCCTTGTTGACCATCGGTGACGGTTTGGTGGCGCAATTGCCCTCGATCCTGCTGTCCACGGCAGCGGCCATCATGGTGACGCGGGCTTCGGGCTCCGAAGACATGGGCAAGCAGATCAACCGCCAAATGTTCGCTTCGCCCAAGGCATTGGCCGTGTCGGCGGGCTTGATGGCGGTGATGGGGCTGGTGCCGGGAATGCCGCACTTTTCCTTTCTGAGCCTGGCCGCCGTTGCGGGTGGCGCAGCGTACTTCATGTGGAAAAAGCAAAACGTTGCCAAGGTTCAGGCCTTGCAAGAGGTCAAGCGCCAGCAGGATTTGCTGCCTTCACCCGCCCGCGCCCAGGAAACCAAGGAGCTGGGCTGGGATGACGTGACGCCCATCGACATGATCGGCCTGGAAGTCGGTTACCGGCTGATCCCGCTGGTAGACCGCAACCAGGGCGGCCAATTATTGGCGCGCATCAAGGGCGTACGTAAGAAACTGTCCCAGGACCTGGGTTTTCTGATGCCCACCGTGCACATTCGCGACAACCTCGACCTGGCCCCCAGCGCCTATCGCCTGACCCTGATGGGGGTGATTCTGGCCGAGGCCGAGATCTACCCGGACCGCGAAATGGCAATCAACCCCGGCCAAGTGTTTGGCACTCTCAACGGTATTACCACCAAAGACCCGGCCTTTGGTCTGGAAGCGGTGTGGATCGAAGTCAGCCAGCGCAGCCAGGCCCAGTCGTTGGGCTATACCGTGGTAGACGCCAGCACCGTAGTGGCCACGCACCTCAACCAGATTCTGTACAAGCATTCCCACGAACTGATTGGCCACGAGGAAGTGCAGCAACTGATGCAACTGCTGGCCAAATCGTCGCCAAAATTGGCTGAAGAGTTGGTGCCGGGTATTTTGAGCTTGTCGCAGTTGCTTAAGGTGTTGCAGGCGCTGTTGGCCGAACAGGTGCCGGTGCGCGATATCCGCAGCATTGCCGAGGCCGTCGCGAACAATGCCCATAAGAGTCAAGATACTGCCGCTTTGGTTGCCGCTGTGAGGGTCGGATTGTCCCGCGCCATCGTGCAAAGCATTGTCGGTGTTGAGTCTGAGCTGCCAGTTATCACGCTTGAGCCAAGGTTGGAACAAATATTGCTCAATAGTTTGCAGAAGGCAGGGCAAGGTCAGGAAGAAGGCGTTTTACTGGAGCCCAGCATGGCTGAAAAGCTCCAGCGCTCACTGATCGACGCGGCTCAGCGTCAAGAGATGCAAGGCAATCCCGTGATTTTGCTGGTGGCAGGCCCTGTGCGCGCGATGCTTTCGCGGTTTGGACGTTTGGCGGTGCCTAACCTGCATGTGCTGGCGTACCAGGAAATTCCTGACAACAAGCAAGTCACGATCGTTGCGACAGTAGGCCCTAACGGCTGAGGGTTTGGTTTATGCAAGTGAAGCGATTTTTCGCCGCCGATATGCGTCAGGCCATGAAGCTGATTCGTGATGAATTGGGCGCTGACGCCGCCATTATTGGTAACCGCCGCATCGCCGGCGGGGTGGAGTTGACCGCCGCGCTGGACTACAAGTTATCGGCGCTGGCACCGCGTGTGCCGAATATTGAGCTTGAAGAAGAGCTGCGCAAGACCCAGTCGAAAATTGTCTCGGCCCAGGCGGAGTTGAGCCTGCGCGTGGAGGGGGATGCCGAGGTCAGCCGTCAGCTGTTTGCAGGTTTGCCACTGACGGCGGCTGAACCGCTGATCGAGCCGACGGTGCTTGAAGCGCCGCGCCCGGTGCAGATGCCCGCGCCGTCGATTGACCAGCGCGTATTCGACAGCATGCGCCAGGAACTCAACGGCTTGCGCGAACTGCTGGAAGTGCAACTGGGCTCGCTGGCCTGGAATCAATTGCAGGGCACCCGGCCCGAGCAAGCGAACTTGTGGCGCCGGTTACAGCGCATCGGCCTGTCGGGGCCGCTGTCGCGGGACTTGCTGGCCCAGGTGGCGGAGATAGACGAGCCCCGCCAAGCGTGGCGGATGCTACTGGCGCACCTGGCGCGGATGATCATCACGCCGGAGCTGGAGCCGCTGGAAGAGGGCGGCGTGATTGCGATGGTCGGTCCGGCAGGCATGGGTAAAACGACTACGCTGGCCAAGTTGGCGGCGCGCTACGTGCTCAAGTACGGCGCGCAGAACATTGCCCTGGTGAGCATGGACAGCTTTCGCATTGGTGCTCAGGAGCAGCTCAAAACCTTGGGTCGCATTCTCAATGTGCCTGTCACCCATGTTGCCCCCGGCCAGTCGTTGGGTCAGACCCTGGAACCGCTGGTGCGCAAGCGCGTGGTACTGATTGACACCGCCGGCTTGCAAGCCAGCGACCCGGCGCTGCGCCTGCAACTGGAAAGCCTGGCGGGGCGCGGCATCAAGGCGCGCAATTATTTGGTATTGGCCACCACCAGCCAGAAGCAAGTGCTGGCGGCGGCTTATCTGAGCTACAAACGCTGCGGACTGGCCGGTTGCATCCTGACCAAGCTGGATGAAACGGCCAGCCTGGGCGAAGTGTTGAGCCTGGCGATCAGCCATGCGTTGCCCGTGGCGTATCTCACGGACGGCCCGCGCATTCCTGATGACCTGCACCTGCCGCGTCGTCACCAATTGGTGAGCCGTGCGGTGAGTGTGCAAATGCAAGAAGAACCCAGTGAAGAAGCGATGGCCGACATGTTTGCAGATATCTATCACAGCCCCCCTAAAAGGGTCGGCTAGCACTATAAAAACTACGTTGCAATGTACCTACATTGATGGCCTGCAAGGTGTTGTTCCACTGGGGAACGCGCAGCCAACCTCTGTAGCCGCGTCTAAGTAAGACAAGGTAAAGAAAGATCATGGGCAGCATGCATCCCGTACAGGTGATCGCAGTGACCGGCGGCAAGGGTGGCGTCGGTAAAACCAATGTGTCAGTCAATTTGTCCATCGCGCTGGCCGAGTTGGGCAGGCGTGTGATGTTGATGGATGCCGACCTGGGCTTGGCGAACGTCGACGTCCTGCTGGGGCTGACCCCCAAATTTACCCTGGCCGATGTGGTCGAGGGGCGCTGTGAGCTGCGCGATGTGTTGTTGCAAGGCCCCGGCGGGATTCGCATCGTGCCGGCGGCCTCGGGCACCCAGAGCATGGTCAACCTGAGCCCTGCGCAACACGCCGGCCTGATCCAGGCCTTCAGCGACCTGAGTGACAACCTGGATGTGCTGGTGATTGACACCGCTGCCGGTATTGGCGACTCGGTGGTGAGCTTTGTGCGGGCGGCCCAGGAAGTGCTGTTGGTGGTGTGTGACGAGCCGACGTCGATCACCGATGCCTATGCGCTGATCAAATTGCTCAACCGTGACTACGGCATGAGCCGCTTTCGCGTGTTGGCCAACATGGCGCAAAGCCCGCAGGAAGGCCGCAACCTGTTTGCCAAATTGACCAAAGTGACCGATCGCTTTCTGGATGTCGCCCTGCAATATGTCGGCGCGGTGCCGTACGACGAGTGTGTGCGTAAAGCCGTGCAAAAACAGCGGGCCGTCTACGAAGCGTTTCCGCGTTCCAAGTGCTCGCTGGCGTTCAAGGCCATTGCGCAAAAAGTCGACACCTGGCCGCTGCCGGCCAACCCTCGCGGGCACCTGGAGTTCTTTGTCGAGCGTTTGGTGCAGCAAACGGGCGGAGGACGCCCCTGATGACTGCCAGCGGCTATCGCATGTACAGCAAGTCATCGCGAGACAGCCAGTATGAGCTGATCGAACGGTACGCCCCGCTGGTCAAACGTATCGCTTATCACTTGCTGGCGCGTTTGCCGGCCAGCGTACAGGTTGATGATTTGATCCAGGCCGGGATGATTGGTCTGCTTGAAGTTTCGACCAAGTACGACGCCACCAAGGGTGCAAGTTTTGAGACGTACGCCGGTATACGCATCCGTGGTGCGATGCTCGATGAAGTGCGCAAGGGCGACTGGGCTCCCCGCTCGGTGCACCGCAATACCCGCATGGTCAGTGACGCAATCCGGGTAATTGAAGCAAAAACTGGCTGTGACGCTAAAGATCACGAAGTTGCGGCCGAACTCCAGTTAAGCCTTGATGATTATTACGCGATCTTGAATGACACCTTGGGCAGCCGCCTGTTCAGTTTCGACGACCTGTTGCAGGACGGTGAACATGAGGGGCTGCATGAGGATGGCGCGAGTGCGCACCTTGAACCGTCGAGGGATCTGGAGGAAGAACGCTTCCAGAAAGCGTTGGCCGATGCCATTGCCCATTTGCCTGAGCGTGAGCGCCTGGTGCTGGCGCTGTATTACGACGAGGAATTGAACCTCAAGGAAATCGGCGAAGTGTTGGGGGTCAGCGAGTCGCGCGTCAGCCAATTGCACAGCCAGTGCGCCGCCCGCCTGCGGGCCCGCCTGGGCCAGTGGCGCGCGCGCTGATCACGTGTAGGAGCGTCGACCGGCTGCTCCTGCAGGTAAGTCCGCTTTTTACCGAATTTGATTGAATGGCGCGGTCCTGTTGTGGGCGCGTTAAAGACTGCTTGGAGGTCGAATTGGACAAGAACATGAAAATCCTCATCGTGGATGACTTCTCGACGATGCGGCGGATCATCAAAAACCTGTTGCGTGACCTCGGGTTCACCAACACGGTCGAGGCCGATGACGGCACCACGGCATTGCCCATCCTTAATCACGGTGGCATCGATTTTCTGGTGACCGACTGGAACATGCCCGGCATGACCGGCATCGACCTGCTGCGCCATGTGCGTGCTGACGACAAGCTCAAGCATTTGCCGGTGTTGATGGTGACGGCTGAAGCCAAGCGCGAGCAAATCATTGAAGCGGCCCAGGCGGGGGTTAACGGCTATGTCGTCAAGCCTTTCACTGCGCTTGCACTCGAAGACAAGATTAAAAAGATCTTTGACCGCATCGGTTGACCGGTTTGCCTCGGGGGCACTATGGAGCACAAGGAATCTACAGTGGGCGAGTTTGAATCGACCCTGAAAAAACATGCCCATGAGTTGGTCGCAAGCCTTGAAAAAGGCCAGTTCGGTGATGCGGTGCAACTGATTCATGAATTGAACCAGACCCGCGACCGCGGTTTGTACCGGGAAGTCGGCAAACTGACACGCGAGCTGCACAGTGCGATTGTCAATTTTCACATCGACCCGTCCATGCCGCGAGCTGAAGAAGTGTCGCAGATCACGGATGCCACTGAGCGATTGGCTTATGTTGTGAAACTCACGGAAGCGGCCGCCAATCGCACGATGGACCTGGTTGAAAGCAGCACGCCGCTGGTCAATGGCCTGAGCCAGGAAGCCAAAGCCTTGAGCCACGACTGGGGCCGCTTTATGCGTCGCGAAGTGGGCGCTGAAGAGTTTCGTGAGTTGGCGCGTCGGGTGGAGCGTTTTCTGGCGCGCAGCGAGGTCGAGAACCAGGCCGTGTCCGGTCATTTGACGGGCATTTTGCTGGCTCAGGATTATCAGGACCTTACAGGGCAGGTGATCAAGCGGGTAACGCAACTGGTGACTGACGTCGAAAGCAACCTGCTCAAGCTGGTGCTGATGGCCAGCCAGGTCGACCGCTTTGCAGGCATCGAACATGACCGCGAAGCGTTGCGCGCAGAAAATAATTCGCAAAAAAACCAGACGAAGGGTGAAGGTCCGCAGATTCATGCCGATAAACGTGAAGACGTCGTATCCGGCCAGGATGATGTAGACGATTTGCTGTCCAGTTTAGGTTTCTAGGCCTGTCGCGGGCGTGCGGGTGCGCTGGTGCGCCCGGTGTTGCCAGGTTCAATTTCAAGGAGCAGGTCCATGAGCTTCGGCGCCGATGAAGAAATCCTTCAGGATTTCCTGGTTGAAGCCGGCGAGATTCTAGAGCAGTTGTCCGAGCAACTGGTTGAGCTGGAAAGCCGACCGGATGATGCGGACTTGCTCAATGCAATTTTTCGCGGTTTTCACACTGTAAAAGGGGGCGCCGGTTTCCTGCAACTCAACGAGTTGGTGGAATGCTGTCACATCGCCGAGAACGTGTTTGACATCCTGCGCAAGGGTGAGCGGCGTGTCGACGCGGAACTCATGGACGTGGTGCTTGAGGCCCTGGATGCGGTCAATGGCATGTTCACCGAGGTGCGCGAACGCGGCCCGATTACGGCGGCAACGCCTCAATTGCTGGCGGCGCTGGCGCGTCTGGTCGAGCCTGTTGTGGCCGAGCCCGTGGTTGCGGCGCAACCCGAGCCGGTGGCGCAGGCAGATGCGACCGGTGGCAATACGGACATTACCGACGATGAGTTCGAGCAACTGCTGGACTCGTTGAATGCGGTCAAGGCTGCGGCGGCCGCACCCGTGGCAACGCCCGGTGTGCCTGACGCCGTGGCGAACGATGAAATCAGCGACGCCGAGTTTGAGTCCTTGCTCGACCAACTCCACGGCAAGGGCAAGTTCTCTGCGCGCGCGGTCGCCAGCCCAACGCTTGAACCGGTACCCGCCGCGCCCGAGACGCCCGGCAATGAAATCACCGACGATGAATTCGAAGCCTTGCTTGATCAATTGCACGGTAACGGTTCGTGCAGCAGCGAGGCGGCCGTGGCAGCCCCCGCTTCCCCCGTGGCAGGCGTTACCGCTGACGACCCGAACCTGATCAGCGATCATGAATTTGAAGCGCTGCTTGATGAACTGCACGGTAAAGGCCAGTTTTCGGCCCACAGCCCGGCGGTCGTCGCGGCGGTGAAACCCGTTGAAGCGGTCGTGGCTACGGCGGCGAAAACACCCCCCGCCACGCCGCCGCGCACTCCGGTTGCACCGGCGGAAAAACCGGTGGCCTCTGAAGCGGAAACCACTGTGCGGGTGGACACGGCGCGGCTCGACGAAATCATGAACATGGTCGGCGAGCTGGTGCTGGTGCGTAACCGCCTGGTGCGCCTGGGGTTGAACAGCAGCGATGAAGAGATGGCCAAAGCGGTCTCCAACCTCGATGTGGTCACTGCTGACTTGCAAACGGCTGTCATGAAGACCCGCATGCAGCCGATCAAAAAAGTCTTCGGGCGTTTCCCTCGGCAGGTGCGTGACCTGGCGCGTCAACTGAAAAAAGAAATCAACCTGGAGCTGATCGGCGAAGACACCGACCTGGACAAGAACCTGGTTGAGGCACTGGCCGACCCGCTGGTGCACTTGGTGCGCAACGCGGTGGACCACGGCATAGAAACCCCACAAGAGCGTGAAGCAGCGGGCAAGCCGCGGTGCGGGCGGGTGGTGCTGTCCGCTGAACAGGAGGGCGATCATATCCTGCTGTCGATCTCGGACGACGGCAAAGGCATGGACGCCCATTTGCTGCGCACGCTGGCGGTGAAAAAAGGCCTGATGGACAAGGACGCGGCTGACCGTTTGAGTGAGTCGGACTGTTACAACCTGATTTTCGCGCCAGGCTTTTCGACCAAAACCGAAATCTCGGATGTCTCCGGGCGCGGCGTGGGCATGGACGTGGTGAAAACCAAGATTGCCCAGCTCAACGGTTCGCTGAGTGTGTTCTCGACCCTGGGGCAGGGCTCCAAAATCGTCATCAAGGTGCCGCTGACGCTGGCGATCATGCCCACCCTGATGGTGATGCTGGGCAATCAGGCCTTTGCGTTCCCGCTGGTCAACGTCAACGAAATCTTCCACCTGGACCTGTCGCGTACCAACGTGGTCGACGGCCAGGAAGTGGTCATCGTGCGCAACAAGGCATTGCCGTTGTTCTACCTCAAGCGTTGGCTGGTGCGCTCGGCGGCGCACGAAGAACAGCGCGAAGGGCATGTGGTGATTGTGTCGGTGGGTACCCAGCGCATCGGCTTTGTGGTCGACCAATTGGTTGGCCAGGAAGAAGTGGTGATCAAGCCGCTGGGCAAAATGCTGCAGGGCACACCCGGGATGTCGGGTGCCACCATTACGGGCGACGGCCGTATCGCCTTGATCCTCGATGTGCCGAGCATGCTCAAGCACTACGCCTCACGGCGCATTTGATGGTGGCGGCGGGGCGCGCGAGCCCCCGCACGGCCTAACGGAGTGTTTATGGTAGTCAAGGTCCTGGTGGTGGATGATTCCGGTTTTTTCCGTCGCCGCGTCTCGGAAATTCTGTCGTCCGACCCCACCCTTCAGGTGATCGGCACGGCCAGCAATGGCCGGGAGGCGATTGATCAGGCGTTGGCACTCAAGCCCGACGTGATCACGATGGATTACGAGATGCCGTTGATGGATGGCATCACCGCCGTGCGTCATATCATGCAGCGCTGCCCGACGCCGGTCCTGATGTTCTCGTCCCTGACGCACGAAGGTGCTCGCGTGACCCTGGATGCATTGGACGCCGGGGCTGTGGATTTTCTGCCGAAAAACTTTGAAGACATCTCGCGCAACCCGGAGAAGGTCAAACAGCTGCTGTGCGAAAAAGTGCACTCGATTTCACGCAGCAACCGGCGTCTGGCCAGCTACAGCGCCCCGGCACCTGCTGCGGTGCCGGTGGCACGCCCGGGGTTTGCTCACCCGGCCGCTCCCGCGCCGGTGCGCACCGCGCCGCTTGCCAGCCGGGCTCCGCTGCCTGCCGCTGCCGCGTCCCCGGCGCCTAAACGCCGGGCTTACAAGTTGGTCGCCATCGGTACGTCCACCGGCGGCCCCGTGGCCTTGCAGCGGGTATTAACCCAATTGCCGGGCAATTTTCCGGCCCCCATCGTGTTGGTGCAGCACATGCCGGCCGCGTTCACCCGGGCGTTTGCCGAACGGCTGGACAAGCTCTGCCGCATCAGCGTCAAGGAAGCCGAGGACGGTGATCTGCTGCGCCCTGGTCTGGCCCTGTTGGCCCCCGGCGGCAAGCAAATGATGATCGACGGCCGTGGCGCTGTCAGAATTTTGCCGGGCGATGAGCGCCTGAACTACAAGCCCAGCGTGGATATCACCTTTGGCTCGGCGGCCAAGTCGTTCGGCGACAAAGTTTTGGCGGTGGTGTTGACCGGCATGGGGGCCGATGGCCGCGAAGGTGCGCGTCTGTTGAAGCAAAACGGCAGCAACGTGTGGGCCCAGGACGAAGCCAGCTGCGTGATTTATGGCATGCCCATGGCGATTGTGAAGGCCAACCTGGCCGACGCGGTGTACAGCCTCGATGACATGGGTCGGCATCTGGTCGAGGCCTGCCACTGATGGACGTGCTCAGCCTGATCGGCCTCATCATGGCCTTCGTCGCGATAATCGGCGGCAACTACCTGGAAGGCGGTCATTTGGGGGCGTTGGCCAACGGCCCGGCGGCATTGATTGTGCTGGGCGGCACGGTGGGGGCGGCGCTGTTGCAGTCGCCCATGAGCGCCTTCAAACGGGCCATGCAGACGGTGGGCTGGATCTTTTTCCCGCCGACGGTCGACATGGCCGGCGGCATCGACCGCGTCGTCAACTGGAGCCTCACGGCGCGCAAGGAAGGCCTGCTGGGCCTTGAAGGCGTGGCCGACGCCGAACCTGACAATTACTCGCGCAAAGGCCTGCAATTGCTGGTGGACGGGGTCGAACCCGAGGCCATCCGCAGCATTCTGGAAGTCGACTACATGACCCAGGAACGCCGTGATATCGACGCGGCGAAAGTGTTTGAAAGCATGGGCGGCTACGCGCCGACCATTGGCATTATCGGCGCGGTTATGGGGTTGATCCATGTGATGGGCAACCTGGCGGATCCCAGCCAACTGGGCAATGGCATTGCCGTGGCCTTTGTCGCGACCATCTACGGCGTGGCCAGTGCCAACCTGGTGCTGTTGCCCATCGCCAGCAAACTCAAGGCCATTGCGCTGCGCCAGTCGCTGTACCGCGAAATGCTGCTCGAAGGGATCCTGTCGATTGCCGAAGGTGAAAACCCGCGTTCCATCGAACTCAAGCTCCATGGCTTTGCGGGGTAAGTATGAGCCGCCGCCGTCGCGCTGCTGAAGAGCCCGCCAATCATGACCGCTGGCTGGTGTCTTACGCGGATTTCATCACCCTGCTGTTTGCCTTTTTTGTGGTCATGTACTCGATTTCGTCGGTCAATGAAGGCAAATACCGGGTGATCTCCAAAGCACTGGTGGGGGTGTTCAGTGATTCTGAGCGCAGCATTAAACCCATCCCGATTGGCGAGGAACGGCCGCTGACCACTCAGCCCGCCGAACCGTTGATCAAGGACAGCGAGCACACGGACGCCGGGCTGGGGAAAATCCCCGATGACCCGCTCAAAACCATTGCCAGCGATATCACCGACGCCTTTGGCGACCTGATTGCCTCCAAACAATTGACGGTGAGCGGCAACGAGTTGTGGGTCGAGATCGTGCTTAATTCCAGCCTGCTGTTCGGCAGCGGTGATGCCATGCCCAGCGACATGGCATTTAGCATCATTGATAAAGTGGCCGCGATTCTTAAGCCGTTTGACAACCCGATCCACGTTGAAGGGTTTACCGACAATTTACCGATTCGAACGGCGCAGTATCCGACGAATTGGGAACTGTCTTCGGCGCGGTCTGCGAGCATTGTTCGCCTGCTGGCCATGCAAGGCATCAACCCCGGGCGCATGGCGTCTGTGGGCTATGGCGAGTTTCAGCCCGTGGCCAACAATGCCACGCCCGAAGGCCGTGCGCTTAACCGACGAGTGGTGCTGGTGGTGTCGCGCAACCTGGACGTGCGCCGTAGCCTGACCGGCACGGGCACGGCCCATGCAACACCGGACGCGGCCCTGAAGCGGGCTGGCACACAAACTGCACCGACGCAGGTCAAGTCACTGGTTCGCGGGGATGGCGTCAATTCCCCGTCACCGGCCCTATAAGTGCATGTCAAGTCTCGGCAGTAAGACTGCAGCCGGGAGGAACAAAATAATGAGAGTCTGGGCAGTAGCCAATCAAAAAGGTGGGGTCGGCAAGACCACCACATCCATCGCACTGGCCGGTTTGCTGGCTGAGGCGGGCAAGCGCGTGGTGATCGTCGACCTCGACCCGCACGGCTCCATGACCAGTTACTTCGGGTATGACCCGGATGCGCTGGAGCAGAGCTGTTACGACTTGTTTTTGCACAAGGGTCAGGTACCCGACGGTCTGGCCGCGCAACTGCTGTTGCCCACCAGTAACGAGCACATTTCTCTGTTGCCGTCGAGCACGGCGCTGGCGACCCTGGAGCGCCAATCCCCCGGGCAAAGTGGCCTGGGCCTGGTGATTGCGCGCAGCCTGGCGCAGCTGTGGCAGGACTACGACTACGCGATCATCGACAGCCCGCCGTTGCTGGGCGTGCTGATGGTCAACGCCTTGGCGGCCAGCCAGCAATTGGTGATCCCGGTGCAAACCGAGCACCTGGCGCTGATGGGCCTGGAGCGCATGGTGCATACCCTGACGATGATCAACCGTTCGCGTCAGCAGCCTTTGCCTTTCAGCATTGTGCCGACCCTGTTCGACCGCCGTACCCAGGCCTCGATGAGCACCTTGCGGGTGCTGCGTGATCAGTACCCCGACACCCTGTGGCCGGGTTTTATCCCGGTCGACACGCGCTTGCGCGATGCCAGCCGGGCGGGACAAACGCCATCGCAGTTCGACGCCAAAAGCCGTGGGGTAATCGCCTACCGCGCCTTGCTCAAACACGTGCTGACCTCTCAACTTGCGCCGCAGGCCGTGTAAGGTGATGGCACCCGTGCACTCAGGCAGGTATTCAGTATGGCCGATAATGGCCAAATGCCTGTATTGTGCCCTCATCGAAGGGGTCACCCCATGAAGCCACCCGTATCACCGGCTACCCGCCCGCAACTGGCGCTGCAGTCTTACCTCGACGCCTTGTTGTTCGATGCGACCGAGCAGGCGCTGGAGCCGGTGCCGGAACCCGCACAGGTTCAGGCACCGGCTGGCGAGCTGGATGCGTTTGCTGCGGCGGTACTGGAAGAGCAGGTGCGTGATGCCCGTGTGCAGGCCGTGGCACTGCCGGTGCAGGAGCTTGCGGCTCCGGTGCGGCTGGATGTGCCGGGGGTGGACGTGCATCGGCCGGCCTCTGGTCACGCGCGTCTGCCAGTGCTGGACGACGGCCGCCCTGTGTGGGCGGCGCAGCCCTTCGAATGTTTGTTGTTCGACGTGGCCGGGTTGACCCTGGCCGTGCCGCTGGTGTGCCTGGGTTCGATTTACGCGTTGGAGGGCCTTGAACTGACCCCGTTGTTTGGTCAACCCGAGTGGTTTTTGGGAATGATCCCCGGCCAGAGCGGCAACTTGAACGTGCTGGACACGGCGCGTTGGGTGATGCCGGAACGCTATCGCGCCGATTTTCGCGACGGGCTTCAATACGTTATTTCGGTTCAGGGCTACGACTGGGGGTTGGCGGTGCATCAGGTCCGTCACTCGTTGCGCCTGGACCCGGGCCAGATCAAGTGGCGCACCCGGCGCGGGCAACGCCCGTGGCTGGCCGGCACGGTGATTGAACACATGTGCGCGCTGCTGGATGTGGCGCAATTGGCCGAGTTGATTGCCAGTGGTGAAGTCCGCCACCTGGACACGGCCCACAAGGCAGATAAATAAAAGACCGTGCCAGGGCGCGGTCGTACAGCACTTAAGTCAGGGGTTTTGGGTATGAAGCAAAGCGCACAGGGTTCCGAAGATCCGATTCTGCAGTGGGTCACCTTCAAGCTGGACAACGAAACGTACGGCATCAACGTGATGCAGGTTCAGGAAGTGCTGCGCTACACCGAAATCGCTCCGGTACCGGGTGCGCCTTCCTACGTGTTGGGCATCATCAACCTGCGTGGCAATGTCGTCACCGTCATTGACACGCGCCAGCGTTTTGGCCTGTACAGCGCTGAAACCAGCGACAACACCCGAATTGTCATCATTGAAGCCGACAAACAAGTGGTGGGCATTCTGGTGGACAGCGTCGCGGAAGTGGTTTACCTGCGCCAGTCGGAAATCGAAACGGCCCCCAACGTGGGCAACGACGAATCGGCCAAGTTTATCCAGGGCGTGTGCAACAAGAACGGCGAACTGCTGATTCTGGTTGAACTGGACAAGATGATGAGCGAAGAAGAGTGGTCTGAACTGGAGAGCATCTGATTGATCCTTGAGGTGGCGGTGATTGTACTGGGCCTGCTTTGGGCAGTTACCGCGTGCCTGTTTGTGGTGTACGTGCGCCGTCAGCGCGTGGCGGCCGCACAACAGGCCGCCGCCGACCTGATGCGCGACCGTCGCCTCAAGGAACTGGGCCGCCGGCTGGACACCTACCAGAACGGCAACGTGCAAATGGGCGAAGCCCTGCACGAACTGCGAGCCGTGGTCGCGCCCCTGCCTGAAAAACTCACCCAACTGGAACAGAGCGACCCCTCCAGCCTGTCATTTGCCCAGGCAGCGCGCCTGGTGGGCATGGGTGCCAGCGTCGACGAACTCACCCAATCCTGCGGCCTGACCCAAGCCGAAGCGGAACTGATGAGCAAAATGCACAAGGGCTGATGCGCGCACTAACGGTTGGATGTGGGGCTCAGACATGCCCCCGTAGCCGTTGACGAGTAGAGCGAGGCTACGTCGGGCGACGAAGTCGTCGTGAAGTCGGGCTGCACAGTGTATCTGCGGGATTCGGGACTCAGGTTTTACGACTGCTGCGAAAAGCGCGTCAGGCCCGCATCGTCGTTGGGTGTGCTCAGCGCGCTGACAAATTCCAGAAAAGCCCGCACTTTGGCCGCGGGCAGGTGCCGTGACGGGTAGAAGGCGTACAACGGAAATCGTTCGTCTGGCCAGTCGGCAAACAGGTCAACCAAATGACCGGCCTTGAGCGCGGCCTCCAGGCCAAGGTCGAGCATCTGCGCGACCGCGTGGCCATGCTCACAGACGCTGTACAAGGTACTGGCGTCGTTGATGATAAGTCGCCCATCGGTGCGCACGATGATTCTCTCTTCCCCGCGATGAAATTCCCACGCAAAAGGACGCCCGGTCTGGGTATCGCGAAAGTCGATACACACATGCTGGCCGTTTTCCAGGTCCGTCGGGTGCAACGGGCGGCCATGACGTTTGAGGTAAGACGGCGACGCCACCGTGATGACCCGCACTTGCATTAACTTGCGCGCGACCAGTGACGAGGACTGCGGATACCCAAAACGAATGGCCAGGTCAAAGCCGTCCGCCACCAGATCGCCCAACTGATCCTTGGTGTGCAGGTCGAGTTGCAATTGCGGGTATCGGCTCATGAACTCGCCCAAGGCCGGGCCCAGTACCAGCCTGGAAAAGTAAGGGTCGATATTGACGCGCAAACGTCCGCGAACGGTCAGCGCGCTGTCCGCCGCCGAGTTGGCGGCGTCTTCCAGGCGACTCAGCAGCGGGGCGATTTCTTCATAAAAGCGCCGACCTTCATCGGTCAATTGCACCGAGCGGGTGGTGCGGTCGAAAAGGCGAATCCCCAAGCGTTTCTCAAGGCGCGAAATAGCTCGGCTAACGCCTGAAGGCGTGATGTCGAGGCTATCCGCCGCTCGGGCAAAGCTGCCGCTGTCCACCACGGCGCTCAATACACCCATGCCGCTGGCCAATCCGGGGTCGAAGCTCATTGATGATTCCTTGTCACTGATTCAATGACACTCATGCTATCGAAGAATGAGACGGTTGCGCTGGATAATTCGTCCAGCACGATAACCCTCAGGAAGCATCGATATGTACGCAGTGACAGGTATTACCGGAAAAGTAGGTGGCGCGGTGGCGCGGGCATTGCTCGACGCGGGGCAGTCGGTGCGTGCGGTGGTGCGCAGCGCTGACAAAGGCGAGCGCTGGGCGCAGTCAGGCTGTGAGGTGGCGCTGGCCGAAGTGAGCGATGCCGGGGCCATGACTGAAGCCTTCAGCGGGGCTGAAGGGGTGTTCATCATGATGCCGTCGAACTTTGATCCATCGCCGGGTTTTACCGAAGCACGGTTGATTGTTGAGAACATTCGCCAAGCGCTGGCAGATGCCCGGCCCGCCAAGGTGGTGTGCCTGTCGACCATCGGGGCTCAGGCGCTTCAACCGAATCTGCTTAATCAGTTGCAATTACTCGAAGAGGCGTTGGGCTCGCTGGCGTTGCCGGTGACTTTTCTGCGTCCGGGCTGGTTTATGGAAAACGCCATGTGGGATGTTGCACCAGCAAGTGAAAATGGCGTGATAGCCAGTTTCTTGCAACCGCTGGACAAGCCTGTGCCCATGATCGCCACGGCCGATGTCGGGCGGGTGGCTGCCGAGTTATTGCAAGAACAGTGGAGTGGTCAGCGCATTGTTGAGCTGGAAGGCGAGCAACGGATCACGCCGAACCAGATTGCCGCCTGTTTTGCCCGGTTGCTGGGCAAAACCGTCACGGCGCAAACCGTGCCTCGCGAGACCTGGCACGGCCTGTTCAGTGCGCAGGGCGCTCGCAATCCTTTGCCGAGAATGCAGATGATCGATGGGTTCAACGAAGGCTGGATCGAATTTGTGGGCACGCCGCGCAAGGGGCAGGTGGCGCTTGAGACGGTGTTGCGCGAGTTGGTGCAACGCAGTGGCACGGGCGCTACTCCGGCGTAATATCCCGTTCCACTGGCCCCGCCTCCGGGTTAAACCCTTGTGGGAATTTGCCTTTCAGATGCCAGGCAAATGCGATGATTTCTGCCAGTGTCCGGTACAGCTCTTGCGGGATGCTGTCGCCCAGTTCCATGCGCGCCAGTAATTTCACCAGTTCGGCGTTTTCATAGATGGGCACTTCGTGTTCGCGGGCCAGTTGCAAGATGGCTTCAGCCAGGGCGTCGTCGCCTTTGGCGGTCAGTGTCGGGGCCTGTTTGCCGTCGTATTTGAGGGCGATGGCCTGGCGGGATTCAGTGTCGTCGGTCATGCGGTTTCGTCTACCCAGCGTTGTTGCAGTGGGGTGTGGCCACTTGGCGGTGGGGTGCCCTGGTGGCAATCGAGGTCGGTCACGCTCAGGCCAGCGTCGTTCAAGCGTTGGCGCAATTGCCCCAACTGGCTGGCGATCAGTTCGGCGGTGAAGGCGCGTTCGGCCCATAACTGGCCCGATAACGTACCGCGCAGCAGTTGCGCCTGCACGTGCAGCGGGCCCAGAGGGGTGAGGTCGAACGCCAGTTCGACGCGCCACAGTTGATCAGGTTGCTCGCGGGCTTCGGGGGTGTCCTGGGGGCTTTTGGCGGGCGGGTCTTCGCGCTGGAATTTGACTTGCAGCGGCACAATGTCGTGGGCGTTACGCAGGGGGATTTCCAGTTGCCAGGTGGTCAGCCCGTTACCGTCGGCCGTGCGGCCGCTTTGTTCCAGGCTGGCCAGTTGATGGCTTTGCAGGCGTGAGAGGGCGCCGGCGGCCAGTTTCAGCAGGTTTTCCAGGCTGCTGTCGCTCTCGCCATTGCGCCATGTGCGCGCTGGCAGCGGGAAACCGGCCGGCGGGGGCTTGGCGCTGACCTGGCCAAGCATGCCCAGGGCGTTGCGCACAAAGGTTGGCAGGGCTTGCGCCTGGGTACTGACGGCGACACCGGGGTTCAGGCCGGGGTTGGCCGGCAGCCCAGGCAGGATCTGCGCAATCAGGCGCAGCAACGTGGCTTTCATGTCGGGGGCCAGGGTTTGCGTCTGACCATCGAGCAGTTTGGCTTCCAGAAACGCACCGCTGTTGAGCAGGGCATTGGCCAATGTCTTGGGATTACTGAGTTCGGCGGGCGTCGGCAAGCCTGCCAGCATTTTGTCGACCGTGGCGCGCAGTGCGTCAGACGCAGTGCCGTTGGCCGGGAGTGTTTGCAGCGCGTTGAGCAGGCCTTCCAGCGAACCCTGGCGGCTTTGCTGTGCGGCCAGGTGTTGCGTGACCGCCAATTGGTCCTGGTGGCCGCTCAGCGGCACAAAGCGCAGGGTGTTCGCATCGAGTATCCGGGCGCTCAACAAACTGCCGATGCGCAGGGGCTGCGGGCTGTCCAGGGTCAGGGTGCTGCCACTCAGGACGCTGTTGAACAGCGTCACCAGTGAGCGATAGACCGACGGCTGGCCAATGGCCGAGGGCTGCAGTTGCGTGGTCAAGACCTTGCCTTGCAGCAAGGTACCGGCGGGCAATTGCTGCGGGTCGAGGCGCGTGAGGGTCGCGGTGCTGTTGCTAAGCGCTTTCTGCACGCTGATCGCCAGGCTCCCGGGCGTTGGCTGAGACACCGCCAGCAGGGTGCCAAGGGGCAGCGGCTGGTAGCTGCTGACCTGCACGTTGGTCTGGCGGCCGTTGTCCAGGGTTAGCCGCAGCAGCAATTGAAACATGGCGTCAGCTTGCTTGAGTGACAGCACCTGGGCCTGGGCCGTTTGGCCAGGACGGATCAGGCCTTCGAGCGGGTTGAGCAACGTGAGCCGTTCGCCGCCCACCACGCCGGGCCGGGGGCTGTTGGCCGTTGGGGGTGGGATGGGGGGAAGTGTCATGTCACTTTTCATCGTTACAACCTGTCGAAATTGCCGCAATAAGCGTAGGACATGGCATGTATAATGCTGCCCCGTTGTTCAGAGAGGATAAAAACATTGACCCAGCTCTCTGAAACAGGCCGCAAATGCCTTTATCCTGCAGTACGTTAACGGCCGCGCCTGAGCCGACTTGAACCGTGAAGGCCTCAATTACGTGACCAGCCCTCTTTTAGAAGCCGTAGCGCTTGCCTGTGAGCGTGACTGGCGGATGTTATTCGAGCGTCTCGAATTGCGACTCGGCAGTGGCGATATGCTACAGATCAGTGGCCCCAACGGCAGCGGCAAAACCAGCCTGCTGCGTCTGTTGGCGGGCCTGATGCAGCCCACCGCGGGCGAAATTCGACTGAACGGCCAGCCTCTGGTCAACCAGCGCGCGGAGCTGGCCAGTCACTTGCTGTGGATCGGCCATGCGGCGGGGATCAAGGATTTGCTCACCCCTGAAGAAAACCTCAGCTGGCTCTGTGCCTTGCACCGCCCGGCTAGCCGTGACGCGATGTGGGCGGCACTGGCGGCGGTCGGCCTCAAGGGCTTTGAAGACGTGCCGTGCCACACGTTGTCGGCCGGTCAGCAGCGTCGCGTCGCCCTGGCCCGGCTGCATCTGGACAGCCCGCCCTTGTGGATCCTCGACGAGCCCTTTACGGCGCTCGACAAGCAGGGTGTCGCACACCTGGAAGAACACCTGGCCCGCCACTGCGAAGCGGGCGGCATGGTGGTGCTCACTACCCACCACACGTTGACCCGGACGCCGGCCGGTTACCGCGATATTGATCTGGGGCGTTGGGCCGTATGAGTGTGTTTGCAACCCTGGTCGTGCGTGAGGCACGCCTGCTGTTTCGGCGCCCCGCCGAGTTGGCCAACCCGCTGGTGTTCTTTGCCATTGTGATCGCCATGTTTCCGTTGGCGGTCGGGCCCGAGACTCAATTGTTGCAAACCTTGTCTCCGGGGCTGCTCTGGGTGGCAGCGCTTTTGTCGGTGTTGCTCTCGCTGGACGGGCTGTTTCGCAGTGATTTTGAGGACGGCTCCCTGGAGCAGTGGGTCCTTTCGTCGCACCCCCTACCACTTCTGGTGTTGGCCAAGGTACTGGCACACTGGGCGTTTTCAGGGTTGGCGCTGGTGATCCTGTCACCGCTGCTGGCCTTGATGTTAGGGTTACCGGTGGCCTGCCTGCCGGTGCTGCTGATGTCGTTGCTGCTGGGCACTCCGGTGTTGAGCTTGCTGGGGGCGGTCGGGGCGGCGTTGACCGTGGGCCTCAAGCGTGGCGGCCTGTTACTGGCACTGCTGATTTTGCCGTTGTACATCCCGGTGCTGATCCTGGGCAGTGGCGCCTTGCAGGCGGCCTTGCAGGGCATGCCTGCGACCGGTTATTTGCTGTGGCTGGGTAGCCTCACGGCCCTGGCAGTCACTTTGACACCCTTTGCAATAGCGGCCGGCCTGAAGATTAGCGTCGGCGAATAATGAGGTCTGGCCCTGTGGGGCCAGTAAAGACCCTGGCTGGCATGACAGTGACCTGTCGTGATCGGCACCGTGATGGAAACAGCGTGATGAACTGGACTTGGTTTCACAAACTCGGCTCGCCCAAATGGTTTTATGGCATCAGTGGGCGGATGTTGCCGTGGTTAAGCAGTGCCGCCGTGTTGTTGATTGCCGGTGGGGTGGCTTGGGGCCTGGCGTTTGCGCCGCCGGACTACCAGCAGGGCAACAGCTTTCGCATCATTTATATCCATGTGCCGGCGGCCATGCTGGCGCAATCATGCTATGTGATGCTGGCGGTCTGCGGCGTGGTGGGCCTGGTCTGGAAAATGAAAATCGCGGACATCGCGTTGCAGTCCGCTGCGCCCATCGGTGCCTGGATGACGGCGTTGGCGCTGATCACCGGGGCCATTTGGGGCAAGCCGACCTGGGGCTCCTGGTGGGTCTGGGATGCACGCCTCACCTCCATGCTGATCCTTTTGTTTCTGTACTTCGGGCTGATTGCCCTGGGCAACGCCATCGCCCATCGCGACAGTGCAGCCAAGGCCTGTGCGGTGCTGGCCATCGTCGGCGTGGTCAATATCCCGATCATCAAGTACTCGGTGGAGTGGTGGAACACCCTGCACCAGGGCGCGACGTTTACCCTCACGGAAAAACCCGCCATGCCAGTGGAAATGTGGCTGCCGCTGCTGCTCACGGTGCTGGGCTTTTATTGCTTCTTCGGCGCGGTGGTGCTGTTGCGCATGCGCCTGGAAGTGCTCAAGCGCGAAGCGCGCAGCAGTTGGGTCAAGGCAGAAGTGTTGAAAGCGCTGGAGGGGGCACGATGAGCTTTGCGTCGTTTGGCGACTTTATCGCGATGGGCCATCACGGCGTGTATGTCTGGTCGGCCTACGGCATTTGCCTGGCGGTGCTGGGGTTGAATGTGGCGCTGCCGATCCTGGCACGCCGGCGTTATCTGCAACAAGAGGCGCGTCGTGTGCGCCGGGAGAACTCGAAGTGAATCCGCAGCGCAAAAAACGTCTGATCATCATCCTGGCGCTTGTGGTGGGCGTGGGTGCCGCGCTGGCCTTGGCCCTGAGCGCCTTGCAGCAGAACATCAACCTGTTCTACACCCCGACCCAGATCGCCAATGGCGAAGCACCGCTCGACACCCGCATCCGTGCGGGCGGCATGGTGCAGGACGGTTCGCTGAAGCGCTCGGGCGATTCGCTGGACGTCGAATTTGTGGTCACCGATTTCAACAAGGGCGTGACCATTCAGTACCGCGGCATCCTGCCGGACCTGTTCCGCGAGGGGCAGGGCATCGTCGCGCTGGGCAAGTTGAACGCCCAGGGTGTGGTGGTCGCCGATGAAGTACTGGCCAAGCACGACGAAAAATACATGCCGCCTGAAGTCACCAAGGCGCTGAACGAAAGCGGCCTGTCCGCGCCTGTGCCGGCCAATGCTGCGCCGGCTGAGGGGAACAAGTGATGATGTCTGGTCTGATGATTCCGGAATTGGGCCACCTGGCCATGATTCTGGCCCTGTGTTTTGCCGTGGTGCAGGCCACTGTGCCGCTGCTGGGGGCGTGGCGGGGCGACAAACTGTGGATGAGCCTGGCTCAGCCCGCCGCCTGGGGGCAGTTTGCCTTTTTGCTGTTTTCGTTCGGCTGCCTGACTTACGCCTTTATGGCCGACGACTTCTCGGTGGCCTATGTCGCCAGCAACTCCAACACCGCGTTGCCGTGGTACTACAAGTTCAGCGCCGTGTGGGGTGCCCACGAAGGTTCGCTGCTGTTGTGGGCGATGATTCTGGGCGGCTGGACCTTTGCCGTGTCGGTCTTTTCGCGGCAGTTGCCGCAGGTGATGCTGGCGCGGGTGCTGGCAATCATGGGCATGATCAGCATCGGCTTTCTGCTGTTTTTGATCCTCACCTCCAACCCGTTCGTACGCTTGCTGCCGCAGATTCCGAGCGACGGCAATGACCTTAATCCCTTGCTGCAAGACATCGGCCTGATCGTTCACCCGCCGATGCTGTACATGGGCTATGTCGGCTTCTCGGTGGCGTTTGCTTTCGCTATTGCGGCCTTGCTGGGCGGCCGGCTGGACGCCGCCTGGGCGCGCTGGTCGCGGCCGTGGACCATCGTCGCCTGGGCCTTTCTGGGCATCGGTATCACCCTGGGCTCGTGGTGGGCGTACTACGAACTGGGCTGGGGCGGCTGGTGGTTCTGGGACCCGGTGGAAAACGCGTCGTTTATGCCGTGGCTGGTGGGCACGGCGCTGATTCACTCGTTGGCCGTCACTGAAAAACGCGGCGTATTCAAGAGCTGGACAGTACTGCTGGCCATTGCCGCGTTTTCACTCAGCCTGCTGGGCACCTTCCTGGTGCGCTCCGGCGTGTTGACCTCGGTACACGCGTTCGCTTCCGACCCGGAACGCGGCGTGTTTATCCTGATCTTCCTGCTGTTTGTGGTGGGCGGTTCGCTGACCCTGTTTGCGTTGCGTGCGCCTGTCGTGAAAAGCCATGTCGGCTTCAACCTGTGGTCCCGCGAGACCCTGCTGCTGGGCAACAACCTGATTCTGGTGGTGGCCGCCTCGATGATTCTGCTGGGCACCCTGTACCCGCTGATTGTGGATGCCATCAGTGGCGCGAAAATGTCGGTGGGCCCGCCGTACTTCAACGCGATGTTTATTCCGCTGATGGGCTTGCTGATGGGGGTGATGGCCATCGGCGTACTGGTGCGCTGGAAAGACACACCGGTCAAATGGCTGCTGGGCATGCTGACCCCGGTGCTGCTGGGCAGTGCGGCCCTGTCGGCCATTGCGGGCGTGGCCTATGGCGATTTTAACTGGGCGGTGATGACCACCTTTATGTTGGCGGCGTGGGTGTTGCTGGCCGGGGTGCGTGATATTGGCGACAAAACCCGTCACAAAGGCCTGATCAAAGGCCTGCGCAGCCTGACCCGCAGCTACTGGGGCATGCAGATTGCGCACATCGGCATCGCCGTGTGTGCGGTGGGCGTGGTGCTGTCCAGTCAGAACAGCGCCGAGCGCGACTTGCGCCTGGCACCGGGCGAATCCATGGAACTGGGCGGTTATCAGTTCGTTTTTGAAGGTGCACGGCATTTTGAAGGGCCTAACTTCACCTCGGACAAAGGCACTGTGCGGGTGATCCGCAACGGTAAGGAAGTGAGTGTGCTGCACCCGGAGAAACGCTTGTACACGGTGCAAAACTCGATGATGACCGAGGCCGGGATCGACGCCGGTTTCACCCGCGACCTCTATGTGGCGCTGGGCGAACCGCTGGGTGATGGGGCTTGGGCCGTGCGCGTGCACGTCAAACCGTTTGTGCGCTGGATCTGGCTGGGCGGTTTGCTCACCGGCTTTGGGGGGGTGTTGGCGGCGCTGGACCGTCGTTATCGGGTCAAGGTGAAAACCCGAGTGCGTGACGCCTTGGGCATGACAGGAGCCGCCGTATGAGACGCTGGTTGATGCTGTTCCCGCTGGCCATTTTTTTGGGCATGGCGTGGTTTCTCTACCGGGGCTTGTACCTGGACCCGACCGAGTTGCCGTCGGCCATGATCGACAAACCGTTCCCGGCCTTTAGCCTGCCATCGGTGGAGGGCGACAGCACCCTGACCGAGGCAGACCTCAAGGGTAAGCCGGCGCTGGTCAACGTGTGGGCCACCTGGTGTATCTCGTGCAAGATTGAACACCCGGTGCTGACCCAACTGGCAGAGCAGGGCGTGGTGATTTATGGCGTCAATTACAAGGACGTCAATGAAGACGCGAAAAAGTGGCTCAAGGAGTTCCACAATCCCTACCAACTGGACATCAATGACGAAGCGGGCTCGCTGGGCCTGAACCTGGGTGTGTATGGGGCCCCGGAAACCTTCCTCATCGATCGCCAGGGCATTATTCGCTACAAGTTCGTGGGCGTGATCGACGAAACGGTCTGGCGTGAGCAACTGGCCGGCCGCTATCAGGCGCTGGTGGATGAGGCCAGGCCATGAAACGCTGGTTAACCGCTGTGGCCTGTGGCCTGACCCTGACCGGCGTGGCCCACGCCGCTATCGACACCTATGAGTTTGCCAACGAGGCCGAGCGGGCGCGCTTTCGCGAGCTGACCCAAGAACTGCGCTGCCCCAAGTGCCAGAACCAGGACCTGGCCGACTCCAACGCACCGATTGCCACCGACCTGCGCCGCGAAATCTTTCGCATGCTGGGCGAAGGCAAGGACAACCCGCAGATCATCGATTTTATGGTGGACCGTTACGGTGAGTTCGTGCGCTACAAACCGGCCCTGACGGCCAAAACCGCCTTCCTGTGGTTTGGCCCGCTGGGGTTGCTGGCGGGGGGGCTGGTGGTGATCGGTGTGATCGTTGGGCGCCGTCGTCGTACTGTGCAGACCGAACAGTCGGACGCACTTTCTGCCGAGGAGCGTCAGCGCCTCGACGCTTTGCTGGATAAAAAACAAGATGATTGAATTCTGGCTTGCAGCAGGTTTGCTGCTACTGATTGCCCTGAGCTTTATGCTGATTCCGGTGTTGCGCGGGCGTCGTGCCCAACGCGAAGAAGACCGCACTGCCTTGAACGTGGCCTTGTATCAGGAGCGTGTGGCCGAGTTGGAGGGGCAGCGCAATCAAGGTGTGTTAACCCCTGAACAATTTGAGGCCGGGCGTGCTGAAGCCGCCCGTGAACTGCTGGCTGACACCGAAGGGGCTGCGGTGGTGCGGGTGTCGACACTGGGCAAAACGCTGCCAGTGCTGGCAGCGGTCATGGTGCCGGTGCTGGGCCTGGGGTTGTACCTGCACTTCGGTGCCATTGATAAGGTCGAGCTGACCCGCGAATTTTCGCAGCCGCCCAAGTCGTTGGAAGAGATGGTCTCGCGCCTGGAGCGTGCGGCAGTGGCTCAGCCGGATTCGGCCGAAGGCTTGTACTTCCTGGGCCGTGCCTACATGGCCCAAAACCGCCCGGCAGAAGCCGCCAAAGTATTTGAGCGCGCGGTGACACTGGCGGGTCGCCAGCCTGAACTGCTGGGGCAATGGGCTCAGGCCCAGTACTTTGCCGATAACAAACAGTGGAGCGACAAGACCCAGGCCTTGACCGATGAAGCCTTGAAGGCCGACCCCAAGGAAGTCACCAGCTTGGGCCTGCTGGGCATTGCCGCCTTTGAAAGCCAGCGTTACCAGGACGCCATTGGTTATTGGCAGCGCCTGATGAATGAACTGCCCGCAGGCGACGCTTCGCGCAGTGCGCTGGAAGGCGGCATCGAAAAAGCCCGTGAGCAACTGCAGGCCAGTGGCGATGCGGTCCAGGCGGCTCCAGCGACCCAGGCGTTGGCTTCAATCAAGGTCACTGTCGACTTGGCGGACGCCGTGAAAGCCAGCGTGTTGCCAGGCGACAGCGTGTTTATCTTCGCCCGTGCCGTGTCCGGACCTCCGGCCCCGCTGGCTGTCAAACGCGTGACCGTGGGCGACTTGCCGATCACGGTGGAACTCAGCGATGCCGACGCGATGATGCCGCAATTGAAACTGTCGAACTTTCCTGAAGTCCAACTGGTGGCGCGCGTCTCCCGTGCTGGCCAACCGACAGCAGGTGAATGGGCGGGGCGCAGCCAACCGCTGCCCAGCGACACCCGGACGCTGCAACAGCTGACCATCGACAGTCCGGATAAATAACCGGCCTTGAAGGAGCAACTCGCGATCTTTTGAGTTTTAAAAGATCGCGAGCAAGCTCGCTCCTACAGGGATGGACTACAAGAGAACCTTTCATGCATCCATTGGCTCGCATCACTTTGCTCAGTGTCGTTTTAGGCCTGAGCGCCTGTTCGGTTCATCAGCCGTACGAGCGAACAACGCCTTCTACCCCGGCACCGCTGCCCACCCCGCAACCGGGCCAAAAGCCGCTGCCGGACATTCCCCTCCCCACACCGCCCAAGCCGTTGCCGCGCACCTCGGCCACCTTCGCGCCGCCGCCCGGCGGCCCGAGCCATTGGGATGCGCGCCTGGGGGTGTACGTGCTGGACGACCAGACCAACGTCTTCTACCGCCAACGCGCCTACTACCGCTGGAACAACGGCTGGAGCCGCGCGGTCAGCCCCAACGGGCCCTGGGAAGAGACCGATACCAGCGGCGTACCGCCGGGGTTGAGTCGGCAGTTCAAGTGATGCAGTCGTGACACCTGAATAAAGACATCTCCATTGTTAATGAGAGGGCGGCAGCGGGCCCGCTTGCATGCTGTTCCTCTATGGCACTCACTGAGTCGTTACAAATTATTTCTTTTTGGGTATGAATAGTTTTTTTGTCATCCGTGAGTTTTTAATTAAAACAATAATTTAAAGTTGTGCTTGGGAAATTTCTGTAGGGTGATTGTAGGCTTTTTCAAGTTATCGCCTGTTTGCAAGGTTTAATCGCTGGGGCTATGTTGTGAAGTAAGACGGTGCAATGAGTGTGCCGTCTACTTGATAAACAAGGAGCTTATAAGTGAAGAGTGCCCGGCTGAAACAGGCGTGTGAAAGTTTAAGTGTGAGTCCGGTAGCTCCAAAAGAAACTGTATTTAGTAAGGATGAACTGATCGCGCTGGGTGAGGCGATCAAAAAGTCGCAGATCTAAAGCGAGCATCTGCAACATTTCAGCCCGGTCACGTTAGCTGAACTGCGTAACCTGTATCCTGGGAAAATCAGTGCCACCCGTGTTTACATTCCCGAGCTTTTTCCGGTGGTAGCCCAAGACCTGATAGAAGTTTGGGGCTATAAAGTAATACGCATTGATATGGAGCGGGACTTTTGGATCGGTGAGTTGCACTGCCGCTTTTATAGGCCAGCAAACGATATTTTGTACTGGGATAACCGTGTTGCGTCTATCTATGTGCGTGATGCAGCTCAACAAGCCTTGTTTATTCAGTCCGATACGCGGATTTCAGAAAATTTTTATCGTGATGTGAAGGCTCAAATTATACCGGCCCCTGATGTCATGGTTGTGACCAATAACTATCAGAGTAGTGCCGATGGTTGCTCTGTCGGGCTGGATAATTTATTACCGATTCCCGATCCGAAATATACGCGGCTCGCCGGGTTGAGGTTGTTGGAAGAAATCATCAGTCATCCGATAAAGAAATTGCCAACAGTCCCGACGATGATCATTTCGGGCAATGGATACAGTGATGCCGGGCATAAAATTTACATCCCTGGAGCAACGAAAAATTGGCCTCTATAGCGTCTCGGCTTTCGTTGAGGCGTGGGGTGTATGCGATGTGTCCCGGGCAGTGTTTTGAAGTGGGAACCGGGCAATTAAATGAGGGTGTGAACTGGATAGTCTGTGGTGATAAAAATCGAGAAAACGTGACCCCGGCCATAAAAATGAACGTGCCTGAAATTGATATTAATGAGTTGAAAAAGCACCTGGATACGATGGCCAGAACCTGGCTGGTTAGCCGGTATGGTCAAGCATTAATGGCGCACACTGAGTACTTGGGACAACCCTTGGGAACGAAGAGGCTAGTTCTAGTGTTCACGGGGCACTCATCCGGGCTGTTGGAATTTGTATTGGATATTTCGCGTGTCGAATTTATTCATGTTCGACATGGTGGCTCGATCGCGATGAAGCAATACCCCTTTGGTATTTGTGTCGATTATAAAGATTATAGTCAGTTGTTAAGCGGGGCATTACAGGTCTGGGAGCTGATCAATCTGTCTGCATCTCAGTGGTTCTTATGTGATCGTTTTGATAGCCCGTTGGCGTTCTGGCTTGAGTATTACAATGAACAGGTCGACTATGAGCGCGCCAGTTGCAGTTATCAGGCAGCACTGTTTAGCAGGCTATAAATATGGGCGGGCCATATCAACGAGTGACGTTGGGTGAGTTGTCTGAGTCAGTGGTTAAGCAACAAACGTGGCTAACGTATTCATGGCTAAAAAGACGTACCCATTTACAGTGTGTGTGTGGCCTGAAACGTGTATCGGCTTCTGTCAAGTCAGTGGTGTGGTCAAGTTACAGCGCCAGGTTAAATAAAAGAATTGTTATTAAAAAGTATTTCGAAGATGGTCCTTACGAAGATGAAGTTCAGGGCTATCTCGTGTTTCGCGGAGGGCCAATAGCTGAATGTCTGCACCAGGATTCGGAACAACGAATCATTGTTCTTGAATACCTTGATGGCCGCCCCCCAGTGGGGAGCTTAAAGGACGTGACTGAGATAATCTTCGCGTATGCATCCATGCACAGAATCGCCATTTTAAACAGCGCCGGTATTGACGTCGAGTGGAAGCCGGACGATTGCTGCGCATCCATGACTCACTCCCGGAGCGACTTAAGTGCGGTGAGTGTCGGTGATATAAAATGGGAGCACATTATTTTTACCCGTGCGGGTGTCCGTATTGTCGATCTGGAAACATGGTCGCTGCAGCGCAGCGTCTGGTTCGATATTTTATCGCTGATAAATGTAATGAAGCTTCAAGGTGACCAGGCATTGAACCTTGAGTGGATCGTCCGAAATTACTGCACCTGCCGAGGTCTTAATAGCAGTGACTATGATTTAGAAAAAATCAAGGTGTGCCTGCGAGCTGTTCAGGCATTATCAGGTAAGGAGGGCTGTCAGCAAGGGAGTCGTATATGAACTGGTTGTATATGTTTACCCCTACTATTCGTCATGAAAATCTCAATTGCCCTTTGGTTGATCTGAAAGGAGGGGGGCTTGAAGTCGCTTTGAAAATATCGGTGATCGCCACGTCAAGTTATATCGGCTTATTGACCATTCAGTACATTATCCCTTTGTTGTTTATCTATCAGTTATCAACGCTCTTTAGTAATGGAGAAATAGCGGCCCTGTCTGTCAAAGATGCTGTAGCGCTACTGGTGTTTGCGTTGAGTGCTTTTTTTGTATCGGTTGCACAGATTAATCTGGAACGCTATTTTGGTGCGCGTTTCTGCGCACTATTTAAGTTTTTACTGATTTCCCGTCACCAGGCGGAGTCTTCTGCCACTTTAGCGACAATGGAACGAGTGGCTTCACGTGATCTCAATGCGGTTCTGGACGGACTCGGTTCAGCATTAAGTGTCTTCGCTATTCCTGTATTTTTAGTCTGCGCCGGGCTGGGCAGCGTTTACCTTTATGGCGTGGCCGGGTTATGGGTGTTGATATTGATTGCCGCGTTTATTCCGATTTCTTATGGATTGTCGGTCTTGTCGGACCGTAACTATCACAAGGTCATGGACAAAGTAGCGCACCGTATAGAGAAATGTTCCCTGTGGATACGAGAGGGACCGTTTATTAAGCAATTTTCCTGTCAAAAGCAGTTACGTGATATCCAGCAAACGGTGTCGGTGGAGTTGTTGTTGCGTGACAGGGATACGTTGCTGCGTGGTATCGATAGTTACATCATAGGTTTTGGGCGATTAATACCGTTTGTGCTGTTTGGTTTTATGGCGCTCTCGAACAGTGTATTACCTTGGGAGGGCGCGAGTGTGTGGCTGGCAATACCCTTGTTATCAGCCATGCTCGCTTTACCTCGAGGCTATCTGAGTTACAGAACGGTCTCTCGGTCATTAACCGAGTTGAGTGCGTTACTTAAGCACTCTGAGGAGATCAGCAGCGTACCGTTGAATGCCTCGAACAATGAGGGGCCTCTATTATTTGATCCGGCCTGGCCTATCTGGCCTTCACGTTTTATTGACCTTATCCCTGGAAGCTACCGGGATTCGCTCGACCCGCTTGAGCAATTACTGAGTGCATTCGGGCTTGTCCCAGAGTTGGGGGCGAGCGGGCTGGCGGTCGTGCGCAAGTCCATAGAGCGCCAGGGTAAGAATCTTTCTGATGGACAGCGTTTCAGGTTACAGCTGATTCGGGGTGTCTTTCTTGCTCAATGTACCCATAGGCGATTGCTGATTAACGACGACTTTTCGGCGCTGGACACTGCCGCTGCTTGCAACGCCAGAAAAGTCCTTGAGGCGTTGCCCTGTGTTCAGTTTTCTCCACTTGCCATTGCCGCTCTGGAACGCCGTACCCGCAGTGCATGTGATGACTTGGATTCGCAACGTTGCGAAACGCCAACACCCGTGCCATCAGGTTCACCGCCGATTCCTTTTGGGCTGGGTCAACTCATGACGTTTTGTTGGGTGGGGGGCATCACGTTACTGTTGCCTGCCAGCATGATGAGTTATGCCGGGAACCTGACACTGGCGCAATTAAACCTCCGTTCCGAAAGCGTACTGGCGTATGCACTCATTGGTATTGCAGTGGGAAGCTGTGCAGGATTGTTTATTGAGGCTTCATTGCGTCGTCGTTTTGCCAAGGCTCTATTAACCGGCCTGGTCGATGTGCAGGCCAATGAGAGTGGCAATAACCTGCAGATTGTTTCGCGGGACGTGACGACGATTTTCGAGCGTATTGCCTGGTACGCACATGATATGGCGTGGGTCTGCGCATTGTTTATAGTCAGTGTGATCGCCCTCTGGACAGCAGCGGGGCCGTTGGGACTGATGGTTGGACTGATTTTTTCCGGCCTGCTTTTCAGTATGTACCGGGTCTTTATTGATGAGCTTTCTCGCACACGACTGGCCACCGTTACGGGCTTTGACGCGTTGATAAGAGCCACTCAGGTGAGTCATTCAATGTCCTGTGCGCGTACTTCCAGTTTGGGTCAAAACAAACAATGGCTGGACAGCACATGCCAGCGGCTGTGCGCCGAAGGGCTCGCACATTTCTATCAGACCCGAATGGCCAGTGTGGTCGCCCGGACCATGACGGCGACCAGTTGCACTTTGTTGAGCGATTTGATGATTGCCTTGATGGTGCTACTTGGCGGTATCGTTCAATTATCGGGTGCTGGTTTTATTTGGGCTATGACGGGTTTGTTATTGGTGCGGTCTGACTTGTCCAACTTTTTTTTGGCCGTCACTGGCTTCAAGTCGCAATCAATATCGGTAGGGCGTTTACTTCAAGGTTGTGCAAAAAAATGCAGGGTTCAGAGCCGGCTTTGTAATGGGCTTATCCATGTGGGTGGGTTTAAAGTGCGACGTGTGTATAAGCCATTGGTTTTTCCGGCAGGCCGTGCCCTGTCGTTAAGCGGGCTGTCAGGCTTGGGCAAGAGTGATTACCTCAAGGGTATCAGTGGTGTGATTGACATCACGCAGCTATCAGAAGACGCAATTGAAGAGGGTGATTGTCTTCAGACGTATTACCTCGACACTCAGACGCTGACCCTGATGATGGGGGCGATGGACACTCCTGATGCCTTATTTCTCTGTTTGAGTGCTTTGCCGGCGGACGGTAAACAGCTTGTTTTCCTCGATGAAACAATACGCGAAGTATCGTTTGAAAAAATCCCTGAGATCATCGAGAGGCTAGCTTCTTACACTCAGGCAACGGGCAATACGGTTATCGTTGTTGATCACAGATTTGAGTTGGCGTACACCATCAACTTGTCGGAGTGGACAGTGTGATAGCGCATCACTCCAGTGCTTTGCAGGAAAATCCCACGATTTATTTAGGTGACAGAGGTTTCCTCAAACGTTACGGCAGCACTTATACCCGCGAGCAAATCCAGGATAAGGCGTGTGAAGTGCTTGAAGGCAGTGAACTGGGCTTGGCGAGTGGGGACTGGGTGTCAGCGATGGCAATCAGTAAGGCGGTTAATCATGAATACAGTTTTCGGCACTGTTATCACTCGCGTTTTCTGATAAGGGTGTTCAGCAGGCTATCAAATACCTATTTAAGTACGCGTCAGGTTCAAGGCGCGCGCCAACAGTACATGAGCTGTACAACGTGTCGCTTTTTTCCGGATAAGCGTCAGATAGATCAGGATATTCACATTATCAATCATTTCAAGCCCGGCCTGATTAGCGTCGGCGGAGACTGGCTGGATATTCTTTTAGCCCAGGGTGAAATAAACCTTGCGCGAGAAATATGTGAGGAGATGCAGTCGCGTATTTATAAAACTTCTGTCTGTAAGGTCTTGCTGACTTTTAATTTAACGGCGCAGCATTTGAGCTTTATGGAGTGTTTCGGTTTTTGTGGTGTGCTTGTGCCGATCAATATAGTGGATCGACAGAGTGAAGAGGCTGGAGCATGCCTGGATTATGTAAAGGCTGAGCGGGCTATTTATGCGTTGCATTGTCTGGCAGGTGGAGTGATTGCTTTAGAACCTGCGCTGGATTATGCATTCAATCATGTCGGTGTGAGGGCGTGCATTGTCGGAGCAAGGCAGTCAATGCATATAAATGAGTTGATGAGATACAAAGCACTGCACCCGCGGAGCTAATGGCAGCCGTTAGTGTACTTCGGATAAGTCATTTTTTAACGGTCTATCGACTTTGACACCTGTGGAGTTAAACAAAGTATTGAATTATCTGGACCAATGGATGCTAGAGGTCGACCCTTAATGAATCACCTGAGAAGAGTATTGCTCAAATGGTTTGTCACCGGGGTCGGGCTTTCAGCCGTACAGGCATTGGCTTCAACCGTGGGTAAACCAGCCCCGGTGGCGTTTAAAGTGGTGGTCATTGGAGGCGATTTTGCTGGGGCTACATTTGCGCGAGCCTTGCGACAATTGGCACCGAACATAGCTATTACTTTGATTGAACCCAATCGTCTTTATCACTGCTGTCCTTTGAGTGTTGAGTTTTTGGTCGGCAAGTGCAGCGAACAGCGATTGCTCTATGATTACGAAAAGTTGGTAGAGAGCGGCATAGAGGTTCTGTGTGACCGCGCAGGGTCTATCGATGCTGTGGCAAAGCGCGTTTGCACTGAGTCAGGCGTGTGGCATGAGTATGATCGATGCGTGGTAGCGACCGGAATCGGTTATCGCTATGACACACTCGCCGGTTATGACGAAGCGGCAATCCAACAGTTTCCGCATGCCTGGGGTGGTGCCGATCAGTTACGACTGCTCAAGGCTCAACTGTTTGCCATGCACGACGGTGGAACTGTGCTTATCAGTGCACCCCCCGACGACTATCGCTGCCCGCCGGGGCCCTATGAGCGCGCCAGCCTTATCGCTCAATACCTCAAGAAATATAAACCCCGTTCCAGGGTGATCATTTTGGATGCCAAGACAGGCTTCGCCAAACAGGCTCAGTTCGAGCAAGTGTGGACGCGACTCTACAACTACGGCACGGCCGACAGCATCATTCGTTGGGTGGGGGCTCAGGATGGGGGAACGGTAGTGGGGCTCGATGCTGATCGCCGACAATTGTTGACGGTTGCTGGCCCGGTGTATGGCGATGTGATCAACCTGATTCCGGCGCAACAGGCTGATAAGTTTGCGCATCGCAATGGGCTTGCTTCAGCCCATGGCTGGTGTCCGGTCAACACGCAGACGTTTGAGTCGCTGCACTTACCAAGCGTACATGTTATTGGAGACTCAGCGTATGCCGAAATGCTTCCCAAGTCGGCATTCGCCGCCAGTTGCCAGGCTCGGGTTTGTGCGATGGCTATTTATAGCCAATTGCACGGACTGCCCTTAATGACTCCGTACTTTATGAACGTGTGTTACAGCCTGTGCGCGGAGGATTACGCTATATCCGTTTATCTGCACTATCAGCACGACCCAACGACCAATATTCTGAACGTTCAGACGTTAAGGGTGACTCCCCTTAACGCTGAGCGTGAAGATTACCGGCGTGAAGCGCAGTCGGCCTACAGCATGTTCAGTTGTATGGTCAAAGAGGCGTTTGGTTAACGTCACTTAATCTGCGGCCTGGGGCAATTGTTTAAAACGCAGCTTTACCCACCGATGCACCACCGTCGACAAACAGGTTTTGGCCGGTGATGTAACCGCTGTTTTCCGAGAGTAAAAACGCAATGGCCGCGGCGATTTCAGCCGGTTGGCCAAAACGTCCCATCGGTACTCCGGCCAGGTAGCGTGCCTCACCGGCGGAGCCCACAGGGTTGTTGTGGCGGAACAGTTCGGTTTCGGTCGGGCCCGGGGCAACGGCGTTGACGGTGATGCCGGTGTGCGCTAACTCCAGCGCCCAGGTGCGGGTGAAACTCACCAAGGCGGCTTTGGCTGCGGCATAGGCGGTGCGCTGGGTAATGCCCAGCACGGTCAGGCTGGAAATGTTGACGATCCGGCCCCAGCCCCGGTTGCGCATCCCCGGCAGCAGCGCCTGGGTGGCTTGCAAGGCGGAGTGCAGGTTGACTCGCATCACATCGTCGAAGGCATCGAGGTCGATCTCCCCCAAGGCTTGCGGGCGTACCAGCCCTACGTTGTTCACCAGCCCGTCAAAGGCGTAGCGCTCGCTCAGGTCTTTGAGCACTTGCGCGCTGCGCTCGCGGTCGGCCAGGTCCAGGGCCACCAGGGTGCCGGGAAACGTGGCGTCATCGGCATTGCGGGCAATGCCCACCACCGTATGGCCCGCCTGAGCCAACAACTCGGATAGGGCTCGGCCGATGCCTTTACTGGCACCGGTGATCAGAAATGTACGTGAGGTCATGGTGTACTCCTGAGTGAAAACGGTAGGAAGCATAGCTTGTCAGATGCTGTGTGGAGGCTCTATGTTGCTGCCTGTGTATACATTGCGTGCAATCAGGGGGCCGGGTGAGTCGATTGGAATTCAGGCAAGTGGATGTGTTCAGCACGGTTGCCCTTAAAGGCAATCCGGTGGCGGTGGTGTTGAATGCCGACGGTTTGACCGATGCGCAGATGGCCGATTTCGCGCGGTGGACCAACCTCAGCGAAACCACCTTCGTACTTAAGCCGCAAAACCCGCAGGCGGATTACCGTTTGCGTATTTTCACCACGCTCAAGGAGCTGCCGTTCGCCGGCCACCCGACGCTGGGCAGTTGCCATGCCTGGTTGGAGGCGGGCGGTCGGCCGCGCGGTGAAGAGATCATTCAGGAGTGTGCGGTGGGTTTGATCAGGGTCCGCCGCAAGGACGGACAGCTGGCCTTTACCGCTCCCCCGCTGTTGCGTGCCGGGCCTGTGGATGAGGCGTTGCTGCTGCGCTTGTGCGGCGGCCTGGGTCTTGAGCGCCGGGCCGTGGTGCAAGCGCAATGGGTGGACAACGGGCCGGGCTGGGTGGCCTTGCTGCTGAGTGACCGGGCGCAGGTGTTGGCGCTGGAGCCGGACTATGGGCAACTGCTGGGGTTGTCGATTGGGGTCGTGGCACCCTGGGATCGGGGGGGCGATGGCGAGGACGCCCAGTTTGAAGTGCGTGCGTTTTGCCCCGGCGAAGGCATGCCCGAAGACCCGGTGACGGGCAGTTTGAACGCCGGGTTGGCGCAGTGGTTGATTGCTCAGGGGCATGCACCGGCGCGTTACGTGGCCAGCCAAGGCACGGCGATGGGCCGGGCCGGGCGCGTGTCGATTGAGCAGGCAGGTGCCGATATTTGGGTGGGCGGTGCGGCGGTGACCTGTATTTCGGGGTGGCTGACGCTTTAAGAGGCGGCGGCCCGCCTTCGGCGCTATTGATAGCGCTGTAGAGACCGGACACAGGGTTGATGGGTGTACGGGGACATGGTGGACACTTTTCGGCCAGCGTGGTTTCAGGAGGCCCTTGGATCAAAAGCATGCTCTGTAGGAGCGAGCTTGCTCGCGATCTGTTGATTTTTAAACGCTCAATGACGCTGCGCTGTCGTTCAGCAATCCTGTCCATTGCTGCGGTCACGGCCACTTGAGGTTCCGGCTTTACGCCGTGCCACTTTTAAAAGCTGTATAGACCGGGCATAGGGTTGACGGGTGTACGGGGGCCCTTCAGATCAAAAGCCAGATCAAAAGATCACGAGCAAGCTCGTTCCTACGGGCCTTGCTGCGTTTGGCCAGCGTGGTTTCAGGGGGGCCTTGGATCAAAAGCCAGATCAAAAGATCACGAGCAAGCTCGTTCCTACAGGCCTTGCTGCGTTTGGCCAGCGTGGTTTAAGGGGGCCCTTGGATCAAAAGCCAGATCAAAAGATCACGAGCAAGCTCGTTCCTACAGGTCTGCTGCGTTCGGCCTGCGTGGTTTAAGGGGGGCCTTTGGATCAAAAGTCAGATCAAAAGATCACGAGCAAGCTCGTTCCTACAGGCCTTGCTGCGTTTGGCCAGTGTGGTTTAAGGGGGCCTTTTAGGTCAAAAGCCTGTAGGCGTTCATCTGTGCCCTTCGCGCCCCTTTTTTAAGTGTAAAACGCCGCTTATGTGGCTTCGGTTTTGACGGCTCGCTTGGGCTTCGCTTTGCCCGTCGGGGCTTTACGCTTCTTTTTCCAGGCCGGTGCGGTTCCGGCCGGGCTGGCGGGGCCGCTGATGTTCATCTGCAGGCCGCTGCATCGTTCGATGTGTTTGCTCATCCAGGCCGCCTGTTTGGCGACGAAGACATCGAGGGTCATTTCGCCGCTTTGCACCATGTCCAGCGCTTGCTCCCAGATGGCCGTGGTGCCCGGGTCGGCAATGGCGCGGGGTACGGCGTCGATCAGGCTGAACGCCGGGGCGGTGGCTGCCAGTGCCTTGCCGTGTTTGCTCAGGTAACCACGGTCAAGCAAGCCTTGAATGATGCCTGCACGGGTGGCCTCAGTGCCAATGCCGGTGGTGTCCTTGAGTTTTTGCTTGAGCAGCGGGTCTTGCACCAGTTTGGCGACGTTTTTCATCGCCTTGATCAGGTCACCTTCGGTAAAGGGCTTGGGCGGCTGCGTCCACAGGTCTTTTAGCAGCACGTCGACAACCGCGCAGTCGAGGCCTTCGCGCAGGGGCGGCAAGGGTTGTGGCGCAGGCACTTCGCGGCCCTTGGCCGGGGCGAGGGCTTCGGGCAGGGCGCGCTTCCAGCCAGGTTCGACGATCTGCTTGCCCACGGCGCGCAAGGCCTGGCCTGCACAATCGAAGTCGGCCTGGGTGCGGTCGTATTCATGGTTGGGCAGGAACTGCGCCAAGTAGCGGGCGCGAATCAAGGTGTAGACGGCGCGGTGTTTGCCGCTCAGGCGCTCAAGGTTTTTTGCCGCCGCCGTGGGAATGATGCCGTGGTGAGCGCTGACCTTGGCGTCGTTCCAGGCGCGGGAGCGGCGCTGGGGGTCGAGGTGCTCGGCCAACGCAGCCAGCGCCGGGTCGGCCTGGCGCAAGGCGGCGAGGATCGAAGCCGCTTCGCCGTGCTGGCTTTGCGGTAAGTAGCCGCAATCGCTGCGCGGGTAGGTGATGACCTTGTAGGTTTCATACAGGGCCTGGGCGGTGTCGAGGGTTTCCTGGGCACCCAGCCCGAGCTTTTTCGAACACACCTCTTGCAGCGTGCCCAGGTCGAATGGCAACGGTGCCACTTCGCGCATGCGCTCGGTGCGCAACGTGACCACCCGGGCGCTGCTGGCGTTTCGCATCGCCGTGGCGGCGTGTTGCGCGTGAGCCTGCTTGAGGCAGCGGTCCTGGTCGTCGCAGGTGTCAGGGTGGGCACGCCATTGGGCGGTGAACACCTGATGGTCGTGGCGCAGTTGTACGTCAATGGCCCAATACGCCACAGGCACGAAGTCACTGATGCTGCGGTCTCGGTCGACCACCAGGCGCAAGGTGGGGGTTTGCACCCGGCCCACGGGCAGCACGCCCTGATAGCCGGACTGGCGGCCGAGCAAGGTAAACAGGCGGCTCATGTTCATGCCGATCAGCCAGTCAGCCCGCGAACGGCCCAGGGCCGAGTGATACAGGTTGAAGGTGTCGGCACCGGGTTTGAGGGAGGCCAGCGCCTTGCGGATCGAAGCGTCGTCAAGGGCCGATAACCATAGGCGCTGAATGGGCCCGCGATAGCGGCAATGATCGACGAGTTCGCGGGCGATCATCTCGCCTTCACGGTCGGCGTCGGTGGCGATCACCAGTTCAGTGGCTTCGCCCAGCAGGCGCTTGACGGCCTTGAACTGGCTGGCCGTTTTAGGCTTGACGCGCATTTTCCAGGTGGCAGGAATGATCGGCAGGTCGGCCAGCACCCAGCGCTTGTAACGCTCGTCGTAGGCGTCTGGCGGGGCGGTTTCGAGCAAGTGGCCGATGCACCAGGTGACGGTGGCATGGGGCCCCGTCCAGCAGCCATCACCGCGTCGGCTGGCACCGAGCACGGCCGCGATGTCTTTGGCCTGGGAGGGTTTTTCACACAAAAACAGCCGCATTGCTTTACTCGTTGATGCTGCGCAAGAGGTGCATAGCATGGGCAGAGATTGGCAATAGGGCAACTGTTTTTACTGTGTTTTTGTACAGGTAAGCTCGCGCCTGCAGCGCTAGCAGTAGGCTACTCAGTTGCAGGCGCGAGCTTGAGCGGGTTATTGACCGTTGTAGATCTGGTCGAACACACCGCCGTCGCTGAAGTACGTCTTCTGCACGTCGCGCCAGTCACCGAAGGTTTTTTCCACGGAGAGGAAGTCGACTTTCGGGAAGCGGTCGTTATATTTGGCCAGGATCTCGGTGTTACGTGGGCGCAGGTAGTTGTTGGCGGCGATGGTCTGGCCTTCATCCGACCACAGGTATTTCAGGTATTCGGTGGCCACTTCACGGGTGCCTTTTCTATCGACTACTTTGTCGACCACGCTCACCGGTGGCTCGGCTTCAGCCGACACGCTCGGGTAGATCACTTCGAATTGGTCACGGCCAAATTCGCGGGCAATCATTTCAGCTTCGTTTTCAAAGGTCACCAGCACGTCGCCGATCTGGTTGGTCATAAAGGTGGTGGTTGCTGCGCGGCCGCCTGTGTCCAGCACGGGTACGTTTTTGAACAGTTGGCCGACAAACTGGCGGGCCTTGGCTTCGTCAGCACCGTTTTTCAGCGCATAACCCCAAGCGGACAGGAAGGTGTAACGGCCGTTACCCGAAGTTTTCGGGTTGGGCACGATCACTTGCACGCCGTCCTTGACCAGGTCAGACCAGTCGTTCAGGGCTTTGGGGTTGCCCTTGCGCACGATAAATACGGTGGCCGAGGTGAACGGTGCGCTGTTGTCCGGCAGGCGGGTTGCCCAGTCTTGCGGGACCAGACCGCCGTTGTCGGCCAAGGCGTTGATGTCGGTCGCCATGTTCATGGTGATCACGTCTGCAGGCAGGCCGTCGATGACCGAGCGCGCCTGTTTACTGGAACCGCCGAAGGACATTTGAACCGTCTGTTTTTCCTTCTTCTCGGCTTCCCAGTGTTTTTGGAAGGCAGTGTTGTAGTCCTTATAGAAGTCACGCATCACGTCATAAGACACGTTCAACAGTGGCGGATTAGCCGCGTGAGCCACGTTGCCGAGGGTCAGGCCTGCGGCCAGAAGTGAGGCGCCAAAGAGTTTTTTCACTGCGCATTCCTTGTTATGGAGATCAATAAGGGCAATATGCCAGCGACTATAGCCGTTGGGGCATAGTGCTTAAAAGATTAAAAAGTACTTTGGTTATGCGTTTTTGTTTAATTGCGTCTATTTGCCTTGCCACTTATGCATGAAGCCCTTGGCGTAGACGCCTGAAGCGGGGTGTGCTCGCGCGAGCGGCCCGTGCGGCTGCGGGTCCCCGTGAGTTGAAGTCAGAATGCCCGAAGGGGCAGATTTTAGCGCTTAACGGGCAACCTGCCTGCCTTGTTGGCGCGTTGAGCCTGAGAGTCGCGCCCGCGTAATCCTGCCTGTATCAGCCAGCCCGCAGCAATAAAGGGAGCCGTGAGTGTGGGTAAGCCAAGAGCGCTGAACAGGGGTGTGAGCAGCAGGGCAAGGGCAATGCCCAGCAGCGGTAGCCAACGTGACGGTGATTGCTGGCTGACGGCCAGTGCGATCAACACGGGGTTATAACTGACCAGGCCATTGAGGGCTGGTGCCGTGTCATGGGCATACAGGCCCCATGCCAGGCCTGCCAGTGAGCCCAGCAGTGCCCACAATGCAGCGCGCCAATGGCTCAAGCAAAGGCCCAGCACGATCAGCAGCCCGCAGATCGGGTGGGGCAGCAGCATGGCCTGCCCGACGCCCTTGAACAGGGCCAGTAGCAGTGTCCAGCCGTTGATGACCTGCTCGTTTATCAGTGCCGGTGCCGGTTCATTGACCAAGGCCAGCAGGATCCAACCAATACCCACAAACGGCGCGGTGTACACCGCAAACCCAGGGGCGCGTTTGAGCCATTGGTGAGTGAGCAGGGCGCTGGTGCCTGCGCTGGCAATAATCAGCAGCGGCAACAGGGCCGACCACGGCATGGTGTGGCTGAGCAACAGGCCCAACAGGATGCCGTTATAGCTGTAGAGCCCCGCTTGGCGCTGCGCCTTGGGGTAGTCGCGGCGTTGCGCGGTCAACAAGCCGGCAGCGCCGCCCAACAACGCGCCCCCCAGTAGCTCGGGGGCACCGACGGCAATCGCCAGCAAGCACATGACCCCGCACATCGGCTGGCGCTGCAGGAAGATCTGACTAAACCCCGCGCACAGCGCAGTGGCCCAGTCAGGGCAGTGTTGACTGAGGGGCGTGCTCATGAAGGCTGATTCTTTCGCAGGCGGGCAGCGGTTGACGAAGCGCGAAGGCATCGCAGCCTTCGTGCCTCGTCAGCGGCTACAGGGTTGGGGAGTGGCAGGGTTATTGGTCGCGGATCGAGAAGTTGGCCATATGCTCCAGGCCCTTGATCAGCGCCGAATGGTCCCAGTGGCTGCCGCCCAGTGCGGCGCACGTGCTGAACACTTGCTGGGCGTTAGCGGTATTGGGCAAGTTGATGCCCAGCTCGCGGGCACCGGCCAGCGCCAGGTTAAGGTCTTTCTGGTGCAGGCTGATGCGGAAGCCAGGATCAAAGGTGCCTTTGATCATGCGCTCGCCGTGCACTTCGAGAATTTTCGAAGAGGCAAAACCGCCCATCAGAGCGGCGCGCACCTTGGCCGGGTCGGCCCCGTTTTTAGCAGCAAACACCAAGGCTTCCGCTACGGCCTGAATGTTCAGCGCGACGATAATCTGGTTGGCGACTTTGGCCGTTTGCCCATCACCATTGCCACCGACGTGCGTAATATTTTTGCCCAGGCTTTGCAGCAGGGGCAGGGCGCGTTCGAAGGTCTCGGCGTCGCCGCCGACCATGATGCTCAGGGTTCCGGCCTTGGCACCGACTTCGCCGCCGGACACCGGTGCGTCCAGGTAGCGGGCACCTTTGGCGTTGATGTTTTGCGCGAAGGTTTTGGTGGCGGTAGGGGAGATCGAACTCATGTCGATCACCACTTTATGGGGGCTCAGGCCAGCGGCGATACCGTCCTCGCGGAACAGCACGTCTTCGACCTGAGGGGTGTCCGGCACCATGACGATAATGAACTCGGCTTCTTGGGCGACCTCCTTCGGGTTGGCCAGCGCGATGGCTCCCGCCGCCAGCAGGTCGGCGGGCGCGGCCCCGTGATGGGTCGACAAGAACAGGCGATGCCCGGCCTTCTGCAGGTTGCTGGCCATGGGCGAACCCATGATGCCGGTGCCGATAAATCCGATCTTGGCCATGAAAAAATCCTCTTGTTTTTAGGGGGGACAGGGGCGTTTCGGTGGGAATGAACCGCTTGAAGCGCGCGAGCGTGCTCGCGACCTTCTAAAAGCTCGCGAACCGACCCGCGTCAGCGTTGTGTTGGCCGTTCGTCATTACACGGCGTTGTGGCTCTTGAGCCAGCCAAGGCCTGCTTCGGTGCTGGTCAATGGCTTGTATTCGCAGCCCACCCAGCCCTGATAGCCGATGCTATCCAGGTGCTCGAACAGGAAGCGATAGTTGATCTCGCCAGTGCCCGGCTCGTGACGCCCGGGGTTGTCGGCCAACTGGACATGGTTGATCTGGCCCAAGTGCGTTTGCAGGGTGCGGGCCAGGTCGCCTTCCATGATTTGCATGTGATAAATGTCGTATTGCAGGAACAGGTTGGCGCTGCCGACCTGTTCCTGAATGGCCAGGGCCTGGCGTGTGGTGTTCAGATAGAAGCCCGGAATGTCACGGGTGTTGATGGCTTCCATGACCAGCTTGATGCCCGCGGCTTGCAGCGTCTCGGCGGCGTACTTGAGGTTGGCGACAAAGGTTTTTTCGATCAGGGCCTCATCAACCCCTTGGGGGCGAATGCCCGCCAGGCAGTTGATTTGATCGTTGCCCAGCACGTGGGCGTAGGCTATGGCCAGGTCAACACCGGCGCGGAACTCATCCACCCGATCCGGGTGGCAGGCAATGCCGCGCTCGCCCTTGGCCCAGTCACCGGCCGGCAGGTTGAACAGCACTTGAGTCAGTTGGTTGGCGTCGAGCTGGGCCTTGATGTCGGCAGAGCTGTAATCGTAGGGGAACAGGTACTCAACACCGTGGAAACCGGCATTGGCAGCCGCTTGAAAACGGACAAGAAAATCCTGTTCGGTGAACAGCATGGACAGGTTGGCGGCAAATCGCGGCATGGTGAACTCCTGTGTGTGGCCCTCGCCCGTGAGCGAGGGCGGCAATTAATCCAGCAGGGAAATGGCGGTCGGTGCATCGTTACCCACCAACGCCAGGTCTTCAAACTCATTGACGGCGTTGATCTCGGTGCCCATCGAAATATTGGTCACGCGCTCCAGAATAATCTCCACCACCACCGGGACGCGAAATTCCTTGATCAGGGCCTGGGCCTGACGCAGTGCGGGCTGGATCTGGTCCGGCTCGAACACGCGCAATGCCTTGCAGCCCAGGCCTTGGGCGACGGCCACGTGGTCGACGCCATAACCGTTCAGCTCCGGGGCATTAAGGTTGTCGAAAGACAACTGAACGCAGTAGTCCATGTCAAAACCGCGCTGTGCCTGACGGATCAACCCCAGGTAGGAGTTGTTCACCACAACGTGGATGTACGGCAGATTGAACTGTGCGCCCACCGCCAGTTCTTCGATCATGAACTGGAAGTCGTAGTCGCCCGACAGGGCCACAACCTTGCGGGTCGGGTCAGCTTTGACCACGCCCAGCGCTGCCGGGATGGTCCAGCCCAGCGGGCCGGCCTGGCCGCAGTTGATCCAGTGGCGCGGTTTGTACACATGCAGGAATTGCGCCCCGGCAATTTGCGATAAACCGATGGTGCTCACGTAGCAGGTGTCTTTGCCGAACACCTGGTTCATCTCTTCATACACACGCTGTGGTTTGACGGGCACGGTGTCGAAGTGAGTCTTGCGGTGCAGGGTGGCTTTGCGTTGCTGGCAGTCCTGCAGCCAGGTGCTGCGGTTTTTGAGTTTGCCCGCCGCTTTCCATTCGCGCGCCACTTCCAGGAACATCTTCAGTGCCGAGCCCGCGTCGGAAACAATGCCCAGGTCCGGTGTGAAGACGCGGCCGATTTGCGTCGGCTCGATGTCCACATGAATAAAGCGGCGGCCTTCGGTGTACACCTCCACCGAGCCGGTATGGCGGTTGGCCCAGCGGTTGCCGATGCCCAGCACCAGGTCAGATTTGAGCAGGGTGGCGTTGCCGTAGCGGTGGGAGGTTTGCAGGCCGACCATGCCCACCATCAGTGGGTGATCGTCGGCAATCGTGCCCCAGCCCATCAGCGTCGGGATCACCGGGATACCGGTCAATTCGGCAAATGCCACCAGCCACTCACTGGCATCGGCATTGATGACACCACCGCCGCTGACCAGTAGCGGCCGTTCGGCCTGGTCAAGCATGGCCAAGGCCTTTTCGACCTGCACCCGGGTGGCGCAGGGTTTGGCCAGCGGCAGAGGCTCATACGCGTCGATATCGAATTCGATTTCGGCCATTTGCACATCAAAGGGCAGGTCGATGAGCACCGGGCCGGGGCGCCCGGAGCGCATTTCATAAAAGGCTTTTTGAAAGGCATACGGCACCTGGCCGGGCTCCAGCACGGTGGTCGCCCATTTGGTCACCGGTTTGACGATGCTGGTGATGTCGACAGCCTGGAAGTCTTCCTTGTGCAGCCGGGCGCGAGGGGCCTGGCCGGTGATGCACAGAATGGGGATCGAGTCGGCCGAGGCGCTGTACAGGCCGGTCACCATGTCGGTACCCGCCGGGCCGGACGTGCCAATGCACACGCCGATATTGCCCGCCTTGGTGCGGGTGTAGCCCTCGGCCATGTGCGAAGCACCTTCCACGTGGCGAGCAAGGACATGATCGATGCCACCGACCTTTTGCAGGGCCGAGTACAGCGGGTTGATGGCAGCGCCCGGAATACCAAAGGCGGTGTCGACACCTTCGCGACGCATCACCAGAACGGCGGCTTCGATTGCTCTCATTTTGCTCATTGGTTTGTGCCTCTTACGTTTTATAATTGTATACAAGTGGCTGTGGTGTTGAGTGTATTCATCCTGCGCTGTGAAGGTCAATGGCTTTTATCGAATGACAGCATGATGCATTGCGTGCCGTATTTTAGGCGCGTAATGGTGATTTATCTGAAATTTTCCAGGCAAAAGTGTATACAAAACTAATGTTTATTGTGTTCTATTATTGAGAATGGCGTCGCTAAAAAATGGACGCGAGGCTTTCCCTAACAAAAGAAGGACGGCAACCATGAGTGCTCTAACCTTGAAAGTCGCTTTAACCCTGGCCGCGCAGGCGCTAAGCGTCGGGCGTGAAATAAGCGCGGCCCCCTTGACGGTGGCGGTGCTCGACGGTGGCGGGCATTTGTTGGCCTTGCAGCGTGAGGACGGTGCCAGTGTGTTGCGGCCCAGCATCGCTATCGGCAAGGCTTGGGGGGCCATTGCACTGGGCAAGGGGTCGCGCGTGTTGGCGCTGGACGCGCAGCAGCGCCCGGCATTTTTTGCGGCCCTCAATGGCATGGGCCATAGCGACGTGGTGCCCGCGCCGGGCGGCGTGTTGATACGTGATGCGCAGGGCAAGGTGATCGGTGCCATCGGCATCAGCGGCGACACGTCTGACATCGACGAGCACTGCGCAATCAGCGCGGTAGAGGCTCAGGGATTACGAGCGGATGCGGGCGTGGTGGCCTGAATGCCAGGCGGGCTGGCTCGCGATTTTTTGCGGTGAAATCAAGATCAGCCGATCGCGAGCACGTTGGCTTCTACGGTGGCAAGTGCCGGTTTGGAGATCAGTTGGGCCGGTCGGTCAGTCCGGCGTACAGCCCTTGAGCACCAGGCGAATGATGGTCTGGGTGGCGGCTTCGTAGTCACTGTCTTGCAGTTTGGCCTTGCCGGTGATGGCGGAGATCTGCCAGTCGAAATCGGCGTAGGTCTGGGTTGCGGCCCAGATGCTGAACATCAGGTGGTGTGGGTCGATCGGGGCGATCTGGCCGCGGTCGATCCAGGTCTGGATGCAGGCAATGTTGTGCTTGGCCTGGGCATTGAGTTGTTCAACCTGCGTCTCGCTCAGGTGCGGGGCCCCGTGCATGATTTCACTGGCAAACACCTTGGAGGCGAAGGGCAGGTCGCGGGAAATCAGGATTTTGGAGCGGATGTAGTTGCTTAACACGACCTGGGGATCGCCATCGGCATTGAACGGGGTCGATGCGCGCAGGATGGGGTCAATAATGCTTTCGAGCACCTCGCGGTAGAGGTTTTCTTTGGACTTGAAGTAGTAGTAGACGTTGGGTTTTGGCACGCCCGCCTTGGCGGCAATATCACTGGTTTTGCTGGCGGCGAACCCCTTGTCCGCGAACTCTTCGCTGGCGGCTCGCAGAATCAGTTCTTTATTACGCTCGCGGATACGGCTCATAAAACGGGTATTTCCTTGCCAACGGGGGCGGTCTGGCATGGTAGCACCGTGCCTGCAAACGGCTCAATATGGCGGTTCTTGGGTGAGTGCGAGCTATGCTTAGCGTCATTCAACCTTTAAGGACATAACTCACATGGCAGGCAGCAGTTTGCTGATGTTGCTCGACGATATCGCCGCCGTACTCGATGACGTCGCGCTGATGACCAAAATGGCTGCCAAAAAGACCGCCGGGGTGTTGGGCGATGACTTGGCGCTGAATGCGCAACAGGTCTCTGGGGTTCGCGCTGAGCGCGAGTTGCCGGTGGTGTGGGCGGTGGCAAAAGGCTCGTTTCGCAACAAGTTTATTTTGGTGCCCGCGGCCCTGGCGATCAGCGCCTTTATCCCGTGGGCGGTGACGCCGTTGCTGATGCTGGGCGGTGCGTACCTGTGTTTCGAGGGGTTCGAGAAACTGGCGCACCCGTTCTTGCACGGCAAAGAGGCGGCCCGGGAACAGCGCAAAGCCTTGAATGAAGCGGTTGCCGGAGCCGAGATTGATCTGGTGGCCTTCGAAAAAGACAAAGTGAAGGGGGCCATACGCACCGACTTTATCCTGTCGGCTGAAATCATTGCCATCACCCTGGGCACCGTGGCCGATGCGCCGCTGGCTCAGCAGGTGGTGGTGTTGTCCGGTATCGCGATTGTCATGACCATCGGGGTGTACGGGGTGGTGGCCGGTATCGTCAAACTCGATGACGGCGGGCTGTATTTGAGTCAAAAGACCGGTGAAGGTGCTTGGCCGCGCTTTCAACGCAGCTTCGGTCATGGCGTGCTGAGTGCTGCACCCTACATGATGAAAAGCCTGACCGTGATCGGTACGGCGGCCATGTTTATGGTCGGCGGCGGGATTCTGACCCACGGTGTGCCCGTGGTGCACCATTGGGTCGATGCCGTGGCCCAGAGCACCGCGCCGTTTGTGGGCGCGGTGTCGGTGGTGGTGCCGACCTTACTCAATGCCGCCATGGGCATCGTGGCCGGTGCCGTGGTGTTGGCCGTGGTCACGGGGGTGAGCAAGGCCTGGGGGGCGATGAAGGGTTAAGCCAGTGATGTCGCCGGTGGTGTTGTGCTGTTTTGCAGCAGTCGATAGCCCGACGCGGCACACAGCAGCATGCCTGCTCCGGCCGCCAGCGATACGCCAAAACCGGCGTGTGCACCGTAAGCGTCGATTACCCAGCCGCCGACCACTGCTCCCAGTGCCACGCCGATGCCCAGACCGGTGATCATCCAGGTCAGGCCTTCGGTCAATTTGGCGGGCGAGACGATGTTCTCAATCAGGGCCATCGCGGTAATCAGGGTCGGGGCGAAAAACAGGCCCGCCACAAACATGCCGGCGGCCAGTGCGCCAATGCTGTTGACCCACATCAGCGGCACCATGGTCATGGCGGTGGCGGTAGCTCCGAGCAGGAACAGGCGTGGCAGCGGTATGTTCAGTTTCAGGGTGCCGAACACCAGGCCGGCGATACAAGAACCCAGCGCATACACGGACAGCACGATACTCGCCGCCGCTGGTTGGCCCTGATGTTGGGCATACGCGACGCTGACCACATCCACGGTGCCGACGATGGTGCCCAGGCCCACCAGTGCCATCATCAGGATCATCACTGCGCCCTGACGCAACACGCTCCCGCCCTGCTCAAGGCTGCTCGGGTGTACGGGTGGCTCGGTTGCGCGTTGCCGCACAAACAGGGTGACGCCCACGGCCAGCAAAATCGCCGCCATCAGTGGCCCGGCCTGCGGGAACAGCGCCACGCTGAGGCCTACAGAAATAGGCGGGCCGACAATAAAGCACACTTCATCCAGCACCGACTCGAACGAGAACGCGGTGTGTAATTTGGGCGAGCCACGGTACAACTCGGTCCAGCGGGCGCGCACCATGGCGGGCATGCTGGGAATGCACCCGGCTAGCGCGGCAAACACGAACAGTGTCCAGTCCGGGGCTCCCAGGTGGCTGCACAGCAGTAACCCGATCAGTGCCGACACGCCCAACGCCGCCACGCCGGGTAACACGCGGCGTTGCCCGTAGCGGTCGACCCAGCGCGAAATCTGCGGTGCCAACAAGGCCATGGCCAAGGCAAACGTTGCCGCAACGGCACCGGCCAGCCAATACGAGCCGTGCAATTGCGCCAGCATCGTGATGATGCCGATGCCGGTCATGGAGATCGGCATACGGGCGATCAGGCCTGCGGCGCAGAATGCCCGGGTGCCGGGGGCGCTGAAAATCTCGCGGTAGGGGTTGGCCATACAAGCTCCGGAACAGTTAAGGCGGGGTGACAACAGGTCGGGTTTGAGGGGGTGTGAACGCGGCGGTTGTGGCTCGGCCTACTGGGCGCAAAGGTCGGCCCGTCATGACATACGCAGCGTATGCATAAGTATACGAACACGCGGCTTATGTCAATTAACATACGCGATGTATACGAAAAAAGGAGAGGTCGCCATGGCTCCTGCAGTGCGCGCTCTCAGGGTGAGCAAACCTGTGGAGAATGACTCGCCGCGGGCTGTCAGATGGTGGCCCGGCAACCCAGCGCAGCGTCGGGCCAGCTTGGGCCTGCGGCTGCGGGGGGCTGATCCCTCAGGCACCGGCGCGCGCCTGAGGGGTGTGCATCAGAAGTGGTACTTGACCAGCAGGCTTGCGGTGTCCTGCGTGGTTTTGAAAGAACCGCTGTCTTCGATGCCGTACTTGTTTTTCCAGTAGTCGTATTCGATCCCGACGTACAGCTGTTTAGGGCTCCAGCTCAGTGCCTTGCCCAGGTCATATTTGATTTGTGGGTTGAAGTGCAGGTTGGCGTGGTAGGTGCCGCGTGCGTTCTGGTCGTTATCAACCACCCAGTCCATGTAACCATCGATGACCACATCGGATTTGCCCACCGGCAAGGTATAGGACCACACCGGAGTGATCTGCCACACGCCACGGCCCGCGCGATTGCCTTCCGGGTAACGCTTGTAGAAGTTCAGCTGGAAGAAATCAAAACCTGGCACATTCAGGTCGAAACCCGGGCCGATCAGATAAGCATCCGAGTCGCCTTCGCCAAACTCATAGGTCATGGCCAGCAGCACGTCTTTGATCGGGCCGAACGCAAACGGCTGATCGAAGATTTTACCCATCGACAGGCGAGGGGTGAATTCGCCGTAGTAGGTGTTCGGGCCGAGGTTGCCGTCTTTTTTGCCGTTGTAAAAAATGCGATCGAGGAAGAAGAAGTTGTCGCCATACTTCCAACTGTCGGCGTGTTCGAACGTCAGGGTCTGTTGAATTTTCGGGTTGACCTGGAAGTCCTTGCCATACAAATACGTCAGGCTATTGCTTTGCCATTGAATCAGGTCACCGGCGACGGCCGGCGCCCCGCCCAACAGGCTGCCCGCAAGCATCAGGTTGGTCAGAATGCGCTTCATTCGGTTGCTCCAAAAGTTATCAACACTGCAATAAAAGAACGGGGTGCTCTGGGTTGGCACCTTGGTTCCAGGTGTTTAAAGCGTGCCCACACGTCAACGTTTACCCCTTGAAGCCTGTGTCGGCCACAGCGGTTTAGCGGCCAGAGCCTGTCGCTCGGCGGGTGCCCGACAGTTGCGGTCACGGCATGGCACCAAGGCTGTAACCCATTGGTTTAAGGGGATAAAGTTGGCTTTCAAGTCAGCTTTAAACACCGCTCGAGGGTGAGCGGGCGCGCAGGATACGGGCTCTGGCGCTTGCACTCAAGCGTCCCGTGAGCGCGCCGCCCACCCGGGGCGGGCGCAATCGCAGAGCGTGTGAGCGGGTCAGCTAGAAATGGAATTTAATCAGGGCGCTGGCGGTGTTCTGCCGGGTATTCAGGCGAGGGCTGCTTTCGATGCCGTACTTGTTTTGCCAGTAGCTGTATTCAAGGCCGACATACAGCTGCTTTTCGCCCAGGCGCAGGGCTTTGCCCAGGTCATATTTGACCTGAGGGTTGACGTGCACGTTGGCGTGGTAGGTGCCGCGTGAGTTTTGATCGTTGTCCACGACCCAGTCGATATAGCCGTCGATCAACAGGTCGGAACGGCCCAGTGGAACCGTGTAGGAGAACGCCGGGGTGATTTGCCAAACCCCGGTGCCCGGGCGCGGGCCTTCGGTGTGGCGGCGGTACAGGTTGAGGGTGAAGTAATTGAAACCCGGCACGGCCAGGTCGAAGCCGGGCCCGATCAGCCAGGCTTCGCTGTCACCCTCGCCGTACTCGTAGGTCATGGCCAACAGCACGTCCTTGACGGGCCCGAAACTGAGTGTGCGATCGAGCATTTTACCGAACGAAAGGCGTGGGCTGAACTCGCCATAGTACGTGTGAGGGCCTTTGTTAGGGTCGTCTTTGCCGTTGTAGAAGATACGGTCGACGAACAGAAAGTTATCGCCGTACTTCCACTTGTCAGCGTGCTCGAACGTGACGGTTTGCTGGATCGAGGGGTTGATCGCGAAGTTTTTGCCATACAGGTACGACAGACTATTGGAGTGCCATAAAAACAGATCCCCAGCCATGGCCTGGCTGACCGTCAAAAACCCGCCCGCGAGCGTGAAACCCCAGTGTTTGCAGTGCATGGGAGATTCCTTTTTTATAATGGGTTCGAACAGGCTGTAGCCGCTGTCAAAGCGTCGGTGGGGGCGAAGCCCCCCCGGGTGTCGACCCGCAGGCCCGTATCGGTGCCTGGTACTTCGTCAGCGGCTGGAAGAAAATGCCGGTGCCCAAAGGGTCAGGGCGCGTTATTCAATGCGGCTGCACATGCCCGCTCATGGCGGCGCGTTCGGCACCGCCCAACACGTTGAACATCAGGTTCAGGCAGACCGCACTGACGGCAGCCATGGCGATGCCGCTGTGGGTAATGGGACCCATCCACAGCGGCAGGTGCGCAAAGAACTCCGGACGTACCACCGGGATCAGGCCCATGCCGATGCTCACGGCCACCAGCAGTTGGTTGCGACGGTCAGCAATGTCCGCTTCCTGCAGGATTTTGATGCCGGTAGCGGCCACCATGCCGAACATGGCAATGGCCGCGCCACCCAGCACCGCCGGCGGTATCGAAGCCACCAGAAACGCCGCCTTGGGCAGCAGGCTCAAGGTGATCAGAAACACCCCCGCCATGATCGTCACCGAGCGGCACCGCACGCCGGTCATTTGCACCAGGCCAATGTTCTGCGCGAACGAGGAGTGGGTGAAGGTGTTGAAAAAGCCTGCCAGAAAGGATGCCCCGGCATCGCACAGCAAACCGCGGCGCAACATGCGCGGGGTCACGTCCTGGCCGGTGATTTTACCCAGTGCCAGGAACATCCCGGTGGACTCGACGAAGATGATCACCACCACCAGGCACATCGAAAGAATCGGGGCCAGATGGAACTCGGGCATGCCGAAGTGCAGCGGCGTGACCACTTGAAACCACGGGGCCTGTTCGATACCGGCGAGGTTAACCATGCCGATTGCGCCCGACAGCACATAGCCTGCGGCCATGCCGATCAATACCGAGATATTGACCCAGAAACCGTGCATAAAGCGGTTGATCAACAGGATGCAGGCCAGCACCAGGGCCGCAATGAACAAGTAGATGGGCGAACCGAATTGCGCGGCGGTACTGCCGCCACCCGCCCAGTTTACCGCCACGGGAAACAGCGACAAACCGATGGACGTGATCACGGTACCGGTGACCAGCGGCGGGAAGAAACGCACCACCTTGGACATGAACGGGGCAATGATCATGCCGAAGAACCCGGCGGCAATGGTGGCGCCAAAGATACCGGTCATGCCGATTCCCGGCATGCCCGCCATCGCCACCATGCTGCCCACGGCGGCGAAACTGGCCCCCATCATGACCGGCATGCGGATACCCATGGGGCCGATACCCATCGATTGCACGATGGTTGCAATACCGGCCACGAGCAGGTCGGCGTTGATCAAAAACGCAATCTCTTCACGACTGAGGCCGGCGGCCTGCCCGATGATCAGCGGCACGGCAACTGCTCCGCCATACATCAGCAGCACGTGCTGCAAACCGACCAGAATCAATTGCAACAACGGTAACCGCTGTATGGGCGGTGACGCGGTCACGGCGGGTATGCGCGGATCGGTTAAATCGGACATGCTACACCTCGGTCATTTTTATTGTTGTCAACTAGTGGTGTGATTTTGTAGCCGCTACCGGAGGCTGCGACGGGTTCGACAGACAGCTTGACGCATCGAACCGGGCACCCTTGACCAGGGCGGTCGCAGCCTCCGGTAGCGGCTGCAAAGCGGGTGTCAGTCAGTGGGTCTGGGCTCCTGCATTAATCCAGGCACCTACGAGGTCGCGTTCTTGCTGGGTCATTTGAGTGATGTTGCCCAGCGGCATGATGGGGGTGACGACGGCTTGAGCTTGAATGCGCGGAGCCATTAATTGGATCTGCTCGGCGGTGTCGAGCATCACGCCGGCGGGCGCTGCACTGAACAACGGGCTGGATGGCGTGGCGGAATGACAGACCGTGCAGCGTTCCTGGATCACCGAATGGACCTTTTCAAAATCGATGCTGGCCGCTGGCGCAGGTGGCGGGGCATCTTCTGCCCTGACGCCGCCCAGCGCGGTTTCAGGCAGTGGCTGGTACTGGATAACGTTGGCGGTTTCAGGGGCGGTGGCGGCCGGCTTTGGCCCCGTGACATAGGCCAGGCAGACCATGCCCAATGCCGCGACCGGAAGAGTCCAGGCATATTTATGGCTGTCGTGACGGGTGTTGAAGTAGTGGCGCACCAGCACCGCCATGACCGCGATCCCGGCCAAAATCAGCCAGTTGTACTGGCTGCCGTAGGTGCTCGGAAAGTGGTTGCTGATCATGATGAACAGCACGGGCAAGGTGAAATAGTTGTTGTGACGTGAACGCAGCAAGCCTTTTGCCGGCAGTGCCGGATCGGGGCTGCGGCCTTCCTTGATGGCTGCGACCAGTGCCCGTTGCGCCGGCATGATGATGCGGAACACGTTGCCAACCATAATGGTGCCAATGATGGCCCCCACATGCAGGTACGCGCCGCGCCCGCTGAACACCTTACTCAGGCCGTAAGCCGCTGCGACGAGCAGCAAAAACAGAATAAAGCCCAGCAGCGCCGGGCGTTTGCCCAGAGCGGAGTCACACAGGAGGTCATACACAAACCACCCGGCAATCAGTGAACCGATACCGATGGCCACCGCTTCAGGCCCGCTCAGGCTGCTGCCGGGAGCAATCAGGTACAGCGCGGGGTTGAAGTAAAACACCAGGCAGAGCAGGGCGATGCCTGACATCCAGGTGAAATAGGCTTCCCATTTAAACCAGTGCAGGTTGTCCGGCATGGTCGGCGGGGCCAGCTTGTACTTTTCGAGGTGGTAAATTCCGCCACCGTGAATGGCCCACAAATCGCCCGCCAGGCCGTTCTTGGGGTTGGCCCGGTTCAGATTATTTTCCAGCCAGACAAAGTAGAACGATGCGCCAATCCAGGCTACACCGGTAATCATATGAATCCAGCGCACGCCCAGATTCAGCCATTCCATCAGATGTGCTTGCACAGTCTTTACCTCTGCCCGTCGCTCTTTGTCGAGCGTTAGGGCCTTCTCTTATTGGTGGGGGGCGAGGAGGAGACACTCATCCTCTGTAAAGAAATGCTCATCGCAGTTATTGCCAGTGCCACTGCGATCAACCACCAGGAAGTCATCCCGCTTTTCGATCGTCAGCACCGGGTGGTGCCAGACGCCGCGATGGTAATTAATGCCCTGCCTGCCATTACTGACAAAGGCACGGACCAGGCCTGATACAGGTGCGTCGCCAAGGGGCGCGACCACGATCAGAAAGGGGTGGCCGAGCAGCGGTATAAACGCTTGGCTGCCCAGCGGATGGCGCTCCAGCATGCACACTGTGAACGGCATGTCCTGCGCGTCGGCGCGGAAAATGCTGATGATTGCCTTATCGTCCGGCCTGGCCGTTTCGACGTCGGCCAGGCGGTGAAAGCGCCGAGTCGAACCGTTGTTGATCATGAAATGGTCGCTGCCGTCGGTTTCAATGACATCACCGAATGGGGCGAAGGCTTCCTTGGTCAGCGGTTCAATCGTCAATGTGCGCATGGTGGTCTTCTTATTCGGGTGTCTGTGGTGTTACTTCTATCGGTATCGCGAGCAAGCGGGCTAGGCGCGAGCTTGCTCGCGACCTTTTATCTAGCGACTTTGCCCAGTACGCGCAGGCGGCTCACCCCACCGTCCGGGAACAGGTTGAGGCGAATATGGGTAATGGGCCCCAGGGTGTTGAGCTGTTCGCTGTAGGTGTGCTCGGCGTGCATGTCCATCTTCTGGCTCGGCAACAGTTCGCGCCAAAACAGGCTCTGGGTTTCGATCTGGTTGTCGGTGCCGCCTTTTACAAACGCCCCCTGGATAGAGCAACTGTCCGGGTAGTTGCCTTTGAAGTGCAGCGTGTCGACGATGATTTTCTCGACTTCGCCCGCATGACCCAGCGCCACGATGACCCAGTCATTGCCGGGGGTGCGGCGCCGTGCAGTCTCCCAGCCGTCGCCCATATTCAGGCCGCGGCCCGGGTTGAGGATGTTGCTCATGCGGCCAAAGTGCTCGTCGGAGCAGGCCAGCGCGCGACCGCCGTTAAGGGCTGCTGCGAGGTCGATCTGTTCGTTGTCGCCCACCGCAGACCAGTCGCGGAACGGCACGCCATAGACGCGAAGGCGGGCAACGCCGCCGTCCGGGTAGATGTTGAAACGCAGGTGACTGAAAGCCTGATCGTTCTGGATCGCGTGGTAGTGATGACTGTTGCCTTGCAACTCCACAGCCGATAGCACTTCAACCCACTGGGTGTGTTCGGTGGGCTCACCCTCGGCCAGGAAGCAGGCTTGCAGCGACGCCGACGGCGGGAAGTTGCCGGTGAAGAATGAGGTGTCGATGTCTACACCTTTGATCGTACCCGCAACGCCGAGGCGGATGACGGCACTGTCATAGCCTTCAAAGCGTTTGCGGCGCGACTCCCAGCCGTCCATCCACTTGCCGTTATCATCGAAAACGCCCTCCTTCCATACGGCCGGGGCTGGCTGGAACAGACGGTTGGCATCGGCGAACCAGTCATCGGTTACCGAGATGATCTTGGTGCCCAGACGGGCGTCGGCCAAGTTGACGAACTTCTCGAAAGGTATGGGTTGCGCTTTCATTCTTCTTGTCTGCCTTTGGGTGAGTGGCTGGGGATGCGTGACCGGCCTGTGCCGGGTCGGCTTAGAGCTGGCGTAATCGGAACAGGGCGATCTTGTTGATTTCTGCCAGCGCGCACCTGAACTCGGCGTCGGCCGGGTTATGAATGCGCGCCTCGAACGCGGCGAGGATCTGGTGCCGGTCGCTGCCTTTTACCGCCATGATGAAGGGGAACTTGAACGTGGCTTTGTAGGCATCGTTCAGCTCGGTGAAGCGTTGGAACTCTTCTTCCGTGCACTGGTGAATGCCAGCCCCCGCTTGCTCATGGGTGCTGGCTTCGGTGAGTTGGCCCTGGATGGCGGCTTTGCCTGCCAGGTCCGGGTGAGCGTTGATCAGGGCCAATTGGCGGGCCGGATCGGCGCTCAGCAAAATGTCACTCATGCGCTGGTGCAGGCTTTCGATGTGGTCGACGCTGGCGTCCAGGCCCAGGTCATAAGCCTGTTCGGCGACCCAGGGCGAGTGTTCGTAAATGTCGGCAAAGGCTTCGACAAACCCTTCACGGCTGAGGGTCGAAGGCTTGAGGGTCTTGAAGGCGCTCATTGGGCAGTCTCGGCAGCAAAAGGGTGGGTGGCGTGCCAGTGGCGGGCGATGTCGACACGGCGGGCGAACCACACGTGTTCATGGCGTTGGGCGTATGCCACAAAACGCTGGAGCGCTGCGAGACGCGCAGGGCGGCCAATGAGGCGGCAATGCAGGCCGATCGATAGCATTTTCGGCGACTCAGCGCCCTCGGCGTACAGCACATCGAATGCGTCCTTGAGGTACTGAAAAAACTGTTCGCCTGTGTTGAAGCCCTGCGCTTGGGTAAAGCGCATGTCGTTGGTGTCCAGGGTGTACGGAATCACCAGGTGCGGCTTGCCGGCGGGCGTGTTCGGCTCCCAGTAGGGCAGGTCATCGTCGTAGGTATCGCTGTCATACAAAAAACCGCCTTCCTCCATCACCAGCCGCCGGGTATTGGGGCCGGTGCGGCCGGTGTACCAGCCCAGCGGGCGCTCACCGGTCAGTTCAGTGAGGATGCGGATGGCTTCGAGCATGTGCTCGCGCTCCAGTGATTCATCCATGTACTGGTAGTCAATCCAGCGGTAGCCGTGGCTACAAATCTCGTGGCCGGCGGTGACCATGGCGCGGATCACCTCGGGGTGGCGCTGTGCGGCCATCGCCACGGCAAACACCGTGAGCGGCACGTCGGCCTCTTTGAACAGGTTAAGAATTCGCCATACGCCTGCACGGCTGCCGTATTCGTACAGCGATTCCATGCTCATGTTGCGCGCCCCCTGCAGCGGCTGCGCGGTCACCATTTCAGAGAGGAACGCTTCCGATTCCAGGTCGCCGTGAAGCAGGTTGCGCTCGCCACCCTCTTCGTAATTGAGCACGAAAGACAGCGCGATGCGGGCGTTGCCCGGCCAGTGCGGATGGGGAGGGTTCGGACCGTAACCAATCAAGTCGCGTGGGTAGTCGGCGCTCACTACAGGCTTCCTTTTTGTGGGTGTTGGCAGTCGCCTGGCGAGGCCTGGCATCAATGCGTCGGCTGATTGTATACAACTTAATAATTTCTTTGTAACCCTTATTTTTCACATTTCTTGTTTTTGTTGTTCTAAAGGAGGGGTTTTATAAAAGCTGTCTGAGTGGTCAGCTTGTGAATGGCAAGTCTTTATAGCATGGCTGTTTCAGCGCGATCGGAGACTGGTATTTTTGGTTGAAGGCGGCCGCTGAAAGCGAATATTAATTGTGTACAATTTCTTCTGTAAGTGTCTTAATCCTGCATCGCCGGCTCACTGAGTGCGCCTCAACGCGTGCCGGCAGTACTCATTCACTGGATTGGGAGGTCGAAAAATCTATGGGACGTTTGACTACGCACGTGCTGGATGCCGCACACGGTTGCCCTGGCAGCTCAATCAAGGTCGAGGTGTTTCGCGTTGAAGGTACGCAATTGACGAAGGTGGCCACGGCACTGACCAACAGTGACGGCCGGTGCGACGCGCCGCTGTTGCAAGGGGATGATTACCGTAATGGGGTGTATCAGGTGCAGTTCAGTGCCGGTGACTACTACCGGGCACGGGGTGTGCAACTGCCGGAACCGGCCTTTCTGGATGTGGTGGTACTGCGTTTTGGCATCAGTGCTGCGCAAGATCATTACCACGTACCGCTGTTGATCTCGCCGTACAGTTACTCGACCTATCGCGGGAGTTAAGTGTTATCGAGCTGCGCATGTGGTTTTTGCCCGCTCACACTGCGGGCTTTTTTTTCGCTTGAAACTATCATCTGTAGGCGCGACCAGGTTCGCGCCACAGATGCACAGGGTTGCGTGAGTCAGCGGCTCAGCAGTGACGCCGTGCCAGCCACGCCGAACAGCCCGGCGCTGATACGGTTGAACCAGCTCTGGCCCTTGCCGCTGCGCAAGTAACCCGCAGCGCCGTGGGCTCCCAGGCCATAGGCCAGTTTGCAGAGCAGGTCGAGCACGGTCCACGTCGCAATCATCACCAGCAACTGCGCCAGAAAGGGCTGTTGCGGGTTCAGGAACTGCGGCAGAAAGGCGGCAAAGAACAGAATGTCTTTGGGGTTGCTCGCGCCCAGCACAAACGCCCGCCCAAACAGTGCACTAAAGCGCGGAGCAGGCGCGGCTTCAGGCACGGCCGTGGCGGTGGCGGGTTGGTGTGACTGCTTCCAGCTTTGCCAGGCCAAGTAAAACAGGTACAGCGCGCCAACGATTTTCAGGGCGCTGAACAGTTGCTCCGACGCTAACAGCAGCGCGCCCAGGCCCAGGGCCGACGCGCTGAGCAGGCAGATCGAGGCCGACACGCCTCCCACAAAAGCCGGATATGAACGGCGCAGGCCGTAATTCAAGCTGTTGCTGATCATCAATAAAGACAGTGGCCCCGGGATCAGGATGACCACTAATGCCGCGCTGCTGAACAGCAGCCAGGTTTCCAGACTCATTTTGCCCTCCATGTACAAACGCCCAGCGCAATTGCTGGGTAAGCTGATTTATGCGTTTGTATACAAATAAAGCAAGTATTGTTTTCAATTGGTCCCCGTCAGGGCCAGCGGCTTTGTCCCAGTGCGGTGTTGATCGTCAGCCAACCATTCACGGCGTCTTCACCCGCTTGGGCAAACACCCGCTGCAGCAATTTGACCTGCTCGCGACGCAAGTTTTTCTCAAAGCGCACACCTTCGGTGGTCAGTTCCAGCAGGCGTTTACGTTTGTCGGTTTCGGGGGCCACGCTGCGCACCAGGTTCATTTCAATCAGTTGGCGCAACGGTGTGTTGAGGGCTTGCTTGCTGACCCCCAGCAGGGTCAGCAGTTCTTTGACGCTGACGCCGGGGTGATGGGCGATAAAAAAAACGATGCGCTGGTGAACCCGGCTCAACCCGCGACGGGCCAGCATTTCGTCCGCCTTGGCGGTAAATGCTTGATAGCCAAAGAAGAAGGCTTCCATGGCGGCACGCTGAGTGGTCGGATTTTTAAGGTCAAGCATATTGACGTATCTAGGCTTCGCGGCGTAATTTCGGTCAATCAGTTTGACTTATTTCCAATTACTTCCGCTACCGGTGATCTGTATGGCCTTCTCCGAACGTGTTTCCCGCCTGAAAAGCTCTTTGATTCGCGAAATTCTGGCTGCGGCCCAACGTCCGGAAGTCATGTCCTTTGCAGGCGGTCTGCCGGCGGAAGAAATGCTCCCCAAGGTCGACTGGACCGACATGCCCGCCTCGATGGGCCAATACGGCATGAGCGAAGGCGAGCCGGCGCTGCGTGAAGTGCTGGCCGCCGAAGCGCGCAAATTGGGTGTGAATTGCGAAGCCAGCCAGGTGATGGTCCTCAGCGGTTCGCAACAAGCCCTCGACCTGGCCGCCAAGCTGTACATCGACAAGGGCACCGAGATCATGCTCGAAGCCCCGACTTACCTGGCGGCCCTGCAAATTTTCCAACTGTTCGGTGCGCAATGCCTGACCTTCCCGCTGCAGGCCGACGGCCCGGACCTGGCGGCCCTGCGTGTTGAGCTGCAAAAGCATTCGCCTGCGTTTATCTACCTGATCCCGACTTTCCAGAACCCTTCAGCCGTGCGCTACAGCGAAGCCAAGCGTGACGCCGTTGCCGCGCTGCTGGACGAGTTCGGGGTGACCTTGATCGAAGACGAGCCGTACCGTGAACTGAACTTTGACGGCGGCAGCGCTACGCCGATCGTCAGCCGCCTGAAAAAGGCCAGCTGGATCTACACCGGTACCGTGTCGAAAACCCTGCTGCCGGGTCTGCGCGTGGGTTTCCTGATTGCCAGCCCAGACCTGTTCCCGCATTTGCTGCGCCTTAAGCAATCGGCGGACTTGCACACCAACCGTATCGGCCAATGGCAAGCCTTGCAGTGGATCGGCACCGAGAAAATGGACAGTCACCTGGCCGAGTTGCGTGATTTCTATCGTGTACGCCGTGACAGTTTCCAGTTGGCGCTGGAAGAACACTTCTCGGACCTGGCCGACTGGCATGTGCCACAGGGCGGGCTGTTCTTCTGGCTGACCCTCAAGCAGCCCTTCGACACCCGCACGTTGCTCAAGCCGGCGCTGGAACAGAACGTTGCGTTTATGCCGGGCGAACCGTTCTTCGCCAACCCGGACGAAAACGTTGGCAGCCTGCGCCTGAACTTCAGTCACATTGACCCTGCGCGTTTGCACGAAGGGTTGAAGCGACTGGCAACTGTTATTCGCCAGGCACAGGCTGCTCAGGTGGCTTAAGGGAGTTGTGATGCTCAAGGTTTACGGCGATTACAACTCGGGCAACTGTTACAAGGTCAAGTTGATGCTGCATTTGCTGGGCCTTGAGTATCAGTGGCAACCGGTGAACATTCTGAACGGAGAAACTGCCACCGCGCAGTTTCTGGCAAAAAACCCGAACGGCAAAGTGCCGGTGCTGGAGCTCGACGACGGCACGTGTTTGTGGGAGTCCAATGCGATTCTCAACTACTTGGCCGATGGCAGCGAATTTCTGCCTACTGAGCCGCGCTTGCGCACGCAAGTGCTGCAATGGCAGTTTTTCGAGCAGTACAGCCATGAGCCGTACATTGCGGTCGCGCGGTTTATCGAGTTTTACCTGGGGTTGCCCGAAGCGCGACGTGAGGAGTACCGCGCGTTACAGAAACGCGGGTACAAGGCGTTGGATGTAATGGAGCAGCAGCTTGAACGCACGCCGTATCTGGTGGGTGACCGTTACTCCATTGCGGATGTAACGCTCTACGCTTACACCCATGTGGCGCACCAGGGCGGGTTTGATTTGAGCGCTTACCCGGCCATTCAGGCCTGGTTGCAGCGGGTGGCCAGCCACCCTCGGCATGTCAGCATGCTGGGCTGAGTTCATCTCATCCACTAAAAACCGGCCAAGAGCCGGTTTTTTGTGGTCGGGTCATACCGTCGCGAACCGCTGGTTCAGGTAATCGATGATGGCCTTGGACTCATACATCCAGGTGGTTTTGCCGTCTTCTTCGATCCGCAGGCAGGGCACCTTGATCTTGCCTCCTTGCTCCAGCAGCGTCTGGCGGTCTTGCTCGTTGTGCTTGGCATCACGCAGGGCCACCGGCACATTCAGGCGGCGCAGGGTGCGGCGGGTTTTCACGCAGAACGGGCAGGCGTGGAACTGGTACAGGGTCAGGCCTTTGGCGGCAAGATCAACCTGAGCCTGAGCGGCAGCCGTACGCTGCTTTTTGCCGGGGCGGGTCAGAAAATCGCCAGCGATGATCAACTGGCCCAGGCCGACGCGAAGCGCTTTGATAAACACAGTAAAAGCCTCATGGGCAGGAAATAAGAGAAGAAGCTTACCTGAAATCGCCAGGCAGAAAAAAACCGGCGCCAAACGCCGGTTTTCCGGTTGCCTGAGTTACTTGATCAGGCTGAGAAACTCGCTGCGTGTGGCAGCGTTTTCACGGAACTCGCCCAGCATCACCGAGGTGATCATCGACGAATTTTGCTTCTCGACGCCGCGCATCATCATGCACATGTGTTTGGCTTCGATCACCACGGCCACGCCTAGCGCGCCGGTGACTTGCATCACCGCGTCGGCAATCTGACGGCTCAGGTTTTCCTGGATCTGCAAGCGTCGGGCGTACATATCGACAATGCGTGCGACTTTCGACAAGCCCAACACTTTGCCGCTCGGAATGTAAGCCACGTGAGCCTTGCCGATAAACGGCAACAGGTGGTGTTCGCACAGCGAGTAAAGCTCGATGTCCTTGACCAGCACCATTTCGCTGTTATCTGAGCTGAACAGGGCACCGTTGGTGACTTCTTCGAGGGTCTGCTCATAGCCGCGGCACAGGTACTGCATGGCCTTGGCGGCACGTTTGGGTGTGTCCAGCAGGCCTTCACGGGAGACGTCTTCGCCAAGCTGACCGAGGATGGCGGTGTAATTTTGTTCCAATGTCACAGGGCTGTTTTCCATGCGAGTTTCAGAGTGGCACCTCATCGGGTCGTACCAATATTTAACCAATCAGGCTGCTGTCGAGTTTCCCGAGCTCGTTCCAGCGTGTGCTGGCGTTGAGTCGCTGGGCAGGCGTTGATAGCCCGTCTGCACGCAGAGACTCAGCCGATTGGCCATAAACGCAGGGTTCATGCCTGCCATAGGGCACATGGTAGCGTAGGTATGCCTGCAGTTGTATGGCCTGAGTGCCCGGATCTGCAGTTTTGCTCCTGCTTTCAAGGTGCGCCTGTTGGTTACGCTTGCCTGCGGAATGTACGCACAAATCCTACTTGATTGGAAGGCATAAGCTGACGCGGGTTGAGGCGTCGTACCGTGGATGTGTTGAGTCTTCATGATAGCGGCAGCGAGTTAGCGCCCCTTCAACATGCTCGCTGGGTGGGGGCTGCGCGCTTGACCTTATAGGCCTGGCCTGCAGACCGCTGGCGGTTTAATAACGTTCAGGTCGATCGAGGGCGTGTTGCGTTTTTTAGGCTGCCAGGTTGAGGGTCAGGCGTTATTGAGCGTTAAACAAAACTGCCTGGTAAAAAACATGCGAATGCAGTTGGGCGCGTGCTATAAGGATTTTTAAATCCCACTCCCTATTAAAATTTAAAAAATGCCCTCGATCCTGCACTCTATTGATATCTATTCCTGGTTCTTGTTGGTCACGATGTTGCTGATTCTATGCGTATCAGCCTTTGCCGGAAAGATGGCATGGGGGGGTAAATTTAATCGTAACGCTGACTTTGACGATGAGCTGAAAATTGTACTGGGCTGTATATTGTCCATGTTTGGTTTATTGGTGGGTTTTATCCTTTCGTTTGCAATAAGCGGGTTGAACTCTCGTGTTGCGGCTGAAGAAAATGAAGCGATTGCCATCGGTAGCGCCTTCCAGCGCACGACCTTGCTCACTGAGAGCCAGCACGACCAAGCTGAGAAAATGCTGCAGGAATACTTGAAGTTACGCATCGCTTTCTTCGCCACGGAAGATGACGAAGAGCGTGCCGAGCTTCGGATGGAATCCATCAAGAAGCAGTCTTATATGTGGAGTTTAATGAGCAGGATTGCCAAAGAAAACCCGAACCCGGTGGTTGTGACCGTATTGAACGCCAGCAGCGAGCTGTATGTTGCACAGCAAAAAACGATGTCCAGCTGGCGGCATCAAATTCCCAGCGTGGCGTGGGCGCTGCTTATTCTTTCCGCGGTCTGTGCCAATTTTCTGATTGGTTACAATGCCCGGGGCAAGTTGGGCGGGAATACGCTGGTTTGTATAATGCCCGTGTTTACAGCATTGGCCTTGTTTATGATCGCGGAAATCGATGTGCCGGGCAAAGGCCTTATACAAGTGACCCCTGCCAACTTGAAAGCGCTGATATCGACTCTAGAGCAAGGTGGGTTACTGCTGCCGTAGAGCAAGGCGGCCACTTGAGGTTGCGGCTTTACGACGTGCCACTTTGAACGTTTGATAGGCGTTCGACTCGGGAGCAGACGGTCGACGCTCGATGGCGCGTGATCTTTTATAGAGCAACGGGTCACGAGCAAGCGCGTACCTACAGGTTGTTTAGGTTTTCCGCAAGAGGGTGGTGGCCCCATTACTCGTCGCGGCCTTCCATCATGGTGCGTTTGAGCATGACATACAGGGCACCGGCCCCCCCATGTTTGGCCTGGCAGGAGCAAAAGCCCAGTACCTGCGCGTGTTGGCGCAGCCAGGTGTTGACGTGGCTTTTGATCATGGGGCGCTTACCGTCCAGGCGCACAGCCTTGCCGTGGGTAACGCGCACGCAACGCACTTCCAGGCGGGTGGCTTCGTTGAGAAACTCCCAGAGCGTTTCGCGGGCCTTTTCGACCGTCATACCGTGTAAATCAAGGCTGCCTTCGAAGCTGATCTGGCCAAGCTTGAGCTTGCGCATCTGGCTTTCCTGCACGCCGTCGCGGGCCCAGTGCAGTTGATCCTCGGGGCCGACATCAATGACGAACTGATCAGACAGGCCGTCGATGATGGTGGCATCGGTCCGCACAATGGCGTTCTGGCGTAGTTTGGCCAGTTGTGCGCGGTCGGCCTTGGGCTTGCCGGTGTCAGCCCGATCATGCTTGATCGGTTTGATCCCGCGGGTTTCATTTTTGAACAAGGAAAAGTCGTCGTCTTGCATGTCAGCCTCCGCGAAGGGCTGCCAGTTTACCCAAGTTGACGACCCGCGTGCTGTCGAAGTGCCTTAGTCGCGCTTTTTCATCAGATGTGGAGCCATGTTCAGCCCCAGCGGCTGGCGCATGTGACGCCGGCGACGACGCCATAGCCAGATGCCTAGCCAGCCGACCAGCAGCCCGAACACAGCGGTGACACCAGCGCCCGTCGGGCTGGTGTCGAGTTCGCTTGGGGCAACCGGGTGCCCCAGCAGGCTGGTGATGCTCGCCAGCAGTAACAGCATGCCAAGCAGTGTCAGCAGGGCAGCCAGTGTCAGTATCAGGCGCGAACGCCAGTTGCTCGGGGTTTTGGGACGCAGGCGTCGCGCATCAAAACCATCGGCGATCTTCATTCCGATCTTTCCTTCTAGGCTATCGGCCTTTCGACAGGAACATGTAAGAGTTGTTCCTCGGGTGCACTGAAATGGGGATTTCACAATGCAGGAAGGATGTTTATCAATAGGCGGCTCAGGGCTGCCGCCTATTCACAGGCTGTGACCGATCAAATCAGATCTTGAGTCAGTGCCAGGGTGGCGAAGTTGTCATTCATGATCGCCATTTCAGTTCTCTGCACGTCGGCGGCAGGGATGATGCCGTTGCGCGTCGGCAGGTCGCGGGTTGCGCAGGCATCTTCCACCAGCGTGCAGCGGAAACCATAGTCCTTGGCGGCGCGCACGGTGGTGCTGATGCTGGAATGGCTCATAAAGCCGCAGACGATCACATCCAGCGTGCCGAGCTTTTCCAGAGTTTTTTGCAAGCCGGTGTCGTTGAACGCGTTGGGCATGCGTTTTTCGATAATCAATTCATCACCTTGAGGCTCCAGCCCCTTGATGAATTCACCGCGCTCGCCGTGCGGGTCGAACATGCCGCCAACGGTACCCAGGTGGCGGACATGCACCACAGGGCGCTTGGCCTTGCGGGCCGCTTCGAGCAGGTGAGCGATATTGGCCGTGGCCTCGTCCATGCCGGACAAGGCCAGAGGCCCGCTCAGGTATTCCTTTTGTGCATCGATGATCAGCAGGCTGGCATTGCTCAGATTTGCGGCTGCGTAACCACGCCCAGTGAGTTGAAACATCGTCTTTAAAGCGGACATTCGGGGGCTCCTTTGTGTGGGGCTTTTGAGACATTCTCCACTGGCGGAGCGTTTATGTGAATGGCTAGTCGTGTAAGCAGCGTGGTTGTTGGGCTACAGCGATGTCAAGCCAGCGCGGTAAAAGCCCAAAAAGTACAAAGTGGAGGGTTTTCGGATGTTTCTGAGGGGGGCGGTGCCGCTTAAACGGCGCGCGCGAGTACCGTCGGGCACAACTTTAGCCGCGCCGGGGTTTGGCTGTTAGAATCTCAGGTCGATTTTGAGGAGTAAGACCGTTGATCACTTCCCGTCTGCGCACACTGCGCGACCATATTCGCTGGGCTGTCAGTCATTTTCATGGGGAAGAGCTGTTTTTCGGTCACGGTACCGACAACGCCTGGGATGAAGCTCGCCAACTGGTGTTGGGTGCGTTGAACCTGCCGTGGGAAATAGCTGACAGTTACCTTGACTGCCGCCTTGAAGACGATGAGTTGGTTAACCTGCAACATTTGCTGAAACGGCGCATTGAAGAGCGCGTGCCCACGGCTTACCTGCTGGGTGAGGCGTGGTTCTGCGGCCTGTCGTTTATCGTTGATGAGCGTGTGTTGATTCCGCGTTCGCCCATTGGTGAACTCATCGAAAACCGCTTCGAGCCGTGGCTGGGTGCTGAACCTGCGCGCATTCTTGATTTGTGCACCGGCTCGGGTTGTATCGGTATTGCCTGCGCCTATGAATTTCAGAATGCGGAGGTGGTGCTGGCGGACCTGTCATTTGAGGCGCTGGAAGTGGCGAACCAGAACATTGAGCGCCATGGCGTCGATGAACGTGTGTACACGGTCCAGGGGGACGGGTTTGACGGGTTGCCGGGCCAGCGCTTCGATTTGATCGTTTCAAACCCACCGTATGTGGATGCTGAAGATTTTGCCGACATGCCCGCTGAATATCAGCATGAGCCGGAACTGGGCCTGGCCTGCGGCGATGACGGCTTGAACCTGGTGCGGCGCATGCTCGCTGAAGCTGCCGACCACCTGACCGAGAAGGGCTTGCTGATCGTTGAGGTGGGCAACAGCCTGGTGCACGTCGAGTCGTTGTACCCTGAAGTGGACTTCGCCTGGCTGAAGTTCGAGCGCGGCGGGCACGGGGTGTTTATGTTGACCGCCGAACAATGCCGTGACCATCAGGCGCTGTTTGCGTCGCGTGTTTAAAACGGCTGGCGTGCACACTGCTCGGCGTGCTTACCGGTGTGTCGCTATCCAGATCAGCAGCGCGGCCTGAAACACGGCAAAGGCCACGAGGCAGGTGATGGTGAAACGAAGGCCGATATCCTCGCGCTGAAAGCGGCTGATACGGTCTTCCTTCTCGCGCAGTCGGACTTCCTGTTCCAGCAGGTTCTGTTCTGCCTGCTGGAGCATCTGTGCGGCGTCAAGGGTGCTGACCACTTGCACTTTCTCCGTGTTCCAGGCGCCATACAGCTCGCTGACCTGGACGGTGTCGATGCGCGCCTTGCGCTGCTGCGCATCTTCATACACCACATCAAACCCTTGCGTGCGCAGGCTGTGATCGCGGCGCTGGCGGGTGTCTTCGTTCAAGGCGTCCCGGGTGGGCAACTCAATGCTGTCAAAGGAATAGCGCGAGCCTTTCTGTTGCAGCCATTGAATGCCCTGAGCCATCACAAACCGCCCCAGGCCGCGATTCACGGGCTCAACCTGTAACCCGCGCTCAGGGCTGATGCTGACGCGTCGGGTGGCATGGTCGAGCCATATGTCGAGCTGATTTTGCTCCTTGCGCACGTGTTGGCCGGGCAGTGAAATCTTCAGGCGCAGCAGGCTCACATCCTTGTCGGTGCGCTCGGCGTACTCGAACTGCACGAAGCGCAAAGGCCGTGCGCCGGTGCTGCGGTCGGTCTGCAAAGGGGCAAGGCGCAGCAGGCTAAAGTGTTCGGGCTGAACGTCTGCCCACGGCAAGGGTTGCGCCTCGGGCGAAACCGGCGCTTCAGATGCGGTCGTGTGAGAAGGGGTGTCGCTCATAACGGCAAAGTCCTGTGAAAGCCCGAGGTGCCAGCAGCGCAAAGACGGCTGACAAGGGGTTATCGGCCGTTATGCGCGGTACTGGAGGGCTAACGCTTCAGGAAGCACTCACTTTCGTGATGAATTGCACAATTCGCGTACCCAGTTCGCTGGCAAGGCGTTGATAGGGGTCGTTGTAGGACTGAACCTGCAGCTTCATGTCCATGGGCACAATGCGCATCACGTGGTTCATGCCGTCGATCAAGGTCAATTCGGCATCGGGCTTGGCGGCCTTGAGCAGGCGCGCATCGTCGACGTCGACCTGAATGTCGTGAGTGCCCTGAATGATCAGCGCGGGCATTTTAAGTGCTCCGAATGCTCGCGCCGGGTTGTAGTGCAATAAGCTGATCAGGTAAGGCTGGACGCTGGGGCGGAAGATGACGTGCAGCGCTTCGGGCACGTTATCGTCGGTGCGGCCGGCTTCCAGCGTGCTGATCAATTGATTGCTGCGCTCCAGCAAGGCAGGCGGCAAGTGATTGCGCTGCAGTTGCTCGCGCAACAGTTGGCCGATGGGGCGTGCGGTGCCGGCAATGGAAATCACGCCTGCCGTGTCGACCTGTGGCGCGGCGAGGGTGGCGATCAGCGCACCTTCACTGTGGCCCAGCAAAAACAGCGGGCCAAAGCGCGGGTCGGACTTGAGTTGCTTGCCCCAGCCCACGGTGTCTTGCACGTACTGTTCAAGGGTGAGGGTGCGTTCGTCAGGCCCGGCGGGTTCGCTTTGGGCAATGCCGCGTTTATCAAAGCGCACACTGGCAATGTTGTGCTGCGCCAGGAGTTGGGCCAATTTGCGCAAGCTATCGTTGCGCCCGCCTATGGTGTTGTTGCCGTTGCGGTCGGTGGGGCCGGAGCCCGCGATCAGCAGCACGACGGGCACCGGCGTGGCGCTTTTGGGCAGCACGAGTGAGCCATACAGCGTGCCCGTCGGCGTATTCAGCTCAATGGGGCGCAGCAGCACGCTGGGGGCCGCGGCGTGGGCCAGGCCGCAGAACAGGGTCGCCATTATCACTAGTATCCTTAGCATCATTTCGCCATATTGCTCTGAGTGCCTGTAAGACCCGCCCGAATGAAGAAGGTTCGAGGATGAACTACAGGGGCAGCCTGCGTATACTGGCGGGCTTAGTTATCCACGCTGAGTTTTATCGGCTGATTTTTGCGGAGCGCCCTGCATGTCCGGCAATACCTACGGCAAGCTGTTCACTGTCACCACCGCTGGCGAAAGCCATGGTCCGGCGTTGGTCGCCATTGTCGATGGCTGCCCGCCCGGGCTTGAGCTGTCCCTGGACGACTTGCAGCGCGACCTCGATCGCCGCAAGCCCGGCACCAGCCGCCACACCACACAGCGCCAGGAAGCCGATGAAGTCGAAATCCTCTCTGGCGTATTTGAAGGCCGCACCACCGGTTGCGCTATCGGTTTGCTGATTCGCAATACCGACCAGAAGTCCAAGGACTACTCGGCCATCAAGGACCTGTTCCGCCCGGCCCATGCCGACTACACCTACCACCACAAGTACGGTGAGCGCGATTACCGTGGCGGCGGGCGCAGTTCGGCCCGGGAAACCGCCATGCGGGTGGCTGCGGGAGCCATTGCGAAAAAGTACCTGGCAACCCAGGGCATTGTCATTCGTGGCTACATGAGCCAGTTGGGCCCGATCGAAATTGCGTTCAAGACGTGGGATTCGGTTGAGGACAACGCATTTTTCAGCCCTGACCCAGACAAAGTGCCTGAGCTTGAGGCCTACATGGATCAACTGCGCCGCGATCAGGACTCAGTGGGTGCCAAAATCACCGTGGTTGCCGAGGGTGTGATTCCAGGCTTGGGCGAGCCGATTTTCGACCGTCTGGACGCCGAACTGGCCCATGCGCTGATGAGCATCAACGCGGTTAAAGGCATCGAAATTGGGGCGGGCTTTGCCAGTGTGGCCCAGCGTGGCACCGAGCACCGCGATGAGCTGACCCCCGAAGGTTTCCTCAGCAACAACGCGGGCGGCATTTTGGGCGGTATTTCGTCCGGCCAGCCGATTGTGGCGCACCTGGCTCTCAAGCCGACGTCGAGCATCACCACGCCCGGTCGCTCGATTGATACCAACGGCAACCCGGTGGACGTCATCACCAAAGGCCGCCACGACCCGTGCGTGGGCATTCGTGCCACGCCGATTGCCGAAGCCATGATGGCCATCGTGCTGATGGATCACTTGCTGCGCCATCGCGGGCAAAATGCCGATGTACGTGTGAACACGCCTGTGTTGGGCCAGCTGTAATGCAGGGGCCGTTGAGCGCCACGGTCTGACGACGGTGTCCACACTTCCATACTGGCGATTATCGGGTTTCTACCTGTTCTATTTCGCCTTGCTGGGGGCGACAGCGCCGTTTCTGGCGTTGTACTTCCACCACCTGGGGTTTTCCAGCGCACGCATCGGCGAACTGGTGGCTATCCCAATGCTGATGCGCTGCGTGGCCCCCAATTTGTGGGGCTGGTTGGGGGATCACACGGGGCAGCGCCTGTTGATTGTGCGCCTGGGGGCGCTGTTTACACTGCTCAGTTTTTCGCTGATTTTCTACAGCCAGAGCTATGCCTGGCTGGCGCTGGTCATGGCGCTGCATGCGTTCTTCTGGCATGCCGTGTTGCCCCAGTTTGAAGTCATCACCTTTGCCCATTTACACCGTCAACCTGAGCGTTACAGCCAGATACGCCTGTGGGGGTCGGTGGGCTTTATCCTCGCGGTGGTCATTCTGGGCCGCCTGTTTGAATGGTTGAGCCTGGACATTTACCCGGTGACGCTGGTGGTCATCATGGCGGGTATTGTGCTGTGCAGCTTGTGGGTGCCCAATGCGCAACCCTCCAGCGAAGGGCGTAAATTATTGGCCGGCGGGTTTCTAACGCAACTGCGCAGCCCTGGGGTTCTGGCCTTTTATGGCTGTGTGGCACTGATGCAACTGAGTCACGGGCCGTACAACACCTTTTTGACGCTGCACCTTGAAGACCTGGACTACAGCCGTGGCGTCATCGGGCTTCTGTGGGCATTGGGAGTGGTGGCGGAAGTGCTGATGTTTATGGCCATGCGCCGCATTTTGCTGCGCTTTTCGGTGCGTCGCGTCCTAATGATCAGTTTTTTGCTGGCGGCAGTGCGCTGGTTGTTACTGGGCTCGTTCGCAGAGTTTTTGTGGGTGTTGCTGCTGGCCCAAGTGCTGCACGCCGCCACGTTCGGCAGCTTCCATGCCTGTGCAATGGCTTTTGTGCAGCGCAGCTTTGGCCCGGGTCAGCAAGGGCAGGGCCAGGCCCTGTATGCCACGTTGGCCGGTGTTGGCGGTGCCGGCGGCGCGCTGTTCGCCGGTTACAGCTGGAACACGCTGGGCCCGACTATCACCTTTAGTATGGCCAGTGTCGCAGCGCTGGCTGCAGCCGTTATCATCGCAACTCGACTGCAAGAGGACAGGGCATGCGCCTTACCCGTGAACACTTGAGCCTGGAAATCATTGAAGCCGGGCGCTTTTTATATGGCCGTGGCTGGTCGCCGGCCACCAGCAGCAACTATTCGGTTCGCTTGTCGGCCACCGAAGCACTGTTGACCGTGTCGGGCAAGCACAAAGGCCAGCTCGGCCCGGATGATGTGCTGGCCACCGACTTGTCCGGCAATAGCCTTGAGCCCGGCAAGAAGCCGTCCGCTGAAACCTTGTTGCACACCCAGCTTTACAACTGGCACTCGGGTATTGGTGCCGTGCTGCATACCCACTCGGTCAATGCCACCGTGCTGTCACGGCTGACGCCGGGTGACAGCCTTGAGTTTGAAGACTACGAATTGCAGAAAGCCTTCAGTGGCATTTCCACCCATGAATCCACAGTGCGCGTGCCGATTTTCGACAATGACCAGGACATCACCCGGCTCGCGGCCAAGGTCCAGCCCTGGCTTGACGCCCACCCCGAGTGCGTGGGCTACCTGATTCGCGGTCACGGCCTGTACACCTGGGGGCCGCGCATGAGCGATGCCTTGCGCCAGATCGAAGCCTTTGAATTTTTGTTTGAATGCGAACTGAAAACCCGTGCCGTGCTTAACCGTTAACGCTGACTTCACTGCGAAGAAGCTCACCTGCCTGATTTGAACGGTGTGCCTGAACGGCCTGTAAAAGCCGAAAGCGCGTACCGAAGCCGAGGAACCCTGTCCCATGAGCAGCCTGTCCGTTTACCACGTCTCAAGCCCTGAATTGCCGAACAAGGTGCTGACCCACCTGGATGACATCGCCGCCACCCTGGCCGAGCAAGGCGTGCGCTTTGAACGCTGGCAAGCCGCCGCGCCGATCCAGCCGGGTGCTACCCAGGATGAAGTCATCAGCGCCTATCGCCAGCAGATTGATCAACTGATGGCTGAAGGTGGCTACGTCACCGTCGATGTCATCAGCCTTAACAGCGACCACCCGCAAAAAGCCGAATTGCGCGCCAAGTTCCTTGATGAGCATCGTCATGGCGAAGATGAAGTGCGTTTTTTCGTCGCGGGGCGCGGGTTGTTTACGTTGCATATCGATGACTACGTGTATGCAGTGCTTTGCGAAAAAAACGACCTGATCTCCGTACCGGCTGGAACCCCCCACTGGTTTGATATGGGCGAACACCCGCACTTTGTAGCGATCCGGATGTTCAATAATCCTGACGGCTGGGTGGCCAATTTCACCGGTGAAGACATCGCCAACCGTTTCCCGCGCCTCGAAGACTAAGGAGTCCGCATGCCGATCAAAGCCATTCTCACGGATATTGAGGGCACCACCAGCGCAGTCAGCTTTGTGTTTGATGTGCTGTTTCCCTACGCGAAACGTCATTTGCCCGACTTCGTGCGTCAGCATGCCGCTGACGACGAGGTGAAGGTGCAGCTAGAGGCGGTGCGCCGGGACAGTGGCGAACCTCAAGCCACGGTTGAGCGGGTGATCGAGATTCTGTTGCAGTGGCTTGCCGAAGACCGCAAAGCCACGCCGCTCAAGGCCTTGCAGGGCATGGTCTGGAAACAGGGCTATGAAGCGGGAGAACTCAAGGGGCACGTGTACCCGGATGCGGTTCAGGCCCTCAAGGCGTGGCACGAGCAAGGCTACGCGCTCTACGTCTATTCATCCGGCTCTGTTCAGGCCCAGCAACTGATTTTTGGCTGTTCCGAAGCGGGCGACCTGAGGCCCTTGTTAAAAGGCTATTTCGATACCACCAGCGGCCCGAAGCGTGAAGCGCAGTCTTACCAGCACATTGCCCGTTCGATCGGCTGTGCTGGCGGTGAGGTGTTATTTTTGTCAGACATCGTTGAGGAGTTGGATGCCGCTCGGGCGGCAGGGATGCTCACCTGCGGCCTGGCGCGTGAAGGCGGTGAGTTGAAAGGGCACGTGACCGTGAGCAGCTTTGCGGACATCGACCCTGCACACCCCTAACCCGCGCGCGATGAAGACGCACAAAAAAGCCAGCGAATGCTGGCTTTTTGCTGTGCGGACTTAGGCGTTCGCGCGGTCAGGCATTTTTGTAAGTCGGCAGGGCAAAGCGATTCTGGCTTTGCAGCAGTGAGATGGTCGGTAATTCACTGGCATTGTCCGCCAAGTCCCGGCGGATTGCGCTGATGACCCACGTCAGTTGTTCGGCCGTGCGCAGTTGTGTGTAAGAAATAGAACGCTGGGTCTGCTTGCCATCGCTATCACGCAAGGTGAGCAATACACCGCCATCCGGGCGGGTTTTGACGGTAACGGTGTGATGAGTGAACAGGGAGGTGAATTTTTCTTGAATTAGACTCATGTCTTTATCTCCATCAGCTCAATAGGCGTGCATGAAGAGGTAGTTGCAGGGAGTGTGCCAGCCTCATTTTTTTAAAAATTCCATATAAAACAACGGGTTGAGTTTTATATAAGATGAATGATTCGTGCAATTTGCATGAGTGGCCATCGTGCATCCTGCATTTTGCCCACTCAAATGAGGGGCTTTTGGTTGATGTATGAATCTTTTGGTTTTTTTGAGCTGTCGATAAATTTTGGCTATCGATGCCTTGCGCAAAAAAGGGATGACAGGCTTTGCGCGTCTCAGGACACTGTGTTCTTTTGCAGCGAACATGGAATCTCACATGTCAGACAATACTCCCGCAGCACCAGGACGGCAGATGACCCCTGAAGAGGCTGGCGACTTTGCCGAACAAGTCTTCAACAAGGCCCGCGACGGGGATGCCGCCATGTTGGCAGCCCTGCTGAGCAAAGGGCTGCCGCCCAACCTGCGTAATCACAAGGGGGACACCTTGCTGATGCTGGCCAGCTACCACGGCCATGTGGAGGCCGTGAAAGTGTTGCTGGAGCACCAGGCCGACCCTGAAATTCGCAATGCCAACGGTCAAAGCCCGATTGCCGGCGCTGCGTTCAAGGGCGATCTGGTGGTGGTCAAGGCACTGGTCGAGGGCGGCGCACAGGTTGAAGGGGCTTCGTTCGACGGGCGTACAGCGCTGATGATGGCGGCAATGTTCAATCGTTTGCCGATAATTGACTACCTGATCAGTCAGGGGGCCGACCCCAAGGCTAAAGACGCCAACGGCATCTCGGCCCTGGACGCGGCGAAGACCATGGGTGCTTTGGACGCGGTGGCGCTGCTCGAACCGTTGGCGGGTTGATCGGTGCCCTTGAGGGCCGTAATTGATATATCCTGCGCGCCCTCATTTTTCTTGCGACAGGCCTAGCCCATGAAAACCACCCTTGTTGAACTCATTAGTAAAATCAGCTCTGGGTGCATGAGCGAAGGCGAAATTGCCTCGGTGGCCGATGAAGCGGCCCAGGCTTATGCCGATCCCGAGGCGTTTCTGACGGCTAATCCAGATATCAATTACGACGATACCTTCCCTATCCCACTGGGTGAGTGGGTCGTGATTGGCAGTTTGCCTGAGACGGTTTTGTTCCAGGCCGACACCTACATGGAGCTGTTCGCACACATCGTGGCCTCGTTCGGGCCGCAGGTGGCTTTCAACATCAAGCCCAAGCAGTTGGCCAAAACCGAGGCGTTGACGGCGCTCAATCGTATCCAGATCCAGATGGGCAGCATGGCCCCGGAGAACGGTGGCTATGTGCTGGTTAACCTGAGCCAACCGCTGGATGACGAACTGCAAGTGGTGCTGGTGTACGGCAACGATGTGCCCCGTGTGCTGGAACTGTGTGCTGAAGTGGGCATCGCGGCCGAGCCGTCGCTGGAGGCCTTGAAGGTTGCGGTGCACGTTTAAACACCCCGTGAATAAATAACGGAACCCTCGCTGCCGCTGGCTATCCTAAGTGAACATGCACACACGCAGGAGCGACATCATGGGGTCTGCCTTTAACGGTCTGATTGGTCTTATCATTTTGGCTCTGGATATCTGGGCCATTATCAACGTGCTGAAAAGCAATGCCGAAACCGGGATGAAAATTCTCTGGGTGCTGCTAATTATCTTCCTGCCGGTATTGGGCTTGATTATTTGGGCCATTGCCGGGCCGCGCGGTAACGTGCGTATTTAGGCCTGACTGGCGGGCAGCGACGCGAAAAGGGTGGCTGCCCGTTGAGTTTGTCCGCGTCAAGGTTCGACCTGTCATGCTCCTCAACGTAGAATGCGCGCCTTTCTTGGGCAGTTGAACGTGTGACCGCGATACAGCGGTGTGCCGTTTGGCTGTCGATCATGGGCGGGTGACCGTCCGTTGCCACCAGCATTCAAGGGACTACCCATGACAGCGACTCAATCTGACTACCTCGAAACTCTTTACGAAGGCTATGGCCAGCGCTTTCGCATGGACAAGTTGCTGCACGAAGTGCGCACCGAACATCAGCACCTGGTGATTTTCGAAAACCCGGTGATGGGCCGGGTTATGGCGCTGGACGGCGTCATCCAGACCACCGAAGCCGATGAGTTCATTTACCACGAGATGCTCACCCACGTGCCGATCCTGGCCCACGGCACGGTTAAGCGCGTCTTGATCATTGGCGGCGGCGATGGTGGCATGTTGCGTGAAGTGACCAAGCACCGTGGCATTGAGCACATCACCATGGTTGAGATCGATGGCACCGTGGTGGACATGTGCAAGGAATTTCTGCCTAACCACTCCAAAGGGGCCTATGACGACCCGCGCCTGAACCTGGTTATCGATGACGGCATGCGCTTTGTGGCGACCACTGAAGAAAAATTCGACGTGATCATTTCCGACTCCACTGACCCGATCGGGCCTGGGGAAGTGCTGTTCTCCGAGAATTTCTATCAGGCTTGCCATCGTTGCCTGAACGAAGGCGGTGTGTTGGTGACGCAAAACGGTACGCCGTTCATGCAGTTGAAAGAAGTGCAGACCACAGCAGGGCGCATGCGTAGCCTGTTTGCAGACTGGCACTTTTATCAGGCAGCGGTGCCTACCTACATCGGCGGTGCAATGACGTTTGCCTGGGGTTCGACTAACACCGCCTACCGCAAATTGCCACTCGAGACCCTGCGTCAACGCTTTGCGGGCAGCGGTATCGTGACGCGTTATTACAACCCCGAGGTTCACATCGGCGCTTTTGCCTTGCCGCAATATGTGTTGCAGGCAGTGAACAAGCCAAGCAACGATTAACATTGAGTCACAACAAGAAAGGGCCGAAAGGCCCTTTCTTGTGTTTCAGGATATGCTCTCTACGGAATTTTCACGGTCCATTAAAGACAATTCACTCGTAAAATTTCAGCCTCACCCTTTTTCAACTTGAACCAATGGGTCCTAAAACGACATGGCAAACCCGGACGCACCAAGACAACAGCACGCTGGCATGCGTGTGTTGCAACCGACCGTCAAATCTCATCTGGCATTTACGCTGCTGTGTGCCTTGATCATGATGGTGATGTTCACCCTGCTACGGGTGGCATTGCTGGCTTATAACCGGGAAATGATCCTCGATACGCCGGCTTCGACGTTCCTTGAGGCCTTTGCCAACGGTCTGCGTTTTGACTTGCGGATTGTGGTGTACCTCAGCATCCCGTTGCTATTGGCGCTGCTCAGCGCCAAGGCAATGGCCCTGCGTGGTGTGATGCGCTTCTGGTTGACTGCCGCTTCCAGCCTGGCGCTGTTTTTGGGCTTGATGGAAATGGACTTCTACCGTGAGTTCCACCAGCGCCTGAACGGTCTGGTTTTCCAATATGTGAAGGAAGACCCGAAAACCGTGATGAGCATGCTCTGGTATGGCTTCCCGGTGGTGCGCTATCTGTTGGCGTGGGCCGTGGGCACGCTGGTGTTGTACGTTGCGTTCCGGGGTGCTGATCGCGTAACCCGTTCGCGCGTGAGCGGGTCGAGCGTGAACGCTGCACCGTCAGTTGCGCCCTGGTATGGCCGTGCGGTGGTGTTTGTCGTGTTGCTGCTGGTGTGTGTGGTGGCCGCGCGTGGCACCTTGCGTCAGGGGCCTCCATTGCGTTGGGGTGATGCCTACACGACAGACTCCAACTTCGCTAACCAGTTGGGCCTGAATGGGTCGCTGTCGTTGATTGCCGCCGCGAAAAGCCGCTTCTCAGACGAGCGCTCCAATATCTGGAAAGCAACGCTGGAGCAACCTGTGGCTCAGCAGACGGTTCGCGATATGTTGCTGACCGAAAACGATGCGTTGGTCGACCCGGACACGGCTGCTGTGCGTCGTGATACTACGCCGCCTGTGGAGAAAACGCTGCCGATCAAGAATGTTGTTGTGATTCTGATGGAAAGCTTTGCCGGTCACTCGGTAGGTGCCCTGGGTCGCCCTGGCAATATCACGCCGTACTTTGACAACCTGGCAAAAGAAGGTTTGTTGTTTGAGCGTTTCTTCTCCAACGGTACTCATACCCACCAGGGCATGTTCGCTACGATGGCGTGCTTCCCGAATCTACCGGGCTTCGAGTACCTGATGCAAACGCCTGAAGGTAGCCACAAGCTCTCTGGCCTGCCGGAACTGCTGAGTGCGCGTCAGTTTGATGACGTCTATGTCTATAACGGTGACTTTGCCTGGGATAACCAGTCGGGCTTTTTCAGCAACCAGGGCATGACCACTTTCGTGGGTCGTAATGACTTCATTAACCCCGTCTTCTCCGACCCTACGTGGGGCGTGTCCGACCAGGACATGTTCAGCCGCGGTCTGGAAGAGTTGAAAAAGCGTGAAGGCAAAGAGCCGTTCTATGCCTTGCTGCAAACACTGTCCAACCACACGCCGTACGCCTTGCCGACACCGTTGCCGGTTGAACCTGTGACCGACCGTGGTTCGCTCAATGAGCATTTGACCGCGATGCGTTATTCCGACTGGGCTTTGGGCCAGTTCTTCGAAAAAGCGCGTAAAGAACCTTACTTCAAGGAAACCCTGTTTGTGGTGGTCGGTGACCACGGTTTTGGCAACGAACAGCAGATTTCCGAGATGGACCTGGGCCGTTTCAACGTGCCTTTGCTGTTGATAGGCCCTGGCATCCAGGAAAAATTTGGCCCGCGCAGTGACATTGTGGGTACGCAGGTGGACATCGTGCCAACCATCATGGGCCGCCTCGGCGGCGAGTTCCGTCAGCAATGCTGGGGCCGTGACCTGTTGACCTTGCCTGAAGGTGACAAGGGCAGCGGTGTAATCAAGCCTTCGGGCAGTGATCAAACCGTGGCGATTATCAGCGGCGATCATCTGTTGGTACAGCCAAAAGACATGCCAGCGAAAGTCTGGCAATACTCGTTGGGCGCTGATCCGCAGGCTAAAGTGGTGACCGACTCAGCAGAGGAGGCCGAGCTTAAGCGCAAGCTTGAATCGTTCTTGCAGACCGCCACCAAAAGTCTGTTGGACAATACGGCGGGCGTTGAAGATCCCAAGTAACGCTTTATAGGTAGAGAAAGCTCCTGTTATTGGCGCCGGATAAGCGGCACGCGAATTAACCCGCGTGCCGTTGATCCGGCGTTTCTATTTTGGTTGAGTACTGTCCTCTTTCAAGGCGTTGGGAAGTGCGCCAGGGTTCTCGTCATTCGAACGACTCAGTGACATGCGCTTCATGACCCGGTTGCCGCTGATTTCATGTTTGATGACGGCGGCGATATGGAGCCCGATCAATAACGCCAACACCCAGCACGCAGCCACATGAACTTTGAAAAACAGCTCAATCAACGCGGGATCCGTCAGGGGTTGTGGGATCAGCACCTGGTCGAAAATGTTGATTGGACGATCCATCATCATCACACCGGTTATCAACACTACAGTGGTTAACCCGTACAGAAGCCGGTGGGCCCACGTTGCCAGGACGTTACTCAGCAGGGGGGCTTGTGCCTCGACGGCAGTGGGTTGGCGATACGCCAGGTAGATTCTCACGGCAAACACTGGAATAAACAGGGTGGTTAACGAGATGTTGAAAAAGCTCACCCAGTTTTTGATAGCGGGCTCTATGTCGAACACACTGATCCAGAACCCTGAAAGCGTCGCCCAAATAATAATAACTGCCGAAATCCAGTGCAGGATGATTTGACTTGCCGAGTAGGGAGTTTGCATAAATAAGTCCGCTTATTGGCTGTGAACGGGCAGTAAATGGCAATCCTGGGGTTCGGTTAAGGTAATGAGGGTTTTTATAAATATAGAAGGTGTGATGTTATCAGGCGAGTGTTATAGGTGGCGATTATGTGTGGGTTTTAACTTGATAATGATTCATTTGCATGGTTGCTGTGTTATCGGTAATTAAGTGTGGGGTGGGGTGTTTCTTTTAAATACTGTTAAAGGTGTTTTGTGGTTGCCTTGTGTAGATCCATCAATACAACCCCCTAATAAAGTAGGCGCGAGCTTTTAAAACCAAAAGATCACGAGCAAGCTCGCTCCCACAGAGGGTTGAAGGGTTTAACCCTGGCCTAAAGGTAAAGCCCTTGAACGGGCAATGACAGGCGCGTAGGGTGGCGCGCTGCACAGTGGGAGATGCATTGGATGCTTAATTATGTTTGGTTTTTTCTGGCGGCTGTGTTTGAAATCGCAGGCTGCTACGGGTTTTGGATGTGGCTGCGCCAAGGCAAGAGCGCATGGTGGATGGTACCGGCTGTCCTGAGTCTGGCGGTATTCGGCCTGCTCCTGACCAAGGTAGAGGCTACTTATGCCGGGCGCGCTTATGCAGCCTATGGTGGCATCTACATCATTACCTCAATTGCTTGGCTAGCCCTTGTTGAGCGTATTCGGCCGCTGAGCTCCGATTGGGTGGGGGTGGTGTTATGTGTGGTGGGGGCGACGATCATTTTGGTGGGGCCTCGGTTTTCGAGCTCTTGAACGTTTCTTCAGCTCTAGAAGACAATTACCAGCAGATAAGTAAGTTTTGGTAAGCGGTCTTGTAGGGCTTTGTCTATGTAAGAGTAGGTTTGTGCTGAATTGGTGTGTAGGGATTGAAGGGTTGTTGTGTGGCGTGCAGTCTTTGTGGCCAATGACATCGCGGAATAAGAGCCATGCACATACTGAGCCGTGCTGCCGGCGAGCAGATTTCAATCGGTCAAGACATCACCGTGCGTATCATCGCGGTGAGAGGCAACAGCATTCGCTTGGGGGTTGAGGCCCCCAAGCACGTCAGTGTTCATCGACTGGAAATTTATGAGCGCATACAACAACAGAATGCGGCCCTCTTGTTAAAGGGCCCTTGGGCAAAGGATTAATCAAGGAACTCTTTTGGTACCGCGTGTTTGGGCAGCAGTTGGCACTGTTGGCTTTCGAGGTCGAAGAAAATAACCGCCTGGCCTTTGCTCAGCGCGTGGCGAACACGCAACACGCGAGTTTCCTTGGGCGTGTCATCGCCGTTATCGGTACCGTCGCGACTGACGAAGTCCTCAATCAAATGGGTGAGGGTGTCGGGTTCAAGTTGGTCGTAAGGAATTAGCATGGTGCATTCTCATCACAATAGGGGCGCTGCTGGCTGCGGTCGTTAAATCGATGTGTTGCGGTTGTCCCAGTAGTGTTGTGCCATTTCTAAAGCGTGCTCACGGGGCGTGCCCAGGCCGCGTAAAGCCAGAGCCATGGTCGAGAGCAGGGCCAGTTGCGGATAACTGTCCTGGACGTCTCCACGCCACAGTGCTTTTAGGTGTTCAGGTTCCAGGGTCGCAGGTTTTACATGGCGTTGCGCGGATAGCGCAGGCCATTCTTCATCCCAGTTCTCACCTGCCGTCGTGCCATAAAGATGGCTGATCGTGTCAGGGTTGATTTCTATTTCTCCGCCATCGCCTTTTACCACGATGCAGGTATCGCCCAGCAGGCGGCTCGCTTCGCGGTGTACGTTCTGATAGCCCGGGTGGAAAATGCTTTGCAGGCCGCAGCGTGCCCCCAGCGGATTTAAAATACGCGCCAGGGAGTGAATGGGCGAACGCAAGCCCAGCGTGTTGCGCAGGTCGATCATGCGTTGTAATTGCGGGGCCCAATCCTGTAGCGGGATAAAGGCCAGGTTCTCTCTGCTCAACGCGCTGTCCACGTCCTGCCAGTTACGGCACAGGGGAATGGCCAGTGTTTCGAGCAGTTGCTCGCTGTAGAGCCGCCCGGCAGTATGAGCGCCGGCACCGTGGATCAAAATGCGTACGCCATTTTGTGCCAGGCACTTGGCAGCCAGGAGATACCACGGCAAGTGGCGCTTTTTACCGGCATAGGTAGGCCAATCAATATCGACTTTGATCGCTGGTGCTGTCAGCCGATCGCGTACTGCTTGTGTGAAACCCGCCAGTTCTTCGGGGCTTTCTTCCTTGTGCCGTAGGAGCATCAGGAAGGCACCCAATTGCGTGTCTTCCACTTTGTTATCAAGCAGCATGCCCATCGCCTCGCGGGCTTCCGCGCGGGTCAGGTTGCGGGCACCGCGCTTGCCTTTGCCCAGAATGCGCACAAATGGCGCAAAGGGATGTTCGGCGGGGGCCTCTAGAGTCAGTGGTGCTGGAGCATTCATAGGCAATTGGTCGGCTTGGGCAGGCCCGCCAACTTGGCGGCGAGTTTGGCGGGAGTGCCATTGAACAGGCGATTGAGGTGCAAACTGTTTCCTTTCTCCGGGCCCAACTGGCGAGCGGTGTATTTGATCAATGGGCGGGTGGCCGGAGATAACTCAAACTCCTGGTAAAAGCGGCGAAGCAACGCAAGGATTTCCCAGTGCTCCGGGCTTAACTCAAGCCCGGCCTGGGTGGCCAGAGCGTTGGCAACCTCTTCAGACCAGTCATTGAGGTCTTGCAGGTAACCGTCTTTATCCAGTTTGATCGTTTTGCCGTTGAGCGTCAGTGTATTCATAGCCAACTGTTGACCTTGTGATAGCTGATCGACAGGTCGACGAAACCTGCATAGTCAACAACGGTGCCCCATTCTGGGCATTGCAGATTTCGCGCTTGCAGGTCCTCTTCGAGAACAAAGAGTTTGAAGGTGTCACGTTTTTCTTCAAGGGCTTTTAGCGCGGCGCTATTGGGTTGCAAGGCATAGACCGCATCGCCGCAGAGTAATACGGCATCGTCGGCACCCAGCACGCGCAGACAACTGCTTAAGCGAGTATCTGAAAAAGGCGAGTGACTCAAGACATGTAGGGTCGACATCAGAGGGTTATCACTTGGTCGTAATGGTCAATAAGCGTACGGATTTCTTCGGCTGCCAGTGATTGCACATCCTCGACTGCAAATTGTGCGGGTGTAAGCCCTCGCTCGACCAGGCTGTGACTGCACGCATACAGATCGTCGATGCCGAAGAGCGACAAGGCCTGCAAGTTGGCCGTGAGGTTCTTTTGCTGAACAAGGGCCGGGGCTTGTGCTTGAACCAGTTGAAAAACGCCGTCATCCATAAACACCAGGCCTATCGGCAAATCAAATGCACCGCCCGCCAGAGCGATATCAAGTGCTTCCTTGGCTCCGGGGCCAGACCAAGGCGCTTGACGACTGATAATCAACAGTGATTTGGACATTTAAGGGCCTCCGAAACAGATCAACCGATCTGCAGCTTGAATGGCGTCATGCAATTGCCCAAGCCCGGATAATTCCCAGGGGGCTTTCAAATTAACGGCCGAACGCTCATAGCGATTGGCTTCCTGTGCATCCAGTACGCCACGACGCAAAGCTGCGGCGATACACACAACACCGTCCAGTTGGTTGTGGGAGATAAAGCTCGCCCATTGTTGCGCAAGGTCCTGCTCATCCTGCGGCGTCACAATCGTGCTTGCCGCACTATGGACGCCGTCTTGGTAAAAGAACACACGAACAATGTCATGGCCGCCCGCCACCGCCGCCTCGGCAAACCGAAGTGCGCGGCGGGAGGAGGGTGAGTGGGCTGCCGAATAAAGGGCAATGGCAAATTTCATAACGGCCTCTGTCAGCAAATCTGCGGCAATGATAAGGCCAGATGCGTGAAGATGCTTATGGCGGGCAACAAAAAGCCCGCCGAAGCGGGCTTTGTGTAGAGCAGTGTCAATCAGTCATCGCGGCTCATGATGCCGAAAATTTGCAGCAGGCTGATAAACAGGTTGTAGATCGATACATACAGGCTAATGGTAGCCATGATGTAGTTACGCTCGCCGCCATGAATGATGGCGCTGGTCTGGAACAGAATGCAGACCGAAGAGAACAGTACGAAGCCAGCGCTGATCGCCAGTTGCAGACCGCTGATCTGGAAGAAGAAGCTCGCCAGCGTTGCGCCCAGCAACACAAAGAAACCTGCGGTGATGAAACCGCCCAGGAAGCTCATGTCCTTGCGAGTAATCAGCACATAAGCCGACAAGCCGCCAAACACCAGCGCGGTCATGGCAAATGCCGAACTCACCACCTCAGCGCCGCCCTGCATACCGATATAACGGTTGAGAATCGGGCCCAGCAAGAAGCCCATGAAACCCGTGAGTGCAAAGGTCGACACCAGACCCCACACCGAGTCACGCAGTTTATTGGTCAGGAAAAACAAACCGTAAAAACCGATGAGCACCACGAAAATATTGGGGTAGCCGACTCGCATTTGCTGAGAGACATAAGCCATCACACCGCTAAAAGCGAGGGTCAGGGCCAGCAAGCTGTATGTGTTACGCAGGACACGGCTAACCTCTAGCTGCTCGGCCTGCACGCTGTTATGAACCGCGTAATCCTGTTCGCGCATTGCGATACTCCTGTGTTCTGAAATGTTAAGTAGCAAAGATCATAGCAGAGGCTCTGAAACAAGCGATCAAGAGAGTTTGACAACGTGTTTCGTTCGGGTATTATAGCGCCCGCAACAACGTTAGGAGGTGTGGCCGAGTGGTTTAAGGCAACGGTCTTGAAAACCGTCGACTGTAACAGGTCCATGAGTTCGAATCCCATCGCCTCCGCCATATTGCTACACCGACAGAGCCCGTCCTAGACGGGCTTTGTCGTTTCTGGGGGTTGGGGGCTGCTGGAGGGTGTTTTTGGGTGGGGCGGTTCGATCATTCCTGTCAAGCCATTGCGTGGCACCCTCTGATCCGTTTCGGTAAGGTTGCGTTCACGGCAGGTTTGCATGGCCTACCGAGGTACTCAGCATCGGAAAGGCTATTTGCCTTATGCGTAGTAAGGGCGTTTCAGCCCTCTGAGGGCTTGCTCGCAGTTTCTTTGGTAACTTGGTTCGATTGGGTTACGCCCGCTTTAAAGGTCCTCTCTCGTACCGAGAAAATGGAGTGGTGCCTACCATCTATATAACTTTAGTTATAGTTATTTCGTGGTTGGATATATTATTTCTCGGGTTTCCTTGATTTAGATCAATTCCTAAGCTTTATTGGTTGCTCAGTAACAAGCAATACCGCGACTTCATGAAGTCGACCGTTAAGGGCACTTCTCTAGTGCTGTCAAAATAAAAAATACAATACGTTGCATTATTTATAGGCGGGCGATTGTTTATGATGAGGCTGATCGTGGTGTTTTTAATGGGTGTTTTTACTGTGGGCTGTAATGGCTTCGTAAAGCCTGACCCCTTCGGATCTATTAATGACTCATATTTTATAGTTCGTTCGGGGTTTCCAGCGCCACTGGTATATTCGGCATCTGCTGTGCAGTGGAACGAAGACTACGCTGTCTCAGTCCGGCATACCCCGCATATCGCCAATATTGCATACAGTTGCAGTACCGATTGCGACCTTGTTTTTATCAAGCACAAAGCAAAAGACAACTATCCTTTATGGCGCCCCCCCCGTTCTGGGTGAAAGCATAACTGCCGTGGGTTTGAGCCCGTTTCAAATGACTACCACAGGTAAGGGCAAGATCTACCAAACACCTTTTGTTAATACAGCAGAGCATAGTGGTGACCTTTATGGTATTCACGACGCCCCCCTTGTACGGGGGATGTCGGGTGGTCCTGTGATTGGCAGCGACGGTAAAGCGTTGGGTATTAACACTGGATTTTACTCCGTCACATTGCACGATACTATTGTTCAATCTCACCTGAGGGGCGCTGAGAGGGTGAGTGTATTTATTCCTTATTCGATTATTGCGCGTGAGTGGCTCTTGTTTCAGGCACAGCTCAATAAAGAAAAAACTCCGGCGGTTATCACTCAAATAAGTCTTTTGAAAATACAAGTGCCTAAGTGATCTGAATGTTTTGGTTTGATTCGGTATGGCTATAGTTCTTCTCGCACCAACAAAGCCCGTCTTGAACGGGCTTTGTTGTTTTTTGGGGTTGGGGGCACCCTGCGCATCGGTGATGCTGCGTTGAAAACAGGCTCAGAATGCTCATTTACAACACGTAGAGTTGTGCGCGACCCCGGCCGTTCCTCGCCTGTTTTCGCCTTGCCTGACCTTCGCTCGAAAACATTTCGTAAAGAATCTAAGGCCCCTTTCTGTTCAGCGTGACGCTTGCGAGCCTTTTAACGCGATTCAACCGGCTTTTGATAAAACCCCTCAAGTCTTTCCAAACAATAGGAAAGCCCCTACATCCTTTTACCCCCTTGGCATGAAACTTTAAGCGTCCTGTAGGGAGCATGTATCTGCACGCTCCACCGGCCCGCTGAAGTGTTTACGCCAGGATGTAGCCGATGCCCACACCCACCCCTTTTTTCGACCACAGCCGCCATAAACTCGACGTGCGCAATGTCGATGTGCCGCTGGAGGTGCTGGCCTTTCAGGGCGAGGAGTGCCTGAGTCAGCCGTTCAGTTACGTGATCGAATTCACCAGCACGGAACTCGATATTGCCGCCGAGCTACTGCTGGGGCGCGATGCTCGCTTTAGCCTGTATGGCCGACCGCCCGGCCCGGCGCTGCCGGGGTTGAGCCGGCCCGAGGTCAAGCCGTTGCGCACCGTGCACGGCGTGATTACGGGCTTTAAGCGCCTGGCCGGCTCCAACGATGAAGCCCGTTACGCGCTCACCCTTGAGCCGCGCCTGGCGCTGCTGAGCCGGGGTAAACA
>Ga0308167_1000099_pt1 | contig 212751 bp, 202 predicted proteins | sample PhyCR1_2_FD_202138 | JGI IMG/M metagenome (GOLD analysis project Ga0308167, IMG submission 202138) | Phyllosphere microbial communities from UC Gill Tract Community Farm, Albany, California, United States - DLSLRC.R1 | ecosystem: Host-associated > Plants > Phyllosphere > Unclassified | place...
GTCCGACGAGGAATAAAATTGGCATATGACAAGTGCACGCTGTTGAGTTCTCAAGGAACGGACGCACCCACAGAACCAATCTTCCGACCGTACCCATGAGGCAGTTCACTTCAATACAAAACCATTCGAACCTTATGGCTCTCACCGTGGGACCTATCAACAAGATCAGCGTCGTGAAAACCGGTCGAATGACCAGAACCAAAACCTTACACCATGTGGTGGGGGTTTTGGGTTGTTCTCCGCTTGAGAGGACGCGGGGCCTTTCGGCCGCTCCGCTCTCCCCTGTGGGGCGAACAAGTAATAAGTTACGCGGATCCCGCCCACTCGTCCAATCCAGAGCGCGCCCCGGGCGTGTCGCGCCCTCGGAACCCCGAAGCAACGTGGATCTGCGGGGATCCCCCCACGGCGGCGCCTGTGGCTCAGTGAGGTCAGATCACAGCGGAGATCGACGTCAGCGAGGCCGTGGCATCCGCGTGCCCGCCGGTGAACGCGATCCCGCCGAAGAACAGCGAGCCGATGACGAGCGAGAACACGAACGCGATCGACAGGAACAGCACGGCGGCGCCGGCGAGAGCGAGCAGAAGCGGAAGTCGAGATGCCATGTGCACATCCTGCCGCGATCGCGGGCCGCACGACCAGGGGTTGCGTCGGAGACGACCGAAGGCCGGCACCCCGGAAGAGGTACCGGCCTTCGATGCGAATCGGATCAGCGACCCGAGAGCTTCTCGCGCAGAGCGGCGAGGGACTCGTCGTCGGCGAGGGTGCCCTGGGCGGGCGACTCCGACGAGAACGAGCCGCCGAACGAGCCCGAGTCGATCGGGTTCGCAGCCTCGGCCTCGAGGGCCTTGGCGACGGCGGCCTTGTGAGCCTCCCAGCGACCCTGGGCAGCGGCGTACTCCTGCTCCCACTGCTCGCGCTGAGCGTCGAAGCCCTCGAGCCAGGCACCCGACTCGGGGTCGAAGCCCTCGGGGTACTTGTACTCGCCGCGCTCGTCGTACTCGGTGACCATGCCATACAGCGCCGGGTCGAACTCGGTGCCGTTGGGGTCGACCGACTCGTTCGCCTGCTTGAGCGAGAGCGAGATGCGGCGACGCTCGAGGTCGATGTCGATGATCTTGACGAAGACCTCTTCGCCGACCGACACGACCTGCTCGGCGAGCTCGACGTGCTTGCCGGACAGCTCGGAGATGTGCACGAGGCCCTCGATGCCGTCGGCGACGCGGACGAACGCACCGAACGGAACGAGCTTGGTGACCTTGCCCGGAGCGATCTGACCGATCGCGTGGGTACGGGCGAAGACCTGCCACGGGTCTTCCTGCGTGGCCTTGAGCGAGAGCGACACGCGCTCGCGGTCGAGGTCGACCTCGAGGATCTCGACGGTGACCTCCTGGCCCACCTCGACGACCTCGGACGCGTGCTCGATGTGCTTCCACGACAGCTCGGAGACGTGCACGAGACCGTCCACGCCGCCCAGGTCGACGAACGCACCGAAGTTGACGATCGACGAGACCGTGCCCTTGCGGACCTGGCCCTTGTGCAGGTTGTTGAGGAATGTGGTGCGCGACTCGGACTGCGTCTGCTCGAGCAGGGCGCGGCGCGAGAGCACGACGTTGTTGCGGTTCTTGTCGAGCTCGAGGATCTTCGCCTCGATCTCCTGGCCGAGGTACGGCGTCAGGTCACGGACGCGGCGCAGCTCGATGAGCGAGGCCGGCAGGAAGCCGCGGAGGCCGATGTCGACGATGAGGCCACCCTTGACGACCTCGATCACGGAGCCGGTGACGACACCGTCGTTCTCCTTGATCTTCTCGACGTCGCCCCAGGCGCGCTCGTACTGGGCGCGCTTCTTGGACAGGATGAGGCGGCCTTCCTTGTCCTCCTTCTGGAGAACGAGGGCCTCGACGTGATCGCCGACGTTGACGACCTCGTTGGGGTCGACGTCGTGCTTGATCGAAAGCTCGCGCGAGGGGATGACGCCCTCGGTCTTGTAACCGACGTCGAGGAGGACCTCGTCGCGGTCGATCTTCACCACGGTGCCTTCGATGAGGTCGCCGTCGTTGAAGAACTTCAGGGTCTTCTCGACCGCGGCCAGGAAGTCCTCAGCAGAGCCGATGTCGTTGATCGCGACCTGCTTGGTGGCCGGGGCGGTCGTTGCGGTAGTCATGTAGTGGGTTGTCCTAGTGGATTGGTGTCGGGCTCCGACTCCCGCGGGGCGGTCCGGGTGGGTCGTCCTGTCGGAGCATCCGAGGTCGAAGACGAACGGATGCCACGAGCCGAAGCGAAGCGGATTGTTTCGTGAGATGCCCCCGGTGCGATACCCGAGCGTGGGCCCGAGCCACACGAGTGACAATCAAGCCTAGCGCACCACGGCATCGCCTCGCCAACGACGATGACGAGCCGGTTCCCTCACGGATCGGCCGCTCTGCGACGGCCCCACGGCTCGCGGACGCATCTCCGGCATGCCCCCGATGCCCGGGCGACGAGTGCGCCCCCGAGCCCGTGATGCGCACGCGCAGCATCGGCGTTATCGAGAATATCCGTCCTCGGATCAGCCATTTCCGTTCACGGAAATCCGGAACTACGCCCAGGTTCCGTCCAGACAGGCGTGCCAGGCTCCCCGTTTCGTGCCCGCCGAACGCGGGTCGGACGTGCGATACCCGCGCCGTCCCATCGATACGAAACCGGTTCTATGCGCTCTGATTCGACGCCCCTGTCCAACCGCCGTACCCGCCGTCTCGCCTCCCGTCGTTCGCGCCGCCGCCCCGCTCTCGCGGCCGGTGGCCTCGTCGTCGGCGTGCTCGCGGTGGCCGCCCTCACCGGCGCCTCCCCCACGTCCGCCGCGACCGCCTCGGCGTCGCCGCTCCCCCTCACCGCGGGGTCGTTCCAGCTCGCCTCGTACGCCCGCCCCGCGGCGACGGCGACCACCCTGTCCACCGAGACCACCGAGGCGCACACCGCCCTCGCCGCGGCGCGGGCATCGCTCGCCTCGGCCACGACGGTCACGTCCGACATCGCGGCATCCGGGCTCGACATCGGCACGTCGACGGACATCGACACCTCTGCGCTCGCGCAAGCGGCTGATCGCCTCGATGACGCCGACGCCCTTCCGCCGGCGTTCCTCCCGCGCATGACCGGTGAGATCACCGCGCTGCGCACCGCGGTCGACGAACGCGTCTCGCAGCTGCGGGGAAGCCTCGACGGCGCGATCGCGAAGAAGGCGGCCGATGAGGCCGCCGAGAAGGCGCGCCAAGAGGCCGAGGCGGCCGCCGCCGCCCAGGCCAAGGCGGACGCCGCATCCGCAGCACGCTCGCAGGACGCGAGCCCGTCGAGCGGCACGTCGTCGAACCGCACGACGGCGGCCGCGATCCCCGCGAGCGGGGGTTCCGGAGACAACAGCCCGGCGGGCGCTCAGGCGTCGGCCCGCGGCATGCTCGGCGGGTACGGCTGGGGCGACGACCAGTTCTCGTGCCTCGTCTCGCTGTGGAACAAGGAGTCGGGCTGGAACTACCGCGCGTCGAACGGGTCGGGGGCCTACGGCATCCCGCAGGCCCTGCCGGGCAGCAAGATGGCGTCGGCGGGTGCCGACTGGGCCACCAACGCGGCGACGCAGGTGGCGTGGGGGCTCGGCTACATCTCGGGTCGCTACGGCAGCCCGTGCGGTGCCTGGTCGCACTCGCAGTCGGTCGGCTGGTACTGACACCCGCGCCGAAGGGGCCCCGGACGTCGATCGTCCGGGGCCCCTTCGGCTGTGCGAGGTCTCGCGAAGACACCCACACGCCGCCCGCGACGAGCGATCGGCGCCGTCAGCGCCCCTGACGGCGTGCGACCACGCCCGCGAGCAGCGCATGCGCCAGCGGTGCCGACGACACGGTCATCAGAACGATCCCGAGCACCGGCTGCGCGGGCTGCGCCAGGATGCCGCCGATCAGCAGGCCCGTGAACAGCACGGCCGACACGGCACGGCGCACCATGCGCTCGAGATCGCGCAGCCGCCGTTCGATGCGAGGGGTCTGCACCGACAGACCCCCCTCGTCGATACGCGACACGAGGGCGTCGATCCGGCGGGGAAGACGCGCGGAGACGGCGGCCACCGCGCCGACCTCGCGAAGGAGCGCCTGGGCGGTGTTGCCGCTCTCTTCACGGATCAGGCGCTGCGCGTAGGGCTCGATCGCGTCCCAGATGTTGAACGAGGGGTCCAGGGCGCTGCACATGCCGCTCGTCAACGACATCGCACGCACGATCAACAGGAAGTTCTCGGGCAGCTGGAACGGGAGCGCGCGCACGACGTCGCCGAACTCGACCGCGAATGCGCGGAACTCCCGCGGATCGACCGCCTGCAGCTCGGCGAAGCCCATGCCCCCGAAGCGCGAGAACAGCTGCGTCATGGCGCGCTCGAGCTGCAGCGTGTCGGCGGTGGGGAGCAGGACGCCGACATCGCGGATGCCGTCGACCAGACCCTTGCCGTCGCGCGAGGCCGCCGCGATCAGCACCCGGCGCAGACCGCGCCGCAGGCTCGGGGGGACGACGCCCATCATCCCGAAGTCGATGAAGGTGAACCGCCACGCCGGGACGGCGGCATCCGGGGTCGACGGCAACGGGGTGACGAACACGTTGCCGGGATGCGGATCGGCGTGGAAGAAGCCCTCGTCGAACAGCTGGTCGAACATGACCGCGGCGAAGCGTCGTGCGACCTCGACCGGGTCGATGCCCGCCGCCCGCAGGCCGTCGACATCGGTGATCTTGATCGCCGACACGTCTTGCAGCGTCAGCACACGGCGGGTGGTGTGCTCCCAGACGACCTCGGGGACGGCGACGCCGCCCTCTCCCCCGAAATCGGCGGCGAACCGCTCGGCGTTCGCCGCCTCGTGCAGGTAGTCGATCTCTTCGAGGCTCGTCGCCGCGAACTCCTCGACGAGCGCGGGCATGTCGACCCGGTCGCGCACGAGCGACACCTTGCTGAGCCAGCGCCCCACCTTGCGCAACGCCGTCAGGTCGACCTCGACGATGCGGTCGATGCCGGGACGCTGGATCTTGATGACGACGTCGCGCAGGCCCGTCTCGACGGCCAGGTCGTCGATCAGGGTCGCACGATGGGCCTGGCCCAACGACGCGGCGGCGAGAGGCCGCTCGTCGACCGTCGCGAACGCCCGGGTCAGCGGCATCCCCAGCTCTTCTTCTACTCGGGCGCGCATCCGGGCGAAGGGGACGGCGGGGACCTCGTCTTGCAGGCCCTCGAGCTCTTTCGTGATGATCGGCGGCAGCACGTCGAGGCGCGACGACATGAACTGGCCGACCTTGATCATGAGGCCGCCGAGATCGACGGCGAGCACGTGGAACCGCTGGGCGATGCGCTGCAGCCGGCGGGCGCGGCCCCGGGCCGATATCCACCCCAGACCGAGCCGCGGCAGGAACAGCTCGAACCACCACGCCTGCACGAGATAGCGCGCGGCGAAACGCGTGATCCGCCGGTAGCGCCTGCGCATGAGGTCGTCGTCGGTCATCGAATCTCCCGGATGCCGACGCGCGGCGCCTACGTGACGGGCTGGGCCCACCTCAGCTCTGCGCGAGGATGGAGTAGAGCTTACGGCGGGCCTCGTCGAGCACCTCGACCGCTTGCGCGACCTGCTCTTTGCTGCCCGTGCGCGCGACCTGCGCCGTCGCCTGGGCGAGCTCGACGCCCGCCTTCGGCAGCGCCGTCAGGCGTCCGCCGTCGCGCGAGCCGGCCGACTCCCACGGCGCCGCGCGCTCGGTCGTCTCTTCGCCGGCGGCGGCGCGCCCCTCGTCGGTGAGCGCATAGGTCTTGCGACCGGCCGACTCTTCGGCCTGCACCAGCCCCTCGTCGGTGAGCAGCTGCAGGGTCGGATAGACCGAGCCGGGACTCGGCTTCCACGAGCCGCCGCTGCGCTCCTCGATCTCGCGGATGATCTGGTAGCCGTGCATCGGCTGCTCAAGCAGCAGCGCCAGCACCGCCGAACGCACGTCGCCCTTGTTCATGCGCGACGCACCGCTGGTCTTCTGCTCGAACTGCGCACGAAGCTGCTCCATCGCATCGACGATCTGCGACATCGGCCAGCCGGAACCCGACGAGCCCCCGCGTCCGCCGAACGCGTCTCCCAGGAACGAACCACTCATGACAACCTCCTCGACACGGGGCCCGGAGTGAGCCCGACGACATACAACGATATATCGCTGAGGGGCGTCGAGGGTAGCCGATCAATACCAGTTCATGGCCTGCGAGTGCCCCCACGCCGCGCACGGCGTGCCATACGCGCGGCTGATGTAGTCGAGCCCCCACGCGATCTGGGTCGCCGCGTTGGTCTGCCAGTCGGCGCCCGCCGTGGCCATCTTGCTGCCCGGGAGCGACTGCGGGATGCCGGTGGCGCCGCTGGAGTTGTAGGCCTGGTAGTTCCAACCCGACTCCTTCTGCCACAACGACGACAGGCACGAGAACTGGTCGCTGCCCCACCCGTACTTGTCGGATGCCATCTGGGCGGCGACGGCGCGCGCGCCGTCGGGAGTGTTCACACGAGCCAGTGCGGCAGCCGCCTCGGCCTCGCGCTGCGCCGCAGCCGCCGCGGCCGCTTCGGCCTGACGCTGGGCCTCGGCCGCCGCGTCGGCAGCGGCCTTCTCGGCCTTGGCCTGGTCGAGGCTGCTCTGCAGCTGGGCGACGCGCACCGAGACACGAGCGGTCTCGGCCTGCGCGTTCTGGGCCAGCGCCGGCTTGAGCAGGATGGGGACCAGGTCGGACGAGGCGAGCCGGTCGACGGCGTCCGTGAGCGCGGAGGTGTCGACCGACGTGTCGCCCACCGAGAGCGGAAGGCCCGTGGCCGCGATGTCGGCCCGCACGGCGTCCGCCTTCGCGAGCGCATCGTCGGCGCCGCGCATGGCGGCGTCGGCCCCCTGCGAGATCGCGTCGAGCGTCGGCGCCGTGCCGAGCGCCGACGAGGCGGACGCCGGAGCCGAGAACGCCGAGGCAGCGGCGTCGGGCAGCGAGACGGGGGCCGCGATCGCCAGACCGGTGGTGGCGACGACGCCGAGGGCGAGGCCGGCGCAGGTGGCGGCCGTCGCGAGAGTGCGACGGGCGCGGTGGACATGGGCGAGTTTCACATCGGAACGCAACAAGAGCAACGGATCTTTCGTCGGGGGCGCGCCTCCGTCGGGTTCTGGAGGGCGGTGTGCCGTCGGGTCGACACAAGTCCCCGAGTGTGTGGTCCGCTTCTGGACGTTATCTTTTCGTTACCTGGGAGGGTCGTGGGAGGGCGTGACATCGCGGGGGTCGGCACACGTCACCGTTCCCACCCCCGGTGCGGACGGCGGCTCCAATCGGTGAACTTCCCTCTGACCGGGAGTTATCTTCGAACAAAACGCACCGCGCGCCGAACACGGCACACGCCGCCGAGGCGACGAACGAGGCGGGCCGGTCCCCTCGGCAAGAAAACGCTGAGAGAACCGGCCCGGGACCCGTCGCGCACCGATCGGTGCGCGAACAGATCAGTCGCGGTGCGCGCGGTAGTAGTCGAGCAGCGCCGCTGTCGAGGCATCCTGTGCCGCGAGAGCCTCGTCGTCGCCCTCGATCGCCGGCGCGATCTGCAGGGCCAGCTGCTTGCCGAGCTCGACACCCCACTGATCGAACGAGTTGATGCCCCAGATCGTGCCCTGCGTGAAGGTGATGTGCTCGTAGAGCGCGATGAGCTGGCCGAGTACCGACGGCGTGAGCGCCGGCGCGAAGATCGACGTGGTCGGGCGGTTGCCGGGGAACGTGCGCGCGGCGACGAGCGGGCCCGTCGTGCCCTCGGCCTCGACCTCTTCGGCGGTCTTTCCGAACGCCAGGGCCTTGGTCTGCGCGAGGAAGTTCGCCAGGAACAGGCCGTGCACGTCACGCCCGTCGTCGGTCAGCGGGTACGCCGGGTTGACGAACGCGATGAAGTCGGCGGGGATCAGGCGCGTGCCCTGGTGGATGAGCTGATAGAAGGCGTGCTGGCCGTTCGTTCCGGGCTCGCCCCAGAAGACCTCGCCCGTGTCGGTCGTGACGGGGGTGCCGTCCCAGCGCACCGACTTGCCGTTGGATTCCATCGTGAGCTGCTGCAGGTAGGCGGCGAAGCGGTGCAGCTGCTGGGCGTAGGGAAGCACGGCGTGCGACTGTGCGCCGAGGAAGTTGGTGTACCAGACGTTCAGCAGCCCCATGAGGACGGGGACGTTCTGCTCGATCGGCGTGGAGGCCACGTGCTCGTCGACCGCGTGGAAGCCGGCGAGCAGCTCGCGGAAGACGTCGGGGCCGAGCGCGATCGCCAGCGACAGGCCGATCGCCGAGTCGACGGAGTACCGGCCGCCCACCCAGTCCCAGAAGCCGAAGGCGTTGGCCGGGTCGATGCCGAAGGCGGCGACCTTGTCGAGCGCCGTCGACACGGCGACGAAGTGGTGGGCCACAGCGTCGGTGCGGGCCGCGTCCGAGTCGTCGATCGCGCCCGCAGCGGCGAGCTGAGCCCAGAGCCAGTCGCGCGCGAGGCGGGCGTTGGTGAGCGTCTCGAGTGTCGTGAAGGTCTTCGACGCGACGATGAAGAGCGTCGTCTCGGGGTCGAGGTCGGCGGTCTTCTGCGCGATGTCGGTCGGGTCGATGTTCGAGACGAAGCGGGCGTGGATGCCGGCATCCGCGTACGGAAGGAGGGCCTCGTAGACCATGACCGGACCGAGATCGCTGCCACCGATGCCGATGTTGACGACGTGCGTCACCTTCTTGCCGGTGACGCCGCGCCACTCCCCCGAACGCACGCGGTCGGCGAATGCGCTCAGGCGGTCGAGCACCTCGTGCACGTCGTGGTCGACCTGCTGGCCGTCGACGACGAGCGGCGGCTCGGCGCCCGCGGGGCGGCGGAGCGCCGTGTGGAGCACGGCGCGGTCTTCGGTCGTGTTGAGGTGGACGCCGCGCAGCATGTCGGCGAAGCGCTCGTGCACGCCGGTCTCGGCGGCGAGAGTCACGAGGGCGTCGAGCACCTCGGGGGTCACGAGGTTCTTCGACAGGTCGACGTGCAGGTCGCCGACGGTGCGCGTGAGCTCGCGGGCGCGATCGGGGTCGGCGGCGAACCAGCCGCGCAGATCGGGCTCGAACGCGTTCTTCAGCTCGGTCAGTCGGGACCAGGCGGCGGTGGTGGTGGGATCGATGGGCGCAGTCACGAACACCACGCTAGCGATCCGCGCCGCACGTGACGAACTGTCGGAGAACCGCTAGCGCGTCGCGCTCTGGGGAGGAGCGGCGCGCTCCACCGGCAGAGGGATCTCACGCCCGGCATCCCAGGGCTCCGTCCACCCGAGCCGGTCGAAGAGGCCGTCGAGCACCATCGCAGTGAAGCCCCACAGCGTCTGCGGACCCGCCGCCGTCTCGAGGGCGAACGCCGGTCCGCGCCACGCGCGACCGTCTCGGCGGAGCACCGTCGACCCGCGGCGCGCCGGGTCGAGCAGGTCGGCGACCGGGGCGCGGAACACGTCCGCCGACTCCGCCGCGTCGACCGCCCGCACGGGCGACGGCCGTGACCACCACCCGAGCACGGGCGTCACCTCGTGGCGGGAGTACGCGAGCGGAACCGGCGCGAGCGTCCCGAGCACATCGACGCCCGCGGGATCGAGCCCCGTCTCTTCGCGTGCCTCACGCAACGCCGCCGCCACGGCATCCACATCGCCCGGGTCGACCCGCCCGCCGGGGAAGGCGACCTGCCCGGGGTGCGCGCGCAGGGTGCGCGCCCGCGCGAGGAGCAGGACGTCGAGGTCGCTCGGGACGTGCGCCGCGACGCGGCGGCTCGGGATGCCGTCGAGCACCCCGAACAGGATGAGCACCGCCGCCGGCCGCGCCTCGCCCTCGACCGGAAGGGCCCGCAGGTCGGCGAACCCGTCGTGACCGAGGTCGCGGACGAGCGTCTCGAGCTGGGTGCGGGGCGAGGTCATGGACCGATTACATCACCGCGCCCCGTGACACGGTCAGCCGTTGCAGGCCCATCCGTCGCCGTCGCCGTCGAGCTTGTAGACGTCGGGGCCGACGACGCGGGCGACGCCGTCGAAGTACGACGGGCCGTTGCCCGACCCGCCCGCGCAGTCGACGTCGGAGTCGATGGGCACGCAGGCGTCGGCGGAAGGCGGATAGCGGCAGGCGTCCGCGCCGCCGCGGCGCCGGGAGCGCGACGAGACGTTCGTGCCCATCCTCTCCGACGCGATCCGTCCACGCCGCACCGTCCCACCAGCGCCACCGTGACGCGTCGGAAGGGTCCGGAAACCACCCAGGCTGCTGCCCGCTCATGACATATCCCCCAATATGCGTCGGGCACCCTCGCCCGACGAGTCGGCTCAGTGAAGCAGAGGGCGGGGCAGGTGTCCAGCGTTTTCTCGGCTTCGCTCAGCGGCGTCCGCCGGGAGCGGCGCCCGCGGTGGGGGTGGTGGAGGTGTCGACACGGACGCCCAGGGAGACGGTCCAGCCGTTGGTGTTGTCGCCCGAGGTCGTCGCGAGCTGGAGTGCTCCTCCGTCCTCGCCGAAGACGTTGTCGTCGTCGAGCGAGACGCGGGACATGTTGGATGCCGACGAAGGGTAGGCCGCGTCCGCGTAGACGACGTCGCACGCGGCCTGTGGCAGGGCGACCTGCGACGTCGCGATCGCGTGGGAGGCGTCGGTGATGGCATCCGCGTTCGGGTAGACCTCGAAGTGGATGTGCGGCCATCGTCCGTCGTAGCAGCCGGGGAAGATGGACGTGAACGACACGACGCCGTCGGAGCCGACCACCTGGACGCCGCGGAGATACGTCTGATCCTCGATGCCCGACGAGTACATCGAGTACCGTCCCTCGGCGTCGCAGTGCCAGACGTACACCGCGGCACCGACGAAGGGCGCGTCTCCGTTGGCCGTGTCGAAGATCGTGAGGTTCAAGGTCATCGGGATGCCCGTCGCCGTGGCACCGCCGTCGAGGCTCGTGCGCAGGTCGCTGCGGACGATGCCGGACTGCTCGAGGATGTCGGGGCCGTTCGAGCCGTCGCCGGGATAGGGCCCCGCAGTCTCGTCGGGGATCTCGCCGGCGGGAAGGGCCGCGGCCGCGCTCGTGGCCGTGGCCGAGCCCGTGGCCGTGGCCGAGCCCGACGGGGTGGCCGAGGGCGTGGGCGTCGTGCTCGACGCGGTGGTTCCGGTCGCGGCGGGCGTGCAGGCGGCCAGGGTCACGGCCCCGGCGCTCAGGGCGAAGAGCCCCAGGATGCCGCGACGCGAGACGAGGGTGCGGATGTCGAACGGTGCGCCCTGGTCGACGACGGGTTCATCGGCACGGTCGAGCAAGCGGCCCTCGTAGGCGGGCCCGTCGGGGGTCATGTCGGTCTCGGGGATTCTGGTCATGCTCGTCTCCGGGGTCGGCGCGGTATCGATGCATTGACCGTGACAGACGCTCCCTGCCCGTTCCCCTCATCGATCTATGAGCCGTCTATGAGACGGAGCGAGGCGGTTCGCCCGAAGCGCCCGTCATGTCGACGGGCGTGTGAGGATGAGACGACGGAGGTGGGCCATGCCCGAGACGCAGCACACGGTGACCCTCGTCGTGAACATGCCGATCACCAAGATCGACGCTCTAGACGCGATCGCGTTCGCCGCCGACGGCGGTGTGGAGGATGCCGGCACGGCCCGCCCGCGCGTCTGGCTCGCCCCGCACGCGTGGGCCGAGGTGGAGATTCCCAAGTTCGCCGATCCGCCGCCGTTCGCGATCGACATCGTCTCCGACGTCTCCGGGGAGGTCGCGTGGGCGCAGGCTCGGCGACTGCACGACGCACTGCAACGCTTCGGGTGGGAGATCAGCCCGCCGCGGGCGGTCGCGCGCTGACGGAGCGGCCCACCTCGTGTCGGCTGCGCGGGGCGCTGCTGTGCCGCCGGGCCCCGCGGCATCCGGTCAGTCGTCGAGCCCGGCAAGGACGGCGCTGCGCTCCCACAGCTGCCGCGCGACGATCGGGTCGTCGGCGAGACGGCTCGTTCTCGCCCGCTTGTTGTTCGAGTAGAAGCCACCGGGCTGCCAGTCGACACCGGGCTTGCCGAGGGCGAGCCACGTCAGGCGCGCCCCGCCGACCGACGTCGACGTCATGAGACGCTGCGCGATCGGTCCGCTGTAGAGGAGCTTCCACGGCCCGTCACTGGTGGAGCCGAAGTTCGAGGCGATGACGCCGGGGTGGAACGCCACGGCCGACAGTCCCTGCTCGCCGAAGCGACGGTGCAGTTCCTTCGTGAAGAGCACGTTGGCGAGCTTGGCGTTGCCGTACGCGGTCGTCGCGGAGTAGCGGCGCTCGCCCTGCAGGTCGTCGATGTCGAAGCGCGGGAACAGCCGGGCCGCCACGCTCGAGGTCTGGATCACCGAGGCGCCGGAGTCGATCAGCCGCTCGCGCAGCAGGTTCGTCAGCAGGAACGGGGCGAGGTGGTTCACCTGGAACGTCGTCTCGTAGCCGTCGTGCGTCAGCGAGCGCTGCCCGAACACCCCACCGGCGTTGTTCGCGAGCACGTCGATGCGGGGGTACCTCTCGAGCACGGATGCCGCGAGCTCGCGCACCTGCGACAGATCGCCGAAGTCGGCGACGAACGACTCGACGCCGAGCTTGCGGGCCACGCGGGCGGTCTTCTCGGGATTGCGTCCCACGACGACCACCTCTTCGCCGAGCTGGGCGAGCTGCTGCGCGGACGCAGCGCCGATGCCGTCGCTGGCGCCGGTGATGACGATGGTGCGGGTCATGCGGACCTCCTGATCTCTTCCGCCACGCTAACGGGAGCACCGAACCGTCCGCGGGGGCTTGCCCACGGCATCCACGATCCCTCGGAACTCACAGCGCGCTCACAGCCCCGCGGGACCAAATCCGTCGGGAAGCGCGTTCTCTAGTAAGACGCCCGCCACAGGGCGACCTGACGAAGGGACACCAACCGTGAGCACGGAGTACCGGAAGACGTCGGAGGCCCTCAGCCGCTTGACCGACCGCCAGTTCGCCGTCACGCAGGACGACGCCACCGAGCCGCCGTTCCGCAACGAGTACTGGGACAACCACGAGGCCGGCATCTACGTCGATGTCGTGTCGGGGCAGCCGCTGTTCTCGTCGACCGACAAGTTCGAGAGCGGCTCGGGCTGGCCCAGCTTCACCAAGCCCATCGACGAAGCCGCCGTCGTGAACAAGACCGACCGCTCGCTGTGGATGACGCGCACCGAGGTGCGCTCGGCCGGAGCCGACAGCCACCTCGGACACCTGTTCGACGACGGCCCACGCGACCGCGGCGGGCTGAGATACTGCATGAACTCGGCTGCGATGCGGTTCGTCCCGGTCGCCGAACTCGAGGAGCAGGGTTACGGGGCGTATCTCCCCCTGTTCCGCGAGAGCCAGGCCTCATGAACCTCTTCCCCTTCCGCAACCGCAAAAGGAGCGACACCATGACCAGCGGACCCACCGACACCGGCGAGATCACCCGTCGCCCCGGCACCGAGACCGCCGTCCTCGCGGGCGGCTGCTTCTGGGGCGTCGAAGACCTCATCCGCCGCCAGCCCGGCGTGCTCGACACGCGCGTCGGCTACACCGGCGGCCAGAACGATCACGCGACCTACCGCAACCACCCCGGCCACGCGGAGGCCGTCGAGATCGTCTTCGACCCGACGCAGACGTCGTACCGCGACATCCTCGCGTTCTTCTTCCAGATCCACGACCCGTCGACCCTGAACCGTCAGGGCAACGACATCGGCACGAGCTACCGCTCCGCGATCTTCCCCCTCTCCCCCGAGCAGGAGCAGATCGCGCGCGACACGATCGCCGACGTCGACGCGTCGGGCATCTGGCCCGCCAAGGTCGTCACGACCATCGAGCCCGAGGCGCCCTTCTGGGAGGCCGAGCCCGAGCACCAAGACTACCTGATCCGCATCCCGAACGGGTACACGTGCCACTTCGTGCGCCCCGGCTGGGTGCTGCCCAAGCGACAGACCGCGTAGAGCCCGACAGGGGCCCGGATGCCACGGCATCCGGGCCCCTTCTTCCTCTCGGCGGGAGGGGCATCTCGGCGGGAGGGGGGCGCCTGCTCGGTAGATTGGGCGGGACGACGGCGACGGGCGCCGCGAGAGGAGCGGGTCATGGACATCCGCGTGGATGCGGCGGCGGAGACGCCGCCCTTCGCCCAGGTGCGAGCGCAGATCATCGCGCTGATCGATCGTGGCGAGCTCGTCCCGGGCACACGCCTGCCCACGGTCCGTGCTCTCGCCGCCGAGCTCGACCTGGCGGTCAACACCGTGGCGCGCGCCTACCGGGAGCTCGAAGAGGCACGGTTCCTCGAGACCCGGGGACGCGCGGGGACCGTCGTCTCGGCCGGGGCCGACGTCACGACGGCGCGGGGCACCGAGGCGGCCCGCACGTTCGCCGCGACCATGCGCGGGTTGGGGATCGCGCCCGCGGATGCCCTCGAGCTGGCGCGCGCCGCGTTCACGACGACCGGTCCCGCCTGAGCCGTCGCAGCGCGCACGGCGGACGAGAGGTCAGGGACGCGCGTCGGCCTGCACGAGCAGCGTGTCGAGGAGGCGCTGCACCCGCGCCTTGATCTCGTCGCGGATCGGACGCACGTCGTCGAGCCCGCGACCCGCAGGATCGGAGAGGGGCCAGTCCTCGTAGCGCTTTCCCGGGAAGATCGGACACGCGTCTCCACAGCCCATCGTGATCACCGCGTCGGCGGCCCGCACATCGTCGGTGAGGAGAAGCTGCGGCACGGCCTCGCCGATGTCGATGCCCTCTTCCGCCATGGCGGCGACGGCGACGGGGTTGATCGCGTCGCCCGGCTCGCTCCCGCCCGACAGCACCGTCACCCGGTCGCCGCCGAGCGCACGCGCGAAGCCGGCGGCCATCTGCGAACGCCCCGCGTTGTGCACGCAGACGAACAGGACGGTGACGCGATCTCCCATTGCCGGCTCCCCGTGTCGGTGTCTCCTCCCCCATCATCCCATCTCACGACACCGGCCTCCCCTCTGGTCGGGCGTCCTGGGCACGCCGTCCGGAGCAGGACCCGTCGGGGCGCCTCGACGGCGCGTCGGTCCGGGCGCGGCGTGGGGCAGAGGCCCACACGGCACACTGGGTGCATGCCCGGACTGCACCATCTCGACGTCTGGATCGCCGACGCGGACGACCTGCGCGCGTGGGAGTGGCTGTTCGCGCGGTCGGGGTGGTCGCGCCGGGACGAATGGCCCGGCGGACAGACCTGGGGCGCCGGCGACGTGTACGTCTCGGTCACCACGACGCCGAACACCGCCGCCGCCCCGCACGACCGCCGCCGCCCCGGAGTGAACCATCTCGCTCTCCGGGGCGGCACCCCCGCCGAGGTCGACGCGATCATGACCGAGGCGTGCGCCCACGGCTGGCGGGAGCTCTACGCCGACCGCTACCCGCACGCGGGCGGTCCTCAGCACTACGCCGGCTGGCTCGAGAACGTCGCCGGGTTCAAGGTCGAGATCGTCGCCGAGGACGACGCCGCTCGGAGCGGCACCGCCGAGGGCTGATGCCACCGAACGCCGAGCCGAGCGCCCGCGGTGGGCCGGCTCGCCGCGTCTCTCACGACACGGCCGTCGGGTCGCCGCTTTCCCGCCGCGTGCGCGAGACGGCGCCGGCCGCGACGGGCGGCGTCCGACCCGCCGCCGTCCGCTACGCGCGCGCGGCCAGCGCCCTCAGCGCCTCGCCCGTCACGCGTCGGGTCGTCCACTCCTCCATGGCCTCGGCGCCAAGAGCGCGGTAGAACCCGATGGCGGGCTCGTTCCAGTCGAGCACCGTCCACTCCAGTCGCGTGTACCCGTTTCCGACGCATTCCGCGGCGAGCGCGGCCAGCAGGGCCACCCCGTAACCGTGCGAACGGTACCGCTCGTGCACGTACAGGTCTTCGAGCCAGATGCCGTGACGGCCGGTCCACGTCGAATAGGTGAGGAACCAGATCGCGATGGCACGGATCTCGCCGTCGCGCTCGACGACGAACGCGAACGCGCGCGGGTCGTCGCCGAAGAGCGTCTCGGCGATCATCTCGGCGGTGTTCTCGACGGCATCCGGCTCTCGCTCGTACTCGGCGAGCGCCTGGATGCATGCGAGGATGCCGGACTCGTCGCCACGGCGCGCGCGGCGCAGCACGGCACCGTCGGTGAGGGGGGTCATGTCGTTCCCTTCCAGCTCTGGAGCGCGACCCGGCGGAAGTTGCCGCCGAGCACGGCCGTGATGTCGGCGGCGGACCACCCGCGGCCGTCAAGCTCGTCGCCCAGCGCGACGAAGGTCTCGGGCGGCATCCATTCGACCGGTCCCCAAGCGGTATAGCTGGCGTCGTACAGCTCGGGGCTGGACGCCAGCGTTTCGCGGAACGTCTGCCAGTCGAACGAGAAGTCGGTGCTGACGCCCACGTGCTCGATGCCGACGAGGTCGACCGCGTACTCGAGATGCCGCACCATCGCGGCCAGCGTGGGAGTGTTCGGCCCGAGGAAGATGCCCACGCCGGTGATGCCGACGACTCCCCCGGTGTCGGCCGAGGCGCGGGCCTGATCGTCGGTGATGTTGCGCGGATGATCCCACACCGCCCGCATGCACGAGTGGCTGAACACGACGGGAAGAGACGAGACGGCGCACATGTCGAACGACGTGCGGGCGCTGACGTGCGAGCCGTCGGGCACCATTCCGCGCGCGTTCATCTCGGCGACCAGGTCGCGCCCCCACGGTGTGAGCCCGGTGTCGTCAGCGTCGAGGCATCCCGAGCCGGCGAGGTTGGCGTAGTTGTAGGTGGGCGCGAGGGTGCGCACGCCCAGCGACACGAGCGGGCCGACGGCGTCGAGATCGCCGCCGAGCGGGGCGCAGTCCTCGAGGTCGAAGACGACCGCCGTGTCGCCCGCGGCGGCGATCCGATCGACGTCGTCGACCGACGCGGCCAGAGCGAGCCCGCCGATCGACTCCACCTGCGCCCGGTAGGCCCGCAGCAGCGACCCGGTGACCTCGGGGCCGTGCGGGGCGTACCCCGCGTTCAGCGAGACGAGCCCGCCACCGGCCGCCCGGTAACGGAGCAGATCGGTGAGATCGGCGGTCTCGACGAGCTCGGCGCACGTGTGCTGGTCCCACAGCATCGCTCAGGCCCCCGCTCGTGCCGCGAGCGCGGGATCGAGGGCCTCGCGTTCATCGAAGACGAAGCAGTCGCCCGTCCAGTGCGCACCACCCTGCTCGGCGAACCACCCCAGGATGCCGCCGTCGAGCTGGTAGGCGTCGACACCCTCGTCGCGCAGGTGGATCGCAGCTTTCTCGCACCGGATGCCACCCGTGCAGAAGCTGACCACGGTCTTGCCCGCGAGATCGTCGCGGTGGGCGCGCACGGCGGCGGGGAACTGCGTGAACCTCTCGATGCGCCAGTCGCGCGCACCCGAGAAGGTGCCGTAGTCGACCTCGAAGGCGTTGCGCGTGTCGACCAGCACGACCTCACGGCCCTCGTCGTCGGCTCCACGGTCGAGCCATCGACGCAGGGTGGCGGGAGACACCGCGGGCGCGCGGCCGTCCTGGGGCCGCACGTCGGGCCGGTCCATGCGGATGATCTCGCGCTTCACCTTGACGAGCAGCCTGCCGAACGGCACGGCGTCGGACCAGCTCTCTTTCGCGGCCAGCGGGGCGAACCGCTCGTCGGCGCGCAGGTCGTCGAGAAACCCGCGCACCTCGTCGGCCGCGCCCGCGAGGAAGAGGTTGATGCCCTCTTCGGCGAGCAGCACGGTTCCTCGCAGCCGCCGGGCGGCGGCGCGCTCGCGCAGCACCGTCCGCAGCGTCGACGGGTCGTCGATGCGCGTGAACAGGTAGCCCGAGACGTTGAGGACGGATGCCATGACGTCCAGCGTACGGAAGCGCGGCGTCCGCGCCCGCACGCGAACGCGACGTACCGCGGCGGTCCCGCGCGTGCGCGGAGTGCGGCGCCCGCCCACACGCGGGAAGAACCCTCAGCGGGAGTTCGGGCGGTGACGCAGGGAAGCGGCCTCGTACGGCACCACGCGATGCGCGCGCAGTCCCGTCGACCCGCCGCTCGGCGGTGGACCCGCGTGCGCCGGGTCCACCGCCGAGCCGGCTCAGATACGGCCCGACACGTCCCGTCCGACCAGGTCGCCGTCGGGGTTGGGCTCACTGAGCTGCTCGCCCGGGGCGTCCGACGTCTCGAGCGGGGGCAGGGCAGCCTCGACGCGTGCGCCGAGCGCGGCATCGACGTTCTTCCAGTACTGCACGGCTCGATCGCGCACATCGGCGCGGGTCACGCCGCCGACGTGGCCGGCGATCGTCTCGACGAGGCGGTCGCGCTGCTCGTCGGTCATCACCTCGCGCACGAGGGTGCCGGCCTGTCCGAAGTCGTCGTCCTCGGGATGCAGCGTCGCAGCCGAACGCACCAGCTCGCCGTCGCTGTGCCACCCGCCGTCACCGACCCGGGCGGGCTCGGCGTGCGGACCGCCGGCCGAGTTCGGGGCGTACACGGGCACCTCGGGAGGGTTGTACTCGTAGCGCATCGCGCCTTCCTTCGAGTACGAGTGCACCTCGGTGTGCGGCCGGTTGACGGGCAGCTGCTGGTAGTTCGTGCCCACGCGATAGCGGTGCGCGTCGGCATAGCTGAAGATGCGCGCCTGCAGCATCTTGTCGGGGCTGCCGTCGATGCCCGGCACGAAGTTCGACGGCTCGAAGGTGGCCTGCTCGATCTCGGCGAAGTAGTTGCCCGGGTTGCGGTTCAGCTCCATCGTGCCGACCTCGATCTCGGGGTAGTCGCTGTGCGGCCACACCTTGGTCAGGTCGAACGGGTTGAAGCGGTAGGTCTTGGCATCCTCGTAGGGCATGATCTGCACCTTGAGCGTCCACGTCGGGAACTCTTCGCGCTCGATCGCGGCGTACAGGTCGCGGATGTGGAAGTCGGCGTCCTGGCCCGCGATCTGATCGGCCTGGTCCTGCGTCAGGGTCTGGTGGCCCTGGTCGGTGTGGAAGTGGTACTTGACCCAGAACCGCTCGCCCGCCGCGTTGATCCACTGGTACGTGTGCGAGCCGTAGCCGTTCATGTGCCGCCACGAGGCCGGGATGCCGCGATCGCCCATGAGCCACGTCACCTGGTGCGCGCTCTCGGGCGACAGGGTCCAGAAGTCCCACTGCATCGTGTTGTCGCGCAGGTGGCTGCCGGGCAGGCGCTTCTGCGAACGGATGAAGTCGGGGAACTTGATGCCGTCCTTGACGAAGAAGACGGGCGTGTTGTTGCCGACGAGGTCGTAGTTGCCCTCGGTCGTGTAGAACTTCAGCGCGAAGCCGCGCGGATCGCGCCACGTGTCGGGGCTGCCCTGCTCGCCCGCGACCGACGAGAAGCGAGCCAGCATCTCGGTCTCGACACCGGGCTGGAACAGAGCGGCGCGGGTGTACCGCGAGACGTCGCCGGTCGTGCGGAACGTGCCGAATGCGCCCCCGCCCTTGGCGTGGACGACCCGCTCGGGCACGCGCTCGCGGTTGAACTGGGCGAGCTTCTCGAGGAGGTAGTGGTCGGTCAGGGCGATCGTGCCGTCGGCGCCGACGCTCTGCGAGTGCTCGTCGCTCGCGATCGGCGCGCCGTTGTTGGCGGTGGTCGGGGTGCTCATGCGGTCTCCTCACCTCTCGGACCGTGGTGGCGATCCGTGAGCGACGCTACGCACGCCCGCCCGCGCGGGCGACCGGTTGCGTCTCGGGTCCCGACGACGTACCTTTCGACACCTGTCAATCCCCCGCTCGACGCCGATCCCCCTCGACAGCATGGCCGGACCGGACGAGAGGAACGAGAGCATGGCGAAGGACCTGTCCACGGGCGATCGCGTCAGCTGGGACACCCCGCAGGGTCGCACCCGGGGCGAGGTCGTCGAGAAGAAGACGAAAGACTTCTCGCATGACGGCCAGAGGTTCACGGCATCCGACGACGACCCGGCCTACATCGTCAGGTCTGAGAAGTCGGGCTCGACCGCCGCACACAAGGGGTCGGCCCTGACCGAGCTGAAGAGCTGAGGCCCGCGGCGAGGCGTGCCGGGCTCCGGATACTCCAGCCGCATCCGACCCGATGCCGCGCTGCAACGCAGCGCTCGCCGGCTTTCTCCGGAGTCCGGTCCGCTACTGTGACTCGACCGGGGCGCGCGCCGGCTACCCGCGCGTCTCGCGCCGTCTCCGCATCTGCGCCAGCGCGAGAGCGAGACGGCGGTTGCCCGCCAGCACGTCCTCGTGGCGCTCGAGGAACGCCCAGTAGGCGTCGGTGAACGCCGAGTCCTTGGCCTCCTGGGCCGACGGCCACCACGAGCCCATCTTCTGCAGGTACGCCCCTCCCGAGACGTACGGCTTGGTGGCGACGAGCCCTCCGTCGGCGAACTGGCTCATGCCCATCACATTGGGCACCATCACCCAGTCGTAGGCGTCGACGAACAGGGCGAGGAACCACCGGTTCACCTCGTGCGGCGCGTACCCCTGCAGCAGGAACCAGTTGCCCAGCACCATGAGGCGCTCGATGTGATGCGCGTACCCCCACCGGTGCACGCGGTCCAGCACCGTGCGCACCGGGACGGGCAGGTCGGACGGCACCCGGTCGCCCGAATACCAGTAGTCGTCGACGGGCCTGTCGAGGTGCAGCGCGTTCACCCGCTCGAGCTCGGGGTGCGTGCGATACATGCCGCGCATGTACTCGCGCCATCCGATCACCTGGCGGACGAACCCCTCGACGGATGCCAGGGGCGCGTCGGTGCGCGTGGCGGCGGCCACCACCTCGTCGACCGTGAGCAGACCGATGTTGAGCATCGGCGAGACGACCGCGTGGAAGAGGAAGGGCTCGTCCGCCGCCATGGCGTCCTCGTACCGGCCGAAATCGTGCAGGCGCTCGGCGACGAAGGCGTCGAGCCACGCCCGCGACTGCTCGGGCGTGACGGGCAGCCAGAAGTCGACCGCCGTTCCCGGATGGCCGGCGAACCGCTCGTCGACCTCGGCGATCACCCCGGCGGTGATCTCGTCGCGCGGCGGGCGGGGCAGCGGCGGGATCCCGACGCCTCTCTTCGGAAGCGGCTGGCGGTTGTCGGCGTCGAAGTTCCAGCGGCGGCCGGCGGGCCGGCCCCCGTCCATCAGGATGCCGGTGCGTCGCCGCTGCCAGTGGTAGAAGTCCTCCATGAGCGGCGTGGGGTGCGCACCGAACCACTCATCGACCTCGTGCGCGGGGGTGAGGAAGAGCCCGTCGGGAACGACGTCGGTCTCGACGCCGTGGCGGGCGCAGATCCGCGCGATGCGGTCGTCGACGCCGCGATCGGTGGCGCTCATCCAGGTGAGCTCGGTGATCTTGCGCTCGGTGAGCAGCAGGGCCAGCCCCCGCGCGAACGACATCTCGTCGCCGAGCACGACGTGGGCCACCGTGCGGCCCTCACCCTCGAGTCGCGCCACCGTATGGCGCATGGCCGACAGCAGCAGCACGATCTTGTGCCGGTGGTACGGCAGCTTCGCGAAGCGCGCGGCCGACTCCACGAAGAAGATCTCGTCCACATCGTCGGCGGCGTAGGCGGGGTGGTCCTCGAACTGCTGGGTGGCGAGGACGAGCGCCGCTTTCACGCCCGACTCCGATGCCGGGCCGCGTTCGCGCGGCAGCCCCGCGAGCAGTAGAGGACCTCGTCCCACTGCTCCCGGCCGCTCCAGCGCTTGCGGTCCGAGAAGAGGCGTCCGCAGAAGGCGCAGGGCTTCGTGCGCAACGGGGGTCTCGACATGCCGTCATCGTGGCAGGGCGGCGGGCGCCCGCCCCGGGGCTTGCGCGTTTCATAGACGGCGGTCACGCGCAAGGGCCGTGCGCCCCCGCCCGCCTCGGTGGTCGGATGGGGGCATGACATCGACACCGCACGACCCCTCTAGCCCCACCCCCGACACCGCCGACGAGCCCGACGAGCTCGAGACCGCCGACGCCCCCGAGATCCCCGACACCACCGACGACGACGACGCTCCCCTGGACAACCCCTCGGGCGGCTGAAAACTCGTCATGCGCCGCGCGGTGCGTCCGTGCTACCGTGGAGTATTCGTTCCGGGACCTGCTTCATCGACGTCCGCCTCATCGCTGAGATGCCGGGCGCACGGAACCGAGCCGTTATCGATCGCTTCGTCCCCCTCTCATCTCGCGCTCCGCATGCGCACGCGTCCGGCCCTCGCCGAATCGCGCGGAAAGTTCTTGTGTCTCTGCTTCACCCCTCGCCCCTCTCGTGGCGACAGGCCGATCTCGACGTCTACGTCGCGATGGCCGGATCCGACTATGCCGGTTTCGTCGGCGCCGCCCCCTCGGGCTTCGAGGCCCAGGGGCCGCTCGGCGAAGACCTCGGCATCCATTCGTCGGTCGACGCGGCCCAGTTCGCCGTCGACCGCCACCGCTCGCGCCTCGCCACCCCGGCGATGCGCCGTCGCCGTCCGCTCCGCGCACATCGGAGCGGCACCCACGGTCGCAGCTGCGGCCCGAAAAGAATAAGGAAGAACACGATGGCCACTGGCACCGTGAAATGGTTCAACTCCGAGAAGGGCTACGGGTTCATCGCACCCGATGACGGCTCGGCCGACCTGTTCGCGCACTTCAGCGCGATCCAGGGCAACGGCTTCAAGGAGCTGCAGGAAGCACAGAAGGTCGAATTCGACGCCGAGCAGGGCCCCAAGGGCATGCAGGCGGCGAACATCCGCCCCCTCTGAGCACCAGCTCATCACCCGGAGGCCGGGGCACGTCGCGACGAGCGACGGCCCCGGCCTCTGTCATTCTCCCGTGCGTTGCCGGTGAGTGTCCTCCCCATGTGGACGTATTCCTGACCCCCCATACGAGGCGACGTAGTGTGGGCCACAACCCGGGTAGCCGCCCCGGTTTCCGACCACGGTCACAATCCCCCGAGGAGCCCTTCATCGCCTCCACCATCGTCGAGTCCCGTCTCGGCCCCGTTCGTCAGACCTACTCCGGCACCACCGAGTTCCCCCCGATCGCGAAGGCCTACACAGAGCTGTCACAGGTCGTGCGCGAGAGCGGACTCCTCGTCCGCACCCGCCGTTTCTACGCCCTCGTCGGCACCGCTCTGGTCGTCGGCTTCGGCGGCGCCGTGACCGGCTTCGTCCTGCTCGGCGACAGCTGGTTCCAGCTGCTCATCGCCGCGGCGCTCGGCATCCTCTTCACCCAGGTCGCGTTCCTCGCCCACGAGGCCAACCACCGTCAGATCTTCGCCTCGGGGCCGGCCAACGACCGACTCGCGCTGTGGATCGGCAACGGCGTCGTGGGAATGAGCCAGTCGTGGTGGGCGTCCAAGCACACACGTCATCACGCCAACCCCAACCGTGTCGGCAAAGACCCCGACATCGAGATCGACACGATCTCGTTCCTCGACGACGACGCCGCGACGGCGCGCGGTCTGCGGCGCGTCATCACGAGACGCCAGGGGTGGCTGTTCTTCCCGCTGCTGACGCTCGAGGGCCTCAACCTGCACGCCCTGGCGATCCGCCACCTGTTGTCGCGCGGCGAGGTCAAGGGCCGCTGGACCGAGCTCGGCCTGCTCGCCCTGCGTTTCGCCGTCTTCGTCGTCCCCGTCTTCGTGTTCCTCCCCCTCGGCATGGCCTTCGCCTTCCTGGGCGTGCAGCTCGCGGTCTTCGGGGTGTACATGGGAGCCTCGTTCGCCCCCAACCACAAGGGCATGGCCGTCATCGCCCCCGACGCGAAGCTCGACTTCTTCAGCAAGCAGGTGCGCACCTCGCGCAACATCTCCGGCGGATGGTGGGCCACCTGGCTCATGGGCGGGCTCAACTACCAGATCGAGCACCATCTCTTCCCCAACATGCCGCGTCCCCACTTGAGCCGCGCCCGCGAGATCGTGCGCGAGCACTGCCAGACGCTCGGCGTGCCCTACGTCGAGACGACGCTGTTGCAGTCGTACGGCATCGTCATCGCCTACCTCAACCGCGTCGGCCTGGCCGCCCGCGACCCGTTCGAGTGCCCGCTGACGTCGGCGGCACGACGCGTCTGAGTCACCGACCGCGACGGCGCGGCGCCCGGGTCCTCGGCTCCCGGGCGCCGCGCCGTCTTCCGTTCACGCACGCTCGACGGGGTGCAGCACGACCTCGCCGACGGCGCCATCGGCCAGGGTCGCGGTCATGACCGTGCACCGGGGCTGACGGCGGCGATCGGTCGGCGAACCGGGGTTCAGCAGACGCATGCCCCGCGGTGTGACCGAGTCCCACGGGATGTGGCTGTGCCCGAAGACGAGCACATCGACGTCGGGGAACGCCGCGTCCATCCGTCGCTCGCGTCCCGACGCGGCACCCGTCTCGTGCACGACCGCCAGACGCACCCCCTCGATCTCGCTTCGCGCCACCTCGGGCAGTCGCGTGCGCAGGTCGTCGCCGTCGTTGTTCCCCCAGACCCCCAGCACGGGGGCGAGCCCCGCGAGGTCGTCGAGCACCGCCGCGGTGACCCAGTCGCCCGCGTGCACGATCAGATCGACCCCGGATGCCATCGACCGCACGGCATCCGGAATGCGCCGCGCCCGCTTCGGCACGTGCGTGTCGGCCAGAAGCAGGAGTCGCGTCGTCATCGCCCCACGCTAACGGCATCCGGACGGGTCGGCCCGGCGCGGGCTGCGAGGATGGACGGGTGACCTCCCGTCGTCCTGCTCTCATCGCCCTCGGCCTCGACGCGGTGCTCGTCGTCGTCTTCGCCGCCATCGGACGCGCCACCCACGACGGCGACGTGCTCGGCCCGACCGGATCGGGCCTGGCGACGACGGCCTGGCCGTTCCTGGCCGGAATGCTGCTCGGATGGATCGTGTGCCGCGGGTGGCGGCAACCGTTCGCGCCACTGCGTACCGGCGTGCCGGTGTGGGCGGTGACGCTCGTCGCCGGGATGGCTCTGCGCGCATTGAGCGGTCAGGGCGTCGCGGTGGCCTTCGTCATCGTCGCCGCGATCACCCTGCTGCTCTTCGTCGTCGGCTGGCGGGGCGTCGCCCGTCTCACCGCGCGCGTCCGCTGAGCCGTCAGTCGGCGATCGACACGTCGACCTGGATCTCGGTCGCCACCCGCTCGAGCTCGCCGACCAGATCGTCGACCGACACCCCGGCCGCCAACGTCGCGACGATGGATGCCTCGAAGAGGCGCCCGCCCGACATGGCGGCATCCGTCGTCTGGGTCGACATGCGATCGATGCTGGCGCCGTGGGCGCTGAGCGCGGTCGACACCTCGCGGACGATCCCGGGTCGGTCGTTGCCCACGACATCGAACCGGACGTTGGGCGCCGCCGCGTCGTCGACGCCGCCGCCGCCACCGGCGTGCACGGCGACGGCGAGGGTGCCCGCGAGCCCTTCGAGCGCGGCCCGCAGGTCGGCGGCCCGGTCGGGTGCGACGGACACCTCGACGATGCCCGCGAAGGCGCCCGCGAGCTCGGCGAGCTCGCTGTTCTCCCAGTTGCCGCCGTGGGCGTCGACGATGTCGGCGACCGCGGCGACCAGGCCGGAACGATCGTCGCCGACGACGGTGAGGACGAGCGTGGTCATGACGTCAGAGTACCCGCCGCGGGCCGGCGTGCGGGAGCCGCGGCGACCGGTCGACGATGCCCGTCCTATCGCGCCGATGACGGGGCGTCGTCGTCCCAGCCCGGGCTCTTCGCCGCATTGACGCCGGCCATCGCCAGCAGCACCAGGGCAGCGACGACGGGGAAGGTCATCGCCGCCGGCAACGAGACCGACTCGGCCACGGCGCCGGTGACGGCCGATGCCACGGCCTGCGCCAGGGTGAGCGCCGAGGCGAGCACCGTCATGACCGAGGCACCGCGTCCGGCCGGCGCCCGCCGTCCGGCGAGGCTGAACACGGTGACGAGCGAGGGACCGACCCCGATCCCCATCAGGCAGAGCACGACGGTCACGGTGAGCACCGACCCGCCGACCGAGTACGCCCCCGCCGACGCCGTCAGCAGACTGGCGAACAAGAGCAGGCGCCAGCGCAGCGCGAAGCGCGCCGGCAGCACCGCGACCCCGAGGGCGAGCGCGGCCGAGCCGACCCCCATGACGCCGTAGAGCAGGGCACCCGCCTCGGGGGCGCCCTGCGCCTCCATGAAGGCCGTGAGCGACGTCAGCGTCGAGCCGAAGAACGCGCCCACGCCGAGCACCGCGGCGACGAGCACGAGCACTCGCGGGCGCAGCAGCTCGCGGAACGGCGCCACCTCTCCGCCCTCGGCCCCGACGCCCACCGCGCGCCCGGTGGGGTGCATCGCGAACGCGGTGACGAACACCAGGCTCAGCGCCGCGGCCGCGGCGATCGGTGCCCACGGGGCGATGAGCGCCGCCAGCACGCCCACGACGAACGGACCGATGACGAACGCCGTCTCGTCGGCCGCCGACTCGTACGCCATCGCGCGCGAGAACGTGCGCTCGCGGCGCTCGGCCGCGACGCGGGTGCCGATCAGGGCCATCATGCGGCTGCGCGACATCGCCGCGGTCTGCGGGCCGGTGAGACCGATCGCGACGGCGGCTGCGAGCAGCAACCCGTCGGGAGCGGGAGCCGACACCACGATGGGGAACAGGACGAGCAGGATGCCGTTGGCGACGCCGACCGGCACGAGCACACGGCGCTGGCCGTGCCGGTCGGCGAGGTCGCCGAGCAGCGGGCCGGCGACGACCACGCCGACGCCGACGGCGGCCGACGTCAGTCCGCCCAGGGCCACCGATCCCCGCACGGCGACGACCAGGGCGAGCACGCCCACCGTCATCATGGCGAAGGGCAGCCGAGCGACGAACGCGACGGGGAAGTACCAGAACCCCGTGTGGTGGACCAGCGAACGGGAGGCGTCGGACGGCGCGTCGGCGGTGCGTGTGTGGGGGGATGTCATCCAGTGGTCTCCGGGGCGGACGATGTGCCGCCTTGCCGGACCGGTAGGTAGATGCACTGTGTGCGACGGGCGAACCCGATCCATCAGTGTATCGCGAGCCCGTGGACGGCGTCCCGAGCGCGGACGCTCAGCCGATCAGCGCGGCCACGGCGGCGACGACCGACGCCAGCGCCAGCACGAGGGCGATCGCGATCAGCACCGTGTGCACGATCAGGAACGGCGTCGGCTTGCCCGCGGCGTCGCGCGCACGCGGATCCTTCGCGATGCGCGGGTAGAACCGCGGCCAGACGACCGCGTTGAAGACGGCGTTGGCGAACAGCAGGGCGATGAGCACGGGTTCCACGCTTCGAGCCTATGCCGCGCCGTCGGTCACGCCGCGCAGGCGATGCACCGTCGGGCCGTGGGCCGGGCCTCGAGACGTTCCTCGGCGATCGCGCGCCCGCAGACCTCGCAGACCCCGAAGGCCCCGGATGCCACCCGCGCCCGCGCCGCAGCGATCTCGGAGCGCTCCGCCTCGACCGCGCGACGCAGCGCGTCGACCTGGGCCCACTCCCCCGACAGCGTGGAGCCCTCCGGGTCGTGCTCGTCGTCCGCGGTCGCGTCGGCCCGGTCCCGCAGCAGACCCGCCTCGTCGGCGCGCAGACGGGCGAGACGGCGGTCGACCGACCGCTCGGCCTCGTCGAGCAGTCGCGTCGCGCGTGCGGCATCCATTCGTCCGACGGTACTCGCCGGTCGGCGCGTCCGGGCCGGACCGACGTCGCGTGCCCGAGCCCGTCCCCGCCCCGGGCTGCCGACCTGCATGACCCGTGGGGCCGTAGCACACACAGCCCCACCACCCTGCGACACCAGTCCCACCGGCCCGGCATCCTGATGCCCTCGCCCCTCGAGCCGCGGCACCCGGCACCCGCCGACGCACGCCTGCAGCGCCGCGACACCCCGGCACCCTCCCCCGCACGCCCGCAGCGCCGCCATCGTCGGGCCATGCCCGTCACCCCGAACGAGACAGGAGAGGGCGGGCGGCACGCGACCGCCCGCCCCGCACGGGTCAGCGATCGAGGCCGGCGCGCAGACCCTCGACCAGCGGCGTGGTCGGGCGGCCGATGATGCGTGCGAGCGTGCCGTCGGTCTGCGACAGCGCACCGCGGGCGATCGCGTCGTCGATGCCGGCGACGAACGCGGCCGTCCCGGCGTCGAGGCCGGCCGCCTGCAGCCCGGCGGTCAGCTCTTCGAGCGACACGGGCGTGTAGGCCACCGGACGGCCGAGCACCTCGGCGGCCGCGGCGGCGAGCTCGTCGTAGTCCCAGGCGACGTCGCCGCCGAGCTCGAACGTGCCGCCCAGCCAGCCCTCGCCGCTCAGCGCGAGCGCGGCCGCCTCGGCGTAGTCGCGGCGGCTGGCGCTCGCGACCCGCGCGTCGCCCACGGCGGCGACGATCGTCCCCGTCTCGGCGGCACGGCTGACGGCGTCGAGATAGTTCTCGGTGTACCAGTTGTTGCGAAGGATCGTGGCATCCAGCCCCGACGCGGCGATGGCCTCTTCGGTGGCCTTGTGGTCGGCGCCGAGCGCGTAGTCGATCTCGTCGACTCGCGGGGCGCTGGTGTAGACGAGACGCTCGACGCCCGCCGCGCGAGCGGCCTCGACGACGTTGCGGTGGCCCGCGACGCGGTCGGCGTCGGTGCCCGAGATGAGCAGCACCCGCGAGACGCCGTCGAAGGCGGGGGCGAGGGTGTCCGGACGCGCGTAGTCGAGCTCGACGACGCGGATGCCGCGCGAGGCGAGGTCGTCGGCTTTGGCCGGCGTGCGCACGCCGGCGACGACGTCGGAGGCCGGCACCCCGCGCGAGAGCAGAGCGTCGACGACGAGGCGGCCGAGGTGCCCGGAGGCGGCAGTGACGAGGAGGGTCATGAGGTGTCCTTTCGATCGGTACGACCGAGCCAACGCCCTCCGTCGAGGAACATTCCGGAACGGATGTACCCACTTTCTGGTTAGGTACTCACATGAGAGTGAGTCTTGCGGAGCTGCGCGCCGAGCATCCCGGTGTCTTCGCCGACGGGTGCCCCACACGAACCGTGCTCGACCACGTGATGGGCAAGTGGGGCATCCTCGTGCTGGTGGCGCTGACCGACGGGACGCAACGCTGGGGCGAGCTGCGGCGCAGCATCACGGGAATCAGCGAGAAGATGCTCGCCAGCACGCTCAAGACCCTCGAGGCCGACGGTCTCGTCGCCCGCACCGCCTACCCCGAGGTGCCCCCGCGCGTGGAGTACGCGCTGACCGAGAGGGGCGATGAGCTGATGGACCGCGTGCTGCCACTGATGGAGTGGATCGCCGACAACGCGGCCGCCATCGTCGACCGCGGCGCGTGAACGCACAGTCCGCCTACGCTCTACTCATGCGCGAAAGCCTGTCGTTCCGCTCGCCCCGCCGCGCTCCTTTTCTGCAGGTCGCCAAGTCGGCGATCGCCATCGGCGCCGCGTGGGTGCTGGCCGGCTGGCTCGTGCAGGGCCCGCCGCCCATCTTCGCCGCGATCGCCGCTCTGCTCGTCGTGCAGCCGAGCATCAACCAGTCGTTCACGCGCGCCGTCGAGCGCAGCGTCGGCGTCATCGTCGGTGTGGTGATCGCCGCGCTGCTCGGGCTGGTGTTCGGCTCGCACCCCTGGGTCGCACTGCTCTCGGCAGGGGTGGCGCTGCTGGTGGCCTGGTCGGCGCGCATCTCGCCCGGGGCCACGAACCAGATCGCGATCAGCGCCCTGCTCGTCCTGGCCCTCGGCACGGCGACCCCGAACTACGCGGTCGATCGCATCCTCGAGACCCTGATCGGCGCCGCGATCGGCGTCGTCGTCAACTCCGCGCTGGTGCCGCCCGTGCTCGTCCCGGCAGCCCGTACCAAGCTCGAGGTGCTCGGCCGCGAGCTCGCGACAGCGCTCGAGCGGCTCGCCGACGCCCTCGAGACCCCGCAGACGCCCGCCTCGCTCGAGGGTCTGCTGCTCGAGGCCCGTCTGCTGCGGCCGGTCCGGGATGCCGCGGCCGACGCGATCCGCGACGGAGCCGACTCGTTGGCTTTGAACCCGCGCAGCCGGAGGCACCGCGACGACCTCACACAGATGCAGCAGCTGCTGGATCGCTTCAGCCCCGTGGTGACGCAGACGATCGGCATGACGCGGGCGACGTACGACGGATACGACCCGACGATCGTCGAGGAGCCGTCCGTCCGTGCCATCGCGGAGCAGCTGCACCGGGCCGCGCACGACGTGCGCCTGGCCTTCGCACTCGACCCGGCAGATCCCGAGAGCCCGCGCGTCGAGGAGCCCGCCCTCACCCGGCCGCTGCAGATCCGCACGCCCTCGGCGATGCACTGGGTGCTGGTCGGCTCGCTGCTGATGGACCTGCATCGCATCCACGAGACGCTCCGCGAGCCCGCCGACTGACCGACCCCTCGACGCGGTCTCGGAGCCCATCGGCCCGATTCGGCGCCCGCTCCGCCGTGCACTGGTTGACTGGACCCCATGGGCACCGCGATGTTCCCGCTGGGAGCCGTCCTCTTCCCGCACACGCCGCTGGCGCTGCGCATCTTCGAGGAGCGCTACCTCGTCATGCTCGGCCGGCTGCTCGACGAGACCGACCCGGCGTTCGGGGTGGTCTTGATCGAACGGGGCGTCGAGACCGGCGGAGGCGATCAGAGGTTCGCCCTCGGCACTCTCGCGCGCCTCAGCCACGTGGTGCCGCAGGCCGGGCAGGTGTCGGTCGTGGCGCGGGGCGCGGAACGGTTCGAGATCAGCGAATGGCTGGACGACGACCCCTACCCCCGTGCGAACGTGCGTCCACTGCCCGATCTGGAGTGGAACGACGCACTGGCCCCGCTGCTCGACGAGGCGGAGCACATCGTGCGCCGCGTGCTCGGTCGCGCCCGCGAGTTCGGTGCGACCCGGTGGGATCCCGAGGTCGAGCTGTCGGACGTCCCCCTGGAGCGGGCCTGGCAGGTCGCCGCGATCGCGCCGGTGGGCGACCTCGACCAGATGGAGCTGCTGCGGTCGTCGACAATGGGCGGTCTGCTGCGCGCGACCATCGATCTGACCCTCGCCGCCGAGCCGCTCCTCGGCGATCCCGTCCCCGACGGCGTCATCGTGATGGATGACGACGACGAGGACGGGATCTGACCCGGCTCAGTTGAGCGCGCGCACCGTCGACGGGATGACCCCGTCCGCGTAGAGGTCGATGGCGAGGTCTTGCAGCGCCGTCAGTGCGACGCGCTGCGTCTGCGGGCCGTACGAGATACGCGCCACGCCGAGGGCCTCGTACTCTGCCGCCGTCAACGCCCCCGGCACGCCGATCACGCTGAGCCTGCGGTCGCCCAGCCCGTCGACGAGGCGGCGCGTCGTGTCGGCGTCGAGCAGGCCGGGGACGAACACCGTGGTCGCACCGGCGTCGAGGAAGGCACGGCCGCGGGTGACGGCATCCGCCACCGTGTCGTCGAGCGGACGGTCGCCGCCCTTGAGGAAGGCATCGGTGCGGGCGTTGAGGACGAACGGGACCCCCTCGGCCTCGCCCGCGGCGATGACGGCCTCGACCGCGGCGACCGCGTCGGCGAGCGGCTGCAGCCGGTCTTCGACGTTGGCGCCGACGACTCCCACGCCGATCGCGCGGCGTGTGGTCTCGCCCGGGTCGCCGTAGCCGGAGTCGAGGTCGGCCGTGACCGGCACGTCGACGGCCGCGACGATGCGCCCGACCATGTCGAGCATGACGTCGAGAGGGATGTTCTCGCCGTCTTCGTATCCGAAGGTCGCCGCGATCGAGTGACCCGCCGTCGCGAGGGCCTTCGTCTCGGGAAGCGCCGCGATGGCGCGCGCCGAGACGACGTCCCAGACGTTGACGACGCGGAGGATCTCGGGGGCGGTGTGCAGATGCGCGAAGGCCGTGGCCCTCTCGGTGGGTGAGCTCATGCCTTCACGCTACTGAAGGGGATGGCCTCGTCCGCAAGGGCTTCCGCGATGAGGGTGTCCCCCGCTCCGAACCGGATGAACCGGCCGATCGTGGCGGCCTGCACGAGCGTGGCCGCCGCCACGGCAGCGACGTCGGCACGTCCTACCTGTCCCCTGTCTTGCGGAGCGGTCGTGATGCGCCCCGTCGGCGGGTCGAGGGTGAGGGTGCCGGGTCCGAGGATCGTCCAGTCGAGGTCGCTCGCCCGGAGGTGGTCGTCGGCGGCGAGCTTGGCGTCGGCGTACGCGAAGAAGGGGTCGTCGGCCGGGATGCCGTGGTCGGGGGTCGAGCCGATCCACGAGACCATCACGAAACGACGCACGCCCGCCGCCGCCGCGGCGTCGACGGCGCGCTGCGCGGCGTCGCGATCGACCGCATACGTGCGCTCGGCGTCTCCGCCGCCCGCACCCGCCGACCAGACCACCGCGTCCGCCCCGCGAAACGCGTCGGCCAGCCGCGCGACGTCTGCCTTCTCGACGTCGAGCACGAGCGGACGACCGCCGGCGGCTTCGACGTCGGCGGTCTGCTCGGGCGCGCGGATCACCGACACGGCCCCGTCGCCCCGATCGGACAGCAACCTCGCCAGGTGCAGAGCCACCTTGCCGTGCCCGCCGACGATCACGATGCGTTCCATGTCACTGCCCTCCGACCTTCTCGATCGACATCTTCAGGATCACGCGGTCCGCACGGTCGGGCGGGGCCTCTTGATCGGCGTTGCCGTAACGGCGACCGAGGTGCACATAGAACTCGCCCTCGGGGTCGGCGACCGTCTCGACGAGACGGCCGCGCACCTCGACGTAGCGGTAGGGCTGCGCCGGGTCGAACACCATGAAGCTCATCGCCGGGTTCTGCTGGAGGTTGCGGTACTTCTGCCGCGTCACCGTGTGCGTGAACAGAAGGTGCTCGCCGTCGTAGTCGAACCACATCGGGTTCACCTGCACGGTGCCGTCGGGCCGGACCGTGCCGAGCGCGCCGTAGTTCGGCTCGTCGATCAGGTCGCGATACGCATCGGGGATCATGCGTCTCCTCTCATCGGGCGGGGTCGCGAGCGACGCTACGCGCACCCTCCGACATCCCCGGCGGGGTTGACGCCGCTCAGGCGACGTCTCCGTCGACGTACACCCACGGACCGGCTCGACGGACGAAGCGGCTCCGCTCGGTCAGACGCCCGTGGTCGGCCCCGACGTGCCACGACGCCGTGAAATCCACGACGCCCGTGCCGTCGGCCTCGTCGGCGTCATGCACCGCGAGCCCGTCCCACACCGTCTCGTCATCGAGCTCAAGCACAGCGGGCCGAGTGCGCGGATGCCACGTCCTGACCAGGTGATCGGCGTCGCGCACCGCGTACGCGGTGTAGCGCGACCGCATCAGACGCTCGACGGTCGGGGCCGGCGCCCCGTCGAGCAACGGACCGCAGCACGTTCCGAAGGCTCCCCCGCCGCACGGGCACGGCGCCTCCGCGCCGGGGCGGGCGACGACACGACCGAACGACATCCCCTCAGCCTAGGCCGCCGCCGACGTGGCGTCGGAGCGCCGTGACAGGATGACTCCCGTGACCGACCGCCTCATGCTCCTCGACACCGCGTCGCTGTACTTCCGGGCCTTCTACGGCGTCCCCGACAAGGTCCGCGCCGCCGACGGGACGTCGGTCAACGCCGTGCGCGGCCTGCTCGACATGATCGCGAAGCTCGTCAGCACGTATGAGCCGACGCAGGTCGTGGCGTGCTGGGACGACGACTGGCGTCCCGCCTGGCGGGTCGCGCTGGTGCCGACGTACAAGGCCCACCGCGTCGTCGAGGCCGTGGCATCCGGTGCCGACGTCGAAGAGACGCCCGAGGCGCTGACCGCGCAGATCCCGTTGATCCGGGAGGCGCTGGCGGTGATCGGCGTGCCCGTCGTCGGCGCGGCCGAGCACGAGGCCGACGATGTCATCGGCACGCTGGCGACACGCGCCGACGGCCCGGTCGACGTCGTGACGGGCGACCGCGACCTCTTCCAGCTCGTCGACGACGAGAAGGGCGTCCGCATCGTCTATACGGCTCGCGGCATGAGCAACCTCGAGATCGTCGACGACGCCGCGATCGTGGCGAAGTACGGCATCCGTGCGGCGCAGTACGCCGACTTCGCGGTGCTGCGCGGAGACCCGTCCGACGGTCTTCCCGGCGTCAGCGGCGTCGGCGAGAAGTCCGCGGCCGCGCTGCTGTCTGCGCACGGCGATCTCGACGGCATCGTCGCCGCGGTCGCCGCGGGAACCGGCGGCACCCCGGCCCAACGCGCCAAGATCGCGGCGGCCGCCGACTATCTCGCGGTCGCCCCCACCGTGGTGCGGGTCGTGCGCGACCTGGCACTGCCCGACGTTGCGCTCCGGCCGGTCGACGTGGAGGCCGCCGAACGTCTCGCCGAGCGCGACAACCTGGGCTCGTCGATGGCGCGCGCCGTCGCGGCGCTCACCCGCTGAGGGTCAGCGCGAGCGCCGCAGCCAGGTGCGCAGCCGGTCGAGCGGCCACGTGGTGACGATCCGCTCAGCCGGAACACCTGCGCGCTCGGCGCGCGCCGCGCCGTGATCGAGCAACGACAGCTGCCCCGGCGCGTGGGCGTCCGAGTCGATCGAGAACAGGCATCCGGCCTCGAGGGCGAGAGCGATCAGCTCGTCGGGTGGATCCTGCCGCTCGGGCCGCGAGTTGATCTCGACCGCGACCCCCGATTCGGCGCAGGCGGCGAACACGGCCCGCGCGTCGAACGTCGACGGCGGACGGGTTCCCCGCGAGCCCTCCACGAGCCGCCCCGTCACGTGCCCCAAGACGTCCACACGAGGATCGCGAACCGCGGCCACGAGCCGCCGCGTCATGGGAACGTGTTCCATGCGCAGCTTCGAATGAGCGGATGCCACGACCACGTCGAGGCCGTCGAGCAGGGCGTCGGTCTGGTCGAGCCCGCCCCCGTCGAGGATGTCGACCTCGATACCGCTCAGAAGGGTGAAGTCGTCGTACCGATGGGTCGCCACGACGTTCATCTGGGCGCGGAGCCGCTCGGCCGACAGGCCGTTCGCCACCGTCAGCCGGGGCGAGTGGTCGGTGAGCGCGAGGTACTCGTGGCCGAGCGCCCGTGCCGCCCCGACCATGAGGTCGATCGAGGTCAGCCCGTCCGACCAGTCGCTGTGGCTGTGCAGATCGCCGCGCAGCTGCGCACGCAGCGATCCCGCCACCGGCGCAGCCTCGGCGCGCAGCCGGGCGAGGCGCTCGGGAACCTCGCCCGCCAGCGCCTGCCGGATCACGGCCAGCGTCGAGTCGCCGATCCCCTTGCGCCTGCTCAGCGCGGGGTCGCGCAGCTCGGCGTCGCCGAGACCGTCGATCGCCGCCGCCGCCGCGCGGAACGCCTTCGACTTGTAGCGCGACGACCGCTCGCGCTCGAGCAGATAGGCGATCTCGTTCAGCGCGTCGAGCGGGTGCACGGGCCGGTCCTAGTGCGCGAGAGCCCGCGTCGTCGAGACCCACTCGTCGAGCTTCGCCGCCGCGCGACCGTCGTCGACGGCCGCAGCCGCATCGCGCATCGCCTCGTCGAGACGTTCCAGGATGGGGCGCTGCACCTGGGCGGCATCCTGGAACAGACGGTACGAGACGAGGCCGGCAGCGGTGTTCAGCAGCACGATGTCGCGCACCGGCCCGGTCTCACCGGCCAGGACGCGTCGCACCACCTCGGCGTTGTGCGCGGGCTCGCCGCCCAGCAGGTCGTCGATGTCGGCGAGCGGGATGCCGAGATCCCGGGGATCGAGATCGTGCTCGTGCACGTCGCCGCGGCTGATCTCCCACACGCGGCTGTGCCCCGTCGTGGTCAGCTCGTCGAGGCCGTCGTCGCCGCGGAACACCAGCGCGGTCGCACCGCGCGTGCGGAACACGCCGGTGATGAGGGGGACCCTGTCGAGGTGCGCCACCCCGACGGCGTTGGCCTCGGCGCGGGCCGGGTTGCAGAGCGGGCCGAGGAAGTTGAAGACGGTGGGCACGCCCAGCTCGGCGCGGGTCGGGCCGGCGTGGCGGAAGCCGGGGTGGAACGCGGCGGCGAAGGCGAACGTGATCCCCGCGCGCGCGAGCGTCTCGGCGACATCGGCGGGCTCGAGGGTCAGGTCGACGCCGAGGGAGGCCAGCACATCCGACGAACCGGACGACGAGCTCGCCGCCTTGTTGCCGTGCTTGACCACGGGCGCACCTGCGGCGGCCGCGACGATCGCGGCCATCGTCGACACGTTCACCGTGCCGTACCGGTCGCCGCCGGTCCCGACGATGTCGAGCACCTCGGCCCGCACGGGCAGCGGCACCGCGGCCTCGAGGATCGCATCGCGGAAGCCGACGATCTCTTCGACGGTCTCGCCCTTCGAACGCAGCGCGACCAGGAAGCCCGCGAGCTGAGAGGGCGTCGCCTCGCCCGCCATCACCCGCTGCATGGCCCAGGTCGACTCCGACACGCTGAGGTCGCGGCCGTCCAGCAGCGCGGTGAGCAGATCGGGCCAGGTGAAGCGTTCCGCCATGCCACGATCCTCCCACACGGGCCCCCTCGGCGATCGCGCACGGCGCAGCCGGCAGGAACCGGCCCCGTACCGGGGATTCCTTGTCGACTCTAAGGTTCCCCTAAGTCCCGCTCAGGGAATATCCGAGGTTCGGGATGCAAATATCGGGGTCCGGGATCGCGCATAATGGGATGGTGACGACCCCAGCGACGTATTCCCAGGCCGTGCGTGCCGTGAAGCGGCCCGATCCGGTCGCTGTCGGCACCATCGTGTGGCTGGGCAGCGAGGTCATGTTCTTCGCCGGCCTGTTCGCGATCTACTTCACCCTGCGCAGCACCTCCGCGCCCCTGTGGGCCGAAGAGACGCAGCTGCTCAACGTCCCCTACGCGACCGTCAACACGATCATCCTCGTGCTGTCGTCGGTCACGTGCCAGATGGGCGTCTTCGCCGCCGAGCGGTACCAGCCGTACCGTTCCGGCCGCGGCATCGTCCGATGGGGCATGGTGGAGTGGTTCTACCTCACCTTCTTCCTCGGCGCGATCTTCGTGTCGGGTCAGGTGTGGGAGTACGCGACCCTGGTTGCCGAAGGCATGCCGATCAGCGCCAACCCCTACGCCTCGGCCTTCTACCTGACCACCGGCTTCCACGCCCTGCACGTCACCGGCGGGCTCATCGCCTTCCTGCTGGTGATCGGCCGCGCCTACGCCGTGAAGAACTTCGGCCGCAAAGAGATGACCACCTCGATCGTCGTGTCCTACTACTGGCACTTCGTCGACGTCGTCTGGATCGCGCTGTTCTTCGTCATCTACTTCCTGAAGTAAGAGAGCTGCATCTCCCATGGCACGACACAAGAACAAGCGCCGCGCGTCCGGACGCCGCAGCCCCCTCGCGGCCGCCGCACTGATCGGCATCGGCCTGCTGCTCACGGGCGGCGTCTACGCCGGTGCGAGCGCGGCGATGGCGGCATCCGAGTCGCCCTCGTCGAGCACCACCTCGGCGACCGCCGTCGAAGACGGCAAGAAGCTGTTCCAGGCCAACTGCGCCACCTGCCACGGGCTCGACCTGCAGGGCAGCCAGCAGGGACCGTCGCTCCTCGGCGTCGGCGAGCTGGCCGTCCACTTCCAGGTGTCGACGGGCCGCATGCCGCTGCAGGCGCAGGGGCCGCAGGCTCCGCAGAAGCCGGTCCAGTTCACCGACGAGCAGATCAACGCGATCGCCGCGTACGTGCAGTCCACGGCCCCCGGCCCGACCTACCCGTCGAGCGAGATCACCGACGGCAAGGGCGACGTGTCGCACGGCGCCGAGCTGTTCCGCATCAACTGCGCGATGTGCCACAACGTGGCCGGTGCGGGCGGCGCGCTGACCGAGGGCAAGTACGCACCGAACCTGCACACGGTCACGCCGATCAACATGTATGCCGCGATGGTCACGGGCCCGCAGAACATGCCGGTCTTCAACGACCTCAACCTGACCCCCGAAGACAAGCGCGACGTCATCTCCTACCTGATGTTCCTCCAGAAGTCCGAGTCGCCCGGTGGGTTCTCGCTCGGATCGCTCGGTCCGGTTTCTGAGGGTCTGTTCATCTGGATCTTCGGCATCGGCGCGCTGATCGCCGTGACCGTGTGGATCACGGCGAAGTCCAACTGATCGTCGTCGCCGACGCAACGTAAACGTACGAGGAGCACCATGGCACACGAGGAAGACGCACTCGAGCACGAGAGGGCTTCATGGAAGCCCTCCGCCGGGCTCGCCGTCGCGGTCCCCGACTCCGTGGAGAACCCGGGTCTGCCGCCGCACCGTCAGCGCGCGACCGACGCCGACCCGAAGAACATGCAGCGCGCCGTCCGCACGGTCTACACGCTGTTCTACATCTCCGTCGCCGCGAGCCTGTGGGCGAGCATCGCCTACATGATCTTCCCGATCGAGTCGGGCGCGCTGATCGACATCCGCTACAACAACCTCTTCATCGGTCTCGGCATCGCCTTCGCGCTGCTCGCGATCGGCATCGGCGCCATCCACTGGTCCAAGGCCGTGATGTCCGACAAGGAGTACATCGAGGACCGCCACGCCACCCGTGGACGCGATGCGACGCGCGAAGGCGCGGTCAACGTCTTCGTCCAGGCGAACGAGGACTCGGGGTTCGGTCGCCGCGAGGTCATCCGCAACTCGCTGTTCGCCGCACTCGTGGCATCCGTCATCCCCGGCATCACCCTGTTCCGCGGACTCGCGCCGCAGGACGAGAACCCCGTGGAACTGCTCAGCCACACCATGTGGAAGAGCGGCTCGCGCCTGGCGCACGACCCGTCCGGTCGTCCCATCCGCGCGGCGGACGTGACCCTCGGCTCGGCCTTCCACGTCATCCCGGAAGAGCTCGCGGGCCTCGGCCACGACGAGGGCTACCTCGAGGCGAAGGCCAAGGCCATCGTCCTGCTCATGCGCATGCAGCCCGAGCAGCTCAACCCTGAGACCAACAAGCTGGACTGGACGTACGACGGCATCGTCGCGTACTCCAAGGTCTGCACGCACGTGGGCTGCCCCGTCGCGCTGTACGAGCAGCAGACCCACCACCTCCTGTGCCCCTGCCACCAGTCGCAGTTCGACGTCGCCAACGGTGCGGCCGTCATCTTCGGCCCGGCCGCCCGTCCCCTGCCGCAGCTCCCCATCACCGTCGACGCCGAGGGATACCTCGTCGCGCAGAGTGACTTCCACGAGCCCGTCGGCCCCAGCTTCTGGGAGCGCTCATGAGCATCGGTACCCATCCCGCCGAGAACGTCACCACCGAGCCCGCGGTCGCCTCGGGCCCTCAGCCCGCCGGTCGCGACGGCAAGCCGCTCGGGGGCCGCTTCGTCGGTGCCGCAGCGAACTACCTCGACGAGCGCACGAGCATCTCGGGCATCGTCAAAGAGCTCGGTCGCAAGATCTTCCCCGACCACTGGTCGTTCATGCTCGGCGAGATCGCGCTCTGGAGCTTCGTCGTCGTGCTGCTCTCGGGCACGTTCCTGACGTTCTTCTTCCAGGCCTCGATGGTCGAGACGCACTACGACGGCGCCTACGAGCCCATGCGCGGCATCGCGATGTCGGCGGCCATGGAATCGGCCCTCCACATCTCGTTCGACCTCCGCGGCGGCCTGCTCGTGCGCCAGATCCACCACTGGGCCGCGCTGGTGTTCGTCGCCGGCATCGGCGTGCACATGCTGCGCGTGTTCTTCACGGGTGCGTTCCGCAAGCCGCGCGAGCTCAACTGGGTCGTCGGCTTCATCCTCTTCATCCTCGCGATGGCCGAGGGCTTCACCGGCTACTCGCTCCCCGACGACCTCCTGTCGGGCAACGGTCTGCGCATCATCGACGGCATGATCAAGGGTCTCCCCCTGATCGGCACGTGGACGTCGTTCCTGCTGTTCGGCGGCGAGTTCCCGGGCACCGCGATCGTCGGCCGCCTCTACACGCTGCACATCCTGCTGCTGCCGGCGATCCTCGTCGCCCTGCTGGCCGTGCACCTCATGCTGATGATCATCAACAAGCACACGCAGTTCGCCGGCCCCGCCCGCACGAACAGCAACGTCGTGGGTTACCCGATGGTCCCGGTGTACGCGTCGAAGATGGGTGGCTTCTTCTTCATCACCTTCGGCGTCATCGTGCTGATCGCCGCACTGTTCACGATCAACCCGATCTGGAACTACGGCCCCTACGACCCGTCCCCGGTGTCGGCCGGCACGCAGCCCGACTGGTACATCGGGTTCGCCGACGGCATGCTGCGACTCATCCCGCCGCACCTCGAGTTCGTGCTCTGGGACCACACGTGGTCGTGGAACATCATCATCCCCGTGGGCGTCCTCGGCCTGTTCATCGTGCTCGTGCTGATCTACCCCTTCATCGAGGCCTGGATCACGGGTGACAAGCGCGAGCACCACATCGCCCAGCGTCCGCGCAACGCCGCGACGCGCACGGCGATCGGCGCCGCGGGTGTCGTCTTCTACGCGGTCATGTGGGCTGCGGCGTCGTCCGACATCATGGCGACGCACTTCCACCTGACGATGGAGGGTGTCATCCACACCCTGCAGGCCCTTCTGATCCTCGGCCCGATCCTGGTGTACTTCGTCACGAAGCGCATCTGCATCGCCCTGCAGAAGAAAGACCGTGAGATCGCGCTGCACGGCTACGAGTCGGGCCGCATCGTCCGCCTCCCCGGCGGCGAGTACATCGAGGTGCACCAGCCCGTCGACGAGTACGAGCGCTGGAAGCTGGTCGACAACGAGACGTACGCGCCCCTCGTGGTGCGACCGAACGAGAACGGTCAGATCCCCTGGCACGAGAACCTGCGCGCCTCGGTGTCGCGCTGGTTCTTCGAAGACCGCCTGACTCCTCTGACGCAGGCCGAGCTCGACGCGGCCGTGGCCCACCAGCACCACGAGCTGGATCACATCGACCACGACGAGGCCGACGAGATCGCCGGCGCCAATGCGCGGGCCGAGGCCGACGGTCGTCCGCCGATGGCCGTCGGAGGACGCGTCGAGGTGGAGCTGCCCGCCCCGAAGATCCTCGAAGAGAAGAACCGTCCCGGCGACGCCAAGGACGAGTGATTCCGCTGATCGATGCCCCCGGTGCCTCCTGGCGCCGGGGGCATCGTCGTCTCCGGCGGCGCATCGTCGTATCTTTGGTTCAGCCGCGTGCGGACGCCACCCTGGCGCGATGTGGTGGGCGTGTGGCATCCTGGGCACTCCCCCGCCCCGGCGGCCCTCGATACTCTCGACCGCATGACCGATGCCCTGACCCATTTCTCGTCACGACTGGCGTTCGAGACCGATCCTTCCGACGTGTACGCCGCGCAGCGGGCCGGTGAGACGCTCGTGATCGTCGACGTGCGCGGCATCGAGGCGTGGCAGCAGGGGCGTGTCCCTGGCGCCGTCCACATGCCGTACGCTGACATCCCGACCCGCGCCCCCGACGAGATCTTGCTCGACGCGACCGTCGTCGTGTACTGCTGGAGCCCCGGCTGCAACGCCGCGCAGAAGGCGGGACTCGCGTTCGCACGGCTCGGGTACACCGTGCGCGAGATGATCGGCGGCTATGAGTACTGGGTTCGCGAGGGGTATCCGCACGAGAACGACGACGGACCGCTTCCGCGCGTGTTCGACCCGCTCGTCATGGTCGTCCGGCCCGCTGCGACCACGTCGTCGTGAGGGGCCGCCGGAGCCCGACGATTCGACACCGGCCGCCGGCCGGGGCGCCCCGACGGTGCGTCACACCGGGCAGGGCGACGCGTAGCGACGACGCGCGGCTTCAGGCGGTCTGCACGTCTTCTGCGAACCAGCGGGCCGCAGAGCCGAAGAAGACGGGCTCGGATGCCACATCACCGTCGTCGTCGACCACGTCGCACACCACCACGGTGACGTTGTCGCGTGTGCCCGCCTCGAGCGCGAGGTTCACCGCCGCCGCAGCCGCAGCCGCGGGATCGGCGGCCTCGGCGATGAGCCGGGCGACGTCGGCCTCGGGCACGTAGTCGGTGAGACCGTCGCTGCACAGCATCCACCGGTCACCGACGAGCGATGGCCGCTGCGCGACCGAGACCACGTCTCCTTCGGCGCCGCCCAGCGAAGCGGTGATGATGTTGCGGCGGGGATGTGCCGCTGCCGCCTCGGGCGGGATGATGCCGTGGTCGACGAGCGCTTGCACATAGGAGTCGTCGCGCGTCTCACGGCTGAAGACGCCGTCGCGCAGAAGATACGCGCGTGAGTCACCGGTGTGTGCCAGAAGCAGCTCGTCGCCATCGCTCAGGAAGACGCCGGTGAACGTGGTCGCCATGCCCTGCAGCGCCGGGTCGCGCTCGACGTGGGCACGGATGTCCCAGTTCGCCTCGCGGATGCGCACCAGCAGGCCGTCGGCGTCGAGCTGTGTTCCCCGCGTGGCCACGAGACGATGCAAGAGCGCCGCGGACGCCAGGTCGCCGGACGGCCCGCCGCCGACGCCGTCGGCGACGGCCGCACCCCAGGACGCCGCGAATGCGGCGTCCTGGTTGGTGGGACGGTGAGCGCCGGCGTCCGAGACGGCAGCGACGAGAAGCCGAAGGGGCACGGGATCAGCGCGCGAAGTACCCGCGGTAGTACTCGTACACCCAACCGACGATGGCGATGGCGAAGACGCCGAAGCCGACGGGGATGAGCCACTCGCCCACGGCGAGGCCCATGGCGGCGATCGCCGCGGAGCCCGCGAGCACGATCGGCCACCACGACCAGGGGCTGAACTCGCCCATCTCGGGGTCGCCGTCGTCGATGTCGGCCGTCAGGATGTCTTCGGGCAGCTCACCGCGCTGGGCCTTGTGCACGCGCCCGATGTAGAACGCGATCATCGTTCCCATGAGACCGGTGAAGACGAGGGCGACCGTGCCGACCCACTCCACCGAGCCGTGGCTGATGACGTTCCACACCGCGTAGACCACCGCGACGAAGAAGAAGAACGCGGTGAGGACCCACCACAGACCGATCGTGGTACGCATGTGCTTACTTCACCTCTCCGGCCGCCGTGTCGACGACGGGGGCCTCGGGCGCGTCCTTCGCCGGTCCCACACCCACCGGCACGCCGGCCTCGGGGTGGTTGAGGTCGAAGGCGGGCCGCTCGCTGCGGATACGCGGGATCGACGTGAAGTTGTGGCGCGGCGGCGGGCACGAGGTGGCCCACTCGAGCGACGCGCCGTAGCCCCACGGGTCGTCGACCGTCACACGGGGCGCCTTGCGCGCCGTGATCCAGACGTTGAGCAGGAAGGGGATCATCGAGGCGCCGAGGATCATCGAGCCGATGGTCGAGACCTGGTTCTCCCACGTCCAGCCGTCGACGGCCGCATAGTCGGCGTACCGACGCGGCATCCCGTCGACACCCAGCCAGTGCTGGATGAGGAACGTCATGTGGAAGCCGATGAACAGCATCCAGAAGTGCACCATGCCCAGACGCTCGTTGAGCATCTTGCCGGTCCACTTCGGCCACCAGAAGTAGAAGCCCGCGAACATCGCGAACACGACGGTGCCGAACACGACGTAGTGGAAGTGGGCCACGACGAAGTACGAGTCCGACAGGTGGAAGTCGAGCGGCGGCGAGGCCAGGATGACACCCGTCAGACCACCGAAGACGAACGAGACCAGGAAGCCCAGCGCGAACACCATGGGGGTCTCGAAGGTCACCGAGCCCCGCCACAGCGTTCCGATCCAGTTGAAGATCTTCACACCGGTCGGAACCGCGATCAGCATCGTCATGAGGGCGAAGAAGGGCAGCAGCACGCCGCCGGTCACATACATGTGGTGGGCCCACACCGCGACCGACAGGGCGGCGATGGAGATCGTGGCGTACACGAGGGTCTTGTACCCGAAGATAGGCTTGCGGCTGAACACCGGGAAGATCTCGGACACGATGCCGAAGAACGGCAGCGCGATGATGTAGACCTCGGGGTGCCCGAAGAACCAGAACAGGTGCTGCCAGAGGAGCACGCCGCCGTTCTCGGGGTTGTAGATGTGGGCGCCGAGGACGCGGTCGGCGGCGGCCGCGAAGATCGCGGCGGCGAGCACCGGGAACGCCAGCAGGATGAGGATGGCCGTGATGAGCGTGTTCCAGGTGAAGATCGGCATGCGCCACATCGTCATGCCCGGGGCGCGCATCGTCAGGATCGTGGTGATGAAGTTGACGGCGCCGAGGATCGTGCCGAAACCGCTGATGCCCAGACCGAGCATCCAGAGGTTTCCTCCGACGCCCGGCGAGAAGCTCGCATTCGCCAGGGGCTGATAGGCGAACCAGCCGAAGCCGGCGGCGCCCTGCGGGGTGAGGAACCCGGAGACGGCGATGACGGAGCCGAAGAGGAACAGCCAGAACGCGAAGGCGTTCAGACGCGGGAAGGCGACGTCGGGGGCACCGATCTGCAGCGGCAGCAGCGCGTTCGCGAAGCCCGCGAACAGCGGCGTCGCGAACATCAGAAGCATGATCGTGCCGTGCATCGTGAACAGCTGGTTGTACTGCTCTTTCGTCGGGATGATCTGCATCCCGGGCTCGAACAGCTCGGCGCGGATGATCAGCGCCATGACGCCGCCGAGCATAAAGAACAGCACCGAGGCGATCAGGTACATGTACCCGATGGTCTTGTGGTCGGTGGAGGTGATCCACTTGACGACCAGGTTGCCCTTCTGCTCGACACGCGTCGAGCTGAGCAGTGCGGCCTGACGCGGCGGGAGAGTGGTCGGCCGCGCCGACCCCTTCTCCTGGAGCGGAAGCGTCGTCGCCATGATCACTTGTTCCCTTCAGATCCGGCCGTGCTCAGGTTCTGCAGTCGCGAGACGTTGCTGATGTCGCCGACGTTGCCGGCGTCGCGCAGCGACTGCAGGTACTTCTTGTAGTCGTCCTGACTGACGACCTTCACCTTGAAGAGCATCGCCGAGTGGTATTCGCCGCAGAGCTCGGCGCACTTGCCCTCGTAGGTGCCCTCACGGGTCGGGGTGAACGACCATTCGTTGTCGCGCCCGATGTACATGTCTTTCTTGTAGAGGAAGTCGATGATCCAGAACGAGTGGATGACATCGCGCGAGCGCAGGTTGATCTTGACGCTCTCGTTGACCGGCAGGTACAGCGTGGGGACGTCGTCGAGGTCGTAGCCGTCGGCGGTCGCCTTCGCCTGCACGCCCATGGTGTAGACCGCGTCGGAGTTGTCGGGCTTCGTGCCGTTGTACTGGAAGTCCCAGGCCCACTGCTTGCCGTAGGCGGTGATCGACACGTCGGGGTTGTCGTACTGCGTCTCGAGAGTCGTCTGGTCGCGAGCGGTGAACGCGAAGAAGCCGATCACCAGGATCAGCGGCACGATCGTGTAGAAGATCTCGACCGGCATGTTGTAGCGCAGCTGCACCGGAAGGCCCGTCTGGCCCTTGCGACGGCGGTAGACGATGACGGCCCACAGCATGAGGCCCCACGTGATGACGCCGACCGCGAGCAGGACGATCCAGGAGTTGACCCACAGACCGGCGACCATGTCGGTGTGGTTGGTCGCGGGCGTACCGTCTTCGACGAAACCCGGCAGGAAGCCGTGCAGCTGGGTCGGGGTGCAGCCGGCGAGCAGTACGGCCGATGCGATCCCGACGGGGACGGCAGCCCAGCGGAGGCGACGTTTGGAGGGCACAGTGCACCTTTCCGGGTCGTGGATGTTGCTCTCGACAGTCTAGAGCAACCTCTCACCGTTCTCTGGCCATCTGTCCAGCGCCGAGATGACGAGAACCCCCGGAAACACGGTGTGATCCGCGGTTCCGGGGGTTCGTGCGACTCGTGCCGACGCGAACGGCGATTCGTGTCAGTGGAAGCTGTCGCCGCACGCGCAGGAGCCCTGCGCGTTGGGGTTGTCGATCGTGAAGCCCTGCTCCGAGATCGTGTCCTTGAAGTCGATGCTCGCGCCGTCCAGATACGGCACGCTCATCTCGTCGACGATGACCTCGACGCCGTCGAAGTCGACGACCTTGTCGCCGTCGAGGTAGCGCTCGTCGAAGTAGAGCTGGTAGATCAGGCCGGAGCAGCCGCCGGGCTGGACGGCCACGCGCAGACGCAGATCGTCGCGCCCCTCTTGCGACAGGAGGCTCTTCACCTTGTCGGCGGCGGCGTCGGACAGGGCCACACCGTGCTCACGGGTGGAGGCGGTGGACGACAGGGTGGTGTCGGTCATGACGATGCCCTTCGGGTCGATTCGGTCGCGGGGACGATCTCGATTGTACGCCCGCCGGTGCCGACGGGGCCGGGATCATGTCGTGCGCGCATTGAGACGGTTCAGCAGCAGCGCCTCCGAGATCACGGCGTGGCGGAACGTGTCGAGGTGCAGCGACTCGTTCGGGCTGTGCGCGCGCGAGTGCGGGTCTTCGACGCCCGTGACGAGGATCTGGGCCCCGGGGAACTCGCGGACGAGGTCGGCGATGAAGGGGATGGAGCCACCCACCCCCACGTCGACCGGGTCGACCCCGTACCCCTCGGCGAACGCGGCGCGCGCATCGGCGACCGCCCAGCCGTTGGTGTCGACGAGGAACGCGTCGCCGCAGTCGACGTCGCTGAACTCGAGCTGGGCGCCGAACGGCGCGTGGGCGCGCAGGTGGGCCTCGATGGCCGCGTAGGCGTCCTCGGCGCGCTGCCCCGGCGCGACCCGGGCGCTGATGACGACGCGCGTCTGCGGTGCGAGCGTGTTCGACGCCGACGCGACGGGCGTGGCATCCCACCCCGTGACGGTGATCGCGGGCTTGTTCCAGATGCGTCCGAGGATCGACCCGCGTCCGATCGGCGAGACGCCCTCGAGCAGACCCGACTCGTCTCGGAGCGTCGCCTCGTCGTAGGCCGGCGTCTCGGCGTCGCGTTCGAGGAGCCCCTCGACCGCCACCGCGCCGTCGTCGTCCCACAGCGTCGCCAGCAGCTTGACGGTCGCGAGCATGGCATCCGGGACGGCACCGCCGATCATCCCCGAGTGCGACGCGTGCTCCAGGGTGCGGACGGTCAGGGTGAAACGCGTGTTGCCCCGCAACGACACCGTCAACGCCGGCGTCTTGTCGTCCCAGTTGCCCGAGTCGGCCACGACGATGACGTCGGCCCGCAGCGCGTCGGCGTTGTCGGACAGGAACTGGCCGAACGACCGCGAGCCGTATTCCTCTTCACCCTCGATGAACATCGCGATGCCGAGGTCGAGGTCGTCGCCGAGCGCCTCGGCCACCGCGCGGATCGCGGCCACGTGCACCATGACGCCGGCCTTGTCGTCGGCCGCGCCGCGCCCGTAGAGACGCCCGTCGCGGACCGTCGGCTCGAAGGGCGGGGACTCCCACAGCTCGGCGTCGCCCGGGGGCTGCACGTCGTGGTGCGCATACAGCAGCACCGTCGGCCGCCCGTTGCGCGCGGCGCGGGATGCCAGGACGGCGGGCTGTCCATGCTCGTCGGTGCCGGGGATCGCGGCGCGGGTCACCTCGACCCGGTCGAAGACGCCGGTGCCGCGCACGAGCTCGGCGACCGCCTCGGCGCTGCGGACGACAGCGGTCTGGTCGAACGCGGGCCACGCGATCGACGGGATGCGGACGAGGGAGCCGAGGTCGGCCAGAGCAGAGGGGATGCCGGCGGCTGCGGAATCACGCACAGCGTCTTGCCGGGACAGGTCGAGGGTCATGCGGGTAATCTTAAGTCTCCCGATCAGCGAGATCCCGAGGTTTCCCGTGGCCAAGTCCCCCACCCCCGCCCCCCACGACACCCCCGTCGACCAGACGACGACCGGTTCGGGGAAGGGACACGCGACGCCCTCGCGGGCCGAGCGCGAGGCCGCCCGCAAGCGCCCCCTCGTCGCCGACACCAAAGAGGCCAAGGCCCGCGCCCGCGCCGAGCTGGCCGCGCAGCGCGAGAAGGCCCGTGTCGGCATGGCGGCGGGCGACGAGCGCTACCTCCCCGTGCGCGACAAGGGTCCGCAGCGGCGGTTCGCCCGCGATTTCGTCGACGCGGGCTGGCACCTCGGCGAGGGCGTCATGCCGTTCATGATCGTCGTCATCCTGATGACGCTGCTGCCGATCCAGTTCTTCCAGTACTGGTCGTTCGTGGCCCTGTGGATCTTCATCCTGTTCGTCATCGGCGACATGATCATCACCTCGGTCCGCGTCAAGCGTGCCGCCAAGGCGAAGTTCGGCGAGAGCCGTCTCGAGAAGGGCCTGGGCTGGTACGCGGCGATGCGCACCGTGCAGATGCGCTTCATGCGCCTGCCCAAGGCGCAGGTCAAGCGCGGCCAGTACCCGGCCTGACCCGGCTCCCTCCGCGTCGACGGCGCGTCCACCGACGCGCGGTCGTCACCCCCGGCGCGCGGCGAGCCCGCGGTTGATCTGCCGCGCCCACAGGGGGCCGCGGTAGAGGAACGCGGTGTACCCCTGCACGAGGGTCGCCCCCGCGTCGAGGCGCTCCTGCACGTCAGCGGCCGTCTCCACTCCCCCGGCCGAGATCACCACGAAGCCGTCGGGCACTGCGGCGCGCACGAGCTCGAGCACCTCGAGCGCGCGCGCCTTCAGCGGCGCCCCCGACAGACCTCCCACGCCCGCGGCCTCGACCCGGGCGGCATCCGACCGCAGCCCGTCACGAGAGATCGTGGTGTTGGTCGCGATGATGCCGGCCAGTCCCACGTCGACCGCCAGGCGCGCGATGTCGCGCACCTCGTCGTCCGACAGATCGGGGGCGATCTTCACCAGGAGCGGGGTCGCACCCGCCGCCTCGAGGACGGCCGTGAGCAGCGGACGCAGCGTCTCGACCGCCTGGAGCCCCCGCAGCCCGGGGGTGTTGGGCGACGACACGTTCACGACGAGGTAATCGGCGAGCGGGGCGAGCAGACGTGCGCTGCGCACGTAATCGGTCGTCGCGTCCTCGACCGCCACCACCCGGCTCTTGCCGATGTTGACGCCGATGACCGGGCGACGACGAGCCCGGCGCAGACGGCGCAGACGTGACGCCGCGGCCTCGGCGCCGTCGTTGTTGAACCCCATCCGGTTGATCACGGCGCGATCGGCGACCAGGCGGAACAGCCGCGGGCGCGGATTGCCCGGCTGCGGCAGCGCCGTGACCGTGCCGACCTCGACGTGCCCGAACCCGAGGGCGTGGAGCCCGAGGCCCATCGTGACGTTCTTGTCGAAACCCGCGGCCACGCCGAACGGCGAGTCGAAGTGCAGACCGAGCGCGTCCACGCCCGCCTCGGGCGCGGGCGCCGTCAGCCGACGAACGGCGGATGCCACCGGCCCGACGCCCGCGGCACGGATCACGAGGGCGGCGAGGTGATGGGCGAACTCGGGGTCGAGACGGGTGAGGACCGCGCGGAAGAGAAGGGGATACATCCCCGCCAGGCTACTGGACGACGTCGCCCTCGCGCGTCGCGTCGCCCTCGGCGGGCGCGCTCACGCGCGCGGCGTGATCGGCCCGCAGCTGGGCGATCGCGGTGTCGAAGTCGTCGAGCGACTCGAAGGCCTGGTACACGCTGGCGAACCGGAGGTACGCGACCTCGTCGAGCTCGCGCAGCGGCCCCAGGATCGACAGTCCGATCTCGTTCGCCTCGATCTGCGACGAGCCGGTCTGACGGATCGCCTCTTCGACCTGCTGGGCCAGCATCGCCAGATCGGCGTCGGTGACGGGACGCCCCTGACAGGCCTTGCGCACACCCGACACGACCTTGTCGCGACTGAAGGGCTCGACGACGCCCGACCGCTTGATGACGTTGAGGCTCGCCGTCTCGACCGTCGAGAAACGTCCCCCGCACTTGGGGCACTGGCGCCGACGGCGGATGCTCAGGCCGTCGTCGCTCGTCCGCGAGTCGATGACGCGCGAGTCGGGGTTTCGGCAGAAGGGGCAGTGCATGACGCGACAGCCTACGCGTGGAACCGCGCCGTGACGGCCTCGCCGTGCGCCGGCAGCGCCTCGGCCTCGGCGAGGGTGACGATGGCATCCCGGACCGCCGCGAGAGCGGCCAGGTCGTACTCGACGACCTGTTGCGGACGCAGGAACGTCGCCGCCGACAGCCCCGCGCTGTAACGCGCCTGTCCTCCCGTGGGCAGCACGTGGTTGCTGCCCGCCAGATAGTCGCCCAGGCTCACCGGCGTGTACGGGCCGACGAAGACGGCGCCGGCGTGCACGAACTCTTCGGGGCGCGGGTCGGCGAGGTGCAGCTCGAGGTGCTCGGGCGCGTACGCGTTGCTGAACGCGGTCGCCTGCGCGAGATCGTCGACGAGGACGATCGCCGACTGCGGACCCGCGAGCGCCGTCGAGACCCGTTCGCGGTGACGCGTCGAGCCCACCCGTCCGACGAGCGCGGCGCGCACGGCCTCGGCCAGCTCGGGGGCATCGGTCACGAGCACCGCCGAGGCCTGCTCGTCGTGCTCGGCCTGGCTCACGAGGTCGGCGGCGACCAGGTCGGGGTCGGCCGTGGCATCGGCGACGACGAGGATCTCGGTCGCCCCGGCCTCGGAGTCGGTGCCGACGCGGCCGGCGACGGCACGCTTGGCGGATGCCACGAAGTTGTTGCCCGGCCCGGTGACCACGTCGACCGGGTCGAGGCCGATCTCGGCGACGCCATGGGCGAAGGCTCCGATCGCGCCGGCGCCCCCCATCGCGTACACCGCGGTCACGCCGAGGAGCCGCGCCGCCGCGAGGATCACGGGGTGCACCCGCCCGCCGAACTCGGCCTGCGGCGGCGATGCCAGGGCGATCTCGCGGACGCCCGCCACCTGCGCGGGGACGACGTTCATCACGACGCTCGACGGATAGACGGCCTTGCCGCCCGGCACGTACAGACCCACGCGACGCACCGGCTGCCAACGCTGGGTGACGCGCGCACCCGGCTGCAGCTCGGTCACGACGGGAGCGGGCACCTGAGCCGCCGAGGCGGTGCGCACCCGTCGGATCGCCTCGTCGAGCGCGGCGCGGATGTCGGGGGCGAGGCCCGCGAGAGCCTCGTCGAGGTGGTGGGCGGGCACGGCGATGTCGTGCCCCGTGACACGGTCGAACCGCGCCGCCTGCTCGCGCAGCGCCTCTTCGCCTCGACGCGCGACGTCGTCGACGATGCGGGCGGCGGTCGCGAGGGCCTCGTCTCGTGCCGCGTCGGCGCGAGGGACGACGGCCAGCAGGTCGGCCGGCGACAGGACGCGGCCACGCAGGTCGATGGTGCGGAGCATACGTCCAGGCTACCGGGCGACGGCGAGCCGCCCGCTCGCGGCGGGCGGCTCGCCGTGAGACCCCGGTCAGCCCCGGGTGACTCCGGAGACGTCGTGCAGATAGCCGATACGACCGTCGTCGTGGCGGACCACGAACGTCTCGCCGCGGTCTTCGATCACGAGGGCCCACGCCGTCGGCCCGACGCGGAAGATCGGGGTGCCGTAGTCGTCGACGACGTCGCGTTCGACCGGCGTGAGCGCCCAGAACGCCTGTGCCGACGAGGACGTGCCGGCGTGGCCGGCCTCGTGCGATCCGGCGGTGTGCGCGCCCGTGTCGTGGACACCGGTGTCGCCGTGCAGCGCGGAGAGCACGTCGGTGTCGTGGTGGTCGGCCGCAGGGAAGGCGGCGGTCGCGGGGGCCTGCTCCGGGCTCGGGGCGACGGCCTCGGCCGCCGGAGCCGCCGACGTCGGGCGGGGCGGACGCGGGGCACGCGGACGGGTCACGACGGCCCGGATGGGTCGGGCGTTGCGATGGGCGGGCACCTCGTCGCGTCCCTGGAAGTCCTGCTCGAACGGCGGGACGATCGGAGCGAAGACCGTGAGCACGACGCCCGCGACCATCAGCACGGCCTCGACCCAGATGACCCACGAACGCGTCCACACGCCGACCGCACTGGCGATCGCGACGGTGTCCCACACCCACGAGATCCACACGAGAGCGGCGAACGAGAACGCCACCGATGCGAACTGGTCGATGCCGAGCGAGCCGACGCGGCGGATGCCCTGCGGCGACAGGCGGCGGAGCACGACGAGTCCGACGGCCACCGTCGGCAGGGCCACGGCGGGGATCCACCAGAGGCCCGAGAGCCAGACGTTCGCTCCCCCGGCGAGCACCCGCGACGGGCTGTCGAGGAGGTTCGTCTGGAAGAAGGAGACGACGAACGCGACGAACCAGACGCCGAGCAGAGCCACCTCGCGCACGGAGAAGGGCCCGACGCCGTACTGGGGCACGTCGTCCGCCGCCTTCTCGGTCGGCCGGTCGTCCTCGTGGGTCGGCAGCGGGGCGGGCTCGACGGCGTTCGGCTCCGACGTCGGCTCCGGCCTCGACTCGGTCGAGGGCTCGTCGCCGCCTCGGGAGGCTTCGTCGACGAGGGGGTCGTCTTCGCGATCGGTCACGATGGTCCTTTCCAGGGGGTGGAGAGTCGTCATCCTATCGAGGAGGCCGCTCGGCCGTGGCCGGACGTACCGGCACCGCACGACGACGAAAGCCCGGCTCGGCGTCAGCCGAGACAGTTGGGCCCGAGCAGGCCTTTCAACTCACCGAACAGGTCGGCGCTGACGCGCACGGGCATGGGCACCTCGAAGACCTTCGCCGTGCCGCCTTTGTGAAGTTTCAGGGTCACCTCTGTGTCTCCTGAGTGCCGTCGCAACATGTGGGCCAGCTCGCCCACGAGCTGCTCGTCGGCCCGCTGCTCGGGCACGACGAGCGTGAGCGCGCCCGACTGGTCGAGATCGCCCAGGTCGGGCGTGAAGGCCGACTGGGCGTGCAGGTTGAGGCCGTCGTCACGGCGCGACACGCGCCCGCGCACGACGATGATCGAGTCGCCCTGCAGGATCGGGGCGAACTCGGCGTAGGTCTTGCCCATGAACATGACCGTCACCTCGCCGTTGAAGTCCTCGACCGTGACCATGCCGTACGGATTGCCGCTCTGCTTCGCCACGCGGTGCTGCACGCTCGTCAGCAGGCCCGCCACCGTCACCTGGTCGCCGTCCTGCAGATCGTCGGACGAGAGCAGGTCGTGTATCGAGATCGACGCGTGCTTCGCGAGCGGCACCTCGAGACCGGCCAGCGGGTGGTCCGAGACATAGAGCCCGAGCATCTCGCGCTCGAACGCCAGCTTGTCTTTCTTGGTCCATTCGGGGCGCTCGGGCACCTTGGTCACCTGCTGCGGCTCGTCCCAGAGCGAGTCGAAGTCGAACCCGACCTCGCCGTTGGCCTCTCGTCGTTTGTCGCCGACCGCGGCCTCGCACGCGTCCTCGTGCACCTCGATGAGCGCACGCCGCGTCGAGCCGAGCGAGTCGAACGCCCCGGCCTTGATGAGCGACTCGACGGTGCGCTTGTTGGCCACGTGCATGGGCACCTTGGCGAGGAAGTCGTGGAACGAGGTGTACGGGGCATCCTGGCGGGCCGCCACGATGCCGTCGACGACGTTGGCCCCGACGTTGCGCACCGCGCCGAGACCGAAACGGATGTCTTCACCGACGGCGGCGAAGAAGCGGATCGACTCGTTCACGTCGGGCGGCAGCACCTTGATGCCCATGCGACGGCACTCGTTGAGGTAGACCGCCATCTTGTCTTTCGAGTCGCCGACGCTCGTGAGCAGAGCGGCCATGTACTCGGCGGGATAGTGGGCCTTCAGGTACGCCGTCCAGTACGAGACGAGCCCGTACGCCGCGGTGTGCGCCTTGTTGAAGGCGTAATCGGCGAACGACTCGAGCACCTTCCACAGCGTCTGCTGCGCGACCTCGCCGTAGCCGCGCTCGGTCATACCGCCGAAGAAGATCTCTTTCTGCTTGTCGAGCTCGCTCTTCTTCTTCTTGCCCATCGCGCGACGCAGCAGGTCGGCCTGACCGAGCGTGTACCCGGCGACGCGCTGGGCGACGGCCATCACCTGCTCCTGGTACACGATGAGGCCGTACGTCGTGTCGAGGATGTCGGCGAGGGGCTCTTCGAGCTCGGGGTGGATCGGCTCGATCTCTTGCTGCTTGTTCTTGCGCAGGGCGTAGTTGATGTGCGAGTTGACGCCCATCGGACCGGGGCGGTACAGCGCGAGCACGGCCGAGATGTCTTCGAAGTTGTCGGGACGCATGAGGCGGAGCAGCGAGCGCATCGGGCCGCCGTCGAGCTGGAACACGCCCAGGGTGTCACCGCGGGCGAGCAGTTCGTACGACGGCGCGTCGTCGAGCGCGAGGTCTTCGAGCACCAGCGGATAGCCGCGGTTGGCCTCGATGTTGTCGAGCGCGTCGTTGATGATGGTGAGGTTGCGCAGCCCCAGGAAGTCCATCTTGATCAGACCGAGCGACTCGCAGGCCGGATAGTCGAACTGTGTGACGATCTGGCCGTCCTGCTCGCGACGCATGATCGGGATGATGTCGATCAGCGGCTCGCTCGACATGATGACGCCGGCGGCGTGCACGCCCCACTGGCGCTTGAGGTTCTCGAGCCCGAGCGCGGTGTCGAACACCGTCTTGGCCTCGGCGTCGGTCTCGATGAGGGTGCGGAACTCGCTCGCCTCTTTGTACCGCGGGTGCTCGGGGTTGAACATGCCGTCCAACGGCATGTCTTTGCCCATCACGGCCGGCGGCATGGCCTTGGTGAGCTTGTCGCCCATGCTGAACGGGAAGCCGAGCACACGACCGGCGTCTTTGAGCGCCTGCTTCGCCTTGATGGTGCCGTAGGTCACGATCTGGGCCACGCGCTCGTCGCCGTACTTCTCGGTGACGTACTGGATGACCTCGCCGCGTCGACGGTCGTCGAAGTCGACGTCGAAGTCGGGCATCGAGACGCGGTCGGGGTTGAGGAAGCGCTCGAAGATGAGGCCGTGCTGCAGCGGGTCGAGGTCGGTGATCTTCATCGCGTAGGCGACCATCGAGCCGGCGCCCGAGCCGCGACCGGGACCGACGCGGATGCCGTGGTCTTTGGCCCAGTTGATGAAGTCGGCGACGACGAGGAAGTAGCCCGGGAAGCCCATCTGCAGGATGACGCCGGTCTCGTACTCGGCCTGCTTGCGCACCGCGTCGGGGATCCCGCCGGGGTAGCGGTCGTGCAGGCCCTTCTCGACCTCTTTGACCAGCCAGCTGTCTTCGGTCTCGCCGTCGGGCACGGGGAAACGCGGCATGTAGTTGGCGGAGGTGTTGAACTCGACGTCGCAGCGTTCGGCGATCAGCAGGGTGTTGTCGCACGCCTCGGGGTTGTCGCGGAACACCTGTCGCATCTCGGCGGGCGACTTGACGTAGTAGCCGTCGCCGTCGAACTTGAAGCGCTTGGGATCGTCGAGGGTCGAGCCCGACTGCACGCAGAGCAGAGCGGCGTGGCTGGTCGCGTCGTGCTGGTGCGTGTAGTGCAGGTCGTTCGTGCCGACGAGGGGGATGCCGAGGTCTTTCGAGAGCTTCAGCAGATCGCCCATGACGCGCCGCTCGATCGAGAGCCCGTGGTCCATGATCTCGGCGAAGTAGTTCTCTTTGCCGAAGATGTCTTGGAACTCGGCGGCCGCCGCGCGGGCGGCGTCGTACTGGCCGAGGCGCAGGCGGGTCTGCACCTCGCCCGAGGGGCAGCCGGTGGTCGCGATGAGACCCTTCGCGTACGTCTGCAGCAGCTCGCGGTCCATGCGGGGCTTGAAGTAGTAGCCCTCCATGCTTGCCAGCGACGACAGCCGGAAGAGGTTGTGCATGCCCTCGGTCGTCTCGGAGAGCAGGGTCATGTGCGTGTAGGCACCGGAGCCCGACACGTCGTCGCCGCTCTGCTCGGGCGTGCCCCACCGCACGCGCGACTTGTCGGACCGGTGCGTGCCCGGGGTGACGTAGGCCTCGATGCCGATGATCGGCTTGATGCCGGCGTCTTTGGCCGTCTTGTAGAACTCGAAGGCCGCGAAGGTGTTGCCGTGATCGGTCACGGCGATCGCCGGCATCCCGAGCTTGACGGCCTCTTGGACCATGGGGCCGATGCGCGCCGCCCCGTCGAGCATGGAGTACTCGCTGTGCACGTGAAGGTGAACGAAGGAGTCTGCAGCCACGTACCGAGTCTACGTTCGGCGGCCGACATCGACCCCGGATGCCGCTCCCCCGGCCGTGCCGCGACGGGCGGGCGGGCGTGTCAGATGCCCTCGCGCAGCACCTCGAGGGCGTGCGCGAGGTCGGCGGGGTACGGCGACTCGAACTCGACGTGCGCACCGGTCGAGGGATGGACGAAGCCCAGGCGGTGGGCGTGCAGCCACTGACGGGTGAGGCCGAGGCGTGCCGAGAGGGTGGGGTCGGCTCCGTACAAGGGGTCGCCCGCACACGGATGCCGGTGGGCCGCCATGTGGACGCGGATCTGGTGCGTCCGCCCGGTCTCGAGGTGGATCTCGAGCAACGAGGCGCGGGGGAAGGCCTCGATCGTCTCGTAGTGGGTGACCGAGTCCTTGCCGTCGGGGGTGACGGCGAACTTCCACGAGTGATGGGGGTGTCGCCCGATCGGGGCGTCGATCGTGCCGGCGAGGGGGTCGGGGTGCCCCTGCACGACCGCGTGGTAGATCTTGTCGACCTCACGCTCCTTGAACGCGGCCTTCAACAGCGTGTAGGCCCGTTCGGTCTTCGCGACGACCATGAGCCCGCTCGTGCCGGCGTCGAGGCGGTGCACGACGCCGCGACGCTCGGCGGGGCCGCTCGTCGAGATACGGAACCCGGCCGCGGCGAGGGCTCCGAGGACGGTGGGACCCTCCCAACCGACGGAGGGGTGGGCGGCGACGCCCGCCGGCTTGTCGACGACGACGAAGTCGTCGTCATCGGCGACGATGCCCAGATCGGGCACCGCGACGGCGACGACCTCGGGGTCGCGCTTCGGCTCCCATTCGACGTTCAGCCAGGCGCCGGCGTGCAGGCGGTCGGAACGACCCGCCGGGCGCCCGTCGAGGGTGACCCCGCCGGCGTCGGCGACGTCGGCCGCGAAGGTGCGCGAGAAGCCGAGCATCTTCGCCAGGGCCTGGTCGACACGCACTCCCTCGAGCCCGTCCGGGACGGGCAGGCTGCGCGACTCCATGTCAGCGTGCCCCGCCGTCGCCGGCCGCCCCGTGCGACTCGTGCGCGACGTCGTCGCCGACCGGCTCGACCGATGTGGTCCGAGAACCGCGCGGTTCACGCGTCCCGTCGAGTCGGAGGCCGAGGAGGACGAGCAGGGCGACACTGATCATCATCGTCACGATGAACATGTCGGCGACGTTGTAGATCGCCGGCATCATCCAGGGCGTCGAGATGAAGTCGACCACGTGGCCGACCGGGAACCCGGGCTCGCGGAAGAGACGATCCGACAGGTTGCCCAGGACCCCGCCGAGCAGAAGACCGAGGACGACGGCCCACAACCGCGAACGCACACGGGTCACGGCGAGGAAGACGATGACCGCCGCCACGAGGGCCAGGGCGATCGTGAAGATCCACGTGACGCCCTCGCCGAGCGAGAAGGCGGCGCCGGGATTGCGGATCAGGTAGAACTGCAGGAAGTCGCCGAGGACGGGGACGACCCTCTCGGAGGGGAGGTTCTCGATCGCGGAGAGCTTGGCGAACTGGTCAGCGGCCAGCACCAGCATCGCGAGGATCGCGATGACGATGCCGGCCGCCGCCGTACGCAGGGGTGGACGACTGCGCAAAGAGTCGGCCTAGAGTCCGATCGCCGACACCGGGGTCGAGCCCGAAGACGTCGCCGTGGTGTCGAGATCGCGCAGCTGGCCCTCGATGTACGAACGCAGCTGGGCGCGGTAGTCGCGCTCGAACGTGCGGAGCTCGGTGATGCGCCCCTCGAGCGCGGTGCGCTCCTTCTCGAGGCGGGCGCGCTCTTCGCGGCCCTTCTGCTCGGCCTCGGCCACGATCGACGCGGCCTGCGCCTGAGCCTCGGAGATCAGCTGGTCGCGCTGGGCCTTGCCCTCGGCGACGTGCTCGTCGTGCAGACGCTGCGCGAGCTCGATGATGCCGGCGCTCTGCGCGGCCGGCGCCGCGTCGCCGTCGACGGCGGGGGCGGTCGCCGGAGCGGGGACCTCAGCCACGACGGGCTCTTCGGCTGCGGGCGCCTCGGGCGCGGCGGCCGGGGCCGCGTCGCCCGACTCGAGAGCGGCCAGCTTGGCCTTCAGCTCGTCGTTCTCGGCGATCGTCTTGCGCCACTCGACGACGATCTCGTCGAGGAAGTCGTCGACCTCATCGGGGTCGAAACCCTCCTTGAAGCGCACGTGCTGGAACTGCTTGGTGACGACGTCATCGGGGGTCAGTGCCATGGTGTTTCCTCTTTCGAGAGCTCTGATTCGGAACTGTGGGGGTGTCGCACCGAGGCGTACCGCTTCGGACCAGCATAGCCGCCGCCCTTCGTCGGTGTCGAAGGGCGGCGACATCTGAGGGTCAGAGTGCCGCGAGCGTCCGCGTGATGCTGAGCAGGATGAAGCAGCCGAACATCGTGATGCCGAAAGCGAAATCGATCGCGATCCCCCCGATCCGCAGGGGCGGGATCACGCGCCGGAGGAGTCGGATGGGCGGATCGGTCACCGTGTACACGATCTCGGCGGCGACGAGACCGGCGCCGCGCGGACGCCAGTCGCGGTTGAACAGCGGGATGTACTCGAGCACCAGCCGGGCGAGAAGCACGACGATGTAGACGAAGAGGACCGCGCTGAGGACCGAGCCGATGAGGTTCAGGACCGCCACGATGGACTAGGGCTGCGCGAAGGGCGCGACCTCGGGGTCGGCCTGCGCGATCGCACCGTCGCCGGAGACGGCGATGTTCTCGGGCGAGAGCAGGAAGACCTTGCTCGTGACCCGCTCGATGCGTCCGTACAGACCGAGCGACAGGCCGCTGGCGAAGTCGATCAGCCGACGCGCGTCGGCGTCGCTCATCTGCGACAGGTTGATGATGACCGGGATGCCCTCGCGGAAGTTCTCGGCGATCGTCTGGGCGTCGCGGTACTGCTTGGGGTGCACCGTGAGGATCTCGCTCACCGGACCGACGGCGGGCTGGCGCACCACCGCGGGTCGATGCAGCGGGGTCACCGGGGCGGCCTTCTCGACCGCGGTCGGCTGCTGCTTGCGCGCGACCGGCTGCGGGGCGGTCTCCTCGTAGGTCTCCTCCTCGTCGGCGAGTCCCAGGTACACCATCGTCTTCTTGAGCGGGTTCGACATCGCATCCTCCGTTCGCTCGTCTGGTTTCGAGGCTAGTCGCGCGGGGGCCTCGGGCCCGTGATTGCCGAGCCGATCCGCAGGTGTGTCGCGCCCATCGACACGGCTTCGGCGAAGTCGGCGGTCATTCCGGCCGAGATCCAGGTGGCATCCGGGACCACCGACCGCACGACGTCGGCGCTGAGCCGAAGCCGCGCGAAGGCCGCCGCGGGCTCCTCGTCGAGCGGCGCGACCGCCATGACACCGCGCAGCCGCAGGGCGGCCAGACCCGCCACGTGCTCGGCGAGGGCCTCGGCACCGGCGGGATCGACACCGCCGCGCCCGGGGTCGTCGGTGAGGTTCACCTGCATCAGCACGTCGAGGACGTCGCCGTCGGCGACGGCGTCGAGCGCGTCGGCGATCTTGGGCCGATCGACCGAGTGGACGACATCGGATGCCGCGCGCACCGCCCGCGCCTTGTTCGACTGGGCCTGACCGATGAAGTGCCAGGTGAGACCGGGCAGTCCGGACAGCTCGGACCTCTTGGCGGTCAGCTCCTGCTGGCGGTTCTCACCCACGTCGCGCACGCCGAGCCCGTGCAGATCGACGATGAGTCGCGCGGGGTGGAACTTGGTCACGACGATCCGGGTGATCTCGGACGGGTCGCGGCCGGCCGCGCGGGCCGCGTCGGCGATGCGCGCGTCGACCGCGGCGAGACGATCGGCGAGGGCGGTGTCCATCGGTGCTCCTTCGACGACACAGCGGGCCCGGTCGGACCGGACCCGCTGTCGCGGTGGTGTCGCGCTTACTTCAGGAAGTCGGGCACGTCGAGGTCGTCCTCGGCGAAACCGTTGTCGTACGTCGTCTCGGGCACGCGCGCGGCGACCGGCGTCGGCTCGGGGGCGCGGTCGGTCGATGCCTTCTGCTCTTCGGCCGCGTCGAGGTCGCGGGCGACGTCGTCGGCGGGGATCGCCGGCACCGACGGCACCGCGGTCGGGCGCCCGGCGGCGACGGGGTCGATCCGCAGCGACGGCTCTCCCCCGTCGAAGCCGGCCGCGATGACCGTGACGCGCACCTCGTCGCCGAGGGTGTCGTCGATGACCGTTCCGAAGATGATGTTCGCCTCGGGGTGCGCCGCCTCTTTGACCAGCTGGGCGGCGTCGTTGATCTCGAAGATGCCGAGGTTCGACCCACCCTGGATCGACAGCAGCACGCCGTGCGCGCCCTCGATGGAGGCCTCGAGGAGCGGCGACTCGACGGCGAGCTCGGCGGCCTTGATCGCCCGATCCGTGCCGCGCGACGAGCCGATGCCCATGAGGGCCGATCCGGCACCCTGCATCACCGACTTGACGTCGGCGAAGTCGAGGTTGATGAGGCCCGGGGTGGTGATGAGGTCGGTGATGCCCTGCACACCGGCGAGGAGCACCTGGTCGGCGGTGGCGAAGGCCTCGATCATCGAGATGCCGCGGTCGCTGATCTCGAGCAGGCGGTCGTTGGGGACGACGATGAGGGTGTCGACCTCTTCTTTCAGACGCGACACGCCGCCCTCGGCCTGACTCTGACGACGACGGCCCTCGAACGAGAAGGGCTTGGTCACCACGCCGATGGTCAGGGCGCCGAGCGACTTGGCGATCTTGGCCACGACCGGCGCACCGCCGGTGCCTGTCCCGCCGCCTTCGCCCGCCGTCACGAAGACCATGTCGGCACCGCGCAGGGCCTCTTCGATCTCTTCGGCGTGGTCCTCTGCGGCACGGCGTCCCACCTCGGGATCGGCACCGGCGCCCAGCCCGCGGGTGAGCTCGCGGCCGACGTCGAGCTTGACGTCGGCGTCGCTCATCAGCAGCGCCTGCGCGTCGGTGTTGATCGCGATGAACTCCACGCCGCGCAGGCCGAGCTCGATCATGCGGTTGACGGCGTTGACGCCGCCCCCGCCCACACCGACGACCTTGATGACGGCGAGGTAGTTCTGGTTGTGGCTCATGCCGGCCTCCGTTATCCCCGAACCTGAAACTCTAAACCTCATGTTGAGGGTTAAAGAATTGCCCGGTATGCAATTCCTTAGCTCGAAGGTAGGCGGCTCGTCCGGCGCTGCTCGCCCGACACGCGGCGTGTTGGATTTTCGCCTCGGATATCAGCGGACGACGCCGGCCTCGGGCGAGGTGACGTCGTACTCCTTGGTGCGCTCCGGCGGGCTCTTCTGCATCAACAGGGCGAGCACGCGGGCCTTCTCGGCCGAGCTGTCGGCGCTCCCCCACACCACGTGCGATCCGGTCGCCCCCAACGTCAGCGTCACGTCGTCGGGGGTCGTCGCCGACACGGCGGTGACCTGGTCGCGCACCGACGACGGGAGCGCGCGGATGACGCGACCGGCCGCACGGAAGGCCGCCGAGTCGGTGCCGCCCGTGATCTCCAGCAGCGGCTGACCGGCCGGAGCGGCGGGCGTGGTCGACAGCACGACGCCGGCGGCGTCGACGACGCTGAACCCGGCGGGCGTCTGCACCACGCCGATCGGCGTGCGCTCGACGATGCGGACCACCAGGTCGTGCGGGGGCTGCGCCTCGAGCGTGTACGACTCGACGAGCGGGAACCGCACGAGGGCCGCCTTGACGGCGCTGTCGTCGACGAGGGCGAGCGGAACGCCGATCTGGCCCTGGAGCGCGGCCTCGACGGCCGAGGCGTCCAGCTGCGAGGTGCCCACCACGTCGATGCGCTGCACCGCGAACAGGGGGCTGTAGGCCGCCCCCACGGTGGCGAGCACCATCAGCACGAAGGCGATCCCGGCGCCGATCCACACCCGTCGGCGTCGGCGCTGCCGCACCGTGAACCGGCGCACCTCCGCGCGCAGCGCCTTGCGGCGGGCCCGCGAGGCGCGCCAGACGTCACGCAGCCCGGGGGCCGCGGCATCCGGGGACTCCTCCGACGCCGCCGGACGCACCGCGGGCGCGAACGGAAGCACCGGGGCGGTGTCGTCGGCGGGCTGCGGCGGGCGGGCGTTCGACGCCTCGTCGCGTGCGCGGCCGCGGGTCGAGGCGCTCGCGCGCTCGGACGCGGACGACGGGGGCAGGGGCGACGGGCGACGCATGGCCTCAGACCGTCGGCGCCTCGGTGCGCGAGAGGGCCTCGAGCACCTGGGGGATGATCTGGTACACGTTGCCGCAGCCGAGCGTGATCACGTAGTCGCCGGGGCGGGCGACACGCGCGGTGTAGTCGGCGGCCTCCTGCCAGTCGGGCACGTAGTGCACGTGAGCGGGGTCGGCGAAGGCGCCGCTGACCAGCTCGCCCGTCACTCCCGGCACGGGGTCTTCGCGCGCGCCGTACACGTCGAGCATGACGGTGTGGTCGGCATGACTCTCGAGCACCTCGGCGAACTCGCGGTACATCTCCTGCGTGCGCGAGTAGGTGTGCGGCTGTTGGATCGCGATGATGCGCCCCTCGCCCACGACCGTGCGCGCGGCCGACAGGGCGGCCGCGACCTCGGTGGGGTGGTGGGCGTAGTCGTCGTAGACGCTCACGCCGTGCTGCACCCCGTGCAGCTCGAAACGGCGCACCGTGCCGCCGAAGCCCTCGACGGCCCGCGCCGCGTCGGCGAGCGAGTGGCCGAGCACACGCAGGACGGCGACCGCCCCCGCGGCGTTGACGGCGTTGTGGGCGCCGGGAACGCGCAGCTGCATCTCGACGCTCTCGCCGTCGGCGGTGAGCGTGAAGGCGACGGGACCGTCGGTGCGGATGCCGCTGAGCCGCACGTCGGCCGACGGATCGACGCCGAAGGTCACCACGGTCGCGTGCGTGATGCGCTCGCGCACCGCACGGGCCCCGGCATCGTCGGCCGAGATGACCACGGCCTCGCGGGCCGCGTCGGCGAAACGCGCGAAGGCCGCGTCGAAGGCGTCGCGCGAGCCGTAGTGGTCGAGGTGGTCGGGGTCGACGTTCGTGATGAGCGCGACCGAGGTGTCGTACAGCTCGAACGTGCCGTCGGACTCGTCGGCCTCGATCACGAAGAGCTCGTCGCCGCCCGTGCCGCTCGAGGCGCCGAGATCGGCGATGACGCCGCCGTTGACGAACGTGGGGTTCTCGTCGAGCGCCCGCAGCGCCGTGACGATCATGCCGGTCGAAGTCGTCTTGCCGTGGGCGCCGGCGACCGAGACCAGACGACGCCCCCCGATGAGCCAGTGCAGCGCCTGCGAGCGGTGGATGACGTGCAGGCCGCGCTGCTTCGCCGTGACGAACTCGGGGTTCTCGGGCCAGATCGCCCCGGTGTGCACCACGGTGTCGGCGTCGCCGAGATGCGCCGCGTCGTGGCCGACGTGCACCGTGGCGCCGCGGGCGGCGAGGTCTCGGAGGGCGGCGCTGTCGGAGCGGTCGGATCCCGACACGCGGATTCCGCGGTCGAGGAACATGCGCGCGAGCCCCGACATGCCCGACCCGCCCACGCCGATGAAGTGCGCGGACGAGATGGACTCGGGGATCGGAAGGCTCAGGTCGGGTCTGATCATGGCGTTGCGAGTTTACGTCGCCGTGTCTGCGCGTCGGCCCTGGCGCGCCCGCAAGGCGCATCGCGGCGACCGCCGACACCGCTCGCGCACCCGCGGCGCCGAGCGGTCGGGGTCAGCGGGCCAGCGCCGCGTCGGTCAGCGCGATGACGTTCTCTGTGCCCGAACGGGTCCCCGCGCGCGCGGCGGCCGCACGCATCCGCTGCTGCTCGGCCTCGTCGAGCAGCAGCGGCACGATCTCGGAACGGACGCGGTCGGCCGTGAGCTCGGCGTCGGCGATGAGACGGGCGGCCCCGGCGCGCACCGCCGACGCCGCGTTCAGGCTCTGCTCGCCGTTGCCGACCGCGTAGGGCACGTAGACCGCGGGGATGCCCAGCGCGCTGATCTCGCTCACCGTCGCCGCGCCCGAGCGCGAGACGATCACGTCGGCGACGGCGAACGCGAGGTCCATGCGGTCGACGTAGCGCACGACGACGTACCCCGGCGCCCCCGGGTCGGTCAGGTCGGATCTCTCCCCCGTCACGTGCAGAAGCTGCCAGCCCGCGTCGAGCACGTCGCGCCACGCCCCGCCGAACGCGGTGTTCAGGCGTTGCGCGCCGAGCGAGCCGCCGAACACGAGAAGCGTGGGGCGCGTGGCATCCAGCCCGAAATGCGCGGCCGCCTCGTCACGACGGGCCGCCGCGTCGAGCTCGACGATCTCGCGCCGCAGCGGCATGCCGACCACCCGACCGCCGCGCAGCGGGGTGCCGTCGAAGGCCACGCCGACCGCCGCCGCCGACCGCGCGCCGAGCACGTTCGCCAGGCCCGGCCGGGCGTTGGCCTCGTGCACGACGAAAGGCACCCGCTCGCGTCGGGCCGCGACGTAGGCGGGAGCGGCCGCATAACCGCCGAAACCGACGACGACGTCGACGCCGCGGTCGCGGATCAGGCGTCGCACGACGCCGACCGCCCGACGGAACCGCGCGGGGAACGCGAGCGCGGCGCGATCGGGCCGACGGGGGAAGGGAACCTTGTCGACCGTGAGCAGCTCATACCCCCGCAGCGGGACGAGACGGGCCTCGAGCCCCTCGCGGGTGCCGAGCACCAGCACCTCGGCCTCGCCGCCCGACCGGTCTGCGCGATCGCGCAGACCGTCGGCCACGGCCAGCAGGGGGTTCACGTGCCCGGCGGTGCCGCCGCCGGCGAGGAGGTAGGTCGTCACCCCTCCACCGTAGTCAGGGTCGCGGCACGGTCCGACCGCCGTGGTGCCGGCGCGCCTGCTCAGCCCCGCGCGCGCGGGGAGCGCACGGCGGGCGCCTCGACGGGGCGGCGGTCGGGCAGCGTGCGGGCGAACGACAGCAGCACACCGCACGCGATGAGCGCCGACACCAGCGAGGTGCCGCCCTGCGACATGAACGGCAGCGGCACGCCCAGCACCGGGAACAGACGCAGCACCACCGCGATGTTGATGAGCGCCTGGCCCACCACCCAGGCGAAGATCGCGCCCGACACGACCCGCACGAACGGGTCGTCGGTGCGACGGATGATGCTGAACACGCCGAGGGCGAACAGGGCGAAGAGCGCGAGCACCAGCACGCACCCGATCAGACCGAGCTCTTCGCCGATGATCGCGAAGATGTAGTCGTTCGCGGCGGCCGGCAGCCAGTCGTACTTCTCGGCGGAGTTGCCCAGGCCGAGCCCGAAGACACCTCCCGATGCCAGCCCCCAGATGCCGTGGAGGGGCTGATAGCAGTCGCCCAGGTAGGTCGCGAGGCAGTCCTGGTCGAGGAAGCTCATGATGCGGCGCATACGGTCGGCGCTGGTGATCGCGAAGACGGCGACGGCCGCGGCGCCGGCGACGACCGGGATGAGGAAGATGCGCAGCTTGACGCCCGAGAAGAACAGCGACGACAGCAGGATGAGCACGAGGATCATCGTCGTCCCCAGGTCGCCGCCGCCGATCACGGTGCCGATGACCAGCATCGACACCGGCACGATCGGGATGAACACGTGACGCCAGACGCCGAGGAGCGGCTGCTTGCGTGCGAGGACGTACCCGAGCCACAGCGCCAGCGCGACCTTGATGAACTCGGACGGCTGGGCCTGGAAGCCCGCGAAGTTGATCCAGTTGCGGTTTCCGTACGCCTCGATGCCGAGCGGCGTGAAGACGAGCAGCTGCAGCGGGGTCGCGATGAGCAGCGCGGGCCACGCGATGCGCTTCCAGAACCGGATGGGGGCGCGGCTGAGCACGAACATGAGCGGCACGCCGATCGCTGCGAAGATCGCCTGCTTCAGCACGTGCTCGAAGGGGCTCTGCCCGTCGTCGAAGGCCGACGTCGCCGACAGCACCATGACGAGGCCGAACCCCGTCAGCAGCAACGCCGTCGAGGCGATGATCAGGAACTCGCTCGAGACCGGACGGAACGCCCGGCCGAGCGATACGCGCGCGGCCAGACCCGGGCCGGTGTCGGCCGCCCCGCCCGCGCCGCGACGCGGGGGCTGCTCGGTCGCGGTCACGCGGGCTCCTCCCGGCGGTCCATCCGCCCTGCTCTGACGATCTTCAGCCCTGACGCGCGATCCATGCCCGCACCGCCGCCGCGAACTGCTCGCCGCGATCCGAGTATGACGCGAACTGGTCGAACGACGCCGCCGCGGGAGCGAGGAGAACCGTGTCCCCGTCCCGGGCCACGCCGGCCGCCAGATCGACGACCCGCGCCATGACGTCCTCAGTCTCGGTGTGGTCGACCTCGAACAGCGGCACCGCCGGGGCGTGTCGTCCGAACGCCGCCACGATGTCGGCGCGCTCGGTGCCGATCACGATCACGGCCCGCGTGTGCGCGCCGCGCGAGCGGACGAGGTCACTGAGGTCGACGCCCTTGAGCAGCCCGCCGACCACCCAGACGGCGCCAGGATAGGCGCTGAGCGACGACGCCGCCGCGTGGGGGTTCGTCGCCTTCGAGTCGTCGACCCACGTCACCCCGCCGTGCGCGGCCACGACCTGGATGCGGTGCGGGTCGAGGGTGAAGCCCTCGAGGGCGTCGTGGATGGCGGCCGGCGCGACACCGAGCGACCGCGCCAGCGCGCTGGCCGCGAGGATGTTGGCGACGACGTGCGGGGCGGCGAGACCACGCGCGGCGAGGTCGGCGACGGTGGTCAGCTCGAGCGCCGACGTGGCGCGCTCCTCAAGGAAAGCGCGGTCGACCAGGATGCCGTCGACCACGCCGAGGTCGCTCGGCCCGGGGACCCCCAGATCGAAACCGATCGCCCGCGCGCCCTCGACGACGTCGGCCTCTTCGACCATCTCGCGCGTGACGACGTCGGCCTTGTTGTACACGCAGGCGACGCGGGTGCGGGCGTAGACGCCGGCCTTCGCGTCGCGATACGCCCGGGCGCTGCCGTGCCATTCGAGGTGGTCGTCGGCGAGGTTGAGGCACACCGCTGCGTGCGGCGACAGCGCCTGGTCGCCGGACTGCTGGTTGAGGTACCACAGCTGATGACTCGACAGCTCGACGACGAGCGCGTCGAAGCCCTGCGGGTCGCGCACCGCGTCGAGCACGGGCGTGCCGATGTTGCCGACCGGGGCGGCCCGCAGACCGCCGGCGACGAGCATCTCGGCGGTGAGCCGCGTGGTCGTGGTCTTGCCGTTGGTGCCGGTGATGAGGATCCAGTCGGCCGGACGCCCGTCGTCGCGCACGACCTTGTCGCGTACGCGCCAGGCCAGCTCGACGTCGCCCCACAGCGCGATCCCTTGCGCACGCGTCCAGGCGATCACGGGGTGCGAGGGCGGGAACCCGGGCGAGGCGACGACCACGTCGGGGGCGAAGTCGATCAGCTCGGAGGGCGCGGATGCCAACGGCCCGACGTGCAGCCGCACACCGATCACGGGGAGCAGCCGGGCGTACTCGTCGTCGGCCTTCTCGGTGAACACCGACACGTCGGCACCGAGCTCGGCGAGCGTGTCGGCGACCGAGAAGCCGGTGACCGACAGGCCCAGCACGGCGACGCGCAGACCACGCCAGTCGGCGTGCCAGCTGTGCAGCGAGGCGAGACGATCGGCGCTCATACCCGCGACAGCCATTCGACGTAGAAGAACCCGATGCCCGAGACCGCCAGCAGCCCGGCGATGATCCACATGCGCACGACGATCGTCACCTCGGGCCAGCCGCGCATCTCGAGATGGTGGTGCAGAGGGCTCATGAGGAACAGCCGCTTGCCGCGCGTGGCCTTGAAGTAGGCGCGCTGCAGGATCACCGAGCCCGACGCGACGACGTACACCCCCGCGATGAGCACGAGCAGCACCTCGGTGCGGGTGAAGATCGCCATCGCCGCGATGACACCGCCGATCGCCATCGAGCCGCAGTCGCCCATGAAGACCTTCGCCTTCGGCGCGTTCCACCACAGGAAGCCGACGAGTGCGCCGACGAACGACGCCGACACGATCGCCAGGTCGAACGGATCGCGCACGGCGTAGCATCCGGGTTGCGTGACGGGGTCGAGCACGGCCGTGCAGACCTGCTTGTTCTGCCAGAACGCGATCAGGCTGTACGCCCCGACCACGAAGATGCCCGACCCGGCGGCGAGACCGTCGAGGCCGTCGGCGACGTTGACCGAGTTCGAGGTGGCGGTGCCGATCAGCGAGATCCAGGCCAGGTAGAGCAGCCAGCCGAGGATCGGCCCGAGGGCGAAGAACGACAGCAGCTGGATGTCGCGGAACACCGACACGTAGCCCGAGGCGGCGGTCTGCCCGACGGCGTTCGGAAAGCTCAGCGCGCCGATCGCGAACGGCACCGCGACGATCACCTGGCCGGCGATCTTGCGCCATCCCGACAGCCCCAGGCTGCGCTGTTGGCGGATCTTCATGTAGTCGTCGATGAAGCCGACGACGCCGAAGCCGAGCATGAGCCACAGCACCAGCAGGCCCGAGATGGTCGGCGGGTTGTTGCCCGCGTACGAGCCGACGAAGTACCCGATGATCGTGCCGAGGATGAAGATCGTGCCGCCCATCGTGGGCGTGCCGCGCTTGGCGCCGTGCGACGGGTTGTGCACGTTCTCGGGCGTCCGGATCACCTGCCCCCAGCCCCACTTGCGGAACCAGCGGAGGAACACCGGTGTCAGGAAGAGGGTGAAGGCCAGCGAGATCGCCGCCGCGGTCAGAAGTGATCTCACGCGAACGATTCTCCCAGACGGTCGCCGAGGAACCGGAGTCCGGCGGAGTTGGACGACTTCACCAGCACGCGGTCGCCGTCGCGCAGCTCGGTCATGAGGTAGTCGTACGCGGCGTCGGCGTCGGCGAAGAAGACCGCCTCGCCGTCCCACGAACCCTGCGCGATCGCCTCGAGGTACATCCGACGCGCCTCGGCCCCGACCACGACGATGCGCTGGATGCGCAACCGCACCGCGAGCAGCCCCACCCGGTCGTGCTCCTCGTCGGCGTACTCGCCCAGCTCGCTCATCGGTCCGAGCACCGCCACCGTGCGCTCGTCGGGCCCGGTGATCTGCGCGAGGGTGCGCAGAGCGGCGGCCATCGAGTCGGGGCTGGCGTTGTACGCGTCGTTGATGATGCGCACGCGGTCCGAGCCCAGGGGCTGCATGCGCCAGCGCTCGGCGATCTCGACGGTCTCGAGGCGGGCGATGGCATCCGACGCCGACACGCCCAGGGCGGTCGCGGCCGCGATGGCCGCGAGCGCGTTCATGACGTGGTGCTCGCCGAGCACGCGCAGGGTCAGGGTGTGCTCCTCGCCGTCGACGACGAGCCGTGCGGTCGTCCCGGATGCCGTGACCGCGACGTCGATCGCGCGCACGACGGCCCGGTCGCCGCGGCCGAACCAGCGCACGTCGAGGCCGCGCTCGTGCGCGATCGGCTCCATCGCCGCGACGCGCGGGTCGTCGGCGTTGAGCACGGCGAGGCCGCCCGGCATGGTGGCGCGCACCAGCTCGCTCTTCGCGTGGAAGGTCGCCTCGATGCCGCCGAAGCCGCCCGCGTGCGCCATGCCCACCATCAGCACGACGCCGATGTCGGGGGTCACGAGCCCGGCGAGGCGCGCGATCGCCCCCGGGCCGCTCGCGCCGAACTCGCTGACGAGGTACCGCGTGTCGTCGGTGACGCGCAGCATCGTGAGAGGCGCGCCGACCTCGTTGTTGAACGAGGCGCGCGGGGCGACCGTCTCGCCCTCGCCCTCGAGGATGCGCGCGAGCAGGTTCTTGGTGGTGGTCTTGCCGTTCGAGCCGGTGATCCCGACGACCTGCAGCTCGCCCTCGGCGCGGACACGGGCGACGACATCGCGCGCCAGGTCTGCCAGCGCCGCCACCACGTCGGGCACGACGATCTGACTCACGGGGGCGTCGAGCTCGCGCTCGACGATCGCCAGGGCGGCTCCGCGCTCGACGGCGGCGGGCACGAACAGGTGACCGTCGGTGGTCTCACCGGGCTTGGCGACGAACACGCCGCCGGGCTCGATGAGGCGCGAGTCGGTGTCGACGGCGCCCGACACCGTGGTGTCGGGGGTGCCGTCTCCCCGCACGACCAGGCGGCCGCCGAGCACGTCGGCGATGTGAGAGAGGCTGAGCGAGATCATGGCTGTGTGCGGACGCCCTTTCCGTGTCGCAGTCGTCGCGGCGACGACACCGGCTGCGGGGGTTCAGCCGAACTTGGGCAGTTCGGGGGTCGAGGTTCCGGACGGGATCACCCGGTAGTTCTTCAGCACCTGCGTCAGGGCCTTCTGGAATGCGGGGGCCGTGGCCGCAGACGACTTTACCGTCCGCGGCTCGTCGAGGTTCACCGAGACGACGTACTGCGGGTCGTCGGCCGGGGCGAACCCGATCATCGTCGTGTAATACGCGTCGGGCTTGTAGCCGCCCGTCTCGGGATCGGTCTTCTCACCCGTTCCCGTCTTGATCGCGATGCGGTAGCCCGGGATCGCGATCTTCGACGCCAGCTCGCCCTGGGTCGCGACGTTCTCGAGCATCTGCGACACCTCGTGGGCGGTGTCGGCCGAGATCACCCGCTGACCCTCGGTCGACGGCGTGTCGGTGACGGTGCCGTCGGCGGCTGTGCAGCTCTCGACGAGCGACAGCGGCACGCGCACCCCGCCGTTGGCGATGGTCTGGTAGGCGCCCACCAGCTGCGGGATCGTCACCGACAGGCCCTGGCCGAACGCGGTGTTGTAGAACGTCTGGTTGTCCCACTGGTCGACGGGGTGCAGGATGCCGTTGGACTCGCCGGGGAAGTCGATCGCGCTCTTGGAGCCGATGCCGAACTTCTGCAGGTAGTCGTACCGCGTCTCTTTGGGGATCATGTCGGCGAACTTCGAGATGCCGACGTTCGACGAGTCGATGAGCACGCCCGTGAGCGTGTACTTGTACGAGGGGTGCGAGAATGCGTCGGTCACGCGGGCGCCGTTCGGCATCGTCTCGTGACCCGAGGCCATGACGGTCGTCTGCGGAGTGAACGCCCCGCTGTCGATGCCGATCGACGCGGTCAGCGCCTTGAACGTCGAGCCGGGCTCGAACGGGCTCGTGAAGGCGCGGCTGCCGCGGTCGGCGGCGGGCGCCGCGGTCGGGTCGTTGGGATCGACCGTCGGGTACTCGGCGAGGGCGCGGATCTTGCCCGTCTTCGCCTCGACGACCGTGATCGTGCCCGACAGGGCACCGGTGTTCTGCACCTGCTCCGCGATCAGCTGGCTGAGGAACCACTCCAGGTCGCGGTCGATCGTGAGCTTCAGCGTCCCGCCGTCGACGGCGGGATCGGCCGTCACCTCGGAGCCCGGCAGCACGACGCCGTCGCGGCCCTGCTGATAGACGACCTTGCCGTCTTTCGACGCGAGGCACGAGTTGTCGGCCATCTCGAGGCCGGCCAGAGGCTGGCCGTCGCCACCCACGAAGCCGATGAGGTTGCCCGCCACCGCGCCGTCCGGGTACACGCGACCCGGCTTCGACGGGAAGCTCAGGAACGGCAGCCCCAGCGCGACCAACGCGCGGTACTGCTCGGTCGAGACGTCCTTGGTGATCGAGGCCCACCGCGAATCGGGGTTGGCCGCGATCGCGTCGGTCACGATCTTCGTGACCGCGTCCGCGTCCTGCCCGGTCACCGCGGCGATCTGCGCCGCGAGCTCGGGCCAGGTCTTCGAGACCTTGGTGCCGTCGTCGGCCGTGTACGACACGCCCTTCGCCGCGGTCATCGGGTCGATCTCGACGTCGTACCGGCGCACGCTGGATGCCAGGGCGTGCCCGTTCTCATCGACGATCGAGCCGCGCGTGGCGTACACGGTGCGCGAGCCCTGCATGCCCATGGCGAGCGAGTCGTCGACGTGCTCGCGCGCGTTGACGACCTGGATGTCGACGAGGCGCACGACGAAGGCCGAGAGCACCGTGAGCACGACGGCGAGGGCCACCACGGTTCGGCGGCGCGGAGAGCGGGTGCGGAGCGTCGTCATGTGCTTATCGTGTGGCCGGAGTCGGAAGACCGTCGGCGATCGCCGGGGGTGTCGCAGAACCCGTCCGTGAGGCGTCGCCCGGGCCGTCGGTGCCCGCAGCGGGGACGGCATCGTCGGCGGGAGCCGCGGACGCGGCCGGAGCGGGGGCGGCCGCCCCCGCGGTCGCCTTCGGGTCGGTCACCAGCGGCACCCCCGCGATCAGCGCGTTGCGCACGGATCCCCGACCGATGGCATCCACCGACGAGCCGCCGTCGGCCGGCTTGCCCGACCCGATCACGGCCCCGTCGCTGAGGCGCAGGTACGTGGGCGTCTCGTCGATCACCATGCCGAGCGCGGTCGCGTTGGCGGCCAGGTACTGCGGAGAGCTCAGCCCGGCGACCTGGTCGTACAGGATCTGCTTCTGGTAGGTCAGGTCGCGCTGCTGCTGCGTGAGCGAGGCGATCTCGAACGAGCTCTGCGTCGTCAGGATCGACAGGCCCATCTGCGTCAGCGCGATGAGGATGGCGCCCGCGACGGCGATGACGCCGAACGCGCGGCGCGGCACCCGGCGGCGCGCCGTCGCCGGCACCGGCTGCAGGCGCCGGGGCTCGCGCGACGGCGCCGGGACGCCCGGCAGAAACGCCGTGTCGATGGCGTGCGACGTGGTCATGCGGCCTCCTCGACCCTTTCGGCCGCACGCAGGCGGACGGGTGTGGCGCGCGGGTTCGCCGCGCGCTCCTCGTCGCCGGCCAGTTCGGCCCCGCGAACGAGCAGACGGAACTTCGGTGCGTGCTCGGGCAGCTCGACCGGCAGGCCGCGCGGAGCGGTCGACGTCGAGGCCTCGGCGAACACGCGCTTGACCAGCCGGTCTTCGAGCGACTGGTACGACAGCACGACGATGCGCCCACCGACGCCGAGCACGTCGAGCGCGGCGGGCACCGCCCGCTCGAGCACCGCGAGCTCGGCGTTGACCTCGATGCGCAGCGCCTGGAAGACCCGCTTGGCCGGATGCCGCTCGCGCAGCACCGCGGCGGGGGTCGCCGCCTGCAGCACGTCGACGAGCTGGCCCGAGCGCTCGAGCGGCGCCTGGGCGCGCGCGGCGATGATGGCCCGGGCGTAGCGCCCGGCGAGCTTCTCTTCGCCGTACCGCTCGAAGATGCGCCGCAGATCGCCCTCGCCGTAGGTCGCGAGCACGTGCGCGGCGGTGATGCCCGTCGACTGGTCCATGCGCATGTCGAGCGGGGCGTCCTGGGCGTAGGCGAACCCGCGGTCGGCGACGTCGAGCTGCAACGACGACACGCCCAGGTCGAACAGGATGCCGTCGACGCTGTCGACGCCCGCCGAGGCGACCGCCGCGGCGATGCCGTCGTAGACGGTGTGGACGAGGGTCACCCGGTCGCCGAACCGCGCGAGCCGCTCCCCCGCGATGCGCAGGGCGTCGGTGTCGCGATCGAGCCCGATGAGCCGGGCCGTCGGGAAACGCTCGAGGAACGCCTCGGAATGGCCGCCCATCCCGAGGGTCGCGTCGACGAAGACGGCGCCCTCTCGCCGCAGGGCGGGGGCCAGCAGCTCGGCGCAGCGCTCGAGCAGGACCGGGGTGTGGATGTCGCGGATGTCCATGATGTCGCGGAGCCGATCCGCCGGCTCTGATCCCCATCCGCATCGACCTGGCGCCGGGGAAGTGCGTCAGGGCGTGCGGCTGGGCATCACAGCCGAGGATCAGAACAGTCCCGGGATCACCTCCTGCTCCATCTCTGCGTAGGTCTCTTCGTTGCTCTCGGCGTAGGAGTTCCACGCCGCGGCGTCCCAGATCTCGGCGTGCGCGCCGACACCGGTGACCACGAGCTCGCGATCCAGGCCCGCGTACGCCCGAAGGGCCGGCGGCACCGTGATGCGGTTCTGCCCGTCGGGCTTCTCGGCGCTGGCCCCCGAGAGGAACATGCGCAAGAAGTCGCGGGCCTGCTTGTTGCTGAGCGGCGCCTCGCGGATCCGCTCGTGGACGCGCTCGAACTCCTCGGTGCTGAACACGTAGAGGCAGCGGTCCTGCCCGCGGGTGATCACCACTCCGGCTCCGAGATCGTCACGGAACTTCGCGGGCAGGATGACCCGACCCTTGTCGTCGAGCTTGGGGGTGTGCGTACCGAGCAGCATTCGGGTGTCCACCCCCTTCGTCCGGCCAGCGAAGTTTCCCCCACTTTACTCCACAGCCCTCCACTTTGCTATCAGCGCACGCCCCTCTTTTGGGAATGCGCCCCCTCGTGTACGTTCTGCGCCGTCGCCGACCCGCGGAAACCCGCGGATCGCGACGTCGACGAGGCCGGGGAGCGGAGTGGAGGGCGCTCCCCCACGTCCGGGCCTGCACGCCGGCACGGCGCGGGGCGCGCTCGGTCGGCGGTGGACGAAGGGCGGCGGTGCGCGAACCGAGGCGGGCGGCGGCCGGCGACGCGTCAGAATGCAGGGCCGGCGGGACCGATGCGCACGGGAGTGGCAGGTGCGACGCACACGCGGTGCGGGTCCTGCATTAGGGCGACGCCGTCAGTGGGCGCACAAAAAAACACCGGCTCCGAGGAGCCGGTGTTCGAGAGAGGAGGAGGCGGTCAGCGGCCTTCGTGCCGCCGGTCCCACCGGTCGTTCATACGATCCATGAACGAGGAGCCCGACGGGCGCGGACCGCGGGGAGACGCTGACGCGGCGACGCGGTGCGAGCCGCGCATGGGCGTGACGGCGACGATGACGCCGGCGACCATGATGACGAACCCGAGCACGCCGACCGCGATGCCGAGCACCCCGGTGTTGAACCCGATCGAGACACCGGCGATGAGGGCGCCGAGACCGGCGAGCACGAGGATCGAGCCGTAGACGATGTTGCGGTAGCTGAGCGCGCGATGCGAGGCGGTGACGACATCGGTGTCGTTGCTCATGAGATGGCGTTCCATCTCGTCCAGCAGGCGCTGCTCCTGTTCGGAGAGTGGCATGCGTCCCCCTCTACTACGTGTACGGACGATTCTACGCGCGGCGTGGATCACTAGGCTAGGCCCGTGGAACCCTCCCCGGAACCGATCGAGGCCGTTTCCCAGCGACTCGACAACTTCATCTCCGATCAGCTATCTTTCGCCCTCCCGCTCGGACCAGAGGCGGTCGCGCTGACCCGGGTGGGGGCCGCGTCGCTGCGCGGCGGCAAGCGCCTGCGCGCCCGGTTCTGCCTCACCGGGTGGAGGGCCGTGGAGGAGACGCGGTCCGACGCGTCCCCCGCACCCTCCGAGGCGATCGTCGCCGTGGCGGCATCGCTCGAGGTCTTCCACGCGGCCGCGCTGGTGCACGACGACTTGATCGACAGCTCCGACACGCGTCGCGGCCAGCCGGCGGCCCACCGCGCCCTGCAGAACGCGCACGTCTCGTCGGGGTGGTCGGGCGACGCCGAGGCCTTCGGACGCTCGGGCGCCGTGCTGCTCGGAGACCTGCTCGTGGCCTGGAGCGACGACCTGTTCGAGGACGGGCTCGCGCTCGCGCCGGCCGGGCCGGCCGCCGCGACGCGTCGCCACTATGCACGCATGCGCCGCGACGTCACGGTGGGCCAGTTCCTCGACGTCGCCGAGGAATCCGCGTACTCGGCCTACGCCGACGACACGCATGCCGAGCGCGCGCTGCGCGTGGCCTCTTACAAGTCGGCGCGTTACAGCATCCAGCAGCCGCTGCAGATCGGCGCGGCCCTCGCCGGCGCCGACGCCGCCCAACTCGACGCCCTCGAACGCTTCGGCCACGACGTCGGCATGGCCTTCCAGCTGCGCGACGACGTGCTCGGCGTGTTCGGCGACACCGCCGTAACCGGCAAGCCGTCCGGCGACGACCTGCGCGAGGGCAAGCGCACCGTCCTCGTCGCGTACGCACGCGAGGCGCTCTCCCCCGCCGCCCGTCGCGAGCTCGACGGGCTGCTCGGAGACCGCACCCTGGATGCCGCGCAGATCGGCCACCTGCAACGCACCATCGTCGACACCGGGGCGCTCGCGCGCACCGAAGACCTCATCGCCGACTTCGCGCGCCGCGCCGACGCGGCGCTCGACGCGGCCCACGTGGGCGAGACGGCGCGGTCGGAGCTGCGGGCGCTGTCGCGCGCCGCGACGCAGCGCACCGCGTGAGGGATCGCGCTCGGCCCGGGGCAGCCGCGCTCAGGCCAGCGTGGCCGCCACGCGACGCACCTCGCTCTTGCGACCGGCGCGCAGCGCCTCGATCGGCGCGACGCCGATGGTCTCTTCGGGCGTGAGCAGCCAGTCGATGGTCTCGTCGGCGTCGAAACCGGCGTCGTGCAGCACGATGACCGTGCCCCGCAGCGACGACAGCGGGCGGCCGTCCACGATGAACACCGACGGCACGCGCAGCACGCCGTCGCGACGGGAGCCGACCAGGTACTGCTCGTCGAGGAGGCGACGGACGCGGCCGAGCGGCTCGTCCAGCAGCTCGACGAGGTCGGGGAGGGTCAGCCAGTCGGTCTCGTAGCGGGGGCTCTCGGTCACGATGCCACTATCTCATCCCCGCGCACCCGCGTCCGCGCGTCCCGCTCGCGCCGTGACGATCCGTGGCGGAACATGAGAACATTCACATCCGTCACATCCGCCCCATTCGTTGACACCAGACACGGGGCATGCGACGGTGTGGGGCAGTCGGAAGAACGGATCCCCCCACCATGCGACGACTGTCCCCCCTCTCGTCCGGCGTGCCCGCGCGACCCCGCGCTGCCGCCGTGCCCGCCGCGATCGCCGGAACCATCGCCCTCGCGCTCGTGGGAGAGAACGCCGCGCACGCGGCTCCCCCGCCTCCGCCGGTGTCGCTTCGGCCCGCGCCGGCGTCGATCACGACGCTTCCCGCCGTGCGCACGGCTGCCGCATCGCCCTCCACCTACGTGGTGCAGCAGGGCGACACGGTGTGGGCGATCGCGCGACGCCACGGCCTCGACACCGCGACCGTACTGTCGGCGAACGGCCTGTCGGCGTCGAGCGTCATCCGCCCGGGCCAGACGCTGCGCCTGACGGCGGCACCGACGACAGCGCCGACGGCGCCCCCGGCCGAGGCTCCCGCGCGCACGAGCGGCTACGAGGTGCGCGCGGGAGACACGGTCTCGGCGATCGCGCGGGCGCACGGGGTGTCGGTCGACGCGGTCCTCGGGGCGAACGGCCTCACACGGGCATCGATCATCTACCCCGGCGAGACGTTGCAGATCCCCGCCACTGCCGCTCCGGCCGCCGCTGCCCCCGCCGTCGTCCTGGCCCCGGGGCTCGACGCCGAGCAGAGCGAGAACGCGCGCCTCATCATCCGCATCGGACGAGAGCTGGGCGTGCCCGAGCGCGGCATCCTGATCGCCCTCGGCACGGCGATGCAGGAGTCCTGGCTGCGCAATCTCGACTGGGGAGACCGCGACTCGCTCGGACTGTTCCAGCAGCGGCCCAGCACGGGCTGGGGAACGCCCGAGCAGATCCGCGATCGCGATCGGTCGACGCGCGCGTTCTACGGCGGAGCCGCCGACCCCAACGCCGCGGCGACGCGCGGGCTGCTCGACATTCCCGGTTGGGAGGCGATGCCCTACGCCGACGCGGCACAAGCCGTGCAGATCTCGGCGTATCCGGATCGTTACGCGCAGTGGGAACAGCCTGCGACCGTCTGGCTGCGGGCGCTCGGCTGACCGCGCTCGGCGCCCATTGGGGGTGAGCCGCTCCCCGGGCTCCCAGGGGTCGCTCCGTAGACTCTCACCGTGAGCACGAGTCAGCAGGCCGACCCGCTGATCGGCCGTCTCGTCGACGGCCGGTACCGGGTCCGTGCGCGCATCGCGCGCGGCGGCATGGCGACCGTGTACGTCGCGACCGACCTGCGCCTCGAGCGTCGCGTCGCGCTGAAGGTCATGCACGGGCACCTCAGCGACGACACGGTGTTCCAGAGCAGGTTCATCCAAGAGGCGCGCTCGGCCGCCCGGCTGGCCGATCCGCACGTGGTGAACGTGTTCGACCAGGGCCAGGACGGCGAGATGGCCTACCTGGTCATGGAGTACCTCCCCGGCATCACCCTGCGCGAGCTGCTCCGCGAGCACCGTCGCCTCACCGTCGACCAGACACTCACGATCATGGATGCCATCCTCTCGGGGCTGGCGGCGGCGCACCGCGCCGGCATCGTCCACCGCGACGTCAAGCCCGAGAACGTGCTGCTCGCCGAAGACGGACGGATCAAGATCGGCGACTTCGGGCTGGCCCGGGCGACGACGGCGAACACCGCAAGCGGCGCGCAGCTCATGGGCACGATCGCCTACCTCGCCCCCGAGCTCGTCACGCGCGGGACGGCCGACGCCCGCAGCGACATCTACTCGCTCGGCATCATGCTCTACGAGATGCTCACCGGAGAGCAGCCCTACAAGGGCGAGCAGCCCATGCAGATCGCCTACCAGCACGCGACCGACTCGGTGCCCCGGCCGAGCGCCAAGGCGCCCGGCGTGCCCGAGCAGCTCGACGAGCTGGTGCTGTGGTCGACCGAACGCGATCCCGGCGATCGCCCGGTCGACGCCGCGACGATGCTCACCCGGCTGCGGGCGATCGAGAAAGAGCTCGGCCTCGCCCCCCAGGTCGCGCGCGCCGTCGCGGTGGGCACGGCGACGCCGCCCACCGCGGCCGAGTCGCGCGAGCTCACGCGCGTGCTGCCCCAGACCGCGAGCCTTCCCTCGGCCGCGGTCGACGACTGGGACAACACCACGCGCCTGCGTGCTCGCTCGCGCCGGCGCACGGCCCGCGGCGCATGGCTGCTGGTTCTCGTGCTGCTGCTCGCCGCCGGCGCGGGAGCCGCCGGCTGGTGGTTCGGATCGGGACCGGGGTCGATGGTGACCGTTCCCGACGTCGCCCAGCACAGCTTCGCCGACGCCGCCGCCCTTCTCTCGGACCAACAGCTCCAGGCGCAGCAGCAAGAGGTGCACGACCGGCAGATCCCCGCCGGCACGACCGTGGGCTCCGACCCCGGACCGGGTGTGCGCGTCGACAAGAAGAGCGTCGTGACGGTGTTCGTGTCGATCGGCCCCGCGTCGCACGACATCCCCGCGCTCGCCGGCAAGTCGGCCGACGAGGCGCGCAGCATCCTGCAGGCGGCGTTCGTGACGGTCGGCGACGACACCCGCGAGTTCACGGATGCCGCGAACGGCACGGTGCTGTCGGCCACGGCGACGCCTCGGGCCGGCGGAGACCCGATCGACTGCTCGAAGGGCTGCACCCTGTACGAGGGCGACTCGGCGTCGATGCTCGTGTCGTCGGGCCCGATCCCCGACGTGTCGGGGATGAAGGAGGCCCAGGCCGAGCGCACGCTGCAGGCGGTCGGCCTGCAGACCACCTCGTCGCAGGAGTACAGCAACACCGTCGCCACGGGAACCGTGATCGGGATCGGCAACCGCAGCGGGGGCGGGAACTGGCGCCCGGGCGACACCGTCACGCTGCGGGTGTCGATGGGACCGAAGCCGGTGCAGATCCCCGAGAACATCGTCGGGAAGTCCATCCGTGACGCGGTCGCGACGCTCCAGGGCCTCGGGTTCGAGGTGAACGCCGGCATCGAGGACGGGACGCTCCCCCTCGGCTTCAAGTACTGGGACATCTACAAGGTGAAGGCGACCAACCCCAAGGCCGGCACCACCGCCCCGCAGGGCAGCACGGTCACCCTGACCCCCACGCTCTGACGACGCCGAGCGTCTTTCCTCCACGAGTGATGCCCCCGGCCGTCACCGGCCGGGGGCATCACTCGTGGGGATATCAGCGCTTCTCGAGCTCCTCGGCGACGAGGAACGCCAGCTCGAGGCTCTGCCGGTGGTTCAGGCGGGGGTCGCACAGGCTCTCGTAACGCGTGGCGAGAGTCGCCTCGTCGATCATCTCGGAGCCACCGAGGCACTCGGTGACGTCGTCGCCGGTGAGCTCGACATGGATGCCACCGGGGTGCGTCCCCACCGAACGGTGCGCCTCGAAGAACCCGCGCACCTCGTCGACCACGTCGTCGAAGCGACGCGTCTTGTAGCCGGTGGGCGTGGTGATGCCGTTGCCGTGCATCGGGTCGGTGACCCACAGCGGCGTCGCACCCGAGGCGCGGACCGCCTCGAGCAGCGGGGGCAGCGCGTCGCGGATCTTTCCGGCCCCCATGCGCGTGATGAACGTCAGGCGTCCGGGCTCGCGCTCGGGGTCGAGCTTGTCGATGAGCGCGAGCGCGGTCTCGGGCGTGGTCGTCGGGCCCAGCTTCACGCCGATCGGGTTGCGGATTCTCGAGAAGTAGTCGACGTGCGCGCCGTCGAGCTCGCGCGTGCGCTCGCCGATCCACTGGAAGTGGGACGACGTGTTGTAGGGCAGGCCCGTGCGCGAGTCGATGCGCGTCATCGGGCGCTCGTAGTCCATGAGCAGGCCCTCGTGGCCGGTGTAGAACTCGACCCGCTTGAGCTCGTCGAAGTCGGCCCCGGCCGCCGCCATGAACTTGATGGCGCGGTCGATCTCGGTCGCGAGACGCTCGTAGGCCTGGTTCGCGGGCGTGCTCGCGAACCCCTTGTTCCAGCTGTGCACCTCGCGCAGGTCGGCGAAACCACCCTGCGTGAAGGCGCGGATGAGGTTCAGGGTCGAGGCGGCCGTGTGGTAGCCCTTGAGCAGGCGTGCGGGGTCGGCCTTGCGCGACTCCTCGGTGAAGTCGTAGCCGTTGACGATGTCGCCGCGGTACGCAGGCAGCGTGACCCCGCCCCGGGTCTCGGAGTCGCTCGACCGGGGCTTGGCGAACTGCCCGGCCATGCGCCCCATCTTCACGACGGGCATCGACGCGCCGTACGTGAGCACCACGGCCATCTGCAGGACCGTCTTGATGCGGTTGCGGATCTGCTCGGCGGTCGCCCCCGCGAAGGTCTCTGCGCAGTCGCCGCCCTGCAGCAGGAAGGCCTCGCCCGCGGCCGCACGCCCGAGGCGCTGCCGCAGAAGATCGACCTCGCCGGCGAAGACGAGCGGCGGAAGGGTGGCGAGCTCGGCGGATGCCGCCGCGACGGCGCCCTCGTCATACCACTGCGGCTGCTGCTTGATCGGCAGGGTCCGCCAGTGGTCGAGTGCGTCGAGTTGTTGCATGCCGAGAAGTCTATCGGCGCGTCGCAGGCGCCTTCGCCGCCCGTGACGTCGCCAGGCGGTCCTTCACGGTCGAGGCGTACACGTCCTCGTACCGCTGCTCGCCGAGCCGCTGCAGAGCGACCATGATCTCGTCGGTGACCGAACGCAGGATGTACCGATCGCTCTCCATCCCCTCGAACCGCGAGAAGTCGAGCGGCTCTCCGATGACGATGCCCACCCGGCCGACCCGCGGGAGACGCCGGCCGATCGGCATGACGGCCCCCGTGTCGACCATGACGACGGGAATCACCGGCACACGCGCCTCCAGCGCCATGCGCGCGATCCCCGTGCGTCCTCGGTAGAGGGTGCCGTCGGGGCTGCGGGTGCCCTCGGGGTAGATGCCGAGCAGCTCCCCGCGCCCCAGAACGCCCAGGCCGGTGTTGAGCGACGCCTCGGACGCCTTGCCCCCCGAGCGATCGATGGGCAGCTGTCCCGTGGCGATGAAGAACATCCTGGTCGCCCAGCCCTTCAGGCCGCGCCCGGTGAAGTAGTCGCTCTTGGCGAGGAAGGCCATGCGACGGTCGATCATGAGCGGCAGGAAGATCGAGTCCGAGAACGACAGGTGGTTGCTCGCCAGGATCGCCGCGCCCTCGGCCGGGACGTTGCGTCGCCCGACGATCCACGGGCGGAAGACCGCCTTGATGACGGGGCCGATCACCACGTACTTCATCAGCCAGTAGAACATCGTCAGCGATCCTTCCCGGCGAGGTCGGCCACGCCGATCAGCCCGGCGTCGTTGCCGAGTCGCGCGATGGTGAACTCGGCGATCGGACGTTCACCGTACCCCGGAAGCGACGTCTCGTACGCCGACCGCACCGGATCGAGCAGATCGACGCCCAGCTGCGCGACCCCGCCACCGATGACGAACAGCTCCGGATCGAGCACGGCCTGGAAGCCGCCGCAGGCCTCGCCGAGCGCCGTGGCGACCCGGCGCAGCGCCTCGATGGCGCCGGGGTCGCCCGCGAGCACCAGCCGCGAGACCGCGGGGCCGGGGATGGCGCCCTTCTCGGCGCGCACGCGGGCGAGGGCTGCGCCGATCCCGCCCTCGTCGGCGATCGCGTGGGCCTCGCGCTGCAGGGCGCGCCCCGAGGCGTACTGCTCGAGGCATCCGTGCTGCCCGCAGCCGCACGGCAGTCCGCCGCGGACGAACCGCATGTGCCCCAGCTCGCCGCCGATGCCGCGTCCCCCGCGGAACAGCTCGCCGCCGGAGATGATCGCGCCGCCCACGCCCGTGCCCATCGTGAGCATGACCATGTCGTGCACGCCGCGCCCGGCACCGAAGCGGTACTCGCCCCAGCCGGCCGCGTTGGCGTCGTTCTCGATCGTCACGGGCGCATCGAGACGTTCTTCGAGACGCGCCCGCAACGGCTCGTCGTGCCAGTCGATGTTGGGGGCGTGGATGACGGTGCTGCGGTCGAGGCTGATGAACCCGGCCGCGGCGACCCCGATCGCGTGGACGTCGTGCGCGCGGCGCAGGTGCTCGGCCATGTCGACGACCGCGTCGACGAGGGCCGACGGATCGATCGGAGTGTCGACGCGCACCTTCTCGACGATGGTGCCGTCGTCTTCGACGACGCCTCCGGCGATCTTGGTGCCGCCGATGTCGATGCCGACGTTGCGCACAGCGCTTCCCTCCCGGACCCGCCCCGCGGCTCGGCCCGCAGCAGTCTAGCCACCGGGATTCGACCAGTTCGACTCGTATGCCCCCGACCGCATCGACGCCTGCGGATAGACTCGAGTCACCGATCGACGTTTCTTTCCGGTACCGAAGGAGTTGCCGTGATCCAGTTCGAGCTTCCTCCCCTCGTCCCCGCCGACCCGACGGCCAATGTGTCCGACCTCCTGGCCGACCGTGTCGCCGCGACGCCCGACCGTGCGATCTTCGCCGTGCCCGAGCGCGACGGCTGGCGAGACGTCACCGCCGCCGAGTTCGAGCGGCAGGTCATCGCGCTCGCGAAGGGCTTCGTCGCGGGTGGCATCCAGCCCGGCGACAAGGTGGCATTCGTCGCCCGGACGACCTACGACTGGACGCTGGTCGACTTCGCGCTCTTCTACGCCGGCGCGGTGATGGTGCCGGTGTACGAGACCAGCTCGGCCTCGCAGATCTCGTGGATCGTGTCGGACTCGGGCGCCGTGGCGGCGATCGTCGAGTCCCCCGAGCACGAGCAGCGCCTCGAAGAAGTACGCGGCGACCTTCCGCTGATCCGCGAGGCGTGGGCCATGCACCGCGGAGACCTCGACGCCCTGGTGGCCCAGGGTGCCGACGTCGACGACGCCGAGATCCAGCGACGCCGCTCGATCGCGAACGCCTCCGACGTGGCCACCCTCATCTACACCTCCGGGTCGACCGGGCGTCCGAAGGGGTGCGTGCTCACGCACGCCAACTTCGTCGAGCTCGCCCGCAACTCGGCGAAGGCCCTCGACGAGGTCGTGCAGACGCCCGCCGCGTCGACGCTGCTGTTCATCACCACCGCACACGTCTTCGCGCGGTTCATCTCGCTGCTCAACGTCCACGCCGGTGTCAAGACGGGTCATCAGCCCGACACCAGACACCTTTTGCCCGCTCTCGGCAGCTTCCGTCCGACGTTCCTGCTGGCCGTGCCGCGCGTGTTCGAGAAGGTCTACAACTCGGCCGAGCAGAAGGCCGAGGCCGGCGGGAAGGGCAAGATCTTCCGCGCTGCGGCGGCGACGGCCATCGAGCACTCGCAGCGCGAGCAGGACGGGGTGAAGATCTCTCTGCTGCTGAAGGCGAAGTTCGCCCTGTTCGAACGACTCGTCTACGCCAAACTGCGCGACGCGATGGGCGGGCGCGTGGTGTATGCGGTGTCGGGCTCGGCCCCGCTCGGGCCGCGCCTGGGGCACTTCTTCCGCAGCCTGGGGGTCAACATCCTCGAGGGCTACGGCCTCACCGAGACCACGGCGCCGGCGACGGTCAACCTGCCCACACGCTCCAAGATCGGCACGGTGGGGCCGGTGCTGCCGGGCGTGGGCGTGCGTCTCGCCGAAGACGGCGAGATCCAGGTGCGCGGCGTCAACGTGTTCGCCGAGTACTGGCGGAACCCCGAGGCGACCGCCGAGGCCTTCGACGGCGACTGGTTCAAGACGGGCGACGTCGGCTCGTTCGACGCCGACGGCTTCTTGACCATCACGGGCCGCAAGAAAGAGATCATCGTCACCGCCGGCGGCAAGAACGTCGCCCCGGCCGTGCTCGAAGACCCCATCCGCGCCAACCCGATCGTCGGACAGGTCGTGGTCGTGGGCGACCAGAAGCCGTTCATCTCAGCGCTCGTCACGCTCGACTCCGAGATGCTGCCCACGTGGCTGGCGAACAACGGCCTGCCCGCCGACATGTCGCTCGCCGACGCCGCGCAGAACGAGAAGGTACGCACCGAGGTGCAGGGAGCCATCGATCGGGCCAACACGCGCGTCTCGCGGGCGGAGTCCATCCGCAAGTTCACGATCCTGCCCACCGAATGGACCGAGGCGAGCGGCCACCTCACGCCGAAGCTCAGCATCAAGCGCAACGTGATCGTCAAAGACTTCGCCGACGAGATCGAAGACATCTACTCGGTGCCGATGAACACCACGAACGTCTCGCTCCCCTGATCCGGGGTCAGAACCAGTCGCTCTCGCGGATCTGACGCATCGCCTCGCGCCGGGTGTCGGCGGGAAGACGCGACAGGTACAGCATGCCGTCGAGGTGGTCGGTCTCGTGCTGCAGCGCCTGCGCGAGCAGCCCCTCGCCCTCGAGCACGATCTCGGCTCCGTCGAGATCGATGCCCACGACCTTCGCCCAGGGGTAGCGCGTGGCCTCGTGCCACAGGCCCGGGACCGAGAGGCATCCCTCGCCCACCAGCTCGGGCTCGCCGCGCGTCTCGACGAGCACGGGGTTGAGCACGTAGCCGATGTCGCCGTCGATGTTGTAGCTGAACGCGCGCAGGCCGACGCCGATCTGCGGCGCCGCGACCCCTGCGCGTCCGGGGAGGGCGACGGTGTCGAGCAGATCCTGCACCAGCGCCCGGATGCCGTCGTCCACCGTCTCGATGGGCGCGCTCACGGCCCGCAGCACGGGGTCGCCGAACAGGCGGATGGGACGGACGGTCATGCGGCGACCACCGACGTGCGCAGCCCCTCGACCACGGCCGCGGCGAGCTCGCGCGCCGCGAGCCGCGTGCCGGGGTGCAGGTCGCGGAACGAGATCGCGCTGCCGGCGGCGATGAGCGGGTCGTACGGCATCCGGATCACCGAACGCACGCGCGTGCGGAAATGCGACTCCAGCTCGCTCTCGCGCACGAGCGGCGTGCCCGGACGCGCGTTGTTCAGCACGACCACGGCGTCGCGCACCCGCGCGGCGTAGCCGTTCGTCTCGAGCCACGTGAGCGTCTCAGAGGCGAGGCGCGCCTCGTCGACCGACAGGCCCGCGACGATCACGAGCGTGTCCGCCTGTGCGAGCGTGGCGCCCATGACCGAGTGGACGATGCCGGTCCCGGTGTCGGTCAGGACGATCGAGTAGTAGTGCGCGGCGACCTGGGCCACCTCGCGGTAGTCGTCGTCGCTGAAGGCCTCGGACACCCGGGGGTCGGCGTCGGATGCCAGGACGTCGAGGCGCGTGGCATCCCGCGCCACGATCGACGAGATGTCGTTGTAACCCGAGACGTCGTCGCGACCCCGGACGAGGTCGCGGACCGTGCGCCCGTTGGGCCGACCGACCCGGTCGGCGAGAGTGCCGCGGTCGGGGTTGGCGTCGACGGCGATGACGCGGTCGTCGCGCGCATCGGCGAGGGCCATGCCCAGCAGCGAGGTGACGGTGGTCTTGCCCACGCCTCCCTTGCGCGAGAGCACGGGCACGAACCGGGCGCCGCCCGGCAACGGCGCCGCGATACGGCGGTCGAGTGCTTTGCGCTCGCGCGCACGGCGACCGTCGCCGAGGTTGATGCGGCGCCGCGACACCGAGTAGACCAGCTGCTGCCACAGCCCCTCGGGCTCGGGGCGCGAGATCTGGCGGGGGTCGAGCAGACGGTCGGCGGTGAGCAGGTCGGACGTCTCGCGCTTGTCGTCGATCTCGCCCAGCCGCTTCGACGTCAGGGCGATCCCCGAGGCGGGCGTCTTGACCCGCTCGGCCGCATGGACGCGGTCGGCCCGCGCGGCCTCGTCGGGATGGTGGGCTTCGCGGCGGGTGAGCGGGATCGTGCCGATGACCCCGGTCACGGCGCGCTCCGAGCGACGCGTCGGGGCCGCGCCCGTCGCCTCGGCGTCGGCGTGCGCGACGGCCTCGGCCGGTGCCGAGACGGGCGCCTCGTCCGACGACGCGCGCTCGACGGGCGACGACGCCGACGGCGAGGCCGTCGGGTCGCCCGGCTCGGACGCGGCCGACAGTGGGTCGACGTCCGTCGGACGATCAGCTCCCGGGGCGGGCCGGGCGCCCGGCGCCGGATCGGTGCCGGCGGACTCGAAACGGTGCGCGTCGAGGGCGGCCTCGGCGACGCGGTCGGACGCGACGTCGGCGGCGGCATCGACGCTCTCGGCCTCGGCCACGGGCTCCGTGTCGGCGGCCTCGTCCGCGGCGCCTTCGTCAGTCGGGCCTTCGTCCGCAGCGCCTCCATCGGCGGGGCTCTCGTCCGTAGCGGCATCATCCGCCGGGTCGGCGTCGAGCACATCGGCATCCGCGGCATCGGCGTCCCCGGCATCGGGCGCCGTCTCGTACGGGGCCGTCGTCTCGGCGACCTCGGCCTCTGCGGCATCCGCGCGGGCCTCTTCGACGATCTCGGCGTCGTGAACGTCGTCGCCGTCGGCCGCGGCGGGCTCGTCGGCGTCGTGGGGCTCGAGCACGATGTCTCGGGCGGCGATCTCGTCGACCACCGGCTCGGCCTGCGCGGGGGCGGGGGTCGCCTCGGCGGGCGGCAGCTCGGCGAGGCCGGCGTCGATGGGGAGCTCGTCCTCGATCACGTCGTCGTCGACGTCGTCGTCATCGGAGCTCGGGGGAAGGCTCACGCTCACCTGGGCGGTCTGACCGCCCAGGATGCCGATGCTGGCCGTGTCGAGGGTGCCGATGTCGTCGAGCACGCCGTGTTCGACGTTCTCGTCCGGGGCCTCTTCGTTGCGGTCGGGCGTCACTGCAGTCTCCAAACGGGAAGAGGGCGCGAAAGCGCCCCCTTCCAGGTTACTGCGCCGGACGGACGGCGAGCAAAAGGTCTCCGGCCTCGACCTGCTGGGTCGCGCGCACCGCCACGCGTTCGACGACCCCGTCGATGGGCGACGTGATCGCGGCCTCCATCTTCATCGCCTCGATCGAGGCGACCGCCTGCCCGGCACTGACCCGGTCGCCCGGGTTCGCCTTCATGGTCACCACCCCCGAGAACGGCGCGGCCACCTGGCCCGGCTTCGCCGTGTCGGCCTTCTCGGCCTGCCGCGCCTCGACCTCGATCGACCGGTCGCGCACGAAGACCGGCCGCAGCTGCCCGTTGAGCGTCGTCATGACGGTGCGCATGCCCTTGTCGTCGGCGTCGCCGATCGCCTCGAGACCGACGAAGAGCTGCACGCCGCGCTCGATCTCGACGACGTGCTCGCCGCCCGGCCGCAGTCCATACAGGTAGTCGGCGGTGTCGAGCGCGCTGAGGTCGCCGTAGGTCTCGCGCGTCTCGAGGAACGTCCGGGTCGGAGCCGGGAACAGCAGTCTGTTCAGACGTGCCCGACGCGTCGCCGAGTCGCCGGCGAGTGCGGCGGTGTCGTCGTCGGTCAACGGCGTCACCCCCGCCTTCACCTCGCGCCCCACGAGCACCTTCGAGCGGAACGGCTCGGGCCACCCGCCGGGCAGGTCGCCGAGCTCGCCCGCCATGAACGACACGACCGAGTCGGGCACGTCGTACTTCTCGGGGTGACGCTCGAAGTCGGCCGGGTCGGCCTTCACCGCGGCGAGGTGCAGAGCCAGGTCGCCCACGACCTTCGACGACGGCGTCACCTTGGGGACACGGCCCAGGATGCCGTTGGCCGCCGCATACATGTCCTCGATGAGCTCGAAGTCGTCGGCGAGCCCCAGGGCCACCGCCTGTTGACGCAGGTTCGACAGCTGACCGCCGGGGATCTCGTGGCGGTAGACGCGCCCGGTCGGACCCGACAGCCCCGACTCGAACGGGCGGTACAAGTGACGCACGGCCTCCCAATAGGGCTCGAGGTCGCTCACCGCGGCCAGGTCGAGGCCCGTGTCGCGGTCGGTGTGCGCGAGCGCGGCGACGAGCGCCGACAGCGACGGCTGGCTCGTGGTGCCCGACATCGGCGCGGCCGCGGCGTCGACGGCATCCGCTCCCGCCGCCGACGCGGCGAGCAGTGTCGCGAGCTGCCCGCCGGCGGTGTCGTGGGTGTGCACGTGCACCGGAAGGTCGAACCGCTCGCGCAGCGCCGAGACCAGTCGTGACGCCGCTGCCGGACGCAGGAGCCCGGCCATGTCTTTGACGGCGAGCACGTGCGCGCCCGCCTCGACGATCTGCTCGGCGAGACGCAGGTAGTAGTCGAGCGTGTACAGGTCTTCGGCCGGATCGAGCAGGTCGCCGGTGTAGCAGACGGCCACCTCGGCCACCGCCCTGCCCGACTGCAGCACCGCGTCGATCGCGGGGCGCATCTGCGAGACGTCGTTGAGCGCGTCGAAGATCCGGAAGATGTCGACCCCGGATGCCGCTGCCTCGGCGACGAAGGCGTCGGTGACCTCGGTGGGGTACGGGGTGTAGCCGACCGTGTTGCGGCCGCGCAGCAACATCTGGATCGCGACGTTCGGCAGCGCCTGCCGCAGCGCGTCGAGCCGCTCCCACGGGTCTTCGCCGAGGAAGCGGAGCGCGACGTCGTACGTCGCCCCGCCCCAGGCCTCGACCGACAGCAGCTGCGGCGTCATACGCGCGACATAGGGCGCCACCCGCACGAGGTCGCGCGTGCGGACGCGCGTGGCCAGCAGCGACTGGTGGGCGTCGCGGAACGTGGTCTCGGTCACGGCGAGGGCCGTCTGCTCGCGCAGCGACCGCGCGAACCCTGCGGGGCCCAGCTCGAGCAGACGCTGTCGGGAGCCGGCCGGGGCGGGCGCCGCGAGATCGAGCGGAGGGAGCTTGGCCCCCGGGTCGACCGACAGCGGGTTCTCGCCGTTCGGCCGGTTGACCGTGGTGTCGACGAGCCACGAGAGGATCTTGGTGCCGCGGTCCTTCGACTCCCGACCGCGCAGCAGGCCCGGACGCTCGTCGATGAACGACGTGCTGATGTCGCCGGCCACGAAGGCGGGGTCGTCGAGCACGGCCTGCAGGAAGGGGATGTTCGTCGAGACGCCGCGGATCCGGAACTCGGCGAGGGCGCGACGGGCGCGTGCCACCGCCGCGCCGAAGTCGCGGCCGCGGCACGTGAGCTTCGACAGCATCGAGTCGAAGTGCGGGCTGATCTGCGAACCGGCGGCGGTCGTGCCGCCGTCGAGACGGATGCCGGCGCCGCCCGGCGAGCGGTACGTGGTGATCTTGCCGGTGTCGGGGCGGAACCCCTGCGTCGGGTCCTCGGTCGTGATGCGGCACTGCAGCGCCGCTCCGCGCAAGCGGATCTCGTCTTGCCGCAGGTGCAGGTCGGCGAGCGTCTGCCCCGCCGCGATACGCATCTGCGCCTGCACCAGGTCGACGTCGGTGACCTCTTCGGTCACGGTGTGCTCGACCTGGATGCGCGGGTTCATCTCGATGAACACGACCTCGCCCGCGCGCGGGCCGGCGGTCTCGAGCAGGAACTCCACCGTGCCGGCGTTCTGGTAGCCGATCGACCGGGCGAAGGTGATCGCGTAACGGTGGAGGTCGTCGCGCACCGCGTCGTCGAGGTTCGGGGCCGGAGCGATCTCGATCACCTTCTGGTGCCGCCGCTGCACCGAGCAGTCGCGCTCGAACAGGTGCACGGTCTCGCCCGTGGCATCCGCCAGGATCTGCACCTCGACGTGACGCGGACGCTGCACCGCCTGCTCGAGGAACATGCGCGGGTCGCCGAACGCGCTCTGCGCCTCGCGCATCGCCTCGGCCAGCGCCGGGGCGAGCTCTCCGGCGTTCTCGACGCGGCGCATGCCGCGCCCTCCCCCGCCGGCGACGGCCTTCGCGAACAGCGGGAAGCCGATGTCGTCGGCCTGCGCGACGAGGGCGTCGATGTCGTCGGACGCCGCCGTGGAACGCAGCACGGGGACGCCCGCGGCGATGGCGTGCTCCTTGGCCGTGACCTTGTTGCCCGCCATCGAGAGGACCTCGGCGGGCGGACCGATGAACGTGATGCCGTTGGCGGCCGCCTTCTCGGCGAGCTCGGGGTTCTCGGAGAGGAAGCCGTAGCCCGGGTAGACGGCATCCGCCCCGCACTCGCGCGCGACGCGGATGATCTCGTCGACGTCGAGGTACGCGCGGACGGGCGCGCCGCGCTCGCCGATCAGATACGCCTCATCGGCCTTCAGCCGGTGCAGAGAGGTGCGATCCTCGTAGGGGAAGACCGCGACGGTGCGGGCCCCCACCTCGTACGCGGCACGGAACGCGCGGATGGCGATCTCGCCGCGATTGGCTACCAGGATCTTGCGGAACATGGATACCTCACGTCAAGCAGGCGGGGCTGAATGTGCTCACAGCCTAGGGGAAGGTAACGTAGACACTCGTGCACGTACTCTCCGTCAGCTCTTTGAAAGGCGGGGTCGGCAAGACGACCGTGACGCTCGGGCTGGCTTCCGCCGCCTTCGCACGTGGCGTTCGCACCCTCGTCGTCGACCTCGACCCGCAGTCCGACGTGTCCACCGGGATGGACATCTCGGTGGCCGGTCGGCTCAACATCGCCGATGTCTTGGCGAACCCCCGCGAGAAGGTCGTCCGTCAGGCGATCACGTCGAGCGGGTGGGCCAAGGTGCACCCCGGCACCATCGACGTGCTGATCGGGAGCCCCTCGGCGATCAACTTCGACGGACCGCACCCCAGCGTGCGCGACGTCTGGAAGCTCGAAGAGGCCCTGGCGACCATCGAGGCCGACTACGACCTGGTGCTGATCGACTGCGCCCCCTCGCTCAACGCCCTGACGCGCACCGCGTGGGCCGCGAGCGACCGCGTCATCGTCGTGACCGAGCCCGGCCTGTTCTCGGTGGCCGCGGCCGACCGCGCCCTCCGCGCGATCGAAGAGATCCGTCGTGGCCTCTCGCCCCGCCTGCAGCCCCTCGGCGTCGTGGTCAACCGCGTGCGCCCCCAGTCGATCGAGCACCAGTTCCGCATCAAAGAACTGCGCGACATGTTCGGTCCCCTCGTGCTCAACCCCCAGCTGCCCGAGCGCACGTCGCTGCAGCAGGCGCAGGGCGCGGCGAAGCCGCTGCACGTCTGGCCCGGAGACTCCGCGCAGGAGCTCGCCGCCGACTTCGACGCGCTGCTCGACCGCATCGTGCGCACCGGCCGCATCCCGCTCGAGTCCGACTCCCCCCAGCCCTAGCCCGCGCGGTTCCCGGGGGTGTCGTCGCGGGTCTCGCCGCACGGACCCCCGGGCCCCGCGCCTGACCCGTGCGCCCTCGCACGGCGAGCGACTCTCGCGCGGCGACAGAGAAGATCCCGGATGCCATGGCATCCGGGACAGAGCGAGGGGTCAGGCCGTGCGAGCGGCGCGGCGGGCAGCCAGCTCGTCGACGGCGTCGGGAACGGCGGTCTCGAAGTCGACCAGCGTCGACTCCACCTCGCGCAGCACCTTGCCGACGGCGATCCCGAAGACGCCCTGACCGCGGCTGACGAGGTCGATGACCTCGTCGTTCGACGTGCACAGGTAGACCGACGCACCGTCGCTCATGAGCGTGGTTCCCGCGAGGTCGCGGATGCCCGCGGCGCGCAGCTGGTCGACGGCGGTGCGGATCTGCTGCAGCGAGATGCCGGTGTCGAGCAGGCGCTTGACGAGCTTGAGCACGAGGATGTCGCGGAAGCCGTAGAGACGCTGCGAACCGGAGCCGCTCGCTCCGCGCACCGTCGGGACGACGAGCTCGGTGCGGGCCCAGTAGTCGAGCTGGCGGTAGGTGATGCCGGCGGCGCGGGCGGCGACGGCGCCGCGGTAGCCCGTGTCGTCGTCCATCTCGGGCAGGCCGTCGGTGAAGAGGAGGTCGGTGGCGAACCGGGGTTCGCCGACTGCGTCGCCAGCGTTCATGCTCGCGTCCTCCTCATGTGTTGTTGTCTTCCACGCTAGATCAGCGATGGCCACCCGGCAACGACATCCGGCCCGAGCCGGTCGGCGTGTCGCGATCAGGACAGGATTCGGTCGATCGCGTCGCGGACGAACAGCGCGCGCACCTCGTCGAGACGTGCCGCGAGCTCGGGGGCGAGCTCGCTCGCGCGGGCCCGGGACGCGGCATCCGGGCGCCGCAGCAGGGCCGACAGCGCCGACTCCACGAGTGCGGCCTCGCGCTCGGCGCTCTGGCGCAGAGAGCGCACGTGCCGCGGCTCGATGCCGTGGCGATCGAGGGCGACCAGTGCGCGCAGAAGCGTCACGGTCTGCTCGGGATAGGTGTCGCTGGCGGTCACGATGCCGGTGCCGATCGCATCGTTGAGCAGCTGCGGCGCAGCGCCCGAGGCCGACAGCAGCTCGTCGCGACGGTAACGGCGCGGAGCGGCAACCATCGAGGGGATCGCCGTCGGCGGTGCGGGGTTGCGGCCGGCGTCGAGATCGGCGAGGTAGTCGCGGATGACGACGAGCGGGAGGTAGTGGTCGCGCTGCAGCGTGAGCGCCAGGCGCAGGCGCTCCAGATCGGCGGGCGAGAACTTGCGGTACCCCGACTCGGTGCGCGTCGGCGAGACGATGCCCTGCACCTCGAGGAAACGCAGCTTGCTCGATGTCAGAGCCGGGAACTCGGGGGCCAGACGGGCCAGCACCTGCCCGATGCTCAGCAGCCCCGCAGCCGCCGGGCGACCACGGGCGGGGGCTGCCGCCATCAGTGCTCTGCCGCCGGGAGGTCGGCCGGCGAGACGAAGAAGTTGAGGCGGAACTTGCCGATGCGCACCTCGGCGCCGTTCACGAGCGCGGAACGGTCGACACGCTCGCCGTTGACGTAGGTGCCGTTCAGCGAGCGCTGGTCGACGATCTCGAACGCGGTTCCCGAACGGGTGATCTCGGCGTGACGGCGCGACACCGTCACGTCGTCGAAGAAGATGTCGGCCTCGGGGTGGCGCCCGACCGTCGTGACGTCGGTGTCGAGCAGGTAGCGCGCACCGGTCGTCGGACCGGAGCGGACGATGAGCAGCGCGACACCCGACGGCAGTGCGTCGATGGCCTCGAGCTCGGCCTCGTTCAGATCGGCTCCGAACGGCACGAACGACAGATCGGCGTCGTGGCCGAAGGTCTGCGTCGTGTCGTGGCGCGAGCTCTCGGGAGCGGCGGCGGCGTCGGCGGCGCGTCTGATGTCATCGCGCTCGAATCGGCGGGTCTCGTCCACGGCTTCTCCTTCTTCTTCACCATAACCGATGGGGATGAGGCGGACCGGGCGGGGGCTCGGTCGGTCGGTCAGGGTGGTGCGTCCTGCGGCATCGTTCGTCCTCGGCCGGCACGGCGCTCGGGTAGCCTCACGCCGGACGGGACACTCGAACCTACCGACCCCGGGTCCACCCTGTCGAGTCCGTGCGTCACCTGTGCATCGTCGATGCGACTCATGTACGCGCGCGCGATGCCAGCCCCGGTACGTCGTCCGGCGCCCTCGTTAGGGTCGGAAGATGCTCGACTCCTCTGCGGCGCCGCGTCGGCGCGCTCCCCTCGTCGCCCTCTTGTCTGCGCTGCTCGCCGGTGCGGCGCTCGTCCTCACCGCCGCCCCCGCTTCGGCGCACGACGCACTGGTGTCGTCCGACCCGACCGCCGGCGCCGCCCTGTCGGCGCTGCCGGCGAAGATCACCCTGACCTACAGCGACGACGTGCTCGCCGACGCCGGGGCGACGCAGGTGCAGGTGATCGACGCCGCGGGGACGTCGCTCGTGAGCGGCGCGCCCGTGGTCGCCGGCCCGGACGTCTCGCAGGCGCTGGCAGGAGTGGCATCCGGTGAGATCACCGTCGTCTGGCGCGTGGTGTCGAGCGACGGCCACCCCATCTCGGGCCAGTTCTCGTTCACCGTGCCGTCGGCGCCGACGACGACGGCGACGCCCGAGCCGACGGGCTCCCCCAGCGCGGCCGCGACGACCGCGCCGACGACGACGGATGCCGCCGCGCCGCCGTCCGAGACCGCTGCGGCGCCGTCCGCACTGCCCTGGATCCTGCCCGCCGTGATCGTGGTCGCGGTCGTCGCCGCCGTCGTGTGGCTGCTCGTCGGACGGGGCCGTCGCACCCCGCCGAGAGACGGTTCGTCGACCGGCACCGGGCGATAGGCTGGAGCCATGCCTCATTACGATCTGGTCATTCTTGGTGCGGGTCCCGGCGGGTACGTGGCCGCCGTCCGCGGCGCACAGCTCGGACTGTCGGTCGCGATCGTCGAAGAGAAGTACTGGGGCGGTGTGTGCCTCAACGTGGGCTGCATCCCCTCCAAGGCGCTCCTGCGCAACGCCGACCTCGCGCACACGTTCCACGCCAAGGCCGACCTGTTCGGCATCTCGGGCGACGTGCACTTCGACTTCGGCACGGCGTTCGACCGGTCGCGGTCGGTGGCCGCCGGCCATGTCAAGGGCATCCACTACCTCATGAAGAAGAACAAGGTCACCGAGTACGAGGGCCGCGGACACTTCGTCGACGACCACACGCTCGACGTGACCAAGACCGACGGCTCGAAGGAGCAGGTCACCTTCGACAACGTCATCATCGCGACGGGCTCCACCGTGCGTCTGCTGCCGGGGGTCACCTTGTCGGACAACGTCGTGACGTACGAGGAGCAGATCCTCACGCGCGAGCTCCCCGAGTCGATCGTCATCGTCGGCGCGGGCGCCATCGGCATGGAGTTCGCCTACGTGCTGACCAACTACGGCGTGAAGGTCACGATCATCGAGTTCCTCGATCGCGCGCTCCCCAACGAAGACGCCGAGATCTCGAAAGAGATCCAGAAGCAGTACAAGGGCTACGGCGTCGACATCCTCACCTCGACCAAGGTCGACTCGGTCACCGACCACGGCGACAAGGTCACCGTCGCCTATACCGCCAAGGACGGCTCGACCGGCTCGATCGACGCCGACCGCGTGCTCATGTCGATCGGTTTCGCCCCCAAGGTCGACGGCTTCGGTCTCGAGAACACCGGCGTGAAGCTCACCGAGCGCGGCGCGATCGACATCGACGACCACATGCGCACGAACGTGCCGCACATCTACGCGATCGGCGACGTCACGGCCAAGCTGCAGCTCGCGCACGTCGCCGAGGCGCAGGGCGTCGTGGCCGCCGAGACCATCGGCAAGGCCGAGACCCAGACCCTGGGCGACTACCGCAACATGCCGCGCGCGACGTTCTGCAACCCGCAGGTCGCCTCGTTCGGCCTCACCGAGCAGCAGGCACGCGACGCCGGTCACGACATCAAGGTCGCGAAGTTCCCCTTCTCGGCCAACGGCAAGGCGAACGGCCTGGGCGAGCCCGTGGGCTTCGTCAAGCTCGTCGCCGACGCCGAGACGCTCGAACTCATCGGCGGCCACCTCATCGGCCCCGACGTCTCGGAGCTGCTGCCCGAGCTCACCCTGGCGCAGAAGTGGGACCTCACCGCTCTCGAGGCGGCTCGCAACGTGCACACCCACCCGACGCTGTCGGAGGGCCTGCAAGAGGCTTTCCACGGTCTCGTGGGGCACATGATCAACCTCTGATCACGTCAGACGAGACGACGATGCCCGCCCGGTCCGCCGGGCGGGCATCGTCGTCTGCGTACCGGTGTCAGTGGCCGAGCGCGCGGGCCAGCTTCGAGCCGGATGCCGCCGGTCGGCCGCCCGCGGCGAACACCGCCGCGTCGACCGCCGCGAAGAACCCCGCGCGTCCATCGTCGTCGGCGGGGCCGGCGGGCCCCAGCTCGACCTCCCACTCACGCCACGCGGTCTCGACCCCGCGGCGCTCGTCGCGCGCCCGGACGCGGTCGTCGACGAACTCCGCCACCAGAGCCCCGTCGTCGTCGACGAGCGCGTAGGCCGTGCGCTGATTGCGCACGCGGGCCAGAGGCGTGAACGGCGGCACGGCCCACGGCGCGACGGCATCCCGCACCTCGGGCGGCACGTCGGGCACGGCACCGTCGACGACGTGCGCGCCGAGGGGCCAGCCCGTCTCGGAACGCCCGCCCTCGGCCGGGGCCTTCACGTGCCACCCCTCGTCGGGTCCGCCCTCACGACGACGCATCGCCACACCCGCCCGCGCGAGAGCGGCGTCGGGAGTGTCGAGGTAACGGGCGTCGAGGTCGCGCGGCTCGGGGTCGCCCACTCGGACGACACCGGGAAGGGTCGACCAGTCCGGCAGGGGCGTGTCGTCGTCGACGTCGTACTTCGACTCGATCTCGACGCTCGACGTGCCATGCGGGACTGCGCTCAATCGTCGCGCCCGTCGACGTCGGGGTTGATGTCCTCGGTCTCTTCGGCGAACGCGAACACGGCCTGCGTGGGGCCGTCGGAGTCTCCGGTGTGGGTCGGCTCGCCCTGGCGGCGGTAGACCAGCTGGCCCTCGCTGTAGGGCATGATCAGCGTGTCGTCGGACTCGTTCTCGAGAGGGATGACCTGCCCGTCGAGCGGGCCCCCGGTCAGTCGTGCGATAGCCATGCCCTCAGCGTAGACCCGGCCTCCGACGGCGCCCGGCGCCTTGACAGGGCTCGCCTAGAATCGCTCGGGTGACCTGGACCGCACTCCCCGGCGAGCGTCCGTTCGTCCTCCTCGCCACCCGGGCCGAGGACCGCCCCGCCGACGAGGAGTACGCGCTCTTCCTGCGGTACACCGGCCTGCCGCCCGAGCGACTGCGCCGGATCCGGCTCGAGCGCGACCCCCTCCCCCGTCTCGACCTCGACGACCTCTCCGGCATTCTGGTGGGCGGGAGCCCGTTCAACGCCTCCGATCCCATCCACCGCAAGTCGCAGGTCCAGCGTCGCGTCGAAGCCGAGATGGCGACGCTGGTCGACGAGGTGGTCGCGAGGGACTTCCCGTTCCTCGGCGCCTGCTACGGGGTGGGGACGCTGGGAGCGCACCTCGGCGCGACCGTCGACGGAACCCATGCCGAGCCCATCAGCATCGTCGACGTCGCTCTGAACGCCGAGGGCGTCGCCGATCCGATCGCCGCCGGACTTCCTGCCACGTTCGCCGCCTTCGTCGGTCACAAAGAGGCGATCACCCTGCTACCGCCCGAGGCGACGCTGCTCGCGTCGTCGCCCACCTGCCCGGTGCAGATGTTCCGCGTCGGACGGCACGTCTATGCCACCCAGTTCCACCCCGAGCTCGATGTCGACGGGATCGTCACGCGGATACACGCTTACGCGTCGTACGGCTACTTCGCCCCCGACGAGCTCGATCTGACGCTGTCGGCGGTGCGACGCACATCCGTCACAGAGCCCTCGCGTCTGCTCCGGACGTTCGTCGAGCGCTACGCCCGCTGAACGGGGCGCACTCGACGGACGGGCAGAGCGACCGTGAGCGCCGGATGCGCGCGCTGCAGATGGGGCTCGAGGCCCAGGTCGACCAGATGCACCGCACCGGCGAGCTCGGGGCCTCGACCGCGCACGAGGCCCGCCTTGACCGCGCCGAAGGTGACCGTCAGGTCGGCGGGCAGCACGGCGTCGTCGGCCGTCCCGTCGTCGGGATGCACGCCGCTCGGCAGGTCGACGGCCACGACGCGTACGCGTCCTGACGTCGCCGCGGGAAGAACGGCCTCCACGACGGCGCGCGACGTTCCGCGCAGCCGTACGTCGCCGCGTACGCCGATCCCCAGGATGCCGTCGAGCACGAGCACGTACTCGCTGACCGCCCCACGCACCTCGGAGGCGGGCCGCAGACGTGCCCCCGCGGTGAGCGCGGCATCCAGGGCCTCGCGGTGCACGCGGTCGCGCGTGAGGACGACGTCGATCCGCTCGCCTCTCGTGGCGAGCTCGGCCGCCGCGAACAACGCGTCGCCGCCGTTGTCGCCCGAGCCGGCGAGCACGAGCACGGCACCCGGCGTACGGGCGAGCTCGTCGGCGACGATGCAGGCCAGCGCGGCGGCCGCGTCACGCATGAGAGGGAGGCCTGCCGCCAACAGGGGCGCCTCCGCGGCGCGGACGGCATCGGCGGTGTACGCGGCGACGCGTTCCGTGGTGCTCATGTGCACACCCTAGGGGCGACGTGTGACGTGCGCGGGTACCTTGCCCCTCCGGCCGGTGTCGCCTACGCGTCGTGTGCGGTGGCGAGCGCCTGACGCTCGGACCGTTCCGCCTCGCGCGCCGCCTCGAACTCGCTCGTCGCACCCTGCACGGCACGCTCCGCGCGCTGTACCCGGAACTGCAGCAGCGTCGACGCGCCGTACTTCGCGCGCACGCGGTCCTCGTCCTCTTCTGCGCCGACGGTGATGACGGCGCCCGCGATCAGGAAGACCTGGCTCGACAGGTTCAGCCACAGCAGCAGAGCGATCAACGACGCGAACGACGCGAGCAGCGGGTTGCCGCGGGCACCGCCCACGAACAGGCCGGAGAGCTGCTGCAGCACGACCAGCCCGACGCCCCCGATGAAGGCCCCCGACCACAGCGTGCGCCGCCGCACCTTGAGACCGCTGAGGGCCGCGAAGGCCGCGCCGACCACCGCCGTGTCGAGGGCCAGGACGACGACGGTCGAGATCAGCCACGCCAGGAGCCCCGTCACCCACGACTCGGCCGCGATGCCGAGGACGGTGCGGATGAGATCGAGCCCGGCCGTCGCGAGCATCGTGGCCGCAGCGGCCGCCACCAGGGCGATGCCGATGCCGGCCGCGAGCGCCAGGTTGCGCAGCAGCACCCAGACGAAGAGCACGTCGTCGGTGGTGACCCCGGCGATCTGGCGCAAGGCCGAACGCAGCGATCCGATCGCGCCGATCGCCGCGCCGACGAGACCGACGGTTCCCAGGATGCCCGCGATCGTGAAGCCCGCGGGCGCGTGGATGTCGGCGACCTTGATCAGCCCGTTCTCGCCGACCAGGCCCGGGACCACACGGTTGACGGCGTCGACGAGGGCGTTGAGCCCCTCGGGGTTGCCCGAGAGCCAGAGGGCCGCGATCGAGAACCCGAGCAGCACGCCCGCGAAGATGCTGAAGAGGGTGCGATAGGTCACGCTGTCGGCGAGGAGGGGCCCGCGGGCGCCGGAATAGACGAGGAAAGCGCGCACGAGGCGGAGCGACAAGGCCCACGCGGTGACGCGACGGATGAGGTCGGCCATGGCGCCAGGGTAGCGGCGGCCGTCGGATCGCCCCGCAGGGTTGACCGCTCACCCCGTCGACACCACGATGCCCCACCAGCCGCCCGCGAACAGCACCGGGCCGAAGGGGAACGGCACGGAGTCCCGCCCGGTCCCCCGCACGGCCAGAGCGACGGATGCCGCCGACACCGCGGCGAGCAGCGCCGTCGCTGCCGCGCTGAGCACGACGGCATCCGTTCCGCACCACGCCACGAACGCCCCGATCGCGCCGAGGGCTTTGACGTCGCCGCCGCCCAGGCCAGCCGGGCGGGCGCGGTGCAGGGTGAGACCACAGGTGAAGAACAGCACGGCGCCCCCGACGACTCGCGCCGCACGGTCGCCGTCGCCGAGGGCGACATCGGTCACCACCAGCATCCCGACGAGCGCATAAGCGGGAAGGACGAGGACATCGGGAAGACGCAGGCAGCGAACGTCCACGACCACCAGGAACACGCTCAGGACGGCGAAGAGGGCGAACGCGACGAGCACACCCGCTGTCACGCGCCGATGACCGCCAGCCGCGCGTGCACGGACGCCCCGGGCTCGATCGCCTCGGCATCGCGCACCGCCTTCTTGAGAGGGAGCACGTATACGCCGCCGGCCTGCGGAAAGATCGACGTCCGCCACACGGAACGCCCGATCGAGACCTCGACCCGCACACCGCCGAAGCCGCGTCGGTAGATCTGCGTCTCGCGGATGTCGTCGCTCAGCGCGGACGGCAGAGCGACGAAGTACCAGTCGCTGTCGAGCCGGGCCTCCCACCGGAACACCTCACCGTCGAACTCCACGATCATCGTCGGCCTCCCTTCGTCGCGTCGCGGTCACGATACCGGCGAGCACCCGCACGGAGCCGACGTCGCGGAGGTGGGGAGGAACCGTCAGCGGACTGTGGACGATTCTCGGACGCCGTCCGCCGCCCGTGCTAGTTTCGGACGGCCCTGGAATCAGACGACTGGGGGGGGTCGTCGTCCGGTACGTGAAAGGGACGGCACACCATGGGGACGATCGAGGTCGACAGCGATGTCTACGAAGAAGCACAGCGCACCCTCCGCGATGCGGCCGAGCGACTGAGGTCGGCCGGCGGACGTCTGGTGTTCGCCGTCCCTCCGCTCGCGTTCGGCCCGATCGCGATGCCGGTGCCCGTCGCGTTCGGCCAGCTCGGCACCGCCGTCGAAGGCGCCACCCTCGCCGTGAGCCTGACCGCGGACAAGATCGCCGACGGCATCCGCCTCGCGGTCGACCGGTTCACATCGGTCGACGACGCCGCGCGATCCGACCTGTCAGCGCTGGAGGCGGAGCTGTGACCGGTATCCTGCTCGACGCGGAGGTCGCTGCGGAGGCGCTGGCGAGCGGCGCGTGGCAGACACAGCTTCCGAGCGCCGTCCGCGGCGGCGACGGGTGCGGCTCCGGACTCACGGGATTCAGCGCGGAGCTGGCGCACTTCGTGCAACCGCTGGTGCAGGTGCACGAGATGGTCTCGGGCGACCCCGGCGGGCTCTATCACGCGTCGTACACGTGGGAGGTGTATGCGGGTGACGTGCAGGAGGTCTCCATCGCGCTGTCGACGACCCTCGGCCACCTGCAGGGAGACGTCTCCGGCGTCACGGCCGACGTCGTCGAGAACGGCCTCACCGTCCTCTCCCGCGGAACGCACGCGATCGCCGACTGGTCGAAAGTGGTCAGCCAGGTCTTGCAGACCTGCGTCCGCGTCGTCGAGATCATGCGCTCGCTCGTGTGCGCCGGATACGAGCTGCTGTCATCCGCCGCCGGCGCCGTCAGCGACATCCTCTTCGGCAGCTTTCCGTGGGAGATCGACCGCAAGATGGGCGCGCTCCACGAGTTCGCCGACAACTGCGCGAACGTGATCGACACCGTGGTGTCGAACGTCGACCGGGTGCTCCAACTCCTCCGTGAACTCGTGCGGCTCGTGCTCGACCTCTATCGCGCGGTGATCCCCTTCCACCAGTGGATCGAGGATCAGATCGGGCAGGCGCTCCATACCTCACCGCCAGGGGATCTCCCGGGCGTGAGCGAGGCCCCCATGCTCGTCCCCAAGGGTGGAACGTTCGGAGACCTTTACACGCCTTCAAAAATTCCATATCCGGGGTCAGAGCAAGAATTCAGCAGACAGTTCGATTTTGGCTATCAACACACGTATGACCTCGGGCCCACCACGAGAACGACCGAAGAGATGAACGAAATGCTGCGCGTGCATTTCGGTCACGTATTCGGGCCGTCTCGCGTCGGCGACAACTCCCAGATAAATTCAGAGCTCTCCGCAGCCCAGCAGGAGATAGCCACCTCACTCATGGGCCTCGGGATACCGGGAGTGACGGCCGGCGAGATCGAAGTCACACAACTGACCGACGATGGCTTCGTGGTACGGGCCGCAGAAGGACACCCGGAGTATCCTGGCGAGGTCGCATTCCGGATCCGAAATGCAGACGGACATGCCATTTTCGAAGTGACGGGAGCGTACGATGAGACGATCCTCGACAAACTGCACTTCGAGGGAAACACCAACGCAACCTTCGCGCTGATTTCAGACGTTGCCGTCTGGTCAGATATGAAGTATCGCCTGAAAGATATGATGAATTATGGCGAGTAGAAGAATTGCTCTTTTTGCACTGATGACCGCCTGTGCCGTCACAGTGACCGGTTGCGTACCGTCGAATCTTCGACCGACTCCGGCCGAGACGGTGCCCCATGACGCGCCCTTTGGGGGACAGACGAAGCACGAGTTCCTGAACAACCTGCGAAGCATCCAGGGAATAGACGTTGTCGGAGTCGACGGCGGAGACCCACCGAACATCAAAGGAAACACCGGTTACGATTTCCGCTTCCGTCTCACACCAGGCTACGAGATCGACGACGCACCCGGGTTTGTTTCATACGTGATCGAGTCCGCGTGGGCCGTGCGTGACGGTTATCTCCCCAACGCTCAGATATCCATCAGCGTGACGGCGGGCAGCGGAAGCACGTTCGACATCGCAGAAGCCGCGACGGACGCGGGATGGACGGAAAACGACTCCTCCCCTCCCAGCTCAACCGGATACTCACGCGTGTCCATCGACATGCGCGACGGCTCCCCCGCCCGCGAACGCCTCGGCCCGTGGCCGGGGCCCGTACCCACTTTGCCGCCCGACCTCACCGCCCGCATACCGTCCAGCGAGAGCACACCCCATGGCTGATCCGACCGCCGACCTCGATGCCTCGTTCGAAGACGCACGACGGCGCCTCGACGACATCGTCGCCGATGCGGATCGCAACCGCGAGAGGGCTCGGACGCTCGCAGAGCAGTCCCGGACGATCACCGCCGAGGTGCGCAGCCCGCGGGGCGAGGTCGTCGTGCGGGCCGGCGTCGGCGGACGGATCGGCGCGATCACGTTCGGCCCGGGAGCAGAGTCGCTCGGCCTCGACACCCTGGCGCGGCTCACCGTGCACACGATCGCGGATGCGCAGCACGCCGCGATGAGGCGTCTCGCCGAGCAGGGAGCGGCGCAGTTCGGCACCGACTCTGACATCGCACGCGGACTGTACCGCGACGCCGACACCGGCTACCCGCCCGCGGCACCGACGTTCGGTTGAGAGAGACGGCGAAATCGATGCATCTGAAGGCCGATCCCGAGAGACTGCGTGCGACGGCGACGGCGTTGTCGTCCGCCGCCGATGCCCTGGCCGCCGAGATCGACACCCTCGCATCGTCGTCCCGCGACCTCGCCTCACGCTGGCACGGCGACGCCCGCGCCGCGTGGGCCTCCCGTCACGCCGCCATCGACGCGCAGACCCGACACGAAGCCGCGGTCCTCAGACGGACGGCGCAGCGCATCGCGCAGTACGCCGACGACATCGCCAGGGCCGACGTCGATGCCGCCCGCGCCGTGATCGGCATCTGAGCGGCACGTCACCGCCGACGCCGCACCGCGGTGTCGACCACCCCGGCGACGACCGCGGCCGCGACATACACGACGAGGTCACGCGCGTCGAAGCCCCGCCCCAGCACGAGCGCGATCGGCGGTACCCGCTCGGCGAGCGTCGCGGGCACCCCCGTCGCTTGGAACAGTTCCACGGCGACGCTCCCTCCCGCGGCGATCGCGCCCACGCTCACCGGCGACAGGCGGGGCCAGACCGCGACGAGCAGGGAATAGACCGCGACGGTGTACAGGGCGTCGCCCGCGATGTCGCCGAGCACGGGATTCGAACCCCACCCGTGCACGGCCAGGCCGACGGCGACCGTCGCCCCGAGCGACAGGGCGCCCGCGACACGACGTCGACGTGAAGAGGTCATGGGGTGATCGTGGCATCCCCCACCGGGAAACCCGCGTGAGAGCACCGGAAGGGACGTCAGTCGACGATCCCGGAGTATCGGGCCGGATCGGCGTATGCCCGCGCCAGGGACTCGACCGTGTCGTGCGCGTTCAGACCGCTGGGGTTCGGCAGCACCCACGTGGGCACGGTCGCGATGCTCTCGTCCTGCCGGCCCGCGACGGCCTTCGGGCGATCGAACCCCTGCCGGTAGGCCGTGAGCCCGACCACGGCGACGGCTCGTGGCCGTCGTTCGGCGACCCGCTCGGCGAGCGATGCGGCGCCGGCGCGCAGCTCGTCCCTGTGCAGCTCGTCGGCGCGCGCCGTCGCGCGGGCCACGAGATTGGTCACCCCGACGCCGGCGGCGAGGATCATGCGACGATCGTCGGCGCTCAACGGACCGGTGAAAGCCGGCAGCCGCGGAAGGATCCCCGCCCGCACGAGGGCGGGCCAGAACCGGTTGCCCGGGCGGGCGAACGGCGTCCCGGTCGCCGCCGTCCACAGCCCGGGATTGATGCCGACGAACAGCAGCCGAACATCGTCGTCCACGAGGTCGGGGATCGTGGCATCCCGAAACGACTCGAGCTCGGCGCGTGTGTACCCCATCAGACCACTATGACCACTACCGCGGTGCGCGCGCGACGCTGTGCCATGATCGGCGGAATGGATGCCGTGCCCGCGCTCACCGAAGTCCCCTCGCCGCAGTACGTCATCGTGGGCGACACCCTGCGCCTCGCCACCTACACGTGGGGCGACCCCGAGGCGCCGGCGGTGCTGTGCGTCCACGGCTTCGGCTCGAGCACGCGCGACAACTGGGTGAACACGGGCTGGGTCCGCGACCTGCTGCGCGCCGGGTTCCGGGTGATCGCCGTCGACCAGCGCGGCCATGGCGCCAGCGAGAAGCCGCACGACGCCGCGGCCTACGGCATGTCGGCCCTCGTCTCCGACCTCATCGCCGTGCTCGACACGTATCTCGTCGACGAGGTGCGCTACCTCGGCTACTCGCTGGGCGGCCGCGTCGGTTGGCAGCTCGCCGTCGACGCGCCCGAGCACGTCGAGCGTGCGGTGCTGGGCGGGATCCCCGACGGGCGCCCGCTCGCGCGCCTGCAGGTGGATCAGGCTCGCGCGTTCCTCGACCGCGGAGAAGCGGTGCAGGATGCCACCACGCAGCGGTACATGTCGCTCGCCGAGCGGGTTCCGGGGAACGACCTGCGCGCCCTGGTCGCGATCGCCGAGGGGATGCGCCTCGGCGAGAGCGACCCGGACCCGTCGACACCGCCCCCGCAGCCCGTGCTCATCGCCACGGGCACCGACGATCCCATCCACGATCAGTCGCAGCGGCTCGCGGGGCTGCTGCCGCGCGGGGAGTTCGCCGACATCCCGGGCCGCCACCATGTGAACGCCCCGGGTGCGCGCGCGTTCCGCGAGGCGGGCATCTCGTTCTTGACGCGGGATCTCTGAGTCGACGGCGTCGAGGGACACCGCGTGGGCGGCATCCCTCGACGTCGTCAGGCGCGCGGGCTCAGGACGACGGCCCGCAGACGTAGACCGTGGTCGGTGCGCCCGTCGCCGTGGTGCAGTTCTGCTCGACCCAGGTACGGATCTGCGACGACGTCGAGTTCGTCGAGGCCTCCGAGCGGCCGCCGAAGCCGCCCGAGCGGCCGGTGCCGCCCGTCTGGCCCGTCGGACCCGCCGTGCCCGCCTGACCGGTCGACCCCGCCCCGGCCGTCTGGCCCGCGCCGCCGAAGCCTCCCTGCGACGAGCCGATGACGTACTTCAGCTGTCCCGACTGGACGAGAGAGATGAACGTGTCGAGAGTGGGGACGGCATCCGTGCCGTTGAATCCGCCGATGGGCAGGATCGACGCACCGTCGGAGGCGACGATGAGCTGCGCCGCCGACTGGGCCCCGAACGTGGCCGCGAGGTAGGTCGAGCCGCCGCCCTGAGACTTCAGCCACGACAGCAGTGCGGTGCTGTCTTCTCCCCGACCGCCGATTCCTCCCCCGCCGTTCTGACCCGGCGCGCCCATTGCCATGCCGCGGGTGCGTCCGCTGCCGTCCTGCGCGCCCTGCGACGTGCCGAAGCCCTGCCCGGTCGCGCCCGGGGCGCCGCCGCCCTGCGGTCCGCCCGCGCCGCCGGGCGCCTGTCCGCCTCGTCCGCCGAAGCCGCCGCCCGTCATCTCCGAGGCGCCGCCGGCCACGGGGTTGATGGAGCTGGGGTGGGCGATCGTGACGACCGACCAGGCGGCGGGGGTCAGCAAGAGGCCCACCAGCATGATCGCCGCGGTGAACGCCCGGGCACGGAAGCGCGACAGCAGCAGGGCGATAGCCACAGCGGCGGCGACCGCCTGCGCGATCGACACGGGCACGCTGTATCCCCCCGTCGCGATGCCGATGCCGAGGGCGGTCAACGCCGCGACGCCGACGACGGCGATCTGCAGCCCCGTGCGTCCCTGCCGCCGGGCGACGACCAGCGCGGTCGCCACGACGAGTCCGAGAGGAACCGCCAGGGCCGCCGTGTAGAACTGGTGCATGCCGGCGACCGTCGAGAACATCGCCGCGAACGTCAGCAGCCACACGGTCAACAGCACGGTGACGGCCCGCGGGAACCGCAGCAGCCACAGCACGATCAGGCCCACCACCGCCGCGGGGACGAGCCACGCGATCTGGCCGGCCAGCTGCGCGTTGAAGAGCCGGAGCACGCCGGGATCGCCCGAGAACGGGGGCGTGAACGACTCGTAGGCGCTGCTGTCGGACGTCGCCGAGAAACGTCCGAGGCCGTTGTACCCGAAGACCATCTCCCACGGATCATTGCCGAGGGTGCTGCCGATGTAGGGGCGGCTCCCGGCGGGGATGAGGCTGACGATCGCGACCCACCACAGCGACGACACCAGCCCGACGACGCCGGCGAGCGCGAGATGGCCGATCTTGCGCACCCACGGCTGTGCGGTGCACAGGTAAGCGGCGATGAGCGCCGGCCATACCGCCCAGGCCTCGAGCATGTAGAACTGGAACGAGAGCCCGACAAAAGCGGCCGCCGCCAGCAGCCAGCCGAGGCTGCGCCCCTGCACGGCGCGGACCGACGCCCACGCCGTCAGCGACAGGCCGAGCACGAAGAACGTCTCGGGCTGGTTGGAGCGCGCGACGGCGACGAGGATGGGCGTCGTCGCGACCACGGCACCGGCGACGAGCCCGGCGGCGACGCCCGCCAGGCGCCGCGCGGTCACCGCGACGATCAGGGCGGCGCCAGTCGCCGCGAGCGCGTTGGGAAGGATGACGGTCCAGGCCGAGTAGCCGAACGCACGGATGAACAGCGCCGGGATCCAGAACGACCCCGGGATCTTGTCGAGGGTGACGGTGCCGGCCGGGTCGACCGACCCGAAGAAGAAGTTCGTCCACGAGGTGCTCATCGACAACGCGATCGACGCGTAGTACTCCGACGGGGCACCGGCCCAGACCTGCCATCCCGTCAGCACGAGGGCGACGAGGGCGACCGCGACGAGGCCCCAGCGCCACGCCCGCACCGAGGGGGGTGCGGTCCCGCGGGATCGTAGGAGCAGGGAGGCGGGGGCGGTCAGCGCGGCAGTCATGCGCGGAATGGTAGGCAGCCGCGGTGCAGCGCAGGCTCTGCGTCGCCTATGCGGAGGGAATGGATGCCATAGCCGTGGCATCCGGGATCTACCGCGCCGTGGTGGCGAGCGCGGGCGCGGTCGGGGCCGCGGACGATGCGACCTGGAGACCCACCTTGACGGTCTGGCCCGGCGCCGGCGAGGTCGCCCAGCCCGAGCCGGTGCACGTGATCCTGACGCCCGACAGGGTGCACGTCATCCCCCAGGAGCTGACGATGGAGGTGGCGCCCGGCGAGTCCCAGGCGACGGTCCACCCCGCGACCGCCCCGGCGGCGGTCACCGTCACGTCGGCGACGTAGCCGGCGTCCCAGGCGCTCTGCAGCTTCCACGACGCGGTGATCCCCGCGGGCACGGGAGAGGTCGTCGGGCTCGGAGCCGGGGTCGGCGTGGCGGTCGGCCGTGGGGTAGGGGTCGCCGTCGGCCGAGGCGACGACGTCGGCGCGGGCGTCGGGGTCGGGGTCGGGGTGGGTGTCGCCGCGGGGGTCAGGATCGGGCGCAGCGCGGCGAGCTTGGCGGACTGGGGCGTACGCCAGTCGTCGGCGACCAGGCCGCCGGTGTCGCCGCTGTTGGGGTTGAACGACCAGAATCCGAAGCTGATCCCCGTCGTGGCGAGATAGTCGACGAGCGTGCCCAGCCACTTCTTGTCGCTGTCGGTCTGCAGCTTCGTGCCGAACTCGCCGACCCACACGGGGGCGATGTTCTCGCGAGCGAGGTAACCCCAGTTGGCATCCCAGATCCCGGGGAGGTTGGCGGGGTAGTCGGCGGCTCCGAACCACGGCTGCCACGACACCGTCGACGGGTACTCATGCGGCGAGTAGACGACGCGACCGGGCACCGAGAGCGTGACCGGAGCGGTGCGCACGTCTTTCAACCCGCCGCCCCACCACGTGTTCGAGCCGTCGTTCTGCACCTGCACGCCCTCGACGACGATGAGCAGCCTCGGATTGACCGCGAGCACCGCGTCGCCCGCGCGGGTCGCCGCCGCGCGCCAGTCGCGCGTCGGATCGCCACAGCCCCAGCACGCCTGGCCGTGGGGCTCGTTGTGCAGGTCGACGCCGATGACGGCGGGCTCGTCCTTGTAGCGCGACGCCAGCATCTTCCAGTCGTCGATCCACTTCTGCTCGCTGTACTGCGACGTGTACCAGAGCTCGCTCTGCGACCCCGAGTCGGGGCGGTGGCGGTCGAGGATCACCGACAGCCCGTGGGCCTTGGCCCGCGCGATGACGGTGTCCATGAGCTGCAACGGGGTCAGGCGCACGAGGCCGGGGTTCGCGTTCGCGTCGATCGAGCTGGTCGACGACGACGCCAGGCACTGGTTCGAGAACGGCAGGCGAAGGGTGTTGAACCCCATCGAGGCGATGGTCGAGAGCCCCTGGTCGAGCGAGATCGTCCAGAGCCCGTGGGGGGCGCAGTTCGATGTCTCCATGCCGAACCACGACACGGCCTTGATCGTGTACGGCGTGCCCGCCGACGTGACGATCGACGACCCCCGCGTCGACAGCCACCCCGGGATCCCCGCCGCCGTCGCCGGCGAACCGACGGCCGTCAGGCCGCTCACCATGATCAACGCCGCGGCACACAGCGCCGCCCACCAGCGCGCGCGAACGCGCCTCGTCTTGCCGCCCATGCACACCCTCCGACCGTCCCGGTCGTCATGCTAGCGAGGAGCGGGGTGCGGGCACCATCGCTCGACGGATGTCGGCGTCCCGTCTGCCCGCCGTCGACGTGCGATGAGCCGGTTCACAGCCAACGCATACGCGGAGCATATCGCCGCCCGTTGTGACCGACGCATCCTGAGCCCCGTGACCCGACCCGTCCCTCTCGCGCGCTGGTGGCGCGAGCCCCTCTGGGCGAAAGCCCTTCTCGGCGCGATCCTCGTGTACGCGACCGCTCTGATGGCGTGGAACCTCTCGCGGGGAGGTGACTTCTCGTTCTATGAGGCGTCGGCGCGGTCGATGTCGCAATCGTGGCAGGCGTTCCTGTTCGGCGCTTTCGACCCGTCGGCCACGGTCACCCTCGACAAGCTGAGCGGCTTCGCCATCCCGCAGGCGCTGAGCATCCGCCTCTTCGGCATGTCGACCTCGGCCGTCGCACTGCCGCAGGTGGTCGAGGGGCTCGTCACCGTGCTGGCCTGCGCCGTCGTCGGCCTGCGCTGGGCGGGGCGCGGAGCCGGGCTCGTAGCCGCCGCGGCGGCGGCGTCGACGCCCGTCTTCGTGTCGATGTTCGGGCACCCGATGGAGGACGGGCTCCTGACCATGGCGCTGGCCGTGGCCCTCGTGTGGTGGCAGCGCGCGGTGATCACCCGGCGGTGGTGGCCGCTCGTCGTCGCCGCGCTGTTCGTCGGCGTGGGCTTCCAGGCCAAGATGATGTCGGCATGGTTCGTGCTGCCCGGGCTCGTGCTGGCGACCGTCGTGGCCTTCTCGGCGCGGCGGACGGTGCCCGAGGGCGCGCTTCCCCGGGCGGGGACGGCCGTGCCACAGCAGCCCGGGGCGACGCGCTCCCGCTTCGCCCTGGGTGCCGCCCTCGTGCGGGCGACGGTGCTGGGCGGCGTCTCCGTGGTGGCGTCGATCGCCTGGATGGTCGTCGTCGAGGTGCTGCCCGCCAGCGCCCGCCCCTTCATCGACGGGTCGACCGACAACGACGTCTTCGCCATGGTGTTCGGCTACAACGGTCTCGACCGCTTCGTGCCCGGCGCCGTTCCCGGAGCCGTGTCGGGACGCACCGGCGACGCCCTGCACACCGCTGCGGGCGGCGCCCACGACGTCACGCGCACGGCGATGACCTGGACCCACGAGGCCGTGGGTGCCGCCGCGGGCGGCTCGGGCTCGACCGACAGCGTGACGAAGCTGTTCGCGCCGCCGCTCGTGTCGCAGATCGGATGGCTCTACGTCGCCGCCTTCGCCGGGATCGCGCTGGGACTGTGGCGGTGGTGGCCGCGGCGCGGACGGCCGGCGACCGACCGCGCCGGCTTCGCGACGCTCGTCGCCGTGGTGGTCTGGCTCGCCACGGCCGTCGCCGTGCTGTCACTGGCCCGTGTCCCTCACACCGCCTACGTGGCGGGCATCGGGGTGCAGCTCGCCCTGCTCGCCGCCGTCGCCTGGCGCGAGTGCGTGCGGCTGCTGCGCGCACCCCGCCGGTGGCAGCGCCTGGTGCCCGCGGCGCTCGCCGTCGTGCAGGGCGCGTGGTGGGTCGTCCTCGCCGTCGGCTCGCGGATGCCGTCCGCCATGGCCGTGACGATGTTCGCGCTGCTCGCGATCGGCGTCGTGCTGCTCGTCGCGGCGGGGCTGCGCGTGCGGGTCGTCTCTCGACGCCGTGGCATCGCGCCGGCCGCGCTCGCCGTGGCGCTTCTGTGCGGCCCCGCCGTCTTCAGCGCACAGGTCGTCGACGCCGGCCGTGACGGCAGCGGCGGCGACGCGTACGTCGGTCTGAAGACGCCGTCGAACGAGGTCTTCCACGTCTCGACCCCCGCGGTCTGGGGCGGCGAGCCGACCCTGTCGCCGCCCGTCACGCAGCTGGTCGATCGGGCCGAAGCCGAAGGAGCGGGAACCGGCGGCGCACCCCTGTTCGTCACCGACTCGTGGGCGATCTCGTCGCAGATCATCGCCGCCACGGGCGACCGCGTCCTCACCGACGGCGGCTACTCGGGCAGCGTCCCCGTCTTCACCGAGTCGGCGCTCGCCACGATGGTGCGCACGGGAGGGCCGCGGCTGTTCGTCGTGCAGACCGGCGCCCCGCCGAGCGACCCGGTGCGCCAGCTGGTGACGGCCGATCATTGCGCACAGCAGCAGTGGTGGACCGACCAGACGCGTCCCGAGCCGGGCAACGGCAAGGCGAGCGGTTTCGCGCTCTACGCCTGCGGCTGACCGGATGCCGTGACGACGGGGCCGCGACGGTGCGCCGGTAGACTTCAGCCAGTGAGCACCCGAGCCGAAGCCGCGTACCTGCGCTCGGTGACGGCATTCAAGAACCCGACGCTCGATTTGCTGCACGGACGCTACGCCCCCTTCGTCGTCGCCATGCTCTCGGTCGTGTTCAGCCCCGATCGTGCGTCGGTGCCCGTGGCCGACGCCCACGCCGAGGTCGCCGAGGCGATCGACGAGCTGCGGGCCGCCGGTCACGACACCGACGACGACCGCCGCATCCCCGTCGGATCGGCGCGGGAGATCTGCCGCGGGTGGGTGCGCGTGGGCTGGCTCGGCCTGCAGATCGAGGACGACGTCGAGGTGTACCGCCTCTCGGCGCACGCCGTCGGGGCGCTCGAGATCGCCGGACGCGCCGGGGGCGGGCGCGCTCGGGTGTCGCGCTCGCGCGTGCGCACGCTGCTCGACGCGGTCGAGCGGCTGTCGCGCGACGCCGAGTCCGACCCGGAACGACGCCGCGAGCTGCTGCTGGCAGAACGCGCCGAGCTCGACGCGGCCATCGCCGCGCTCGATGACGGCGTGATCGAGCCGTTCGACGACGAGCACCTGCTCGAAGAGGCCGAGAACGTCATCCACCTGGCGCGCGAGCTGCCGGCCGACTTCTCACGCGTGGCGGAGTCGATCACCGCGATGCAGCGCGATGTCGTGGCCGAGTTGCGCCGCGACGTGCGCCCGACGGGCGAGGTGCTGCGCGAGTACCTCGAACGCGGACGCCAGGTGATGCAGGCAACCCCCGAGGGGCGGGCGTTCCAGGGGGCGCTGCGCCTGATCGGCGACCCCGAGCACATCGACGACCTCACCGATCAGCTGCACACGGTGCTGACCCAGCCGTTCTCGCGCCTGCTGACCCCTGAGCAGCGGGCCGAGCTCGATGCGATCGCGCGGCGGGTCGAGGCGGGCGTGCAAGAGGTGTTGACGGCCCAGCGGCGGGCCTCGCACGTGATCACGGCGCAGGTACGCACCCACGACCCCATCCGCGACCGCCAGGTCGACGACCTGCTGCGCTCGGTCATGGCGGGGCTGCACCGCTGGAGCCAGACGAAGGGCACGGGCCGCGTCGAGCCGGTGCGCACCCTGCCGCTCGCCGACACCGGGCACCTGCGGCGGTCGTTGAGCAGCATCCGCCCGCCCGGTGCGCCCGAGCCCCTCGCCGCCGGTGACGCCGACGCCGAGTTCGTCGACGCCGACACGCGTGCATGGGGCGGCCCGCACTACGCCGAGCTCGAGCGCTACGTCGCCTCGCTCGACGACCGTTTCGACCTCGCCGACGCGTTCGCGGGCGTCGACGACGAGACCCGGCGACCCGTCGACCTCGTCGGGCTGCTCGAGATCGCCCACCGCAACGGCATGACCGAGAACGACGACGTCTCGATCGTGTCCGCACGCCGCCCCGACGGCACGACGCGGCGCTTCGCCTTCGGGGCGGTCACCGCCTCGCGCACGAGAGAAACGGACGCCGATGACTGACGTCGACACCTCCGCTCCGCCGGCCGCCCCGATCGAGGCCGCACCGGCCGATCCCGCGGACGCCTTCATCGCCCCGGTGGCGATGGAGAACGACCCCGACGCGCTGTTCGCGGGCGATCGCGGCATCCTGGACGCCGACGTGCGGCGCGTGCTGGTGCGCATCCTGCAGCGACGCTTCCTGCTCGCCGAGAGCTCGCCCGCCGAATGGAGGCTGCTGCTCGAGCACCAGCAGATGATCGAGTCGCGGCTGAACGACCTGTTCGTGCGACTCGTCGTCGACCACAAGCGCGGTGTCGCCTACAAAGAGCAGGTGCGCTCCGACGAGATCGACGTGCCGATCCTGTTGAAGGACGAGGCCTACTCGCGCGCCGAGACCCTGGTGCTCGTGTATCTGCGCACCGTCTTCCAGCGCGAGACGGTCGCGGGCGCGCCCTCGGCCCGCGTCGACGTCGAAGAGGTCGAGCAGACCGTGCTCACCTACTTCGCCGAGACCGACGGGACGCGGGCGAGCCAGCAGCGGGCCGTGCGCACCGCGATCGCCCGCCTCGACCGCGAGGGGATCATCGAAGAGGAGTCCGAGGGGCGCTATCGCATCGGCCCGCTCATCGAGATCGTCCTCAGCGCCGACACCCTGCGCGAGCTGCAGCGGTGGCTCGACGAGCAGACGGCCGATCCGGATGCCGCTCCCCCGACGCGCACGGAGTCCCCGGACATGGCTGCCGACCTCGACCGCGCCGGCGGGCCCGCGGCATCCGGGATAGACGAGGAGGAGCGCGCATGACGATGCTCGACACGCTGTTCGGACTGATCCCGGCGGCCTCGCGCGGGCAGCAATGGGTCGCCGAAGACCTGCAGCTGATCAACTGGGGCGGCTACGACGGCACGCATCGGGTGCGTTTCGCTCCCACCGCCACGCTGCTGTGCGGCGGATCGGGCTCGGGCAAGTCGACCCTGATGGACGCGTACGTCGCGTTGATGATGCCGCACACCACCCCGTTCAACGGCGCCTCGAACGGCGCCGTCGTCGGTCGCCCCCGGGGTCAGGAGCAGCGCAACATCCTGTCGTACGGGCGCGGCAAGCTCGACGAGTCGCGCACCGACGAGGGCACCAAGGTGCGGGTGCTGCGCGGCGATGGCACCGACACGTGGACGGCCATCGCGATGACCTGGGTCGATCACGACGACGCCCGCTTCACCGCGGTGCGGGCGTGGTACATCCCCGCGTCCGCGCGGGTGCTCGACGACGCCGTCAAGGTGCGCGGCACGATCCACGGCGCCTTCGACCTGCGCGACCTCGAGTCCGCGGCCATGCAGCACCTCTCCGACGCGTCGGTGCGCGCCACCGGGCTCGACACCGTCGCGACCGACCGCGAGTTCTCGGCCCGCCTGCACTCGGTGCTCGGCATCGGCGCCGCCGGCGCGGGGGCGAAGGCCATGAGCCTGCTCGCCCGCATCCAGGCCGGTCAGCAGATCACCACGGTCGACGACCTCTACAAGCGCATGGTGCTCGAAGAGCCCGAGACGCTCGCCGTCGCCGAGGCGGTCGTGGCGCACTTCGACGGGCTCGAGGGCACCCGCACGCGCATGCTCGAGGCCCGCCAGCAGGTGCGCGCGCTGCAGCCGATCCGCGGCATGAAGGCCCGTATCGACGAGGCCACCGAGCGTCTGCGGCTGATCGACGCGCTCGGACGGTTCGGCGACCCCGAGTCGCGCGCCTCGCTGTGGCGCGCCCAGCGCCGCGTCGACCTGCTCGGCGCGGTCGAGGCCGAGCTGCGTGACCGCACGCACGCGACCGACGCGCTCGTCCGCGAGCGGCAGGCCCTCGCCGACGCGGCCGAGGCCGAGCGCGAGGGACTCGGCGACGTGCTGCGCGCGGCCGGCGGCGACCGGCTCGACGCGGCTCAGCGCGAGCTGCGCGGCCTCGAACGGCGTCTCGCCGGCATGCAGCGCGACCGCGAACGCTTCGAGGCGGCCGTCGCGGTGCTGCAGACCGAGGCGACGACGGCGACGCAGTTCGCGGCCCTCGTCGACGAGGCGCGCCGCACCCTGGGAGACGTGGATGCCAAGAGCGCGGTGCGCGACGCGTTCGTCGCCGCCAGCAGCGCCCACAAAGACCTGCGCCAGCGGCTGTCGGCGCTCGAGGCGGAGCATCGACGTACCCAGACCCGCGACGACAACATCCCCCCGCGCCTGCACGAGGCCCGAGAGGCCTTGGCGCACGCGGCCGGGCTCACGGCCGCCGAGCTGCCGTTCGTCGCCGAGCTGATCGACGTGCGCACCGAATACGAGCCGTGGCGCGGCGCTTTCGCCCTCGCACTGGGCGGCTTCGCCACGACGCTGCTGGTCGACGCCTCGCATCTGGCGTCGTTCCGCGCGGCCATCGACGGCGTGCGTCTGAGCGAGCGGCTGCGCTTCGAGGGCGTGCCCACCGGCCTTCCCGAGCGCGGGGGTCTCGACCCGGCCACGCTCCCGGGACGGCTGGAGTTCCGCCGCTCCCCCTTCACCGGCTGGCTGCAGGACCGCCTGGAGCAGCAGTTCGCCTTCGTGTGCGTGGATGCCGCGGCACAGCTGTCGCAGCACCGCATGGCCCTGACGATCTCGGGTCAGACGAGCCAGGGCTCCCGGGGTGCGCACGGCGGGTCGGCGCGGCAGAGCATCCTCGGCTTCTCGAGCCGCGTGCGCCTCGCCGAGCTGGGCGAGCAGATCGCCGCGGTCCGTCGCGACCTCGACCGGGCTGCGACCGCGGCCGACGCGGCCGCAGCGGCACTGGACGCGTTCGACGAACGGCGCAGCGCTTACGAGAAGATCGTCGATCTGACGTGGGAGCAGGTCGACGTGGCATCCGTTCGACGCGAGCTCGACCGCTGGAACGAGACGATCGCCGAGATCACCGCCGGAAACCCCCGCATCGCCGAGCTTCAGGAGCAGATCTCGGGCACCAAGGCGCGAGTGGCGCGCCTGCGCGAAGAGATCGGCAGCGCCAAGGCCGAACAGCAGCGACTCGCCGCGCGATGGGCAGAGGTGACCGACGACGTCGACGCCGCCCACGTGCGGCTCGAAGCGGCCGAAGACGCCGACCTGACGCTCACCGACGACGAGGTCGCCTACCTCGACGGGCTGTTCGTGGCTCCCGCCAGCGACGAGGCCACCCCCTCGCAGCAGCTCGCGCGTTTCGATGCGGCGCTCGAGTCGGCGTCGAAGCGTCTGCTCGACGAGCAGCGCGCAGCCCACGAGACCTGGGGCGACCAGCGCGAAAGCCTGCGGCGCACGCTCACCGCCTTCACCGACCGCTGGCCCAGCCCCAATCTGCTGAACGACCCCGACGAGTCGCTCGGCGACTTCGAGCGCATCCTCGCCGACCTCGAGGCGAGCGGCCTGCACGAGATCGAGGCCGAGTGGCGCGACAGCCTGCTGCGCTTGTCGGGCAACGACCTGACCAACCTCGATTCGTCGCTGAACCGCGCGCTCCGTGAGATCCGCGAACGGATCGCCCCGATCAACGACATCATGCAAGACCTGCCGTTCTACGACGACGACCACCGCCTGCAGATCGTGCCGCGTGAGGGCCAGTCCGAGGTGCGTCGACGGTTCCGCCGCGAGCTGCGCGACGTGCGCGCGCTCATCGACGCGGCCGGCAGCGACGGCGAGCGCGAGGCCGTGTACGCGCGGATGGCACGTCTGATCGACCGCATCCGGCCGACCGCCCCCGACTTCGCCGACCTCATCGACGTACGCAACCATGTGCGCGTCAGCGCCGAGCGCTTCCGCGCCGACACCGGCGAGCACGTCGCCCTCTACGACCACATCGGCGAGAAGTCGGGCGGCGAGTCGCAAGAGCTCATCGCCTTCATCGTCGGCGCGGCACTCAGGTATCAGCTCGGGGATGCCGGGGCCGAACGGCCGCGGTACGCCCCCGTGTTCCTCGACGAGGCGCTCATCAAGGCCGACGCGCACTTCACCAAGCGCGCGATCGGCGCCTGGCGCGGGCTCGGCTTCCAGCTCGTGATCGGCGCACCGAACGACAAGTACAGCGCGATCGAGCCGCACGTCGACGTCGAGTACGACATCCTCAAAGACACCCGCGGGCGGTCGTGGGCGAAGGCGAAGGTGGGCCTGCCGGACTGACGCCCGTCGCCTCCGGCCGGCCGAGTCCGAGTCCGGCGGCCACGCCCGCATCCCCATCCCTCACCGAGGGGGTGCGCAGGCTCGGCGTGGCGCGGCTTACGCGACCGCTCCTGACCGTGCAGCGCGCGAGGGAGGACGCGTCGGACGTCGGGGCACGGCGACGATCCCACGGGCGTCTCGGGAATGTCGGCGGCTTTCTCTACGCTGTGATGCGGAGAGAGCGGCGGAAGGCGGCAGGCATGCAGGGGCTCGAGGTCACGGTTCTGCTCGGTGTGGCGATGCTCGTCGGCACCGTGCTCGCGCCGCGCCTGCGGGTCGCCACTCCCCTGGTCCTGCTGGTCATCGGCCTGCTGCTCGGTTTCGTGCCCGAGCTGCGAGAGATCGAGCTGCCGCCCGAGACCGTGCTGCTGCTGTTCCTCCCGGTGATGCTCTTCCGCGAGGCGTGGACGACCTCATTGCGCTCGGTGCGCCGATCGCTGCGCTACATCGTGCCGATGAGCACCCTGCTCGTCGTGGCATCCGCGTTCGCCGTCGCCGCCGTCGCCACGTGGATGGGCGTGCCGTGGGAGGCCGCGCTGGTGCTCGGTGCGGCCGTCGCCCCGCCCGACGCCACCGCGGTCGCCGCGCTCGGGCGTCTGCTGCCCCAGCGCACATTCATGAAGCTCAAGGCCGAGAGCCTCACGAACGACGGCACGGCCCTGGTGCTGTACTCGATCGCGGTGTCGCTGCTGCTCGGCGATCAGGTCTCGGCGTGGTCGGTCACCGGCATGGTGCTGGTGTCGTACCTCGGTGGTGCGGCAGCCGGCATCGTCGTGGCGGCGCTCGCGTTCGCGGCTCTGCGGCGCATGCAGAGCACGCTCACGATCAACCTGACGCTGGCGCTGGTGCCGTTCGTGGCGTTCCTGCTCGCCGAGGTGTTCGGCGCGTCCGGCGTCCTCGCGGTGGTGTTCGCCGGGCTCATCGTCGCCTGGGTCTCTCCCCGCATCACGACCGCGATCTCGCGACGGGCGGCGGATGCCACGTGGCCCTTCGGCGTCTATCTGCTCAACGGCGCGCTCTTCGTGCTGATCGGCCTCGAGGTGCAGCTCGTGGCGCACGAGATCTCGCCCTCCGAGATCGGCCGGCTGCTGCTCATCACGGTCGCGGCGTGGGTGGCGCTGTTCGTCGTGCGCTACCTGTTCCAGTGGCTGTTCTCGCCGTTCTCGAGACCGCCCGCGGGATCGACGCGCTCGTTGCGCCATCGTTCGCGCGTCGTGAACACCGTGGCCGGGTTCCGCGGCGCCGTGTCGCTCGCGATCGCCCTGTCGGTGCCCATCACGACCGCGAACGGCGAGCCGGTCCCCGGGCGCGACGCCGTCGTGTTCGTCACGGCCGGGGTGATCGTGCTGACGCTGCTCGTGCAGGGACCGCTGCTGCCGGCCGTGATCCGCTGGGCGCGGCTGCCGTCGGACGACGCGGCGATCGAGGAGTACGAGCTCGCCCAGCGCGTCATCTCGGGCGCGGCGCTCGCGGCGCTCGACGACCTCGCCGAAGAGCACGGCGTCAGCGATGTCGTTCGGGATCGCGCCCGCCAAGAGGGCTACGAACGACTCGAACTGGCGAACGCCCGCGCGGTGGCCCGCGTGCGCGCCGCAGAAGACCGCGCGGCCGACGAGACGGACGACGATGCCACATCGCAGATGGGACCGGTGCCGCCGAGCGTGAACGATCGCGCCGACGGGGGCCCGCAACCGGCGGGGGCGCTGGAGATGATCGCCGTGAGCGACGAGATCGACCTGACCCAACGATCACCCCTGCTGCGTCACAAAGAAGCGACTCGGCTGCGCCTGGCGGTTCTCGACCGCAAGCGCGAGGTGCTGCTGCGTCTGCGCCGCGAGGGCACCATCGACGACCTCGTCGCGCGGAAGATCCTCGCCGGTCTCGACCTCGACGAGATCCGGGCGCGGGGACTCGAGAAGGCGGGCGACTGAGCGAGGCGACGTCGGGGCTCGACATCGGTGGTCGAAGAATCGAGGCTGGCCGAACGGGCTGCCGGATCACGGCGCCCGGCTCGCGAGGACCTCGACGACTCTCTTGATCGCCCGCTCTCCTCCTTCGGCTAGCACGCGACGTTCTTCGGGATGGTCTCTGAAGAACCGCACGATCTCTGCCACGTCATTCGGGTCAGCCCCGAGATACAGCATGGGTGCCGTAACCGGCGGCTCTCCGTCAGCTCTCCTCAACGAGAGCTTCGCGCCGGGTGCGGCGACCACCTCCACATCACCGAGTTCGTCCCAGGACCAATGGATGTCGCCGCACGCTCGTATGCCACGAAGACCGTTTGGCTCGATCGCGAGTCCGGCCGGGACACGAAATCCCCAGACGATGACACCGAGGCTCGCGAGGCCGACGATGGCGAGCGCCAGAACAGCCAGGAACAGGAACGGGGAGCCGTTGGGCACACCGACCGTGAGACCGTATCCCAGCGTCGCTGCGGGAATAAGCGCCGCGACGGCAGAGGTCATCGTCCACGCCGCTCGCGACGGCAGCGGCCGGAACCAGAGGGACGCCGACGAGCCATCGATCCAACTCGCGCGCGACTGAATGTGTCGGAACTGCATGGCCGCCCCCGTGACGGCGATCACAATCGTCACGGCGAGCGCACCCATGACGAGGCGCACCATGGGAGGATTCGGCACGATAGCCAGGAACCCTGCAGGAAGCGCGAATGCGTATGCAAGTCCGAACACGCCCCGCATGCTCCTTCGTTGTGGGTTCAGCGGGACACGAGGTCGAGAGACGGGCGGCAGGACCAACGAGAATCGTCTCAGCATGAACACACTCGCAAGGGCGAGTCAACGGCTGCGTGGAGCAGGGGGCGCATACCCTTCGAGTCGCGGTGGCGCGCCAACGAAGAAGTCATCGATGCTCTCCCTCACATCTAGGGGTACGGCTGCTTCCCATGCCCACCGAGCAGCCCATCCGCCGATTATCGCAACACCCACGGCACCACCCACCGCCCACGCCACCGCGCGACGTCGCGCGGCCCGGAGGAGCTGACGCACCGCACCTCAGGAGGAATCGCACGCCGGACGCGTGACCAAGAGGGTGAAAGCCAACCACGTCGAGCCCCGTTCGCTCATCGTGTCGCAGCGCGAGCACCAGGCAGGAAACGGTCCCGCGCGGCCGCACCGACCGATCGTCAGGGCATCACCCACCTATGAGATATTTCTCACCCACAACGTAAAGAATCCGATCTAACGTGAGATGTGCATAACTGGTGTTCGTCGTGTGCTGTGGAGCAACCGTCTCCGGAGGCTCGGCCGTAGCGGTGGGAGGCACGCTCATGTTCACAAGCCCACAAGAGACCCTGGGGCGGATCAAAGATGATCTGCGGCACGCGCACGAGCGCGAGCAGAAGCTTCCGCTCCTGCAGTCGGCGATCGACAAGGTACGCGCCCGGGCGGTCTCGCGCTGTCGAGACATCTCGGTCGAGGTCGACTCGACCGGGACGATCCGCCATCTCGACATCACCGACGCGGCACTCGAACGCGGCGGACAGAGAGTCAGTCAAGAAGTGCGGGAGTTGATCTCGAGCGCATCCCGAAAGGCCCGCACCCGGGTGATCGAGGTGACCACCGAGATCATGGGCGGATCCGATCCGATCGTCGACATCGTGGCCGAAGAGCTGCTGCCCGACCCGGACGAGCGGTTCGACGCGGCACCGCGCCGCGCCGGCCGGCTGCGTTGAACACGCCGCTCAGCGCATGAGCCCGAGCACCGACAATCCGGCGCCGACGGCCCAGTCGTTCGTCAGATTCGGCAGACCGCCCGCCTTCTGCACGGCCGCCCCGGTCACCGTGAGCACGACGACCGTTCCGTCACGGACGACCTGGATGCCGATGGCGTCGAGCTGATCCGCAGCGGAGTATCCTCCTCCGGGCTTCACGACCCAGGCGCCGGCTCCCCCCGCACGCGCATCGTCGACGAGCCAGCCCATCGCGTCGAACTCGGCGGGCTCCCAGGTCGGCTCGCGACCCACCGAGACGCTCACGGCCCCGTACTCGTCGAGACGCAGGTTGTCGGCACGTGTCTCAGGCGTCAGGAACGCACAGATCAGATCGGTGCCCGTCACGCTCTCGGACACACCGTTCTCGCCGTCGGCCGGCTCGACGAAATCGGACACCTCACCGCCGAGAGCCGTCTTCACCTCGGCGCACGTGGGGAACACGTCGCCCGACGGTGCGCCGTCGACCGCCGCGCTGTCGTCGCTGGTCGTGGCATCCGTCGACTGTTCGGCGGCGTCGTTCGAGACGTCGTCGTCGCCCGTCGGATCGAGCACGGCGCAGCCGCTGAGGGCGAGCGTCGACAGGGCGAGCGCGGCGAGGATCGCGAGAGAAGGGCGTCGAGACATCGGTACCTCCATCCGGGGGGTTCCTGTCTAGCAGCCGCAGGACGAGCCGGCCATCGTCACGAGACGCTGCGCGCCACCTCGGGCCAGGGCACACGCGCGGCGGGCCAGGGCGACGCGCGCAGGGCGCGCAGATTCTCGCGATGCCGCTGCACGGCTTCGAGGGAGTCCGAGCGGAAGGCCAACGAGATCATGACCTCGCGCCAGTACGCGTCGGCATCGGGGTAGGTGCGGAACGCGCGCTCCGCCACCGGCTCGATGAGGCGCCAGGCGGTCTCGGCGTCGATGTACCCGGCGCAGTACGCGTACCGGATGCCGCCGATCGTGCGTTCGATGTCGCCCGCCAGCAGAAGGCGCGGCGGCGCGGACCCGTCGCCCGCGACCAGGTCGAGCAGGTCGAAGACGGTGCAGTCGCTGAGCGCGGCGACCCGCGAACGCATGACGTCGCCGTGCTCGCTCGCCGACACCTCGGCGAACCGTGCCGAGATGGGGGCCACGGCGAGCGCGTCGGCCGCGAAGACCTCGACGTCGGTGCGCGAGGCGATCTTGAACTGCTCGTCGAGCGATGCCCGATACTGCTGCAGCGGCGGTATGGGCAGCGCCGCCCAGGGCGACCCCTCCTGCCCGTCACGGTGGCGCTGGCGCAGGTCGTCGGGCAGTTCGGCGAACGTCGGGCCGAAGGCGAGCGACGAGTTCCACCCGCGGATCGAGAAGTCGCTCACCGAGTCGAGCGCGAGCATCTGCTGCTGCCGCAGGGTGAGAGGCGTGCGGCCGCTGCGGGCGAGGTACTCCTTCTGCGCCTGCACCGGGGCGGCGGAATCGCGCGCGGTGAAGAAGAGGGTCGCGAGTACGATCCCGAGACACATCGCGATCACGAAGAAGAACACCGGGTTGACGATGCCCCGACCGCTCGGATTCGCGATGGTCGCGACGGCCATTCCGGCGACGCCCACGGGCGCCGCGATGGCGACGAGGGCGAGGGCACGACGGCCGTTCCCCCTGCGGTCGGCTCGGCGCCGCGCGTCGGCCATCGCGGCGTATCGACGACGGGGGCGAACGGGGAACTCGACGTCACCGGGATGATTCTGCAGAGACGAGTCGACGGAATCCATGCCTCTCATCCTCCCACCGCCGCCGAGGTCGAACGGGCCACGAACGCTCGTCGGACCCGGCGCCCCCGGGACCGCCGCCGTTCACCTCGCCGAGGGCCGCCCGGGCGCCCGCCCGGCGCCCCGTGAGCGCGCGGCGCAGCTCTCCGTCGGGCGGCCGGATGCCATCGACGCGCGCACCGTCGACCGATACGACGCGCGCGTCGTGGCATCCGGTCGCTCCTGTCAGAAGAGCTGCCGGAAGTTGGTCGCGGCCAGGTCGATCAGCTCGTCTCCGCGCCCCGAGAGCACGGTGCGGATGGCGTAGAGGGTGAAGCCCTTGGCCTGCTCGACGGTGATGGCGGGCGGCATCGAGAGCTCTTGCCGCGCCGTGCGCACCGAGACCAGCGCCGGGCCGTCGTGTGCGAGGGCGGCGGCGAGCGCGGTCTCGAGATCGTCGGACTCGTCGACGCGGAACCCGCGGAGGCCGATCGCCTCGGCCACCGCGGCGAAGTCGGGGTTCTGCAGGTCGGTGCCGAAGTTCACGAACCCGGCGGCCTTCATCTCGACCTCGACGAAGTTGAGCGACGAGTTGTCGAACACGACGACTTTCACGGGCAACCGGTTCTGCACGATCGTGATCAGTTCGCCCAACAGCATCGCGAGCCCGCCGTCGCCCGCCATCGCGATCACCTGACGGTCGGGGAACGCCGTCTGGGCGCCGATGGCCTGCGACACCGCGTTGGCCATGGTGCCGTGGGCGAACGACCCGATCAGGCGCCGGTCCCGCGTCATGGTCAGGTAGCGCGAGGCCCAGACGACGGGCGAGCCGACGTCGGGGATGAAGACGGCGTCGTCGGCGGCGAGCCGGTCGAGCGTGCGGGCGACGTACTGCGGGTGCAGCGGCTTGCCGCGGCCGGCCGGCACGGCCAGGTCGTCGAGCTTGGCCCGGGCCTTGCGGTAGTGGGCGCGGGCCGCGTCGGCGTGCGCCGAGGGCTTCTGCTCGGACAGCAGCGGGAGCAGCGCCCGCACCGTGTCGCGCACGGTTCCGACCAGTCCGATGTCGACCGGGTGCCGGCGGCCGAGCTGCGCACCGCGCACGTCGACCTGGATGTGGGTGGCCTTCGCGGGGAAGAACTGCTGGTAGGGGAAGTCGGTTCCCAGCATGAGGACCACATCGGCGTCCTCCATGGCGCGGTACCCCGAGGTGAAACCGAGCAGCCCCGTCATGCCGACGTCGTAGGGGTTGTCCCATTCGATGTGCTCTTTGCCGCGCAGCGCGTGGACGACCGGCGCCTGCAGGCGCGCGGCCAGCTCGACCACCTCGTCGTGCGCACCGGCGACGCCGGCGCCGGCGAGAATCGTGACCCGCTCGGAGCCGTTGAGCACGTCGGCGGTGCGGCGCAGCTCGCCGTCGGAGGGGATCACCCGCGGGGTCGCGCGCTCGATCGCCACGACCCGGTCGTCGCGGCTCTTGGCGAGCAGCACGTCTCCGGGGATGACCAGCACGGCGACCCCGCGCTTCTCGACGGCCTCGCGCATCGCGATCTCGAGCAGGCGCGGCATCTGCACGGGGTCGGCCACGTACTCGGCGTACACCGAGCATTCGCGGAAGAGCTCTTGCGGGTGCGTCTCCTGGAAGTAGTTCGAGCCGATCTCGGCCGTGGGGATGTGCGCGGCGATCGCCAGCACCGGCACACGCGACCGGTTCGCGTCGTACAGGCCGTTGATGAGGTGGAGGTTGCCCGGCCCGCAGCTGCCGGCGCACACGGCGAGGTCGCCCGTCAGCTCGGCCTCGGCGGAGGCCGCGAACGCGGCCGCCTCTTCATGGCGCACGTGCTCCCAACGGATCGTGCCGTCGGTGCGGATGGCATCCGTGAACCCGTTCAACGAGTCACCGGGCAGGCCGTAGACGCGTCGCACGCCGTTGCGGCGCAGGACGGCGACGATGTTCTCAGCAACAGTGGGCATGTGTGTTCCCTTCGATGACGAGAGTGCGGCGGCTCATGGCCACCGTGATCGACGCTACGCCCCGTTCCCTGCGCTGTCAGGGGTCCACGGCACCGCGCGCCGTGTGCTAGCCCGGCCGCCCGCGCGCCCCGACCGGCGGCCGTCACGGACGGGGCGTTCGCCTGCGGCACCGGGCGAGCCCGAACGCCACGGCATGCTCTAGGCTGCTGAACCGTCGAAGGAGAATCCCCCCATGCCTGCTGTCGACCACACGCCTTCCACGCGCCACGCACGTGCGGGTGCGCTCGCCTCGGTGTTCCTCGTCATCGCGCTCGCGGGCTGCGCGTCGGGCCCGGCTCCCGCGTCGACCGCTGCCGCCGAGACGCCCTCTCCCCCGTCGTCGGCGAGTCCGACGACGCTGCCGCCGACGGGGGGACTGACCGACTACACCCGGCTGTGCGAGGCGAACGCTGCGGCCTCGCGCGCGGTGCGCGGCACGATCGGCGACTCGCTCGCGGCGACGCAGGCGCAAGCGGCCGCCCTGCAAGAGGTGCTGCCGCTCACGGGCGTGCCGGCCGATGTCGCGGCCGGGGCCGGGGTGTTCGCGACGTCGCTGACGGATGCCGAGAACATCCTGCAGCAGTTCCCGCCCGACGCGATCGTCGCCGACGTGGGCCTCGACGAGCGGTTCACACAGTCCGAGGCGTTGAAGAGCGCCATGGACGACCGCTCCTATCAGGCGTTCATCGGCTGGATGATCGAGACCTGCGGCACCGCGATCGGCGGCTACTGAGTCGGCTGGCCCTCCCGGCGACGGCGACGCTGTGATACCACGGAGGCACGGGCGATCGACGACGACCCGACGGGACGACCGGCGACCGCCAGAGAAGGGGGACGTATGTCAGGCGAAGACCGCCCCGTCGGCGACCGGGCGTTCGACGGCGACCGACGTCGATACGCACGGCAGATCGATCGGCTGAACGAGCTCGGTCCCCGTCGCCCGGGGAGCCCCGCCCACCACGCCCTCGTCGACGAGATCGCATCCGACCTCGCCGCACTTGGCTACACGGTGCAACGCGACACCCACCGGTTCGAACGGTGGGATGCCACCCCCTCGCGCACCGCGCTCACCGTGGGAGAGCGCCACGTCGAGGTGTCGTCGTCGTGGCCGTACTCGGGAGAGACCGGCCCCGCCGGGGTGACCGCTCCCCTCGTGCTGCTGACGGGCCGGCGGCGGAAGTGGACGCGCGCCCGGGGGCGCATCGCGGTCATCGAGGTGCACAACGTCGATGCCCCGGCGTCGCTTCTGCTCGACTCGTGGGGCGGGCCGCTCCCGTTCGACCGGACCGCGAATCCCGCCATCTCGAGCGAGTTCGCCGGCACCGACCTGTCGGGCGCCCGCGCAGCCGGAGTGCTCGGAGTCGTCGCGATCTGGCGCGATCTGCCCGACGACGAGGCCCGCGACCAGTACCTGCCGTTCACACGCCCCCATCAAGGCATCCCCGCGGTGTGGGTGCCCGCATCGCAGGGCGACGAGCTCGCCGCGGCGGCGCGTCGCGGCGAACGCGCGACCCTGACCCTGGATGCCACCCGCCACCCGGACGCCGCGATGGACACCGTGTGGGCCGTCGCACCGGGGAGCGGACCGCACGCGCACGAGAGCGTGATCGTCGTGACGCACAGCGACGGCGGCAACGCCGTGGAGGAGAACGGCCACATCGGCCTCTTGGCGCTCGCCCGCGACGCCAGCTCGATCCCGCACGACCGGACGATCGTGTTCGTCTTCGTCGCCGGCCATCTGCGCATCCCCGCGGTCACGACACACGGACAGGCGACCTCGGCCTGGCTCGACGCGCACCCCGATCTCTGGTCGCCCACGACCCCCGGGCTCACGGCCGTCGCCGGCCTCGCCGTCGAGCACCTCGGGGCGAGGCGCCGACGCGAAGACACCACGTCCGCCGGCGCCGAGAATCCTGCGGAGCCCGAGCTCGTCTACGCCACGACGCGCGAGCTCGACGCGCTGACCCGGACGCTCTGGAACGGCGCCGGCCCCGTCCGCCCCGTCCGCCCGGGTGCCCTGATCCATCTCGGCGAGGGCGAGCCCCTGTTCGAGCGGAGCATCCCGGCCGTCGCTCTCGTCACCGGCCCGACGTTCCTCCTGGCCGAGACGTCAGCCGCGGGAGTCGACCTCGACCTTCTCGCACGCCAGATCGACAGCTTCGGCATCTTGCTCCGTCGTCTCGCGAACGCCCCGGACGCATCGGCCTTCGGGACCGTGAGACACGCCGGGCGGGCGAAGAGGATCGTCGCGAGCGTGCGGGTGGCGTGGTTCATGATCCGGTCCTCCCGTCGCGCGAAAGCCTGATCCCCGAGCCCCCGAACCGCATCGCTGCTCCCAGACGCCGTGCGCGTCGTGCGAGGGGGTTCCTCGCACGACGCGCACGGACCGCGACGGCGGTACCCGGGGCCTACTCGGCGGACGGCCTCTTCTGCGATCGGCGGCGGGCGACGATCAACACCGCACCGCCGACGAGCATCGCGACGGCGAGCGCCAGCCCCGGCAGCAGAGCGATCGTCGCACCCGTGACGGCGAGCCCGGCCGCGGCCGGCGCAGCGGTCGCGGCCGGTGCGGGGTCTACCACGACGTCGATCGACGCGCTCGAGGCCGCGTACGACGCGTCGCCGCTGTACGACACGGCGACGGCCGTCGTGCCGGCGGGCAGCGCGGTGGTCTCGCAGAACGTCTGCGGCAGCGCGACCGCGCACAGGACGGTGCCGTCCGGGGTCCGGAAGGTCAGCGTGCCGGTGGCGCCAGCGGGGATGCCGCTCGCCACGAGCCGCACCTTCGTGCCGACGGGGGCTCGAAGAGTGGCGACCGACGCGACGAGCTGCGTCCGCTCCGGGAGGATCGTCAGCGAGAAGGGCGCACCCTGGCTCGGCTGATGATTGGGGTCGCCGCTGTAGACGGCGCGCACCGAGTACACCCCTCCAGCCAGGTCGGTCGGCGTGTCGCAGGCCGTGTCCGGCAGCGTGGCGGTGCACAGCACCGTGCCGTCGTCGGTCACGTAGTCGATCGTCCCGGTCGCGTCGGTCGGAACGTTCGGCGTGTCCAGCTTCGTGCTGGTCCCGTGCGAAGGCGACGAGGGCGTGCCCGGTGCGCTGAGGACCGTGATCGCCTTGGTCACGTTCACCGACACGGGTGCGGCATCCGATGCGCCGTAGGTCGCATCTCCCGAGTAATGGGCGCCGACCGTGTGGGTTCCCGCAGACAGACCGGTCGCCACGCAGCTCGTCGCGGGAAGGGCGACCGAGCAGAGCGTCGTGCCCGCCTCCGTGAACGTGACCGTACCCGTTGCGCCCGACGGCAGACCGGCGACGGTCAGCGTCACCGGCGTTCCGTACGTGGCCGGGGCGGGGGCGGCGTTCACCGAGATCGCGGTCGCGATCTTGGTGACCGTCAACGAACCGGTGGGTCGGTCGGTGCCGCTCACCGCGACGTGATCACTGTCCCCGCTGTAGCCCACGAGGAAGGACGAGGTGCCGACAGAGCTCGTCGGGGTGGTGCACGACGCCGTTCCGTCGCTCCGCACCGACGCCGAGCAGAGCACGTTCCCCGAAGCCGAGTCGGTGAAGGTGACCGTCCCGGTCGGGACGGTCCCGGTCGACCCCGCGGTCGAGGCGACGGTCGCGGTGAGCGTCGCCGGCGAGCCCACCGTCGTCGAGCTGTCGCTCGTCGTGACGGTCGTTCCCTGCGGAGCGATCGCGACGGTCGTCGAGGTGGTCACGGCCTCGGCGTCGGTCGAGGCGACGACCGACGAGATCGACGCCGAGCGAGCGCTCCCCGAGACGGTGTAGGGGATCGAAAGGGTCGGCAGCGTCGTGCCCGGGGCGACCGGAGACGACGCGCTGATCGCCTGGTCGCAGGTGACGACCTGGCCCGAGGCGGTGCACGACCAGCCGTCGCCCACCGACGAGCCGTTCAGCACGGGAGTCACGCCCGTGGGGAACGTGGTGGTGGCGCGGACCTTCTGCGATTCGCTTCCGCCGTCGGCCGTCACCGTGGGGGTGACCGTGTAGGTTCCGCTGCCGGCGTGAGCCACCGTCGTCGAGCCGCCCGACTGGGCGGACAGCACCGGAACCGGTCCGGCCAGCGTCGTCGCCTTGAGGTAGTTGACCTCGTGGACGTCGTTGGCGCCGCCGGTGCCGGCCACCCATCCGTACGTGAGCTTGTACGGGTATCCGGTCGCGGGGTCGATCCAGCTCGCGGGGATCCCCGCGGGGTTGTTGTTGCCGTTGAGCTGCGGAAGGGCGCCCTTCAGCACCTGCTGTTGACCGCCGATCGAGGTGTAGATGACGGCGTAGGTGCCGGGGGCCACAGTCACCGACGGCGTGTTCTGCGCGGTGAGCGTGGACGACGTGGGGTTGATGACGATCTCGACCGGCGTGTTCGCTGCGGCACGGTTCGTGACGTTCGTCGCGCTGAGCGAGCCGTTGACCTGCTGCGTCGCGAGGACGCAGTAGCCGGTCGTCCCGTTGCCCGGTCCGCGCACGGTCACGCTGTTGGGCACTCGGTATCCGGGCGTGCTCGCGTCACCGCTGCACCCCGAGCCGCCGAACACGTTGTTCACGAAGTTGCCGTACCGGTCCAGGCCGATTCCGAGATAGGCGTTCGAGAGTCCCGACACGCCCCCGCCGGCGCTCGCGCTGTAGCCGAGCGACCCGCCGAGGCCTCCGATCCGCTGCGGGACCGCGGGGTTGTACGGGTCGGTCGCGGCGAGGTAGAAGACGATGCCGTCCGCGGTGCCGCCGTACCCGTTCGCGCTGCCGTTGTACTGGTAGCTGTTGAAGACGGCGTCGACGCCCTTGGTGATCGGCACGGACTGTCTCACGCCGACCCCGCCGACCTGGTTGTTGGTCGCCGTCGTCAGGCGGAGGGCGCCTTGACCTTCGAGATCCGACGCCCCCGCGCACGTGGGTATGCTGCCGGTGTTCGGCGCGGTGGTCGGCGCCGCGGTGAGACAGGCCATGTTCGTCGCGCCGGACTGCGTCGAGGGAAGAAGGTATCCCGACCCCGCGTTCGAGCCGGTGAAGCTCTCGTTGACGAAGGTCGTCTGCGCCGGCGGTGCGGCGATCGCTGTCGAGGCGCCGACGCCGGAGAGCACGAGGCCCGCCGCGGCGATGGCTGTGAGACCGGCGAGGACCGCTCGGGAGCGCCCGGAGGCGCGGCTGTGTGATTGCGTTCGCACGAATGCCCTATTCATGTGTGAAGGAACGCCGACGAAGCGCTGGTGCCCGCTCGCCGGCAAGAACGGACTAAACATATCGGTCAAAAGATCACCCTCATGACACCCCTTACTTCACCCCCTGGAAGACCCCGACGACGGGGACCGTGTGGCAATGAAAGTGGTCGCGGCACTGACGTCTCCCGGCGTCTCCCCCACGGCGAAAGGATGCGACCCGGGTCGCGAGGGCACGTGAGCGGCGGCGCTCATGAGACGCCCGTGTCGCCGGAGAGGTTCCGTCGCGACGCCGTACCCGTCGCGACGACGCGACGGCTCCTCGCCGCCGCGCGGCATCCGGATGCGGCGCGCGCGGCGTCTTCGACGATCCGAGCCGACCTATGAGATACGCGACAGTCTCGCGACGCCGAGGCGCGGCTGCCGTAATATTCGGTAACGCAACGAGTTCCTCCGCGGCAGGCAGTCAACGTTCACGACCAGAACACGGGAGACCGAGATGGACACGATGGAGATGATGAAGTCGATGTCGATGGGCGACATGCCGAGCGGCATGACCATGGACATGGATGCGATGCAGGAGTGCATGCAGGCCATGAACGCCTGTGCGATGGCGGCGGCCATGTGCGCGGGCAGCGACATGATGATGGGCGCCGACATGGCCTCCTGCTGCGCGATGTGCTCGAACATGGCCGAGATGGCTCAGACCACCATGCACATGATGATGCGCCCCGCCGGCATGGACATGGGCGTGATGAAGGCCATGATGACGGCCTGCATGGCCATGGGCACGGCATGCTCGGCCGAGTGCGGCGCCCACGCCGACATGGATGCCATGTGCCGCTACTGCGCGATGGCGTGCGACGACATGGTCGCCAAGTGCGAGGCCCTGATGGCCTCGATGGCCGGCTGAGCGCCCGCCGACGGGTTCAGCGGGGCCGCGCCGTCGTCGTGACACGACTGGCGCTGAGAAGCTCCGCGACCGGGTGATAGGCCACCGGTTCGTCTGCAACGAGCTCCACGGCAGGGCCTACCACCCGGAGTCGCAGTGTCGCGCCGCTCAGCAGCGCGATCGTCGCATCGGGTCCGGACCGCTCGATGACGATGCCGTCCCACCACCCCGAGGGGTTCGCTGCGGCCATGGCGCGCTGGATCGGGAGGACTGTCGACGAGATCGTGCGGGACATGGCTTCACCTGCTTTCGGGATGCGGTGAGACGACCGTACGCGACGGGTGGAGCCGGTCGCAGCGGTCGTGACGCACGACGTAACACCGCGCTGTCGCACCATGCCGGCGCGACGGCACCGCCCGCCCGCAGCCGTCGCGCCGTCAGTGGTCGCGACGAGCTATCCGGTGCCGCACCCCGTCGATGACGAGCTCGACCTTGTCCATCCACCAGGTGCTCGGGGCACCCGGCCCGCCCAGGGCGTCGCGGAAGACCACGACGTACTCCGACGCGACCGCTCCGCCGTATGCGGCCGGGTCCGCGGCCTCCATCGCCGCGATGGCCAGGTCGCGAAACGTGCGCTCACCGTCCGTGGGGCGGTCGAGCGAAGCGACCGTCAGGTACGAGTCGGTCGTCAAGTCACCGACCGTGTCGACGATGAGAGCCGCCTCACGGACCGGGATCTCGAGACGCCGGTGCAGGTAGGCGACGGCGTCGTAGACGTGGGCGGCCAGCAGCTCGGGCGGCGAGGCCATGCCGCGCAGACGCTCGGCGAGACCGGGCGTCGACGAGAACATCGTCCACATCGCGTGGGCGCAGTCCCGCAGGTATTGCGCCCAGTCGTCACCGGGCTCGGGCCAGGCCGTGCGAGCCGCGGCCACGCCGACGGCGGAATCGAGCATGTCCTCACGGCTCGCGATGTGCCGGTACAGCGTCGACTGGTCGACGCCGAGCCGCTCGGCCACCGCCGAGGTCGTGGCCCGATCGAGACCGATCTCGAGCACCGCATCCAGGATCGCCGCACGAGAGGTGAGCGGCGGTCGTCCACGACGGGGTGAGGTCGGCATCCGGTTCATCGTACGTCGCCCCGGGCCGCGCACCGCACGTCATCTCATGAAGGTAAGGCTAACCTTGCTCTGAGCATCATTGTCGGCTACGCTCTCGCTGTTTGCGATACGTCATTGCAAAAGAAGGGGTCGGAATGGCCAAGCCCGTGCAGCCTGCGGCAGCGAAGACGAGACAGACCGGGGCGGTGCGCTGATGGCCGCGAACTGGCAGCGCGGAGTGATGCGCCTGATGGGCGTCACGAACCACCCGGTCGAGGTGGTCGCGATCGACGACCTGACTCCGTGGTACCGCCGGATCACGTTCCACGCGCCCTCACTCGTCCCCGGGCTCGAGGTCTTCCCCACGCTGTGGCTGCGCCTCTGGGTGCCCGACTCCGTCAAGGGCTCCGACACCCTGAAGCAGCGCGGCTACACCTTCGTACGAGTGGATGCCACGACCCGCACGTTCCAGCTCGAGTTCGTGTTGCACGAGGTCTCGGGCCCCGCCGGCGACTGGGCGCGTCGCGCATCGGTGGGAGACACGGCCGACGTCGCGCTGACGCCGGCACGGGTACAGGTCCCCGAGGGCACGACGACGCTCGTGCTCGCCGGCGACACGACTGCACTTCCGGCGATCAACACCTGGCTGGAGTCGGTGCCGGCAGAGCTCGAGACCCGGGTGTTCGTCGAAGAGGACCACGACGACCGCGACCTTCTCCCCCACGTCGAGCGCGACCGCGGCACGTGGCAGTGGGTGACGCACGAGGGCGCTCGAGGCGCCGCGCTCGCCCGCGCCATCGGCTCGTCCGTGTCGCCCGCACCCGAGACGTACGCCTGGGCGGCGGGAGAGAAGACGCTCGTGAAGAACGTGCGCGAGGTGCTTCGCGATCATCTGTCGCTCGACCGACGCCACCAGTTCTCGCAGTTCTACTGGATCGAGGGCAAGGCGACCATCTGAGCCACCCGACCGCTCGCCTCACCCCGCCGCGGCGACGGGCTCGAAGTCGGGGACCGGGTCGCCGGCCGCCGCCTTGGCACCTGCCGACATGCGGTCGACGAGCACCTCTTGACGACCGACGACGACGGCGTCGAGGGCCCGCGTCGCAACATCGGCGGGGTCGAGCTTCGCGCCGGGGAACGACGCCATCATGTCGGTGTCGATGAAACCGGCGTGGACGGCGACGACCTGGACGCCACGCGGGCCGAGCACCGCCCGCGTCGAGTTGGTGACCGAGAGGGCGGCGGCCTTCGAACCGGCATAGGCGATGTTGCCGGGCCCGCTCAGCCACGACCCGGCCGACAGCACGTTGACGATCACCCCCCGATTCGCGACGAGACGGTCATGGAGCGCCGCGGTCACAGCGGCCAGGCCGAAGACGTTGACGTCGAACACGTCACGCATGACGTCGACGCAGTCGGGGCGGTCGATGTCGGTCGAGAAGTGCACGCCGGCGTTGTTCACGACCATGGTCACGTCGGGCACGAGCTCGGGCAAGAGCGCGACCTGATCGGGGTCGGTCACGTCGAGCGCGATGACGCGGGCGCCGGGGATCTGCACGCGTTCGGGCGAGCGGGCCCCGACGACCACGGTCGCGCCGCGGTCGAGCAGCGCCCGCGCGAACGCGAGCCCGAGACCGCGGTTACCGCCCGTCACCAGCGCGACAGTGGGGCGGTAGGGACGGTCGATCGGATCTGTCATGGCGGGCTCCCGGATGCCTCGGCGGCGGCGTGTTCCCCACGGGAACCGCCTGCGCATTCTTACGTCGAACGCGATGAGCCTATTCTTGACCGAACGTTCGGTCAACATATTTCTGAGCGAACGGTCGGTCAGGATGTACTCTGGCCGCATGGTCAACTCAGACCCTCAGACCCACGGACGCATCGGGCTGGCGACCCGATCACGAATCCGCGACACGGCGCTCCGCCTCTTCACCGAGAGGGGCTTCGAGGGCACGTCGACGAAAGACCTCGCGGACGAGCTGGGGATCACGAAGTCGTCGCTGTACTACTACTTCTCCAGCAAAGACGCGATCGTGCTCAGCCTGCTCGAGGAACGGCAACACGAGATCGACGACCTGCTCGCGTGGGTACGGGCCCAGCCCGCCGAGCCGGGCCTGGCGGGACGCGCGGCGGTGCGATGGGTCGACGGCCTCGACGAAGGCGTGCTGCAGGGAATGCGATTCGCTCGCGCCAACCGCCCCGTCATGCGACGCCTCGGGGGCGCCGGCGCCGCGAGCCCCTTCGGCTTCCACCGCATCATCGACGCGCTCGTCCCCGAGAACGGCACGGATGCCGACCGGCTGAGAGTCGCGGCGTTGTTCGAGGCGGGCTCTTCCGTCGTGCTCGCGGCCGACGACCTGGACGTGAACGACGCCGAAGCCCTGAAGATCGCCCGCGAGGTCGTGCGACGGCTCGCCGCCACGGCCGCCGACGCCGTGGACGGACGCCCCGCGACGCGCGCGCCTCGGCGAGCGGCGGCGGAATCGGCATGATCCGTCGACGTCAATCCGTCACCGGCAGGGTGAGCACCTGATCGGTGCCGCCCGCGATGGAGACGGGGACCAGGGCGTTGTTGCCCCGGAAGTTCGACGATCCGCCCGCGACCACGATCCGCAGTCGGTGATCGGCCGGGAAGCGGTGGGCGATCGCGGGAAGCTGCACGGTGAACGCCGAACCGACGTCCGAGATACGGACGGGGGCGATGAGCTTGTGGATGAGAGTGGCGGAGCCGGAGGCGTCGACGTCTTCGAGCTTGACGAAGAGCACGAGCTTGTTGCCGACATCGACGTTCTGGGACGAAGCGGCCGTCGGCGCATCGACCCGAAGTCGCAGGGTGGGAGACCCCACCACGTCGAGCGAGCCGCCGAGAACGCCTGACGTCCAACTCGCCGCCGTTCCCGGCAGGTCGATGTCTTCGGGCAGGAGCGCGCTGACGCTGCCGAAGGCATGGATGGGGTCGATGGACGTCGGGATGGGCGCGGGCGCGGCCACGAAGAACTGCTTGTCCGTGGTGACCGGGGCGCCGTCGGAAGCGAGGGTGCCGTCACCGGACAAGACGTACGACCGCGCGGTGCCGACCGGGAACGACGATGCCGAGGCGTACGCGGGGGCTGCCGAACCGGAGTAGCCGATCCAATCGCGGAAATAGGCGAAGTCCGGGCCGGTCGAGACCGGCAGTCCCTTCAGGTGGCTGTCGAACCAGGAGAGGATCCGGCCTGACAGATACTCGTTGTCGAAGTCGGGGTTCGCTGCAGTGAACTCGCCGGACGCCCCTCCGTCACCGTCGTGACCGAATTCGTTCCAGATCATCTTCACCGGTGTACCTTGCGCTTTCAACGCCGTATAGGTCGCCGCGGCCTCATTGAGGTCGAAGAGGGTGTCGTTCTGCCCCTGGCCGAGCAGGACCGGAACGGTGATCCGACTCATGTAGGACGAGACAGAGTGCGCGCGCGACGCCTGCACCTGCGCCGCGGTCGGCGCGCCCGCGAGGAGTCCGGTCACGACCGAGTCGCAGAAGAACTGCGCCAGTCCGAAACAGGTCGACAGGGCGCTCGGATCGACCGGACGAGACAGTCGGCTGCCCGCGGCGAACGCGATCAGGCTCGCCGCCCAGACCGTCTTGCCGGCGCCCGGTATCGCGGTGGACACTCCGGTCGTGATCCCGGTGCCGTTCGGCGAGAGGGAGTAGTTGAGGTCATTCCACGTGTCCAACGGCACGATCGTGTCGATCCGACGGTCCACGCTGGCCGCGGCGAACTCCGTTCCGGCGCCATAAGAGATGCCGACCATCCCGACCCGCGGATCGTTCGAACGTGCCCGACCGTCGTGGTCCTGCGTATCGTGCACGATGGCGTGCAGCGTCGGCGCCGGAGCCGAGAGCGCGGCGTCGAGATAGGCGATTCCGCTGTCGCCGCCCAGGTAATCGACCAGACGGCTCGCCGCCCGGCCGTCGATGTCGGGATCGTTCACGCTCACGATGCACGTCGACCCGCCCCACCCCAGTCCCGAGTAGGCGAGGAACGCATATCCGCGGAGCGCGAAGGCCCGACCGACCCCGGCGAGATCCGCCTTCGACCCGCCCCAGCCGTTGGTCGCCATGATCGCGGGCACCGGGTGCGACGCGCTCGCATCGCTCGGCAGGTAGAGGTCGCCCTCGATGCGGCACGACGAGGTCGACCCCGATGCCACTCCGGTGTCGAAGTACAGTGTCTGCGTCGTGTAACCGGCATCGGCATGCACGGCGGGCACGACGCCGCCCACGGCCACGCAGACCGCGGCTGCCACCGCGATCAGAGGGATGGCTCGGCTGCGCCGGAGCGTGATCGGGTTCTCGAATTTCGTCATGTGCCGACTCCTTCGTCGATGGGTGATGGTGATGGGTCGTGGTGAGCGGGATCAACAGCCGCAGCTGCGGCGAACGGCCAGCTGCACGGGCAGAGTGAGATGGCGAGCGCCTTCACCGGCCATCTGCTCTGACAGCAGACGGACCGCGGTCCGGCCGAGCGTCTCCATCGGCTGACGGACGGTCGTCAGGCTGGGCGTGCAGAGACGCCCCGCGACGATGCCGTCGAAGCCCGTGACGGCGACATCGGTGGGTACACGAATACCCTGAGCCTGCATCGCCTCGATGACGCCGAGTGCCGTCTGGTCGCTGGCGCAGACGAACGCGTCGGGGAGTGGGCGCTCGCGCAGACGGTGGAGGAAGGCGTCGCGGGTACCCGTCCGGCCGCTGTCCCCGACGCGCGTGACCTCGGGCACCGAGATACCGGCCTCCGTGAGCGCGTCCTCGAACCCCTGCCGTCTCTCGCGATAGTCCAGCGCCACCGTCGGGCGACCGACGAACTCGAACGTCCGGTGCCCGTGGGCGACGATGAGGTGTCGGACGAGCGCGCCGACACCGGCCCGGTTGTCGACCGTGACGCTGCCGACGGGCAGACCTGGGATGGCGGCCTCGGACACCATCACCATCGGTCTCGTCCGCGCGAGCAGCTGCAGCGTCTCGCGGGACATCACGTGCGGGAGCAGGATCAGCCCGTCAACCCGGCGCGCGAGGTCGTCGAGCGCGATACCCCCTCCGTCGAGTCCCTGCCACCCGACCGTGAGGGGCGTCTTCCCGATCGTGCATTCGAGCTCGACGCCGCGCAGCACCTCATCGGCGAACAGGGGGAACAGGCGCACGCGCTCGTTGCGCTCGTCGATCTCCTCCACGCCCGCCCCGGGTGCAGGCGACGGCTGCACGTACTCGTCTGCCTCGTGATCGCCGAACGAGTAGAGGCCGATCGACCCGGTCTGGCGTTCGGCGAGTCCCCGAGCGAGCCCGCTGGGCACGTACCCCAGTGACTGCACAACCTCGGCGATCGAGGTTCGCGTAGACGGCGAGACCCTGTCCGGGTCGCGGAAATACCGCGAGACCGTGGCGGTCGAGACGCCCGCCGCCGCAGCGACGTCGTACACCGTCGGCATCGAAGCCATTCGTCCAGCCCCTCGCGATATCGACCGTGACGTGGGGACGACACCGGTCATGACCTGTTGCGCACCGTCAATGTACGCGCGTACATTGACGGTGCGCAACACCCCGTTGCCAGAGCGTGAACGACGAGGTTCCAGAGGAAGACGCCGTGCCAGACAGCCCAGAGTCCCTGACGGTCGCGCGATGACGATGCTCGCCGACCTCGATCTCGACCCCGGCATCCGCCTCTGGCTGTCCCGGGTGGAGCAGGCCACCAAGGATCTGCCCGACCTCTCCAGCCCCGACCTCGGGCTTCAGCGCGAGGCGGGCCGCCGACTGTCCGATCTGATCGCCGCCGACTGCACTCTTCCCATCCCGGGCGGGGTCGACATCGACAACGTCGTGGGGAGCGGAACCGAGAGCGGGGTGCGCATGCGACGCTACCGCCCTTCGGCGACCGCGGGTCCGCTCCCCACCCAGCTGTGGCTTCACGGCGGCGGCTTCGTCAGCGGGTCTGCCGACGAACTCGTCAACGAGCGACTCTGCGCACGCCGCGCGCTCGAGACCGGCATCCAGGTGTTCTCACTCGACTACCGGCTCGCACCGGAGCACCCGTATCCCGCGCCGGTGCTCGACGCGGTCACCGCACTCGGCCTGCTCGCCGCCGCCGCCGAGCAGTTCGACGTCGACCGTTCTCGGCTCGGCATCGGCGGAACATCGGCCGGCGCGGCGATCGCGGCCAGCACCGCGCTGAGCCTTCGGGGCACCGGTTCGCCCCGACTCGTGCATCTCGCCCTCGAGGCGCCGGTTGCCGCCCTGTCACCGGTGGGACGCTCCGCGGCAGCGTACGCGACAGGATTCGGTCTCGACCAGATCGAACGCGTGACAGCGATGTACGTCGGCACGGACACCCCGAGCGACGCGCACGTCTTTCCGCTCGACGTCATCGATCTCACGGGCACGCCCCGCACCCTCGTCATGGTCGCCGAACACGACCCGTTACGCGACTCAGGCATACGTCTCGCCGACCGCCTGTCGACCGCGGGGGTGCCGGTCGACCTGGTCATCGGAGCGGGGCACCTCCACGGCTCGACCGCCCAGACAGCCGTCTCTGCCGCCGCTCGCGCCTGGGAAGTCGCATACGCACACCACCTTCGCGTCGCCTATGCCCGGCCCCGCCGACAGAGAGACACCGCACTCCGTCGATGACGAGCCGACCGTGTCGATCACCAGTTGCTCGGCGCACCGGGGCCACCACCCATCGCATCACGGACGACCGTCGACAGGTCGATACCGTTATCTTGTGAGGTGAGCCTTACCTTGCCATCCGCTCACGCCTTCGTTAGGCTTTCGTCGTTTGCAATACCTTATTGCAAAAGAAGGAGGCCACATGGCCGACGTCGTGGAACACGATGCGCCGACAGAGCGAACGCGCGAGGCGAAGCGCCGACGTCGAGAGGCCCACCGAGCCGTCCTCGGCCCGGTCTCGCCGAGACTGACCGCGGCGAGCGCCATCGTCGTCGTCGCGTCCCTCTGCGCCGTCGTACCGTTCATCCTTATCGCCGAGGCCTGCCGCGAGCTCCTCGCCAGCACCCCTGACGGGACCCGCGTGTGGGGCCTCGTCATCGCCGCCCTCACGATCCTGGGGCTGCGCGGGCTGCTGCAGTCCGGCGCCGTCCTGTGGTCGCATCTGATCGACTCCGGTCATCAGTTCACGCTTCGTCAGCTGCTCGCCGCGAAGCTGTCGCGGGTCCCCCTCGGCTGGTTCACCGAGCGCAGCTCGGGAGAGGTCGAGAAGCTCCTGCAGAACGACGTCGACGCTCTGCACTACCTCGTCGCGCACGCACGGCTCGACCTGGTGGCCGCGCTCACCGTCCCCCTGGCGACGCTGTCGTACCTCCTCGTCGTCGATTGGCGCCTCGCGCTCGTCCTGCTCGTGCCGATCGCGGCCTACGGTCTCGTGATGTCGCGGATCATGGGGCGCGGTCACGCCGATCGCATGGCGGAGTACGAGTCCTGGCAGACGCGGGTCAGCGAGACGACCGTCGAGTTCGTCGACGGCATCCAGGTCGTGCGCGCCTTCGGTCAATCCCGCAAAGGACACCGTCGATTCCAAGAGGCCGTCGACGGCTACGCGGCGTTCTTCCAGGCATGGGTCACACCGATCACCCGACTGGAGGGCGTCGGCAGCCAACTGCTCAACCCGGTGGTCGTGCTGCTGATCACGGTCGTCGCCGCACTCGGTCTCGTCGGCGGTGGTGCGATGGAGCCGGTGTCCCTCATCCCCTTCATCTTCGTCGGGGTCGGCATCGGGAGCACCGTGCTCGCTCTCGGCTACGGCGCGCAGGCGCTGCGTCAGGCGTCGACGGCGACGCTGCGACTGTGGGTCCTCCTGCAGACTCCCGAACTCGTCGACCCCGCCGAAGGGCCCGCACCCGGGCGAGGGCTCGTCCGCTTCGAGAACGTGTCGTTCGCCTACCGCGCGGGCAGGCCCGTGCTCGAGAACGTCGACCTCGAGCTGAGGCCGGGAACGATCACCGCGCTCGTCGGTCCCAGCGGGTCGGGCAAGTCCACCCTCGCGCGGCTCCTCCCCCGATTCTTCGACGTCACCGCGGGCCGGATCACGCTCGACGGCACCGATCTGCGCGCCCTGCGCTCGGCCGACCTCTACCGTTCGGTGGGGTTCGTGCTGCAGGACGTGCAGCTGATCGCGGGAACCATACGGGAGAACCTGCTCCTGGCGCGCCCCGACGCGACCGACGCCGACGTGGAGCGCGTCTGCCGAGCGGCGCAGATCCACGACCGCATCGTCGAGCTCGCCCGCGGCTACGATTCCGAGGTCGGGGTCGACGCCCGGCTCTCGGGCGGCGAGGCGCAGCGGCTGTCGATCGCCCGGGCGCTCCTCGCCGATACCCCGGTGCTGGTGCTCGACGAGGCCACGGCGTTCGCCGACCCCGAGTCGGAGGCGGCGATCCAGGATGCCATCGCCGCCCTCGTCGCCGACCGCACCGTGCTGGTGATCGCGCACCGTCTGCACACCGTCGTCGACGTCGACCAGATCGCCGTCCTCCACCACGGGCGCCTCATCGAGCGGGGCACACCCGCCGAGCTCCGCGCCGCCGGCGGACTGTTCTCGCGCCTGTGGGAGGCCAACGAACGTGCGGTCGCCGACGTCGAACGAGGTGCCGAGACCATCGACGCCGAGAGCCCCGACCGGAAAGCGCACGCATGATCCGCAAAGTCTTCCGCCTCGTCCCCGACCCGTATCGGGCGAAGATCCCCCTCTACCTCGCGACCATCGCGCTGTTCGCCCTCGCGCAGTCCGCCGCGTACGTGCTGCTCGTGCCGCTGCTGGAGTCCCTGTTCCGCGGCGACCTCGGCGGGGCGTGGGCATGGACCGCCGGGATCGCGGGTGCAGTGGCGATCGTCTTCGTCGCGGGGTATCGCCAGGCCGTCCTGGGCATCCGCATCGGCGTGGGCATGGTGCATTCGCTCCAGACGCGCCTGGGCGATCACGTCGCCGCGCTCCCTCTCGGATGGTTCGGCCCGTCGACGGCGGCACGCGTGTCGCGATTGATCAGCGTGAGCGTGAAGGATGCCATGGGCGTGTTCGCCCATCTGCTCACGCCGTTGGCGACGGGCGTCCTCGTGCCGATCAGCGTCGCGGCGGGGCTGCTGTTGTTCGACCCGCGCGTCTCGCTCGCCATGGTCGTCAGCGCACCGCTGCTGTATCTGGCCAATCGGTGGGGCACCGCGGTCTACGCCCGCGCCGAGGCCCGCTCGCACGCGGCGGCCGAGGAGTCCGATGCGCGCGTGATCGAGTTCGCTCAGGCGCAACCGGTGCTCCGCGCGTTCGGCGCGGCCTCGACCCGGAACCGCGGCCTGCAGAACGCCCTCATCGCCCAGCGCCGCGTGGGGCGCGGCCTCGTGTGGGCCTCGGTGCCGGGGCTCGTCGTGTTCTCGTTGCTCGTACAGCTGACCTTCGTGCTGCTGGTGTTCCTCGTGATCTCGTTCGTCGCGGGCGGCTCGCTGTCAGCGGCGGGCGCGATCGCTCTCATCGCGGTGAGCTCGCGGTTCATCGATCCGCTGGCTCAGGCCGCCGAGCTGTCGACGGCCGTGCGGGGCGCTGCGGCCGCCGCCGACCGGGTGACGACGTTGCTCGACACCCCCGTGCTCGCCGAGGCCACCACACCGGTCGAGCCCGACGACGCGAGCGTGCGCTTCGAGGAGGTGTCGTTCGCCTACGACGACGGAGACCCGGTGATCGACGGCGTGACCTTCGCCGTTCCCGCGGGCACGACCACGGCGCTGGTGGGGCCGAGCGGCAGCGGCAAGACGACGCTGCTCCGTCTCGCCGCGCGCTTCTACGACGTCGACGGCGGACGCATCGAGATCGGCGGCCATCCGGTCGCCGCCTACCCCTCGGCCACGCTCATGCAGCAGTTCGCCCTCGTCTTCCAGAACGTGTACCTGTTCCACCAGACGATCCGCGAGAACGTGCGCATCGGACGCGCCGACGCCACCGCCGCCGACATCGCCCGGGCTGCCGCCGTGGCACGGGTCGACGAGGTCGTGGAACGTCTGCCGGAGGGGTGGGACACGAACGTCGGAGAGGGCGGCACGGCGCTCTCCGGCGGCGAGCGCCAGCGCGTGTCGATCGCGCGGGCGCTGCTGAAGGACGCGCCGATCGTCCTCTTGGACGAGGCCACCAGCGCCCTCGACCCCGAGAACGAGGCGGCAGTGGTGCGTGGCATCCACGAGCTCACCCGCGACAAGACGGTCATCGTGGTCGCGCATCGGCTGACGACCGTCCAGCATGCCGACCAGATCCTCTTTCTGGATCACGGCCGCATCGTCGAGCGCGGCACGCACACCGAGCTGCTGGACGCCGGCGGACGCTATGCCACGTTCTGGAACGAGCGCACCCGAGCCGCGGGGTGGCGATTGGCTCCGGCGGACGAGGCGGTGCACTGATCACGACGATCCGGCAGCGCGGGATGATGCGCCTACGCGCGATCGCCACGTCCACCTTCCGAGAGATCGAGGACTGACGGCCCTTGAGCCTCGCGGGCACCGCCGACCGTACCGTCGCCTCCTGCATGCGGATGCCGATCCACCTGCCCTGTGATCGGGGCGATGGGGAAGGCCCTGACGCCAGCCGGCAGACCGAACAGCTGCTGCCCCTGGCCCCATGAGCATGGGTTACCGGTCAGCGGCCACCACCGGACCTCACCACCCCTCGTCAGCGCTCGAATCGACCGGGAACCATCCCTTCCCGCCGATCTTGCGGGTCGCGCGTGTCGTCTGTCGCACCGATGCCGACAAGCACCTGATCGACGACACGATCGAGGAACACGGGATCGAGTGGTTGTCGGGTGAGGATCGCCCGGAAGTGCAACGGCGCCACCAGCAGCTCGATGGCGAGATCGGCGTCCACGTCCTGGGCCAGCTCGCCCCGTTCCATCGCCCGATGGAACATCTTCACCGCCGCTGTTCGGCGGGACCGCCAGAAGTCCGTGCACCCCTCCGCGACGTCCGGGGTATCACCGGCGGCGGTCATCGATCGAACCAAGGCACCCCCGAGCGAAGAGGTCAAGAACGTCGCGACCTCGCGGATGAACGCAACCAGGTCAGCACGCAGATCGCCGGTGTCGGGGATAGGCAACTGCTCCTGACTGGTCGTCAACAACGCATCGAGCACGAGATTGTCGCGACTCACCCACCGACGGTAGATCGAGGTCTCGTGCACCCCCGCCGCGCGCGCCACCGCGGCGACGCTCAAGGCGTCGATGCCGCCTCGCCCGACTGCCTCCAACGTGGCAGCCAAGACGGCTGCACGGACGCGTGCGGATCGACCTCCGGTCCGGCGTGGCTTCTCGTTCTCCAGCACATCACCAGATTAACGCAGTTTTCTTGCTTTAGTTTGCTCCGATGCGTACTCTTCCAACGCGCAGCTTTCCTGCGTCAACGAAGAAGGGGTGACGGTGGCGTACGAGTTCGAGGTGGCGGCCGATGAACTGTTCGGTGAGCGGTACGCGCAGATGGTGAGCACCGGCGTGCCGGTCGAGGACATCGCCGCCGTCGGCGCGACGATCACAGACATGTGGGCCGGTACGCCGGGCGGATGGGTCTATGAGTGGTCGCAGCTCGCCGATCGCTATGCACGGCAGGGCGACCACGAGCTCGCCGCCACCGCGTTCGGGTGGGCGAAGTTTCCGACGATCTCCAACGAACCCAAGCGCCTCGCACTGGCCAAGCAGGTCGAGCAGTACCAGCTCGCCGCCCCCACATTCGACGCGGCCTTCGAACGCACGGTACTCGAGCTGCCGTACGACGGCGGCTCGACCGAGGTCCCGGTACACCTCCTGACCCCGCCCGGCATCGACGAGGACCACCCCGTCGTGGTCTACAGCGGCGGCGTGGACACGTGGAAGATGGACATGCACGGGCTCTTGGAGATCATCGCGAAGATCACCCACGCGCCAGTCCTTGCCTTCGACCTCCCCGGCACCGGTGAATCGACCGTCCCCATGTCGCCCGACGTCGGAGCCGACCTGACGCGCGAAGTCCTCGAGCATGCGCGAGAACTCGGCAACGGCATCGTGGTGCACTTCGGACTCTCAATGGGCGGCCACTACTCCGCACACACCGGTCTCGCCGGCGAAGCGGACGCGGCAGTCGTGCTGGGCGGGCCCATCGACGCGGCCTTCACCGCCTCACCGTCGCACTTCGGCATGCTCGGCATCGTCGCGAACGCTCTCGGATACGATGCCGAGCCCACGGAGGCCGAGATCACTCAGCAGCTCGAGAGGTTCTCGCTGCGTCCGCTCCTCGACGCCGACACGAACGTGCCGATGCTGGTGATGAACGGCGCCGACGACGTCCACGTGCCCCCGCACGACGTCCTGGTGTTCCAGGGCCGTCGCGACACCGAGGTGCACCTGCTCCCCGATACCGGGCATTGCGCCATCACCAAGCTCGACGACGTCGTCGCACTGTTCGCGCAATGGTTCGAGAAGACCCTGCCCACCCTCCCCCGCAAGACAGTCACCGACGACCGCGATCTACGCTAGATGTAACGGCCAGTTCTGGTCGTATCGTTTCTCCGCCTCACCATCGGATTGTTCGGACGGGCCTCATGCGACGCTGATCGAAGCGCCACGACCGCCCCTCCCTCCCACCCGGAGCGCCCATGATCGATGCCCCCCTCACCGCCTCCCTCCTTCACGGCGGAGCCGAGCTCGAAGACGTCGAGGGGGCGCTTCGGCCGCACCGGCTGCCCCTCCCCTACCGCGATCGTGAAGCCGACGAGCAGCTCCAGCTCATGGAGCGCCAGCCGTCCGGCATCCACCTCGCTTTCCGGACCCGCGCGACGAGGGTCGCGCTGACGCTTCGCGCCACCCGCGTCGCGTACCGCGGCTTCACACGCGAACGCGGCGCGGTGGACGTCACCATCGACGGCCGACCGCACACCAGTCACCGGCTGCACGCGGGCGACGTCATCGAGATCGACATGGCGACCGGCGCACGCGCGACGAGCGGCGGAGACGACGACGTCGTCGTCGTGGACGAGCTGTCACCCGCCGACAAGCGGGTGGAGATCTGGCTGCCGCACAACGAGCAGGTCGATCTCGTCCGCCTCTGCACAGACGCCCCGGCACGACCTGTCGATGACACGCGCCCCGTCTGGCTCCACCACGGCAGCTCGATCAGCCACGGCTCGAACGCGGCGACGCCGCTGCAGATCTGGCCCGTCGTCGCCGCGCGTCTCGCAGACGTGCACCTCCACAATCTCGGATTCGGAGGCTCGGCGCTCGTCGACCCCTTCATGGCCCGAGTCCTGCGCGACCGCCCCGCGGATGCCATCAGCCTCAAGCTGGGCATCAACGTGGTCAATCTCGACGCGATGCGGGCGCGCAGCTTCCTCCCCGCGGTCCACGGCTTCCTCGACACCGTTCGCGACGGACACCCCGAGACGCCGCTGCTGCTGGTCTCGCCGCTCTTCTGCGGCATCCACGAGACCACCCCCGGGCCGGGCTCCGTCGACCCGGCAGGCCTGCAGACCGGTCGCATCCGCTTCATCGCCACCGGCGATCCCGCCGACACGGCGCGCGGAAAGCTCACGCTCGAGGTCATCCGCGGCGTCCTCGGCCGGGTCGTCGACGACCGATCCGACGACCCGAACCTCCATTTCTTGAGCGGGCTCGACCTGTACGGTCCCGACGACGCCGAGCGCTCGCCTCTCCCCGACGCCCTGCACCCCGACACGGACACGCACGGGCTCATCGGCCGCCGATTCGCGGATGCCGCCTTCGGCCCGAACGGTCCCCTACGATCGCGGCATGCCGGCGGCGACCCCCGTGCGGAACGCTCGTCGCGCGAGCCGGGGCCCCGCTGACCCGGACCGGAGCGCGGAAAGGACACCGCCGATGCAGTTCGCACACTTCGACCACCTGGTCCTCACCGTCGAGTCCATCGACGCCTCCGTGGCCTTCTACACCCGGCTCGGCTTCGCGCACGTCGAGCACGACGGACGCCACGCGGTGCACTTCGCACAGAGCAAGATCAACCTGCACCCGGTGGCGAAGCCGTTGCCGCCGTTCGCCGCGCACCCGACCCCGGGTAGCGGCGATTTCTGCATCATCGTCGACGACGCCATCGACAGGATCGTCGCCGACGTCGAGGCCGCCGGCGTCGCCATCGAGGTCGGCCCCGTCCGGCGGAACGGCGCGCAGGGCCCGATGAACAGCGTCTACGTGCGCGACCCCGACCGGAACCTCGTCGAGTTCGCCACGTACCTGCTGTGACGACGACGCGGGGCGATCGTTCTTCGACCGACGCGTGGTCGTCGTGCGAGCCTCGGGAACGCCGCTCTCATCATCGACACCCCTCGTCGGCGCACCTCTAGATGAGGTGCTGGTCGCGTGCCGCGTGTTCCAGTGCGTCTCGATGTGGTGGCGCGGCCAAGGCGATCAACGCCCGCGCGCGATCGCTCGACGACAGCCCGCGCAGATTCGCGACGCCCTGCTCGGTGACGACGTAGTGGATGTCGTTCCGCGGGGTCGTGACCGGGCCCGACAGCCGCGGGACGATCTTCGAGATCGTGCCGTCCTTCACCGTCGAGGGGAACGCGATGATCGACACACCGCCTTTCGACGCCGCCGCCCCCCGGATGAAGTCGAGCTGGCCGCCCGATGCGCTGAACTGATGACCACCGAGGTGCTCGCTGTTCGCGGCACCCGTGAGATCCATCTCGATCGTGGAGTTGATGGAGACCACGCGGTCGTTGCGAGCGATGACCGCGGGATCGTTCACGTAGTCGACGGGGGCCGACATGATGGCCTGGTTGTCATCCATCCACTCGTAGAAACCGTGGTCTCCCATCGCGAACGTGAACACGGCGCGATGTCTGTCGATGTTCTTGCGGGCGCCCGTGGCGTTGCCCCGGTCGATCAGGTCGGCCAGTCCGGGACCGAGCGCCTCGGTGTGGATGCCGAGGTCGTTCCGCTCGCGGAGGGCGACGCACACGGCGTTCGGCAGGCCGCCGACACCGATCTGGAGCGTCGCACCGTCCGGGACGAGGGATGCCACCGCGGTGCCGATGCTCCGCTCGTTCGGGTGGACCGGGCGCGGCGCCAGCGAGGGAAGGACGCTCGCGTGTTCGACCACCGCGTCGACCTCCCGAATGTGGAGCGGGTCGGCACCGTACACGCGCGGCATGTTCGGGTTCACCTCGACGATCAGGCGCTGGGCCATCCGGGCGACCGCGGAGGTGTAGTCGTTGTTCGTCCCGAAGCTGAAGTACCCGTGGGCATCCATGGGTGAGACCTGCACCAGAAAGGTGTCCACCGGGATGGCGTCCCGAAACGTACGGACGGACTGTCCGAACGAGCTCGGAACGAAGTTGACGACTTTCCGGTTCCCGTCGGCGACCCCGCGCCGGATGAGGTCGCGTTCGGGCGCTTGCAAGAAGAACGAGTAGGGATGCAGGGCGTCCATCAGCTCGTATCGGAGCAGGGTGTCGGCCATGGGCTGCTCGGAGTGGAAATAGTAGAGCCGGACTCCGCTGATGACGCCCGACGCCGCTCGTTCGGCGAGCGACCGCATCAGTTGTGGAGGCTGTCCCGCCGCCTGGCCGAGAGCCACCGTCGAGTGGGACGAGATCGATTCGACCGCGGTCGGGCCATCGGTCAGGCGCTCGGCATATGCCGCTGCGACGTCCATCAGTAGTCCGCCTCCTTCTCGACCTCGTTCGACCGCTTGTGGACGAGCATCGTCCGTTCGAAGGTCATCACCACGTCGCCGTTCTGGTTCGTGCCGGTGGTCTCGATCGTGACGATCCCCTGGTCAGGACGTGACCGCGACTCCCGGGCGTGCAGCACGCGTGACTCTGCGTAGAGCGTGTCGCCGGCGAACACGGGGTGGGTCGCCCGGACCTTGTCCCATCCGAGGTTCGCGACGACCTTCGCGCTCACCGTCTTGACGCTCATGCCCGTGAGGAGCGCGATGGTGAGCGTCGAGTCGACGAGCATCTGCTTCCATTCGGTCTTGGACGCGTACACGGCGTCGAAGTGCACCTGCTGCGTGTTCATCGTCAGGAGCGTCATCCAGATGTTGTCGGTGTCGGTGATGGTCCGCCCCGGCCGATGCTCGAACACGTCGCCGACGACGAAGTCCTCGAAATACAGACCGCTCGTCTCGCGATACCTGTTGCCTCCGAGTGCGCGGAGCTGGGTGGGGAGATGTTCCATGGTGTCCTCCTCGTTCGTTGCGTCGATGGTGTGCGAGTGATGTGCTCAGCCGCGCCGGGGCTGACGGCTCCGGGCCACGACGTCGCGGGCGCGTCGGGCCATCGCTTCGTCGACCATCTGCCCGTCGACCTCGCCGACCCCGCGGTCCGCCGCCGCGATCACACGGCGCGCATGCGCGATCTCGTCGACCGTCGGGGTCCAGGCGGCGTTGATCGATGCGACCTGCGCGGGGTGCACCGCGCACTTGCCCGAGAAGCCCTCGGCGCGCGCCGACGCGACGTCCGCGCGCAGGCCCGCGTCGTCGCGGAACGCGAACCAGGGGGCATCGAAGACCGGCTTCCGGCGAGAGGCTGCCGCCATGACCACCTGCATCCGCGGGACCGCGAGCGATGCCCGGTCGGGGTCGGGGATGCGCAGGTCGGCGGCCAGATCCGCCGCGCCCAGCAGCACGCCGACGGCGAGGTCGACCGCCAGGATCTCCTCCGCGTGGAGTGCTCCCGCGGCGCTCTCGATCAGCGGCAGGATGCCAGGCCCGTGCGCCCCGTCTTCGTCGACGGCGGCGCCCACCCGCAGGAGGGTCTCGGCGTTCTCGACCTTCGGGACGACGAGCAGATCGGGGCGCGAACCGGCGGAGCGGAGTGCGGCAAGGTCGCGCAGGCCGAGCGGCGAGGCGGGATCGTTGATGCGGACGGCGCGGAGCGGTCCACCGGATCGCTCCGCTCGCAGATGCGCGATCGCGTTCCTCCGGGCGGTCTCCTTCGAGCCGGCGGCGACGGCGTCTTCCAGATCGATGATCACCACGTCGGCTCCGATCGCGGCGCCCTTCTCGAACCGGTCCGGAGCGTCACCCGGCGTGAATAGCAGGCTTCGCACGGAGCCGAGAAGGGATTCCCGTCGATCGCTTGTTTCCATGTGCTCGACGGTAAGACGGTGAATTCGTTGCGTCTATGATCATGTTCTGTACATAACGTTGCGTTTGGAGCAAATATGGAGCTGACGGCGTTGAGATACTGCGTCGCGACTGCCGAGTCGGGCAGGGTCACGGCCGCGGCAGAGCAGCTGCACGTCGCCCCGTCGGCGGTCAGTCGCGGCATCCGAAACGTCGAGCGCGAGATCGGCGTCGACCTCTTCGACCGGGTGGGACGTCTCGTGGTCCCCACCCGCCTGGGAAAGGCGTTCCTCAGCGAGGCGAGCGCCGCCATACGGACGATCGACGCGGCCGTTCGATCCGTACGGGAACGCTCCGGCGTGACCAACGGAACGGTACGGCTCGGCTTCCTCACGTCGCTCGGGGCGAGCTTCGTGCCCGCGGTCCTGCAGCAGACCGGTCGAACGTTCCCCCATCTGACGATAGAGCTGGCCGCCGGGTCGGAGCGGGCGGTGGTGGAATGGCTCCGGGCCGGAGAGGTCGACGTCGCGATCGGCGTCCCCGGCATGTTCGACGCCGACGGGGTCAGCTGGGACCCGCTCTACGAAGAAGAACTGGTCTGCGCCGCCCCGTCGGACCATCCGCTCAGCCGATCGACACGTGTGTCCCTCGAACAGCTGTCGCAGAGCCGCCTCGTGCTGCTGTCGGCCGACTTCAGCGTCCGTCGGATCGTCGACGCCGGCTTCCGTGCAGCCGGCCTCGCCCCCACGGTCGTGTTCGAAGGCCCCGACGTCGCCACACTGGCCGGATTGATCCGTGCGGGCATCGGTATCGGCATCCTCCCGTCCGACGTCGTGACACGCGAGTCCGAAGACGGGCGGCTCGTCGTGATGCCGATCGCCGGTGGCCTGTCGCGCCAGATCGCTGTCGGCCGCATCGCGCGACGTCTCGAAGAACCCGCGGTCGCCGCGGTGAGCGCGCTGATCCGCGACGCGGCTCACCGCGGTAGGTGAGCAGCGCCGCCCCTGCCCCGCACCCGACGGCATCGTGACGTCCAGGAGCCGACGAGGGTCGGGGCCATCGGGCCCGATCTTGACCGCGACGTCGGAGGGATCGCGTGCCGGTCGCGGTCGTTCTCGAGTCCGTGGGCCTGCGGATCCTGGAAACAGAACGAAAGCTCACATCACGCGAGCTTTAGATCGCGGAGCCGAGGAAGAGATGAATATCTTCGACATCTCCGCGCCTCTCGCTCGACGGGACGGACGGCCGATCGGGAGGCCCTTTTATCGTCGGCGATAATGACGTATGCTTCGCCGTAGGATGACGGTGTCCGACATCCTTCCTGGTGAGCCCGGATATTCGGGATAAACCCGGCGGAGATCGCCCTCATCACCTCGCCCGTCATTCTCACCGATCGAGGGATACGAGGGGATGATCTCGCGCAGACTCCCGTACGGAGCGGCGTCGAAGCCGGTTCCGTGACAGCCGCCGCCGCCCCATGCCCCCACCCCTGAGCATATTCCGACATCTGTCGTGAGCACGATCGCGTTTCACCGTGAGTGCCCGGGGTGACGACGGTGAGTATTTCGTGGACTGCGTATAGAAAAGCTTGACCGCCACTCGGCCTCCCCTCATGATGGGGACCAGAACGCGCCGATGCGAACAGGAGCGCGGTCGAGTTCCCATCGAATGCGCGCGAGAAACATGCGAGATCAATGGGGCACGAATCGTGGAAATACTTGCAATCACTCCTTTCGACAGGCCCGATGTGCGTCTGGCTGCTGCGGGAGCAGAGGCAGGTGCTCTCTCGACGCTGGACCTCGGCGCCGATGCGGCAGCGGCGGCGGCCGCCCTCGCCGCGCTTCGTGCGGCGACGACGTTGCCCTTCGGCGTGCGCGTCGGAGCCGACACGACGCTGGGGCCCGAGTCCGTTCTCGGAGACGACGGCCGCGTCGCGTTCGTCGTGCTCGCGGACGCGGGGGCCGGGTCGCCCGCGTGGACGCCGTCGTCGTTGGCCCGCGACGGCTTGCGGGTGTTCGTCGAGGTGACGGACGTCGAGGAGGCCGAGCGCGCGCTCGACGACGGCGCCCACGATCTCGTCGCCCGCGGCGGCGACAGCGGTGGACGCGTGTCCGATCTCTCCAGCTTCGTGCTGCTGCAGCGCCTCCGGCGTGCCCTCCCCGACGCCCGCGTCTGGATCGCCGGCGGCATCGGTCTGCACACGGCCCGTGCCTGCGCGGTCGGAGGCGCGGCGGGGGTCGTGCTCGACACGCAGCTCGCGCTGCTCGACGAGGCCGACACCGCCCCCGAGCTGAGGCGGGTGCTCACCGGTGCCGATGGCTCCGAATCCGAGCTCGTCGAGGGCGTGCGCGTGCTGCGACGCCGGGCGCGAGCGGGGGCGGCCGACGAACCCCGTGTCCCGCTCGGTCAGGACGCGTTCCTCGCCGACGTCTTCGCGAAGCGCTATCGAACCGTGCGCGCCGCCGTGCGCGCCCTGCGCTCCACGACGTCGGCGGTCTCGGCGGGGCTCCCCCTGCTGGAGCCCGGTGCACCGCTCGCGGTGGCCAACGGGACCGCCCTCCCCCTCGCGCAGGGGCCGATGACGCGTGTCAGCGACACCTCGGCATTCGCCGAGGCCGTCGCGGCCGCGGGTGGGCTCCCGTTCCTCGCGCTGGCCCTGTCGTCGGCCGCGCAGTCGGCAGCGCTCCTCGACGACACCGCCGCCGCGCTCGCGGACCGGCCCTGGGGCGTGGGCGTGCTGGGCTTCGCCGACCGGGAGCTTCTCGACGCCCAGCTCGTCGAGGTGCGTCGTGTGCGCCCCAGCCACGTGATCATCGCGGGCGGGCGACCCGCGCAGGCGGCCGAGCTCGAGGCCGACGGGATCTCGGTTCTCTTGCACGTGCCCTCGCCGGCGCTGTTGCGCCAGTTCATCGCGGCGGGCGCCCGTCGATTCGTCTTCGAGGGCACCGAGTGCGGCGGACACGTCGGCCCGCGCAACAGCTTCGCCCTCTGGGAGGGGCAGCTCGCCGTGCTCGAAGAGCTCGCCCCGACGGTACGCGAACCGATCGACGTCTACTTCGCGGGCGGCATCGCGGACGCGCACTCGAGCGCGATGGTCGCGGCCCTGGCGGCCCCCTTGGCTGCGATGGGCGTGCGCGCCGGTCTGCTCGTCGGGACCGCGTACCTGTTCACGCGGGAGGCCGTCTCGTCGGGAGCGATCAGCCCGGCGTTCCAAGAGGCCGTCGTCGCCGCATCCGCCACAGACCTGCTCGAGACGGCGCCGGGGCACGCCACCCGCTGCGTCACCAGCCCGTTCACGCGCGAGTTCCTCGCCGAGAAGAGCCGCCTCGCGGCCGAGGGCATCGCCGATCGCGACGCCTGGGAGCATCTGGAGACCCTGAACGTCGGACGCCTGCGCGTGGCCAGCAAGGGCCTCGATCGCGCGGGGGATCGCCTCGTCGAGGTGGGCCCCGACGAGCAGTGGGAGCGCGGCATGTTCATGGCCGGGCAGGTCGTCGCGCTGCGCGAGCACGTGACCGACATCGCGGGCCTTCACGACGAGCTGTTCGAGGGGGGCCGCGCCGTCCTGGCCGCCGCCGTGGAAGAGCCGCGAGGCGCCGAACCGGCGCCGGCCCCGCTGGATGTGGCCATCGTGGGCATGTCGTGCTTCTTCCCGGGTGCGACGCACGGCGAGACCGGTCCCGACCTCGCGTCGTTCTGGGCGACCGTGCTGCACGGCGACGACGCCGTCACCGAGGTCGACCCCGAGCGCTGGGACCCCTCGATCCACTACCGCGAGAACTCGCCGAACGGCGACGCGAGCGCCTCGCGGTGGGGAGGCTTCCTTCCCCGCATCCCGTTCGATCCGCTGAGCTACGGCATCCCGCCCGCGTCGTTGCGCGCGATCGAACCGGCGCAGCTGCTCGCCCTCGAGGCGTCGCGGCGAGCGCTCGACGATGCCGGCATCGGCCCGGATGCCGACCGCTCGCGCATCTCGGTGATCTTCGGTGCCGAGGCCGGCAGCGACCTGTCCAACGCGAGCGTGCTGCGCACGGTGCTGCCCGCCTACGTCGACGAGATCCCCGCCGACCTCGACGCGCAGCTGCCCCGGCTCACCGAGGACTCCTTCCCCGGGCTGCTCGCGAACGTGATCTCGGGCCGTGTCGCCAACCGGCTCGACCTCGGCGGGGCGAACTACACCGTCGACGCGGCGTGCGCGTCGTCTCTCACCGCGATCGACGCGGCCTGCAAAGAACTCGTCCTCGGATCGAGCGACGCGGTCGTCTGCGGCGGCGTCGACCTGCACAATGGCGTCAACGACTACCTGCTCTTCTCGTCGGTGCACGCGCTCAGCCCCACGGGGCGTTCGCGCACGTTCGACGCGACGGCCGACGGCATCGCGCTCGGGGAGGGCGTGGGCTGTGTCATCCTCAAACGGCTCGCGGATGCCGAGCGCGACGGCGACCGCGTGTACGCCGTGATCCGGGGTGTGGGCGCCGCCAGCGACGGCCGCTCGCTCGGCCTCACGGCCCCGCGCCCCGAGGGCCAGCGTGCCGCTCTGGAACGCGCCTATCGCAATGCACGCGTCTCGCCCGCCGAGGTCGAGCTGGTCGAGGCCCACGGGACCGGGACGGTCGTCGGCGACCGGACCGAGCTGACCACGCTCACGACGGTCTTCCACGAGGCGGGCGCGCCCGCCGGCGCCGTCGCCCTCGGATCGGTCAAATCGCAGATCGGACACACCAAGTGCGCCGCGGGGCTCGCCGGTCTGATCAAGACGGCGCTCGCCATCCACACGGGCGTGATCCCGCCGACCATCAACCTCACGAGCCCCAATCCGGCGTGGGACCGCGAGACGAGCCCGTTCCGCTTCCACACCGCACCATCGCCGTGGACGACCCCGCTCGAAGAGCGCGTCGCCGGTGTGAGCGCGTTCGGCTTCGGCGGAACGAACTTCCATGTCGTGCTCACCGGGCACCGCCGCACGGCTCCGGCCCGGCATGCCTACGACGCCTGGCCGGCCGAGCTCGTGCTGCTGCGCGGTGACGATGCCGCAGCGCGCGGCCGCGCCACCCAGCTGCGCGCCGTGATCGCCGCGGGCGACGCCGCCGGACGCCCCTGGCGTCTGCGTGACCTCGCCGCGCACGCGGCCGGAGCCGCGCCCGGTTTCCCCGCCGGCGGAACGGCCGGCTACGCGATCGTCGCGCGCAGCGTCGACGAGCTCGACGCGCTGCTCGCCCGCGCAGAGGCCGGTGAGCACGAGCCGCTGCGCGGTCTCTTCCGCGCCGCCGCCGGTCCAGCCACCGACGACGACGCGCGAGGCGGACTCGCCTTCCTGTATCCCGGGCAGGGCAGCCAGCGGCCCGACATGCTCGCCGACCTCTTCGTCGCCTTCCCCGAGCTGCGCACGGCGCTGACCTCGTCCGACCCGTCGGCGGATGCCGCGCTGGCCTCGGTCCTGTTCCCGCCGACGGCGTTCGACGAGGCGACCGAGACGGCACAGCTCGCGGCCGTGACCGACACCCGCATCGCGCAGCCGGCGCTCGGCGTCGCGGCACTCGCGCTCACCGAGCTGCTCACCCGTGCGGGCGTCACACCCGACGCGGCCGCCGGGCACAGCTACGGAGAGCTCGCCGCGCTCGCCGCCGCGGGCGTGATCGCCGTCGACGACCTGCTCGACCTCAGCCGGGCCCGCGCGAACGCCGTCGTCGGCGCGATCGGCGACGACCCGGGATCCATGGCGGCCGTGCGGTCGGGCAGAGAAGAGATCGAGGCTGCTCTCGCTGCGGCCGACGGGCACAGCCCCGCTCACGGTGTCGTCCTCGCCAATCTCAACGCACCCGACCAGACGGTGATCTCCGGTCCTACCGTCGCGGTCGAACAGGCCGTGCAGGCGCTCGCCGCCGCGGGAATCAGTGCACGCCCGATCCCCGTGGCCTGTGCATTCCACAGCCCCGTCATCGGCTCCGCGTCCGAGGCGTTCGCCGCCGACCTCACGAACGTCAGGTTCGGCGCGGCGGCCTTCCCCGTGTGGGCGAACCGGACCGCGGAGCCGTATCCGGTCGACGCCGAGGCCATCGCCGACGAGCTGGCCGCACAGCTCACCTCCCCCGTCCGTTTCGTCGAGCAGATCGAGTCGATGTACGCGGCGGGCATCCGCACGTTCGTCGAGCTCGGACCGGGCCGCGTGCTCTCGAGTCTCGTCGGCCGGGTGCTCGGCGAGCGTCCGCATCGGGAAATCGCGGCGGCACCGGCGACGCGCGGCACGCTCCGCGACCTGCTGCTCGCGCTCGCCGAGCTCGCGGTCTCGGGCGAAGACCTGCGTATCGACTGGCTTTTCCGCGGCCGTGACGTCCAACGCATCGACGTGGCCGCGATCCCGGCCCGTGCGGGATGGACGGTCGACGGTGCCACCGTCCGCGTCGCATCGGGGGGAATCGTGCCGGGAGCGCTCGTGCCGGCCCGCCGGATACACGGGCTCGCACCCGCACCCGTCTCCGTCGACGCCGGGCCCACCGCCCGCGCATCCGAGGGCGCCCCGGTCGCTGCATCCCCGTCCCCGCTCCCCGGCGGTCACGATGTGCTCGTCGCCGACTTCCTGCGCACGACGCGCGAGCTCGTCCAGGCACAGCGGGACGTCGTGCTCGGCTATCTCGGCGCGACGCCCGCGGCAGCGGCCGCACCCCTGGCATCCGCCGTCGTGGCATCCGCCGTCATGACGCCTGCCGCCGAGACGCGCGCCGTCGAGACGCCCGCGCGCGACGGGCACCAGGCCGCCGAACCCGCCCCTGTGGCATCGCTCGTAGCGCCCCCCGCAGAGGCGGCGCGTCCGACGCTCACGTTCGAGGCGGTGCTCGCCGTGGTCGTCGACATCATCGCCGATCGGACGGGGTATCCGGCCGACATGATCGAGCCGGACCTCGATCTCGAAGCCGACCTCAGCATCGACTCCATCAAACGCACCGAGATCGCCGGTGAACTGGCCACACGCCTGAGCGGAGGGTCCGGCGCGCCCCTCGGCGATACCCTGCTCGCCGAGCTCTCGCGCGCCCGGACGACGTCGGCGATCGCCGCCTGGCTTCTGCAGGCGTTCGCCGCGTCGGCGACGAGCGCCGCAGAGCCGGATGCGGCGTCGGCGCCCCCGGAGCCTCCCGCCGCCGGCGGCCCCGTCGGGATCGCCGAGCGGGTGGTGCTCGACGCCGCGGCCGTGCTGCTCACGGTCGTCGAGACGATCGCCGACCGGACGGGGTATCCGGCCGACATGATCGAGCCCGACCTCGACCTCGAAGCCGACCTCAGCATCGACTCCATCAAACGCACCGAGATCGCCGGCGAGCTGGCGGCTCGGCTGGGCGGATCGCCGGCCGGTGCGCCGGCGCTCGACGACACGAAGCTCGCCCAGCTGTCGAAGGCCCGCACGGCGCGATCGATCTGCGATTGGCTCGTCGAAGCGCTCAGCGCGGTCGAGGCGGTCGAGGCGCGTGGGGCCATCGAGGCGCCCGAGGCCCCCGCGCCGGTCGGCACCGCCGCGAGCTCGCCGACGTCCACGGACGTGGTCGGGGACGCCCCCGAGCGGCTCGTGTTCGTCCGCACGCCGCTGCCGGCGCCCGTGACCGACGCCCGTACGCTCGCGGGCCGCTCGTACCTCGTCGTCGGATCGGGTGCGACGGCGCAGGCGACGAGGTCCGCGCTGCTCACGGCGGGCGCGTCCGCTCACGTGGTCGAACCGGAACGCGCCGAGCGCGCCCTCGCCGACGAGACGCCCGACGGGCTGCTCTACGTCGACCCCCTCGACACCGACGACCACGAGACCGTGCCGGGCCTGTTCTCCCTGGTGCGTGCCGCCGTGCTCGCGGGGGTCTCGGCGATCATCGCCGCACGGCCCGCCGAGCCGGCCGACACCCGACACGGGGCGCACGGCCTGCGCGGGTTCTTCCGCAGCCTGGCCCGTGAGTACCCGGACGCGCTCGTGCGCGACGTGCAGCTCGACCTGCCGACGGATGCCTGTGCGACCGCGATCGTCGACGAGCTGCTCGCCCCCGGGACAGCACCGGTCGTCGTCGTCGACGCGGCCGGTCGTTCCCTGCCGGAGCCGCGTCCCGTCGACCTCGGAGTGCTCGGAGCGACGGGAGCCGGCCCGGCCGGCGATGGGGCCGCAGAGGCGACGGCCATCGGCCTCGACCGCGACGCGGTCGTCGTGCTCGTCGGCGGGGCTCGCGGCATCACGGCGCAGTTCGCCCGCACGGTCGCCGCAGCGAGCCGCGCGCGGATCGAGCTGCTCGGCCGCACCGTGCTCGAACCCGAGCCCGCCGACCTTGCGGACGCCCGTGATCGCGCGGCGCTGCGGAGCGCTCTCGTCGCGGCAGGCGGGCGGTCACCGGCGCAGATCGAGCGCTCGGTGGCGTCGATCCTCGCGCAGCGCGAGGTGCGCGGCACGCTCGACGCTCTCCACGACCTGGGAAGCGAGGTCGGCTACCGCACCGTCGATGTGACCGACGCCGACGCCGTGCGTGCCGCGATCGCCGACATCCATGCCGCCCACGGCCGTATCGACGGCATCGTCTACGCCGCGGGGGTGATCGAGGACCGCCTCGTCGCCGACAAGGACCCCGCGTCCTTCCACCGCGTCTACTCGACCAAGGTCGACGGTGCGCGCGCCATGCTCTCGGCCCTCGACGAGCTGCCGGAACGGCCCGCGTTCACGGTGTTCTTCGGCAGCATCGCGGGAGCGCTCGGCAACCGTGGTCAGATCGACTACGCCGCGGCCAACGACGCCCTCGACTCGATCGGCGCGGCCTGGTCGAAGGCCTCGTCTGCGCGAGCCCTCACCGTGCACTGGGGCCCCTGGGCGCCCGACACCAGCAACCCGGGCATGGTCAGCCCCGAGCTGGGGCGCGAGTACGCGCGCCGCGGGATCAAGCTGATCGCCCCCTCGGCGGGCACGACCGCGTTGCTCAAGGAGCTCGCGTGGGGCGACCCCTCGTTGACGAGCGTGATCTACACGGCCTCCGGCTGGTGAGGGGGCCGAAGACGGTGGTGAGCACGGGACGCGGCGGTGCGGTGCAGGAGCCGGTGGCGATCATCGGCATGGGGGCGCTCTTCCCCGGGGCCACAGACCTCTCGAGCTACCGGGACAACCTGTTCGCCGGTCGGACCGCGATCACGGACGCGCCGGCCGGGCGATGGGACACGCGTTTCCACGTTGCGGGCGCGGCGGGCGAAGCGCCGCGTGCCGACCACATCTACACGCGCCGCGGCGGGTTCCTCGACGACACCGTCGACGTCGACGTGATCCGTCACGGCATCATGCCCTCGTCGGTGCAGGGAGCGGAACCCGATCAGCTCATCGCGCTGCACGTGTCGGCCGAGGCACTCGCCGATGCGGGCGGCCTGCCCGAGGGGATCGACCGCGCGCGCGTCGGCGTCATCCTCGGGCGCGGCGGCTACATGACGCCCGGCATGGTGCGTCTCGATCAGCGCGTGCGCACGGCCGGCCAGCTCGTCGAGACCCTGAGCGAGCTCGTCCCGAGCCTCGACGACGAGACGGCCGAGCGCATCCGTGCCGCGTTCGCCGAACAGCTCGGGCCCGAGCAGCCGGATGCCGCGATCGGTCTCGTGCCCAACCTCGCCGCCTCGCGCGTCGCGAACAGGCTCGATCTGCGCGGCGCCGCCTACACGGTGGATGCCGCGTGCGCGTCGTCGCTCGTCGCGATCGACCACGCCGTGCGCGAGCTCGAGTCGGGACGCCTCGACCTCGTGCTCGCGGGTGGAGTGCACCACGCCCACGACATCACGCTGTGGAGCGTGTTCGCACAGCTGCGCGCCCTCTCCCCCAGCGGCCTCAGCCGCCCCTTCGACGCCGCTTCCGACGGCATCCTCGTGGGCGAGGGAACCGGCGTCGTCGCGCTCAAGCGCCTCACGGACGCACGGCGCGACGGCGACCGCGTGTACGCCGTCATCCGCGGGACCGGTGTCGCGAGCGACGGCCGGACGGCGAGTCTCATGAATCCCGATCCCGGCGGGCAGACCCGCGCGGTACGAGACGCCTGGGCGCGCGCCGGCCTCGATCCGCGTTCCGACGACGGCCCGCGTCTCGTCGAAGCACATGGCACCGGCACGCCCGCCGGCGACACGGCCGAGTTGACGACCGTCGCCGAGGTGTTCGGCGGTCCGGGCGGCGCGTCCGGCGTGATCGGGTCCGTCAAGTCGATGATCGGCCACGCGATGCCCGCCGCGGGCGCCGCCGGCATCATCAAGGCCGCACTCGCGGTGTACCACGGCGTGCTGCCGCCGACGTGCGGTGTGACCGAGCCGCATCCGGCCCTCGCGTCCACCCGCTTCCGCACGATCGCGGAGGCCGAGGAATGGGCCGAGCGCGGTCCCCGGCGCGCCGGCGTCAACGCCTTCGGGTTCGGCGGCATCAACGCACACGTCGTGCTCGAACAGGCGCCCGACACTCCGGCCGTGCCCATCATGGTCGGCGGACGCACGTTCGACGCCGATCGCGCGAAAGCCGCGGCATCCTCACCGTCGTCCGACGTTCCGACGCTGCCGGGGCTGCCGCTGCTCCTGCTCGCCGCCGACACCGCCGAAGAGCTCGCGGCGATGCTCGACGAGGCCGACGAGACGCTGATCGCCGCCGCGTCCTCGACGGGATCCCCCGCGTCGTGGCCGGGCACCGGCCCGGTGCGGCTCGCGATCGCCGACCCCACGCCGAAACGCCTCACGCTGGCGCGCCGTATCGTCTCTCGCGGCACCGCGTGGACCGGCCGGAGCGACGTCTGGTACCGGCCCGCGCCCCTGGTCGACGGCACGCGCGGAGCACCCGAGCTCGTCTTCTGCTTCCCGGGGCTCGAGGCCGAGTTCGCGGCCCACATCGACGACGTCGTGCGCTGTCTCGGGCTGCCGGCGCCCGAGGGCCTCGTCCACCTGTCGGGCGGCGACACGAGAGATCTGAGCAGCCACGGCGCCTCGGTGCTCCAGGTCTCGCGAGTGCTCGCGCGCGCGCTCGAACGGGTCGGCGTGCATCCCGACGCCGTCGCGGGCCACAGCCTCGGGGAATGGTCGGCGATGGTCGTCGGGGGCATCTTCTCGGATGCCGACGTCGATGCGTTTCTCGACACGGTCGACCCCGAGTCGCTCGTCGTCGACGGGCTCGCGTTCGGGGTGATCGGCGCCTCGGCCGACGTCGTCGCCGCCGACGTCGCGGGCCGCTCCGACGTCGTGCTCTCGCACGACAACGCGCCGCACCAGGTCATGGTCTGCGGAACCTCGCGCGCCGTCGACGAAATGGTGGAGTCGATGCGGGCGTCCGGATATGTCTCCCGGACGCTGCCGTTCGGCTCGGGCTTCCACTCGCCGTTCTTCGAGCCGTATCTGCCGCGCGTCGTGGCGGCGTCCAGCGGCTTCGGGGTCTCCCCCGCGGCCGTGCCCGTGTGGTCGGCGACGACCGTTGCGCCGTTCCCCGCCGACGAGGACGGCATCCTAGAGATCTTCCGCCGCCACCTGCTCGAGCCCGTACGCTTCCGCGAGCTCGTCGAGACACTGCACGAGCGCGGCGCGCGCATCTTCGTGCAGCTCGGTCCCGGTCAGCTGGGCACTCTCGTCGCCGATACGCTCTCGGGACGCGATCACCTCGTCGTGGCGGCGAACACCGCTCACCGCTCGGGGCTCGACCAGCTGCGGTGCGTGCTCGCGGCGCTCTGGAGCGCGGGGCGCGACGTCGACCTGCGTGTGCTGGGTTTCGCCCCGCAGCCGACTGCCGCGCGGGTCGAGAGGCACGTCGCGCCGGCGGAGCGATCCCGGACGGTCCTCGACCTCACGAGCGCGCTCGTGCACCTGCCGGACCTCGTGCGTGACGAGCTCTCGACGGCCCTGTCCGCGGTCTTCACGCCCGCGTCGCCGTCGATTCCGGCGAGCGCAGCCGCCACGAGCCCGGCCGCCGGGCCGACCGACCGCGTCGCGCTCATGAGAGCGGCAGACGGCCTCGGGTCCGCGGTCGTCGCAGAACTGCGTGCCTACCTCGACAGCACGGACGAGCTCGTGAGCTCGGTGCTGGCCGGAGCCGTTGCACGTGCCGGCTCGACCGCCCACACGACTCGGGCTGCAGCACCGCTGCCGTCGTCGTCGCCTCCCCCTCCGCCCGCGCCGACGCCCCTCGCCGCGTTCTCGCGCGACGTAGAGGTCTCTCTGCGGGCGATGCCGTACCTCGCCGACCACTGCTTCTTCCCGCAGCCGGACGACTGGCCCGACATCGCCGATCGGTTCCCGGTCGTTCCCGGTACGACGATCGTCCAGCTCCTCGCCGACGCGGCCGCGGCCTCCACCGGACGCACCGTCGCCGCCGTGCACGACGTCGAGCTTCGGCGCTGGGTCGACGCGAGCGAGCCGCACACCGTCCGCCTCGAGGCCGAGCCCGCGGGCACCGACCGGCTCTCGCTTCGGTTCGGCTCGTCGTCGCGTCTCACGGCGCAGCTCGCCGACACCTACACGCCGGGTCCCGCGCCGTGGGCCACCCCGTGGGATGCGGACGGCGCGTCGGCGAACGCCGTCGAGACCACGCCGCCCAACGACGCCGGCGAACGGCTCTACACCGACCGGTGGATGTTCCACGGTCCGCGGTACCAAGGCGTGCGCCATATCGACGGAGTCGGCCCCATGCACGTCCGCGGCAGGTTCGTCGTGCCCACGGCACCCGGCTCGCTGCTCGACAACGTGGGGCAGCTCCTCGGCTATTGGCTGCTCGTCTCGCACACGCATCGCACGGTCGTGTTCCCGGTCGGCATGCGTTCGATCCGGTTCCACGGCCCGCACCCCGAGCCCGGCAGCGAGGTGAGCTGCACGATCCGCATCACGACGCTCTCCGACGCGCTGCTCGTCGCAGACGCACAGCTCACGGTCGACGGCGACGGCACGCCGAGGGTCTGGGCGTCGATCGAGGGCTGGACCGACCGCCGTTTCGACAACCACCCCGAGACACGTGCCGTCGAGATCGCGCCCGACCGCAATGCGCTGTCAGAGAAGCGGCCCGGAGACTGGGTCGTCGTGTTCGAACGGTGGCCCGACCTCGCTTCCCGCGACCTGATCATGCGCAACCATCTCGCGCGCCTCGAACGCGCCGCCCACGAGGCGAGCCCCCCGCGCGGACGCCGCGAGCGTCTGCTGGGCCGTATCGCGGTCAAGGATGCCGTTCGGCACCTGACCTGGGACGAACGCCCCGGGTCCTCCGTCTTCCCGAGCGAGATCGAGGTCGTGAACGCCGACACGGGTCGTCCTCTCGTGCGCTCGCCGCACGGACGCACGCGTCCAGGACGCGCGTGGGAGGCGTACGACGTGTCGCTCGCGCACCGGCACGAGGCGGCGGTCGCCATCGCACGCCCCGCGACCACGGGTGGCCGGGACGGCACCGCCGTCGAGCGGCTCGGGGTCGGCATCGACATCGAGACGATCGAGGAGCGGCCCGAGTCGACGCGGCACGCGGCATGCGACGCCGAGGAACGTGCGCTCCTGGACGTGCTGGAGCGTTCCGGGGCGGCACCGGTCGTCTCGTTCACGCGATTCTGGAGCGCCAAAGAGGCCGTGGCCAAAGCGCTCGGCACCGGCCTCGGCGGCGATCCGCGCCGCTTCCGTGTCGTCGAGGCCGCGCCCGAGGACGCCGACGGCACGGTCGTCCTCACGGTCGACGTCGACGACCGGCGGTTCCTCGTCCCCAGCGTGGTGGTCGCGAACCCGCCCGACCTCCCCGACCGCCGCTACGTCGTCGCGTGGACCACTCCCGAACACGTCGTCCCTGTTCCCGGAACACCGACGCACCCGCCCGCCGCCTCTGCGCGTGCCACCGCTCCCGCACCGACCACCGAAGGGCCGACACCATGACCACGTCCACGAACGATGGCGACGCCGTTCTCGCCCGCATCGCCGAGATGCTCCTCGACATCCTCGACGACTACGGCGTCGACGACGTCGAGATCACCCGCGACACGCTCTTCCACGACGACCTCGAGATCGAGAGCATCGATCTCGTGACCCTCGCCGGAAGTCTCCGCGCGGAGTATGGGGATGCCATCAACTTCGCCGAGTTCATCGCCCGTTACGACCTCGACGAGATCATCGCCCTGCGCGTCGGCCAGCTCGTCGACTACGTCACCGAACGCCTCGACGCGGGGACCGCCGCGTGACCCATCTCACGATCAACGGACGCTCCACGCACGTGCAGGTGCTCCCGCCCGAGGGGGGCGCCGAAGGATCGACTCCGCAGACGGTCGTCCTCGTCCACGGGATGCTCACCGACAGCCTCGCGAGCTACTACTTCACCATCGCACCGGTCTTCGCGAAGGCCGGGGTCGAGGTCGTCATGTTCGACCACCGCGGGCACGGCAAGACCGACCGCACCGAGAGCGGGTACCGGCTGGAAGAGGTGGTCGACGATCTCCGGCTTCTGCTCGACGCCCTCGACCGTCGGGGGCCCGTGCACCTCGTCGGCAACTCGTACGGCGGCACGATCGCCTACGCCTTCGCGCTCGAGCATCCTGACCGTGTGGCCTCGGTCGCCACGATCGAGTCGGAGCCGCCGACCGGCGCGTGGGCGGCGAAGATGAGCGTCAACCTCGCGAAGGCCCGACGCGATCTGCACAAGCCCGGCGCGAACGCCTGGATCGTCGCGCGGTACGGGGCGCACACCGCCCGCCTCGCCAAGGCCGCGCTGCGTCTTCTCGACACCACGCGCATCGCCGACGAGATCCCGATGAGCCGTACCGTCGCCGACGATGCGATCGCCGCGCTCCCCATGCCCGTTCTGGGGATCTTCGGCTCGAAGTCGGATCTCGCCCAGCAGGCGCCGGTGATAGCCGGCGTCATCACGCGCGGACGCAGCATCGTCGTGCCCGGGCGCGAGCATTCGGTCCTGGTCGAGGAGCCGGCGCTGTGCGAGCGCGTCCTGATCACGTGGGTGACGACGGGTGAGCTGCCCGCGCCGGATGCGACGGCCTCGTTCCGCGAGGTCCGCGCCGGATGAGGCTGCTGCTCGTGGTCCCGCCGTTCGTGGGTCACGTCTCGCCGATGCTCGCCGTGAGCCGACGCCTCGTCGAGCGGGGCCACACCGTCGCGTGGGCGGCCGATCCGGAGTTCTTGGCACGTATCCTGCCCGCGGACGCGATCGTGTACCCGTGCGCCCTGCCGTGGAATGACGACCCTCCCGAGCGTGATGCGGGTCTGCGCGGCCCGGCTGCGCTCAAGTTCCTCTGGGAAGACGTCCTCGTCCCGCTCGCCGAAGCGAGCGCGCCGGGCATCGACGCCGCGATCGACGCGTTCGCCCCCGACGCCGTCGTCACCGACCAGCAGGCGTTCGCCGGCGCTCTCATCGCCGAACGCCGTGACGTGCCCTGGATCGTCTCGGCGACGACCTCGGGCGAGTTCACCGACCCTCTGTCGGGCCTGCCCCTGGTCACCGCGTGGATCGACGCACAGCTCGCCGCCCTTCGCGAGCGGCTGGGGGTGGCGACCGTGGTCGACCCGCGGTTCTCTCCCCTGCTCACCATCGCCTGCGCCGACCGCGAGCTGTGCGGGCCGGCGGCCGACGACGAGCGCTTCGGCCCCGTGACGTTCGTCGGTCCGGTACTGCGGAGCGACGTGTCGTCTCCGGACGACGACGCGCTCCTCTCATGGTTCGCAGACGGGGTGGGCCCTCGGGTCGTCGTCGCGCTCGGCACCGCGAACGCCGAGGTCGGCGGCGCGTTCCTGCGTGTCGCCGTCGCGGCGATCGCCACGCTCGGCGTGCGGGCGGTGATCGCCGACCCTCTCGGCGACCTGCTGGTTCCCGACCACCTGCGCGACCGCATCCGCACGGCCGCGCGGATTCCGCAGCAGGCGCTCCTCGAGCACGCCGACGCGTTCGTCAGCCACTGCGGTCACAACAGCGCGAACGAGGCCCTGTGGCGCGATGTCCCGATCCTCGCCGTGCCCATCCGAGACGACCAGCCCGTCGTGGCCCAGCACATCGCCGAGGCCGGCGCCGCGGTGCGCGAGAAGTTCTCACGGGTGACCGCCCCGCGACTCGCGTCAGCGCTCCGGTCGCTTCTCTCCGACCCCGACGCCCGGAGTGCCGCGGCCCGGATCGGTGCACGTCTCCGGGCCTCGCCCGGTGCCGAAGGAGCCGCGGTGGCGATCGAAACGGCCGTCGCGGGCGTGCGCGAGGGATAGTCGGCGTCAGCGTCCGTAGCGCGGGTGCCGGAGGGAGACCACCGAAACCCCCGCCAGGAATGACGATCCCCTGATGAGAACTACTTCTCATCAGGGGACGACGCGTCATCGCCCTCGCCGGGCCGACCTCATCGGCCAGCGACGCTGGCCAAGTGGTCCTCGATGGTCTGGAGCAGCCCCAGGAAGTCGGAGTACGAGCCGGCGAGGAAGTCAGAGGTTCCCACGAGACCACCCGAGGTGACCGCCGGGAGACTCTTCCACGCCGGGAGTGCGAACAGCTGATCGATGTTGTTTGCCGGAGAGCCGTCGTTGTTCTGGTAACAGACGATGACGTCGGCATCCGAGAGGAGATCCGCCTGCTCGTACGACACCGATCGGGTCTTCGCGGCCAGGTCGACGGACGCGCTCGCAGAGGCGAACTGGGCGCCGAGCGCGGTCAGCACCTGTCCGGCCGGTGACGCCGCCGGCGCGTAGATCCAATAGTTGCCGGCGTCGAATCCGCCCTGAATGATGTCCCACTTCAGCGTCGACAGCTCGGTTGCGTACTTCGACTTCACCTCGTCGAGACGCTCCTCGTACTTTTTCTCGAGCTGCGCAAGCTGATCGGGACGGTTCACGAAGTCCGCAGTGGCATCGGGGTAGGACGTCCAGGGCTTCGTGTCATCCCACTTCACGAACGCGGTCGGCGCGATCGCGCTGAGCTTTTCGTATGCCTTGTCGAGGTACGGAACGGCGACACCGACGATGAGGTCGGGTTTGAGAGCCGCGATCTTCTCGAAGTCGATCTCGGCTCCCGAGGTGACCTTGTCGGCGGCCTTCCACGTGTCGAGGTAGCGCGCGGGGACGTACTGCTCCCCCGGGTCTTCGACGCCGACCGGGGTGACGCCGAGGTCGATGAGCGACTCGGTCGTCCAGCTCTGCAGCGACACGACCCGCTGCGGGGCGGCCGGCACGGTGATGTCGCCGTGGGCGGTCGCCACGACGCGCGTGTCGGCGGATGTCGTCGGCGTGTCGGTCGCCTGCGCGCTGCAGGCGGCGAGGCTCGCGACGAGGGCGATGCCGGTGGCTGCGGCGGCGATCCGGTGGAGGAGGGTGTTGCGAGGCACGGTGGTGCGGTTCCTTTCAGGAGGTGGTCGAGGGATGGTCGCGAAAGACCTCGCCGGGCGCGCCGAGCGGCACGACGAGCGGGGTCCCCGAGACCGGATCCGGGAAGACGTGAGCAGGGAGGCCGAACACATCGTTGACGAGATCGGCCGTGATGACGTCGGTCGGGGGTCCTTCGGCCGCGATCCTGCCCTCCGACATCGCGATGACGTGCGAGGCGTAGCGACTCGCCTGATTGAGGTCGTGCAGGACGGCGACGATCGTGCGCCCTCCCTCGTTGAGTCGGCGGAAGAGCTCGAGCAGCTCGTACTGGTAGGCGATGTCGAGGAAGGTGGTCGGCTCGTCGAGCAGCAGCAGCCCCGTCTCCTGTGCGAGCGCCATCGCCACCCACACACGCTGACGTTGCCCGCCCGACAGCTCGTCGACGCGGCGGTCGGAGAGCGCGGCGACCTGGGTCGCCTCCATCGCCGCCACGACCGCGGCCTCATCGGCTTTCGACCACTGCTGGAAGGCGCTCTGGTGTGGATGGCGTCCCCGCGTCACGAGATCGGCGACGGTGATGCCGTCTGGCGCGATGGAGGTCTGCGGCAGGAGGCCGACGCGCCGCGCAACCTCCTTCGTGTGGAGGGAGTGGATGTCACGGCCGTAGAGCAGCACCTGGCCTGAGCGCGGTCGGAGCAGTCGCGCGAGCCCGCGCAGCAGGGTGGACTTTCCGCAGGCGTTGGGACCGACGATGACCGTGAAGGATGCCTCGGGGATCCCGACGTCGAGCTGGTGTGAGATCACACGTCCGTCGTAGGCGAGCGTTGCGTCCGATGCGCGAAGCGGCTCGAATGCAGGAGTGGTCACGATCGTCTTCCTTCCGCGATGAGCAGCCACACGAAGTAGACACCGCCGAGCACGACCGTGACGATGCCGACGGGGAGGGTGATCGGTAGGGCGTGCTGGGCGACCACGTCTGCGGCGAGGAGCAGCACGCAGCCCGTCATGGCGGCCGCTCCGGGAGAGACTCCGGCCGAACGGGTGAGGCTGCGTGCGATCTGCGGTGCCGAGAGCGCGATGAACGCGATGGGACCGGCGAAGGCGGTGACCGTCGCGCTCAGCGCGACGCCGACGATCACGAGGAGCAGCCGGGTGCGCTCGACGGAGACGCCGAGCTGGCGCGCGGCATCGTCTCCGAACTCCAGTGCACGTGCCCCGCGCTGCAGGGAGGCGAGAGCGATCAGCAGCACGGCGATGATCGCCGCCGCGGGCGTGACGTGGGAATAGTCGACGTTCGCGAGCGACCCGGCACCCCAGTACGACGCGTCGATCGCCTCTTCGGATGACGCTCGCAGCAGCAGCCAGGTGTTGAGGGAGCCGAGCATGGCCGTCACCCCGATGCCGACGACGATGAGCCGAAAGCCCTGCACTCCCCTGCGGTAGGCGAAGAGGTACACCGCGGCGGCGGTCGCGAGCCCGCCCGCGATGGCGGCGAACGTCGTGCTGTACACACCCGAGGCGTGGACGACGAGCGTGGCGATGAGCACCCCGGTGTATGCGCCGGCATCGAACCCGATGATGTCGGGGCTGCCCAGAGGGTTGCGCGTGAGCGACTGGAACAGGGCACCCGAGGCCCCGAGAGCGAGCCCGAAGATCGCGGCGGCCAAGACGCGAGGAAGGCGCCACTCGATGACCACCGTGTGCGCCATGCCCGTCTCGCCTCCCAACAGGGCACCGACCACCTGGGCGATGCTCAGGGCGAAGTCACCGATCGCGAGAGAGGCCACCATGAGCACGATCGCGAGGATCGACAGCATGCCGAAGACGATCACCGCGCGGCGGCTGATGCGCGCCGAGAACCCGCGGCGACGGAGTACCGCCTGGGGCCTCTCGAAGCGGATCTCGTCGGCGGCCGTCACAGGGCGCTCGCCTTCGATCGGCGCGCCAAGGAGATGAGAATGGGGGCGCCGACGAACGCGGTCACGATGCCGACGGGGAGTTCAGCCGGACGCATCACGATGCGCCCCACGATGTCGGAGAGAAGGAGCACGCACGGGCCGAGCACCACCGAGTACGCCATGATCCAGCGCTGATCGGGCCCCGTGATCCAGCGCGCCACATGGGGGACCATGAGCCCGATGAACCCGATCGGCCCGGCGGCGGCGGTGGCCGCCCCGGCCAGAAGCGTCACGGCGAGGACCGCGAGCGAGCGGGTGACGACGACACGGCTGCCCAGGGACGAGGCGAGGTCCTCGCCGAGCCCGAGCGCGTTGAGGTCGCGGCTGATGCCCAGCGCGACGACGAGGCCCACGCCGACGAGCGGCGCAATGACGCCCGAGGTGCTCAGCGGCGGGCCGACGAGAGTTCCCGCCGACCACCCCAGCATGCTGTGGAACCGCTGCGGGTTGGAGAGGGAGATCGCCGAGGTGATGCCCGCCAGCACGGCACCGATCCCCACGCCCGCGAGCGTCATGCGAATGGGCGTCGCGCCGCTGCGGCCGCTGCGGCCGACCGCGTAGACGCCCACCGTCGCCACGACAGCGCCGATGAGCGCCGGCCACACGAGCTGGCCGATGCCTTCGAGACCGAGGAAGACGATGGAGACACTGACCCCCAGCGCGGCGCCTGCATTGACACCGAGCACGCCGGGATCGGCGAGCGGGTTACGGGTGAAGGCCTGGATCAGGGCACCGGCGACGCCGAGCGCGGCACCCACGAGCACGCCGAGCACGGTGCGGGGCACCCGCAGACCGGTGACGATGAGCGCGGTGTCACTGCCGGTGGGGTCGAGGAGCGCGGGCCAGATCTGATCGAACGGGATGTCCTTCGAGCCGATCGCGAGGCTTGCGATCGCGAGGACGACGAGGAGGAGTATGCCCCCGCCGAGACCCAGGCGGCGCCGAGCGCGCCGCTGCGCCGTCACCGCGCCTTCTGGAGTGCTGCGGCGAAGTCGTCCAGCAGCGCATCGGCGATGCCGTAGCTGCTCGGGAAGAAGTGTCCCGTCGTGAAGACGTTTCCCTTCTGCACCGCCGTCAGCCCCGAGAACGTGGGGATCGTGTCCAGTGCCGCCAGCGAATCACCGGGAAGGAACAGCATGTCGGTGTTCTGCAGCGTGTCGATCTTCTCCGGCGAGTACTCGACGAAGCCGTCCTTCTGGCCCGCAGCGGCGCCGAGAGCTGCGCCGGCGTCTGTGAAGACGCGCCCGTGCGACGACACCGCACCGTAGAGATACCACGACGACGAGTCGCCGCTGATCAGGTCGACCGTGTGCGACGAGAGCACGTCGGCGTAGGTCGAGCGGATGCCTGCTGCCTTCTGCTCGTACGAGGTCTTGAGCGCGTCGAGCTCGTCGCTCATCCCGATCGCCGCCGCCGTTCCGGCCGCCTCTTCCGGCCAGTTGCCCGCTGCCTGCGTCCACTCCAGCACGACCGTGGGCGCGATCGACGTGAGCTTGTCGTAGGTCGAGCGGAACTTCTCGACATCGGTTGCGAAGGCGTCGGCCAGGATGAGGTCGGGCTTGAGCGCTGCGATCTTCTCGAGGTCGGGGTTGCCGGCGCTGTCGGTCACGTCCGGCACGTCGGCGAAGGCGGTGTTGTAGGCGGGGAAGTCCGGCTCGTACGTGCTCCGACCGACCGGCTTGACGCCGAGATCGACCAACGCGGTCGCCTCGGGGAAGCTCAGCGCGACGATCCGTTCGACGCCTGCGGGCACCGAGACGCTTCCGTAGAGGGTCGGCACCACGGAGGAGCCCGCCCCGTCGCTGACCGAGGCGGAAGGCGTAGCGCCGCCGCTGCACGAGGTCAGGACGGCGACGAAGGCCGCAGCAAGAACTGCGATGATGGCGCGGCGAAAGCGGGTGACAGGCACGGGCATGAGTTCTCTCTCAGGAAGGGCTCGAATTAGGCTAGGCAAGCCTTATCCAGGGCCATCGAAAAGGTTAGAACCCGCCTGTCGCCGCCGCTGTCGTCAGTCCGCCAGATCGTGACGCGATCGCGCCAATTCGTCGAGCCGCGCGAAGTACGAGCCGGGGGTCATACCGGTGAGGTGGCCGAATGCCGCGATGAACGCGCTCGCCGTAGAGAATCCGACCCGACCAGCGGTCGCACCGACCGGCTCACCTGCCGCCAGCAGCGGCAACGACGAACGGATGCGCAAGCGCGTGCGCCATTGAGCGAAGCCCATCCCCGTCTCGGCCGCGAAGATCCGCGACAGCGTGCGGGCGCTCGCACCGACATGACGACCCCACGAGACGAGATCGCGCTCGTCGGCCGGGTCGTCGAGCAGACCCTGGGCGATCTTGACGGCGCGTTCGTCGCGCGGCATGGGCACATCGATGGCGAGCGAGTCGACGGGCTCGAGAAGCTCGACCAGCAGCGCCTCGGCTTTCGACCGCGCCGTGTCGGCGATGTCGTCGCGACGCAGGAACCCGATCAGGTCACGCACGAGACTGGTGACACCGACGACGACGGGCTCGTGCCAGCGTGTCATCGCCTCGCTCGGGAGGTAGATGCCCTGCATCGTGGCGGCACCCCGGGCGGCGAATGAGGAGTGCGGCACCCCTGCCGGAATCCAGAGGGCGAGCGTCGGGGGCAGCATCCAGTGCCGTGCGCCGATCGTGACCATGAGCACGCCCTCGCGCACCCAGGCCAGCTGGTGATCGTCGTGCTCGTGCTCGTCGAAACCGGCGCCGACGTCGAGGGGGAACTCGTGGAGCAGGATGGCTTGGCGATTTTTCGACACAACGTGTCACAGTACCTGTAGGACGCCAGTTGCGTGCGCCAGTAGCGTCGGGACGGTGTCGCCCCCAGTCCGCTCCGTTCGTAGCGCGATCACTCGTCAGTACGGCGCGATGGCGCTCGCCGCGGTGCTTCTCACGATGCACCAGCTGGGCGAGGGCGCGGTGCCCATCATCGTCGGGGCGGCCCTGGACGACGCGATCGCAGCCCGCGATGCGACGCGGCTCGCCCTCTGGCTCGCCCTGCTCCTCGTCGTCTTCGTCGTCCTCTCGTTGTCGTGGCGGTTCGGCGCACGCACGGCGGCCCGCGTGCGACTCGATATCGCTCACCTGCTACGTCTTGCCATCGCTCGCACCGCCCTCGATGAGATCCGGCAGAGAGAAGCGGGGGGCATGCTGACTCTCGCCGTGTCGGATGCGCGGCGCGTCGGCGATGCCGTGCGCGCGGCGCTCGGCGCGATCGCAGCCGTCGCGCTCCTCGTCGGCTCCTTCATCGCGATAGCGCGGGTGTCGGTGATCGTGGCCGCCCTGGTGCTCGGCGGAGCGGTGGTGACGGTCCTCGTCTCGTGGCTCCTCAGCCGCCCACTCGAGGCTCGGTTGCTCGCCGAGCAGGCCGCGCAGTCGGTCGTCGCCTCCGCAGCGGTCGACTACGTCGCCGGCATCCGCGTGCTCGCCGGGCTGCGAGCGACCGCTCAGGCCGCGAACCGGTATCGCCGCGTAAGCCAGGATGCCGTGCGCCATGCGCTACGCGCCGCGCGGGCCGAAGGCGTCGTCGATGGTCTCGCGACCGGTCTCGGCCTCGGCTACCTGCTGCTCGTCGCGGCAGTCTCGACGCTCGCGGCGCTCGGCGGAGCACTGTCGATCGGCGACGTCATCGCCGTTCTCGGTCTCAGTCAGCTGCTCATCGATCCTCTTCGGGGCCTTGCGCAGGTCGTTCCCGCGCTGCGTCGCGGGCACGTGTCGGCCGCGCGGATCGACAGCGTGCTCCTCGACGCTCCCGCGACCGAGCGAGATGAGAGCGGGTCGGCGGGCACACCCGTGAGCGATCGGGCGCTCGGCCTTGAGGGGGCGGCGGCACCAGGAGTGCGAGACGTCACGCTGCACATCACCCCCGGAGTGTTCACCGGGGTGGCGACAACCGATCCGGTCGCCTCTCAGAGCGCGGTCGGCCTTCTCGTCCGCGCGCGCCGGCAGCTCGATGGAGGGGGAGAAACGCTCGTCTGGCCGCACGGCGCCTTCCCGCTCGGCGACACCGTGGCCGAGGTCCTCGGGTACCCCGAAGCCGACATCCATGCCGTGCTCACCGCCACCGCCGCCGACGACGTGATCGCCCGACTCCCCGGCGGTCTGAACGCTCCCATCGCCGAGCGCGGCGCGTCACTGTCGGGCGGCGAGCGCCAGCGGCTCGCTCTCGCCAGGCTCCTCCTCGCCGACCCCGCGGCTCTCGTCATGGACGAGCCGACGTCGGCGCTGGATGCCGTGACCGAGGGCGTCGTCGCCGCGGGCCTCCACGCGGCGCGCCGCGGCCGCACGACCGTCGTCGTGACGACGAGCGCCACGCTGCTCGCTCGCTGCGATCGCGTGGTCTTCATCGCCGCGGGCCAGGTCGCCGCCGAGGGCACGCATGAAGAGCTCCTCGCCCACGCGGACTACCGCCGGACGGTCGAGCGATGATGGCCGCCCTCCTGGAGCGAGCGCGGCCGCGGCGCGCGCTGGCCGCGGTGCTCCGCGAGGCTCGTCACCGCCCGTGGCGCACTGCTTTCGCACTCGGCACGCTGATCCTCGACGCCGTCGTCGGGCTGATTCCCGCCGTCGCGATCGGGCAGATCGTCGACGCCCTCTCGGGCAGCTCGTCCCTCTCGGCTGCGGGCATCGCGATGGCTCTGCTCGCCGCCGGCGCGGTCCTCTCCGGCGTGCTTGCGTGGGCCTCCGCCGCCCTTACCGCCCAGGTCGCCGAACCTCTCGTCGGCGCCCTGCGCGAGCGCGCGCTCGCGTCGGCGCTGCGCAGCGATGCGAGCCGCATCGAGCATGCGGGCAGCGGCGACCTCACGGCACGACTCACCGCCGACATCGATCGCCTGTCCGACGCGGCCAGTGACGCGATCGCATCCTTCGTCGCCGCAGGGCTTGCGATCGTGACGACATCCATCGGGCTGGTGGCTCTGGACGCGAGGTTCGCCCTGGCCGCGCTCGTGGCGGTCCCCGTACAGGTGCTGACGCTGCGGTGGTATCTGCGGCGCTCGGCGCCGGTGTATCGCGCCGCGCGCGAGGCCGAGAGCGCACGCGAGCAGCGATTGCTCGACGTCTTCCAGGGGTGCGCAGCAATCCGCGCCCTCAGCGAAGATCAGCGTCGTCTGGCTCTTCTGGCCGAGGCATCCGGGCAGGCCGTCGCGCGCGAGCGCGAGGCGGTCGCGCTGTCGACGCGCTTCTCTGGGCGCCTGAATGTCGCGGAGTACCTCGGTCTCGCCGTCGTTCTCGTCGTGGGCTTACTGCTCGTCGGCTCAGAATCGGCGACCCTCGGCGCCGTGACCACAGCGGCGCTGTTCTTCACGCGGCTGTTCGGCCCGATCAACACCCTGCTCGGGCTGTTCGACACCGTGCAGCAGGCAGGGGCGAGCCTCACGCGCGTCGTGGGGGTCATCGATCTGCCGACGACGCCCCTCGCCCCGATCATGCGCGGGCCTGGCGCTGCTTCGGTCCGCGTGTCGGGCGTGGATGTCGTCTACCCCAACGGGCGCACGGCGCTCCGCGGCGTCGAGCTGGAGATCCGACCCGGCGAGCGCGTCGCGCTGGTCGGCGCGAGCGGGAGTGGGAAGAGCACCCTCGCGCGCGTGATCGCGGGATTCATCCAGCCCGAGCGAGGGCGAGTGGAGGCGACGGGAGGGCACGGCGCTCCGATGTTGATCGAGCAGCGGGGGCACCTGTTCGCGGGAACCCTCGCCGACGACCTTCGCCTCGTCGCGCCCGAAGCCGACGATCTCGCCCTCGAGGCGGCGGCCGAGCAGGCAGGCATGAACCTGGGACACGAACCCTTCACGCACGGACTCGACACAGCGCTCGACAGCCCCGGCATGACGCCCGCGGACGCGGGGCGGGTCGCGCTGGCCCGGCTGGTGCTCGCCGACCCTGCTGTCGCGGTGCTCGACGAGGCGAGCGCCGATGCGGGGGGCCAGGCACGAGAGCTGGAAGAGCTCGTCGATCGGCTGCTGCAGGGGCGGACGAGCCTCGTCGTCGCGCATCGGCTCCCGCAGGCCGTCACGGCAGATCGCGTGGTGCTGCTCGAGGACGGCATCGTGGTCGCCGACGGCAGCCACGACGACCTCCTCCGGCACGAGGTGCGCTATCGCTCGCTATGGGACGCCTGGACAGGTGGTCATGGTGATCGCGTCGCGCGCTGACCTCTCTCCCCCGCTCAGCCGCTGCGGTGGCTACCGCCCCCTCGACGAAGAAGCCCCTGTCACGCCACACGAAGGTGGGTGTGAGCGCTAAGCCCGCCACGGCACAGTGTGCAACGACGTCACTTCGAGCGCGACTCACCGCTCACCCCCGAACGGGGGTATGGGACTCGACAGCGACGCGCGAGCCTATCGGTCATACGCTGGCGAGGGCGCCGCGCGTGTCGCGACGCGATGGACATCGGGTCCCTCGGATTCCTGCCGCGTCTCAGTCCGAAGGAGAACTGATGAGTATCACCCCTCTGTCCACCTCACTCGACGCCCTCCTGAGCCAGGCAGTCGCGGACGGCATCGTGCCCAATGTCGTGGGAGTCATCGCCGACAGCGATGGACCGCTCTACGACGGCGCTGTGGGCGCGCTCAGTCCCGGGAGTCCGACGGCCGTCGGTCCGGATGCGATCTTCCGGTTGGCGTCGATGACCAAGCTGGTCACGACGGCGGGTGCGCTTCGTCTTGTCGATGAAGGTCGACTCGATCTCGACGCGCCTGTCGAACAGTACCGGCCCGAGTTCGCCGATCTGCAGGTGTTGGAGCGGATGGACGGGAACACGCCCGTGCTTCGGCCACCGGCGTCGCAGGCCACGGTCAGACAGCTCGCGAGCCACACGTCGGGTCTCTGCTACTGGTTCTGGAACGCTGATCTCGTGCAGTGGGAGGCTGCCACGGGGCATCCCGAACGTCCTCGCGGGCGACGAGAGAAGCTTTCTGGCACCGCTGACAGCGGATCCGGGGAACGAAGGTCGTCTACGGGCACAGCACGGACTGGCTCGGGCGGGTCATCGAATCCATCACCGGCGACACGCTCGACGTGTATCTCGATGAGGCGATCATCGACCCGCTGGGAATGATCGACACCTCATTCCGGCTCTCCGTCAAACAGCGGACGCGCCTCGTTCCGATCCATGTCGAGATGGACGGGAAGTGGATCGCAACCGACGTCGATTGGCCGCGCGAACCGGACTGGTGGCCGGGCGGGCACGGGCTCTACTCGACACCCGACGATTACCTCCGGCTGCAGCGGATGCTGTTGCGAGGCGGTGAACTGGACGGGGTCCGCGTGCTCTCCGCGTCGATCGTCGATGAGGCCTTCCGCAATCAGGTCGGCGATCTGTTCATGGATGAGCTGATTCTGACGGCCTCCCCGGCTCAGAGCGCCGACTTCCAGACCGGACCGGGACGCAAGTGGGGCCTAGGGCTCATGATCAACACGCTTCAGGAACCCGGAATGCGCGCGCCCGGGAGCGGTGCATGGGCTGGACTCGCCAACACGTACTTCTGGATCGATCGCGCGAACGGGGTGACGGGGGCCCTCTTCACCCAGACGCTCCCGTTCGTCGCCCCCGATGTGTTCGCGCTCTATGAGGAGTTCGAGCGCACGACGTACGCGCAATAGGGTGTGCAGGCCGGTCCCGGCGCGCGTGGACCGGCCTGCACCGCATGCTCTCGGAGCCGACCCGGACTTCGCCGTTGAGATGCGGATCGCGTCGACGCGTCGGCCGACGCGCGCCGTTGAGGAACACCCGCGCAGGCAAGCTCAGGCGGACGCATCGACCACCGCGTCCCGCTGCGCACGGAGGATCTCGGCGGCCATCTGGCGCATCTCGACCTTGCGGACCTTGCCGGTGACGGTCATCGGGAACGAGTCGACGATGTGGACGTATCTGGGGATCTTGAAGTGGGTGAGCTTGCCGGTCGCGAACGAGCGGATGTCGGCAGCGGTGAGGGGATCTGCACCGGGGCGCATGATGACCCACGCCATGATCTCTTCGCCGTACTTCATGTCGTCGACGCCGATGACCTGAACGTCGGTGATGTCGGGATGACGGTAGAGGAACTCCTCGATCTCACGCGGGTAGACGTTCTCGCCTCCCCGGACGATCATGTCCTTGATGCGGCCGACGATGTTCAACCGCCCGGTCTCGTCCATCACCGCGAGGTCGCCGGTGTGCATCCATCGGGCCGCATCGATCGCCTCGGCGGTCTTGTCCGTTTCGCCCCAGTAACCGAGCATGACGGAGTAGCCACGCGTGCACAGCTCTCCGGCGACTCCGCGGGGCACAACGAGTCCGCTCTCGTCGACGACCTTCACTTCGAGGTACGGCAGCGGCGTGCCGATCGTCTGCGTCCGCGCGACCAGGTCGTCGTCACGGGACGTCATCGTAGACACGGGCGAGGTCTCCGTCATCCCGTAACAGATCGCGACCTCCGCCATGTGCATCTCCGCGATGACCCGCTCCATCGTGTCGATGGGGCAGGGAGATCCGGCCATGATTCCTGTGCGAAGCGAGCCGAGGTCGAAGTCACCGAACCGCGGGTGCGCGAGCACGGCGATGAACATCGTCGGCACCCCATAGAGCGACGTGCAGCGTTCCTCCTGCACCGTCTCGAGCGTCTTCTCGGGGTCGAACACCGCGCTGGGCAGCACGATGCACGCGCCATGCGAGTGCGCGCCCAGCACGCCCATGACCATTCCGAAGCAGTGATAAAGAGGAACGGGAAGGCATACCCGGTCCCGTTCGGTGTAATGGATGCCTTCCCCGACGAAGAAGCCGTTGTTCACGATGTTGTGGTGCGAGAGCGTCGCACCCTTCGGGAACCCGGTCGTGCCGGAGGTGTACTGGATGTTGATCGGCTGATCGAAGGTGAGCTTCGCCGCGGCGGTGTCGATCAATGCCCGGTCGATGGCCTCTCCGTGTCGCAGGAGCCTTTCCCAACGCTCGCTTCCGATGAACACCGTGTTCGTGAACCCGACTTCGGTCAGCATGCCCGCGTAGTCGGATGTGCGGAACACAGAGGCGCTCACCATCAGCCTCATCCCGGACTGTCGGATCACGTAGTCGACCTCACTCGTCCGGTACGCGGGGTTGACGTTGACAAGGATGGCGCCGATCTTGGCCGTCGCGTACTGGGTGATGACCCACTCCGCACAGTTGGGCGACCAAATACCCACACGGTCGCCCTGTTCGATCCCCTCGTCGATCAGGCCCAGAGCGAGCCGGTCGACGTCTCGGAGGAGCTCCGCAAACGTCCAGCGCCGCCCGGTCTCCCGCTCGATGAGCGCATCCCGGTCGGGGAACCTCCTCGCCGCGCCATCCAACATCTGCCCGATCGTCTGACCCAGAGGCGCCGCCGCTGCGGGGCCAGCGGCGTACGACACCTCTGCTTCATTGCGCATAGCCGATAGGGTCGCGCACCCGCCACGACACGAACCACCCCCGAACGGGGTTGAGTGGCCAGGAGAGGTCGTGGAAAACTGAGATCGGTTCGCGATGCTGCGACCGGGCACTCGCGAGGAGGCGATGTGGAGTCCGTGCTTACCGCAGCCCTGCCCCGCATCCGACGCGAGACAGGCCTTGAGGTCGCCTTTGGCGGAATGGTCGACCCCGGAGAGCAGTCATTCCGCATCACGCGCACGGCTGGTGGGACGACACACGCCTTGGACGGCCTCCGCATACAGACGCGGGAAGGACTGGGCGGTGTGGTCCTCGCCCAGGGGCGCCCGGCCTCGGTGCCCGACTACGTCAACGCCTCCCAGATCACCCACCTCTACGACCTGGCCGTCTCATCCGAACACCTCCGCTCGATCGTCGCGGTGCCGATCCTGCTGCACGGATCCGTTCGCGCCGTGCTGTACGGCGCGTTCCGAAAGCCCACGCAGACGGGATCGAGGGTCGCCGGAGCACTGCAGCGCATCTCCATCCAGGCATCCTTCGACCTCGCTGTGGCGGAAGAGACCCGCCGCAAGATTCGCGCACTGGAGACCACCGTGATCATGCGCGAGGCTCGCGAGTCACCCACCCAACCTGAGTGGGAAGCCGTGCGAGTCGCCCATGCAGAACTTCGAGAACTCGCGATGAGCACTCACGATGCCGAGCTGAAGCAACGACTCACGTCGATCGTCACACGACTCTCAGGCCCCACCGACAGCCACGCCCCGCGTCTCTCTGCCCGTGAGCTCGATGTCCTCGCGTTGGTCGCGATAGGTGAGACCAACTCGGAGATCGCCACCCGACTCGGCCTGGAACCCGAGACGGTCAAGAGCTATCTTCGGAACAGCATGCGTAAACTCGCCGTGCATCGTCGAATCGAAGCAGTCGCCCGAGCCCGCAGCGTCGGCCTCCTGCCCTGAGCGTCCCGCTGCGGGGAGCAGCTTTTCGCCAGTCCCCGCGCGCAGGGGGCGGGTATGTGTTGGACACTGATAACCGATTCTCGCGCCGCAGTTCGTCTCATGGCGGACCGGGCGTCGTCCCGTCACCGGAATCCAGATCCTGGCCTGAAGCAGAGAGGACATCAACGCTCGGCGGATGAAGAGCTCGCTCGACGTGGGCCGTGACGAAGTCCGGGTGCTGGATGATGTGCACCGTCTGTTCTGACGTGTCGAGCACCATAAGACGGCCAGCAAAGTGCGACAACGCCGTGAGCTTGTTGGTGAACTCGGTGAAAGTCATCCCGTGGCGCCATTCCTGACGAGACTGCCATAGTGAGCGAATCGGAACTCGATCGCTCATCGCCGCTCCCGACTGCCCCTCCCAGATACCAGTGAGCACGTCGCCGAAATTGAATTCATGGAGAGGCTTCTCGAGTTCGGTCACTCTGGCGACTTTCTCATCGGGAGCCTCCAATTCGAAAAGAGCATCCATGATGGTCTCAAGCGGGTACGCGTATTTCATCAAGGCCTCGTAGAGGCAGACAATCGTCTCGACGGTTACCAGCGAGACATTCTTTACCGAACGGCATTCCTCCAGAACGGCGGGAGCGTCCTTTTTCTCAAAGCCCGCGAATTCACGGGCAACGATGATGGCGTGGGTCGCTCCCTCGACCTTGTCGCGATGACTTGCGGCGGAAGCGACAGCTGCAGTGACATTCTCAACAGGTCCGACGCTTCCTTTCGCCTCGATGATGAAGACCCTGTGTCCGGGGCCCACCGGCGCGATGGCAACGATGTCCTTCTCTCCCGAGGCTCCGTCACGGACGGCGGTGAATCCCATGAGCTTGAAAACTTCCGCGATCGCGTTCTCAAACCGGGCCTTGCCTCCGACGGACGATGCGCGAAGTTCAAGGATCGCGTCGTCAGCGTTTCTGCCATACCCGAGCGCGAGGGAACGGAAGAGCTTGTCGCGCCATTCAAGGATGTCGAGCACTTGGTCTTCGGGAAGCCCGCGTCCGTATAGAAACCCTTCGGTCAGCCGTTCTGCCACGGCAAAGAGGTCAAAGGCCCGCATGACAGCGGCACCTTTCTTTCCTCCACCAGCTTGGTCTTCGACCACACGGTAAAACGGGTGGGCGCTGTTGACCTGCAGGTGGCCCGTCGCGCCTTCAAGCCGGGACAACGGCGCAGATTCGCCCAGAGTCTTGCGATCGATTCGCGGCTCATCGAGATCGATGCTTGTTGGCTTTACATCAGAACGAGAAAAAAGCGCAGCCATGGGATCTCTGAAAAGCTCTCGTGACCGAACAGGAAGCCTGCTTTCTGGCTTCGTTGTGCTTGCCTTTACTTCGTCGTTCTTGGTTACGGCGATACGAGCTGCGCGATACAACGCCGTTTGCAGAACCTGGAGTTCCCGCGTCATGGGGGTGTCACGTCGGAGACTCTCACGATCAGCGAGGAGCTCGGCGTCGATACCGTTGGCCTGGATGATGAACTGCGAGCGGTAGAAGGTCCCGAAAGATGGGTCGTGGAGGAATAGCTTGTCGTCATCGGGGTTTACAAGGCGCCCTCGGACCATGAGGAAAAAACCGTGGCTACGGCCTTCGTCCTTTTGACCGGGAAGCGAGTCCTCAAAGAGGCGCACAGTGGCGGTGACTCTTCCGATGTTCGGGAAGACGACGGCTGGCTCATCGGCGTTCGGCTCCTTCGCCTCATAGCCTTCAGGATCAAGCGGGGCAGGGTCGAAGTCGATATCTCCGGAAACTCGGCTTGCCCCCTGCGCCTCCGACCATGTGTTCCTGAGCGCTTCGCGCACAGCCTCTTCATCGAGGGCCCAAGTGACACCAGCGTTGCTGGCTAGTTTGGGATGTACCTCAGTATCTTCGACCCATACTCTAAAGTCCGGTCGCAGCGGCATTCCATTGCCAAGAACCCATGAAAGCCTCGCCGGATAGAGCGGCTTATTAGCCCGTAGATCATCGATCACCGCCAGAGTCCAATGCTGCTCATTCAGCATGAAATCGACCGCATCGCCCGCGGGCAGTACGGCTCGCACAGCTTTTTCCGCCTCGTCAGGGGTCAGTTCCCGGACGCTGGCCTGCGGCAGAGTTGCCTCAGCTTCAGGGGCCTCGGAGGCGGGCTGTCCCACTGCAACGAGTTCTTGACCGTCGTGTGGCGCTGCTTCCGCACCTTGTACCTCGACAAGCGAATCGGCTGCTTCTTCGACGGGCTTTTCGTCGGATGCCGTGAAGCTCCGGTAGTCGACGGAGACCGCGAAATGACCTCCTTCGGGCGTCCGGCAGATGTGGCTGATCCTCTCCCCGACCGCGTAGCTTGCGAGCTTGCCAATGCCAAACTTCCCGATTACCGCCCGCTTTCGCCCCTCCCCGATTGCTACGCGGTCACCGCCGAGCGCTTCCTTTGGACTCTTGGCGATTTGCCACATCGCCTCGATTTGGTCGATCCCCATCGATACGCCGTTGTCCCAGACCACGACGCGGCTCTGAACATGATCGCCTGGAACGTAGACGTAACAGCGTGTGGCGAGCGCATCGAACCCGTTGGAGACAAGTTCTTCGATGGCTTTGTTAGGTGACGAATAGAGGTGTTCCGAGAAGTGTTTGACGATGGCGTGGTCGACATTGATATCGATGTCGCGCACGGGAGCTCCGAGTTCGAAGTACGCATGGACCGGAGACGGCGTACTCGCTGTCCCTTGCGCATCCTCGGCTTCGGCCGCCTCTAAAGTCATCGCAATTCCCCGCCTACCAATGTAGTTTTCTTGGAACTGGTCTCGCTGCTCATCTCAGGCAATCCTTCTCGCCCCTGGATCGCGTCAAGCAGATGGCCGGCGATCGCTGCCGCCATCTTAACTGGTACGGCGTTTCCGATCTGCCTCTCGATGTCCCCTCGACGGCCGGCGAACTGATAGGAGGCCGGGAATGTTTGGATCACCGCTGCTTCCCGCAATGTGAGAGGTCGATGAAGTTCTGGATGCAGGAACGGCCCGCATGCTGGTGTCGTGCACCGCGTCGTCATGGTCGGCGCGGGATCTTCCCAACGCAAGCGCGCGTATGAGCCGGACGCTCCGCTCTTGCCTTCGTCGGCAAGCTTCTTATGACAGTCGAGTTGCAGGTCGGGGGGGAGGTCATATCGATTTCCGCCTGCCGGAATTGCTTCCACTCTCCGGAGCACTGCGGCCGGAAGCGCGCGTGGAACGCTCAACGGATCGTTCGGGTCGACTTCACTCGCTAGCTGGTCAAAGGCCTGCCTGACCGTTCTCGGCTCTTCCGGGTCTGCCGGAGTCAGGGTCTCCGGCAGCGCGGCCCGGAGTCCTCGTAGCGCGAGGATTATCAGCCGCTTTCTCTTTTGGGGGACACCAAAATCAACGGCGTTGACGTGATAAACCCTCGCGTTATATCCCATTCGACGCAAGGAATCCAATAGCTCAGCGGAACGTCGGTCACGGCCAAGGCCAGGAACGTTTTCGATGAGGACAGCCTTCGGGCGAAGAACCCTGACGAATCGAATGGTATGTCGGACCAGCTCGTTCCGCGGATCATCACCGTTGATTCGCCCCTCAGCCAGGGTGGAAAACCCTTGGCATGGCGGGCACGCTTTCAGCAACCCAAGCTCGCCTGGTTTCAGCTCCAGATCACGAGCAATCGTGGTGGCCCTGATGCCCCTGATGTCTTGTTCCCACAGACGGACGCTGGGATGGTTTAGGCGGTACGATTCGGATGCGATGGAATCGAACTCCACGGCCCCGATGACCGAAAAGCCCGCATCCACCAGTCCTTGGGTCGCTCCGCCGGCTCCCGAGAAGAGGTCAATAGCTGTTGGGCGTGAACTATCAGAGGCGGCCTGAGCGTGCATGGCGGCTTCTCTCGACGCGCTCATTGCCTTCCTCTCCGATGGGGTTCCGCTGGTTCGGGGCGACAGAAGAGGAGGCTGTCTTTCGACAAACCTCCGCTCGCCTGATCCTACCCATCGCCGCCAAGCGTTCAAGCAAACGCAATCACCCGGGACTCGCTCTCTCGATCCAGGTATCCGAGCTGGGTCATCAACGCCCGCACGACGGCCTTGCCGAGTTCCAGCGGGACGGCGTTGCCCAGCTGGCGCTGGATGTCGGCGCGGGTGCCGTCGATCTTGAAGTCATCGGGGAAGGACATGAGTCTCAGCATCTCGTTGACGCGGAGCCTGCGAGCGCGCTCCTCACCGGAGGCGGTGCGGGCGTTCTCCCAGTGGAACGGGCCGACCCATGGGCCGGGCTGGGCCTGGAGCGTGGTGGAGGGCCGGTTCGGGTCGAGGCGGAGGAGGAAGGTCCAGTAGCGGCTGCGCCACTCGAAGTGGTTACGGCCGCCGTAGCGCTCCGTGTGCCAGAGGTAGTTCTGGCCGGGCGGGATCTCAGCGGCGAGCTGCCCGTAGTTGCCGTCGACGATCTCGTCGTCGGATGCCCTCACGAGGCGGGGCAGGCCGTCGAATGCCTGCGCGGCGGTGACGTGCGGGATCTTGCTGGCGTCGACGGTGCGGGTGTGCTCGCTCCAGCCGGAGTGGGTCGGCTCGGGGAACTCGAACCTCTCCCCGTCGCGGCGGCCGACGACGAAGACGCGGCGCCGGAGCTGCGGGACGCCGTAGTCGGCGGCGAGAAGGACCTTCCACTGCGGGTTGTAGCCCAGCTCGCCGAGTCCCCTGAGGAGGCGCTCGAACTGCGCTCTGTGAGTCTTGTAGGTCAGACCCTGGACGTTCTCCAGGATGAACGCCTCGGGGCGCGAGTCCCGGACGACGCGGACGTACTCGTCAAGCAGGGAGGCGTTGGGGTCGCGGCTCTCGCGCTTCTGCTCCAGCCAGAACCCGGACTTCGAGAACGGTGTGCAGGGCGGACCCCCGACGACGAGCACTGGCTCCTTGGAGCGCAGGCCAGCGGCAGCGAGGATCTCCTCCGTCGGGACCGCGCGGATGTCGCCGGTGACCGTCCTCGTGTCATGGAAGTTCGCCTTGAGGGTCTGGAGGGCGGGCTCGTTGTAGTCGGTCGCGACCGAGACACACAGCAGGCCGCTGCCGGGGTCGCCGGAGGCCAAGGGCTCTGCGTCGGCCCGCTCGACGGCGAGGTCGAGCCCTCCTGCGCCGGAGAACAGGCTCACCACCGGGAGCTGCTCGCCCATCTGCCACCTCAATCCTCTTGCCTGCACGGCCCGTCATTCGAAGGGCCGGCGCTCTGACAAGTATCGTCGGAACGAGTCTGTCAGCAGCCTCCGACATGCCCACGGCGGTCGGCGATGTGTGACAGATCTCGACGGATCGGAGGCCTGTGGAGGACGAGCTGCTCGCTGGCCGTGCGTTCGGCGAGGTCTACCGGGTGCAGGGCCGGTCGGACCTGCACGACTTCCTCGTTCACGCGGTCGAGGCCTCCGGCGGACGCGTCCTCTACGTCAGCGACCCGGGCCGCGCCCCGGCCTATCTCGGGGTGCAGCTGGACTCGGATGAGCGGATCGGGATGCTCGTCTACCCGTTCCGGATCACCCGCAACACGATCAGGAACCGTCCCGACGACGAGGTACGGGGCCAGCTCCGCTACGGCTCCGAGGACAGCTGGAAGCGCGAGCACCCGGTCGGCCGCGACATCGCCGGCGTCGACGTGACGATGATCCTCGGCATCGACCTCGCCGAGGGGGTGCTCCTCGGCCTGGACGCGAACCTGTGGGACCCGCTGCCGATGGGCATCTCCTTCTACGCGAAGGAGGCCGAGATCGAGCAGGCCAAGGAGGCCGGCTGGCACGTCTGGGAGAAGGTCAACCGGGGCGGCAACAAGCGCGCCGAGGCGCGCTCCCCCACGAACCTGGAGACCGTCGTCGCGTTCACTCCAGACCGGCTCATCGACTACGCACGACTTGAACGACGCGCCTCCGCGCTCCGTCTCGACCCGCCTCTGCGCTTCTCCGCGGCGACCGCGATGGCGGATCGCACCCTGCCGGACGAGCCGCAGCGCAGGCATGTGCTCGAAAAGCAGTTCGCGCTGACCAGTGAGCAGATCCTCGACATCATCGGGGGCCGGAACCGGCTCTCGGTCGCAGTCCGGGGAGGCGTGGCCGAGTACCACCTGGAGCAGCAGCTCACCGGGGCGCCCGGCATCGCCTCCGTGCGGCGCCTCGATGTGGACGCGATGCACGACTTCGATGTCACCCTCGACGACGGGACGTTCTTGCGGGTCGAGTGTAAGAACGCCAGCCCCAAGACCTCCGCGGGCGGCGCGTTCAAGGTCGAAGTGCAGAAGACCCGCGCCTCCAAGGGAGACCCGGCATCCCGGTTCTACGCGGCGGACGGCTTCGACGTCGTCGCCGCATGTTTGTTCTCCCCGACCGGGCGATGGGAGTTCCTCTTCGGCCGCACCGCCGACATGGCCCGGCACAAGGACTTCTCCGACCGGCTCGCCCCGATCCAGCGCATCACCGACGACTGGACCGACAGCCTCCCTGCAATCAGACGCTGACGCCCAGGCGGCCCGCCCGCACCTGCTCCGCGATGCGCTCCGCGACGATGGCCGGCGGATCATGCTCCCAGAACCGCAGCACGAGCCACCCGCGGGCCTCAAGCACGGTTGTCGTCTCCAGGTCACGAGCCTGGTTCCGGCCGATCTTCGTACTCCAGTAGTCGAGGTTCGTGGCGGGCATGGAGAAATGCTCAGGGCATCCGTGCCAGTAGCAGCCGTCGATGAACACGGCGACCCTGGCCCGGGTGAACAGCAGATCCGCCGTCCGACGGAGGTCCGGCTCCGGACGAGCGTTCACTCGATAGCGCAGCCCGGCCGCGTGCACGAGTCGACGCACGGCCAACTCGGCCTTGGTGTCGCGCCCGCGGTTGCCCTGCATGGTTTTGCGGGTGGCGTCGCTGGACGCCCACGGCGTGTACATGCTTCGAGGCTACGACTGCCCGGCGGCGGCGTCGCGTGTTGCCTCGACGCCGGCGATCTAGAACAGGTCGGTCAGGAGCGCGCCGGAGCCGCTGACGATGTTGTCGCGGTCGACGTCGACTCCGTCGAAGTCGGGATTGGTGTCGACGTTGATGCCGCCCCAGAAGCGATCGAGCGAGCGCATGATACTTTGCAGCTCCGTGAGCCGATCGACGCTGACGTCGGCGTCTGGGTCGACAATGAACCGCGCGAGCTCATGCGCGAGCTCGTGACGGTGGGAACGGATCGCGTCGAGCGAGTCGGCCTGGTCCTGGGTGAGCGCTTCCATCTGGACCAGCCAGTTCACGGACGCCTCGAATGCGTTCTTGCCGAGGGGCAGCACCTTCCTTTCATAGTCCTTCGAATGGATCAGCCCGTCCTGGTCGAAGCCTCGGAGGAAGAAGCCTTTGACCTCGTCGACGATGGCGGTCTTGACAAGCTCGTAGCCGGTGAGGAGGGCACCGGCGCGTACGAGGGCGGTGGCGACGTTCTCGGGCTGGATCTTGTCCTGGAGCCGTTTGGTATAGGCGTCATCAGCAAGGTGTTCGCCGTTCTATCCGCGCAGCAGGATGCGTCGTCTGCCGATTCTGGGACCGAAGTCGACGGTGACGGCTGTCCCATGTCGGGTGGTGGCTGACTCCAGGACCTGTCCTTCTCCGAAGGTCTCGTGTCGGAGCGTCCCCGCCGACATCCCCGCCGGCGGGCGACGGCGCGCCCAACTCCTGTGTCGGCACCGATGGCGTGCCGGCCTGGGCTTCCCAGCTCTCGATGAGGTAGATCACCGTGGGCAGCACGACTCCGACCGCCATGCGAGCGAGGGAGGCGTCGACGAGATCGGCGCCGCTGCGGCCATGTCCGGTTCCCCGGGCGTTGCGCAGCTCTCCTGCGCCGTTCAAGATGCTCGTGACTCCGCCGAGCAGCCGCTTCGCGGCGCGCTCATCTGGGCCGGCGTCGACCTGGCTCGGGTCGAGGCCGAGATGAAGGAGCGTCTGCTTCACGAGCCCGGGCATGTCGTGCTTCTCGTCGCTGTCGCCCGTGATCCCGAGAATGGTCTTGCAGGCGCTCTCGATCAGCTCCTTTGCCTGCCCTATAGCTGCCTCCGGGTCCGTGGCGTAGTCCCGCCGAATCCGTTCGACCTGCCTGCGCATCTCCGCGATGCCAAGCCGCACCGCAGCGGACTCGGCCTCAGACAGCACAGTCCCGTCCGGCAGAGCCGCCTCGACGTTGTCGTCGACGAACAGCCGTCCATAGAGGTCCGGCTCATTGAGGGCGAGCCAGGCCGGCAGGTCGATGAAGTCGGCGACTATCTCGAGCCTTGGGAACCGGGCATGGATGTCTTGTGCGGGCGCGGGGGCGCCCCATGTCTCCTGCGCGCCGAGAAGCACGGGGACCATGTCGTAGACATGCCCGTCGTAATCGTCATCGCCGAAGCGAAGCGATCGCAGCAGTCGTGGGTGCTTGTAGATCTGATCCTTGGTTCCAGTCAGGAGCCCGATCTCGATCCAGCGGCCGTCGTCCATCTCGGCGATGAGGCACTTGCCGACTGCGAGCTCGACGAGATTCGCCGGTGCGTCCTGCCGCCATAGAGATGCCATGTCTTCACTCTAGGAATCTCAGAGGCTGCGGGGCGCGGCCAGCTCGCCGTTCAGCTCGCAGACTCAGCCGTTGCGTCCGTCGCGAACCAGCGAAGACCTCGTCTCGGTACGAGCTAGGGAGCTACTCCCCGCCCCTGTGTGCTCACCCGGCTTTCCCAGAAGCGCACTCCAGGTTCTCAGCTGCGTACCCGCATCCGCGGCCGCCCAGAGCACGCTGGCGGACTTCGGGATCGAGAACGTGAAGTCGAACCCCACAACCGCCCGCCGAGTCCCGCGCTCGGCCTCCTCCGTTTCGATCGCCGCGACCGCCTCCGCGCGTGACACCGGCCCGAGTGCGGGATCAAGCGCCCTGGCACGTGCCTCGATCCGCTCGGCCAGGCTCGGGTACTCGGGGCAGGCGCGGCCGAGCAGCTTCCCAGTGATCGGATCACGACCCATGCCGACGAGGAGCTGGAGCGGGGCTTCGGAGACTTGTTCGCCACGCCGATTCCGCCCGCCGCCGAGAGTGGCGCTCCAGTGCCTAGCCAGCACCCCGGCGGGGTGCCCTCGGCGTTGTAGTAGCGAGTCAGCGGGGTGGAGAGCGAGCCGTCGCCGTCGCCAGCTGCGACGGTGCGCAGGAGGTATTTGCATCCGTCGCCCGCGGACATAACTCGCAAAGAGACCGTCATAATTCAGAGGAGTGCCGATGATGTCATTCGACGGCCTCTTCGCGTGACATAACGTCACAGGACGGGCCCCCAGCAGGCGGGAGACACATGTACTGGCAGCACTTCGTTGACAGAGGGAGGCCGGATGACCGCCGACGGAACCTGCAGGACCTGCTGCGACTGACGCTGGCGTCAGTTGAGATTGTTGCCACCCGCCGCGAGGCCTTGGACAGTGTCACCGACCCAGCGGGACTTCCGTCTACTCTTGCTTCCTACCGGCATTCCGTGTATGAGACGAGCGTGGTCTACGAGTTTTCTCAACTCGCCCGGCAAGATTTTGAAGCACACGACAACACGCCAGTCTGGGAGCGGCCAATCGCGTGGCAGGTACCTGAGGGCAAGTACTGGCGTTCCGGCCGCATTGACATGGCTCTCTTCTCCCGGAAACGGAACGTTGAGACACGGATCGAGTTTGGCAAGGCTGACCCGCGGCCGAACTCAAGGCCGAATCCCCGCGATTTGAAGCTGGAAGACGACGCGCGAAAGCTGTTCCAAACACGCCTGGAGCACCGAGCATCCAAGAACGATGCCGCCGTGGACGGCACCAAGGCGCCCGCCATCGAGAACTTCGTGGTGATATGGGAAGAGCGCGACTCTCGATCACAGAAAAGCACCGCCAAACTGACATTGAAACGCGGTCAGGACTGGCTCGATCGGTGCCGCCACCACGCAACAGCAGCAACGGGCAAGACAGGCTCCACCGTGACTCTTGAAGCAGTCGCCGCGTCGACCCTAGTGAGCTTTGACGCCTCGGTTCATAGAAGTGCTTTCGCGGCGATTTACTCCGTTGCGCTGACCGATTGACAACCAGATTCGGATGCCTCGCGACGCTCGAAGCGGGCAGCTCCTCAACGAGAGGACCAGACGGAACCATCGAAAACATGCGAACATACACGACAAAGCCCTGATGAGAATTCCCTCTCATCAGGGATTTTCTGTCGGGATGCTGCGAAACTACTGCCAACAAGCGCGGAGAACCGCGGAACTGGCCGGGATCCTCGTGACTGCGCGGACGTCCACGCGGGAGTCCGATAGTCGCCCGCTCCCCCAGCAAAACGCGCTGCACCGGTCCGTCGTGAAGCTCATGATCGAGGACTACGAGGCCGGAGCGTCCACATACGAACTGGCCGAGCGGTACAACGTGCGACGCAACACGGTTCGCGACACGCTCCGTCGCGCAGGGTACGATGTCTCAACAGGAGCACTGCGCGCTGCGCTGTGGGAGGAGCAGAAAATCGAGGCACGGGAGGCGTTCGAGACAGGGGCTACGCGCCGTCAGCTGATGGCACGCTACCGCGTAAGCGAGTCGACGATCAGACGGGTCGTGAAGCGGTCGTGATCCTCAGATGCACCTCCCCGTTCGGCAACTACTCCGGCGGCTCGTGTAGTTGCTCCAGGAGACGAGTTCTGTGGCGCTCTTCTCGCCCAGCGGACAGCGCTGGAAGCAGCGGCATAGCCGTGCCATTTACCCACGGCGCTCCTGGCGTTAGCCGCCTGACGGGCTCAGCGCAGGACGCTGGGCACAGGCGAGTTCGTGGTCGTCGACCTTCTCGACGATCATGTAGTCAACTCTGGGGTGGAGTCGACCGGCGACGCTGAGGACATCGCCCCATTCGCTTGGGGTGCCGCCGCCTTCGGCGCAGAAATCTCCGCGTGGCCGGCTCAGATATCCACCAAGCAATCGCCGCCCGCCTTTCAGAACAGAAGCCCCCTCGCCGCCGAGGACGCGCGGTAGGAGCACACGACGACACGGGGTTGTTCGGCGCAGACGCTGCGACCTGGTCGCAGTTGACTCCGCTCGTTCAAGATGTCGCCGCACAAGTCAGTGATGCGAACGATGCGCCGATGCTTGAGACCGTCCGTTCCGGGCACGTCGTGATCGGCGTCGACACGCATAAACACATCCACGTCGCTGCGGTGATGGACTCGGTCGGCGGGATCCTCACGACCCTGACGATCTCGACCGACACGGCCGGGTTCACTCGTCTCCTGGAGTGGGCGGCAAGTTTCGGGAAGATCATCGCGTTCGGGATCGAGGGCACCGGCTCCTACGGCGCCGCACTCACCTCGTTCGCTCGCCGCCACGGCCACAAAGTCATCGAGGTCTCACGCCCCGACCGACGACTGCGACGACTCAACGGGAAGTCTGACACCCTCGACGCGGAGAATACCGCCCGGGCCGTGCTCGCGGGGTTCGCGACCGCGATCCCGAAGACCGCGGACGGGGTCGTCGAAATGATCCGACAGCTGAAAGTTGCGCACGATACCGCGGTAAAAGACCGCACCGGCGCGATGATCACTCTCAAGGCAATGCTCGTTCACGCCAGCGAAGACCTCCGACGAGACACCGCCAAGAAGACTCAGAAGACGGCCGACGTGCCCCAGGGACAAGCGGAGCGCCCTGGGGCGGGCACAAAAATGCCCCCCGAGGTGGGGAAGCAGGCCGAGAAGGTGTGAGCACGTTACGGGCGCAACCTGAGCACGTCGCCGGGATGAATCTCGCGAAGCATCCCGTCAGGCGTGGTCATCTGGCCGATGGTGCCGTAGTCGATGCAGAAGCGCTGGCCGATCGCGGGGACGCTGTCGTTGTCCGCGACGGTGTAGGACGTCGGCAGGCCGTCGACCACCTCGACCTCGCCCATAGCGCCCTTCATCGGCCCCTGGTCGTACGGGGTCGTCCCGAGGCGCGGCGCATAGCTGGTGTTGCACCAGACGGGGGGCGTGTCGGCGTCTGCGACCGGCTCGGCCAGCGTCGGGGACACCTCGGGGGATGCCGCGAGCGTGGGGGTGGCGGATGCGGTCGGGGCCGACTCAGCGGCAGGAGCGGGCTCGGGCGTCGGGGCGCACGCCGTCATGCCCGCGAGGAGCGCGAGCGAGGCGAGGCTGACCGTGATCTTGGCGACAAGGGTCACCCCGCGAGTTTGACACCCGTTCGCCGTGCTCAGCAATCCTCGGTCAAGTCCCGTGGGGTGGTGTTATTCCGTTGTTTCCCGATGGTGGGCGATGGTCAGGCGGTGAGGTAGAGCTCGGGGCGTCCGGGCTCGACTGTCTCGTGGAGGGTGTGGACGAGTTTGCGCATGGAGATGTCGGAGAAGTAGCGGCGTTCGCCGTAGCCCCATTCCTCGTGCTGCTCTTGGAGGACGGCGCCGATGAGGCGCGTCTTTTGGTGGACAAGACTGGCGCGCTGGCCTCTCCAGTATTCGCGAACTGGGTGAAGGGATATGAATTGGGACTCCGCACGCACACTTAGGCGGTGTCTTGTTGCTAGACGTGAAGCGCCCTGGGTCTGGTGGAGACTCGCGCTATTTGGTTCCCACGAGCTGATCGTGGGTGGTTTGGCCAGCATAGAACGCTTGCTCGAACTCGGCGGGTGGGATGTCCCCGAAGTAGCCGTGGAGGCGCTGCGTGTTGTGCCAGTGGACCCAGTCGAGGGTCGCGAGCTCGAGGTCTTCGACCGTGCGCCAGGGGCCGGGACGTGCGGGTCCGCGGACGAGTTCGGTCTTGTAGTAGCCGTTGACCGTCTCGGCCAACTGTCCCCCAAACGGCCTACAGAGAGATGAGTGTCGAGTTCAGTAGGTTCGGGTGTTAGGCGCACCGTTGCACGTGGTACAACCCAGGAACGAGAGAGAGCCTCCATCCGGATCTGGACCATCCGGAACCGATCGGACCGCACTACGATTGGAAGTCGCCGTGCGGGTCGTACCGGGTCTTCGAAGACGGGAGAGTTGATCCGAAGTGATTGAGTCAATTGAAACCGGCCGGGCAATAACCTGGGTCAGCGATTCATTGGCTCAGGGGTCACGCTTGTCGAGAATTGTCCAGTCCCGCGTTCACCAGATGAAGTATGCAACTATTCTCGGTGCTCCCGAGCCCGTACCGTATGAGCTAGACAACCGGCGTCGTGGAGTGTCGTCAATCGCATCCGACTCCGACGCCGTCAGATTTCTGGAGGCCTCTCGCAAACTAGGGTTTCACACTCTTTTGGTTGAAGATGATATGGCCCGCAAGGGTGACCCTCACCTTCCGAAGGATTCTGGGTTCATCGAAGACCGCGTTCTTCGATGGACGGAGATCAGACCTGGTGCTCGCGCTGCCGCTCATCTTCTCAGAGACGCTTCCGCCGGATTCCCACTCAATGCCTTTATTGTCCGTCGCTCCGTTGGGCATATGAACGCCGTTCGGGGAAGACAGTTGGACTCCGTGGTCGAATCTGTCGGCGCAGATGTGGGGGGAGTCATCGTCGCCGTTTTTGATGGAGAATCTTTTTTAACTATGACCGCTGACGAAGTCATCATTCGCACCTAATAGTGAATCGGTCTGACTTTCGTTCCGTTCTTCAAGCAAGGATGTGATGTGTCAGGACCTCGTCGACCTCGCGCGCACGCAACGCATCGACGGAACCGAGCTCGCCGATGCCATCGCTGCCGAGTGGGCACACCGGGGCCTTCCCGGCGTGCCGGTCGTCTCGCCGCCCGATCATCCGAGGTATCCGGGCTGCAGGCCGGGGACGTGGACTTCGGCAAGAACCTGGTGGTCATCTCCCGCCAGGTTTACCCCGGCCGCGGCGGCCTGATCACCAAACCCACCAAGAGCCGCAAGGAACGGCGCGTCCCGATCCTCGACCCGCTCCGCCCCGTCCTGGAGCGCCTCACCAACGGCAAGACGCCCGAAGATGCGCTCCTCACCGGGCCCAAGGGAGGGATACTCACGACCGCGACCGTTCGCGATGCGACCGACTGGGACAAGATCGTCGCGAAGCTCGGCCTGCCCGACCTGACCCGCCACGGGCTCCGCCATACCGGCGGCGACCTGGATGGCCGACGCCGGAGTCCCGCTGCAGGTGCTCCAGGAGATCCTTGGCCACGCGTCGATGGAGACCACCCGCGGCTACCTCCACCCCGATGAACGCCACCTCGCCTCTGCAGCCGAGCAAGCCAGCGCCTTCCTCTCCCCCGCCGGGCAGAGACGCCATACCCGCACCAGCACAGCCCCGTCACGACGCATGTGAGGGATGAGGCACCCCATCCGAGACCTCTGGTCCCCTTTTGGTCCCCTTATCCACAGGCCGGCGGCTTCACCGGCCGGCATCGGCTCCGAACAGCCGTCCTCGTTGACCCTGGGGGACCAGAGGGGGACCAACAGAAGCGGCCCGCAAGAACGACGAAGCCCTGATAAAACTTGCGTCTTATCAGGGCTTTTCCGTCGGGATGACAGGATTTGAACCTGCGACCCCTTGACCCCCAGTCAAGTGCGCTACCAAGCTGCGCCACATCCCGTCGCCCGCGAGCGGGCAACTCCCCTATATTAGCCCCTCCCCGGCACTGCCGCGAACCGAGCGCGCGTCCGGGCGTGTGCGGCCGACGCGGCGCGTCCCACGGTCGCATTCACGCCCTCAGGATGGCGACGTCACGTCTCGAGGTCGCCCGACGCACCCGGCCTTGCCCGTGTCCGACCCCCTCGCTACGTTCGCCCCATGACGATCGAGATCCTGCCCGCGACGGGCGACCGCTTCGACGACGCCGAGCTCGCTTTCGAGTCGGGCGACGGTCCCGATTGTCAGTGCCAGTGGTGGCTCCTGTTGAACGGCCCGTGGAAAGAGGCATCCGTCGACGAGCGCACCGCGTTGTTCCGCGCCGAGCTCGGCGGCGATCGTCCGCCCGGTCTGATCGCCTACGTCGACGGCGAGCCCGCGGGGTGGGTGCGGGTGGGCCCCCGCACCGCTCAGCCCCGCCTTGCGCGCACGCGCGATGTCACCACCGCCACCGAACAGCCGCTCGACGACGAGACCGTCTGGGCCGTCACGTGCTTCGCCGTCCGCTCGGCGCACTGCGGCACCGGACTGATGGCCAAGCTCCTCGATGCGGCGGTCTCGGCGGCCCGCGACGGCGGCGCACGTGTCGTCGAGGGCTACCCCCTCGATCCTGCCGTCGCGAAGAGGTCGTCGAACCAGCTCTTCCGCGGCAGTGTGTCGGCCTTCGAGGCGGCGGGCTTCGAGGTCGTCGCGCGCCCGAAGCCCGATCGTGCGCTCGTCTCCCTCGCTCTGAGCGCCTGACGGCCGACCTACGATGGAGGTTCGCCCCGAGGAGCCCGAATGACGGATGCCACCCCCACCGCCCGCGTCGATGCGTGGCTGTGGGCGGTACGCGTGTACAAGACCCGTTCCGCCGCCACGACCGCCTGCCGCGCCGGGCACGTGCGCGTGAACGGCGAGCGCGCCAAAGCGGCTCAACCCGTGCGACCCGGCGATGAGATGCGCGTGCGGATCCAGGGGTTCGATCGCATCCTCGTCGTCAAGAAGACCATCGCGAAACGCGTCGGCGCCACGCTGGTCGCCGAAGCCGCCGAAGATCGCACTCCCCCGCCGCCTCCGCGCGAGAGCATGCCGTTCGTCCCCGTGCGTGACCGCGGTGCCGGGCGCCCGACGAAGCGCGATCGCCGCGAGATCGAGAAGCTCCGCGGCCGGGATGCCGACGAGACGACCCCTCGTCGCCGCGAGCGATGACGAGCCGTCGTCGACCCGACACGGCAGTCTGTCGCGAAGCGCCGGAAGGCTGCCCGACGACGCCCACCCGAACGGGCGTGTCCCGCGACGGCCGACTCGACGCCACTCACCCCAGCTGATCGAGCAGCCAGCGCGTGCCGCGCACGGTCGCCCCGATCGCCTCGACCCGGGCCGTCAGACCGCGGTCGCTCGTGACGACGATGACGGGCGCCTGCGCCGCGACGAGCTCGCGAGCGGCCTCGACGATCTCGTCGTCGCCCTCTCGCGGGGCGCGACGCACCTCGACGCCGTCGGCCGCGGGGACCGCCGTGCGCGCCTGACCCTCGAGCACCGCGACGACCCGGGCGAACCAGCGCGTCGCCGAGAGCCCGAGCGCCTCGGCATCCATCCCCCGCTCGGCCAGCGCCGCCAGCCGCACCAGCAGACGCTCGGCCGCTCCGGCCCGGTCTTTCCACCACCCGTCGGGAACCGAGCCCATGACGTTCGCCACGTCGACGACCACCGCCGGCCGCAGTGGCAGCGCCTCACGCAACGCCGGCCACGCGGCGGCGAACGCCGGGTGCAGGGGCCGGGATGCCACGTCGTCGACGGGCACCCATGCGAGGGCGACGCTCTCGGGGTCGCTGATGACCGGCTCGAAGGGTGTGGTCACGTCGGCGACGAGCGTGGAGTACGACCAGATGCCGAGGTCGAGCACGCTCTCGAAACGCGGGCGCACGGCATCCGCGGGCACACCCGCCTCTTCACCGGACTCCCGCAGCGCGCCGTCGCGGGCGGACTCGCCCTCGTGGCGCGCACCACCGGGCAGCGCCCATGTGTTGCCGAAGTGACTCCACGACACGCGATGCTGCAGCAAGACGCCGCGCTCAGGGTCGAATGCCAAGAGCCCGGCCGCGCCGAAGCGGCCCCAGTACCGCTCTCCGGTGGGCGCCACCACCCAGGCATCGCCCGGATCGCGGGGCCCATGCGGGCGCCGCGGCTCGCCGGGGGCGGGGGGCTCGATCGTCATCCTCCCCAGCCTCCCACACGTCGGGCGCCGCCGCGCCGGTCGGTGTCACATGCCGCCGCTCATGGCGGAGGCCGGGGTGGCGACCCCGCAGAATGGGGCCATGGAGTACGAGTACGACGACGACCCCGCGCGGATCGACCGCGACGCGGTCTGGGGATGGCTGAGCACCGAGGTGTACTGGGCGCGGTGGCGCACCCGTGCCGACGTCGAGGCCCAGCTCGACAGCGCGTGGCGCCTCGTCGGCGCGTATCGCACCGATACGGGCGAGATGGTCGGCTTCGCCCGGGCGATCTCCGACGGGGTGGCGTTCGCCTACCTCGCCGACGTCTTCGTCGCCGACGCCCACCGCGGCCACAGCCTCGGCAAGGGCATCGTGTCGCGCATGATCGACGAGGGCCCCGGCGCACACTTCCGCTGGACGCTGTTCACGAGCACCGCCCACGGCCTCTACCGACAGTTCGGCTTCGCCGAGCCCGACCACACCGCGATGGTCCGCCCCGCCGCCACCGCCTGAGCCGTCGAGCGGGCACGGGATGCCAAGCCCCCACCGCCGCACGCTGGGAATGCCGGCGCCGACCAGCGCACACGGGATCCCGATCCCCAGCGCCGCATTCGAGGCGGGATACCGAATCCCGAACGCGTCCCGGCGCCTATCCGCGGCGAGAGCCTGCCGTCGGCGCGCCGGCCGGTCGCGTGCGCGACCTCAGCGATAGGCACCGGCCCAGCGGCATCCGGGGCGAGAGAACCAAGGTTGCGCGAATCGCTGAGCGTACGGAAGCCGCGCGCCGGCGCCCCGACGCCAAACGCCCCGACCCCCACGCGGGGGCCGGGGCGTTCGCGACGCGGATCAGCGCTGGCGCTTCTCGCGGATGCGCATGTTGAGCACGATGGGCGAGCCCTCGAAGCCGTAGATCTCGCGCAGGCGCCGCTGGATGAACCGGCGGTAGCCCGGGTCGAGGAACCCGGTCGTGAACAGCACGAAGGTCGGCGGACGCGTCGCCGCCTGGGTGCCGAACAGGATGCGGGGCTGCTTTCCGCCGCGGAGGGGGTGCGGGTGCTCGGCGACGAGCTCCGACAGGAACGCGTTGAACTTGCCGGTGGGGATGCGCTGATCCCACGACTCCAGAGCCGTCTCGAGCGCGGGCACGAGCTTGTCGAGGTGACGGCCGGTGCGGGCCGAGATGTTCACGCGCGGCGCCCACGCGACGTGCGCCAGGTCTTGCTCGATCTCGCGCTCGAGGTAGCGGCGACGGTCCTGGTTCTCCATGTCGTCGTCGTTCAGGCGATCCCACTTGTTGAACGCCAGCACGAGCGCGCGGCCCGACTCGAGCACGAGGTCGATGATGTTGAGGTCCTGCACGCTGATGGGCTGCGACACGTCGAGCACCACCACGGCGACCTCGGACTTCTCCAGTGCCGTCGAGGTGCGGAGAGAGGCGTAGAAGTCGGCGCCCTGCGACAGGTGCACGCGGCGACGGATGCCGGCGGTGTCGACGAGCGTCCAGAGCTTGCCGCCGAGCTCGACGACCTCGTCGACGGGGTCGCGGGTCGTGCCCGCGAGCTCGTTGACGACGACGCGCTCCTCGCCCGCCGCCTTGTTCAGCAGCGACGACTTGCCGACGTTCGGGCGACCGAGGATCGCGACGCGGCGGGGGCCGCCGATCTCGTACTTGGCGACGGCCGAGACCTCGGGCAGCACCTTCATGAGCTCGTCGAGCAGGTCGGCGACACCGCGACCGTGGATCGCCGACACCGGGTGCGGCTCGCCGAGACCGAGGTTCCACAGGGCCGTGGCCTCGGGCTCCTGACGGGCATCGTCGACCTTGTTGGCGATGAGGAAGACCGGCTTCTTACTCTTGCGCAGCAGCTTCACGACGTGCTCGTCGGTCGAGGTCGCGCCGACCGTGGCATCCACCACGAAGAGCACGACGTCGGCGAGGTCGATCGCGACCTCGGCTTGCGCGGCGACCGAGCGGTCGATGCCCTTGGCGTCGGGCTCCCAGCCGCCGGTGTCGACCAGCGAGAAACGGCGGTCGAGCCACTCGGCCTTATAGGTGACGCGGTCGCGGGTGACGCCGGGGGTATCCTCGACGACGGCCTCGCGGCGCCCGAGGATGCGGTTCACGAGCGCCGACTTGCCGACGTTCGGGCGACCGACGATCGCGACCACAGGCAGGGCCGGCAGGAACTCGATCGCTCCCTCGCCCGACGCGAGGCCCGCGAGCAGCGCGGCATCGTCTTCGTCGAGATCGAAGTCCTCGAGGCCTGCGCGCAGCGCTTGCGCGCGCTGCTCGGCCAGGACCTCGTCGAGCTCGGCCATCTTCTCGGCGAGCTGGTCGGGCCCGCCTTCGTACTCGTCTTCAACGCCCATCGCGGGCTCCCATCGTGGATTCGACGACGTGCAGCACGGCGTCGACGGTCTGTTCGAAATCGAGGTGGGTCGAGTCGACCACCTGCACGCCGGGGGCGGCGGTGAGGAAGTCGACGACCGTGGAGTCGGCCGCGTCGCGGCGGTGCAGCGCGGCGGCGACGGCGGCGGCGTCCTGCGTGGTGAGCTCGGCGCTGCGGCGCGCGGCGCGCACCTCGGGCGCTGCGGTCAGCAGCACGCGCACGGGCGCCTCGGGAAACACGACGGTGGTGATGTCGCGGCCCTCGACCACGACGCCCCGAAGGCCCGCGGATGCCACGAGCCGCCGGAACATCTCGTTCACCGCGTGGCGCACCGAGGCGACGCGGGCGACCCCGCTGACGGCGTCGGTCACGCGGGGCTCGCGGATGGCGGTGGTCACGTCGGTCGCGCCCACACGGACCCAGCGGTCGGCCGGGTCGAGGGAGATGGCGTAGTCGAAGTCGCCGAAGACCTCGAGCACCGAGGTCGCGTCAGAGGTGTCGGCGCCGTGCTCGAGCGCGTGCCACGCGAGGGCGCGATAGGCGGCGCCGGTGTCGAGGAAGCCGTAGCCGAGGCGCGCGGCCACCGCCTTCGAGACGCTGGTCTTGCCGCTGCCGGCCGGGCCGTCGATCGCGACGACGACGGGCGTTGCGGCGACGGGCGCGGAGCCCTCTGCCGAGGCGGCGGCGGGGCGCAGGATCGCGGGGGTCGCGTCAATCATGGGTGGTGCTCGCAATCCGCCATCCGCGCTGCTGGAGCCCGTCGGTGGCTCGGCGGACGGCGTCGGGGACGACGCTGATCTCGGCCAGGCCGAAGGGAGCCCCCGGCGAGTGCTCGAGACGCAGGTCTTCGACGTTGACGTCGAGGTCGCCGAGCTCGCCGAAGAGGCGGCCGAGCTGTCCGGCGGTGTCGTCGACCATGACGACGAAGGTGTCGAACCGACGGTTCTGTCCGTGCTTGCCGGGCAGGCGTTCGACGCCCTCGTTGCCGCGGCGGATGGTGTCGGCGACGGTGCGACGCGCACCCGGCGCGTCGGGGGCGCGCAGGGCGTCGGCGACGTCGGCCAGGTCGGCGGCGAGCTGGTCGAGCACCTCGACCACGGGCGCGGCGTTCGCGCCGAGGATCTGCACCCAGAGCTCGGGAGCCGAGGCCGCGATGCGCGTGGTGTCGCGCACGCCCTGGCCCGCGAGCCACAGCGAACCGTCGGGGGCGGTCACGAAGCGGCCGGCGAGCAGGCTCGCGACCAGCTGCGGCACGTGCGACATGAGCGCGACCGACTCGTCGTGCTCTTCGGGGGTCATCTCGATGAGCGTCGCACCCAGGTCGAGGGCGAGCCCCTCGACGAGTGAGAGGTCGTGCGCCGACGTCTCGGCGTCTCGGCACACGACCCAGGGGCGGCCGACGAAGATGTCGGCACGAGCGGCGATCGCTCCCCCGCGCTCGCGTCCGGCCATGGGGTGCGAGCCGATGTAGTGGGTCAGGTCGACGCCACGCGCCCGCAGGGTGCGCAGCGGCTCGAGCTTGACGCTCGCGACGTCGGTGACCACCGCGTCGGGGTGGGCGGCGAGCTCGCGCTGCACGACGTCGGCGGTCACGTCGGGCGGCACCGCCACGACGACGAGCGCGGGGCGGTCGTCGGGGCGCTCGGCGCGCCCGGCGCCGTAGTCGATCGCCAAACGCAGCTGCGAGGGCGACGTGTCGGCGAGCACGACGTCGACACCGCGCGCCGTCAGCGCGTGACCGATGCTCGCGCCCAGAAGGCCGGAGCCGACGACGCGGACGGTGCCGCTCGTGCGGGTCGCCAAAGGCCCGGCCGCGCGCGCGGACGTTCCGTTCGGTTCGGTCATCGGGTCTCCTGCTGCCCTGACGGCGCCGCCGGCACCGCGCGGCGCACCGAGGTCACTCGGCCGGAGCGGCCGGAGTGTCGCCGTCCCGACGAGACAGCGTGAGCAGTGCGCCGCGTTCTACTGTAGTCAACTCGCGCGCTTTCCCCACCGGGAGAGTTCCCAGGTGCAGCGGGCCGAACTGACGGCGCACGAGCTCGACGACGGGGTGGCCGACCTCGGCCAGCATCCGTCGCACGATGCGGTTGCGCCCCGAGTGCAGCGTCAGCTCGACGAGGCTCTCGCCGCGCGAGGCGTCGAGCAGGCGCGCCTTGTCGGCCGCGATCGGGCCGTCCTCCAGCTCGACGCCCTTCGTCAGCCGCGCGATGGTCTGCGGTGTCACGAGCCCCTCGACCTTGGCGATGTACACCTTCGTCACGCCGAACGACGGGTGCGCGAGCACGTGCGCCAGGTCGCCGTCGTTGGTGAGCACGAGCAGGCCGCTCGTGTCGGCGTCCAGACGTCCGACGTTGTAGAGACGCTCGTCCCAGTCCTTCGTGTAACGCCGCAGGTCGGGGCGTCCGCGGTCGTCGTTCATCGAGCTGACCACGCCGGTGGGCTTGTTGAGGATGACGTAGCGCTTCGACGTGTCGAGCTGCACGGCGACGCCGTCGACGTCGACGAGATCGGTCTCGGGGTCGATGCGCGACCCCAGCTCGGTCACGACCTCGCCGTTCACCCGCACGCGCCCCTCGACGATCATCTGCTCCGACACACGGCGCGACGCCACGCCCGCGTTGGCGAGCACCTTCTGCAGCCGCACGCCCTCGGCATCCGGTGTGTTCATCGCAGTACCTCTCCGTCGAATCCGTCCGAGCCGTCGTCGAGCAACGGCGAGATGTGCGGCAGCTCGTCGAGCGAGTTGATGCCGAGGTGGACCAGCAGCTGGTCGGTCGTCCCGTAATGGATCGCGCCCGTGTCGGGGTCGGTGAACGCCTCGGTGATCAGCCCCCGGGCCAGCAGGGTGCGCACGACCGAGTCGACGTTGACGGCGCGGATGGATGCCACCTGCCCCCGCGTCACGGGCTGCTTGTAGGCGATGACGGCCAGGGTCTCGAGCGCGGCCTGTGACAGGCGCGAGGGGGCCTGGGTGTTCACGAACTCTCCGACGACGTCGTCGTAGTCCTCGCGCACGTACAGCCGCCAGCCGCCGCCCACCTCGCGCAGCTCGAAGCCGCGGCGCGGGCCGCCCGTCTCTCCGTCGTAGTCGGCGACGAGGCCCTCGACGGCCTGCCGCACCGCGGGCACCGGCGCGCCGACGGCGGCCGCCAGAGCGACGAGGCTCTGCGGCTCGTCGACCACGAGCAGAATGGCCTCGAGCCGGCGGGCGACGGATGCCACGTCGTTCGGTCGTGCGGCGGCCGGGGCGGCCGCGAGGTCATCGGTCATAGTCTGCTCCCAGTGAGGCGAGGTTCTCGTCGGACCACCGTTCGGCGGTCCACCGCAATGTGAGCTCGCCGAGCGGCTCGATCTGCTCGAACGACAGCGCCGCGTGCCGGTACAGCTCGAGGATCGAGAGGAAGCGGGCCACCACGACACCGGTCTGCGACACGCCCGCGACGAGGTCGCGGAAGCTCAGGGTGCCCGCCGCGCGCAGCAGCGTCACAACGATCGCGGCCTGCTCGCGGATGCTCACGAGCGGCGCGTGCAGGTGGTCGAGACCGACGGTCGGGGGCGTCTTCGGAGCCAATGCCACGACCGCCAGCGCCGCGAAATCGTCGGCCGAGAGCGTCCACACCAGCTCGGGGACCGCGCTGCGGTACTTCTCGTCGAGCCGGACGTTGCGCGTGTGCCGGCGGTCCTCGCGCTGCAGGCACCGTGCGAACCAGGCCGACACCTCTTTGAACGCGCGGTACTGCAGCAGGCGGGCGAACAGCAGGTCGCGCGCCTCGAGAAGCGCCACCGACTCGGCATCCACGAGCTCGCCCTGGGGCAGCAGGCCCGCCACCTTCATGTCGAGCAGTGTGGCCGCCACGACGAGGAACTCGGAGGCCTCGTCGAGATCACCCGCAGGCCCCATGGCGCGCAGGTACGCGATGAACTCGTCGGTCACCCGGCTGAGCGCCACCTCGGTGATGTCGAGCTCGTGCGCCGAGATGAGGTTCAGCAGCAGGTCGAACGGCCCGTCGAAGACGGGCAGCGAGACGCGGAAGCCCGTGCCCGACTCGGCATCGGCGAGGGCGGTCGTCGACGCCTCGGGCTGGGCGGAGGCGGCGTCCGCGCCTCCCGAGGCGTCCCGCCCGGCGTCCGCGCGTCGCGGGGCCTCCGGCCCGGCCTCGTCGGTCGACGCGATCGTGGGGGCCGCGTCGTCAGGCGACGGCGCCACGGGCGACCAGTTCCCGCGCCAACCGCAGGTAGGCCTGGGCGGCGGCGTGCTCGGGTGCGAACTCGGTGATGGGCATCCCCGACACCGAGGCATCCGGGAACTTGACCGTGCGTCCGATGACCGTCTCGAGCACGTCGTCGCCGAACGCCTCGACCACGCGCTCGAGCACCTCGCGCGAGTGCAGGGTACGCGGGTCGTACATCGTCGCCAGCACACCGTCGAGCTCGATCGCCGGGTTGAGGCGGTCGCGCACCTTGTCGATGGTCTCGATCAGCAGCGCCACGCCGCGCAGCGCGAAGAACTCGCACTCGAGCGGGATGAGCACGCCGTGCGCGGCGGTCAACGCGTTGACCGTCAGCAGGCCGAGCGACGGCTGGCAGTCGATGAGGATCACGTCGTAGTCGGCGGCGACCTTGCGCAGCACGCGCGCCAGGATCGTCTCGCGCGCGACCTCGTTGACCAGGTGCACCTCGGCGGCCGACAGGTCGATGTTCGCGGGGATGACGTCGAGCCCCTCGACGCGCGTCTGCACGATGACCTCGTGCGGGTCGCGCTTCGTGTCGAGCAGCAGGTCGTAGATGGTCGCGGTGTCGTGGGTCTGGATGCCGAGACCCGCCGAGAGGGCGCCCTGGGGATCGAAGTCGATGGCCAGCACCCGGCGGCCGTACCCCGCGAGCGATGCGGCGAGGTTGATGGTCGTCGTCGTCTTGCCGACGCCGCCCTTCTGGTTGCACAGCGCGATGATGCGCGCGGGACCGTGGCCGTCGAGCGATTTCGGGGTCGGGAAGCCCCGGTACGGGCGCCCCGTGGGCCCGAGGATGACCTCGTCTGCGCCCTGGGCGGACTTCGCCGCCCCCTTCGTGCTCGCCGACACCGAGTCTCCCGCCTTAGCCATAACGTTGATCGAGTCTAGCCGCCGCGCACGCCCAGACCCGGGAGCCCGCGCGGGCGACGCCCACTCCGTCGACGAGGGATCAGCGCGCGGCCCCGGCGAGCGAGCCCGTCACCTTGCCGGCGGGGTCGAACGCGATGCACAGGACCTCACGGTCGCCGTTCGCCCACGACGACGAGGTGGGCGTCATCGGCCAGAAGTCGAGCGCCGACTGATCGAACGAGACGCCGACGAACTCTCGGAACGGCGAACGGCAGGCCACGTCGGCGATCCGAGCGATCTCGTCGTCACCCGGGTACGCCGCTTCGTCGAGCGTCAGCGAATGGAACACCTCGTCGTCGTGCGCGAGGTCGCAGGGCACGACGGGAATCGAGGTCAGCTCCTCGGCGGTGAGCGCCGCCGAGTTCAGGCAGTCGCCCACCCGCAGAGAGAAGACGTCGGCGTTGTCGACCTGCTCGGTGATCTTTCCCGATTCCGCGTCACGCACCGGCTGCGACGAGGGCAGGAAGTTCGACAGCACCGAGCAGCCTCCGAGGCCGACGGTGGCGAGCAGGGCGACCGCGGCGACACCGACACGCAGAGCGGGACGTTTCATGGGAGGCGCCTCTCGTTAAGCAAAGAATCCGCTGAGAATCCCATTCTCGCCCCGCGGGGCGTGTCGCACGAAATCGGTTCACCGCGCACGCGGATGCGACGTCGCGTACACGTCGCGCAGGGCGTCCACCGACACGTGCGTGTAGATCTGCGTCGTGGCGACCGAGGCGTGCCCCAGCAGCTCCTGCACGACACGGACGTCGGCCCCGCCCTGCAACAGATGGGTGGCGAACGAGTGACGCAGGGTGTGCGGCGAGACATGGGCCGTCAGCCCGGCCCGCTCGGCGGCGGCCCGGATCACGAGCCATGCGCTCTGCCGCGACAGCGGCGCGCCCCGCACCCCCAGGAACAGGCGGGGCGTCGCCCTCCCCCGCGCCGCCAGAGCCGGCCGCACCCGGGTGAGGTACGCCTCGACGGCGGCGCGCGCGTACGAGCCCACCGGCACGATGCGCTCCTTGGATCCCTTGCCGCGCACGCGCAGCACATCGCCGTGCGCCGTGTCGTCGACGTCGAGCTGGACGATCTCCGACACCCGCGCGCCCGTGGCGTACAGCAGCTCGAGGAGAGCCCGATCGCGCACCGCCGACGCGTCACCGGCCGCGGCGGCCTCCGAACCGGGCGCCGGGCCGGCGGCATCCAGGAGCCTCTCGACCTGGTCGATCGTCAGCGCCTTCGGCAGGCGGCGCGGCATCTTGGGCGGCCGCAGCCGGGCGGTGGGGTCGTCGCCGGCGACGCCCTCACCCACGAGAAACCGGTGCAGCCCGCGCACCGACGACTGCAGACGCGCCAGCGACGTCGCCGCGGGCGGCGGCTCGGCTCCGGCGCGGTCGGCGACGAAGGCGCCCACGAGGTCGGCCGTCACGGCGTCGCTGTCGTCCACGCCGTGCGCGACGAGCCACTCGACGTACACGGTCAGGTCGCGACGGTAGGCCGCCACCGTGTGGTCCGACAGGCCGCGCTCGAGCGCGACATGCCGCACGTACGTCTCGACCGCGCGTTCGAGCCTCACGTCACGCGGACGCGCGCTCGCGCCGCAGCACCTCGGCGGCCGCCAGCACGCCCGTGGCCAGGATGCCGTTGCGCAGACGCCCCGCCATGACCCCGTCGACCACCTCGGCGAGCGGTACGCGCTCGACCCGCATGTCGGCTTCTTCGTGCTCGCGCCGATAGTCGGTCGTGACGCTCGAGAGCCCGCGCGCGAGAAAGAGGTGCACGATCTCGTCGTTGCCGCCGGGCGTGGTGTGCACCGCCACGAGCGGCTGCCACCGCTCGGCGACGAGGTCGACCTCTTCGGTCAGCTCGCGCTTGGCCGTCTCGAGCGGCGGCTCCCCCGCCACGTCGAGCAGACCGGCGGGGATCTCCCAGTCGCGTTCTTTGATGGGGTGGCGGTACTGCTGGATGAGCACGACGCGCTCGTCGTCGTCGAGCGCGACCACGGCCGCGGCTCCGGGGTGCGCGACGTACTGCCGCGTCATGCGGCCGTCGCCGTAGCGCACGGTGTCCGACCACACGTCCCACACCGCGCCCTCGTAGACGAGCTCGCTCGAGACGACCTCGAGGTCGACGGGCTGGTCGTGCAGCTCTTCGGACATCAGTCCTCCTCGACGGCGAACAACTCGCTGGAGCGGTGGCGCTCGAGAGCCGCGCCCACGAGGCCGCGGAACAGCGGGTGCGGCTCGGTCGGACGCGAGCGCAGCTCGGGGTGGGCCTGCGTGGCGATGTAGTACGGGTGCACGTCGCGCGGCAGCTCGACGAACTCGACGAGGTCGAGGTCGGGGTTGAGGCCCGAGAACACCAGGCCGGCATCGCTCAGCTGCTGACGGTAGGCGTTGTTGACCTCGTACCGGTGGCGGTGACGCTCCGAGATGCGGCTGTCGCCGTACACCTCCGCCGCGAGCGACCCGTCGGCGAGATCGGCGGGATAGAGCCCCAGGCGCATGGTGCCGCCGAGATCGCCGCTCTCGAGGATGTCGACCTGCTCCGCCATGGTCGCGACGACGGGGTGGACCGTGTCGGGGTCGAACTCGCTCGACGAGGCGCCCTCGAGTCCGGCGACGGTGCGCGCGTACTCGATGACCATGCACTGCAGGCCCAGGCAGATGCCGAGGGTCGGGATGCCCTGTTCGCGGGCGAAGCGCAGGGCGCCGAGCTTGCCCTCGATGCCCCGGATGCCGAAGCCGCCCGGGACGATGATCCCGTCGACGGCCGCCAGTGCCTTGGCCGCGCCCTCGGGCGTCTCGCAGCGGTCGGAGGGGATCCACGTGATGTTGACGTGGGTCTCTTGCGCGAAACCGCCCGCCTTGATCGCCTCGGTGACCGAGAGGTAGGCGTCGGGCAGGTCGATGTACTTGCCGACCAGGCCGATCGTGACCTCGTGCTTGGGGTTGTGCACCGCCTGCAGCACGCGCTGCCAGCGCGACCAGTCGACGTCGTCGGCCTTGTCGATGCCGAGGGCGTCGACGATGTAGGCGTCGAGTCCCTGATCGTGCAGCATCGTCGGGATGTCGTAGATGCTCGGCACGTCGATCGCGTTGACCACCGCGTCTTCGTCGACGTCGCACATGAGTGCGATCTTGCGCTTGTTCGACTCGGTGACGGGCCGGTCGCTGCGCAGCACGAGCGCGTCGGGCTGGATGCCGATCGATCGGAGCGCGGCGACCGAGTGCTGCGTAGGCTTCGTCTTCTGCTCGCCGGACGCGCCCATGAACGGCACGAGCGAGACGTGCACGAAGAACACGTTCTTGCGCCCGAGCTCGTGACGGATCTGCCGCGCCGACTCGATGAACGGCTGCGACTCGATGTCGCCGACCGTGCCGCCGATCTCGGTGATGATGACGTCGGGCTGGGGGCTCTCGCTCGCCTGCAGACGCATGCGGCGCTTGATCTCGTCGGTGATGTGCGGGATGACCTGCACCGTGTCGCCGAGGTACTCTCCGCGACGCTCACGCGCGATCACCTGCGAGTAGATCTGGCCCGTCGTGACGTTGGCCGCCTGGCTGAGCTCGATGTCGAGGAAGCGCTCGTAGTGCCCGATGTCGAGGTCGGTCTCGGCGCCGTCGTCGGTCACGAAGACCTCGCCGTGCTGGAACGGGTTCATCGTCCCGGGGTCGACGTTCAGGTAGGGATCGAGCTTCTGCATCACGACGCGAAGACCCCGCGCCGTCAGCAGGTTGCCGAGACTCGCTGCGGTCAATCCCTTGCCGAGCGAGGAGACCACACCGCCGGTGACGAAGATGTGCTTCGTCGTGAAAGTCGATGCCGCCGGTCCGGCCGTCGTGTCGTCTGAATGTCCCGCGTCCGAAGTCTGCATCACGGGCTTCGATCCTATCAGTCGAGGTGGTCCGAGGGGCGCGCACGGGTCGCCCGCGCGTCTCGTCGAAGTCTGGCACCGCCCTCCGACATCCATGTCACCGCACCGTGACGATCCCGTGTCGGAGCCCGGTCAGACCACGGCGCGCCCGGCGTCCAACAGCTCGCGCGCGTGCGTCAGCGCCGCCTCCGAGTCGCTCAGGCCCGACAGCAGACGCGCCATCTCGGCCTCCCGCTCCGCCCCGTCGAGCCGACGGACGCTGGATGCCGTCACGGCGCCGTCGCTGCCCTTGACGACGGTCAGATGGTTGCCGGCGAACGCCGCCACCTGGGCGAGGTGGGTGACCGCGATCACCTGGGCCGACTGGGCGAGACGCGCCAGACGTCGTCCGACCTCGATCGCCGCGGCCCCGCCGATGCCCGCGTCGACCTCGTCGAACACGAAGGTGGGCACGGGATCCACGCCGGCGATGACCACCTCGATCGCGAGCATGACACGGCTGAGCTCGCCGCCCGACGCCCCCTTCGACACCGGACGGGGCTCGGCCCCGGGGTGCGGCGCGAGCAGGATGGCCACGTCGTCACGGCCGTGTCCGCCCGGGTTCGCCGCGGGGCTCACCTCGACGGTCAGGCGCGCATCGGGCAGGGCGAGGGCGTGCAGTTCCTCGGTCACGGCGGCGCCAAGCCGCTCGGCGGCCTCGCGTCGAGCCCCGGTGAGCGCCTCGGCCGCAGCGTCGAGCGCCGCCGCCGCCGCGTCGCGCTCGGCGCCGAGGCGTTCGATGCGGTCGTCGTCGTCATCGAGCTCGACGAGCCGGGCCGAGCCCGTCTCGAGCAGCGCGATCGCGGCATCCACCGACCCGTGGGCACGGGCCAGTCCCGCGAGCACGCCGCGGCGCTCGTCGACCGCGGCGAGCTCGTGCGGGCCCGACTCGTCGAGGTCGGCGAGGTATCCCGAGAGCGCGACCGACAGATCGGTGGCGCGATAGCCGAGGTCGGCCACCTGCTCGCCGATCGCCGCCAGCTCGGCGTCGCTGTCGGCGATGCGCTCGAGTGCACGCCGTGCCTCGGCCAGCAGGGTCACGACGTCGGGGGCGTCGTCGTCGCTCGACAGCACCGCGTGCGCTGTCGCCGCGGCGACCCGCAGCTCTTCGGCGTTGGCCAGCCGTTCCGCACGGCGGGCGAGGTCTTCTTCTTCGCCGGCGACGGGCGCGGCCGCCTCGATCTCGGCGATCGCGGCGCGCAGCTCGTCGGCCTCGCGGGCGCGGTCGTCGCGATCTGCCGTCAACGCGCCCAGCTCGGCATCCAGCGCACGCCACGCGTCCCATGCGGCCCGGTACGCGTCGCGGGCGGCGGTCACCGCGTCTCCGCCGAACCGGTCGAGGGCGTCGCGCTGCGCCGCGGCCGAGCGCAGACGCAGCTGGTCGGACTGACCGTGCACCACCACGAGATGGTCGGCCAGGTCGGCGAGCACGCCGGCGGGGGCCGTGCGGCCGCCGACGGTGGCACGTCCGCGCCCCTCGCTCGACACGGTGCGCCCGAGATACAGCTCGGCCGCCCCGTCGTCGACCGGCTCGACCGCTCCCCCGGCCTCGCGCACCCGCTCGGCGACCGGGCCGTCGGCGGGCACGACCCAGACGCCCTCGACCGCGGCCTGAGGGGCGCCTGCGCGCACGACGCCCGAGTCGGCGCGATGCCCCAGCAGCAGCCCGAGGCCGGTGACGACCATCGTCTTGCCCGCTCCGGTCTCGCCCGTGATGGCGGTGAAGCCGCGTCCGATCGGCAAAGTGGCGTCGGCGATCACGCCCAGGTCGCGCAGCCGCATCTCTTCGATCACGGCGTTCCTCCCAGCGATCCCCGCCACCCGGTCACGGGCAGACGGAACTTCCGCACGAGACGGTCGGTGAAAGCGGCCGGGTGCAGACGGGCAAGGCGCACGGGCCGCGACGATCGCCGCACCACGACACGCGCTCCCGGCGGCAGCTCGTGCGAGCGACGGCCGTCGCACCACAGGATGCCGCTGCCGCTCGTGCGCTCGAGCACCTCGACCGCGACCGTCGCGTCGGGGCTCACGACGAGCGGCCGCGCGAACAGCGCGTGCGCCGACAGGGGAACGACGGAGATCGCCTCGACGGAGGGCCAGATCACCGGGCCGCCGGCCGAGAAGTTGTAGGCGGTCGAGCCCGTCGGCGTCGACATGACGATGCCGTCGCAGCCGAACGACGAGAGGGGACGCCCGTCGACCTCCATGACCACCTCGAGCATGCGCTCGCGGCTGGCCTTCTCGACCGTCGCCTCGTTCAACGCCCAGGTCTCGTAGATCACGTCGTCGTCGGCATCGAGCACGCGCACCGCGAGGGCCATGCGCTCCTCGACGCGATAGTCCTTGTCGATGACGCGGCGCACCGCGTCGTCCATGTCGTCGCGCTCGATCTCGGCGAGGAAGCCGACGTGGCCCATGTTGATGCCGAGGATCGGGGCGGCCCCGCCCCGCACCATCTCGGCCGCGCGGAGGATCGTGCCGTCGCCGCCGAGGACGATGGCGAGCTCGATGTCGTCGAGGGCGACGTCGACCCCGAGCGTCTCGACGCCGTCGAGCGTCAGACGTTCGGCCAGCTCGGGCCGGTCGTCGGCGGCCACCACCGGCACGGCGCCCGCACCGCGCACAGCAGAGATGATGCGCTCGGCCGCCTCGACGGTGTCGTCACGGCGCGCGTGGACGACGAGGAGGATTCGGCGATCGCTGGGGGTCATCGGCTTCCGGTCAGTCGGGTCACGGTGCTCTCCCATTCTGAGGGGTCCGAGCCCCGAGATCCCGAGAGCCACGCGACGTACTCGTGGTTGCCGTACGTACCGACCACCGGCGACGCGATCAGCCCCGCCGTGCGCAGTCCGGCGTCCCACGCCGCCCACAGCACCCCGTGCACGGCGTCCGCCCGCAGCGCCGGATCGGTCACGAGCCCGCCCTTGACGGCCGTGCGTCCGACCTCGAACTGCGGCTTCACGAGCAGCACGACGTCGGCGTCGGGCGCCGCCGTCCCGACGATGGCCGGCAGCACGTGGTGCAGCGAGATGAACGACAGGTCACCGGTGACCACACGCGGACGATCGTCCACTCCGGTCGCGCGGCGCAGCGAGTCGGCGGTCATGAACCGCACGTTATACCCCTCTACCGACACGACGCCCGGGTCGGATGCCACGACTGTGGACAACTGCCCGTGGCCGACGTCGACGGCCATCACGGGTTCCGCGCCGCGTTCCCGCAGCACCTGGGTGAATCCCCCCGTGGACGCGCCCAGGTCGACCGCCGTGGCCCCGCGGACGTCGATCGGGAACGCGTCCAGGGCGGCGATCAGCTTGTGGGCGCCGCGGCTGACGTAGTGATCGGCGGCGGCCACGTCGATGACGCTGTCGTCCTCGACCCGTGCCGACGGCTTCACCACCGGGCGCCCGTCGACGCTCACGACGCCGCCGGCGATCAACTGCGCCGCGTGGCTGCGCGAGCGTGCAAGCCCCCGCGCGGCGAGCTCGGCATCCAGCCGACCGCTCATGCGCCGGCCGCTGCGTCGGGCGGACCGGAGTCCAGCCGACGCGCCAGCTCGTCGTGCAGGGCGGCGTAGGCCTCGGCCCGGGTGGTGAGCGGCTGCTCCTCGATCAACCGCAGACGGCTGATCAGCTCGTCGTCGGCGCGGTCTTCCGAGGTGTCCGACATGGATGCCATGCTACCGACGTCAGCGCACGCGGAACGGGTCGGCGTACAGCGGTTCGGGAACACGGAACCCGAAGATCGCACGGCCCGAGTTCCAGATCGCCGCGGCTCCGGCTCGGAGCAGGTCGATCTCGCGGTCGCCCTCCGCGACGATCCTCAGGTCGGCGCCGTCGATCTCGACCACGGCGTCGCCGACGCGCGTGCGCGCACCCTTCACGACGGTCGCGGGGTACGGCTCGAACAGCTGGCGGAGGTCTTCGACGATGAAGTCGGGACGCTGCGCCGGCGGCGCGGCGAGCACCTGCTTGGGACGGTCGATCCCGGTCAGCACGAGCACCGAACGCATGCCGGCGGCCCGGGCCCCCTGGATGTCGGTGTCGAGACGATCGCCGATGAACAGCGGCGACGTCGCTCCCATGCGAGCGGCCGCCTCGTCGAAGATGGGGCGCTCGGGCTTGCCCGCGACGGTCGCGAGCCGGCCGACGGCCGTGTGCACCGCAGACACCAGCGTGCCGTTGCCCGGAGCGATGCCACGGGCCTGCGGGATCGTCCAGTCGGTGTTCGTCGCGACCCACGGGATCCCGCCCTCTTCGACGGGGGTCGCGAGTGCGTACGCGGCCTCGGCGAGCTGCGCCCACCCCACGTCGGGCGAGAAGCCCTGCACGACCGCTGCGGGTGCATCATCGGCGCTCCGGGTCACGCGATAGCCGGCCTTCTCGACCTCGTGCACCAGCCCCTCGCCGCCCACGACCAGCAGAAGAGCACCGTCGGAAACGAGGTCGCGCATGAGGCGCATGGCCGCCTGAGGGCTCGTGACCACGTCGTCGGCGGCCACGCGCAGCCCGAGCGATGTCAAGTGCTCGGCCACCGACGCGTCGGTGCGCGAGGCGTTGTTCGTGATGAAGCCCAGACGGCGGCCGCCGTCGGCAGCTCGGTTGAGGCTCTCGACCGCGTGCGGCAGGGCCCCCGGTCCGGCGTAGACGACGCCGTCCAGGTCGGCCAACACGACATCGACGCCGTCGAGCGGCGTGGGCGGCGTCGTGGTCCGACCGAACATCAGCGCGTCTCCTCGTCTTCCGCCGCCTCGTCCTCCGTGGCCTCGTCGAGCGCGGCCTCGTCGAGCGACACCTCGTCGTGCACGGCCTCGTCCTCCACAGGGACGACCCCGGATGCCACGTCCACGCCGCCCTCGTCGTCGATGAGGTCGATCTCCTCGACGACGATCACCTCGCGGTCGGCGACGCCCGCGGCCGCGTCGAGCGCGTCCGCCGCCACATCGGCACGCCGCTGCCACTCGGCCGCCTCGTCATCGAGACCCAGCTCTTCGAGCACGGCGGCACGCGCCGAGAACAGAGCGGGGCTCCACTCGAACGCACGGTCCGGATCGGCCTCGGGGATGTCGAGCTCCTGCAGGGCGCGCGCTGGCTCGCCGAGGTCGAGACGCGCGCCCGACATCGCGATCGCGAGTTGCACGCGCACCGGCACGGGAAGTGTCAGGCGATCGACCGAACGGCCTTCTTCGAGAGCACGATCGGGCCGTCCGACACCCCGCTCGCTGTCGACGATCAGGGGCAACTGCTCGTCCGAGCCCGAGATGCGACGGTGGGTGCGCAGCTCGCGGAGGGCCAGCGCGAAATCACCGGTCGCGTACGCCGTGATGGCCACGGTCTCACGCACCACCGCGACACGGCCAGCGCGCCGAGAGGCCGCAAGCGCGTGCTGGTGGGCGAGCTCGGGGTCTTCGTCGATCAGGCGCGCCGCCATCACGAGATGACGAGCGACGTTCTCGGCGTTCTCTTTGCTGAGCGTCTTCAACTCGTTGCGCGCCCCGCCGGGCAGGTCGCGAGCCGTGACCTCGTCGGGCAGCTCCGGCCCGCGCTCGCGCTGGTCCTGCGGCGGACGAGAGGGGCGTCGGTCGTCCGAGCCGAACCGTCGAGGGCCACGGTCACCGGTGCTGCGACGATCGCCGGCGTCGTCGCGGGGGAACGGACGCGCATCGCCCTCGCGACGCGGACGACCCGCGCCGTCACCATCACGACGGAACGGACGCGCATCGCCCTCGCGACGCGGACGACCCGCGTCCTGACCATCACGACGGAACGGACGCACGTCACCCTCGCGACGCGGACGACCCGCGTCCTGACCATCACGACGGAACGGACGCACGTCACCCTCACGACGCGGACGACCCGCGTCCTGACCATCACGACGGAACGGACGGGCGTCACCGCTCGCGCGGGACGACCCCGCACCCTGAGCGTCTCGACGATAAGGGCGCTCACCGGCATCGCCGCGCGAGGACCGCGAGTCGGCACCGGGGAACGGACGGAACGTCGACGACCGGTCGCCGTCACGAGACGGGCGTCGGTCGCCGTCCCGATGCGGCCGCGATCCGCGTTCTTCCTCACGTCGGAACGGACGCGCATCGCCGTCACGGCGCGGACGACCCGCGCCCTCGCCATCGCGGCGGAACGGACGCGCATCGCCCTCGCGACGGGGGGCGTCCGATCCAGCGTTGCGAGCGAAGGGGCGCCCCGCACCGTCGCGGCGCGGGCGTTCTTCACGTCCGCCGTCGGCCGCGCGTCCGTCCGCATCACGGCGGTTCGGACGAGGTCCCGTCGATCGACCGAAGCGGGAGGGGCCCTGTCCGGACGCGCGACCGTTGCCGCGCTCCCGACCGTTCTCTCGCGCGCGCGCGTCGTCGTCCGACATGACTGTCCTTCCCTCGGCGAACTGCCCCGTAATGCAAAATGGCCACCCAGCTTTGGGTGGCCATTTTACGAAAGGAGTCCGGCGGTGTCCTACTCTCCCACAGGGTCCCCCCTGCAGTACCATCGGCGCTGAGAGGCTTAGCTTCCGGGTTCGGAATGTGACCGGGCGTTTCCCTCTCGCTATGGCCGCCGAAACA